>Ga0193751_1000002_pt1 | contig 471286 bp, 430 predicted proteins | sample L1c2metaG_FD_143050 | JGI IMG/M metagenome (GOLD analysis project Ga0193751, IMG submission 143050) | Soil microbial communities from a riparian zone of the East river system, Colorado, United States - L1c2 | ecosystem: Environmental > Terrestrial > Soil > Riparian zone | place: USA: East... | reverse complement strand
CCGTCAGCAACCGGTTCCTGTTCACCGGGCGGGAGTACGCTGCTGCCTTTGGATTTTACGAATACAGAGCACGCGCCTATCATCCCGGCCTGGGCCGGTTCACCAGCGAAGACCCGAAACTGTTCGACGCCGGCGATTACAATCTGTATCGCTACTGCCACAATGATCCCGAGGATCTGACCGATCCGACGGGTTTGGAGGAAGTTGAGATCACGTTCAGAGCTTTCATTCCTCAGGCAAACGTTGGGATTTATAGAGGCGACAATCGGGGATTTAGCGCAAGTCCTAATGCCAGTTCGCGCGTATCCGTAACGGCCAGGATCGAAACCGATCCGTCGAGGAACAATGGTAACATTTTCGTCGGAACGCCTCGGGTCACGATTTCACAAACGCATAACAATGTCACTGGAAGAGACTCCACCGCTGCCGGGCCAATGCTGCCTCGGGTAACCGGCTCTAGGGATAGCAACGGTAACACGGTTGTGAATGTGCAAGAAAACGTGCGCAATCCAGAGCAGCATTTCGGAAAGGGAATCAGATCGGACGTAAATATATCGGTCAACCAGAGCGCAACTAACGCATTGGTAAAAGGCCCTGTATCCGGCGCGCCCTCTCAAGAAGCGAACTTTACGAAGGAAAATGGGGCGACTACCAACGTCCCGTTGCAAACAGCACCACAAGGAGGATTCTTTCAATTTTTCAAAGGGCTACAACAAACCAACAAAATCAACAAACGAATTGATTTACCATCTCGCCCAGTAGAGCCGAAATGAAGGCGCTATCGATAGGCTTTATGTTAGTCGGCATCGTTTGGGCGTTGGTTGTCGTCTGGATTCACCTCGTGATGATCGGTATTACTGAACCGATATCGGCCGGTAGCGTGTTTCTCTACTTTGGTGCGATGCTGCTTGGACCGATACTACTGATCTTGGGGTCCATTCTTGTCCTGAAAGGATTGCATGCCAAGCAAGGCGCGATTTTGGTGCTCTTTGGTTGTACAATCCTAAGCTTGATCGTGGGCTATTCGAGTATTCAGGATTTGCATGTGGAGCCTCTGCAGGTCAAGCCGCCTTATCTCTTTGATGCATGCCTGATAATTACAGCGCTCCTGTCCGATGTGGGAGCGTTTCGGCTATATCAGCTGGCATCCTCCGTAAACATTTTGGGGATAGGGCGATAGGGGGGAGTAAATGGAGGGGGAGTCTCAACATTGTACATTCAAATATTCACAAACGCCCTTGGAACATAAACAGGGTCGCGTCTCAACATTGTACATTCGAATATTCACAGACGCCCTAACAAGTTCCGGATGACACGCCGCCAGCGTTAGACCCTGGCAAGGAACAGAAGACGGTGGACGATTACATCTCCCTCAAAATGGACCCGGAGCAGATGACACCGGGCGTGCGCGATGTGACCTATTACCTGGACAAGATGGGCAATCGCATCAGCGTGCAGGACACCGGTAACACCAAGAGTTATAACCCTAACAATCTCAATGAATACTCAGAGGGCGACAGTAACCCAGTCAGTAACAATGACCAGCACCAGATCTACTCGTATGGGCCCGTTAATCACATCGTTAATTACTTCTATCGCAACGACGAACAGCTGATAGAGGTGCAAAGCGGCAGCAACGATTATCAAATGAAGTATGACGCGCTGGGCCGGTGCGTCCACCGCACTATCAACGGCGTGGACAAATACTACATTTATGATGGAGAGAGGCCGATCTTGGAGTACGATGGAGGAGGCAACTTGGTCGGGCGGAACGTGTATGGCAAAGGCGTTGACGAAATTCTGATGCGCACCGATTACACGTTTAATCCTGTAAAGACGTATTACCTGCAACATGACCACGAAGGCAGCGTCATCTACTTAACCGACACCACCGGTGCGCTGGCCGAAAGGTACCGCTACGATGTTTTCGGCGCTCCGACGATCTATCCGGCTCCTACTGCCAGCCCGAGTCCCACTCCGCTACAAGCTTCCGCTTACAGTAACCGGTTTCTATTCACGGGGCGCGAGTATGCGGGGGCGTTTAACTTCTACGAATATCGCGCCCGTGCATATCACCCTGGGTTAGGCCGGTTCACGAGCGAAGACCCGAAGCTGTTCGAGGCCGGCGATTACAATCTCTTTCGCTACTGCCACAATGATCCACTGGATATGACGGATCCGATGGGGCTACTTGCAGGTTTTGAACGCTATCAGTTCGTCTACGATCCCAATGAGAAGCTTGATAACACACACGACGGATACCATGTTGCGGGTGTTCCGGGCACCGAAGAGAAGCCGGGCGGAGTCCATTTAGAAGTAGATCGAACTGTTCAGACGGTGTCTCACCTAGCGAGCGGTGCATCAGGTGCGACGACACATCAGACAACAGCTAGCGCTGTTAATGACACGCCTACTATACACGAGCAGATCAACGTCCGATACGCCGCCGATGCCGGCCCGAAAACCCAAACGTTTACCCGCTATAACGAATGGACGCATAGCAACGACCTGATACGGGCAGCCAATAGCTACCGCGCCAGCGCCGCTGCCTGGGCAGCCAAGAATAACATGTCCTCATCAAACACGCTTGGAATGCTTCAAAACGGCGCACAGTTTGGCCACGTAAGGTTTCCTTCCGCGGATAGATTCAGCCACGATGCCTGGGGGCGGAGTGCCATGAAGTGGGATAATCGGATCATAAACGTCGACAAAAGTTGGCTCGCGCCTAACGGAGCACGTGTCTGGCCGCACACCCCGATAGACCCCGAATCCGGTAATCCTCTCAACTACAATGAATAAGACCGAAGAACGACGCCATAGGTTGGTTACGCAATCTATCTGCATACTTATAATCACGCTTGTCTTAGTAACGACGCGAGTGCGTTCGAATATCCTGCCTGTTGTGGATCTTAAGCCTGACCAGCTCATTGGATCATGGGAAGCCTTGGTGCAAAGGGAAGGAATGGTTGGCCCGAGCATCTATCAGATGCTCTTTGTCTCTCCAAAAGAAGCATGGCTAGCCCAGGCGGCCTCCGACTCTAGTTTTGCTGGCCTACAGTTTCTTGGCCGATTGACGTCAGAAGATCTAGCTAATGGGCAAATCAAGCTTGAATTTACTGCATTGCAGGGGCAATCGGAACCGGACTACGTCTCCGTTCAAATCGAAGGACGAGCGTCCAGCTCGGGGGATTTAAAGATAATCGAAGGGGAAATCATCAAAAAAGAGAAGGATGGTAAGGCCACAAGCGATCATGTCTTCTTTGCGAACACACTGTGGACTCGTTCGATAGCAGACGCTTCGGTGGCCGCGGAAAAAGCGATACTCAACGCGCGTCGGCGGAGTAAAGTCAGTCGTTAGTGGGGAAAGAAGGGGTCAGATCTCAAGGGCGTGTTGTCCAAATGGAGGGGATAAACGGGGTCGCGTCTCAACATTGTACATTCGGGGATCCAAAAATAGCCTAACGAGTCGCTGCTCTACGACGGCTGGGGCGATGGTTTCCGGGCAAGATGCTCGCCAGAGAAGACAGGCTAGGAAGCCTGTGTTACTTCATCAATTCCAGCACCGCTGTCGTCATTCCGACAACGCCCGTGCGAATGGTGGGCTCGGGAACGGGCGCGAACTTGCTGGAATGCAGACTCGGCAGCGATACGCCGGTTTTCTTCGACTCGGCCACTTTTGCCGGATCGACTGCGCCGACAGTGAACATGAGCGCCGGGATCGAATGATCGGGCAAACTGTATTCGCAAAAATCTTCAGCGCCCATGCTTGGATCTTTCTGCACGACATTGTCATTGCCCAGCGCCGTTTTGAGCGCCGCGGCCACGCGCCTCGTCAGCTCTGGATTGTTATAGGTTGCGGCGCTGAATTCATCCTGGAGCACGTCCACCTTCGGCAGCTTGTCCGGCGGAAGGCCGAAAGCGGTCCCGCAATCTTTGGCGATCCGCTCGATCGCGGCCAGCACTTTTTCGCGCACTTCCTTTTTATAAGTGCGCACTGTCAATTGGATCTTCACTTCGTCCGGAATGATGTTGTGCTTGGTGCCGCCATGAATCGAACCGACGGTGATGTCGGCAGGATCGATTGGATTTTTCTCGCGCGAGACGATCGTTTGCCAGGCATTGATGATCTCCGCCGACAGTACGATTGGGTCCTTCGTTTTGTGCGGAGCCGCGCCGTGCCCGCCAATGCCGTGCACAATCACATCAACTGAATCGACATTGGCGAGAGCGTAACCCTCGGTGACGGTGATCTTGCCCGCCGCGAACTCGGCATCGTCATGCAAGGCGAGCGCGTAATCGGGCTTTTGCCAGCGCGTGTAGAGTCCGTCTTTCAACATCGCCTTTGCGCCACCAACCGTTTCTTCCGCTGGTTGGCCAATGAAAATGATGGTGCCGTGCCATTTGTCCTTCAGTTTTCCAAGCGCACGCGCCGTGCCGATGAGCGTGGACATATGAATGTCGTGCCCGCACGCGTGCGCGACTGATACTTCTTTGCCCTCGTCGTTTTTCGTCGTGGCATTACTCGCATAGGGCAAGCCTGTCTCTTCGTGCACCGGCAAAGCATCCAGATCGCTGCGAACCAGCACGGTCGGGCCGGCGCCATTCTTCATCACGCCGACAACACCGAAGCACGTCAGGCCGGGCTTCTCGTATTTGCCGACATGCTCGGTGACGTCGCACCCGGCAGCTTTCAGTTCCTTCGCTACGATCGCAGACGAGCGCTCCTCGTGCCCGGAGAGTTCGGGATGCGTGTGGAAGTCTTTATAAATCGGCACTAGCGACGGCAGTTCCGCATCGGCAAGTGATTGTGGGGTTTGCTCGGCAAAAACGGAAACGCTGGTCAAGACCGACAACGACAGGATTACGAAACGTAAAAGCTTCATGTTTGTCACGCTGAGCGAAGTCGAAGCGTCTCTCAACCTTTATTCGATCCGATCACGATAAGAGATTTCTCGACTTCGCTCGAAATGACAGAAAGGTGGATGACCGATGGAATTTGAGAAAAACACGCTGCTTTTTGGCGCTGATCCCACGCCGCGCATCGTCGCCATCGAGCCGGGCGAGACCGGAACGGTCCGCGTTTATCGCCGGGAAAAAGATGGGTCGACAATCGCCGACGTCGAGCCATTCCATCCCTTTGTCTGGGCCGACAGCGACGTAGTCGATCTTGGCATCGAAGCCGAGAAACTTCGCGGCGATCTGAAGTATGGCTGGCTGATCACCGTCGATAGCTGGAAGGAACTCATCGCGTTGCGTAACGGACTCAAGAATGCCGGGCGCGACTTTTTCGTCTTCACGGACCCGGTGCAGCATTATCTCACGGCTACGGTCCGCACATTGTTCAAAGATCTGCCGTTTGAAGAATTGAAACGAATGCAGATCGAAGTGCTGTCGCTCGAAGGCGAGGGCGATCACATCATGAGCATTGCAATCTCGGACAACACCGGCTGGGAAGAATTGCTCATTGTCGATCCAAACAACGTTGAGGAATCCGAACGAAAAGCGCTAAAGCGGCTTACTGCGCTTATCAAAGAACGCGATCCGGATGTGATCGAAGGTCATGATTTGTTTCGAGTTCATCTGCCTTATCTCGTAGCCCGTTCAAAGAAACTGAAAACCAAGCTCGATTGGGGACGCAGCGGCGGTTTTCTGCGCTCGCGGCCGTCGCGACTCCAAATCGCGGAGAAGACCATCGATTATCCGAAATTTACAATCGGTGGCCGGCATTTCGTCGATACGTTTTTGCTGGCGCAATTCTATGACGTCGGGATGCGTTCTCTTGCCGGCTTCGAAAGGACTGATGTCGCACGGCATTTCGATCTCTGCGACGACAAACAAATCTCAGCGCTTACAGGCAAAGAACTGGAGCGCGCGCATCTGGAGAATTCAGAAACGTTCCGGCGACGCGCGTTATGCGGCGTTCGAGAAGCGCGTGCGTTATCGGACCTGCTCAGCCCGAGCTACTTCATCCAGGCACAAATTTTTCCCTACAACTACCAGGACGTGATCGTGCGCGGCAACGCCACGCGCATTAACGCGCTTTTCCTGCGCGAATATTTCCGGCAGCGCCATTCCATTCCCGAGCTGCCGATGCCGCGCGCATTCGAGGGCGGTTACACGGATATTTTCTTCATCGGCGTGGCCCACAACGTCTGGCATTGCGACATCACCTCGCTTTATCCATCGGTGATGTTGCAGTTCGAGTGTTTCCCCGCCACGGACCAGCTGCAAATTTTCCGGCATTTGCTGACGGATGTGCGCGCATTTCGGCTCGAAGCAAAGGCGAAAATGCGGGCCGAACAAGATCCCGCAAAACAGCATCATCTCCAGGTGTTGCAAAACACGTTCAAAATTCTGCTGAACAGTTTCTACGGATATCTGGGTTTCGCACAGGGACATTTCGCCGATTTCGATGCTGCGGCGCGTGTCACGCAGATCGGACGCGATCTGCTTAAGAAGATGATTGACTGGCTCGGTGCGCGCGGTGCGCAGGTGGTCGAGGTCGATACCGACGGGATTTATTTCGTGCCGCCGGTGGCTGTAGAGTCGCCTGTCTCAGGCGAAACACCGCAAACCTCCGCTGAGACAGCGGACGCTATAGCAATCGACGACTTGCAGAGAGGTTTGGCAAAAGAATTGCCGACGGGAATTGATGTCGAGATCGACGAGCAGTTTGAGGCGATGTTCAGTTACAAGGCAAAGAATTACGCGTTGCTCACAAAGGGCGGCGACGTCATCATCAAAGGTGGCGCGCTCAAATCCCGTGGACTTGAAAAATTCCAGCGTGTTTTTCTCGAAGAGATGATCAAGCTCATCATGCAGGGAAAACCGAAAGCAGTGGGCGACCTTCGAAATGAATTCGAGCAAAAAATCCGGAATCGCGAATGGAAGATCGACATGCTGATGAAGACCGACACCCTCCAGGATTCACTCGACAAGTATCGCGCCAAGATCGCCGGCTCCGCGCGGAATCGCGCCGCCGCCTATGAGCTCGCACTGGCCAGCGGTCGCAGTTACAAACCCGGGGACCAGATCAGTTACTACATCAAAGCCACGCCGAAGAAGGTTCCCGCCTATGAAGCCGCCAAACTTGCCAGCGAATTCGATCCCGAAAACCGCGACGAAAATGTCGATTACTACGTCGCGAAGCTGGCTGAACTTGTGAAGAAATTCAGCGGCATCGCCGCGGCTGCATCTGCTCCGCAACAGGAGAATCTGGCTTTGTAGCCGTCGACGATGTTCAGATTTTCTTCAGAAAATCGCGGACGTGATCGTGATCGCCCGCGGTGATAAACAGGAGAACACCCGGATCGGCGCGGAAGACCAGTCGAATCTGCAGACTCACACGGCATTCAAAATAATTTCGGCGTAGCCGCCGAATTCCAAGACCGGAATGAAGATGCGGCGAGCCGAAGCCATCGCGAGCGGCATCGATCGCCTGAGCAATTTTGCGTCGGCTTGCCTTCGGGAAACGACGAACAGCAGCACGAAAAGCTTGGGAAAGATCAATCTGCAATGTCAGCTTCCAAATTACCCGTGTAGCGCTTGATCGTGCCGGTCTTTCGTTCACGCGCGATTCGTTTGTCCATGCGCCTAACGAATCGGTCGAGCTCCTCCTCCGTCACTCCGTACTCCTGAAGGGCGTAGTCGTCCGAGTGAACGGTGACCGGTCGCAGCGCGATGACATTGCCGTCGTGCAAAATGCCGATGTCTTCTCCTTTAGCCGCGCGTTTCAGCAACGAAGTGAGATTGGCTCGGGCTCGGGTAGGTGACAGGGTAGTCATGCGACTATATTAAGACGATATGGAGAGCAACTCAAGCGGCCGTGTTATCACTTGCCGCGATGCAATGACACGGCAGAAGTAATACTCATGAAAATATTTGGCCATTTTATTTGTGCGCTAGCTGCGGCGGCACTTTTCGCCGCGATTCACGATGCATTCTCAGCTGAGAATGACCTCGGCGACATCAAAGCCGAAATCACCAAGCGACATGACGAGGCGGTGAAGCGGTTACAGGATTGGATTGGGCAGGTCTCAATCGCGGCGGAGGACCGCGGGTATCCCGAAGGCGCGGAGTACATGGCAAAACTCGCGCGCGATGCGGGATTTCAACAAGCGACAGTAATCAACACAGATGGGAAACCTGGCGTATTTGCAACGCTCGATGCGGGCGCGCCGAAAACGGTCGGACTGTATTTCATGTATGACGTGAAGCAGTTTGATCCCGCCGAGTGGACATCGCCGCCGACCGAAGCCCGAATCGTGGACAAACCGCCGCTAGGCAAGGTGATCGTCGGCCGCGGCGCGGTGAATCAGAAAGGTCCTGAAGCAGCGTTCCTGGCGGCGCTGCACGCGATTCGCGGCGCGGGAAAGAAAATGCCGGTGAACCTGGTGATGGTGGCCGAAGGTGAGGAAGAGATCGGTTCACCGCATATCCCGCAACTCGTTAGGCGACCGGAAGTGTTGGCGGCGCTAAAAAAATGCGGCGGCGTCTTCATGCCCTCTGCATCCCAGGATTTGGATGGAGTTGTCACCGTGAGCCTCGGGGCGAAGGGCGTCATCGAATTGGAACTGGTATCAAGCGGTGAAAAATGGGGACGCGGCCCGGCCAAGGACATTCACTCCTCGCTCAAAGCGATGGTGGATAGCCCAGCATGGCATTTGGTCAAAGCGCTCGACACGCTTGTGTCTGACGACGGCAACGAAATCAAGATCGACAATTATCCGACGCCGCGGCCCTTGAGTGCGGAGGAGAAGGCGATGATCGCCAGTGTGTCGAAGGTGCGGAGCGAAGCGCAGGCGAAGAAATTATTTTCCATGCAGCATTGGATCAACGATCTGCCATGGCAGCAGGCGAACGAACGACTCGAATCGCAACCGACGGTGAACATTGAAGGGTTGGTCGGCGGTTACACCGGGCCCGGTGGAAAAACAATCCTGCCGCATCGCGCCGTCGCGAAGATCGATATGCGTCTCGTGCCCGACATGAAAGCCGCGGACGCCCTGGCGGCGTTGAAGGCGCATCTGGCGAAGCGCGGCTTCGGTGATATCGAAGTGAACATGACCGGCGGTTACGATCCCACGAGCACATCGGCTGATTCAGCGCTGATCAAAGCGCAGGCCGCGACTTACAAAAAATTGGGGATCGATCCGCTGTTGTGGCCGCGAAACGCCGGTTCGTATCCCGGTTACGTTTTTACGGGCGACCCGCTCAAGCTTTGCCGCGGGACATTTTGGACTCGGTCACGGCAGCGGTGCCCACGCGCCGGACGAGTATTACATCATCGAATCGGCGAATCCGAAAATCCAAGGATTCGACGGCGCGGTGATGTCTTTCGTCGAATATCTGTACGAGTTGGCGAAGTGATGATTCGAGAAATCCTTTGCAAGGTGCGCTGAGGAATTTGCTATCAGAACTCCCTCTGTTGTAGCCACGGCCCTGTGGGCCGTCTCCGCCTAATTTCAACAGCAGTGCAGCAGCTGGACCAGCCACAGGCCGGTGGCTACAACCTGTGAAAACACGCCTATACCAGTTTGGCTTCGAGATTGATCTGAGTTCCGGAAAGTGCCACCGACACGGGACAAGTTTTTTTTGTGAGTTCGGCTTGTTCTTGGAATTTTGCTTCGTCCATTCCGGGAACATCACCTTCAGTTTTCAAATCGATTGATGTGATTTTGAATCCCTTGTCTGCGGGCTCCAGTTTCACCGTCGCCGTGGTGCTTATGCGTTTGGCGGGATGGCCTGCTTTCTCCAGGTTGAACGCGAGCGCCATGGAAAAGCAACCGGCCTCCGCTGCGCCGATGAGTTCTTCTGGATTCGTGCCCTTTCCTTCCTCGAAGCGCGATGAAAATGAATAGGGACCTTCAAACGCGCCGCTTCCCAATTTCATGGTTCCCTTGCCTTGTTTTAGCGTGCCTTCCCAAACAGCCGATCCAGTTCGTGTTGCCATTGTTTTATCTCCTTTAGTTGTTGCTGATTACGATTCTGCCGAACACAGGCGAACGCAATTTCTTTTCAGCCTAACGAACTCACGCTGGTTTCGCAGCTGCGACGTCAACAGCCGGACCAGCTTCTGAACGGTGCCGAGCATCCGCCAGGGCGCGTTGTTTGCGAGCCAGCCAAACGCTCAGCGCGCACCATGCAGCAATGATTGGCACAGCAATGAAACTGATCGCGTTCAAGCTCAGGCCCACGACGTGGAGCGCTTTATACGACCAGGCGCCGACTATATCGCCGAGACGATAACCGAATGTGTCGATCACGCTTTTCGCTTTGTATTTGTCTTCGCGCCGCAAAACGGTGAACAAAATCTCGCGCGCCGGACGAAGCAACGCGAAGCCGGTTGAACGCCGTACCACCTGAAAAATCGCGAGTACAAGCAGAATTGGCGCATAACCGATCGCGAGAAAACCGAGCCCGCTTAGCGCCGGCATGAGCACGAGGGTAAAGCCCACGCCGAACCATTTTAGCAGACGACTCGTTAAGCAAAGTTGAATCAATACAGTGAGCGTGTTGACCGAGAAATCCATTTTGCCGAAGAATGCAGTGCGGGCCGACTTATCCGCCAACTCATGCCCCGTGAGGTCCGCCTGTTGAAAATAGGCCCATGTATTTGTCAGCGTGTAAATGAAGATGAAAAGGATGAGCGCGAACAAGTACGGCGAACGTGCGATGTGCGTGACGCTGTCCCAAATATTTCCGCCGATTGGTTTTTCGGCTGTCGCAGCTTCAGCGTGCTCGCGAAATTCCGTTGGAAAAAAACGGACGCATTGCGCCGCGAGTTCGAACATCGCCGCTGACATGAGGCAGAAAATTCCGGTGCTGAATCGATCGACCAGAAACGTCGGGACGAGCGGACCGAGGATCGCGCCCAACGAACCGCCCACCGCGATGAAACCAAAGAGCCGCTTGCCTTGTTCGGCGGTAAATAGGTCGGTCATGAAAGCCCAAAAAAGCGTGGTAGCGAAAAGATTGAAGACGCTAACCCAGACGAAAAACGAGCGCCCCAGTAACCATTGCCAGTTCGCCGGCACGAAGCGCATGAGAATGAAAAAGATGAAAAGATTGGCGATCGCAAAACGGTAGGCGATCGGCAGAAATTTGCGGCGCGACATGCGAGATACGATGGCGGCGAAGAGCGCGTTCGCGATGAGCATACCGATGAGCGTCGCGGTGTACATCCAGGGCAAATTTTCCACGCCGCTGGTCGCACCGATTTCTTCGCGAATCGGCCGCAGAATGTAGTAACCGGCAAGGACGACGAAGTTGAAAACGAAGGCAAGCCAAAGCGCGCGGAGCTCGTCCGGCTTAACATCCACGATTTTGGCGAAAATGCTTTTCATACTAAAAGCGCTGTCATTCTGAGCGCGAGCGAAGGATCTCGGCTACTTACGTGACGCCTTCCGCATTTTTGAGGTCCCTCGCATTCGCTCGGGATGACATTGCTATTATGCTTTTTTCTTCTTCCACGCGTTCAAAACTTCCGCCTCGCGCTCAGGCGTAAGACCGGCGTGCAACTTCCCTTGCCGATCTTGCGGCTGTGATTTGAACCACGCGAGCGTGTCGCGCGCCGTTTCTGCAAGCGGCCGGAATGTCAGCCCTTTGCTAAGCGCGCGATCGATTTTTGCGCGAGCGAGTCCGCTCTCTTTTCCAGTCCAGACGGGCATGTCAGACCACGGCTGCACTTTTTGTTCGGTCAAGAATGCCTCACTTACCCATGTGAATTTTGCGTCGGGCTTCAACGCGGCTTTGATTCCGTCAAGCATTCCCCCGATCCCCAACGGTTTTGCGGGTCCGGTTGCGTTGTAAACTCCGGTCTCGCGGTTTTCGACCATGCGGACGGTCCATTCGGCAAGATCTCGCGCATCGATGAATTGCACCGGGTCGTCAGGCGAACCCGGTGCGAGCACTTCGCCGCCACGATCGATCCGCACCGGCCAATACGTGAAGCGATCAGTCTCGTCGCGCGGGCCGACGATGAGCCCCGGGCGGACGATTAGCGTTTTTCCGGGAAACCATTTCTCGGCTTCTCTTTCGGAGAGCGCTTTGAGCGGACCGTAGGTTTTGTAACCGCCCGCCTTCATCGCCTCGAGCGTCTCCTTGTACGGATCGGCGCCTTCGCATTTTTCCGTCGGAGCGGTCTCGTCCGGACCTGTCTTTACTTCGCCGTAAACGGAAATCGTCGAGGTGAAGACGTAGTGCTCGACGTTGCCTTTGAGAATCTGCGCCGCGTCCCGCACCCACGCCGGAAGCGTCGTCGGGTTGTCGATGGCGACGTCCCATTGTCGATTTTTCAGCGCGTCCAGCTGGCCGTTTCGATCGCCAATTAATTGCTCGACTTCATTCGGCAATTCCCCTGGATGCGTTTTGCCGCGGTTGAACGTCGTCACCTTGTGTCCGCGACTAAGCGCGTAGCGAACCTGGTATGGTCCAGTGAACCCTGTGCCGCCAAGAATGAGAATGCGAAGAGGTTTCACGGATTTCTCTGCGAACAGCGTGGTCGATCTCGTTCCAATGGCAAGTGCGCTGCCAGTGGCAGCGGAAAGTTTGATGAACTGACGGCGCGTCCTTTTCATTTGGTTCGTTAACCTTTCTTGTCATTCCGAGCGAAGTCGAGGAATCTCTAATCGAAAATGAAGAGACGCGAAGCTGTGAGACTGATCGGCGGAACAACCGCCGGATTACTCTTGCCAATCGGTGCCCGAGCCGCGAGCCAATCATCGATCATGATTACACGCACTATTCCTTCGTCCGGCGAAAAGTTGCCAGTTATTGGACTTGGAACCTGGAGCGTGTTTGACGTCGATCTTACGCCAGCGAACAGAACGCAACTGGGAGAAGTGCTCTCTCTGTTGGTCAAGCACGGCGGGCGCGTGGTCGATTCCTCGCCCATGTACGGCCGCGCCGAAGGCGTAGTGGGCGAGCTGGCCGGCCAATTGCATTTGCTCGATTCGCTCTTTATGGCCACCAAGGTCTGGACAAAAGGCAAAGAAGCCGGGCTCGCGATGATGCAGCGGTCTATGGTTCGCTTTCGGAAGATTGACCTGATGCAGGTCCACAATCTGTCAGATGTGGAAACGCAGATGTCTTCACTTCGTGAGTGGAAAACCGACGGCCGCATTCGCTACACAGGCATCACCCATTCACAAGCACGCGGTTTTTACGACGTCGAGAAAACCATGCGCAGCGAGAAACCCGATTTTGTCCAGATCAACTACTCACTCATGGAGCCCGAGGCGGCCCAACGCATTTTGCCGTTGGCCCAGGAGCTTCGCATGGCAGTCATTATTAATCGACCGTTTGGCGGTGGCGGTTTGTTTGGGCGGGTCGCTGCAAAGCCGCTGCCGGCCTGGGCTGCGGAGATCGATTGCAGATCGTGGGCCCAGTTCTTTCTGAAATGGATTGTAGCCCATCCGGCAGTCACTTGCGTGATACCTGCAACAAGCAAACCGCAGCACATGGAAGATAACATGGCCGCCGGGCTAGGCCGGCTTCCCGACGCAAAGATGCGCCGGCGAATGCTGGAGTTGGTCGCGTCGCTGTAAGAGCTGCGGAGAGCTTTCGGGCGTTCCACAGATGTCAAATGGAAAATTTTGCGTTCTCTGAAAAAAATCAGTTGCGGGCCTGACCGATCTGCTGGATAGGACGCGCTCTTTATGCGAAAACTTCTCACCTTTACTGTCGCCATTTTGGGATGCGCGGCGTTTTGTCCCCGCCCGGCATCGGCATTGGGATTCTCGGCGCCGAAGCCACAATTTGCTTATACCGATGCTTCTGGGAAAAAGCAGTCGGTTGACGTCGTGGACAAATATTATCCAAAGAAAATTGTGAAACCGTTTGCCGGGGATTCCAAGATCGATCCAAAACTGCGCCGGGCGGCGACTATTGCCGAGGAACGCGCTCGCGCGCACTCGCTTTCGAAGTGCTGGCATTTTGTCAAGGAAGCGCTCGTTGCTGCGGGCGTGGTGAAATCCCGGCCGCAAACACCTCTGGCGAAACAAGCCGGCCAAGAGCTCGTGAACAATTACGGGTTCAAGAAACTCCCGGTGTCAGATCCCTATCAGGCGCCAGTCGGCTCGGTGTTAGTCTATGGCGCCAACCGCGCGGCCGGTCACGTCGAGATCCGTACTGAGAACGGCTTCGTTAGCGATTTTCGCTCGAAGACACCGTCACGCCGCCCGTTGCTAGGCGTTTTCGCCAAGACCTAGGCCGCGCTTCGAGGCATTCCAGGGGAATTGACGCGATCTCTTGCGGCACATATTTTGCGCTATGCGAAAGCTCAACGCCGCGATTCAATTTGATGGCAAATGGTTTGTTGCTCGCTGTCTCGACTTACCCGTGACTTCACAAGGAGAAACGGTAGAGATCGCGAAGGCGAATCTGAAGGAAGCAATCGAACTGTACATCGATACTTGGGGCATTGATGACGTCGAGCGCACGATTGGCGAACCTGAGCTCGCGAAAGTCGAAGTCGCAGTATGAGCAAACTGCCGGACGTGTCCGGCGCAGAGCTCGTTAAGGCGCTTCAGAAAGCTGGATTCGTCATCCTGCGCCAAAAAGGCAGTCATGTGTCGATGGAAAAAGTTGATTCGGCTGGTCAGGGGCGGACGATCGTTCCCATGCACCGTGAGATCGCACGGGGGACACTGCATGACATTCTCAAACAAACGGGGCTGACACGAGATGAACTACGGAAGCTCTTGTGATCATGAAGGCGTCCGACCCGATCCGCATCGCCATGTGGTCGGGCCCGCGAAACATCTCAACGGCGATGATGCGCGCCTGGGGAAGTCGACAGGATACCTTTGTCGTCGATGAGCCGTTTTACGGCTTTTATCTAAAGGCGACCGGCAAACAGCATCCGGGTGCGGAAGAAGTGATCGCGACCGGCGAAATCAATTGGCGAAAAGTCGTAGCGCAACTCACCGGCCCAATGCCCAAGGGCAGGCGCATCTTTTTCCAGAAGCAGATGACACATCACCTTCTGCCGGAGGTCGATCGGCAATGGCTGGATGCGGTGACGAATTGTTTTCTCATTCGCGATCCGCGCACTGTGATCGGCTCCTATATCAAGAAGCGGGAGAACCCGGCACTGGAAGATCTCGGCTATGCGCAGCAGGCGGAGATTTTCGATTTTGTGCGAGCTCGCACGAAATCGCTACCGCCCGTTCTCGATGCCAAAGATGTGCTGGAAAATCCAGAGCGAACGTTGCGGCTGCTTTGCAAAGCAGTCGGTGTCGAATTTACTGAGTCGATGCTGTCTTGGCCACCGGGATTGCGGGAGACCGATGGAGTTTGGGCAAAGCATTGGTACGGCGAGGTGGCAAAGACGACATCGTTTCAACCGTATCGTGACAGCTACGATGCAGTGCCCAATCAGTTAGGCGAAATTTACGAGCGTTGTCGCGAATGTTATGAACGGCTTTATCAATATCGATTGCGGTAAGGACGGATTGCCGCGGATTTTACAAGCAATTGTAGAGGCGCTTGTGCCAAGCGCCTTGTAATCCGATGGCGTTTGACACAAACGCCGCTACAACAACACAATCTGCCTTGTCCGCGTAATGACGCGGTTAAACCAGTGCTTCAGAAATTCGACGAGCGAAACCGCGATCTGCTTGTGAATATCAACGGGCAGTTGGTGCATCGCGACAAGGCCGGGATCAGCCCGTTCGATTCGGCTGTGCAGGGCGGTGACGCGGTGTGGGAAGGGTTGCGTCTGTACAACGGCCGGATTTTCAAGCTGCATGAACATCTCGACCGGCTGGAGCGTTCAGCTCGCGCGCTGTCGTTCGCCGAAATTCCGCCGCGTGAAAAAATCATAGAGGAAATCAAACGCACCCTCGCCGCAAACAAAATGCACGACGGCGTGCACGTTCGCCTCACGGTCACACGCGGTGAGAAAATCACTTCGGGTATGGATCCCCGGTTGAATCAGGGCGGAGCGACGTTGATTGTGCTCGCAGAACATAAGGCGCCCGTTTACGCGAAGACAGGCCTGACTTTGATTACCAGCAAGATCCGGCGCCCCCCGCCGGAGGTTTTGGATGCACGAATTCATCACGCGAACCTGTTGAATTCGATTCTGGCAAAGATCGAAGCGAACAACGCCGGCGCGGACGACGCGCTCATGCTCGATACGCGCGGCTTCGTTGCGGAAACGAACGCGACGCATGTGTTCATCGTACGCAACTCCGATAAATCGCGCGGAAGCGGCGACCTGGCGACCAGCCGTGTGATGGCATGCCCTGAGGGAATTACTCGTGCGACGGTGATCGAGATTTGTGCTGCGGAAAAAATTCGCTGCGTTGAGACCGACTTGTCCGTGGTCGATGTTTACGGGGCCAACGAAATGTTTTGTACCGGCACAATGGGCGAATTAGCCGCTGTGACGAGGATCGACAATCGCCAGATCGGTGATGGCAAAGTCGGCCCGATGACAAAACGCCTGAGCGATCTCTACGCTCGGCGCACCGCGAGCGAAGGCGTCGAGGTTGTCTAGTTTCGTAGCGGGGCTATGACCGTCGTGGCACCTCGAGTTGATGCTACGGGCCACTCCAGGTGTTCTTTTGAAAGGAAACTCTCCCTGATCCTTTTTCGAACGCTTCGAAGTGCTCCGGATTTTGCTGATAATATTTTTGGTGATACGCCTCGGCGGGATAGAACTTCATTGCGGGCAGAATTTCAGTGACGACCGGTTTTTTGAATTTGCCCGAACGCGCGAGCTTTTCTTTTGATGCCTCGGCAATCTTCTTCTCCTCTATGTTGCCATAAAAAATTGCGGCGCGATAACTTGGGCCAATGTCGGTGAACTGCCCGTCGCCCTGAGTGGGATCGATTTGGCGCCAGTAGATGTCGAGAAGCTGCTCGTAGGAAATTTTCGCCGGATCGTACGTGATTTCGATTGATTCGCGGTAGGTTGTCCTTTCCGATGAGACGAGCTGATAAGTAGGGTTTGGTTCTGTTCCGCCGCAATAGCCCACGGCAGTCTTGATCACGCCGTTTGCCTTATCGAATGCCGGCTGAATGCACCAAAAACAACCGCCAGCAAAAACCGCCGTTCGCGTGACTGTCGGAGTAGAATTCTGGGCCGGGCCAGTTTGAATACTGATCAAAGCGAGCGTTGCGCAGCCGAGCGCGAGAAGAAAAGTTCGTTTCATATCGTCGGTCTTAGACACCGTCCTGATCGGCGCGTTGTGAATAACTCAGACTCTTTTTGCTTGCCAGCGACAGGCGCGCTTGTCATAAGTAGGCGGAGCTCAAGTCACGAAGCGATCAAAATTTCTCCTCAGCGTGCCTGCGGGCGAGAGTAGCTTAGCTCACCGCAGGCACGTCTGTTCTAGGCTGATCCCGCATTCGCAGTATTCGCTGACGAATCGGCTCGATCTGGAAACGATGTTCGGACGCAAAGCGCCATTGCATGTCGATCTTGGCTGCGGCGATGGTTCGTTTCTTTGCGCGCTGGCGCAGCGCCTGCCGGACAAAAACTTTCTCGGGATCGAACGATTGTCTGGTCGGGTTCGGAGCTCAGCGCGTAAAGCCGCCAGTCTGGATAATGTGCGGCTTTTGCAGATGGAGAGCTTCTACGCGGTGCGTTATCTGTTGCCTGCCGAATCAGTCGAAACGTTCTATCTCTTGTTTCCCGACCCATGGCCAAAACGGCGCCACCATCGGCGCCGAATCGTAACACCAGACTTCCTGAACTCCGCCCATGCTGCCCTTGAGCAAAATGGGATCATTTACATTGCGACCGACCATCTCGATTACTTTCGAAAGATCAAAAAGATCGCCGAATCAGCTCCCGGCTTTGCAATCGATGACGTCGATGTCGATCTGCCGCAGAGCAGATTTTGGCTCATTTTCGCTCAAAAGAGCGCGGCAATCTACTGGTTGGCGCTGCGAAAAGTTTCGCCGGTAAGATAACTTTGCGCTTCCCAACGATCGCGACCAAAACGCAATATCACCGCGCCGGCCTGGTCCTGACGAAAAAGCTTAATGCCTCGTCTTTGCAAATCCTCAGCCCAGGTGTCGCTGATTCGCTCGTGATCGGGAAAATCGCGTGAAGTGGCAATGATCAGGCGCGGGCGCGCAGCATCGAGGAACGCTTCGGAGCCGGATTCTCCGAAATGATGTTGTCCTTTGACGATGATGTCGCTGCGGAAATTCAAGTGGCCGGCCAACAATGCCTGTTCGGTTTTGATACCGCTATCCGACGTAAACAAGGTCGATCCCGGTGCCCCGACCAAGAGGTGGATAACGTACGCCTGATCATCAGCGATCGGCGAGCTGAAGCTAGGCGGAGGAAACAAAACATTCGCCGTGAGGTCGCCCGATAGAGGGAAACTGTCTCCAGCCGCCAGACCGTCTGATTTGATACGGCGTTGGTGAAACAGACGTTGCAATCGCCGGTGCACGGTTGAGCGATCGGGCGCCGGATTATCCACCACACGCACTCGAGGAAAATCGTCCAGTAACTGTGACGTTCCGCCCACGTGAAGCGCATCACCATGCGTAAGCAATAAGCCTGAAAGCCGGTTTACTCCTGCCCAGTGCAGATATTCGCGAACCACGTGTTGATATGCGCGCTCGCTCCCGCAGTCGAACAACCAATCCGTGTTTCCTGTGTGCAAATGAATGGCCGCTCCCGCGCCAAGATCCAGCACGGTGATCTTGGCGACCACCTTTTCGGGCCAATGCGGGTGTTCGACATAAAAATGTCCGCCAGGAATTTGCGCGAACAGGTGGACGATCCCGATAACCAGCGTGGCCAGCGCCCAGTTGGCGTTATTAAAAATCACAGCAAGCCACGGCATCAGCGGCGCGGAAAGAAGCGAAAGCAGCGCAATGGCGAGAACGAAAAATGCGATGGGAACAACGACCAGATTCGCGAGCAATGAAATCGGTGTAACCAGATGGAAATACCACAAAACTAATGGCAGCGAGCCAGCCCAGGCCGCGAGCGACACGGACGCTCCTTGGCAAAGCCATTCATATCCGGAGTGCAGCCAGCGACCCGGCCCACGCAGTAAGCTTCGCGGCAGGAACGGATCGACTGCCACCCAACGCTGCAAAAACCCGAAGAACGGATCGGCAAATACCACGATGGCGCCCACAACCGCGAAGGAGAGTTGAAAGCCTGTGGAAAAAAGCTCGTTTGTATTCCAGCAGAGAAGAACGAACGCCGCTGCCGCGAGGCTATTGAATAGAAAAGCTTTTCGTTCGAAAAAGAAACCACCAATCATAATTGAAGCCATCACCGCGGCTCTGACGCTCGAAATGTGCAGTCCTGTGACTGCAGCGTAAAAAAGAAGCAGGGGAATGATGAGCGCCGCTGCGGACCTGCGCGAAAGCCGCGCCACCGTCGCAAGCATCCATAAAAGCGCGGCGACAATTCCCACGTGCAGACCAGCGACAGCAAAAAGGTGAAGTGTGCCTGTTTGTTGAAACGGTTCCTCGATGTCCTCCGGCGTCTGATGCCTAAGGCCAAGCACGATTCCGCTGAGGAAATCTTGCACCTCGGGCGCGTCCTCCAGCCCTCGGCAAAGCGCGTTTTGCATCCATGCCCGCGACTTCTGCGCAGCGCGCAGAATCGGGTTGCCACCGCCGGGTCGAATCGGCGTGCCGTCCTCCGGATAGCGAACGAAGAGCATTCGACGAACGTCGCGGCGCGCGAGATAAGCGCGCATATCGAATTCGCCGGGATTTCGCGGCGACGATATCGGCTCGGCGGTTCCAAAAAACTTTAGTTCATCGCCAAATTCCGGCGCGCCTTTCCAACGCACCTGCCAGACCGCGTGCGTCGGTTCCTTTCTCCCTTCCAGTTCGATTGACTTGAGCTTGAGCAGGAACGTCGCGAATCCGCTGGGCGAAGTTTTTGGCTCGCTGATGATGCAGCCGGTTGCTGTGACGATTCGTGGTCGGCTGCCAAGCTCATCGGCGAGCTGTTGGCCTTCCATGTTGCTATTCTCAAGATTGTGCAGCAGGAAAAAGCCGGCCCCAACGATGGCGTATGTCGCGAGCAGCCTTGGCCAGCAGATCAGAGTAAAAGCGCAGACGGCGAGAATTATCGCGGCTCCAGTCAGGGCGATAGATGGAAGCGGAAGGATTTCCGCCGTGATAATTCCTGTCGCAGCCATCAGCGCCAGACCAACAAATGGCTGACGCGGAACGCTGAGCAATTTCATCTACCGCGCTTTTCGCTTATCCGGCCTTTACAAGGCAAGCCGCAATCATGGAAGTAGTCCTGAGAGAGATTACAAAAATGGCGTTGAAAACCGGTTATGACGATTTCGGACTCGGCACCAACAGCACCGGGCGGGTCGCATGCTTGAGTACCCCTTTGGTAGCGCTTCCCACGAGCAAATGATACATCGCGCCGTGGCCGTGTGTACCCATCACAATGAAGTCCGCCTCGATAGCGTCCGCTTGATCCAAAATTTCGTCCGCTACAGATCCGGTTGGCTCGTGTAGTAAGACCTTGATGCCATCCTGTGCGATTTCTTTTTGCCATCGCGCCAGCTTCGACTTCTGATCTTCAGTCTCTGCGATTGGCTGAGGCATCGGATCCAAGCCCGGAACCGGTACGCCCGACATCGGCGCAAGCTCGGGCATTCCCGCGAGGCCGTACCCCAGCGTGCCCGGAGCTGCGGCAGCGCTGAGTTCTCTTACGTGAACGAGGTGAATCTCCGCATCGAGAGCTTTGGCGAGCTGTCGCGCCAGATCGATCACGCGCGGGGTTGCGTCCGAAAAATCAATCGGCACCAAAAGCCGTTTCATGTTCGCGACGAGTCTAGCTGGTTCAGCGATGTGCTGACCAGACCAATCCTACGAGCTAGGAACAAAATGTGATGCGGATAGTGCGGCGCGCCGTATTTTTGCGCGTGCACGATCTATTCGAGGAAAAGGAAGGCGTTGAAGCGGCGGACAGCGCTGCGCCGCTCGCCACGCGCATGCGGCCGCGCTCGCTGGAGGAGTTTGTCGGCCAGGAACACATTCTTGCGCCCGGCAAACTTTTGCGGCGCGCGATTGAAGCGGATCGTTTGCCGTCAGTGATCTTCTCCGGGCCACCCGGCAGTGGCAAGACCACGCTGGCGCGCGTCATCGCGGAGATGACGCACGCGAAATTCATTCGAATCAGCGGCGTGGAAAGTAACGTCGCCGAAATGCGCCGCGTCATCGCTGCCGCGACCAATCGCCTTCGAACATCGGGGCAACGGACGATCCTGTTCATCGACGAAATCCATCATTTCAACAAGGCGCAGCAGGACATTCTTTTGCCGGACGTTGAGAGTGGCAATCTGCGGCTGATTGGTGCGACGACTTACAATCCGTTCTTTTATGTAAACAGCGCGCTCGTTTCGCGCTCCCAGGTTTTTCGACTCGAACCGCTCAGCGTTAAGCAGCTCGAACAGTTGGCCGATTGCGCCCTAGCTGACAGGGAACGCGGCCTTGGAAATTACAATGTGAAGATTGACAAAGACGCGCGCCGGCATCTCGCGAAGCTTAGCGACGGCGACGCGCGCAAATGTCTAAACGCGCTCGAGATTGGCGTGCTCACGACTCCGCCAGATTCCAAAGGCATTATTCATTTCACGCTCGCTGGCGCCGAGGAAAGTATTCAACAGAAAGCAGTCGTGTACGACCGCTCCGGCGACGCGCATTACGACACAATCAGCGCGTTTATCAAAAGCATGCGCGCTTCGGATGAAAAAGGGGCGATGTATTGGCTCGCTAAAATGCTGCATGCCGGAGAAGATTTCCGTTTCATCGCGCGGCGCATCGTGATTTTTGCGAGCGAAGACATCGGTCTTGCCGATCCGGAAGCGTTGCCACTTGCAATCGGGACGCAACAAGCGGTGGAATTTGTTGGCATGCCTGAAGCGCGCATCCCTCTGGCGCATGCAACCGCTTACATGTGCCGTGCGCCCAAGAGCCGCGAAGCATACGACGCGCTGAATGCCGCAACCGAAAAAATCGAAATGGAACAAACAAAACGGGTCCCGGAGCGTCTGAAGAACAAACATTTCCCGGTAAATCCAGAAGGATGAGGGGCAGACCCGTGCGACCGGCGTCGGATTTCGATCGAATCGCTTCGAATATCGCGATTTGGCACGATTATGATTCCGCTGTCAAAGCGGAGCTATACTCGACTTGCATCGGGACTCCCGATGGAACGTATCTTATCGATCCAATTCCTCTTGAGAGTGAAGCGCTCTATGAATTGATCGGTTCCAATTCTGTTGCCGGGATCATTGTAACAAATTGCAATCATCATCGTGCGTCTGCCAAATTCGCCGCAGATTTCTCAGCGCCACTATTCGGACGAACCGAGGCATTCTCCAATAAGGCGGCGCGTGAACTCAAAAGAGTTATGGACGGAGACGAGATTTCTGAGGAGCTGCGCGTGATCGGCATCGAAGGCGCAGGAGAGGGTGAAACTGCTCTACACTACGACCGAGACGGCGGGACATTCATCATCGGCGACGCGCTGATTAATTTCGAACCGTATGGCTTTACGTTTCTGCCCGCCAAGTATTGCTCGAACCAAAAAGAAATGCGGCGGTCGTTGCGAAGGCTTTTGGATTACAAAGCCGAGCGCATCCTCTTTGCGCACGGCACACCGATTTTATCCCGGGCGAGCGAACGGTTGCGCGGTTTGCTCGAGAGTTAACCACGAATGGACACGAATAGACACGAAGGGAGTTGTGAACTGGAAGGATCGGGAGCCGAAGGAATCAGATTTGGCGGACCGGTGTCGCGATTTCTGCGGCTGATTCGTTTTTCGCACACAATTTTCGCACTGCCATTTGCTCTTGGCGCGCTCGTGGTGGCGGCAAACGGCTGGCCGTCGCTGAGAATTCTGTTCTTGGTAGTCGCGTGCATGGTATTTGGCCGGACCGCGGCGATGCTCTTCAACCGGCTTCTTGATTGGTCGCTGGATCAGCGCAACCCGCGAACGGCCTCGCGTCACTTGCTAGTCTCCAAGCGAGCAGTCCAGGTGTTCCTGGTTCTGAGTTCAGCCGGATTTGTTGTCGCAGCGGCGGCAATCAATCGGCTGACATTTATTCTCGCGCCTGTTGCTCTGGCCCTGATTTTTTTCTACTCAGTCACCAAGCGGTTTACCAGTGCAACGCACTTTTTTCTCGGACTGGCACTGGCCGTTGCGCCGATCGGCGCATGGATCGCGCAGACCGGAGGGATTGATCTTGCGCCGGTTGTGCTTGCCGCAGGTGTGATTTGCTGGGTCGCTGGGTTCGATCTGATCTATGCAACTCAGGATTATGATTTTGACCGGCGCGAAGGGATTCGGTCGCTAGTGGTAAAGCTCGGGATCGCGCGCAGCCTGCGTCTGGCGCAGCTATTGCATCTTCTGACGTTCGTTGCCTTGATCGTGTTCGGCCTCGCCGCGAAGCTTGGCGTGCTCTATTACTGGTCGATGCCGTTGATTGCGGCGGCTTTGTTTTACGAGCACAAGACCGAGAAACTCGATCTGGCCGGGGTCAATCGCGCTTTCTTTCAAAGCAACGCGTTCGTCAGTGCCGTTTTCTTGATAGCAGTTTGCTTGGATCGATTGAGTTAAGAGCTACAGAAGGAAAGAAAGGCAACGAAGGGGATCTTAGTAAAATCCAAATTACTATCTTCGTTTTCTTCGTTGCCTTCTGTAAAAATTTTTCCGACGGCGTCAGCCACGTCACATTGCGTTTAGCATTGCCACGCGTCTCTCGTGCCGTCCGCCATCGAAGCCGATTTCGAGCCAGATCCGCACAATGTTGAGCGCCAGATCTTCGGGGATGAGGCGCTGACCAATCGAAAGGACGTTGGCGTCGTTGTGTTGCCGTGACAGTCGGGCCGAGTCTTCACTCCAGCAAAGCGCGCAGCGCACGCCGTGCACCTTGTTCGCGACCATCGCTTCACCGTTGCCCGAGCCGCCGAAGACGATACCGCGTTCGCATTCCCCGCGAGCCACTGCTTCCGCTGCCGGCCGAATGAAAAGCGGATAGTCCACCGGTTCTTCACTGAATGTGCCGAAGTCTTTCACCTCGTGCCCCAGCGAAGTGAGCAATTCTTTTACCTTTTCCTTGTAACGAAATCCAGCGTGATCTGTGCCGAGCGATATTCTCATGCCTTTGTCATTCCGAGCGAAGTCGAGGAATCGCTAATTATTGATTCGGAAGGCCAGCAAGAAAAGACAATAGTAAGAGATGTCTCGGCTCCGCTCGACATGACAATGGTCACCCCCCATGCAGTTTCGCCAGCTCGCGCCAGATCTCGCGTTCGCGTTCGGTCAGTTTCTTTGGCACGTTGATCTGAACAACGACATAGAGATCGCCGCGCTTGCCCGAGACTCCCGGCAGACCGCGTTCGCGCAGGCGAAATCGCTGGCCACCCTGGGTGCCGGGCGGAATTTTCAGGCGCACGTTGCCTTCAAGCGTTGGCACGACCAATTCGCTGCCCAACACGGCGCGCCACGGCTCGATCTTTACCTCGTGGATCAAATCACTACCTTCGACTGAAAAATCGGGATGTCGCGCCAGACGTACGCGCAGAAAAAGATCGCCGCTTTTTCCGCCGCGCACGCCTGCTTCGCCCTGGCCGCGCAAACGGATTCGCTGGCCTTCGTGAACACCGCGCGGAATCTTTACCTGGTAATTTTCTACTTTGTTTGAGCCGGCTCGGCGCAACGAGACGGTTCGAGTGGATCCGTGCAACGCTTCTTCCAGCGTGACCATGATATCTGCTTCGACATCTGCTCCGCGCTCCGCCGTGGCCTGACGTCCACCAAATCCGCCGAAAGCAGAGCGACCGCGCCCGCCACCGAAAAACGCTTCAAAGAAATCGCTGAAGCCAGTTCCACCAAATTCGAATTGGACGCCGCCACCATCGCCACCCCATTGATAAAACCCGCCGCCGGGTTGCTGCCCTTCCCTCTGCCAGCCGGGTGGCGGCTGGAAGCCGCCAGGTCGATTCCAATCGGCGCCGAGTTGATCGTATTTCTTGCGTTTGTCCGGATCGCCCAGCACCTCGTACGCTTCGTTGATCTCTTTAAATTTTTCTTCGGCGGCCTTTTTATCCTTGGCCACATCGGGATGATATTTGCGCGCCAGCTTGCGAAATGCGCTGCGAATGTGCTCTTCGCTCGCGGTTTTCGGAACACCGAGTGTCTCGTAATAATCTCGAAACTGTACGGGCATTTGCTCTCAAGCTTGTGCCTCCACTCAATTCGCGCAACTTTTTGAAAGGATGCGTGAGCTGGGAAAACTGGTCCTGATCGTCGGTGTGCTCACCACGTTTGTCGGGTTAGTGATGTGGAGCGGCTTCGCGCCGAAATGGCTGGGCCGATTGCCCGGTGACATTCGCATCGAGCGCGAACATTCCGCGTTCTATTTTCCAATCGTCACCTGTATGATCCTCAGCATCGTGCTGAGCTTGCTCTTGTCGATTTTTTCAATCTTCCGGCGCTAGGTGGATTGGCTTCTCCGAAGACGATGGCGAGTGAATTCGCCGAAGGCGCAGTATCTTAGCGCGATGACCAGAGTAAGTCGGCAGACAAAGCTAGAACGGCATATTGCTGAGTTGCTGGAATGCCGGCGCTGCCCGCGTATGAAATCTACGCCGGTCTCCGGCGGCGCAATCGTGAGCAACATTATGGTGATTGGCCAGGCGCCCGGGCCGCGGGAACCGGTTTTGCGAAGACCTTTTGCACATACCGCTGGCAAAACGCTTTTTCGGTGGTTCGAAGAATTCTGCGGGATGAACGAGGCGGCCGTTCGATCGAAGATTTATTTCGCGGCAGTCTGCCGGTGTTTTCCCGGAAAAAATTCTAGCGGCACGGATCGCGTTCCTGGCCCGAACGAGATTCGCAACTGCTCGTCGTGGATGGACAATGAGATTCAAGTCTTGCAGCCGCGCCTCATCATTCCCGTGGGACGGCTGGCTATTACCCAATTCATCGACTGCGCAAAAGTTGTAGGGGAAGCTGTCAGCTTCCCCTACAGATTAGAGAAAGTGATCGGCCGTAAATTCAGGCTCGCGCGTGCCGGGCATCACTTTGACGTAATTCCTTTGCCGCATCCGTCCGGTGCATCGCCCTGGCACAAAATTCCGCCGGGCCGCGAACTGACGGTGCGAGCGCTCAAATTGATCGCGCGCCATGCTGCGACACGTGAACTCAAAGTCAATCTGGAACCCAAGAATCCAGGAATTCTTATGCAGGATTGATTAAGTCTTTTCTTGGCTTCCTGGTTTCCAGATTGATCTTCTTTCTGAATGGTTTCGACGCACACACCAACTCGTGCCGAGATTTCCGACTCCGACAAGTGGGACCTGACGCAGCTTTTTGCTGACGTTAGCAAATGGCAGGAGGATTTTGCCTGGCTTCAGCGGGCGTATCCGAATCTTGAGCAGTGGAAGGGCAGGGTGCGGGAATCTGCGGAAACGCTGGCCGAGGTGCTTGAGTTTGAGAAGGCGCTCGAGGTGAAGATGGAGCGCGTCCATCACTACGCCTCGCTGCAACTGGCCGAGGATAGCACGAACAACGATTATCTCGTACGATTTGGACAAGTTCAGAATTTGTTTACGAAAATCGGCGAAACGGCGGCGTTCGTTGTTCCGGAAATCCTGGCGATCGACGACAAACAGTTCGCGCAATTCATCGCAGATCCGGCGCTGGCCGACTGGCGAATCAAACTTCACAAAATTCGCCGGATGAAGCCGCATGTGCTCTCCGTGCCTGAGGAACGTCTTTTAGCACTGGGCAGCGTCGCGCTCAGCGGTTACGACGACACCTTTTTGCAGTTGACGGATGTGGACATGAAGTTCGGTGTCTTGATCGATGAGACGGGGCGCGAAAAACCGCTGACCCAAAGTTCGTTCAGTTCGTTTTTAGTGAAACGCGATCCTGAGCTGCGCAAATGCGTTTTCCATCAATTCTACGCGGAATTTCGCGACCATCAGTTTACGCTTGCCGCGTCGCTTGCCTATTCGGTCAAGGTGGATGTCTTTCACGCGCGAGCACGACGGTACTCGTCTGCCCTTGAAGCAGCGCTTTTTCCCGACGATGTGCCGATCGCAGTCTATGATGGATTGGTCGAATCGGTCCGTGCGAATTTGAAACCACTCTTTCGCTATTTCGATTTACGCCGGCGCGTTCTTGGTTTGGACGAGCTGCATCTTTACGACACGTACGTCCCGCTGGTTCCGAAAATCGAGACGCGCTTCACCTTTGATCAGGCCGTCGAAATGGTTTTGGCGGCGTTGGCTCCGATGGGAAAGGAGTATGTTGATGTGCTGGCGGAAGGTTTGCGCTCGAGCCGCTGGTGCGATCGTTACGAAAACAAAGGCAAACGCAGCGGCGCGTTTTCGTCCGGAAGCTATGGCGCGCTGCCTTACATACTAATGAACTATAACGAGGACGTTTTCGCCGATGTTTACACGCTCGCGCATGAGGCTGGTCACTCCATGCACAGTTGGTTCTCGCAAAATTCGCAGCTGTTTCAGGATTACGAGTATCCGATTTTTCTGGCTGAAGTGGCATCGACGTTCAACGAAGAATTGCTCACCCATCATCTGCTCCAGACAACGGGCGATCCGAAGATGCGGGCCTATATCATCAACAGGCAAATCGACGACCTGCGCGGCACGCTGTTCCGGCAAACGATGTTTGCTGAATTCGAAAAGATTATTCACGCCATTGAGGAAAGCGGCGACGCGCTGACGCTCGACGTTTTCAAGTCGGAATACCACAAGCTGCTTGAAGCCTATTTCGCCGAGAACTTCGCGCTCGATCCGGAGCTGGATCTGGAATGCCTGCGTATTCCGCATTTCTACCACGCGTTTTATGTCTATAAATATGCGACCGGAATCTCCGCCGCGGTGGCGCTTTCGCAGCGCGTCCTTTCCGGCGAGTCAGGAAGGGTGGATGCATATCTTAATTTTCTGCGCTCGGGTGGTTCCAAGTTTCCACTGGACACATTGAAAGCGGCAGACGTGGACATGGCCACACCCGCCCCCATCGAGAGCACGCTGCGTTTGTTCGAACGTCGGCTGGCAGAACTCGAAGAACTCTTGCTGTAACAAGGAGCGGCGGTCTCTAGTCCGCCGTTCTTTAAGGGTGGATTGGAAACGGCCCTTCCTCGAAGGCAGCGAGACGTTTTTGGAGTTTTCCTAGCCATACTGGCTTTATACACTTGGCGTTTCGTGGCAGATCTGCGCTTTTTTAATCCATATGCGGACATTCGTTTCACTGCGAATCGGTTGCCGCACTGGCAACAAGACGGCGCGGTTTATTTCATTACGTTCCGACTTGTCGACGCCGTTCCTCATCGCTTGCGCACTCAATGGGAGTCAGAACGTGAGTCATGGTTACGTGTTCATCCGCAACCTTGGAGTGCCGAAGTTGAGCGCGAATATCATGAACGCTTCTCAGGTGCGATCGAACGGTGGCTCGATGCTGGCTATGGTTCTTGCATTCTGCGACGACGTGACTGCGCACAAATAGTGGCCGAAGCGCTGCACCATTTCGATGGCGAACGCGCCGCCATCATCTCATCTGTAGTGATGCCGAACCACGCGCATACGTTATTCGTCCAAAACGCAAACTGGCCGTTGGAAAAGTTGCTTCGTAGTTGGAAAAGCTTCACTTCACGGAAAATAAACTCACTGGTAGGTCGCGATGGGAGTCTATGGCAGCGGGATTACTTCGATCGGCTAGTTCGTGATGAAAAGCATTTCGCGAATTGCGTGCGCTATATCCGCAGCAACCCTGCAAAGGCGCGCCTTCAGAGCGGCGAATACATTTGTACGAAAGCGAGGTTGCGCGAAGCATCGAGTGAACAAGGTTACCGTCGGGCAATGCAACTGCAAAGCAGCGAGCTTCTTCAGCGGTTGAAACCACTGTTTGGAGAAAATTTTGAAAAGTTCGGCGAGCTAGGCGCGGCGGTGTCGGTTTGGCAAAATGGAAAGCCAATCGTTGATCTCTATGGCGGATTCCGCGATGCGCATCGTGAAAAACCCTGGACCGCTGACACGCTAGTCCTGGTCTGGTCGGCGACGAAGGGAATCGGCAGCGCGTGTGTCTTGCATGCGTTGCAAGAACATAAGATCGACATCAGCCAACGCGTTGCCGAGTTCTGGCCCGAGTTTGCCCAGGCAGGCAAAGACAAAGTCACGCTAGCACAGCTGCTTTCGCATCAAGCCGGGCTTTGCGCTTTGGATCGGCGAGTCGATGTGCTCGACTACGACGCAGTGATTCGCGCGATCGAGGCGCAAAAACCGTTGTGGCCACCCGGGACCGCGCACGGTTATCACGCGCGCACGTTTGGATTTCTTCTCGATGAACTCGTCCGGCGCATCGCCGGAAAGACGCTGTCAGATTACTGGCAGGAAAATTTTGCGGGACTGCTCAATCTCGATTTCTGGATCGGCCTTCCGAAAAAGGAAAATTCGCGCGTGGCGACGATGTACGCTGCGAAAACTCCGAAAGCTTTCGGGGCCGAGCCGAAAAACCGCCAGTCCGGCTCGGACTTTTACGCTGATCTCGTTACGCCCGGCACTTTGGCGCGCAAAACGTTTACGTCACCGTACGGCCTGCATGTAATCAGTAAAATGAATGAGCCCGCAATTCGCGCGCACCCGATTGTTTCCTTTGGCGGGATCGGGAGCGCATCGGCGCTCGCGAAATTTTATTCCATGCTTGCCAGCGGCGGAAAGTTTGATGGCCAGACTTTCTTTTCAGAAAAGGCAATCGCATGGATGACCACGACGCTCGCAGACGGCGTGGACCGCGTTTTTCAGATACCGACAGTATTTTCAGCCGGCTTCATGAAGGATTCACGAAATGCAGCGCGAAGAATAATGGATCAATCAGGAACTTCCTTTGGACATCCGGGCGCCGGGGGCAGCCACGCCTTTACCGACCCGGAAAACAAAATTGCGTTCGCTTACGTGATGAATCAAATGGAGCAATCGCTCCTGCCTACCGAGAAATCATTGCGTTTGGTGGACGCCATTTATCGTCGCGACCGAGACGTGATGCCGACTTGATCGTAGCGCGGTGTTTTAGTAAGCTGTGAGCGTGCCGGCTGATGACGAGGCAACGTCATTGACTGGGCTTGGCGGCAACGGGGGCGCCGCGTTTACGACCACACATTGGAGCGTGGTGCTGGAGGCACAGGGCGAATCGCCAGCGGCACAAGAGGCGCTCGAAAAACTTTGTCGCACGTATTGGCGGGCAATTTATAGCTTCGTGCGGCGACAAGGTGCCGGGGCTGAGGACGCGGAGGATCTCACTCAGGGTTTCTTCGCTTTATTGTTAGAGCGCAAAGACCTGAACACCGTCCGCAAGGAAAAGGGACGGCTTCGTTCTTACCTGCTCACGTCGGTCAAAAATTTTTTGGCCGACGAGTCGCGCCACGCTATGGCGGTTAAGCGCGGCAAAGGCCAACGCTTAATTCCGTTGGACGACATTCGCGAGAGTGAGCTCATCGATTTTGAACGGAGCGACAGATTAACCGCCGACCAAATCTACGAACGTCGTTGGGCCTTTACGGTTCTGGAGCAAGTGATGGCGCGGCTGCGGGACGAGTATCGCAGCGCGGGCAATCTGCGCTTCTTTGATCAGATGAAGAAAATGCTCACAAACGAACCCGACCGGCCTTCTCAAGCCCAGATCGCCAGCGAATTCGACATGACTGAGAACGCGGTCAAACAAGCGTTTTACCGATTTCGTCAGCGTTACCAAACGTTGTTGCGAGAAGAGATTGCCCACACCGTGGCCATGCCCGGCGATATCGAAGACGAGTTACGCCACCTAATTTCTGTGGTCCGGGCGTAATGAAGACAATGAAACGGCGATTCGGCGAGTGGGCGAATGGGCGACATCGCCGTTTCCCCGTTTCCCCGATTCGCCGTCTCAGGTCCTTGCGTTTAGCGTTGGTTAGCGTGTTTGGCGGATAACTTTCATTAAATGCTGTGGTCCGGGCGTAACCTTTGGTAAAATTTTACGCATTAATAGAGGGGAGTTCACCAGCGACTCTCCGACAATGATTAGCGCACTCAAAGTTTGCCCGAAGTGCGGCGCGGAAATCCCAGTCGACGCGCCAGAAGGAGATTGCCCCGGTTGCCTTCTTGAGAGTGGCCTCAATTTACTTGCGCAGGAGGAGGAGACCGCCGCTTTACCACCAAGACAGCACGTGCGGCCAGCGGAGATTGACAACGAAGATGATTCGGTGCCGGATTCCGCCCCTCCGAACGACGCGCGCTTTGGGATCTATGAGATCGAGCGGCGTCCGAACGGAAGTCTCTACGAGCTTGGGCGTGGAGGGATGGGCGTGACATATCGCGCCGTCGACACGTCCCTCCAGCGCAAGGTAGCGTTAAAGATTATCAAGGTCGGCATCGCCAGGCGAAGTGCCAATGCCCGGCAACGTTTTATGCGCGAAGCCCGAATGGCCGCTGCACTTCGACACGAGAACATCGCCACCGTCTACCAATTCGGAATTCGCGAGGGCACAGGCCAATATTTTTACGCGATGGAACTGATCGAGGGTGAGACCCTTGAGGAACGCGTTCGCCGCGCGGGACCGCTCAGTGTGCGCACAACCATCGATATCGCACAACAAATCACCGCTGCATTAGCCGTCGCGGAAAAGCACGGGTTAGTCCACCGCGATTTAAAGCCAGCAAACCTGATGCTCGTCTCGCCGGATGGCGAGACGGTTGGAGCTGCCGGCAACAATGAGAAAGTGGTGGTAAAAATAATCGATTTCGGTCTGGCCAAAGCCCTCCGTGACTCGGCTGATCCGATGTCGTTGACGCGAGGCAGATTTGTCGGCACGCCGGAATTTGCTAGCCCCGAACAATTTGAACATTGCCCGCTCGACGTGCGCTCGGACATCTACTCGCTGGGCGCAACGCTCTGGTTCGCGCTTACAGGATCTACGCCATTTGTAGGCCGTAAGGTGGAGGAGATTCACCTCGCACAAAAATCAGATGCGCTTCCAATCGAACGCCTGAAAGCCGCGCGGGTTCCGTCCCACCTCCGGTCGCTGCTCGAATCGATGCTCGCATTGGAGCCGGCGTCCCGGCCCAGCACATACGAATTGGCAGCGCACCTGCAACGTTGCTCCCCAGAAGCACATCACGTGCTACGCACCCGCGTCGCTCTCGCATCGACAGCCATCCTAATTCTTGGTGTCTCTGCAGTCTTCATCTTCCTCCCGCTGCGCACCCAAAATTCAGCTTCAAATCCAGGGATACCGGAGAAAAGCCTCGCAGTCCTTCCATTCGAAAACCGCAGCGAGGAAAAAGCTAACGAATACTTTGCTGATGGTATCCAAGAAGAGATTCTGACGCGCTTATCGAAGATCGCCGATCTGAAAGTGATCTCACGCACTTCCACGCAGAAATACAAAAGCGCTCCGGACAATTTGCGTGAAATCGCGAGAGAACTCGGAGTCTCAAACATTCTGGAAGGCAGCGTACAAAAAACCGCCGACCAGGTGCGCGTGAATGTGCAGCTGATCAACGCGCTGAATGACGCGCATCTCTGGTCGGACATTTACGACCGCAAGCTGACCGACATCTTTGCGGTGGAAAGCGACATTGCCAAAACGATCGCTGATACGCTGCAAGCCAAGTTGAGCGGCGCGGAGAAGCAAATGATATCGGCCCAGCCGACGAGTGACACCGCGGCATATGAGCTTTATCTGAAGGGTCGATTACTTTGGGGCAAACGTGGCGGCGACAACCTTCGGCAGGCAATCGCATTTTATGAGCAGGCGATTGCGCGCGATCCGAGCTTCGCACTGGCTTACGCCGCACTAGCCGAGGTTTACGTTATCCTGCCCGTTTACACTGAGATAGCCCCGCAAGAAGCGTATCCAAAAGCGAAAGCTGCAGCATTAAAAGCGTTGCAACTGGATGACAAAGTGGCGGAGGCGCACACGGCACTCGCTGACGCGTTGTACAACGACTTCGATATGGCTGGTTCGATAGCGGAATTTCAACGCGCGATCGCGCTAAACCCTAACTATGCCACAGCTCACCAGTGGTACGGAAATGATCCACTCGCCTCCGTTGGCCGATTCGATGAATCGATTGCTGAGGGCAAACGCGCGATAGAACTTGATCCACTCTCGCCCATTGTGAACTCAGACTTGGGGGTGAATCTGTTCTATGCGCGCCGTTACGATGAGGCGATCGCGCAGTTGCGCAAGACTGTGGAGATTGATCCGACGTTTTACTACGCGCACGTCGTCCTAGGCGAGGCTCTTCAGCTAAATGGCGACGTACCGGCCGCGATTGCCGAATACGAAAAGGCGCAGCAGTTGAGCGACAGTCTGCGTCCTCGGGTGCTGCTCGCAGTTGCTAAAGCGCAGTCCGGCGACAAAGAGGCAGCCGCGCGAATGCTGGCTGAACTAGCAGAACTGGGGCCGCACCGCTACGTGAGCGCGTACTCGCGTGTGCTGCTCAATCTTAGCGTGAACAATCGCGAGGAAGCAATTCGCTGGCTCAAGCAAGATGTCGCCAACCATGAAGGTCAAGCCGCCCGGATGAAGGTCAGTCCGCTGCTCGATCCGCTCCGTGGCGATCCGCGTTTCGAAGCGCTAGTGCAAAAAGTTTTTGGCCCGAAATAGACGTTCCAAGCCCCCAGGATGCGCTCCACCGGACCGCGGCTACAGCATCTGCGAAATGACTTCTACGGAATTGGATTCAAATTGGCGTGGCAAATCCATTGCCAGGCGTGCGATCTCAACTCTCACTGAACTGTTACAAACGCCCTATGATAGCTGGGTTGAACGATGGGTCGTTACGCCGGCCCTTCTTAGGCTCGATCCGATCTGGGATCCTTTGCGCAGCGATCCCGCGCTTCCAAAAACTCTGCGAGGAAAAGCAGCCGCCTGCTACGCCGTAGCTCGGTTTAGGCGAACGCGGGTGAACCCGCGGAGGTTTTTCATCCAGAGCACAGTCGTCGTCGCGCCGATTCTGCTGAAGTAACAGCGGTGGTGGCAGGCGACTCGCCTGCACTTCGACGACTTGTTTTTTTGCAGCCTGGCACGGCTGCCTCTACAGCACGGCACTTTCTGCAACTTTCCGCGTAACCTCGCGCCGGGTTTTACGCATTACCTCAAGTGAAAGGCCAGAAATGAGTTCTCAATGACGAGAGGTCAAAGAAGGCCAAAACAATGAAAGGAAAATAAATAATGAAAAATCAAAACATCGTATTCATAGCCATAGCGTTTGCGCTTGCGTTTGCACTTGCGCCAGTCACCCAGGCGGCGCCGAGCCCAGGCGGTATCCCTACCTCCGCAGCTGCTGCTAACCAGAGCGCAACCTCGGCTAATTCAACAGGTCCTGAGGGTGAGAACCTCCCGGTTATCACCATCCATAGCGCCGGAAATATCCTCCGGGGAAAGACCGGTTCATTCGTGCTGGACATGAAACCTGCACTAATGTTCGGTGGAATGTACGTAAACTTCAAGGTCAGCGGCACCGCTGTCGCAGGAGTTGATTACGTTCCGTTTCTCTCCCCGGCCTACATCGGACAATCCGGCTTCGGAGTGATCTCGCTCAAAACCTTGCCGGACCCAAGAGCGGCATCCAACCATCAAGCGTATAGCGTTGTGGTGACCCTGGAGCCTGGCGCGGGATATTTCGTGGGCGAACCGAGGTCAGCTAAAATCTTGATCTCTACGAGCTGCGCGTTGGAGGCTTGTTGGTGAGGTTGATGGTAGATTCAGCCTTAACCTTGAGTCTTCGACGGGCAACGAATCGCGCGCCGCGCTGCTCCCGGGAAGTTTTCGGGGCGGCGCGGCGTTGCTATGTTGGAATCTCTGGCTTTCCGACTTGTGTGCGTCTTTGCGCCTTACTCTTTGGCAGATTGATACGATGTCGTGGCGGATTCGGCGCTGCGACTTATCTGTAGCCGCGCCTCTGTGAGGCGCGCAACGCAGTGTGGCGCTCGAATGCGCCCGTAATGCTTCGCACTTTTCGTCCGACTTCGGCGTGGCAGGCAGCGAAACGGCTACAGTTCGCCGATAATTGTGATGAAAATTTTGCGCCGATGAGGCGCTCGCCGATGTTCGAACAGGAAAATGCCTTGCCACGTTCCAAGCTGCATTTTCCCGTCGGCAATCGGGACTGTCTCACTCGTGCGCGTCAGCACCATCCGAATGTGCGATGGCATATCATCGCTGCCTTCGGAACCATGTGTGAAGTAGTCGACGTCCTCGGGAACTAATCGATTAAAGAATTCTTCCAGATCGCGGCGCGCGGTCGGATCGGCGTTCTCCATGATGACAATGCTGCAACTGGTGTGTTGAACAAAAACAGTCACTATCCCATTTCGGACGCCGCTCCTGTCGATCTTTACCTGAACTTCATCGGTGATTTCGTACAATCCCTTGCCGTGCGTACGAAGTTCAAGCTGGTCGTGATAGACGCTCATGGGTGAATGTTTCAAGGTACCATTTTGTCATTCCGACCGAAGTGGAGGAATCTCTGATCTAATTTGACTGCTTGCCAATCAATTAGAGATGTCTCCAGACCTTCGCATAAAGCTACGGCTTGGCAGGCGACTTCGCTCGACATGACAAGAATAAGTCACACCGCGAAAACATGAAAATTCATGTGCAGTTTTACGCGCAACTACGCGATCTGGTTGGAATCCGTGAGTTGGACGTCGATCTCTCGGAAGGCGCGACTGTGCGGGAGCTGCTCGACCAAATCTATGCGAAACAACCTGCGCTTCGCTCCCACGACAAGAGTATTTTGATTGGCGCAGGCGTGGAATTTGTCGATCGCAATCACAAACTGAAACCGGGCGAGGAGATTGCCATCATGCCGCCGGTGCAAGGCGGATGAATGCTGTTCTGGGGAGCACAGGCTGCCCAGCGTGTGATTTTCGGCAGCCTGCCGAAAATGAATGGGGATTTCTCGCTAGTTGCTGCACGTTGCCGCGCCTTGGGTCTGTTGCGGCAAGCTGCCTGCAACTGCAGGCTGGCAGCCTGCGCTCCCCGGAAATTAGTCCCTCAAATTCTTGAAGCTCGTGGCCACACCGAAGTCGCGGCTGCGTACGAATTGAATCACAGCCTGTAACTCGTCTTTCTTTTTTCCCGTGACCCGAATTTGCCGGTCCTGCAGCTGGCTTTGCACCTTGAAGCCGTGTGACTTGATCGCCTGAATAATTTCTTTGGCTTTGTTTCCTTCCAAGCCCTGCCGAATTTTCAATTCCTGCCGGGCGTGACCGATGGATGAAATGGCGGGCTCGTCCTGTTCGATGTTGCGCAGATCGACGCCGCGCTTGGAAAGTTTACCGATAAGAATTTCGCGTAACCCACGGAGGTGAGCGGCGTCGTCGGCGGTGAGTGTAATTTTGTCTTTTTCAGGGAGAATTTCGGCGGCTATCCCCTTGAAATCGAAACGTGTGGCCAGCTCCTTGCGCGCCTGATTAATCGCATTGTCGAGCTCCTGCGTGTCCACTTCTGAGACGATATCGAACGAAGGCATTTTCGGATTGCAGATTTTAGATTGCGGATTGTGGATTGATCAAATCCCGAATCATTGCGCGTCACGGACTAGCTTTCACGATTTTTATGTCGCCTTCCTTCGCGCGCATAGTAATGGCGGCGTCGCCTCCGCCTTGGATTAACATGTCGGTCTTTGTGATTTCTTTGGTCCCGCGCTGGGCTGGCTCCTCGAAATCGTTTCCAATTTTTCCGTGTCCCGTTTCCGCAACCAGATGACAAACAATATCCGTTGGGAAAAAAGCCCAGGCAGTTCCTTGCGCGATGTTTGCTTGAATTGAAAATTTTCCCGACTCCCACCAGTCGTAGGCCAGGCCGAGCGTGCCTCGATCCAGCGTGAGCGCGATGTTGCCAATGCAGTTGTGAGCAAACATTCGCCCGCTTCCCAGGCGCGCGTGCATTCTCTGGCTGCGCATTCCATCCACAAAAACTTCACCGGCGCCTAATTCCACGCGCGCCAGGTTGACCGTTGCTGGAACAACGATGGTGTAGTCAACCGTGCCGGAGCGATCGAACAGCGTCCACTTCGGTTTGGGAGGGAATTTGGTGTTGATTGAAACGGAGCCTGGCTGGGTGGAAACATCGACGGCGATCTCTTTCAGTCGCTCACGAGTGTACGCTCGCTTGATGGCTTGCACCCGCATCTCGTTTGTGTTCGAACCGTAAACGAAGACTGCGCCATCGCCATTGATGACCGTGACGTTTGCGATCGGTTCAATCGTGTAAATTTGCTCGAACGTTTCCTCCAAGGTGCGATCCGCTGCAGACCCGCAGCCGGCGAGCGCTGGCAACAATGCGGCTAACAAAAGCCTTGAACAAGCTGATCTAAACTGATCGCCGTGTACGGTTGTAACTGACGAGGTTCGCGCTGCGTTCGACGCGCCTTGTTTGGCCTTTCCCTTCCAAGAAGGGGAGAGGACCAAGGTGCGGGGTACGACATTTAACCGTGCTTTGGAGTGGACCCTCCCCCTCTCCCTCGTCAGGGAGAGGCGAACCCGGGCCTTCTGCCAATTAATAGCCGCTAATCGCACGCACAAATTCCATCACTGCATGTGCGTTCCTGATCAAGGGAAGAAATGCCGTCAGCGCGAGAACCAACCAAAGCGAGGCTTCACCCCAAAAATCCTGGCGTGCTTCGCTTTTGTAATAATCGCCGGTGATATTCCAAAACGATCGTGCGCGAGCGTGCACGTAACGTGCGCTCGACCCCTCGAATGCGACAGAATGGTAATTGTAATCTGTGACCGGCGAGCGTCGGCTTCTGCACTCGCCACCGTCGAATGACTCGCGGCAGCGAGAACGAATGAGTGTTGGGAAGGTTGGTTTCATAATTATTTGTTTCCTATGAGATGCGCCGCGCATATGAATTGGATTCAAAAATTTCTCAGTCTATGAAGCCATCATCTGTTTAGCCCTAAAGCAGTGTTTGCCCGCGCCTCCCGGTTCTCATAATATCAATCCCGGAAATTGTGCGGAAGCTGTCTCGATCTCGGTGGCAGGGGTTGTTTGTTATCGCAGCGGTTGTAGCCGCAAGCGTTCTCACATTGATTTCGCTGCGGGATTTCCAGCGCGAAGCTGTACCGCCGGAGAATCGCCCCATCCAATCACAGGTCGCCGGTTATGTAAGTTCGAATGCCTGCCGCGCGTGTCATCCCGGAAATTACGCGAGCTGGCACGCATCTTTTCATCGCACCATGACGCAGGTGGCAACGCCACAGAGTTTGCCGCCTGACATGGACAAGCTCGAGCTTACATTCAACGGTCGCGAATACAAAGCAGAGCGTAGCGGCGACAAGCTGTTCGTCCGCGTGCGGCCAGAAGGCGGCAGCTATGGTAAACCGCAGCAAGTCGTACTTGTGACCGGTTCGCACAATCTGCAAATCCTTTGGCTGGAGACCGGCGAGGGCCGGACCCTGCAACAATTTCCATTCGGCTACGTCGTCGCTGAGAAAATGTGGGCGCCAGTGACTGAGACATTCCTGATTCCGCCGAATGCGAAGGAATATTATTCTACGGGCGCATGGAATGGCGCGTGCATGGATTGTCACGTCACCCAGGGACAGTCACGGTTTATCGCGGGCAACAAATGGGATTCACAAGTGGCCGAATTCGGGATCGCCTGCGAAGCTTGCCATAGCGAGGGGCGCGAGCACATCGAGCGGAATCGTAATCCCTTTCGCCGTTTCAAAATTCATCTCACAACGAAGTCGGATCCGACCGTAATTAATCCTGCAAGTTTGAAAGGTCCGGAATCCGGCCTCGCCTGCGGGCAATGCCACAGTGTCTGGGCTTTCAACGACATGGCGGACAAGATCGATTTCAATCGGCACGGCGCGGGTTTTCGCCCCGGCGCTCGCGATCTCTCGCAACGCTTCGTGGTCCAGCCCAACGTGCCAGATCACCCCGAACAAAAAGATTTCATTCGCCGGACCGAACCGGATTTTTTTCACAATCGATTCTGGGACGATGGAATGATTCGCGTAACCGGGCGCGAATTTAACGGCGTGCAGGCCTCGCCTTGTTTTCGCGGTGGCGAATTCTCCTGCATTTCATGCCACGAAATGCACCTCGACTCGCCCGGCCAAACCGACGCGAAAACGTGGGCGCGCACTGATCAGTTACGACCAAAGATGGATTCAGACACCGCCTGTTTGCAATGTCATAAAGATATGACTGCAAGACTCGTCGCGCACACGCATCATAGCGCGGAGTCATCCGGCAGCCGTTGTTACAACTGCCATATGCCTCGCACAACGTTCGGATTGCTGCACGCGATGCGCAGCCACCAGGTCTCGTCGCCGACTGTGCAGGAGAGCATTGCCTATGGACGGCCGAACGCCTGCAATCTTTGCCATCTCGATCAAACGCTCGCGTGGGCTGCACAGCACCTGCACGCATGGTATAACCAACCTGTGCCGGAACTTTCCGAGGACGATCGCACGATCGCGGCGGCTGTGCAGTGGATCTTGAAAGGCGATGCCGGGCAGCGCGCGCTCATTGCCTGGGGCATGGGCTGGGAGAGCGCGCAAAAAATCGCCGGTCGGGACTGGCTGTATCCTTACCTCATCTACACGTTGACCGATTCTTATGCCGCGGTGCGTTTTGATGCGTGGAAATCGCTCCGAACGCTACCCGGGTTCTCCGACTTTTCGTTTACCTACACCGCGCCCGATCAAACACTGGACGAAGCGGCGACGCGCGCTTATGAAAAATGGCTGGGCGAAGTGCGCAACGTGAATGCAGCCTATCGGCGAGAAACGGCCCTCGACTCGGACGGCCGCGTCCGGAAAGATGTTTTCCAAAGATTGCGGAGCGCGCGCGACGAGAAACCAATTTTTCTCGCAGAATGAGTCGTCCTTCTAAACCTGCGTTGCCCGGCGTGCAGCTGGCTGACCGGAATTTGCACTTCGGTTGGTGGTCGCTTCTCATCTTCTTGTCGCTCGGAGCGGTTCTCGAAATGCTGCACGGTTTCAAGATCGGATGGTATGTCGATGTTAGAAACGAAACGCGGCGACTCATGTTCACGCTTGCGCACGCACACGGAACCCTGCTCGCAGTCGTGAACATCGCCGCCGGTTTGACCGTGCGAATAGTGGACCGCTTCACGCTTCGGCCATCGGTATCCTTCGCATTAATTTGGGCTGCGATCCTGCTGCCGGCGGGATTTTTTCTCGGTGGAATCGTGATCTACGACGGCGATCCCGGCCTGGGCGTCTGGCTGGTCCCCATCGGAGCGGCATTATTGTTCTACAGCATCGCGCGAATCGCCCTCGATTTATCCAGACGGAAATAAGGTCGCTGCTATACCCACAACGTGCGATCGAAGGTGCGGTACTGGATCGCTTCGCTGACGTGTTCGGGAGCGATGTCGTTTTTGCCGTCGAGATCGGCAATCGTGCGCGAGACTTTGAGGATGCGATCGTAAGCGCGTGCGCTTAAGTTCAGTTCGCTCATTGCCACGCGAATCAATTCCTGCGAATCTTGGCTGAGCTTGCAGTGCTGTTTCAACTGACGCGTGGCCATGCGAGCGTTGCAATTTACTTTCGCGTCATTTTGAAATCGCGCTTGCTGACATTCACGCGCGCGAACGACGCGCTCGCGAATCGCATCGGAACTCTCCTCAGCGCGCTGGCTGGCGACGTCGCGGTATTCGACAGCGGGCACTTCGATGTGAAGATCGATGCGGTCGAGCAAGGGACCGGAGATGCGCTGGCGATACCGCTGTACCTGCACCGGGCCGCAACGGCATTCGCGTTTTAGGTCGCCAAAATATCCGCATGGGCAGGGATTCATGGCCGCGACTAGCATGAACTCGGAAGGAAACGTGACGCTGCCTGCCGCGCGCGAAACAGTGACTTTCCCGTCCTCAAGCGGCTGGCGCATTACCTCTAATGCGGATCTTTTGAACTCGGGCAGTTCATCGAGAAAAAGAACGCCGTTGTGAGCCAGGCTCACTTCACCCGGATTTGGAAACGTGCCGCCGCCGAGCAGGCCGATGTCGCTGATGGTGTGATGGGGCGGACGAAATGGTCGTATGGAAACAAAAGATTTATCCGAGTCGAGTAGGCCGGCGATGCTATGAATCTTTGTTGTCTCAATTGCTTCGTCGAGGGAGAGCGGCGGAATGATGGTAGGGATGCGTTTTGCCAGCATCGACTTGCCCGAGCCAGGCGGACCGATCATCAAGACGTTGTGACCGCCGGCGACAGCCACTTCAATCGCGCGCTTTACGTGGCTCTGCCCCTTTACGTCGCTGAAATCGACGTCGTAACTTTGATGCGTGGCGAAAAATTTGCTTAGATCGGCGCGCGTGGGCAGCAGCGCGATTTCGCCGCGCAAAACGGCAAATGTCTGCCTCAGATTTTGCACTCCGTATATGTCGATCTTATCGACCATGGCCGCTTCAAGTGCGTTGGCTTCCGGAACAAAAAGCGCGCGTTTTCCGCGCCGCCGCGCCTCCAGAGCCACCGGTAATACGCCTTTCACAGTGCGTACTGAACCGTCCAACGCGAGCTCACCCACAAAGCTAAAATTCTCGAATGGTGAGCTATCCAAGCCTTCGGTTACTGCGATCATTCCGAGAGCGATCGGCAAGTCGAAGCTTGGGCCTTCCTTTTTTATGTCGGCCGGGGCGAGATTGATCGTGGTGCGACCACGCGGCCAGTAGTAGCCGCTGTTTGAAATGGCAGTGGTGACGCGATCGCGGCTTTCCTTCACCGCTGCGTCCGGTAACCCAACAATCACAATGTTCGGGTCTCCGCCTGCTCCGTTCACTTCGATCTCAATTTCGTATGCATCGACGCCGTAAACGGCCGCAGAATAAATTTTCGCGAGCATCGCGATCGCGAGAGTCGCAGAAAATCACGTCGTGGAAAAGCGGCAAATAGCCCTCGGAAATCTGGACGCGACTGAAGGCTGCAAAGCGGGTTTAATATTCATGGATGCTCGGTAGAAAACCGGCCGGGAGAGGCTTGCAAAAAAGATTGAACAACAGGCGTCCAAGGGGTGTCACAATTTCGAATATTTAACCTTGTTAAATACTTTCCCGGATGCTACAACGCGTGATCGGCAATTTCCCGGCGAATAAAAATGTATAGGAAGTTGTTGATTCGATTCTCCCAAATGAACGATGAAAAAGAGTTATATGGCTGCTGAAGATAGCGATACCGGAATTAAGATTTACCTGCGCGAGATCGGGCAAATCCCGCTTTTGACCCCGCAACAGGAGATCGAGCTGGCCGCTAAAATTAAGAAGGGCGATCGCGAAGCGCGCGCGCTGATGATCCGGTCCAATCTGCGTTTGGTGGTCAAGATCGCGCATGACTACGCGAACCTTGGCCTGCCGCTGCTGGACCTGATTTCCGAGGGCAACATCGGGCTGATGAAGGCAGTAGAACGCTTCGACCCTGCGAAAGGTGGCAAGCTCAGCACGTACGCCGCGTGGTGGATCAAGCAGTCCATCAAGCGAGCGCTGGCCAATCAGAGCAAGACAATCCGTCTGCCTGTGCATTTGGTGGATAAGATCTCCAAGATGCGCCGCGTTTCCTTGCAGATGAGCGAGGAGCTCGGCCGCGAACCTACCGATGAAGAGCTGGGCGACGAGATCGGCATCGCGAGCGGGAAAGTTTCGCAACTCAAGACGGTCTCGATTCGTCCAGCTTCGCTCGACGCGCCGATTAGCGACGATGATTCGACGGAGTTCGGCGAAATTGTCGGCGACGAGGAGGCTCAAACGCCGTTCGAACTGTTGCGTGACAAAAACTTGCGCAACGAGGTCGGCGGTTTGCTTGACGTGCTCGACGATCGCGAGAAGAAGATCATCTTCCAGCGGTTTGGTCTGGATGGTGGCAAGCCCAAGACGCTCGAGGAAGTCGGCAAGAAATTCGGCGTGACGCGGGAGCGCATCCGGCAGTTGCAAAACATCGCGCTCTCGAAGCTTCGCCGTGCTCTAAGCAAGAAAGAACGCCCGGTGGACGTCGAATTGCCGGTGGAAGCCTAGGCTGTAGCTGCTTCCCTGTGGGAAGCGCCGCACTGATCTGCCAAGAAGCGCTCGATGCGCCGCTCACAGAGCGGCGGGTACAATCATTTCACGACGCGCGGCCGGAATGGGATCAATCAGCCCCCGGCCCATCCGGACATCACGCTGATGATCAGATGCCATCAAGCAAACGCGGCACGCCCACCAAGGGCGTGCCGCGGCGGAAAAACAGATTTCCGTTAGTTATCGCACTCCGGCTTTTTTCTCTGCCGACTGGACCATGGCCAGGTGTTGCTTCAGCGTCGGAAGGGTTTTCGAGGCCCAGGCTTTGAGCTCGCTGTCATCGCTGGTCTTCGCCGCTCTTTCGAAGTCGGCGATATCGCCCTTGTGAACCTCGTCAAGCCATTTCAAATAAATTCTGTCAAAATCCCCGGTACCGAGGTTTTGCGCTTTAACACCGCCGGTGTTGAACGTGACGCCTTTGCGGTTGGCCAGCGCAGTCAACTCCTTGTCCATCCGCGTATGGTCTGCCACCATTCGGGCGGCGACGCTTTTCACCTCCGCGCTTTTCGCCTGTTTCTCGGCCATCTTCCCGTTTTCGACCTCCTGCGCTCCGCCGCCTGCTGCTTTCTGGATAAAGTTCACGTCCTTCTGACTCATTTTCACCATGGTGGTGCCGGGCGATGCCGCCGCCCCGGAGGACTGGGAACGAAGATGGGGGTTGCTCCCGATGCCTGTGTCGATTTGAGCGCGGGCGATTCCGGTAACGCAGACGCTGCTGACTGCGATGGCAACCGCTGCGATTGCTGAGAGTGATATAAGTTTTGGTTTCATTAGGGGCTCCTTGTTAAGATGATGTTGCATAATCACCGGCTGAGCCGGCATTTGAGAATCGCATCGTCGCATCAGCTTGGACGCGGCTCCACACCCAAAATTCATATAAAACTCAGCGTCTGACAAGACTGGGGCTTCTAATTCCCGACCTCTTTTAAGCCGTGGAAAATCGGATCAGCCATGCGGGATATTCTGTTCGTAGGAGCTTTCTACTCGTTGTGCCACATCCCTGTAGCCGTAATCAACTTCGTAAATCTGCTTCATACAGGCGAGCGATTGTTCCCGTTCGCCCATCCGCTCGTAAACGAGGCCGAGATTATACACGATCTCCTTCTTCATCGTGTCCATTGATAAAATTTCCTTCGACGCTTCTTCCAGTTGCTTCATTGCAAGATCAAGCATCTCAAGTTCGCTATAGCAGCAACCGAGCAGGTTCATTGCTTTCAAGCGCGCATGCGGATTTTGCCGTGCGCGTTGCAGCTCCGAGATGGCCTCGCGAAAACGCCCGGCATCAAAAAGGTTTTCACCCAACTCGAATCGAAGCTGAAGGTCGGTCGGATTCCGCGCCACGCGCTCCCGCGCATCGTCGATGAGGATTTCTGCACGCCTGGTTTTGGCGGCCTTCAGTTGCTCAGACTTTTTCGCATGCAGTTCATCTGGTTCATTGTGCGAGGAAAGAAACTCCTCGTGCGCAGCGATCTCCCGTTCGAGGCATTTGATTTTCAAATCGGAAACTTTTCGAGCCAACCCGGTGTCCGCGCCTTTGGTCAGATCGGCAGCACACTGATACCAGCGAATAGCTGCCTCGAAATCTGCCTTTTGCTCGTTCAACGCGCCCAGGCGTCGCGCCAGATCGATGTTTGCCGGCTCCGCCTTGTGACGCACGTACGTTTCGGCGATCTGTTGATCAAGCGATTCGCCGGTCAATCGCATGCGGCTCTGTTGTTCGAGCGAAATCGCCGCCTCTTTGTCCTTGATCAGGTCGCGGTAACTTTCAGCCTGCGTCCATCCACCCCTTTTCATGGAGTCATCGGCTGACGCGTCTTTGCCCAGACGGAGCGCTTTAGCATCGAGCGGATTTATCGCCGTGATTTGATTATAGATTTCTTCCTCCTGATCGCTGTCTCCGAGTTGATGATACAAGCGCCCAAGCTCGTGCAGCACCTTGATGTCGCGGGGATTGTTTTCGAGCAGCGTGCGTAGCGCGAAAACCCCAATCTCCGGCCAACCCGCGGCTAGGGCCGCTTCTTTCAAGCCCAGATTTGCTTGGCGATTGTAAGGCTCTTTTTCCAGAACCTTCTCCAACATTTCAACCGCGTGTTTCGGATCCTTTTTAATCTCTCGCTGCGCTTTCATGACAGCGAATGGCGCGGTTGAGATGTTGAAAAAACCCTTCTTTGCCGATTTGCTTCTGGTTACCTCGGCGCGCCGCAATAGTTCACGGGCCGTGAGAAATTGCGGTTCCTGTTTGAGAATCTCCTGCAAGAGTGAAATTGCGTAACCGAGGTTGCCCAACTCGATGGCGGTCACTGCCTTTAGCCAAAACGCTCGCAGCGCTTCGCTTAATTCCTTCTCGGTTTTGACTGCCATATTTGCGGGATAGCTTATCACAAAAACGCAACTCATGCGTCACCGCGCAATGGCACTTCGCGCTGAGATGAATAATTTGATCAACTCACAATGCCATTTTTCGATTCTATCGTGAATGGCCACTCAGGGCCGGATGAGTTGAACGGCGGTGGGCGATTCGTTTTGTCGCGCAAGGACTTTGTCCCCGCGTATGTGAAGACCTTTGAAGAGGGCATCCTTCAGGAGCGCGCCGAGCAGGCGATCGAAGCGTTGCGCTCATGCCGAGTTTGCCCGCGCGACTGCAAGATCGACCGGTTCAACAACAAGATCGGCGTCTGCAAAAGCGGACGGCTCGCGCGTGTGGCCAATGCGTTCCCGCATTTCGAGAAGAAGATTGTCTGCGCGGCTGGAACGGATCAGGCACGATCTTTTTCGGCTGGTGCAATCTACGCTGCGTTTTCTGCCAAAATTTCGAGACCAGCCAGTTCGGCGACGGCACCGAAGTCACAGCGGTTGAACTCGCACAAATCATGATCGATTTGTAGGAGAGCGGCTGCCACAACACTAATTTCGTCACGCCCGAGCACGTGGTGCCGCAAATCTTGGAAGCGCTCGTAATCGCGGTCGAGCGCGGTCTGCGTTTGCCGCTCGTGTATAACACCTCGGCTTACGATAGCCTCGAAAGCATCCAGTGGATGAATGGGGTAGTGGACATCTATATGCCCGATTTCAAACTTTGGGACAGCGAGCATTGCCGAAAATATCTCGTGGCCAGCGATTACGCCGCTGCGGCGCGCAAAGTCATCGCAGCCATGCACGCGCAGGTCGGTGAGTTTAAAGTGGACGAGGACGGTCTGGCGTTGCGCGGCGTCCTCGTGCGCCATCTTGTCATGCCTGGTCTTCTCGATGACACGCGCGAAATCATGCAATGGATCGCTGACAATTTGTCGCGCGACACCTACGTCAACGTCATGGATCAATGTTATCCGGCGCACAAAGCCGAAACTGAACCGCGCTTCGCCGAAATCAACCGTGGCATTACCGACAACGAATTCTGCGGCGCACTTGAACTCGCCCGGGCCGCCGGTCTCTGGCGATTCGACACCCGCTGGCGTCACGTGATTCCGCACGGCGCTCCAGTCTGGCTGCCGCGAATGCAAAGGCTGGCGAATACAGCTTAAAGCAGATCCAACTGCGGTTTATCGGATCTTTTCGCAGTTTTTCTCCTGCGCCGCGATTCCGCAGCAGCGGGTGTTTCGAGCGCTCCATCAGGTTTTTCCAACCGCGCGAGAATCTCTTTGGCGCGATCGAGGATTTCTTTTGGCAAGCCGGCGAGGCGCGCGACGTGGATTCCGTAACTTTTGTCTGCGCCACCAGCGACGATTTTGCGCAGGAAAATGATCTGCTCGTTCCATTCGCGCACTGCGACGTTGAAATTGCAGACGCCGGAACGGTCCTCGGCGAGTTTGGTTAGCTCGTGGTAGTGCGTAGCGAACAGGGTCCGTGCCTTGATTTTGTCGTGGAGAAATTCGGCGATACTCCACGCGATGGACAGCCCGTCGAATGTCGATGTACCGCGGCCGATTTCATCTAAAATCACCAGGCTGCGTTCTGTTGCATTGTTGACGATGTTCGAGGTCTCGTTCATCTCCACCATGAAAGTTGACTGGCCTCGCGCCAGATCATCGCTCGCGCCCACACGGGTGAAGATGCGATCAACCAGGCCGATCTCTGTGCTCTCTGCCGGGACGAAGCTGCCCATGTGCGCCAGCAACACGATAAGCGCGACCTGGCGGATGTAAGTGGATTTGCCCGCCATATTCGGTCCGGTGATGATGGCGAGCCGCAGGTTTTCGCCATCGAGCGACGTGTCGTTCGGCACGAACTTCTCTTCGACTAGAGTTTGATCGAGCACGGGGTGGCGGCCGTCCCTGATCACCAGGCGTAGCGTTTGGTTTAAAGCTGGCCTGCAATAACGAAATAGCCGTGCCGTTTCTGCGAGCGCGCAGATCACGTCGAGAACCGCGATTGCCTCCGCGGTCTGCTGGATCGGACTGAGCTCGCGCAAAGTTTCGTCGCGCAGTTTTTGAAAGAGCTGGTGTTCGAGCTGGCGAGCGCGTTCGTCTGCGCCAAGGATCTTTGCCTCCATTTCCTTGAGCTCGGGAGTGACGAAGCGTTCCCCGCCCACAGTGGTTTGCTTCCGCGTGTAATGCGCAGGCACGTTCACCAGATTCGATTTCGTAACTTCGATAAAATACCCGAAGACGGAGTTGTAACGCACCTTCAGCGACTTGATTTCGGTCGCTGCGATCTCGCGCTCCTGTAAATGGCTGATCCAGTTTTTCCCTTCACGTGACGCCTTCCGTAACGCGTCAAGATCAGCATCGTAGTCGTCACGGAAAATGCCGCCTTCTTTTAGCGCGAACGGCGGATCATCGACAACCGCTTTGGCCAGTTTCTCCGCCAGCGCCGGCATTTCATGAATGTTGTTTTGCAAACGCTGCGCCAATGATTTCGTTTCGCCCTGTTCGCTGACGCGGCTCGCGCCAAACGCCAGCCGATCAAGCAGGTTTTGCAGATTCGCTTTCAATTTCGGGATTTCTTGAAGCGAAGTTTTGAGCGCGACCAAATCGCGCGCGTTGCCGGAGGCTTGGCTCAAGCGCCCGGCCGCGCGCTCGATGTCGCGAATGGATTTCAATTCGGTACGGATCGCTGCGAGCAAGTCCGGCTCCTGCAATAAATCGGCAATCATCTGCTGGCGTCGCTCCAGTTCTGGCAAATTCCGCAGCGGCTGCAAGATCCAGGAGCGCAATTTGCGTCCGCCCATGGGCGTGATGGTACGATCAAGGACGGCCAGCAGGCTGATGCCGCGCGGTGTGCGCGATTCAACCAGATCAAGGTTGGCTTGGGTAGCCGCATCGAGCAGGACGTAATCCGCGGGCGCATCGCATCGCAGCGAGGTGAGATGATCGATCTTGCGCCGGAGCTGGTACTTCAAATAATGGACAATCGCGCCCGCAGCGGCGACGGCCTGCGACATTTGCCCGCAGCCAAATCCGTCGAGCGATTTGACCTTGAAGTGTTCGCACAAGGTGAAGACTGCCTGTTCTGGCAGAAACGCATAGCTGTCGTAGCCAAGCGCATTCGGAATTTCCTTGAACTGCTGCTGTTGCTCATCGCTGACGAGAAGCTCCGAAGGCGAGACGCGCGCAAGCTCGTCCAGCAGCGATTGTCGATCTTGCGCTTGGGTTAAGCGAAACTCGCCCGTGCTGAGATCGGCATACGCGAAACCAAAGGCGGTGCCATCGGCATAGACCGCGCCGAGATAATTGGCGCGCTTGGATTCGAGCAAGTCGAGATCGCTTACAGTGCCGGCGCTAACAATGTGAGTAATATCGCGGGAAACAATTTTTCCGGGCTGCGGCTCGCTGGTCTGATCGCAGATGGCCACGCGTCGCCCGGCCTTGATCAGCTTTGCGATGTAAGTTTGCGCTGCGTGATAGGGCACGCCGCACATCGGCACGCCATTGCGCTTGGTCAGCGCCACGTTCAGCAGGCCGGATGCTTCCTTCGCGTCTTCAAAAAAAAGCTCGTAAAAATCGCCGAGGCGAAACAGCAGGAGCGTATCGGCCGGAATGCTGGTCCGCAGCCGCCGGTATTGCTGCATCATTGGAGTGAGCGCGTCCCGCATCTTTTCAGAATTAAATCACGCTGCGCGAATTGCGAGTTTGGAATGCGAATTCGGCAAAATTCCTTGCGTTCCCGCGAGTGTTTGCCTCCAATCATGTGCGACTTGATGAATTTCGTTGTTCGTTCATCCAGCAGGTCGTCGTTCGTATTCGGCTTTCTTCTCGTTCCTGCAGCTCTTCTGGCGACCACGCTTGTGCAGAAGGATCCGCCGGTTCGCCCCGCCGACGCGGGCTCAGCAGTGGCGATTTGGGACATTGACTTAAAACTGGCGAACGCTTTACCACGCAACTTCCGCACAACTGACGATCCGCTTAAGGCAACCAAAGGTGAAACGCCTGCGACAACTGGGCTGAGCGATCTGCGCGCCTCGGGCAGCGGCGAGTTTACTCCCGAAGGGCTGAAGCTAATGCTGACGCGAACTCGCGGTCCGGTGACGGTCTTCGATTTGCGCCAGGAAACGCACATCGTTGTCAACGACCTGCCTGTTAGCTGGTACGCGTCACGCGACTGGGCGAATGTAGGTCGCAGTCAGAGCGCAATTGAGGCGGACGAAGCGGCACGAGTGCAATCGCTCAAGCCGGGGAGCGAAATCGACATCCGGCCGGGCGAACCGGTGAAGAAAGGCAGGGCTACCTCTTCAACGCCGCAACGTGTGGCGGTAGAGCGTGCTAGTACGGAGAGGGACATCGTCGGTGCAGCCGGTGCGAGCTATGTACGGCTCACGGTGACCGACCATGCGCGACCGCTCGATGACGAGGTGGATCGCTTTGTTCTAGCTGTCCGCGCACTTCCGGAAAATGCCTGGGCGCATTTTCATTGCGAAGCCGGCCGCGGACGGACGACCACGTTCATGGTGCTTTATGACATGCTGCGAAACGCGACTCGAGTCTCGCTGGAAGACATTGTCCGCCGTCAAAAGATTCTCGGTTACGACTATGACGTGCTTCACCCATCTGAACCCGGGGACTGGAAGGCGCCTTACACGGCAGACCGGACCGCATTTGTCCGCGCATTTTTCGACTATGCTCGCGCTAATCCGAACGGTCTGCCGCAGCTTTGGGGCGAATGGCGTACGGCTGATGCGCAGGGAGTGCGCGAGCGCTCGGAAAGCTTCAAAAGTGACGCCGAGCAAATTCACGTCCTGAACCGGTCTTCAGATAGCGTTCAAAACGGCGAGTTTTAGCTTCAGATCGGAATGCGACTGCAGTTTCAATTCTCCACGGCCCGTCTTTCGATGTGTGGGGGCACTTTCCTCGATTGTGCTCGATGAGCCGGGCCTTGAGATCGCGGGTTATAGCACTGTAATGCAACTCATCATTCGTTTCGCTGACGAGTATGTAAACGTAATGGAAGCCTTTCATCAAACCGTCGCCTTTGCGAACGATCATGGGTGAAGAAAGCTGGCCTGCCAAGCCGTAGTCTCGCAGCGCCTACACACTGCGATCGCGTTGGCCCGCCTACGCTCTGCTCCGGCGTGGCAGCCTTCGCTCTTGCTGCGCTGCGAGCGAAGGCTGGAGGCGAGGGGAATCGAACCCCTGTCCTCGTCGCTATCCGCGCAAACATCTACATGTGTATCCGGCGATAAATTCTGAGGAGCCAAGCCATGCACCGGCACACTGCCGGCTCCCGAGCGTCCACGAATTTCCTTCACCATCCGGCGCGGTCGCTCCGCCGTTTGATTAGCCTGCTGTCCACGTTTGGCGCCGTAGCAGGCGTCCAACTCCAAACGTCACGGTCAATTAAGCCGCGAGAGCGAGATCTTGGTGATCTGCGTTTATTTGTTTTGGTCCGGTTTTTAACGAGGCCAACGAACCGTCCTCGACATGCCGCCTGCGCTTCCAACGATGAGTCGAAGCCAGTGCGCCCCCAATAATTTACGCTTGAACAAGTACCCCTTCTTGCGGTCTGATGCAACAGTCCGAAGGTTCAGCGGATCGACCTGAATGGCAATCGAAATAACATCTGAGCCTTTCGCTCTAGCCCGGTCGGAAGAAACACTCACTTACGAGGAGAGCCCGTCCGGAACTCTTTTGGAGTTTCCGCCCACTGAGAAATCCGTTTCGCGATTTCGATTTTGGCCTCTGCCTCTGCGATGGACGCGGCGCAATTTCAGCAGTCGCGCACGCGAGCTTTCAGGCGGCGACGCGATTGTCATTTCGATCCCCAATAGCGGTCGCACCTGGGTGCGAACGTTTCTCTGCGCCTATTTTTGCGCTTGTTACGAGCACCCGTTCTCTCTTCATCCCGAAACGTACCCCGACTCGCGCATACCTCGGATTATCTATACGCATGACTTGTATGAGCATTACACAAAGGCGCGTTGGTGGGAGCGCGTACGGGGCAAATTTTTGGTACCGCCTGGACAAATCATGCGAGCCAGAATCATTTTGCTCGCGCGCGATCCCAGGGACGCATTCGTTTCGCACTATATTGAAATGACGCGACGTACTACCGAGACAGCTGATGAACTCAAGAGCCGGGCCGTCGGAGACGTGCTGCGTGATCCGATTTTCGGCATTGCTTTGATCATTGAAACGATGAACGCGTGGCTCACGGAATTCGCACCGCGGCCCGATTGTATACTCGTCCGCTACGAAGATTTGCATCTGACTCCAAACGAACAATTCCTTCGTGTGCTTGCCGCGGTCGGTGAAACCGATCCGCAAGCGCGTCATTTTGAAAATGCGTTGGAATTCTCGCGTTTTGGCAACATGCGCAAGATGGAAGCTTCGCTGGAGTACGACCCGCAACTTCTCCAGCCGGGCGATGTGAACGACCCCGAATCGTACAAGGTCCGTCGCGGCAAAATCGGCGGATACGTTGACTACCTTGATCCAAGTGACGTCGAGTACGCAGACCAAGCGATGTCGGCATTGGATCCGAGGTTCGGCTACCAGAAATAGACTGCAAACCAAGCCTGCTTTTCCCTGCGCGTCCGAGATAACATTCGCCAATGTGCGGCATCGCCGGCTACGTCAGTTCGAGAGAGGGTAATGATCCAAGCTGGATTCTGCGGCCGATGGCGGACGCGATGCGCCATCGCGGGCCTGACGATGAAGGTTATTTTCAGCAGGCTGGCGCTGGTCTGGCGGTGCGGCGACTTAGCATTGTCGATCTAGTCTGCGGCCGACAGCCAATCTCAAACGAGGACGGGACGATCCATGTCGTCTTCAACGGTGAGATTTACAACTACATCGAGTTGCGCACCGATTTGGAAAAGCGCGGACATCGGCTAAGCACGCGGGGCGATACGGAAACGCTTGTTCATCTTTACGAAGAACACGGAGTAGAAATGCTTCGCTTTTTGCGCGGCATGTTCGCCTTCGCGCTCTGGGATTCGCGCAAGAAGTTGTTGCTTCTGGCAAGAGATCGGCTGGGGAAAAAGCCGCTCAACTACGCTGTAATTGACGGCACTCTCTATTTTTGTTCGGAGTTGGCGCCGCTCCAGGATCAAAGGCTCGCCTCATGGGAGATCGAACCCGATGCGCTCGCGGCGTACCTGATCTTCGGATTCATTTCTGCGCCGCAGACAATCGTAAAACAAATTAAAAAACTGCCTCCGGCACACTACTTGGTCTGGCGAGCTGGCGACGTGAACGTGCAGCGTTACTGGTCATTCGATCAATCGGAGAAGATTGTCTGTAATTACGATGAAGCGCTTGATTTGCTACGAACGAAACTCGACGAAAGCATCCGGCTCCGGCTTCGCAGCGACGTTCCGGTCGGTCTGTTGTTGAGCGGTGGCCTTGATTCCAACACTTTGCTAGCGCGCCTCGTCCGCGGCCTCGGGCAGAAGGTGAAGGCCTTCACCATCGGGTTTACGCAGAGGGAATACGATGAATCGGAGATCGCTCGTACGTCGGCGAGACATTTCGGAGTGGAGCATCATCTCCTGGTTGGAGACCCCGATTTGTTAAAGTTGCTCCCGGATGTAGTGCGGCATTACGGCGAACCTTCAGCGGACAAATCAGTGCTGCCAACAATGCTTTTGTGCGGCCTGACAAGTCGTTACGTGAAAGTTGCGTTGAGCGGCGACGGCGGCGATGAAGCCTTTGCCGGATATCCGAAGCATTGGCTGAAGAGTTGGCAGCATCATGTGTCCGGCTTGTTTCCATCGGGGTGGCGCGAGCGTTGGACTCTGGATTCGATGAAAGGCGGACTTTGGCAGCAAACTAAAATAATGGAGAAGCTGCGGCGCCGACTGCTTCCAGAAACGCGCAGCCTGTTTTCGGGCGAGTTCTTCTCGGGTCGTTTTTTTCGATCGATCGCAACGCCGATGCTCCAAAGACGAACTGCCTCGTTCCTTGGCGGCCTGGTGCACGAGTTCTGGAGCGGTAAGCTAAACGCATTCGACCGAATTCTTCACTGGGACAACACCGAGCCACTGCCGTATTCGCTGCTGACCAAGCTCGACATCGCCAGCATGGCACGCAGCCTTGAAGTGCGTTCGCCATTTCTCGACCATGAATTTGTTGAGCTTTGCGCAAAGCTACCGCGCCGCTGGAAGGTAAACGGGAAAAGGGGCAAGCGAATATTGCGCGACCTTGTCGCGCCGGATCTGCCGCCGGAGGTGCTGGGCGCGACGAAACGGGGCTTTTCCGTGCCGCTTGCGCAGTGGTGGCGCAACGAGGCGCGGCATCAGATTCGCGACGGGCTGTTCCCCCTTCACTCGGCGCTCCAGCCGTTCATCGAGGAAAAGGTCGTCGCCCATCTGCTTGATCAACATCAGAGCGGACGCGCGAATCACGCCCAACGATTATGGAACCTTTGGGTGCTAAACGAATGGGCGCGCACCTTCTTGAGAAATTGAAGAGTTTCGGGAGCGGAATTCGGCGCAACAATCAAGCGCCGAAAGAAACACAATTAATTTTATCGTAGCGGTCGGGCGACCAGCATCCCGCTGTCCGAGTGATAACGATACAGATATTTCGAAAGCTCCTCGTCAACGACGACTCGGCCGTAATTGCTCGGAGAGGAAGCGTGCATGAAATGCAACACGCCATCGCCCGTACGCAAAGCGAGGCCGACGTGCGCGGTGGAATAAAGTCCGCTTCTGTCGTGCGAAATGATCCCGATGATGTCGCCGCTGCGCAATTTCGATTCAATGCCTGCGACTTTGCTTTTTGGAATCTCATATAGCGGTCGCGATGAGACATTCGCTTCCATGCGCGCGAGCGGTCCCAGCAGGGACCGGTTCGCCGCGAGATAGCGGTAATGTCGCCAGCCAGCGCTCATCTCGCGAGCGGAATGCGGGACGCTGCGGCCACCGAGGTCGCGCGTCAGATCCTCGACCAGTCCCCGGCGATCGTTGTCGTACAGCCAGTCCTCCAGGTAATGCAGGCGCGAAAGATATTCGCCGGTGCACTGCCCGCCGCGATATCGATCCTGCTCGATGTAAGACAGCATGCGTTCCGGCGTCCAGTTCGATTCCGGTTCGTTCAGCATCCGCGCGAAACCGAGCGCGATCTCGAAAAACGTCCAGCAATCCATCCCGTTGAAATTCACCGAAGGCGACTCGATCCGGTTGTCGATCTCCAGAGTGAAATGTTTGTAGCGCGTCCCGACCAGAGCTTGTCCGACCGCCGCAGTGCGTTCACCAATAGGCAGCGCTTTCCAGTTTTCCGCCTTGGCCTTTGCCACCAGTCGATTGAATTGGTCTTGTCCTTTAAAAACAGTGCTGAATGGCAATCGCGACTCGTGCGCCAACGCGACGGAGCAGATTAACAATATTGAAATGAAAACTTTCCAAGTCCGCATATCACGACGTCCAATTGAACGCGAAATCGAACGGGGATCAACTCCGACGCTTTTAGGATCAACGCGCAAGAGGCTAGTTAATGACGAATGACAAATCACGGACGGGATTATGGTTTCCTTTGCTATTCGAGCTTCGTCATCAATCGATCATTCGTCACTCGGGTTTCGTTATTTTTTGGCCCCTGAAAGCTTTCGGGCGCGCTAAGGGTTTTACTTACTTGGAGCGCACCTATATCCTTTAAGCATTGTGCCAATTCGTTTTCACAAAAAGAGCCGGCGAAATATTGTTCGCCAACCGTCGCGGGATGGCGCGCCTGGCCCGGGGCTGCGGGATTCCACGCGCGTCCGGCTGCGTCCGCGAGCGGACTGGCACAAACGCAATTTTCTTACCAGCGTGTTGATCCCGTCGCTTTTTGTGAAGCGTTCGGGTGGCCCCGCGGCTCCGCACTTCCCGAAAATCCGCGAAGGCGAGATCTGCATCACTTGGATCGGTCACGCCTCATTTCTCATTCAAACCCACGAGGTCAATATCTTGATCGACCCGATCTGGTCGAAATGGCTCAAGGTAATCAAGCGGTTGAAACAACCCGGCTTCGAAATTCATCATTTGCCTTCGATTGATTTTGTCCTGGTTACGCATGCCCACTTCGATCATCTCGACCGGCGTACCCTGCGTCGCGTCGCTGCAAATCAACCGATCGTCGTGCCAATGGGTGTGGGAAATTTGGTGCACGACCTCGGGTTTCATATCGTGCATGAGCTTGATTACTGGCAGACGGTCGAGCTTGGGCCTCTGAAAATTTCTCTCACTCCGTGTCACCACTGGGGCGCCCGGTTCCTGGCGGATTTGCATCGTGATTTTGGCGGATTTGTGATCGCGTCGAATGGCCGCACGATTTTTCACTGCGGCGACACTGCCTATTTCCCGGGGTTCAAGGAAATCGGCGACCGCTTTAACATTGACGTCGCTTTGCTTCCCATTGGCGCTTACGAAGCGCCCACCGGTCGCGAAGTTCACATGAACCCAGAGGAGGCAGTGAAAGCATTTCTTGAGCTGCATGCGGACACTTTGATCCCGATGCATTACGGAACTTTTCCCCTTGGCTTCGAGCCGCTTCACGAACCGCCGCAACGATTGGTCGCAGCCGCTCGCGTTCATGGCGTCGAGGAGAAAGTCCTCGTGATGACCGAGGGCAAGCCGGTTGTGCTGTAGGGCGTTTCTGTGAAACGCCAAAGCGGCGAGACTGCAAATAGTCGGCGTCTGACACAGACGCCCTACAACTTGCTTGGCCCGCTCTCAGCCGGACTTATTGTCGTCTCCTTCTGTCTTCTTCTCCTCTGGCACAATCCGCTCTTCTTTTGGAATGACGACTACGAATTGTCAGTTCTGCCGGTGTTTGCTGACATGGCGCGTAGCTGGTCGGAGGGGAATTGGCCGATCTTGAGCCCGTACTCGTGGGTGTGCGGCAATCTGGCAGGTGAATTTCAGTACGGCACGTTTTCCATTTTTATAAATGCGGCTGTCATTCTCGTCTGGAAATTTCCGCTGACATTTCCACAACAAGCCGCTGCGCTCTCCATTGTTCACCTCTTTGTTTTGGCGACCGGCGCATCTCTGCTTGCACGCGATCGCGGATTTTCAAATCCACTGTCAACCTTTGTTGCGCTGGTTGCTTCCCTAAACGGCTGGATCATTTGCTGGGGCGCCACCGATTGGTTCGGCGCGCTTGGCGCGTTCACATGGTTGCCGTGGGCATGGTGGGGAGCGGAGCGCGCATTGGATCAACAACGAACGAAATGGCGATTCCTCTGGCCAGCGCCCTTCGTTTACCTCGTCGTGACGGGCGGATTCCCCTATACAGTTTTGATGTTGCTGCTCTTGATAGGGTGGTTGTGCGTCAAATCTTTAGTCGGAACTCGAAACATTTTCTCAATCTTGCCGATGCTTTTCGGTGTCGCGCTCGGTTTCGGATTGTCGGCGCCTGCGTGGCTCGCGATTCTCGATCTCGTTCAGGGTTCGGCACGCGAATTGCAGTCGCCAGCAGCACATTGGCAATGGCTCGTCCCGCCCACGGCGTTGCCCGGTTTGATCTTGCCAGGCTGGACTGTTAATTGGGCGGATTTTTCCAGCCGCTATCTGCCACACACAGCAATCGAATTAGCATGCGGGCTAGTCGCTCCCTCCGCACTTATCGTTGGGTTCCTCGGGCGTGGGCGTGTGGTCGTCAGGCAAATTAAATGGGAGATTGTCTTACTCTTGCTCGTGCTCTCGCTCTGCATGATCCCAACGGCCGGTCTCTTCCGGTGGAGTTTTCGCTGGCTGCCTTTTTTCCATTTGATTCTCGCAATTTGCGCCGCGGAAGCGCTCCGAATGGCGCCCCGATCAGCGACCGTGGCCACAACGGCTCTCGGTCTCGTCGTTTTGACGGCTATTGCGATGTTGATTTTCCGTGCGAGCGGCCCATACGCATTTCCCCTTGTTTGGATTTTCATCGCTCTTGCTGCCGGTTGGTATCTTTCAGAACTTGTGCTCCGCGATTTTGAATTTCGTAGATGGATCCCTGTATCGGTCACGTTTCTCGCATTCCTGACTACGTATTACTTCATCCCGACAAACTGCGGCGTTCCCACGTACAATTTTTCTCAGGAGCTGCTTAAACCCGCGCCGCTCGATCGAGCCCGCCTTTATCTCAGCATTTATCCGTGGACGGAGCTCACGTATTGTGTGGCAAACAAGCCGCAGCCGGTCGGCCAAACTCTGCGACCGGGGAGCACCTCCATGTGGGCCGGATTGCATTTCATCAATGGCTACAGCCCCATCCGAGCCGCTGGCGTAGCGCGCGAATTCGCGACCACGATCCACGGTGAAATCAACCCTACAGTGGGAGAATATTTGCTCAATCATCAAGCTGGCGAGGATGGGGAACTAGCATCGCTGGGAGTGGACGGAATCGTCGTTGCGCGGGAAATCGATCTTGTGCCGCAACCATCCTCTGAATGGCAGCTCGTAGTTTCAACAGATGAAGGACGCGTCTTTCACCGGCGCGGCGCGCCATTGGCGCGGGTGCACTCAGTCAGGACAATCGATTCGCGGACTAACGAACAGTTTGTGCCCGCAACGATTTCACAGATCGATGATTCGCGAAATCGAGTGGAAGTTGATGTCAATGTGCCGAATGGCGATCGGCCTGCGTTGCTGACTTTTTCGCGGCCGTATTTTCGCGGTTATCAAGCGCGCCTGGGCGATCAAAAACTCGCCGTCACTTCGTATCGCGGATTATTTCCAGTGGTAGAAATCCCGGCGGGCACGCATGGGCGACTCGCTCTTGCCTATCAGCCTTTCTGGCTCATCTGGGGAGGTGGCGCCGCCATCGCCTGTGCTTTAATTATCGCGCTGAGCCTTGTCGCCGCGATTCCTTGGAGACACCGCGACCAAAGGCATGCGCAAGTATGCAATGGGTGTTGAACTGTGAAAATTTGGTTCGATTTTATTCAATTGTGAAAAGGTCACTCGTAGCGCTAACCATATTTTTCGCAGCCCTCACTGCTGCGCTCGGAGATCTCAAACCTGTCGATTCGAGCGCTCCGGTCTTGCAATACTTCACGCCTGTTCAAATCGCTCCCAGGCCAGGCCATGAGGATGCACCAAACCTAACATTCGATCAGCGAAAACCGTTGCTCACCATAACCTCTGTCCGCCAATTATTCGTTCATCGCGATGGAAAGGGAGTCACAATCCTTCTGAACGAAAAAGATAGAAAGCGTTACGCGGAGCTGACGCGCCAATTCAAAGGTCGCCAACTAATATGTGTTGCTGCGGCCGATGTGATCAGCGTCGGCATCGTCACTTCTCCGACGGAAAACGGGATGATTGAGTTTAGTGATGCCCGTGATACGGGAGACATTGCGAAATATCTTCGTCGCCGATTTGGTATGTAGCGTTGCGAAGCAGTCCCCAGTGCCGCTACAATTTTTTCGGATCTTCGAGCAGATCGATCACGCGTTTGAGCAAGCGGCCGGCGCCGCCGCCGTCGATGCTGCGATGATCAAAACTCAATGTGATTTGTGCTTCGGTTTTGGGAACGAATTCTTTCTTTTCTTCGTTCCACGACGGAACTTTTTTGGCGACGCCGAGGCCGAGCAGCAATGTCTGATCCGGCAGCGGAATCGGCGTGCCCCATTCCATTCCGAAGGTACCGAAATTGGAGACGGTCGCTATGCCGCCGGCTTGCATGTCCGGCGAAATCCGCCGTTGTCGCGCGAGATCGACAAGCTCTTTATACTTGGTTGTAAGGTCGACAAGCGAGGTTTTGTCTGCAACCCGAATTACCGGCACCATGATTCCGTCTTCCGCTTCAACCGCAATGCCGACGTCGATTGAGTTTGATTGTACCACGCGGTTGCCGATCAGTTTCGCGGCTGCGCCCGGGTTTTCCGCGAACGCGAGGGCGAGCGCGCGCAAAACGTAAAGACCAGGGCCAGGCTTTGGATCACGCGATTGCCGATCTTGCAACACCGGATCGAGATTCACAGACGAGCCAATGGTCGAAAGCGGGCGCGTCCAACTGCGCCGCATCGCGTCGGCCACGCCCGCGCGAATAGCGGAAGCTTCATGCGCTGTTTGCTTCTCGATCTTGTGGACAAAATTTTCGAGATCTCTAGCGGTGACGCGATTACCTGCGCCAGTGCCCATGATTCCGGCCAAGTCGGCTGTTGTTAATTGCAATTCGGCCATGCGTGCGCGCACGCGCGGCGACATGAAAGTTGCGCCTTTCGTGATTACAGGAACAGGTAGATCGCCAACGCGTGCGCCTTCGCCGTCGCGAGCGGCGATTTTTCTCTCTCGCGCCGGAGCAACTTCCTGATCAGCGCGCGCAGGAATTTCTTCAGCCACTTCTCGCTGTGGAGGAGGCGGGGCGTGCTTTGCAAATCGCGCGGCGTCTTGCTCGCTTGCTTCTACATAACCAAGCACTGCACCAACTGGGTAAGTCTCCTTTAATTGCACGGTAATCTTGGCAATCTTGCCCTTGCACGGCGTGGTCACGCCCATGACCGCTTTGTTGGTCTCGACATCGATAATTTCCTGATCATCCACGACCTCGTCGCCGGACTTAACCTTGATATCAACAATCGTGGCTTCAGCGATCGATTCGCCCAGCTGCGGCATGATAATCGGAACTTGCGGCATAGACTCTATTCTCGAAGCAGTTGCCTTGCCTTCGCGACAATATTTTTCGCGTTCGGTCGATGCGCGGTCCAAAGACTTGGGTGGTATGGAATCGGAGTGTCTTTCGCGTTGAGACGTTGCGGCGATGCATCGAGCAGATGAAAACCTTGACTCGTGACACGCGCGATAACTTCCGCGGTTGCGCCGCCCCAGGGGAATGACTCGCCCACGCAGAGCAAACGTCCGGTGCGCGCGACGGATGCCAGCACGGTGTCAGTGTCGAGCGGCTTAACCGTGCGCAGATCGACAACTTCAACTTCGAGACCTTCACGCGCTAGCTCGTCTGCCGACGCGAGAGATTCCTGCATCATCGCGCTGTAGGAAACAATGGTGAGATCACGCCCCTCGCGCGCAATGCGGGCGCGACCGGTTGGCAAACTTTTGTCCGGCAATTTGTGGGCCTTGAGATGGTAATAAAGATATTTGTGTTCGCAGTAAATGACGGGATCATCAATCGCTACGGCTTCAATGAGCATGGTGTAAGCGTCTTCCACCGTCGCGGGCGTCATCACGATTAGGCCGGGATAATGCGCGTAAATCGATTCCATGGATTGACTGTGAAACGGACCGCTGCCTTTTGTTCCACCGGACGGCAGACGCACGGTGATCGGCACTGGCACGCCCGTTCGCCAGTAATGCGTGCCGGCGTGGTTCAGGATTTGGTTGAGTGCAATGCTGGAGAAATCCGCAAACTGCATTTCGACAATCGGGCGCATTCCCTGCATGGCGGCGCCAATCGCCGTGCCGACAATCGCATCTTCGCTGATCGGCGTGTTCAACACGCGTCCGGGAAATTCTTTCGCCAGGCCTTTTGTTGCTTTAAATGCGCCACCGAACGTCCCCCCGACGTCCTGGCCATAAATGAAAACGCGCTCGTCGTCGCGCAACAATTTCGCCTGCGCTTCGCGAATTGCTTCCAGATAAGTGATGCTCATGGCTTCGCCGCCATCAAACCGTTAAATCGTTAAACTGTTTCGTTATCCATCCTCGTCCGCGTGATCGATGAGGTCGCGTGTCGATAACGCGCACCAATCTTCTTTGTCGCCTTCGGGCGCGGGCTCTTTTTGCGCGGCGGCAATCGCCTCTTCCACCTGCGCGACTGCATCTTTGCGCCATTTGGTCAGCGTCTCTGCGTCAATAAGATTAAGGTCGACAATTGTCTGCTCGGCTACCTTCAGGCAATCGCGCGCGAACGGCTGCTGCTTGATCTCCTCCGTCACATAGCTTGCATCGTCGTGCTCGCCATGACCAGACAAGCGCAGGACGGAAGCCACAACCAATTGCGGCGGACGACCTGCGCGCGCGCGTTTCACCGCGCCGCCGATGACGTCCAGGCACGCGCCAAGATCTGTTCCGTCGAGACTGTATCCCTCAAAACCATAGCCGATCGCGCGATCAACCAAATCATGACACGCGAACTCCCGGTCGTTCGGCGTTGAGTAAGCGTAATGGTTGTTTGTCGCCACGACCACGAGCGGGACTTGTTCGACAGCGGCAATGTTCATGCCTTCATGGAACGAACCGGTCTGCATCCCGCCTTCGCCGATGCAGGCAAGGCCGACGAAGTTTTTCTCGCCCTTAAATCGTTTCGCCAACAACGCGCCTACCGTGACCGAAATCATCGCGCCGAGATGACTGATCATCGCGAGTTCGTTCTTGCGCGGATGACCCCGGTGAATATTGCCGTCGCGTCCGCGCATCGGGCCGAGGCGCGAGCCGAGGTACGTGCGCGTGACGTCGAGTAGCGGTTCGCCAAAAGCGGATCGCCCCGCCTGGTCGCGAATCAAAGGCGCGAAGATGTCGCCTTTCTGCAAAAATGAGCCGCATGCGACGCTGACTGCTTCCTGGCCTTTGCCGATATAGACTCCGCCCGTGATCAGACCACCGCGATAAAGACTGACAAGTTTCTCCTCAAGCGTCCGCGTTAGGAGCATCCAGCGATACGCTTCGAGAAAGCGCTGATGGGGCGGCGCGCCCTTTTTCCTTTTCGATTTTACGGTGCGCTGCGCCGTCTGAAGCATCGAGCAACTTTACCCAAAATCGACGATGGTGCGCAAAAGTTTTTTGTGTGGCACGGGTTATCTTGCCCGCGGAGCAATCAAGGAAGGGCGGTTGCCAACCCGCGCCTTTCAAACGGCGGACTAGAGACCGCCGCTCCTTGGTTACGCGTGTGCTACGCTATCGCATCGCCAGTGCGAGGCGACGTTGTCTCGGATTCTGTTCGCCTCCGTTCGATGCTACTTCGGCGGAAACGTGCTGTGGCGCGGTTAATTTCATTCCGACTAGCTTGCTCACGCCGCGCTCCTCCATTGTCACACCGTAAAGAACATCAGCTTTGGCAATGGTACGTTTGTTGTGCGTGATGATGACAAACTGGCTTTGCTCTACGAAGCGCTCCAGCACGCGGATAAAACGGTTGATGTTCCCTTCGTCCATTGCCGCGTCCACTTCGTCCAGGATGCAGAACGGGCTGGGCCGCACCATGTAGATGGCGAACAACAACGCCACCGCGACCATGGAGCGTTCGCCTCCGCTTAGCAGAGAGACGCTTTGCAACTGTTTGCCGGGAGGCTTGGCGGTGATTTCGATTCCGCAGTTGAGCGGGTCGTTGTCGTCTAGCAACGACAGGTCGGCGCGCCCGCCGCCGAAAAGTTCTGCGAACATTTCGCGAAAATTGATTCGCACCTGGGCGAAGGTTTCGCCAAACAACTTTCTTGTGGTGGAATTGATCTGCGCAATCACATCGAGTAACTCGCGACGCGAATTGGTGAGATCGTTATTTTGCCCTTCGAGAAATTTGTATCGCTCTTCCAGCTCATCGTACTCGTGAACGGCATCGAGGTTTACCGGGCCCATGTTGTCGAGCTGCGCGCGGAGATCTGTTATTAGTTTTTGAAGATCAATGTCGCCGAGGTGGATCACGTTCTCCGAGCATGATGGTAAATTCGACGCGGCTTCGCTACCATTTGTAGCATCGCCCGCGGACCGGTCGATCCGCCTTTTCACTTGTGCCCGCAGCACTCTTTCAAATGCAGCTTGGTCGGCTACAAACGCGCGAAGATCAATCTGGTAGCTGCGCGAAACGTGCTCCGCGAGATTATCGATCTTCATCTGCAATTGCGATTCGCGCACTCGCAGCTGGGCATGGCGATCCTGCAATTGGCCTAACGAATCGCGCAGACGTCGCAATTCGCTCTCGCGATCGGAAATCGTGGAGAGTCGTGTAGCGCGTTGCTGGACGATTTTCGCCGCGTTCGCTTTGGCTTCCTCGCGCTGTGCGGTCTGACTTTTAATTAAGCCTTCGGATTCACGGGACTCCTCAGCCTGTGCAGCCAATTTCGCTTCGTACATCGCTATATCAGCCTTTCGAACAGAGATCAGCTCCACCAGTTCGGCCTCTCGCGCGCGCATTGCTTCGTGTTGCGCGATGAAATTTTCATGGCGCTGGCGCTCGGTCGCGAGAGCCAGCCGCAGTTCATTCATTTTTTCGGTCAACTCTTCTTCGCGCGCTGTGGTCTGTTTCTGTGCGGCTTCGAACGCGGTCAGATCGGCCTGCTCTTTTGCAAGTTGATCCCGCATCGTTTGCAGTTCGCGCTCCAAGTGCGCAGCCCGTTCGTCGGCCGCGGCCACTTGGTGTTCAAGCGCATTTTTGTCCGATCGCAAATTGTCGATCTTGCGTTCGGCCTCGGCCAATTCGCGCTGGAGCCGCGAAGCGATTTCGAGCGCCGCTTTCGCTTCGTCGCGTCTTGCGCAAAGCGATTCGCGCTCATTTGCCAGCGCGGCTTTCTCTTTGGCGAGATCGGCGATTTGCGCTTTGCGCTCCAGCAATGACGGCGCGCGCACTTCGCTGCTGCCGCCAAAGACGATCCCTTCTGCGGAAATAAATTCGCCGGCGAGCGTGGTCATCGCCAGCGCGGGCTCGCGCTTTTTACACTCGAGCGCCTGTTGTAAATCCGAGAAAATGACGACATTGCCTAGCAACTGTCTGACGAGCGGTTGGAGCGACGAGGGCGCAACCAGTTTGTCCGCGGCCCAGGCGAGCGCACCGTCCGGCAGACTTTTTCGCGCTGGTCTTTGCACCGAGCCTGTCAACTGCGGAATGAGCAGCGCAGCCTGGCCGAGTTTCTTTTTTCTCAGGCGCGAGATGATTTCGGAAACAGCGCTCGCATCTTTTAAAATTACGGCGTGCAGGTTTCGACCCAGCGCAGGTTCGATCGCCGAAACGAACTTCGGATCGACATCGAGGTGCGCGACGAGTGAACCGGCAATCGTCTCACGAAATTTGTCGGGATCGTCCAGACCTTTGAGGACAGCTTGCGAACCTTCAGCCAAGCCTTCGCCCTCTTCGTTAAGCTGACACAAAACGTCCAGCCGCGATCGTTTCTCCGCGAGCGTCCGCTCGAGCGCGGCAAGATTCTGTTCCGCTTCGGAGAGCAGTTTTTCTTTTTCGCGCAGGCTCGCCTCGACATCGATCGCGTCGCGTCGGTTCGTTTTGCCTGAGGCAGCAATGTGCCGGGCGAGTTTCTCGCGCGCTGCGGTTAGTGTTCGAATCTGTTTGGCGAGGTGTTCAGTTTGCGCGCGGGTCAATTCTCGGCGCGTTTTGGTTCCTGAGAGTTCCTCCTCGAGCGTCGCGACGCGGCTTTCGGATTTGGACAGCGTGAGTTGCAACTCTTGCAACTGCGTCCCGCGCTTAGTACGATTTGTCTGAATTTGTCCGGCCAGACTGGCGAGCTCGGGCAGCTCGTCTTCTTTTTCCTTCAACTGCCGCTCCATTTCTGTGATCGAGTTATTGGTTTGCTCGACCTCAGCGGCGTGCTGCTTGCGTTTTTTCTCCGCGTCGCCGATGTCGCGCTGCGCGCGTTCGACCAACTCGGCGAATTCTTCCGCACGCAGCCGATTGAACTCAATTCGGCTGCGGTGCGCTGCGATTTCGCTTTCCAGTCGTTGCACCTCCGCGCGCGAATCGGCGATCTCGATGTCGATCTTGTCCAGCGCCCGCCGTTCCTCGATTAGCGCATTTTCGCTGTTGTCGATCTTCTCGCGCATCGCTGCCTCGGACTGGGTCAGACGCTCGATTTCTTTGTGACAGTCGGAGAGATCACCTTCGAGAACATCAAGCTGTTTGCGCGAATAATGGGACTCGAGCACGCGCAAATCCGCATGCAGCGCCTGGTATCGACGCGCTTTGCCCGCCTGTCGCTGCAACGACCCAATTTGACGCTTTACCTCTTTGATGACGTCACCAATGCGCAGGAGATTTGCCTCGGTCGCTTCCAGCTTGCGCAGCGCTTCGCGCTTTTGCGACTTGTATTTGGTGATTCCGGCCGCTTCCTCGAAAACTGCGCGCCGATCTTCCGGGCGCGAACTCAAGATCATGTCGATCTTGCCCTGCTCCATCATCGAGTAAGCGGCACGTGCGACGCCAGTGTCCGCAAAGAGGTTTTGAATATCGCGAAGGCGGCAGGGCGTTTTGTTCAGCAGATATTCGGAGTTGCCGTCGCGATACACCCGGCGCGTTACGCGCACGTCGTGCCATTCGATTCCGAGTTCTTCGCTACAATCGGTGAAAGTGAGTGAGACCTCCGCCAATCCAACCGGCTTGCGTGTTTCGGCGCCGTTGAAGATCACATCCGCCATCTCGTCGCCGCGGAGCGACTTCGCAGATTGCTCTCCCAGAGCCCAGCGGACGGCGTCAAGGACGTTGGATTTTCCGCAACCATTCGGCCCGACGATAGCGGTGATGCCTTCGTGAAAATTAAAAACCGTTTTATCGGCGAATGACTTGAAGCCGAGTAGCTCGAGCGATTGTAAATGCATTGTGGGCCACACCCCGGGCCTCGGCAGGGTCAATACAGCAAGGTTACGGGGGTTACAAGCGGAAAATCACACAATTTGAAGGGGTTCTCGCTGGTCTAGCCACACGATATTGGGCCTTCAGCTCGGTTACGCGTTCGACTGGAATGACGCACTGACCACCAAGGTTAACCGGCATTCTTGCTTTGGACAACTCCATCACTCAGGATGCGCCCATGGCAGGTGAATCGCCGGCGTGGATACAGCAAGAAGAGCGCATCGATCATCAGTTGGTCCGCGGCATTGGAATTCCAGCTCTCACCGCGAATATTGTTAGCTCGACAATCGGTGCGGGAATTTTCGTGATCCCAGCGACCGTGGCGAGAGGATTAGGACCGGCGGCGCCACTCGCATTTGTTTGTTGTGCGATTGCGATGGTCTTGTTCGTTACTTGTTTCGCGATTGCCGGTAGCCGCGTGTCATTGACGGGCGGTTTGTATGCGTATGTCGAAGTCGCGTTTGGTCGTTATGTCGGGTTCCTTGCTGGTATGCTTTATTTTCTAACCGCGATCGGCGCGGTTGCCGGCGTCGTGAACGTGTTGGCAAACTCGGTCGCGCTAGTGGTTCCGTTCCTCGGAAGTCCGATGATGCGCATAATCGTGATGTTCGCCGTTTACGCGTCGCTCGTGTTGGTCAACATCCGCGGCGTGCGCCACGGCGCGGGTGCGGTGACCGTGATCACGGTCGCAAAGCTTCTGCCGCTGTTGCTTTTCGTTGGCCTCGGAATATTTTTCATTCACCCGCCGAATCTTGCCTGGAACAGTTGGCCCAGCAGCAAGTCGTTAGGCGATGCCGTTATCCTGTTGATTTTCGCCTTCGTCGGAATCGAGGTGGCGCTGATTCCGAGTGGCGAAGTGAAGAACCCGGCGCGCACCGTTCCCCGCTCGGCGTATCTCGCGCTTGTCGTCACGACCATCATTTACCTCATGATTCAACTCGTAGCGCAGGGCACGCTCGGCGCCGATCTCGCGAATCATCCTGACGCGCCACTTGCCGAATCGGCGGCAAAATTTCTCGGCAATTTAGGCCGCACGATTCTTCTGACCGGAGCCAGCATCTCGGCATTTGGCTTTGTGACGAGCGACATCCTGAGTTCACCGCGTATGATCTTTGCTTTCGGCCGCGACGGCGCGTTGCCGCAATTTTTCGCGCACGTTCATCCGCGCCACCGATCGCCGGACGTCGCGATCATTACTTATGCGACGCTCGCTTTTGCGCTGTCACTCAGCGGCACCTTCGAACAACTGGCGGTGCTTTCGAACGTCGCCGTGTTGTTGATGTATCTTCTTTGCTGCGCTGGCTGCTGGGCTCTGGTGCAACGCGATGTGCGATCGGATGGTGAGCCCTTCAATTTCCCCGGCATGAAAATTGTCCCTGCGCTGGCGATCCTCGCGATCTTTTGGATTCTCGCGCACGCCACGGCTCGGGAATTTGTGGTGACCGGAATCGTGCTCGCGCTCGCGTCGATTGTGTATGTCATCCGTGTCCAACTACGGTGGAAATCATAGGCAAACACGAAAATGCGATTAGCTTGTTGCCATGCGTCAAAATTATCTTGAGGAGTTCTATTCTTTTCTGCGATTTCCAAGTGTTTCGACTGACGATCAGTACAAAGAAAAGCTGAAGCAATGCGCAGATTGGCTCGTGAACAAGCTCACGAGCATCGGACTGGAGACGCAGCTCGTTCCCACCAAGGGGCACCCGATCGTCTGGGCGCGCAACAAACATCAGCCCGGACGCCGGACAGTTCTGATCTACGGGCATTACGATGTGCAGCCGCCGGATCCTCTGGAGCTTTGGGATTCGCCGCCGTTCGAGCCCGTCTTGAAGAATGACTACGTCTTTGCGCGCGGCGCAACCGACAACAAGGGCCAGATTCTCTCGCACATCGTGGGCATCCAGGAGACGATCGAACAAAGCGGCGACCTGCCGGTGAACATGCATTTGGTGATCGAAGGCGAAGAAGAAATCGGCAGCGTGAGTCTCCCGGGTTTCCTGGAGGAAAATCGCAATGCACTGAAAAGCGACGTAGCGGTAATTTCCGATACGGGAATGATCGCGCGCGGAACGCCAACGCTAAGCTACGGCCTGCGCGGTGTGACGGCCCTCGAGATCAAGGTGACTGGGCCGAAGATGGATTTGCATTCCGGCGTTTTTGGCGGGGCTGTTGCGAATCCAATCACCGCGCTCGCGCAATTGCTTGCAACCCTTCACGATCGCGAAGGTCGTGTGGCCATCGCGGGATTCTACGATCGCGTCAAGCCACTCGAAGATTGGGAGCGCCAAGCTTGGCACAAACTTCCAGTCGATGGCGACAAGCTGATCCTGGAGGAAGCCGGCGCGCCCGAACTTTTCGGCGAAGCAGGTTACAATTCGATGGAGCGTATTTGGGCGCGTCCAACAGCTGAGATCAACGGAATCGGTGGCGGTTATCAGGGGAAAGGCACAAAGACTGTCATTGCCAGTCATGCGATGGCGAAACTGACATTTCGTCTCGTTCCCGAACAGGAAGGCGATGAGATCCTGAAACTAGCTAAGGCGCATTTGCGAAAGAATCTGCCGAAGGGCGTGACAATGGAAATCACCGACGGCCACAGTGGCCCGTGGTATCTCACCGATCCGCACTCGCCGCTCGGTGAAGCGGCACAGCGCGCATTGCGCAAGGCTTTCAACCGCGATGTCGCCCTCATTCGCGAAGGCGGCAGCATTCCGATCGTCTCGCAGTTTCGCGGTATCCTCGGGATTGAAACGCTGCTCATGGGACTTGCGCTGCCTGATTGCCGCGCGCATTCGCCCAATGAGAATTTCCCTCTCGAAAACTTTGAAGGCGGCATCCGTCTCAACAAAGCGATTCTTCAGGAGCTAGCTCAGCCGTAGCACAGGCATCCTGCCTATGGGGCCGGCGGGCATCCTGCCTGCCGATGCAAATCGCGAGCTGTAGCGTGCGCTGTCTCAGCGCATCCGACTCTGATCGCACGCTCGATTCTCCGCTGAGGACAACGGACACTACAGCTCAAGGGCACCGCTCGATCATGAAATGGCTTTTAATTTTTGCGATGTTATTCGGTACGCTCTGCGCCGCGGAGGCAGTCGAAGAGTCGCTAGGCACAAAGATCAAAAAAGTTTTCGAGCCATCGCCAACACCAACTCGCAAACACCGCAAGAAAAAAGCGACACCCACTCCGTCGCCCGAAACTTCGCCGAAAGAGAAGAAAGCTTCGCCGACTCCGTCTCCAAGTCCGTATCCGAAGAGCAAATCAAAGCGCAAGAAACCGAGTCCGTCGCCAAGTCCCGAACCCGAAGAAAGTCCATCACCAACTCCGGCGGAAACACCAGCCCCTCCGCCTTCCGGCAGTCGTGCTTCAGGAAAAAAAGCCTGGCCTAACGTTAGCCTTTCGCCGGATGAAATAGCGGAGTACGACAGTTATCCACCAAAGGTCCGGCAGATCGTCGACACCGGACTCGCGCTGACGAAACAGAATCTCGGTTACACCTACGGCTCTGCCGATCCAAAAAACGGCGGCATGGATTGCTCGGGATTTATCTACTACATGCTTCAGCAAAACGGCCTTCCCGATGTGCCGCGAGATTCGAGCCAGCAATATGTCTGGGTGCGCAAAGCGGGAAATTTCAATGCAGTTCTGAGTCGCCACGAAGATTCATTCGAATTCGATGCGCTCAAACCCGGCGACCTGCTCTTTTGGCGCGGCACCTACAACATCGATCGCGACCCGCCGATCACGCACACAATGATTTATTTGGGTCGCGAAAAGCGAACGAAAAAGCGCGTCATGATCGGATCAAGCGACGGGCGCACTTATGAAGGCAAACAACGTTGGGGTGTCAGCGTTTTCGATTTCAAATTGCCGCCGCCGCCCAGCAGCGGCGATGCGAAGATCAGTCCGGTCTTTGTTGGCTACGGCCGAATTCCCGGCTTGAACGCGCAGAGTTCTGGCGAATAGCCTTAAGCGCGAGAACGCGGTATAGCGCAGCTTCTATCGCTTGCTTGGACGGGCGAATGGATGGCTTGGGCGCGAGTGCAGACCTTTTTGGCTTTTGAAATCATCAAAAACAAAGTCGGCGAGCGTTGCTGGAGTGAACAAACAGCCTCGATCAAACAAGGTTGGATCGTAAGAATCACGATCATCGTGGTGTGTGCGATTTTAATACCTGTCCTTTCGTATTTTCTTGTGCAGAACTACCGGATCACTCGACTCAAGGTGTCAGGAGTTGCAACCAGTGCTCGAATAACTAAGGCAGATCGCTTGTTCGGCGAGTGGTGGAACGGTCACCCTAGCCACGGAACGATAGTGGCCTTCAAATATGCGGATGCTTCCGGCAAAACCTACGAAGGCTGGGAAAAGATATCTGGACTGTCCGCTTCAAAGCTGAATCAAGGCGATGAGTTCCCTGTTTGGTATGATCGTACGCGTCCGAATCGTTTTCTGACGCCTTGGACTGATAATTCCATCGAGATACGGATAACGAGCTTTATCGTTTTGCTTTTAGCGGCGTTGGTAGCGGTTTTCATTGTGACCAGACCGCGCATAAAGCCAGTCAAAACACTCTGACTCTGGCAGCACGCTATTGCCCGTCCTCAATCTGCACAGGACTTGGGGACGTTTTCACCTCCGAGACGTTTGGAGCGCGAACATGAAACCGATGAACGCGGCGCTCGTATCCGACGAACGCGATTGCGACTAGAATGAGCATCACAATGAGGACGACGCGCTGTTCGTTTTTCGTGAGTTCGAAGATCCGGAACAGGCGTTTCATTTATTGCCGTAACGAATCGGATCTTTTATTCCGGCTTCTCGAAAACCCTTGAGCCGCAGGAGACACGAATCGCATTCGCCGCAGGCGAGACCTTCGGGCGTCGGATCGTAACAACTGTGCGTGAGCGAAAGATCGACACCGAGCTCGATCGCTTTGTGAATGATTTCGGCTTTGGAGAATTTGATCAGCGGCGTGTGAATTTGGAAGCGTCTGCCTTCGACGCCGGCTTTTGTCCCAAGATTGGCCAGCCTCTCAAACGCTTCGATAAATTCCGGGCGGCAATCGGGGTAGCCGCTATAGTCGATCGCGTTAACGCCCAGAAAAATATCATTGGCCTGGATCACTTCCGCCCAGGCAAGCGCGTACGCGAGAAAGATGGTGTTGCGTGCGGGAACGTACGTGATCGGAATGCCCTGGGTGATTTCTGTTTCCGAACGCTGCTTCGGCACATCTATATCATTTGTCAGCGCCGAGCCGCCGAAGACGCGCAGATCGATCTTTGCGACGCGATGTTGTTTTGCGCCTAACGAGTCGGCGACGCGGCCAGCAGCTTTGGTTTCGATTTGGTGACGCTGGCCGTAATCAAATGAGAGCGCGTATGCTTCGTAGCCTTCCGCAATTGCGATTGCCAGTGTTGTGGTGGAATCAATCCCGCCACTCACAAGAACGACTGCGCGTTTCATTCCTAGCTAGGCTGCGTCTCGGACTAGATTAACCACGAATGGACACCAATTGGCACGAATGTTTTCGGTCACCGCGGCGACCTTTGGAGTGCGGCGGTGTTCCGGCGCTTTTTCATTTCTCGTCGCGGTTCGGCTTCTTGTCCGGGTACTCGGCGCGCACAGTGAGCGCGATTCCGCCGCGCGCGGAGAATTGCGCAGTCACGATTGCTTCGCGCGGGGCGCAGGCTTTGACGAAATCGTCAAGAATCCGATTTGTGACTGCTTCGTTGAACGCGCGCTCGTTCCGATAGGACGCCAGATAAAATTTCAGGGACTTGCTCTCGACGCAAAGACGGTTGGGCACGTAATCGATATCGATCCTTGCAAAATCGGGCTGGCCGGTTACCGGACAAACAGATGTGAAATCATCGGTTTCAAAATGGATCCAGTAATTCCGGTGTGGCGCTGGATTTGGGAACGTTTCGAGCCGCGCCTCAGAGGGCGACGCCGGAATTCGAGCTTCGCTGTGTCCGAGAAGCGTCAGGTTGGATGTTTTGGCTTTGGCCATTGAAGTAGAATTAACCCGTCACCGGCGCAGCGTTCAACTAGCGAAAGCGTGTAGAGGTGTTTGTGCCAAACGCCTCGAAAGAATCGGTGCTTGACACAAGCACCGCTACAACGCAGCGCGGCGGCGATTTAGGTCAATCGTTACCTCTGCTGGAATGCGCGCAAATCGGCAGCGACATCCGGATATTTCGCTGCTAGCGCTTCGACATCGCCGACTTCAACGTCAACGCGCTCCACGCCCGGCCATTCGGTGCTCGCGCCGAGAAACCAGCGCTGGCGCCCGATCACGCGCGCAGTGTGAAATGTGTTTCCTGGAATCAAAAGCTGTACGCATTGTCCTCCGCGCAGGTCAGGTCCGATTACAACATGCTCGGATAGTCCGTTTTCGTGCAGCATTAGCACTTCGATCGGATCACCGAGGTAGTAGTGATAAAGCTGATCGTTGTGGATGCGGTGCAGGCGCACCGGCGCGTCCGGCGTGACCATGAAATAGAGTGCAGACCCGGCTGGCCGGCCATCAACAAACGGCGGCGGGAGCCCACCAGGTGCGATGTGTTTCTTACTGATGAAACTCACGCGCACGAACCCACACGTGGCATGCGGTTCGAGCTTCAGGAGAGCACGAACTTCGTTGGCTGTGAGAGCATCACTCATTTGTTTTTGTTGAACGTCGAACATCCAACATCGAACGTCCAACGCCCGAAGTTGAACAGTCTGAATGGACATCAAACCTCAAACTTCAAAAATCAAAAATCGTGTCGGTGTGATCGATGTGATCGCGCACGATGCGAAGACGAACGAAGTGGTCCTCGTGATGAATGAACCTAACGAGTGGGGCAGCTCCGATGAACAGTTGCTGGTATTGCAGGAGCGATTCAACGCGTACGTTTCATTTTTGCTCGACGGAGAAATGGCAGCCGATCATCCGGAGCACGCCGGCAAACCGGCGCGGATTGAGCTGCGTTGCGCGCACATGCCCGATACGCGCTCGCTCGAGTTGCTCGCGCTCATTCACGAGCAGCTCGCGTTTCAGGAAATTAAACTGGAAGTGGTTGTGCGGGATGAGCAACCAAATGACGAAATCCGAATGACGAATGTCGAAGGGATGACGAATGACCAATGACGAAGAGATATCGCGGGCTCATCACGTCCTGTCATCCTGAGCGAAGTCGAGGGATCCTGCGGCGCTACGGTGAAGTGATGCACCGGGATTCCTCGACTTTGCTCGGAATGACATGCTTTGTAACGCTTAACGCTTGGACGATTCCAATCGCGCAAAAAAATCCTCGAAGAGCGAGTCGTAAATTCGGCTGCGCTCGGGGTGATACTGCACGGCCCGAGCAAACGGATATTTTTGCAGGTGTATTTGCTCGACGATTCCATCGTGAGCGGACCAGGCTTCAACTTCCAAATCGTTTCCGAGCCGTTCGACTGCCTGGTGATGTGCGCTGTTCACTCTTGAAAAGCGGTGCGATGCGCGGCGCGAATGGTGTAGCGGTTGAATGTCGCGGTCGCGTTGCTCCGGCAAATTGTGGCCTTTGATGTCGAGCTTCAATGTGCCCCCAAGGGCGACATTGAATACTTGAAGCCCCTTGCAAATGGCGAAGATCGGCAGCCCGCGCGCGAACGCTTCCCGGACGGCGGCAAATTCCCAGCGGTCGCGTTCCGGGTCGATCTGTTTGTCCAACAATGAAGGATCGAGAACTTTCTGGCGCAAGAATTCCGGTGAAATATCGGAACCGCCTGTGAGCAGGAGACCGTCCATTTGGTCCAGGCGAACATTTCGATTTCGCGCATTCCAAACTTTGATTTCGGGATGCTTACGGAAAATCGGGCGAAACCATTTTGCATCTTTCGCTCGTATCCACGTGGCGAGGTTGGGCATGAAGGAATTTGCGATGTAGAGGCGCCTATGCCAAGCGCCTGTTTGCCTATGCCTTACCCGGCGATCGCCGACGCAAGAACCAGATGATGTAAAGAAAGGTTCCCAATGCGGCGGGAATCATAAAATAGCTTGCCTCGGTCCCGAGTTCGCCGCCCGTTGTCCAAGCGGGGCCTGGGAACGTCACGTCGAACAAGCGGCCCTCTGGTAATCGGCCAGCGTTCGGAGTGCCGATTATGAAGAACTGGCCAAAATCAAAAGCGGCATGCCAGCCGACTGCCCACCAAAGCGATCCTGTGATACGAACGCTGATGCAGATCATGAGGCCGAGGGCGAAAATCATTCCGATATCGATCACGTTCTCGTGCGGTTTCACCAGATGGAGGCCGGCAAACAGCGCGGTCGTGATCAGCGCTGCGGGCCAGAAACCAGCGCCACACCAGAGGGACTGCAACGCGTAACCGCGGAAAAAATATTCCTCAGTGACACCGACAAGTAACATCCCGACCAGCCACAGGAGCGGCGATGAGATAAGATCGGTTCCTCGTAACGCGATGCCGTGAATGCGCATCCCGCCGGTAACGAGCATGCCTGCCGCAACAAAAGCGACTACTGCGAGACCTGCGACTACACCATTCCAAAATAGTCCGGCAAATGCTTCGTTAATCGGCAGGCCGTAACTGTCAATGCGACGGCGTTCGCAAAGTGCAAACACGCCAGTCACGATCAGAATCACAATCAGATCGAAACCGTCACCAAGAATGATCGACGTTGCGCTCAATGCGCTCCGATCGACATGCAGTTTCGCCTCGAGGAACGCGATCGCCGGTTGTTCCAGGAACTGCACAACCAGAAGAATTGCCGCGACGAAAATGAGAAATCGCCAGCCGTGGCGTAGGCCATCCGGGCCGATGAAGATCGATTTAACTTTACTCATTGGCACGCGCGGAGGCTGTCGCGAACGGCAGGGCGAGTTGCACCAAGTTCACGAGCACGCGTCCGGGTTCCTCGGCGTAAATCATGTGGGCAGAGTTCTCAAACCAAACCCATCGTTTACTGGGTGCCTGCAGCCGGTCGAACCAGCGCTGAACTGGCTCAGACGGCGTAGTGTAGTCGTGACGACCGGCGAAGATGAGCACGGGACAGCCGAGGCGTGTCAGCTTTGTGAAATCGGTGGCTGCCATTTCTGGCAGGAGCTTGGGCAACGAGAACGCGCTGCCGGCGTCGATTGCCTTGAAGTCGGCTTCGGAGTAATCGGGCGAAATTTTCTCGGCGTTCTCCCAAAAGTCGTAGCTGTCGCGACCGTAAGTCAGCCCGCCGTAATGCACGGACCATTTTCGCTCGACGTTGATCTTTTCGAGCGGCAACGCGCCATTTGGCTCCGGATAAGGCGCAATGGCTTCGAGTTCCTTCACCGCCTGAGTGTCCCCGGCCTTTCGCGCAGTGTTTAGCACCCAGTCGTAACAGATTCGCTCGGCCTCGCGCATGTTGATGATCTGGCCGACGCCAATGTAAGCGTAGAGCCAGTCGGGCCTGCGAACCGCCAGGTTGAGTCCGAGAATCGTGCCCCATGAATGGCCGAACGCGAAAATTTTCTTTTTGCCGTACGTTGCGCGCAGGTAGGCGACGAGTTCTTCTGCGTCCTGCAACATGCGTTCTGCGTCCATGGCCGGCGCGACTTTTTCCGGGTCGTTCAACTCGTAGGTCTTGCCGCTGCCGCGCTGATCCCACTCGACTACGGTGAAATAGTCGGTCCAAGGTCCCTCGAAAAGATAACGATTGGGCAGATCGGGTGCGGCCGGGCCGCCGTGCAGCACGAGGAGCATTGGGTTGCGTCGGTCGCGGCCGCGCACGGTGATCCATTGGCGAATGCTGCCAATTTCCACCGCCTTGGCTTCGTCGATTCCGTTCGGGGAAACGACCTTGCCAACTTCCGCAAGAATCGTGTGAGGGTTAGGTACCGCAGTGTATGCAGCAGGTGCTACCGCAATTGCCGCAAGCGCCAATGCCTCGGTGAAAATCCGGCTGAAAAGCTTCATCCTTAAACGTCTCGTTTCACAAACATCCAGAATGAGATGCCCGAGACGTTGCGTCTGGATTCAGCAAACTTCAGGCAGCAACTTTTCTCCCTGCCTCTTTGGAGATCGACAAGAATAACAGCAACAAGATTTCAACTCGGCGTGCCGCCGTGGAGAATCGGCTCCGTGGCGATCTCATCGAGCGTGGGCTGCTGTGTTTGGAGGTACGTGCGGCCCTTGTAAAAGCACGCGACGATAACGAAGACAACTGCGGCTCCAAACATCAACCAGGTGAAGAACGTGAAGTACTGATAGTTGCTGAGCTTGTGCGCACCGCCTGCGCCCAAGATCCATTTATTGACGAGGCCGACGAAGAGTTCGCCTGAGGCGACAGTGAGAAGCCACAGCGCCATCACGGAACTCTTCATCGTGTTCGGTGCCTGCGTGTAGGAAAATTCCAAACCCGTGATCGACACCATCGCTTCACCGAGCGTCAGAACGATGTATGCCAGAAACTGCCAATCGATGTGCGGTCTTGACCCTGCATCGATCTGCCCCTGGATCCAGACGATAACAACAAAGGAGAGGGCGGTAATGAAAAGGCCTATTCCGATTTTTCGCAGCGGCGTAAGCGGGAAAATTTTATCGATCGCCGGATAGATCACATAATTCACCAACGGAATAAAAATCAGGATTAAAATGGGGTTTGCGGTTTGCACCTGCGCGGCCAGCAAATCCAGACCCCATCCTCCTGAAATGTGAAATGGCGAAAAGCTAATATTGATCCACGGCAGCCAGGACACGTGCAGATCCATCTTCTCGGCTTGCAACGTCCATTCGGCGCCGTTGCTCATTCCCCACAACGCCCAAAAAACCAAAATGAAAACGTAAACCATCGCAATGCGCGCAAGCGTGGTGAGACCTTCCCGGCTGAATGTTTCTCGCAAATAACTAAGTCCGGCTGGGGGCACGTGCACCATTTTCTTGCGACCGCCCCAGAAAAACAAAGTGGCGATCAACATCGCGATACCAGGGATTCCAAATGCCCATCCCGGTCCGTACTTCGGATTGCCGAGAAGCCAGGGACAAAGAAGCGAAGAAATGAAAGAGCCGGCGTTAATTGAAAAATAGAACCAGCCAAACATTTTCGAAAGCAGATGCCTATTCGATTCGCCAAACTGATCCCCCACGTTGGCTGAAACGCAGGGTTTGATGCCGCCCGCACCCAAACAAATTAAAAGCAGTCCTATCGCCAACATCGTTCGCTGCCCGATTGCAACCCCCCAGGAAGTGGCCATGCATGCGAGAGTGAGATTGCCAAAGCAGTAGACGATTGAGAGCGATAAGATTGTCCAATACTTGCCAAGAAAACCGTCGGCGATAATCGCGCCAAGAATTGGAAGGAAATAGACGCCGAAAACGAAATAGTGCGTGTACATGTACGCCTCGTTTTCCTGCATCGGCGCCAGCACACCCGATTGGTTCAGAATGTAATGCGCCATGAAAACGGTGAGGACCGATTTCATCCCATAGTAGGAGAAACGCTCCGCTGCTTCGTTGCCGATGATGTACGGCACTCCTGGCGGCATACCAGTGAGGTTGGGCGGCGAAGTTGAATATTTGTGTTTAGCCATGTGCCTGTGATCTGCTTTGCCTAACGAGCTTCGTGGGGGACAACTTCGTCCGGACTGGCCGAAGCCGAAGGTTCGTCAGAATTTTTTTCTGTGGCGTGCGACCAGACTTTTGCTGGATCGGGCTGTTCGCGTTGGACGTCCGGCATCTGGCCTAGAGGATGTTTTTCGCAGGATATGCAAAAAAGGAGTATGCCGAGCGTAACGCCGATAACGCCCTGGCGGAGGAAGCGAGCCATAATGCGCTGCCACAGTTATCAGTCTCTGATGTCGCGCGCAAGGATGAAAGCGCGGTAGCTGTAGTGGCGTTTGTGTCAAACGCATATGGTGCTCGCCGCGGCGAGCACCTACACAACGTGATTGAAAGACGCGGGCTTGGAGTTACTATCAAACGCGGTGGCCCGCACGGACAGAAACAACGCTTGGAACGAAGTCTTCGCTCTCGTTCTGCTTTTTGTCGGGACATTGCTGTTTTTTGCGCTGATTTCCTACACGCCAAAAGATATACCGTCCTGGATCTGGTTTAGCCGCGTTTCGCCAGCGAATCATCCTGCGCAGAATTTCATCGGACCCGTAGGCGCAATTGTGGCGGGCATTTGCTATCAAACCATTGGCGTTTTCGCTTCGCTGTTGCTGGCAGCAGTTCTACTCGGTTTCGGTGTAGCGAAATTGTTTCATCCTCGGTTACGTGTGACCTCCCGAATTCCATGGATTGTTTTGTTCATCCTGTCTGGTGCGTGCCTCGACCAGTTATGGGACATCAGCCACTTGCTCGGGTTGAAGGTGCCGGTGGACATTCAAGGGCCCGGCGGCTTGATCGGCTATCGCTTGGCCGACGAACATCGCGGCGTTCTCCGCGCCGCCCTTGGTCCAGTCGGCTCACTTGTTCTCGTGATGGGAATTTATGCGACCACGCTGATTTTGGTGACGGGACTCCGCCCGATCTATCTTATTCGCGAGACGGTTGCGGCCACGGGACGGTTCGGAGCGGGGCTGCAGGAATGGCAATTGCGCCGCAGGCTGCGCAAAGCCGATCTCAAAGAAAAACTGGAGATCAGGGAGAAGCAGCTGGCGAAAGAGCGGCGCATGTACGAAAAGGCGTTGAGAAAGAGAGGCATGCCTTTGTCTGAGCCGGTCGGCGCGACCATTTCGCCGGAGGAGCTGGCAAATCGACCAAAGCCGAAGGTGGTCGATACAACTGCGTTGCCGAGCGAGCACGTGGGGCCGGTTGGCCGGAAACCGTCTCTTGCCGAATTGCGCGCAACCGAGGAAAAAGCAAGGCCGAATTCGAACGTGACCAGCGTTACTTCGAGCTGGGAAAATTACGTGTTGCCGGGCTTGGATCTGCTCGACGAGCATAGTTTCGAAGGCCGCGCGGCCACCGATCCCTCTGAATTAGAGGAGGTCCGGCAAATCCTGATTGATACGCTGGGGCAATTTGGCATTGCCGTCGCGCCGGGCGACATCACAAAAGGCCCCACCATTACGCGCTACGAAGTGTATCCAGCAAAAGGCGTTCGCGTCGATAAGATTGTGAGCCTCGAGCGTGATCTTGCGCGGGCGACGCGCGCCGAGCGGATCAACATTCTCGCACCGATTCCTGGGAAAGACACGGTCGGCATCGAGCTGGCGAATACTCGGAAAGTGACCGTGAAACTGCGCGAAATGCTGCAATCACCCGATTGGGAGGAGGCAAAATCACATGCAAGAGTTCCGCTCGCGCTTGGCAAAGATGTTTACGGTAAAGCGATCATCGCTGATTTGGCGCAAATGCCGCACCTACTAGTGGCCGGAACCACTGGCAGTGGGAAAAGTGTTTGTATCAATGCGCTGATTGCCAGCATGCTCTTTCGCTTCACTCCGGAAGAACTGCGTTTCGTGCTCATCGATCCAAAGATGGTCGAGCTACAGTCGTATAATTCGCTGCCGCATCTCGCCTTTCCGATCGTGACTGATCCAAAAAAGGTGCTGCTCGCCTTGCGGTGGTTGATCGACCAGATGGAATACCGCTACAAAATATTCGCTCGCGTAGGCGTGCGGAACATTGTCGGCTTCAATGCGCGACCGAAGAAAAAGGCTGTAGCCGCGGGCGCTGACCGCGGTGGCGAAGATGAAGGTTCCAGCGAGCGGCCGGGGTCAACGCCCCCGGCTACAGAAGAAATTCCCGACAAAATCCCTTACGTCGTAGTCATCATTGATGAGCTGGCTGATTTGATGCAAACTGCGCCAGCGGACGTCGAGTCGGCGATCGCGCGCATCACGCAAATGGCGCGAGCGGCTGGCATTCATCTGATTGTCGCCACTCAGACACCACGGGCGGATGTAATCACCGGCGTGATCAAAGCGAATATCCCGTGCCGAATTGCGTTTCAGGTCGCCTCCAAGATCGACAGTCGTGTCATTCTCGACGAAAACGGAGCCGATCGGTTGCTCGGCCAGGGCGACATGCTTTACCTTCCGCCGAGCACTTCGCGTCTGATTCGTGCGCAAGGCGTGCTCGTGACGGACGATGAAATTCATCGCCTGATGGAATTCGTTTCCTCACAAAGCCCCCCTGCTTTTGACACCGCAATGCATGAGAAGCTTCAGTCCACAGCCCCGCCGGAAGAAGAGGTGACCAGCGAAGATGAAGAACTGGTCGAGAAATGTCTTGAAATAATTCGACAGGAAAAACGCGCCTCCACGTCATTGCTTCAGCGCCGGCTCCGGCTTGGTTACACGCGCGCCGCGCGCATCGTTGATATTCTGGAGCAGCGCGGTATTTTGGGTCCCGGCGAAGGCGCCAAACCACGCGAGATTTTGGTCGATCTCGATGCTGCCGTTTAGCCGGCATTTTTCGCGCTCATGACGATAGAAGGACTTGGTAAAAAATTTCAGGAAGCGCGGCGCGCGAGAAATCTCACGCTCGATGAAGCTGCGCGAATGACGAAGATTCGTCCCGCGCGGCTGGCCGAAATCGAGGCGGACGATTTTTCTCAATTTCCGAGCCTGGCGTACGCTAAAGGTTTCCTGCTTATCTACGGGAAATTTTTGGATGTCGATGTCACGCCGTATCTCGATGCGTTCGAAGATTCCGAGCGTGTGACGGTTGATGGCTACTCATACCTCCAAGAGAATCGCCCTGAGAAGCCAGTCAGTGCGCCAGTTGTGCCGCGCCGCCCTGCGGCCGTCGGTCGCGGCGACCGTGTTTCACCGATGCCACTGATTGTCGGGATCGCCGTGTTGGTGATTGGCTTTTTGCTAATGAAATTGGTTCTCAATGTGCAGCGACTTGCTCCAGCGCCGGGCCAGTCCACTGCGCAGGTGTCACCCACCGCATCGGCTGTTTCACCTGCACCGAGTCAAGCTTCGCCAGGTAATGTTGCGGCCGCTTCATCGGTCGCGACAACAGCGTCGCCTGCGCCGACGACCGCACCGAATCCGGTGGCGGCGGCTGCCGTAATGCCCAGTGAGCCGGAGGTGCGCCGGGCCAAGCCCGTGACTCGGGAAGAAGTCGGCAAAGCCCAAGAGACAGCAAATCCATCGCCCGCGGAATCCGGTGAACAGAATCGAGTTGCGATTCGCCCGCTTAAAAGAACCTACGTGAGAGTGACTGTGGGTGATAAGAATGAGAATCCCGCCTTCGAGCGTTGGGTTTCGCCGACTGACGGCACGGTTGAATTTCACGGTAAGCATGTCTCGATTCGTGTTCTCGATCCCGAGGCTGTTACAATCACGAAAAACGGCAAGACGCTGGAAGAGGGTGATCAAGACGTGACGGTCAACTGAGGGTAGTGGGAAAGGGGTCTAAGAAAACGCCCCACGTCCAACATCGAATGCTGAGATGAAAACAAAAGGGAATCGTGTCGCTTGGAAACCGAAGGTCGGCATGATCAGTCTCGGTTGCGCCAAAAATCTTGTCGATGCCGAGATCATGCTGGGTAGCGTTTTACAGCAGGGAATGGAAATCACATCCCGCCCAGAGGACGCCGATGTGCTGGTCGTTAACACGTGCGCGTTTATTGATTCAGCCAAGGAAGAATCAATCGAAGCGATTCTGGAGGCGCATCAGCAACGCGGCTTAAACAGACGGCCAGATCAAAAACTGATCGTAAGCGGCTGTATGTCGCAGCGATTCGCAAAAGAATTACGCCACGAGCTGCCGGAGGTGGATGCCTTTATTGGGCTCGATCAGGTCAGCCAGCTCGGAGAAATCGTGCAGAAGATTGTAGCGCGACCGTCCCGGTTGCGAGACGCATGCGAGACGCATGCGCTAGCTTTCGCCCAGAGACGCCCCACGTACATCCCCGACTACGACACGCCCCGCTTCAGGCTCACGCCAGCGCATTTCGCTTACGTAAAGATTGCTGAAGGCTGCAATCACCCATGCAGTTTTTGTGTGATTCCACAGATGCGGGGAAAACACCGCAGCCGCCAACCCGAATCGGTGCTGGCGGAAATTCGCGGACTCGTCGCGGAGGGCGTGCGCGAGATTAACTTGATCAGCCAGGATACCACGTATTATGGCATGGATTTGTGGCCAGAGAAAGCGGGGCCGCGTCAGCTAATCGATTCTACTCGCGGACCGACTCTCGCTGCGCTGCTCCGTGAAATTCAAAAGATCGAAGGCCAATTCTGGGTGCGCCTGCTTTATACGCATCCGGCGCATTGGAGTGATGAACTGATTGAGACAATCGCGCAATGCGATAAAGTCGCGCGCTACATCGACATTCCTCTGCAACACATCGACGACTCAATGTTGAACCAGATGCGACGCGAAACGTCGCGCAGGCATATCGAAAGGTTAATTGAAAAACTGCGCGCTGGTATTCCCGGCGTCGCGTTGCGCACGACTTTCATCGTGGGGTTTCCCGGCGAAACGGGCGCGGAATTTGCGACGCTTCTCGATTTCATTCGGCGAACTCGATTCGAACGGCTTGGCATCTTTAAATATTCTCAGGAAGACGGCTCGCGCGCAGCGAAAATGCCGGGACAAATCCCTGCGAAAGTGAAGAACGCACGTTATCGTGAGGCAATGTCAGTGCAGCAGCGGATTGCGCACGACATCGCTCGTGAAAAGATCGGAAGCGAACTGAAATTGCTGGTTGATCAGCCGCATATCGCCCGAAGCGAAGGCGATGCTCCCGACGTCGACGCGCGCGTGGTGTTATCTAGAGCCGTGCCCGTCGGCGAGTTTGTTTGGCGCAGGATCACTGGAACTCGCGCCTACGATCTTCTGGCGTAGGGGCGAACCATTTTCCCTTCAAACGCTAAAGTTAACTGGTGACAAGCCCACGATTTTTGATCAATTAACTCCAGGATCGAATTGTTTCGCTCCATGGCAGACTCAAACGAACCAAAAACCGAGACCGTTCGCATTGACTTGCCGCCCCCGCCTGCCGGGAATACGTCAGATCCAAACATAAAGGAAACGGTGCGGATCCAGCTGCCGCTTCGCGAGCCCTTGGGTAAGGCGCCAACAGAACCGCGCCCGGCGAACCCGCCGTCGTTTTCGACGCCGCCATCCGCCTCTGCGATGCCAGCGCCAGACTCCTCAGGTCTAAGAAAGGAAACAGTACGCGTTTCGGATATGCCGGCTTTGCCCGCGGCTCAGATGAAAAAGACCGAGCCTCTTATCGCCATGCCAGACGTTGCTCTACAGAATCCTTCAATTGCTCTCGCGCCTGCTGAGAAAAATTCAATGCTGCTGACGTGGATCCTGCTCGGCATTTCTGCTCTGATTTTGATTATTCAGATTTGGACTTACTTTTCTTAAAGCCATGGAAAATTCTACCGTTATCAAGCTCGATGAATCCAATTTCGACCGTGAACTGACGCAAGACGACAAACCTGTGATCGTCGATTTCTGGGCAGAGTGGTGCGGTCCATGCAAAATGATCGTGCCGCTGCTGGATGAGATTGCGCGCGAAAAAGCGGGCGCGGTCAAAGTAGCGAAAGTGAATGTGGACGAAAATCAGAGTCTCTCGTTCAAGTACAACATCCGGGCGATCCCGGCTCTTCTCTTTTTCAAGAACGGCCAACTCCGCGATCAAGTGACCGGAGTGACGAGTAAGAAAGATTTGTTAAATCGGCTCGACTCGCTGGCGTAGGAAAGTTTCGCGCTGCGAAAATTTTCGTGAACAGTGATTAATCGGCGCTTTTTTACCGATCACGGATCACTTCTGAAAAATGCGCCCGGCGGGGGTCGAACCCACAGCCTTTGGCTCCGGAGGCCAACGCTCTATCCAGTTGAGCTACGGGCGCGATCAAACCCGACGATAGCCCAACTTAATGATTTCGCGATTTGGTGATTTAACGTAGCGAAGCAGCGGACGCAGGAATTAATTCCGACGCGCGCTGAACCCAAACAGAGCACCAACGAAAGGATCTTACGCGGTCGGCAATACTGCCGCGCCTTCTTGAATCAGGGAGTCAAGCTTATTCAAGTCAATCGGCTTTACCAAGTGATGCTGGAATCCTGCCTCGTAGCTTTTACGGATATCGTCTTCCATCCCGAAACCGGTGAGAGCGATCGCGAGGTGCGGTTTCGAGGCGAGCTTCTGCATCAGATGGATTCCATTGCCATCGGGCAAAGCCAGATCGCTGATGAGCACGTCAAATTGCTCCTTCGCGCCCAGATTGACGGCAGATTGAAAATTGAGCGCTGATTGCACATGATAGCCGCGCCGTCGAAGCAAATTCGTAAGCGAGCGATTCGTATCTTCGTGATCCTCAACAAGGAGAATTCGCAGGGGCTGGCGTTCCGACAGCTTCGGTAAAGCCGCCGGGGCAATTTGCGCCGGCGCTTTTTCGCATGTCGGAAAAACCAATGTGAACGTTGAGCCTTTATTCCGGCCGGCGCTTTGCGCGGTGATCGTTCCCTTGTGAGCTTCCACAAGGGCCTTGCTGATGGCGAGTCCGAGACCTAGCCCTCCCAATTGAGTGCGCCCCCCTTGTTCGAACGCGTCGAAGATTTTCGGCAGAGCTTGCGCCTCGATCCCGAGTCCCGTATCAGCGATTTCAACACGCAGTTGTCCCTTGGAATCGTTGCTGGTGGTAATGATAATTTGCCCGTTCCTCGGGGTAAATTTCACCGCGTTATTTATCAGGTTCCAAAAAATCTGCTGCAGTCGCGCTGGGTCTGCCCGCATATGCACCTTTCGTGCGCCGAGGTTGAGGGCGCGCGCCAGATTCTTGCGATCGATTTCCGCCTGACAAATGTCGAGGGCGTTTTGCAGCAACGTGTGCGCATCAACGACTTCAAAATTTAGCTGCACCTTGCCTTGACCGATGCGCGTCAGATCAAGCAAGTCATCGATCAGCCGCGCCTCTAATTCCACGTTGCGACGAATCATTTGCAGCGATTCGTGAATTTCTTTCGGCAACCCCGGCTCGCTCTCCAATGCAAGAGCGGACGCGAGCACCGGCGTAAGCGGTGTCCGCAATTCGTGGCTGAGCATGGCGAGAAATTGGTCTTTCGCCAGATTCGAGCGCGCCTTTTCTTCCAGTTCCAGGTTTATCTTCTGCAACTCCGCTGCGAGCGATTGCGATTGTTTGAGCAGGTTTTCCGTTCGCGTGCTCGCTTCGATTGTGTTGAGCACAATGCCGATGCTCTCGGTTAATTGATCGAGGAAAGCCTGATGCGTCGGACTGAACCGCTCAACCGACGAAAGTTCCATGATCGCTTTTACCTGACCTTCAAAAAGAATCGGAAGGACCACGATGTTCGTCGGATGAAATTCGCCCAAACCGGAACTCACTTTGGCGTAGTTGTTCGGTACATCGGTCAGAAGAATGCGCCGTTTTTCCAACGCCGCTTGTCCGACGAGACTCTCACCCAATTTGAAGCGACTCTTTGCGCCATTGCCTTCATGGGAAGCGTAGCTCGCCAGCAACTTAAGTTCCGATTCTCCGTTTGAATTATCGATCATGTAGAAAGCGCCTTGCTGCGCTGAAACCAGCGGAGCGACCTCGGACAGAATCAGTTTGCCAACCGTCAGGAAGTCGCGTTGTCCCTGCAACATGCGGGTGAATTCGGCGAGGTTAGTCTTGAGCCAGTCCTGCTCTTCATTCCGCAGTGTGGTGTCCCTCAAATTGCGGATCATTTCGTTGATGTTGTCCTTGACGAAGGCAACCTCGCCTTGTGCTTCCACTTGAATTGAACGGGTGAGGTCGCCTTTGGTCACTGCTGTCGCAACATCGGCGATGGCACGGAGCTGTGTCGTTAGGTTTGCGGCCAGTCGATTGGCGTTGTCGGTCAAATCCCGCCATGTGCCTGCGGCGCCAGGCACGTTTGCCTGTCCGCCGAGCTTGCCTTCCACACCCACTTCGCGCGCCACGGTCGTCACCTGATCGGCGAAAGTCGCGAGGGTATCGATCATGTTATTGATCGTCTCGGCGAGCTCCGCGATTTCGCCCTTTACTTCAAGGTAAAGTTTCCGTTTCAAATCGCCGTTTGCAACTGCCGTTACCACCTTGGCGATTCCACGCACCTGATCGGTCAGGTTGGACGCCATGAAGTTCACGTTATCGGTGAGATCCTTCCAAGTTCCTGAAACGCCCTTCACCACCGCCTGGCCACCGAGCTTGCCTTCCATTCCCACTTCGCGCGCCACGCGAGTGACTTCATCCGCGAATGACGACAGTTGATCCACCATCGTATTGACTGTGTTTTTCAATTCGAGGATCTCGCCTTTGACATCGACGGTGATCTTCTTTGTGAGATCGCCTGTGGCAACCGCAGTGGTCACGGCAGCGATGTTGCGCACTTGTGTCGTGAGGTTGGACGCCATGAAGTTGACGTTGTCGCCGAGGTCCTTCCATACGCCTGCCAGACCTCGCACATCGGCTTGTCCACCCAGCCTGCCTTCCGAACCGACTTCGCGCGCCACGCGAGTAACCTCCGATCCGAACGAGCGTAGTTGACCTACCATCGTGTTAATCGTGTCCTTTAGTTCCAGAATCTCGCCTTTGACATCGACGGTGATTTTCTTTGACAAGTCGCCCATGGCGACTGCGGTGGTCACAGCCGCGATGTTGCGGACCTGTGCGGTGAGATTGGAGGCCATCGAGTTCACAGAATCGGTCAGATCTTTCCACGTGCCGGCCACACCGCGCACATCGGCCTGGCCGCCGAGTTTTCCGTCAGTGCCCACTTCGCGGGCCACGCGCGTCACTTCGGCCGCAAACGACGAGAGTTGGTCCACCATGGTGTTGATGGTGTTCTTCAATTCAAGAATCTCGCCCTTTACGTCCACCGTGATCTTTTTGGTGAGATCGCCGGTAGCAACCGCCGTCGTGACCGCGGCAATGTTGCGGACCTGAGCAGTAAGATTTGACGCCATGAAATTTACTGAATCGGTCAAGTCTTTCCACGTGCCGCCGATCCCGGACACCTGCGCCTGACCGCCGAGTTTGCCTTCCGTGCCGACCTCGCGCGCCACACGCGTTACCTCCGCGGCGAATGAGCGGAGCTGATCCACCATGGTATTGATGGTGTCCTTGAGCTCGAGAATTTCGCCGCGCACGTCCACGGTGATTTTTTTGGACAAATCACCCTTGGCCACAGCGGTTGTGACGTCGGCGATGTTGCGGACCTGTGCCGTGAGGTTGGAGGCCATCGAGTTCACTGAGTCGGTCAGATCTTTCCACGTGCCGGCGACGCCCTCGACAGCGGCCTGACCGCCGAGTTTGCCTTCCGTGCCGACCTCGCGCGCCACGCGGGTAACTTCGGATGCGAAGGAGGAAAGCTGATCCACCATGATGTTGATAACGTTTTTGATCTGCAAAATTTCGCCGCGCACATCGACAGTGATTTTTTGGGTCAAGTCACCGCTGGCAATCGCGGTCGATACCTTCGAGACATCCCGCAGCTGCACTGTGAGATTCGACGCCATGAGATTGACCTTGTCCGTCAAATCTTTCCATGTGCCGGCGACGCCTTTGACATCGGCCTGGCCGCCAAGCTTTCCTTCCGTGCCCACTTCGCGTGCTACGCGCGTCACTTCCGAAGCGAAGGAAGAAAGCTGGTCCACCATGGTATTGATGGTGTTCTTCAATTCCAAGATTTCGCCCTTGACCTTGACGGTGATTTGTTTCGAGAGATCGCCGTTGGCTACCGCAGTCGTTACCGCCGCAATGTTGCGGACTTGTGAGGTGAGGTTCGACGCCATCGAGTTCACCGAATCCGTCAAGTCTTTCCACGTCCCCGAAACTCCTTCGACCTTGGCCTGACCGCCGAGAATGCCTTCCGTACCGACTTCGCGCGCGACGCGTGTCACTTCCGACGCAAACGAACGCAACTGGTCCACCATTTTGTTGATGGTGTCCTTTAATTCGAGGAATTCGCCCCGAACGTCCACGGTGATTTTCTTCGCCAGATAGCCATTCGCGACCGCCGTGGTCACTGCAGCGATGTTGCGGACCTGTGACGTGAGGTTCGAGGCCATCAGGTTCACGTTGTCGGTCAAATCTTTCCACGTGCCGGCGACGCCTTTGACTTTTGCCTGGCCGCCAAGCTTTCCTTCAGTTCCCACCTCGCGCGCCACTCGGGTCACTTCGGAGGCAAAAGCGCCAAGCTGGCCAACCATCGCATTAACGGTTTTGGCGGTATGCAAAAACTCTCCTTTTAGTGGGCGTCCCTCGATCTCGGTCGCCATTGTTTCGGACAAATCGCCTTTCGCGACAGCCCCAATCACCCGCGCCATTTCACTGGTTGGACGGACCAGGTCGCCTATCAAAACGTTGATGCATTGGATGGCATCGGCCCAAGAGCCGGACACCTCGCCAATCGATGCCCGCTGGCTGATCCGGCCCTCTTTTCCGACTGCGTGTACAATGCGTTCCAGTTCCCGAGTGGTGCGCTGATTGGTCTCGATCACCGCATTGAACGTATCGCCAATCTTGCCCGGCACGCCTGTCCAATCCTCCGGGAGGCGCGCGGAAAAGTCACCGCGCTTGAACGCCATTAATGCGGCAAGCAATTGCGTGGCGTCGAATTCACTTCCGTTAGTCTGCGCGACCTTTCGCGGTCGCGTCTTTGTAACAAGGGGAGCTTTCTTCATAAGAGTGGATGCTGCGCAGGGCCGGCGTTCTTCGCCGTCGCGAGTTCGACGCGTAAGATCGGAATGGTCATATTCCAGCGCCGTAGAGTAATCGCCCCATCAATCGCACCAGGACGCATTTTCTTCAACAAACCGTTGCCGCCGGCTTTCGTCGCGAAAAAAAAAGCGCTGGCGAAGGAATTTCCTGGATGAGAGCTACAAGACAGCGCAGCCGGTGAGCTTGTCGGCTCGCGAGCAAGAGCAAAAATAAGCAAAGGCGTTCTGCTGCTAGGGTGCAGCAAATGTCCGCAAGCTACGTAAGCGGAAACCAAAAATGATCGCCAGAACACCAAAGATCACGGCGTACCACGCCATAATCCAGATCAGCGCCGCCGCGCCTGCCAGCGGATTCCATAAGAGGAGAGCCGCGAAGACGATTGAGGCCAGGCCCATAAGAATGAGAAACCATTCGCCTTTGATTTCCCGGCGCAGCTTGATTGCCAGCGCAATTTCTGTTGCACCAATCATTAACGCCCAGGCCGCGATGTAAATGACCAGGGCCAGCGCGGTAATCCCAGGCGCATGGAACGTGAGAAAACCAATGATTATCCCGAGAATTCCGATGATCAGATTAAATCCCCAATCCGGGTCAGAACCACGGTGCCCGATCGCGCCTGCGACCCGAAAAACACCGTCGACCAACACCCAAGCTCCAAAGAACAGCACGAGTGTCGCAGCAGCCATAACGGGATGCGTAAACGCGATTACTCCGAAGACAATAGCAACGATACCCCTTATCACCGGAACCCACCAATGACGTTTTAAGGTTTCGATAGGCATGACCCCGTTTTAGGGGCCGGGCTTCACGAAGGCAAGCCCGATTTCGGTTGCGTTTGTGGTAGGGACGGCGCGCTGCGCCGTCCGGTCAACACAGCGCGTTGACCCTACCTACAGCCAACTACAGTCCGCACTTTGTGCCGGCTTCTGAAATGCTCGAGCGAGTCCGAAGCAGAGACGCTAAATACGTGTCGACCAAAGGCGCGTTATTAATTCGCGCCAGATTTGCAGGTGTTTGAAGACGCGAAAAAATGGCGTACGCGATCTTGCTTCGCGGAACGCTCTTCTCGCCGTAGCCGGACGGAATGTTACTCGACCAGTAACGGACGTATTCGCCATCCGGCCGATTCTCTACACCGAGAAAAATTGTCGAGTGCCCATGCTCGTTTCTCCCCACCTGGCGCGACCAGAAAATTTTCATGAAGTCGCCCGGCTTCGATTGATCGAAGTTATCGAAATTCTGGCCGAGCCCCAGCTCGTGAAAAAGACGCGCCGTGCCGGGTCCGTTGGCATTCCAGCGGCCCCAGATTCCTTCGCCATCGCGTTGATCCCGAATGATGAGCCGCTCCAGCGTGGAGTAATCGAGATGAAGGTCGCCTCGCGCGCGCAAAGCCTCGATTGTCCTGATGAACACCAGATACGTCGCGCCCGAGCAGAAACTTGGCCCCGACGGCAAAACGAAAAATTTTCCGGATTCAAAATGTGCCGAAGATTGAAGGCGGATCTTTGCGAAATGCGAAACAGAATAGCGGCCACCTTGCGGCATCTGTTTAATCTGCTCGAGAATCACGCTATTGCAGTCTCCAGCGAACGACGCACACGGCGTGAGTCCAAGGATCGCAAGTAAAATCCAAGCCGCGCGTCTTTTCACGGCGGAATAAGTAAACGCCAAACTGCGGACTGGCAATCGCGGCCCGCTTTCTTTTGATCCTCCGGCACGAATTTTCGTCATTCCAGGCGAAGTCGAGAATCCTCATTTTAAGAAGATATAATGAGATGTTCTTGAGCAAGGCTCGACATGACAACGAGCACGGCCGCCGCTACAATCAGCATCATGCTGCGTTTCACGAAAATGAACGGTGCGGGGAACGATTTTATCCTATTCGATAACAGGGCAGGGGACATCGATCTGGATCGCAGCCAAATTGCGCATCTGTGCGATCGCCACCGCGGCATCGGCGCGGACGGAATTTTGTTGCTCGAAAAAGCAGCGAACCATGCTGACTTTCGCATGCGCTACTTTAATGCTGACGGAGGAGAAGCAGAAATGTGCGGCAATGGCGCGCGCTGCTTTGCCCGTTTTGCAAACAAGGTCGCCGGGGCGCAGGAACAAATTTCTTTTGAAACGCCGGCAGGCGTAATTTCAGCGGAGTTGGTGGATGACCTCGTCAAGCTGCAGATGACCAAGCCGACTGATTTACGGCTGGATATCAAGCTCCCGGCGGCGAATGAGAACAAAATTGTTCACTTTATCGACAGCGGCGTGCCGCACGTAGTCATTCCCGTTCCACAGATCAACGATGTCGATGTGCGGAAAGAAGGTTCAGCCATTCGTTATCACAAAATGTTTTCGACGAGGGGCGCGAATGTGAATTTCGTTGAGAAACGCGGAGCGAAGAAGATCGCCATCCGCACCTATGAACGCGGCGTGGAAGACGAAACGCTGGCGTGCGGCACCGGGATTGTCGCAAGCGCGCTTATCTTCGCCGCTATCGAAAACCTGAACGGACCGATCAGTGTAACTGCCCACGGCGGAGACGAACTTCAAGTTGGATTTGAAAAGAGCGATAATCAGTTTCACAACGTCACGCTTACCGGCCCCGCGGAGTTCGTGTTCGAAGGGGCGGTCGAAATTTAGCGCTCGACATGACAATTAGGTTCTAAAGATGTTTCGCGGCACTTTCACGGCGTTGGTCACGCCATTTGGTAATGGCGGCATCGACGATTCGGCTTTCAAAAAACTGCTCGAAACACAAATCGCTGCAGGCATCACCGGGGTCGTCGCGATCGGAACCACCGGTGAATCGCCGACACTTTCGCACGACGAACGCGAAGAGGTAATTCGGCTGTCGGTTGCAACTGCGAATAAACGTTGCCTTGTTCTTGCGGGAACAGGTTCAAACGCCACCCAACATGCCGTGGTCGACACGATAATGGCCGAGAAACTCGGCGTCGATGGTGCGCTGCTCGTCGCGCCGTATTACAATAAGCCAAGCCAGGAAGGGCTGTTTCGTCATTTCAAAGCAATCGCCGGCGCCACATCGCTGCCAGTCATGCTTTACAACATTCCCGGCCGCTGCAGTGTGGACATCTTGCCGGAAACCGTGGCGCGTTTGGCAAAGGAATGTCGCAACATTGTCTCGATCAAAGAAGCGAGCGGCAGCGTGGAGCGGGTCAGCGATCTGCGCCGGCGTTTGCCAGAATCGTTTACAATTTTGAGCGGGGACGACTCGCTCACGCTGCCGTTTATGGCCGTAGGCGCAGCCGGCGTGGTAAGCGTGGCCTCGAATCTATTCCCCTCTGAAGTTTGTGCGCTGGTCCGCGCCAGTGAATCAGGCGATTTGAAATCAGCAGCAAAATTGCATCGGAAACTGTTGCCGTTGTTTAAAGATTTGTTCATCGAGCCAAACCCGGTTCCCGTGAAGATGGCGCTCGAGTGGCGGGGCGCGATGTCAGGCGAAGTTCGCTTGCCGTTGTGCGAGATGAGCGAAGCGAACCAGGCGCGCTTGCGCAAAACGCTCGACGAATTGGGGTCGAACAAGTAGGTGTCCAAAGTGCTGTCGCGTGCGCTGTCCTCAGCGCACAATGTCCGACGTTCAGGGCGCGGCGCGCGAAGTCCGCTGAGGACAGCGGACGCTACAGCGTATAAGATCAGGGCCAGCTATGAAGAAGACTCCTGTGCGTGTGCTGCTCGTCGGCGCGGCGGGGCGCATGGGAAAGACTGTTCTCGATCTCGCAGCGGCCGATCCGAAAATCGACATTGTCGCGCAATGCGATCTAGGTGACCCGATTGAGCCAGCCATGGAAAATTGCGATGTGATCATCGATTTCAGTCACCCTGATGCCATTGATGAAGTCTGCCGGGCCGCCTCGCAGCACGGTAAATCGTTGGTCATCGGCACGACTGGCCATTCTCAGGAGCAACGCAGAGTGATTCAAGAAGCCGCGCAATCTTTGCCGATTGTATTTGCGTCCAATTTCAGTGTTGGAGTCAATGTGCTTTTCTGGCTGACGCGCAAAGCTGCCGAGTTGCTCGGGCGGGATTTCGATCCGGAGATCGTCGAAACGCATCACAAAATGAAAAAAGATGCGCCCAGCGGCACGGCCAAAACTCTGGCTGAGGTTTTGAAAGCGGCGCAAAAAAACGAGAACCAAATACCAATTCAATCAATTCGCGAAGGCGAGGTTGTCGGTGAGCACACTGTGATTTTCAGTGGGCCCGGCGAGCGGCTCGAGCTCACGCATCGGGCAGCGAGTCGCGAAATTTTCGCGCGAGGAGCACTGCGCGCGGCGAATTGGATCATGGGAAAACCGCCGGGTCTGTACTCCATGCAAGATGTGGTGGGATTATAGCTGTTTTGTTATTCCGAGCGCAGTCGAGGAATCCCGTTGCGCTGCCTTTAGCGTTTCATCGCAGGATGTCTCGACTTCGCTCGACATGACGAAAGAAAAATGAGAACCGCGATCGCACTTGGATCGAATCTCGGTGATCGGTTGGCCAATTTGGGCGCCGCAAGAAAGGCGATTCTTGACCTCTTAAATGTGAAGCCACCCGTTCTTTCCTCACCAATTTACGAAACCGAGCCAGTCGATTGCGAATCGGGGGCGAACAAATTTTTAAATGCAGTCGTTGAATTTGAGTACAAAGGCGATCCCGCAAGTTTGCTCGAGCAACTCATTCGAATTGAGAGAACGTTAGGGCGCCAGCGCGATCACCCAAAAAATGTTTCGCGAACCATCGACATCGACCTGCTCTACTGCGCCGATTGCATTGAGGATGAGCGATTGCAACTGCCCCATCCGCGGATGCACTTGAGAAAGTTCGTTCTTCAACCGCTGGCTGATATCCAGTCAAACTTGATTTTGCCTGGTCAGAAAAAAACTACCAGCGAGTTGCTCGCGGAACTTAAGGAACCCGGCGAGGTGGTTCGCTTCGCGGAGGAGTGGTAAGCGTGGGGAGATACGAAGGCGGCGGAGCCCAGCCGCCTTTGCAACAGCTTGCGTTCTCGAAACAGCGGCTGATCTTCCGAGCAAGCGCGATGAAAGATTTTCGCCAAATGAAGCAACGCGGTGAGAAAATTACCGCGCTGACCGCCTACGATTATCCTACGGCGCGTTTACTCGATGAGAGCGGCATCGACATCATCCTCGTGGGCGACTCGTTAGGCATGGTGGTGCTTGGTTACCAGGATACCACTCGTGTGACGCTGGAAGAGATGTTGCATCACACGCGCGCGGCGGCTCGCGGGGTAAAACAGGCACTGCTCGTAGCCGATATGCCGATTGACACCTACGACACTGCGGAGCAGGCGGTGGCGACTGCCAGGAAATTTGTCGATGCAGGCGCGCAAGCGGTGAAGCTCGAAGGCGGCACGAGTCATGTCGCACAGATTGAAGCAATCACACAAGCCGGCATTCCGTTTATGGCGCACATCGGCATGCTGCCCCAAAGTGTGCGCGAGGAAGGTGGCTATAGAATCAAGGGCCGGACGCAATCGGAGGCCGACGCCCTGCTTGCCGACGCGCGCGCAGTAGAAAAAGCCGGAGCATTTTCGGTGGTGCTGGAGATTGTGCTCGCCGATGTTGCGAAACAAATCACAAATGCGATCAGGATCCCAACTATTGGCATCGGTTCAGGCGAGCATTGCGACGGACAAATTCTGGTCACACACGATTTGATCGGCCTGTTTCCCTGGTTTACGCCGAAGTTTGTTTCGCCCGAGGCCCGTGTGGGAGAAGAAATCCGGCGCGCTGCCAGAGCTTTTATCGACCGAACGAAGAGCAGCGACAAGATTTGATATTTAATTCACATTTCAGACGGGCCTGTTTCATTAGCACTTGGCTTCAGCCAGGTGAGTAGGAAACCTGCTACGCTCGATCTTCCCGGCCGAAGAACACCGGACTGAAGTTCGGTGTTACTGAGAGGTTAAGACCAGATCAGCATGGCTCGCGTTTTCAAATGTGATATGTTGCAAGCCACATGAGGGTCTCCGACTTCGAAGACTTTGATCAGTTCGAGACCGAGGGTCTGCTCACGGGCAGCAAAGAACGCAGCTGGCTCTGGTTCGGATTGATTGTTTCGCTGGCAATACACTTTGGGCTCTGCGCTTATTTTTATCGGACGCGTTTTCAGTCTGCGGAAACGGCGTTCGTTCCAAACGAGCAGACGCCCACGTTCAAGGTCAAAAGCATCACTGAATCGAACCTCGACAAGAGCAGCGTCGATCAAACAAATCCGGTAGCGAAACCGAACCCCGACAATACCGATGTGCAATTGCCGGACGAAAAGAAATCATTCGACAAGTTATTGCAGGACGTTCAAGCAAGCGCGGCGCTCCCGGACGACATGCGTGATGTTTTGCCTGATCAACCGAAAGTGGAACAACCGGAAGTCAATTCCGTGCTGAATGAAATCGAACGCTCCACGGCACAGGCTTCCGCAAATGACCCAAGCGCGTTGCATGAACAATCTTTGCTCAACAACAGCTCGACATCGGGCCGTCCGCAGCCGGCTCTAAGCGGAACGGAGCTTGCCACGAGTACGACGATCAAGCGGCCGAACACGTTCACGAGTAAACTGCCCGGCGATAGCGCCGGGCCTAACAAGGGACGCGCTCCCGGCTTTAGCGATTTGGATCAGTTGCTGGCGCAAAAAGGTCCGCTCGGGTCAGGCACAAAATTGCGCCTGCCGGATGATCAGCTTTTCGAGTACGACAGCGACGTGTTGCAAGCGAGCGCCATCACTCAACTGCAAAAGCTTGGCACCCTCATCCAGCGCAATGCGAAAGCGACGTTTACCGTAGAGGGCTACACCGATTCGTTCGGAACCTTCGAATACAATCTTGATCTGAGCCAGCGCCGCGCCGACAGCGTGAAACGATACCTTGTCGAAGTGATGCAGATTAACCCGGCGCAAGTAGTAACGCATGGTTACGGCCCAACGAAATTCCGCGCGTCACCGAGCGGCTCAATTGAAGAACAAAGCCCCAATCGCCGTGTGGAAGTTGTCGTGCACACGAGCGAAGGATAACGGCGGTTCCGCTTCGCCGAAATTGTAGGGCGTCTGTGTCAGACGCCATTGGCGTTTCACAGAAACGCCCTACCAGTTTTTGATCCAAAGATCCTGTTGCGCAGCAGGAGGGGCAGGCGTGGGCGATGGTGCGACTCCAGCAGTGCTCCACAGATCGAAAGTGGGATTATATCCCTTGCTTGGATCGTGTTGGTTTGCCGTCGAGTAACCATAGCTGTTTCCGAATGGGTCCTTGATAGCAGTAACATTTCCGTTGCTGTCTAAGGAAAGCATCTGGGGCTTAAACGTAAAATAGCTTTTGACGGTCGCTTGCTGGTTGCCAGTCAAATCGCCACTCAACAGCGTATAGAGGTAAAAGCTCGCGTGCTGATACACGGGCAGCGTGGCGTCGAAATTCTGCCGAGCATCCAATGTGTCCGTATATTGGTTTGTCGTGTTATCTCTCGGGTAAGTCGCGTTATCGGATTTGTAACTTTCCAGCGCCGCTGACATCGCAGCGATTTCGGTTTCGGCGCGGGCGCGGGCGCCTTTTTTTCGAGCGTAGCCAACTGTGCTGAGAACTAACCCAGTCAGCACGATGATGAGTCCGAAGACAACGACCAGCTCAATAAGAGTGAACGCGTTGTAGTGCCGGCGGTCGCCGCGGCGAGCTTCGGCATGATTACCCAGGCGTTTGACACAAACGCCTCTACAATTGCCGGGGAGAACTTCCTTCGTCATTGGACATTCGTCATTTCGGCGAAGCCGGTCACGTTTGCTGCTGCAGACCAGTGATGATGCTGATGAGCGGCGTGAAGAGAGCAAGCACGATCGTGCCGACAACGACTGCGAGGAACACAATCATGATCGGCTCAAGCATCGAGGTTAGAGCCACCACGGCATTATCAACCTCGTCATCATAGACGTCGGCAATCTTCAAAAGCATTTCTGGGAGCTTACCGGTTTCCTCGCCTACATCGACCATGCTGACCACCATTGGCGGAAATGCGCGGCTGGCTTCAAGCGGTTGCACGATCGATTCGCCTTCCTTTACGCTGTCGTGCACGTGCAAGATTGCGCGAGCGATGGCAGCGTTACCGGCAGTTTCGCGCGTAATATTCAATGCCTGCAAAATCGGAACACCGCTTGTGACCAAGGTTCCAAGCGTGCGCGTGAATCTTGAGATCGCCGTCTTGCGATTCAAATTGCCAAAAAGCGGCATCCGAAGTTTGAAGCTGTCAATGGCGAGTCGCCCGCGACGCGTGCGACCAATCAATTTGTAAAAGATCACTATCGCTACGGCAACCCCGAGCAGAATCAAGCCGTGGTGCTGCATGAAGCCGCTTATTCCAATGACAAACCTGGTCGCAGGCGGCAGCGGTTTGTTGCCCAGAAGGTCGTGAAAAATCTCTTCGAACCTCGGCACAATGAAGATGAGGAGAAACGTCATGATGCCCAGGGCCATCGTCATCACGATGCCGGGATAGACCATTGCCGCCATAACTTTGTTTTTAATCTTCGAGGCCTTCTCCTGAAATTCCGAAAGCCGGGTGAGCACCAGCTCCAGTACGCCGCCGACCTCGCCGGCCCTCACCATGTTGACGTATAAATTGTTGAAAATGCGCGGATGCAGAGCCAAAGCATCAGAAAACGTACTGCCGCTCTGCACGGAGTCGGCGATTTTGATGATTGTATTTTTTAAGAGCTTGTCACGCTCCTGTTTTGCCAGAACGTTCAAGCTTTTCAGCAGTGGCAAACCTGCATCAACCAGCGTCGCCAGTTGACGAGTAAAGATCATCAGGATTTTTGACTTAACCTTTCTGCGCCGGAAAAGAACAATGCCCTTTTTTGTGCGCGGCTTCGTCGTGCGCGCCGTCGTCGCTGCACGACCCCGAGCTTCTTTGCCGTCGGGACCGCTGATGGCCTGCTCAATAACGCTCGTGGGAAAATAGCCGGCCTGACGCAGTTGAGTGATTGCGGCATTACTGGAGGCGGCTTCAACCAAGCCGGTCGCCTCCTGTCCCCGGGCATCAAGAGCTACGTAGTTAAAACGTGCCATGGTGGCCTATTCTAACTACGTCGGGGTGTTATGTCGAGCATCCTTCAAATGACCCATGACGAATGTCGAATGCCGAAGGAAGCCCGAATAGGCGAATGATGAAAAGAATCGCCGACCAACCTTTTTATTTCGCGCTTCATTCGTCATTAGCCTGTCGCGCCGGAGCTTTTTAGCGAAGGCGGGTACTTCGTCATTTTTTCACGTATATCGCAACACTTCCTCAATGGTGGTGTCGCCTGCGAAGATGCTACGCAAGCCGTCCTGGCGCAGCGTGACCATCCCAAGCTCGATCGCCTTTTGTTTTATCGTAACCGTGGGCGCGCGCTCATTGACTAATTCACGAAGCGGATCGGTGATCTTCAGAAGCTCGTAAATTCCTTTGCGTCCTTTGTAGCCTGTGTTGTTACAAGCGTCACAACCCTTGCCATAGAAAAATTGTTTGTCCCCAATTTCTCCCCGCAAAATCCCCAACTCCGCCAGCAACGCGTCGTTCGGCTGATACGTGGCCCGGCATTGGCGACAGATGCTCCGCAGCAAACGTTGGCCGAGGACGGCCTCCAATGTGGTTGAAATCAGGAACGGTTCCACGCCCATGTCGATCAAGCGCGTGACCGCCCCAGGCGCGTCGTTGGTGTGCAGCGTGGTGAAAACCAGATGCCCCGTGAGAGACGCCTGAATGGCAATCTGTGCGGTCTCAAGATCGCGTGTCTCGCCTATCATGATGCGGTCCGGGTCCTGTCGCAGGAATGATCGCAAGACTCGCGCAAACGTCAGGCCGATGGCTTCGTTCACCGGCACTTGCACGATGCCTTCCAAATCGTATTCGACCGGCTCCTCTGCAGTAATCAGCTTGGAGTCGATCGTGTTGATCTTGCGCAGGCAGGAATAAAGCGTCGTGGTCTTTCCCGAGCCGGTCGGTCCGGTCGCGATAAAAATGCCGTTGGGACGCTCGATCATTTCGAGCAGAAAATTGTAAATGTAGTCAGGCATCCCCAGCGCTTCGAGATCGAGATTTACGATGCTGCGATCAAGCACGCGCAGCACCAGGCTCTCGCCGAATTGGGTTGGCAATGTTGAAACGCGAAGATCAACACTGCGCCCGGCAATATGCTTCTGGATGCGGCCATCCTGCGGTAGCCGTCTCTCGGCGATGTTCATGTTTGCCATCACTTTCACCCTCGAAATCACCGGCAGGGCCAGATGCCGTGGCGGCGGCGACATTTCGTAAAGCGCGCCATCGACGCGATAGCGGATTTTGAATTCGTTTTCGAACGGCTCAAAGTGAATGTCGCTCGCGCGGTCCTGGATCGCCTGGTAAAGAATGAGATCGACAAAGCGAATGATCGGTGTTGCGTTTGCTTCCGCTTCGACCGCGGCCTCGCCGTCTCGCTCGCGCAATTGCAGAAGCTCGCCAGCTTCGCCGAGCTGCTTGAGAACTTCATCCATGCTCGTCGTCTCGGTGCCGTAATATTGCTGGATCAGTTCTTCGATCCGCTCGGGCGGCGAAACCACTACCTGAATGTCTTTGCCGAGCGCGAAACGAAGGTCGTCTGCGGTTTGGAGATCAAACGGATCAACAAGCGCCACTCGTAATGTGGTTCCATGCATTTCGACTGGAAGCGCGCCGTGCAACCGGGCCAGTCCACTGGGAATGAAACGCAGAATTTCAGGCGCGATCTCGCGTTCGGTCAGGTCGATGAAATCGGTGCCAAGGCCATTGGCAATTGTTTGATAAAAGCCCAGCTCGTCGGTGAAGCCGCCATCGATCATTGCCTGCGCGACGGTCTTTCCGTTCAGTTCCACTTCGCTCAGCACGTCTTCGGCTTGCGAAGGTTGGAGCACACGCTGCTCGACAAAAAATTCGGCAAGCTGTTTATCCTTCATGATTCGAAATCTTGGTTAGCGCACCTCAGCTCGCGTCACCGACGGTGATGGAAATGACTTCCTCCGCCGAAGTGACGCCGCCCAGCACCTTACGTACGCCATCTTCGCGCAACGTTCGCATGCCCTGTTCGCGAGCGCGTTGCCGGAGCACAAAGATCGAGCTGCGTTTGTTGATCATGTGGCGCACCTCGTCGTCGATCACAAAAATTTCGAATATTCCCGTTCGTCCCTTGTAGCCAATCTGGCGGCACTCCTCACATCCGACCGGTTTCATTACCTGCGCTTCGGAGACCTGGCCAGGCTCAATGTGAAGCGCGCGCAGCTCGGTGTCACTGAGTTCCCCGGGTTGCTTGCAGTTGTTACATAACTTCCGGACGAGCCTTTGCGCCATGACCGCGCGGACGGAGGACGCCACGAGAAATGGTTGCACGCCGATATCGATCAGGCGGGCTACGGCAGACGGCGCGTCATTCGTGTGCAGTGTGCTAAAGACAAGGTGCCCGGTTAGACTGGCGTTCGTGGCGATGGTCGCTGTCTCGAGGTCGCGAATTTCGCCGATCATGATGATGTTCGGTGCCTGGCGCAGGATGGAGCGTAAAGCGGCGGCAAATGTCATGCCGATCTCCGTGTTGACCTGCACCTGGTTGATCCCAGTCATCTGGTATTCGATCGGTTCTTCGACGGTGATGATCTTGCGGTCCGGTTTGTTGATGTAATTGAGACAAGCGTAAAGCGTGGTCGTCTTGCCGGAGCCAGTCGGCCCGGTGACGAGGAGAATGCCGTCCGGGAGTTTGAGCTGGCGCTCAACGGTTTCTTCATCGTCGGAAAGAAATCCAAGCTCCGGCAAACCGAGCTTTAAGCTGGATTTATCCAGTATCCGTAAAACCATGCTCTCGCCATGATTGGTAGGCATCGTTGAGACGCGCAGGTCGATGGGCTTCCTTTTGATCCTTACCTGGATGCGACCATCCTGCGGCAAGCGTTTCTCGGCGATGCTCATCGAGCCGGTCATGATCTTGAGCCGGCTGATAATGGCTGATTGCAGACGCTTCGGTGGCGCTTGCATTTCCTGTAGCACGCCGTCAATCCGAAATCGGACACGAAATTTTTTGTCCAGGGGTTCGAGATGAATATCGCTCGCGCCACCACGGTGCGCCTCGATCAGCAACATGGATACGAGCCGAACAATCGGCGCGTCTGCTTCATCGACTGCGGCAGCTTCCGCGCCATCGCCAAATTCCAAACCTAGATCGACGTCTTCTCCAATTTCTTTTTGGAGGACATCCGCCGCTTCGTCGGCCGTGCCGTAGTATTTGATTAACGCTTCGCTAATTTTCCTGGGGCTGGTGCAAACCAGTTCCAGCTCGCGTTGCAGGAGAAAACTCAGGCTGTCCATCGTATCGATGTCGAGCGGGTTGCCCACTGCAACCACGAGCCCGGCTTCGCCAAAAGCGACCGGAATCACTTTGAACCGGCGCGCATCTTCCCCGCGGATCTGGTTGATGACTTGCGGCGGGATCACCATGGCAGAGATGTCGATCCAGTCCATGTGCGCTTGCGCCGCGAGTGTGCGCGAGACGTCCACCTCGGACACAATCCCGTCATTGACCAAAACATCGATTACGCCCGGCTCGCCGTTTAGGCGCGAACGCGCACCGTCGATCTGCTGGCGCGAGACAAGTCCTACATCGCTAAGGACTCTGAGCACGTACTCTTCGTTTTGTTGCACTGGTGGAAACTGCTGGCGCGCAGTTTACCGCAAATTGCGTGATTTTCCAGCCGCAGTGGGTAGGGACGCCGCTCTGCGGTATCCAGAACATTGCAGAGCGCCGTCCATACCCACAATCATTCCACAGTGACGCTCTTGGCGAGATTACGTGGTTTATCGACATCGCGGCCCAGTTCGACGGCGAGATGATAGGCGAAAAGCTGAAGCGGCACGACCGCCAGGATGGGCATGACGTAATCGGGCGCTTCCGGGAGTACGATGATTTCGTTGGCAATTCCCTTTAGATGCTTCGCGCAATTTCCGCTTGTCAACGCGATAATGGGACCTTTGCGAGCTTTCACTTGCTCGATGTTGTTCAGGTTTTTTGAAAAGACCGAATCATCCGGCGCTATAAAAACCGAAGGCAGATCGGAACGAATCAGCGCGATGATCCCATGCTTGAGCTCGGCGCTCGGATGTCCTTCGGCAAAGAGATAGGTGATCTCCTTCATTTTGAGAGCGCCTTCGAGGGCGATGGGAAAGTTGAACTGGCGTCCAAAGAATAGAAAGCCGTTTGCGTTAACATATTTTTTGGCAATCGCCTCAATCTTATCGTTGAGGTCCAGAACGGCTTCGACTTGCTCCGGCAATGCTTCCAGTGCTTCAATCACACGGCTGCCTTCAGCCGCCGAAAGGTTGCGCATCCGTCCAAAGAGCAGCGCGAGCAGCGTGAGAATAACAAGCTGCGAGGTAAACGATTTGGTGGCCGCCACGCCGATCTCCGGTCCGGCGTGCATGTACACTCCTCCGTCGCTCTCGCGTGCGATCGTGCTCGCGACGTTGTTGCAAATACCGAGGGTGCGAAAACCTTTGCGCCGGCTTTCGCGCAATGCGCCGAGCGTGTCCGCAGTTTCGCCGCTCTGGCTGATGGCGAAAACCAGCGTCTCAGCAGTCATCGGCGTATTCCGATGACGAAACTCGCTGGCGTAATCGACTTCGGTGGGAATGTTCGCGAGCCGCTCGATCAAATATTCACCGACTCTGCCGGCATGCAGCGCCGTGCCGCAACCGGTGAGAACGATGCGCCCGACATCGCGCAATTGAGAAGCCACCATGTTCAGGCCGCCCAATCTTGCGGTGCATTCCTCGTGGTTGAGACGGCCGCGCATCGCGTCGCGCACCGTGTTTGGTTGCTCAAAGATTTCCTTGAGCATGTAATGGGGAAAATCACCTTTCTTGATGTCTTCGGCTGTGAATTCGACTTTGCTGACAGGATGCTCGGTGCTATCGCCGGCAAGCGAAGTGATCTCGAATTTGTCCGTCCCCGCCGCGACTACATCAAAGTCGTTTAGGTAAACGGCGTCGCGGGTGTAAGCGACGATCGCGCTCACATCGCTGGCCAGAAAATTCTCGCCGTTGCCCACACCGAGCACGAGAGGACTTCCACGGCGCGCACCGATCATGAAATCCGGTACATCGGCATGAACGATCGCGATGCCATATGTGCCGATCACTTGCCGAAGCGCCGTGCGAACGGCTTCAAAAAGCCGGGCTCTTTTTCCGGGCGCGTCCACTGTGCTCGCGCACGAGTCGTCGTACAATTTCCCGATCAGATGCGCGAGCACTTCCGTGTCGGTTTCGGAGCGAAAGTTCGTATCACCGTCGCGAATGAGTTCATCTTTTAGCGCCTGATAATTTTCGATCACCCCATTGTGCACGAGCGCCAGTTTGCCACTGGCGTCGAAATGCGGATGCGCGTTTTGATCGTTCACTTTGCCGTGCGTGGCCCAGCGTGTGTGACTGACGCCCAGCGACCCCGAGACCGGTTGTTTCCGCACTCGCTTTGCCAGCACCGCGATACGTCCCGCACATTTGCGCGTCTCGAGATGTCCTCGCTCTACGACAGCGAGCCCGGCTGAATCGTAGCCGCGATATTCCAAGCGACGCAGTCCGTCGAGTAAAATTGGCGTCGCCTGCGCGCGCCCAACGTATCCCACAATTCCACACATGGTCTTGAAACTTTAGCGGTGGCTGTTCGTTACCGCAAGATTCACAGCGGCGAGCGGGCTTGGATGACACGTTGCAAACAATGACGAAGCGCGAATGACGAAAGAAACTCGATATGACGAAGCAGTATCTCTGGGGAGCACAGGCTGCCAGCCTGCAGCGTTCGGCAGCTTGCCGAATACATTTGTTCGCAGACGAGGGGGACGGACACAAACATGTTCGCGGCAAGCTACCGCGAACTACAGGCTGGCAGCCTGTGGTCCCCATTATTCGACTACCACTGCTATTCGGCCATTATTGACCCCGAAAGGGTTCGGGGTTGATTGACCGCAATGCAAACCCGAGCGCAGCGTGATGTGCTTCAAAAAACTTCAGAAGCTCTTCCCGCTGCGCTGCCGCCGGGCACCATCCAACGAACGCTCGCGATCATCATGGGCGGCGGCGCGGGAACGCGCTTGTTTCCGCTCACCAAAGATCGCGCCAAACCGGCTGTTCCGCTCGGTGGCAAATATCGAATCGTCGATATCCCCATCAGCAATTGTCTGAACTCCGGGCTGCGCTCGATCTATGTGCTTACGCAGTTCAACAGCATGTCGCTGCATCGGCACATCCAGGCCAGTTACAAGTTCGATAATTTTTCGCGCAGCTTTGTGGACATTCTCGCTGCGCAACAAACGCCCGCCGGCTCGCAATGGTATCAGGGAACCGCCGACGCCGTCCGGCAAAACATGCGCTACTTCCTGGAGCGGCCGTACGATTATTACCTCATCCTAAGCGGCGATCAGCTTTACCGGATGGATTTTCGAGAAATTCTGCATCAACACATCCAGCGGAGCGCGGACATCACATTGGCCACCAAACCGGTAGGGCAGAATCAGGTTTCCGAGTTTGGCATTATGCAGAGCGACGTTGATCGCCGAATCACGGGGTTCATCGAGAAACCGGTGGATGAAACTGCTTTGCAGGAAATGAAGATGAGCCGCGAACTCCTTCGCGCCATCGGTTGCAACGAAGACGAGGAATTATTTCAGGCGTCGATGGGGATTTATGTTTTCAACCGAAATGTGCTCATAGAATCTTTGGAGAACGACCTGGTCGATTTCGGAAACCACATTATCCCGATGGCGATCAAAGATCGGCATGTCAGCGCGTTTATCTTCAAGGGGTACTGGGAAGACATCGGAACGATTCGCGCCTTTTATGAGGCAAATCTCGACCTCACTGACGTCGTGCCGGAATACAGTTTCTTCGAGCCGGAGTCTCCGATCTATACGCATCCGCGTTTTTTGCCGGGAAGCAAAATCAACGGGGCCACCCTGCGACAGGCGATCGTTTCCGATGGCTGCATCATTTCGGATGCGCATCTGGAGCGATGCGTGGTGGGGATACGCAGCGTGATTCAGAGCGGCGCGACGGTCCGGAACAGCATCGTGATGGGTGCGGATTATTTTGAATTGGGGCAAACCGATTCGTCACAGCCACCCATCGGCATCGGGCGCAATTGCGTGATCGATCGCACGATCATCGACAAAAACGCGCGCATCAGCGACGGCGTCCTGATTACGCCAGAAGGTAAACCATCGAACTTGGATGGAGATAATTACTTCATCCGGGACGGCATCGTGGTGATCCCGAAAAACGCCGTCATCCCAGCCGGCTTCTGGATTTGAATTCTCGTCCGCCAACGCAAATCGCGCCGACGGTCTAACGAGAATTCGGCCCGAAAAATCTGCAATTAATTGCAGATAAAATCTGTATAATCCTGGCTTGGTTGTTAGCGGCGGTCGGTTGCCCGCAAATTGCCGGCCCGTTTCCCATGGTGCCTGTTTGTTCCGTGCATCGCACGGCTAATGTCGGGTATCGCTCGATGCCGTGGGCCCCAGGGCGTTTGCATCCGGTGCGATTTCCCATTGCTCCTGGTGATTCCAGGGAAGCGATGAACCGCCGCGATCGTCCGGATCATTAACCAAACGCACGGAGTCCCTTTGACTTGCGCAGGAGGCGAGAGTCATCGCAACTGCGCAGAACAGGGCTGCGAGGAGTTGTCTTCGAAACTTACGGACTTGTGCCAGCATAAATCACAGTGTCTCCAGGTTGTACTTGCACGCCACGAGCCAAACTGCTGGGGATGATATCGCCGATAGCCGTCGCCGGTTCAACTGAAGAAATGCGAATTTTTCCGATCAACGTTCCCTCCCGCAGAACGAGCATTTCGGAGTTCGACTCGACTCCGTGCCGGGCGCCGAGATTCAGCACCACGAAATTATAGACTTGATTGTATGCCAGCACAGTGCCGCGCACACCCGCGCGATGGGGGCTCACGGTCTCCCCCTGCGTGCTGACCGTTTCCCGCCGCTTTTTTCCGTCCTTGGGCTGGGCTGGCCGCGCCTGAGCGTCCTGGAGTTTTTCGGAGAGGAAAACTTTCTCCTTTTCCGCGCTGTCGAGCTGCCGGCGAAGATCATCGACCTGCGACTGCAAATCGGCGGTCTGCGCATTGTTGCCGGGAGAACTCCCAGCGACCGAAGCATTCGCGTTCTTCCCCGCTTCTTCCACACGCTTTTGCAGCGAAGTGATCTCTTGCTGACTAGCGTCCAGTTTGGCTTGTAGATCAGCCTTTTCTTTCTGGACCTGCGCTAGCTCCGCTTCCGCTTTTGCTGCTCGATTTTCTGATTCAGGGATTCTGGCTTGTTTCGCGTTCGCCTGACGGCGCTCGGCCGCCCCGCGTACAGCCGGCGCGTGCGCTGCATTCGTGCGAATCACTTTAATTTTTTGGATATTTAAAAAGCCGAAAAATGCCGCGAGCACGAGGAAAAGAATGGCAAGCCCGCTCACCGTCCTCTGCGCAACCGTGAAGCCCGATTCGCTGTGCGCCATGAGTGTGCTTTTTAACAACAAATAATCCACAAACGCAATCGCGAATTCCATTCCGCATGTACAAGATCGGGGTAAACCTCAATCCAGATTGCGTTTTTCCATGTTTCAACCGATAGACAATGCTGTGGGACAACAGCACCGTGTACGAGGCAAACGCAAGCGACGACGAGCTTATTTACAGCGCAAAAAGGCAGCGCTGCGAACCAGTGCGACGCGACCGACCCCAGCCAAGCAGCGCCCAAAGACAGAGCCGGACACGACGGAGTAGTTTTGATTCAATCGCAGCGCAAGGTGCCTCGCTCTCTTGATATGCTAGAGACTACAGGATCTACGATTGTCCGTCCGTCCGCTATCGGGCGGCTTATTAACACCTCGCTTCAGCGAGGTGCTCTCAAGCCATCTACCGTCGCAACCGCTTTAGCGGTTTTCCAAGTGTCAGCAAAAAGCGCTAAAGCAGTTTGCGTCTGAGACTTGCCTGCGTCACCTCGCTGAAGCGAGGTGTTAATGAGAGCGATATAGCGGTTCCGGTGCATTCGATTCATCATAGATATATGACGCAGCCGGGCCCGCATTATCTGATCGTCGATGGGCATAGCATTATTTTTGCGTGGCCTGAGCTGCGCAAACTTCACGCACGGCGTTCTTCGCAGGCCCGCGAAGCCTTAATCAAGCAGTTGCGCGATTATCAGGATTGGACCGGGGTACGCGTGGCAGTTGTTTTCGATGGCAAAGGAAGAAAGACGAGCGCGAGCTCCGAGCCGGATGACGTGCAAATTTTCTATTCGCGCAGCGGCCAACCAGCGGATGCCATTATTGAAAGATTGGCGAGCAAATATGCAAAACGTTTTGAGCTTATGGTGGCCACTTCCGATTTCATGGAAGCCGAGACTGTGCAAGCGTGCGGCGCAGAATGGATTTCTCCCGACGCATTGCGCGGGCTGCTTTCCAGGAAATAGGTGTAGTGGCAGGCGTGCCGCCTGAAAAACAAATTGCCGCAGCCGACACGGCTGCTTCTACAGCGCTCTGCTGAGTTTAAAGTCCCAATTTCTTTTCAATCTCTTTCACCCGCTCAAAAAGTTTCCCGAGACGACGAACCCAAGCGATTTGGCGTCTAGCTTCGGGCATCGGCATCGCCGGATAGCCAAACCAAGTGCCCCCAGAAATGCTCTTAGAGACGCCGCTTTGCGCTGCAATCACGCTGCCATCGGCGATCTCGACATGACCCACGATACCGACTTGGCCAGCCATTTGTACGTACTCTCCCACGCGGGTGCTTCCCGAAACTCCAGTTTGGGCGGCGATAACGGAATTTTTCCCGATTACTACGTTGTGCGCGATCTGCACGAGATTGTCGATCTTTACGCCCTGTTGAATCCAGGTCCGGCCAAAACGAGCGCGGTCGACCGTCGTGTTCGCGCCGATTTCGACATCGTCATCGATTTGGACAATCCCGAGCTGCGGAATTTTTTCGTGTCGGCCATCGACCATTTCAAATCCGAAACCGTCTGCACCGATTACCGCGCCGCTATGAATGATTACTCGCGAGCCAATACGGCTTCGCTCCCGAATAGTCACTCGCGGATAAATGAGACACGCGGATCCGATCACCGTCTCATGTCCAATGTAACTTCCCGCGCCAATGATCGTGTCATCGCCGATTCTTACCCCAGCCTCGAGCACCGCGTAAGGCTGGATCGAGACGCGTTCTCCGAGATGCGCGCTTGGATCAACAACCGCGCTGGCATGAACACCAGGCACGAATGTGATCGGTTTAGGCGCGAATTTGAGCACGACTTGCTCGAAGGCCTTAGCTGGATTTGAAACGCGAATCTGAGCGGGAGTGATCGCTTCAGCGAAATCGGCTGGGACGAAAACTGCCGAGGCGCGTGTTTTGCGCAGGAGCGGTCCGTATCTCGGATCCGAATAAAAGCTGATCTCCCCCGGTACGGCTTCGCCAAGCGATGCCGCGCCGGTGATCTTCAGCGCCGGATCGCCCACCAACTCGCCGCCAGACATTGTTCTCAGCTCTTGAAGAATAAAGGTCACAGAGAGGCGTCGGGTCGTTAAATCGTTGAAGCGAATCAGCGGTCACAGACCGCCGCTACAGCTCGCCGTTTCGCCGTTTCATTTTTGTTTCCAGCGGGGCGGACGTTTTTCGATGAAGGCTTGCACGCCTTCGAGCGCCGCCTCGTCCATCATGTTGCAGGCCATGGTCTGACTGCCTGCTTCATACGCGGCTACGATGTCCAATTCGACTTGCTTGTAAAAAAGTTCTTTTCCCATCGCCACTGCGATGCGCGGCTTAGCAACGATGGTAGCGACTAGTTTTTCGAGCTCGGCATCTAGCTGTTCAGGTTCTGCAACGCGGTTGACGAGGCCACGCATTTTTGCCTCTTGAGCACTGATAAATTCTCCGGTTACAAGCATCTCGAACGCCGCTTTGCGCACAACGTTGCGGGAGAGCGCGACGCCAGGCGCGGAGCAAAAGAGTCCGAGGTTCACGCCGCTAACGGCGAATTTCGCCGTGCTCGATGCGACGGCGAGATCGCACATCGCCACCAATTGACAGCCCGCGGCAGTGGCGATGTCTTGGACGCGCGCAATCACAGGCACGGGTAGGCGCTGGATCGCGAGCATCATTTCGGAGCATTGCGTAAAGAGCCGTTGATAGTACTTCAGCGACGGCGCCGCGCGCATTTCCTTCAAGTCATGGCCGGCGCAAAAGGCTTTGCCCTCGGCAGCGAGAACGACCACGCGCACGGATTCATCCTGAGCGATCGCGTCGAGGTCGCGTTGCAGGGCCACCAGCGTCGCTTCGGACAAAGCATTGAAGGCGTGCGGCCGGTTTAATGTCAAAGTGACCACGCCGCGCGCGTCTTTGCGTCGCAACAGAACTGGCTCCTCAGTCCCGAGGACTTTGGGAGACAGTGCCGGTTCGATTGATACTGGAGAAGCTTTCACAGACCGAGATGCTACTGCTGAAATTCCAAATCTGAAATTCGAAAAATTTAGTTTTCGTTTGCTGCGACCGGCAACATGATCTGGCAAGTCGCGCAGACTGGGAAAATGAGCAGCACTGAATGAAAATCGTTGCGATCGCAAATCAAAAAGGCGGCGTCGGCAAAACGACCACGGCCGTAAACCTCGGCGCTGCGCTGGCCGAGCTCGGCCAGCGCATTTTGATTATCGATCTTGATCCACAAGCGAACGCCACCAGTTCGTTCGGGTTGCAAGCGGTAGAACAAACTAGTCTTTATGAGCCGTTGCTCGGCGGCGCCTCTATTACCGAAAGAATCTTTCCCACAGAACGCGAAGCCCTGTTCATTGTGCCTGCCGATCTCGATCTAGCTGGAGCCGAGGTCGAGATCGCCCGCATGCCAAACCATCTGACCCGCCTGGCGGAAACACTCAAGCCATTGCAGACAGATGAGGCGTTTGATTTCGTTTTTATCGATTGCCCGCCGTCGCTTGGAATCCTGATGAGTAACGCGCTCGCCGCCGCCGACGAACTCTTAACTCCAATCCAATGCGAGTATTTTGCGCTGGAAGGATTAGTAAAAATTGTCCGCCTAATCGAGCAGGTGCACGGTTCAGGCGCAAACAAGCGTCTCGAGCTCGGCGGCATCGTCATGACAATGTTCGACGGTCGGACAAATCTTAGCGAGCAGGTCGTGGCGGAGGTACGCGAACATTTCGGCGAACGCGTTTATGAGACTGTGATTCCGCGGAGCGTTCGCTTGAGCGAAGCGCCAAGCTTTGGGAAATCCATCCTGGAATATGCTCCGAGCGGACCTGCGGCCCAGGCTTATCGCGCTCTCGCCCGCGAGTTCATCCAACGCCACACTTCGCCAGCCACTGCTCACGCGTTATCGCGAACACCACCGTCGGAAAACCGCGAAACGTAATTTCCTTCTCGGCGGTCATTCCATTTTTCTGGGCCACGCGACGTGACGGGATGTTTTCGGGATGAATGAGTGAGATGACGCGCGACAGTTTCCAGTCGCAAAACGCGTGATCACGCACGACGCGCGCGGCTTCAGTTATCAGACCACGATTCCAGTAGGCGGGATGGAGTCGGTAACCAATTTCGACCTCCTCGGGCACTTCAGGGTGATGAAGAAAACCGCAGTAACCAAGAACCTCAGTATTTCCCCGAAGAACAACTGCAAACGGCGAAGGTAAACCAGCCTTCTCCCAGGAAAGAAATTTGTCCAGGACACCTTGCGTTCGCTCACGCGTGTACGGACCCAGCGAAAAGCGCATGAAATCCGCATTCGCCATTAACTCTGCGAGACGATCGATATCTCCTTCGTGGAAGGAGCGAAGGATGAGGCGCGCTGTTTCGAGAACGGCCATTCAGCTAATGAACACGACCACGCAACGAGTTGCGATTTATAATCGGTGTGCCAACTGACGAAGAATACGCTCAACCGGCAAGACCACCGGATACATCAAGCCTGACGGCAGTGCGCGAAGCGTCACGGCACTGCACGGCGTGTCATCTTTACAAGCGCGCGACACAAACAGTGTTTGGCGAAGGCCCAAAGAATGCCTCTATGATGCTGGTTGGTGAACAGCCGGGGATTATGAAGACGTCTCCGGGAGACCGTTCGTTGGACCCGCCGGGAAAATTATGGACCAGGCGCTCGAGGAAGCTGGAATTGATCGATCCCAGGTTTATGTGACGAACGCGGTGAAACATTTTAAGTGGGAACCTCGCGGGGAACGCCGGATTCATCAGAAACCAAACTCGCGCGAGATCGCAGCCTGCCAGCCGTGGCTGGAAGCAGAATTGCGAATCGTTAGGCCAAAGCTAGTCGTCGCCATGGGTGCGACCGCAGCGCAAACAATTTTCGGACCTAGTTTTCGCGTTACACGCGAACGCGGAAACGTGCTTTCGTCTAAACTTGCGCCGAAAGTGTTGGCCACGGTGCATCCCTCGTCGTTGTTGCGTCAGCCGGACGAAGCCTCGCGCGAGCGCGAATACAAACATTTCGTCAGCGATCTTCGCGCTGCATTACGCGCAGCTGGCGAAGAATAAAAGAGGCGGCGTTTAGACGCTGCTTGCCCCGTTTAGCGTTAAGGGCGCTCCCTCATGCGAGCCCTGGAGCATCGCCCCAGGAAATCAAATCGCGATATCAAGAAGCGCTGAAAGCGCGTTTCAATTCAACGTGGATCGAACTTGTGTCGGCAGTGAATCGCGCTTTCAGCGCTGATTTCGAGCGGACATCAAATTCCTGGGGCGATGCCCCCAGGCTTAGAGTGACGAAGCGCATTTGCGCTAAATACATGCGACGCAGTGCGCCATCGCTATTCGGCCGTTATTGCATCTCGCGTTTTGTATTCCGCGACAAATGCTTTACGAAACCGATCGAACGTTCCCCCTTCGATTTCTGCGCGCGCTCGGCTCATTAAATCAAAATAGAAATGCAAATTGTGTAGTGTGATCAGGTGAAGTCCGAGAATTTCTTCCGCCTTGATGAGGTGACGAATGTAGCCACGCGAAAACTCACGGCACGCGGCGCACGTGCAGTTTTCTTCTATTGGTCTGTTGTCCAGGGCGAACTGTGCGTTTTTCAAATTGACCGTGCCTGTCGCCGTGAACGCCGTGCCATTTCGTGCCAGACGCGTCGGCAGCACGCAATCGAACATATCCATTCCGCGTGCGATCATCTCCAGCATTTGCGGCGGTGTGCCCAGCCCCATGGCATAACGCGGTTTGCCCCTGGGCAAAAATGGTTCAGCCGATTCAACCGCTCGCATCATTTCCTCTTCAGGTTCGCCCACGCTGACCCCACCAATTGCGTAGCCATCGAAATCAAGCTCCACGATTGCCTGCGCGCTCTGTTTGCGCAGACCCTCGAAGGTTGCGCCTTGGACAATGCCGAAAAGAAGCTGAGGCGCTGTAGGGTGCGCTGTTCCCAGCGCATCCGCCCCGAATTCCGCTGAGACAGCGGACACTACAGCATCAGTTGAGCGTTGAGCATTGGGCGTTGAGCGTTCGACGTTTTCTCCTCTCCATTCCCTGCATCTCTTTGCCCAACGCGTCGTCATCTCCGCGCTCTGGGCCGCGTAATCGTATTCGCACGGATACGGAACGCATTCATCGAGCGCCATGGCAATGTCGCCGCCGAGCGCTGCTTGAATTTCCATCGCGACCTCCGGAGAAATAAACGCCGGTGCTCCATCGATGTGGTTTTGAAATTCTACACCTTCTTCCGTGATTTTGCGCAGCTTCGCCAGCGAGAAAATCTGGTACCCGCCGCTATCGGTCAGAATCGGCCCATCCCAATTCATGAATTTATGCAGTCCACCAAAATGTTTGATTACATCCAGCCCCGGCCTAACGAACAAATGATAAGTATTTCCCAGAATGATTTGCGCGTTCATCTCGCGCAGCTCACGCGGGCTGACGCCTTTCACTGAACCTTGTGTTCCGATCGGCATAAACGCCGGCGTCTCAATCACGCCATGCGCCGTTGTTAACTGTCCACGCCTCGCTTTTGAATGTCGATCGGTCGTCGAAAGTACGAAGTTTTTCTGCATCCGAACTAGAGATTCCTCGACTTCGCTCGGGATGACAAATGCAGCGTAAAATATTCTTTGCGGAGTGGCATTTTCCCTCTATATTCGCGACTCACCGCACAGGAGCGTAAGAGATTTTTTTGCGCGGCCTAAGCGGGTTTTTTGTCGCCCCGAGCACGAGGCTTTTGGCGGCACTTTGTTTTTACAATGCCCACGATTAATCAGCTGATTCGAAAAGGACGCCGGAAGGTCTCGGTGAAATCGAAGTCACCGGCGCTGGTCGGCTGTCCGCAGCGGCGCGGTGTGTGCGTGCAAGTGATGACGCGCACGCCGAAGAAGCCGAACTCCGCCCTGCGCAAAGTGGCAAAAGTGCGGTTGACCAATGGCCAGGAAGTAATTGCCTACATTCCGGGCGAGGGGCATAATTTGCAGGAGCACTCCATCGTGCTCGTGCGCGGCGGGCGAGTGAAGGATTTACCCGGCGTCCGCTATCACATTGTGCGCGGAACGCTCGATGCGCTCGGTGTTGATGGACGCCGGCGCGGTCGCTCAAAGTACGGAGCGAAGCGGCCGAAGGGTGGCGCAGCAGGTGGAGGCGGCGCAGCGAGAGAAGCCGCACCGAAAGCAGCACCGAAGGAAGCTGCGGCCGAAAAGAAATAATTTTGAATAGGAAGATCGAGAATGTCGCGACGAAGGAGAGTTTACAAAAAGGAAGAGCACGTCGATTCCCGATATGGGAGTCCGGCAGTGGCCCGGCTCATCACCACTGTGATGAAGCGCGGCAAGAAATCGCTCGCGGAGCGGATTGTTTACACAGCAATTGAGAAGTCACGCGAAGGTTCTGATTCAGTCGATCCGCTGGAAGTCGTAAACAAGGCGATCGAGAATGTTCGGCCGCGGCTGGAAGTAAAATCGCGCCGGGTTGGTGGGGCAACTTATCAGGTGCCGATGGAAGTAGCGCCTGCGCGACAAATTTCTCTCGCTATGCGCTGGATCGTCCAATACGCGGACAATCGTAAAGGAGTGGCAATGGCGGATGCGCTGGCCCAGGAGATTAAGGACGCCGCCGCGGGGCAGGGGAACGCGATCAAGAAACGCGAAGATACACATAAAATGGCGCAAGCGAATCGCGCGTTTGCGCATTTCCGGTGGTAAAGATTATGGCGACGGCGACGATGGAACAGAAAAAGGCCGCGGCAAAAAATCCGAACTCGCCGAATCGCAAGTTTCCGCTGGAACGGACGCGGAACATCGGGATCGCGGCGCACATCGACGCCGGCAAGACGACGATCACCGAGCGCGTCCTCTTTTACACGGGCATGATCCACAAGATGGGCGAGGTGCACGAAGGCACCACCGTGACCGATTGGATGGAGCAGGAACGCGAGCGCGGAATCACGATCACGTCAGCCGCCACGACATGCACTTGGGCGCAACGCAAGGAAGAAGGCGTTTATAAAATTTTCGAAGGCGTCAAGCAGCGCATCAACATCATTGACACACCGGGGCACGTCGATTTCACGGCGGAAGTTGAGCGCTCATTGCGCGTCCTCGATGGCGCAATCGCCGTTTTTGATGGCGTTGCCGGCGTGCAACCCCAATCCGAAACAGTCTGGCGTCAGGCGACGAAATACAACGTGCCGCGTCTCGCATTCATCAACAAAATGGATCGCGTCGGCGCGGACTTCGAGATGTCAGTGGAGAGCATCCACAAAAAGCTTGGCGCGAACGCGTGGCCGGTTTTGCTGCCACTGGGTAGGGAAGATCAACTGCGTGGCCAGCTCGATGTTATCAACAAGAAGGCGGTCATTTATTCCGAGAACGATCAGCTCGGATCCACATATGAAGTTACCGACGTGCCGAAGGATTACGTCGATGCTGTCGGGCAGGCATACAACAATTTGGTCGAGCAGATTTCAAATCTCGACGACGAAGTTGCAGAAGCGGTACTCGAAGAGCGCGAAGTCACGCCGGAGTTGTTGAAGGCTGCAATTCGGCGGCAAACGATCGCCAACAAATTCGTCCCGGTCATCGGCGGCTCCGCGTTGAAGAACATCGGCATTCAGTATTTGGTCGATGCGGTAGTCGATTATCTGCCGAGCCCGCTCGACATTCCGCCGGCCAAAGGTCAGGACCCCGATGCCGGCGAGCCAATTGAAGTGCCGACGGATGACAACGGCCACTTTTGTTCGTTGGCATTCAAACTTTGGAGCGATCCGTTTGTCGGAAAGCTGGTTTTCTTCCGAGTTTATTGCGGCACGCTGAGCAAGGGCGACACGGTTTACAATCCGCGCACGAACAAGCGCGAACGGATTTCGCGCTTAATCCAGATTCAAGCGGACAAACGCGAAGACATCGAGACGTGTTACTCCGGCGACATCGCCGCCATCGTCGGTATTAAAAATATCACCACTGGCGACACGCTCTGCGATGAGGACCATCCGGTCCTTCTCGAACCGCCGTCTTTTCCTGATCCAGTGATTTCGATGGCCATTGAGCCAAAGACAAAACTGGATCAGGAAAAAATGGCGACTGCGTTGCAGCGCCTTTCAGAAGAAGACCCAACTTTCTGGGTTTATACCCATGAAGACACCGGACAAACGATCATCGCCGGGATGGGTGAGTTGCACCTGGAAATCATTCGCGACCGGATGTTCCGCGAATTCAAAGTGGATGCCAACGCGGGCAAGCCGCAAATCGCGTACCGCGAAACGATCACCACGAACGCGCACGGCGTCGGCAAGTTGATTAAGCAATCAGGCGGCCGTGGCCAGTATGGGCACGTGGAAGTGGACGTGCGTCCAGCCGAGCGCAGCAAAGGCCTCACTGTGGAGAACAAGATCGTCGGCGGCGTCATTCCGCGCGAATACATTCCTGCCGTCAAAAAAGGCATCCAAGAAGCGGTGCTGAATGGCGTGCTGGGCGGTTACGCCGTTGTCGATGTAGAGGTCGATATCGTTTACGGATCGTTCCACGAAGTCGATTCCAGCGAGCTCGCATTTAAGATGGCTGCGATCTTCGCCATGAAAGATGGATTTAGACAGGGCAAACCCATTCTGCTGGAGCCGATCATGAAGGTTGAAAACATCACGCCGGAAGAATATCAGGGCGACATTTGCGGCGACCTGAGCCGGCGTCGTGGGAGCATCCACAACATCGAATCGCGCAGCGGTCTGGCAATCATTCATGCCGAAGTTCCGCTGGCGGAACTGTTCGGCTACGCGACTGCCATTCGTTCACTTTCGAAGGGTCGCTCCAGTTACTCGATGGAGCCGTCACATTTCGCACCGGTACCGGCGAATCTGGTTCCGGCCATTCTCGACCAGAAAGAGGCCAAATGAGCAATGGCCAGCGCATTCGAATTCGATTGAAGGCGTTCGATCACCGCATGCTGGATCAATCCGCCATTGAGATCGTGGACACTGCCAAACGCACCGGGGCGCGTGTGGCCGGCCCAATTCCGCTGCCGACATTAATCGAGAAGTTCACGGTGAATCGTTCGCCACACGTCGATAAAAAGTCGATGGAACAATTTGAAATTCGCACCCACAAGCGGCTGCTGGACATCATCGAGCCGACGGCGAAGACCGTGGATGAATTAAAGAAACTGAATTTGCCTGCGGGCGTTGACATTACGATTAAGATTTAAGCGGAGGCGCTTCTGAAACATTTGCAATCGCACGGTCATGAGCATCGGACTTCTTGGACAAAAAATCGGTATGACCAGCGTTTACGACGCCAGAGGTCGATTGTGTCCGGTGACCGTGATAGCCGTCGGCGATAACGTTTTGTTGCGCCGGTTGACCGAAGAAAACGAAGGTTATTCGGCGGTGCAGGTTGGATTTGGCGCGCAGAAGGAATCGCGCGTTACTAAACCGTTGCTTGGGGAGTTCAAGAAGGCCGGGGTCGAGCCGCAGAGATTTGTGTGCGAGTTTCGCCTGGCAACGGATCTTCCCGAAGGCGAGATCAATTTGAGCGTTACACAATTTCAGGCAGGCGACTATGTGGATGTGATTGGCCGATCGAAAGGAAAAGGATTTCAAGGCGTGATGAAGAAGCACAATTTTCATGGACAAGGTGCGGCGCACGGTTCTAAAACGCACCGGCGCATCGGCGCAGTCGGCAATCGTTCTACACCGGGCCGGATTTGGAAAAATCAGGGAATGCCAGGTCACCTGGGTAGTGAGCGTGTGACTGTCCAAAATCTTCAGGTGATGCAAGTGCGCGAGAGTGAAAAAATCATTTTGATCAGCGGCGCCGTCCCGGGAGCGAACGGCAGTTATGTGATCGTTCGGCCGGCTGTTAAGCATCCGGAGCGGCTCCTAGCGCTGCACGCTGAGCATCGAAAGCACGAGGAAGAAGAGAAGGCGAAGAAGCCCAAAACCATATCTGAGCTGGCGCAGAAAAAATGAGTGCGAAAGTTTTAACCAAAGCCGCAGCGAAGGAAGCGAAGATCGACATCATCGAAGATGGTCGGGGTACGCAGGCCGTCCACGATGTAGTCGTTGCCATGCGCGCGGCGCGGCGTTCCGGGTCGGCAAACACCAAGACGAAAGCGGAAGTGGACCTTTCCGGCGCAAAACCGTGGCGGCAGAAAGGGACCGGTCGCGCTCGGGCCGGTTACAAATCGTCACCCATCTGGCGTGGTGGTGGCGTCGTGTTCGGGCCAAAGCCGCGCGATTATTCAAAAAAGATTTCAAAATCTGTGCGGCGTCTCGCGTTTCGAAAGGCGTTGAGCGAGCGGATCAAATCCGGTGACGTGTTGACGATTGACAAATTTGTCGTGCCGGAGCTTAAGACGAAATCGTTTGTCGCGGTGCTGAAAAAACAAACGGACGCACGCAAAGTTTTATTGATTTCGGACGGGTTTGATCAGAACACCTTAAAATCGGGACGCAACGTCAAACCGGTAACGCTTGCCACTGCTTCGGATGTAAACACAGAACAGTTGCTCACTTTCGAAAAAATTCTCGTCACACAGAAGGCGCTGGAGCAACTGGCGGAAAGGACGAAATGAACGAGCCGCACGAGATCATTCACACCGCTTCGTTGACTGAGAAGTCAACGTTAATGAGCGAGAAGCAGAACAAGTATGTCTTCCGCGTCAGTCCCAAGGCAAACAAGGTTCAGATCAAGGATGCAGTTGAACGGCTCTTTCAGAAGAGTGTCGTGGACGTGAACACTTGTAATTATGCCGGGAAAGAGAGACGTGTGCGGGGACCTCTGGGACGACGGCCGCGATGGAAGAAAGCCATCGTGACCTTGAAGGAAGGCGAAAAGATCGATCTTATCTAATGGCGGGAACGTTATGGCACTAAAAGAATTTCGCCCACTTACGCCGACGCTGCGTTTCAAGTCGCTGCCTGCCTTCGATGAAATCACGAAGTGGCACCCTGAAAGGAGCCTCCTTGAGCCGAAGAAAAAAACCGGCGGCCGAAACAACGACGGCCGGCTCACGTCACGGCACATCGGCGGCGGACATAAGCAGAAATATCGCAAAGTCGATTTTAAACGGCGCAAGCGCGGTGTCCCAGCGGAGGTTGTCGGGATCGAGTACGATCCGAACCGCTCCGCTCGCATTGCTCTCATCAAATACGCGGATGGCGAGTTGAGTTATATTCTGGCGCCGAACGGACTTCGAGTCGGATCGACGGTTGCCGCTGGGGACGATGCAGCGCCTGAATTGGGAAATGCGCTGCCTCTCCGTGCCATTCCCCTCGGCACAAACATTCACAACATTGAATTGACTCCGGGTCGAGGTGGCCAGGTTGCGCGCAGCGCCGGTCAACAGGCGACGTTGACGAATATCGAGGCGGGCTACGCCTTGGTGAAAATGCCTTCCGGTGAAATTCGGCGGATTCACGAAAACTGCTTCGCCACCGTTGGACAGGTGGGAAACGTCGATCACATGAATGTGTCGAGCGGCAAGGCGGGACGCACTCGCTGGCAGGGGCGCCGGTCACATGTGCGCGGTATGGCGATGAACCCGATCGATCATCCAATGGGTGGCGGTCAAGGCAAATCAAAAGGAGGAGGCGGCCGTCATCATCCAGTCAGTCCATGGGGACAACTGGCTAAAGGATTTAAGACGCGGAGCAAACATAAACCGAGCGATCGTTTCATTTTGGAGAGGAGAAGACCGAAGAAGAAATCAGCGTGATCAGTGATCGGTTGTTGAGGCGTTGCGAATTGTCTGTTCAGCGATCACGGATCACAAATGACTTGAGAATTATGGCTAGATCATTAAAGAAAGGACCCTTCGTCGAATCGCATCTTCTGGAGAAGATCGACAAGATGAACAGCTCGGGCGCCAAGAAACCGATCAAAACCTGGTCGCGGCGCTCGATGGTGACGCCGGATTTTGTCGGCCACACGTTTTTGGTGCATAACGGAAAGACGTTTCATTCCGTTTTCGTCACCGAGAACATGGTTGGCCACAAGCTCGGCGAATTTTCGCCTACGCGCGTGTTTAAGAAACACGGTTCGCATACGGCGAAGGTGACCAAATAGTTTGGAGTTGAGATTTGATCGTTGAGAGACAAAGCAGTCGAACGCGCACTTCCCGCCTGCGTGTCTCAGCGCTCAATGAACGATTATTTGTTGTTTTAGTAGCGGGCTGCCTAATGCTGGCTCAAGGGCTGGCGGCAGAGGGAAGTAGTTCTTTGTCAGAATCCAAAATTGATACCGCGACGCAGACGGCGCCTGCTGAGCCATTGCTGGATCAAAACGAACAATTGCGAAAACAATTGTCGATTGCGCAGGAATCGCTCAAGGCGTTGACGAGCAGCCTCGCGGAATCGAATGCGGCAGCGGAAGAGCTTCGGCGCAAGTATTCCGATTTGGAATTGCGAATGGAAGCGCTGGGATTGGCTTCGGCGAATAAGGACCGGGCGAAGCTGGAGCAGCGTTTGCTGGCGGCGGTGAGCGATCTTCAACTCGCGCACAAGGAGCGCGACGAGTATCGCGACCAGATGTTGCGCCTTAACGAAGCAGTATTGTGTTATTTGAAAATGTCGCAGGCCGGCGATGCGAAGGCGCGAATGGACGTAGAGGCGCAGCTGCGTAGCACAAACACGTTGATCACAAAGTCCACCAGCGAGCCGGAGCTACCCGAGTCGAGCTTGATGGATGGCAGCGTGATCAGCGTGAAGGAGGAATGGTCGTTCGTAGTCGGCAACCTTGGTGAAAAACAAGGGGTAAAGATTGGAATGCCGATGCGCGTGATGCGAAACGATCGAAAGATCGCGACGCTGCGAGTTGTCGATGTTCGGCAGAAGATTTGCGGTGCGGTGATTCAGGAAATGGATTCTGAGAAGGAAAAAATAAGAGTAGGGGACCGCCTCCAAGTGGATGCGCACTCCGATGTTAGTTTAAGATAAATGGAAGTCAGATCGATATATAAGTATGCGCGGATTTCGCCGTTTAAGGCGCGCGAAGTTACGCGTGAGATCCAGGGTCTGCCGGTTTCGGCAGCACTCGATCTGCTGGCTTTCACGCCGAAGAAAGCGGCGTTTCTCATTAGCAAAACGTTGAAGAGCGCAATCGCCAATGCGGAAAACAATGCCAATCTGAAACCAGATGGGCTGGTGGTGAAAGAAGCGATTGTCGGTGAGGGGCCAACGCTAAAGCGTATCATGGCGCGTGCCCGCGGCAGCGCGAGCCGTATTCAGAAACGCACCAGTCATATTCGCATCGTCCTATCCGACGAGATTCCAATCGAAACGCGAGAAAAACGAAAAGCGAAACGGGAACAGGAAAAGAAAATGGCAAAGAAGGAGATCAAGGACGAAGCGAGTGAAAGCGCGGAAACTGTGGCTGAGAAAAAACCTGCGAAGCCGAGCACAAAAGCAAAGAAATAATTTTATGGGACAAAAAGTTAATCCAACTGGCTTTCGCCTCAGCGTGAATCGCGACTGGCGGTCGCGCTGGTACGCTTCGTCGCAGGAATTTCCGTCGTTTTTGCACAGCGACCTGAAGATTCGGAATTACGTGAAGAAAAAGCTGCAGTTTGCTGCCGTTTCGAAAATTGTGATCGAGCGGGCGTGGAATTCCATTCGGGTGACGATTCACACCGCGCGTCCCGGGATTGTAATCGGACGAAAGGGCGCAGAGATCGAAAAGATGACGGAAGAAATTTCCAAGATGGCCGAGGGCAAACAGGTCAAGATCGATATCCAGGAAATCAAAACGCCCGAGCTGGATGCTCAGCTCGTTGCCGAAAACGTGGCGCTCCAGATCGAGCGGCGAATTGCTTATCGCCGGGCGATGAAAAAAGCCGTGCAGACCGCGATGGATTTTGGCGCGGAAGGAATTCGTCTGCGGTGTTCGGGGCGGCTCAATGGCGCGGAGATTTCGCGCTCAGAATGGTATCGGGAGGGAAAAGTTCCGCTGCACACCTTGCGTACGTCGGTCGATTACGGCCTGGCAGAAGCAAACACAGTCTATGGCAAGATTGGTGTGAAATGTTGGATTTGTAAGAAGGAAGAACCAGCCCCTCAGCCGGCTACACCGGCGCCGCCGCCACCGCCACCCGAGCCGGTTGAAGTCTAAGGAGAGAATTTATGCCATTGATGCCAAAACGTGTGAAGTATCGAAAGTCCCAGCGGGGAAGCCGGAAAGGGACTGCTTCGCGCAATCTGAAAATCGATTTTGGCGAGTTCGGGTTGCAAACACTCGAGCGCGCCTGGATCACTAACACGCAACTGGAAGCCGCGCGTGTCGCACTCACTCGCAACATGAAGCGCAAAGGCAAACTGTGGATTCGCATTTTCCCTGATAAGTCGGTAACCTCCCGCCCACCGGAAACGCGTATGGGCAAGGGGAAAGGTCAACCGGAGTACTGGGTCGCCACGGTGCGGCCTGGCAACATTTTGTTTGAACTGGATGGTGTGCCGGAATCGGTCGCGCGGGAGTCTCTGCGTCTTGCAGCAGACAAGTTGCCGGTGCGCACGAAGTTTCTCACACGTCACCACGTCAGGGCCGCTTAACAACCATGAAAATGAAAGAAATCACCGAGTTGAGCGCGGACGAGTTGTTGACTAAGAGACGCGACTTGCGCCAGGAAAGCCTGCACCTGCGTTTGCAACAGCAGAGTGGCCAGCTCGAGCAGCCAAGCAGATTGCGCTTGCTTCGGCGGGATATTGCCAGGCTCGAAACAGTCCTCACGCACCGGGTTAAACAAGCGGAGAAAAAATAAATTATGGCCGAGCAAGAACCTTCGTCAGCTACTTCACAGCAGCCCTCGCTCATGCCTCGTGGTTCACGCAAGACACGAACCGGGGAAGTGATTTCCAGCAGCATGAACAAGACGATTGTGGTGAGGACAGTCTCGCGTGTGCCGCACCCCAAGTTTGGGAAGATCGTCAAGCAGATGAAAAAGTTTTATGCCCACGATGAACAGAACAAGGCGAAAACCGGCGACACCGTCCGCATCATGGAGACGCGGCCACTGAGCAAGCTCAAGCGGTGGCGTCTCGTGGAGGTCATCCAAAAGTAGAGAGAAGAAGCAGAGGCAGCGGAAGATTTCGATGGTACAACTTCGATCCAGATTAGATGTGGCAGACAACAGCGGCGCGCGCATGGCGACGATGATTGGCGTGATCGGTAAATCCACTCGTTACGCCGGGATCGGCGATGTGATCACTGCGAACGTGAAAGAAGCCAGCGCGACCGGAACAGTGAAGAAAGGCGAAGTGGTGCGTGCAGTTCTTGTTCGCACGAAACAGGCGATCCGGCGCGAGGATGGCTCTCTGCTGCGCTTCGATAACAACGCGATCGTGATTATCGACAAAGATTTGAATCCCCGTGGCACACGCATTTTCGGGCCGGTAGCCCGCGAGTTGCGCGAGCGCAACTTCATGAAAATTGTCTCGCTCGCGCCGGAGGTCTTATGAACCGAATCAAATGTCACGTCAAAAAAGGCGATCAAGTAGAGGTCGTCTCCGGGAATTTCCGCGGCTCTTCAGGGCGGATCCTGGCCGTGTTTCCGGGAAAACAGCGCGTTTTGGTTGAAGGCGTACGCATTATCAAGAAGCACCTTCGGAAATCCCAGGACAATCCGAGCGGCAAAATCGCCGAACGCGAGGGACCAATTCATATTTCTAATGTTAAATTGATCGAGCGCGACGCGAATCCGGTGAAAGGCACAGAATCCAAAAAGGAAAAAAAGCATGGTCATCCCGAGCGTAGCGAGGGAGCCCGCAAGTAACTCCAAGCGTTGATTGTGAGATTCTTTGCTTCGCTCAGAATGACATTTTGTTGAAAATGGAAAACGAATTTCATCGCCATTACAAAGAGCGTGTGATGCCTGCGCTGCAAAAGCTGCACGGCTACAAAAACGTTCACCAAATTCCGAAGGTCGAGAAAGTGGTGATCAACACCTCGATCGGGTCGCAATCGGACGTGAAGCAGGCGCTGGAAGAAGCAAAAGCCGAGATCGCCTTGATTACTGGCCAGCGCCCGGTGGAGACCCTGGCGAAGAAAAGCATTTCCAATTTCAAATTAAGAGAAGGTCAGGCCATCGGCGCGAAGGTGACCCTGCGCGGAGAACGCATGTACGAATTTCTCGAGCGCTTCATCAAGGCCGCGTTGCCGCGGATTCGCGACTTTCGCGGCGTCTCACCGCGTTGTTTTGACAACCACGGCAACTATACCCTCGGAATTTCGGATCAATCGATTTTTCCTGAAATCGAGCTTGATAAAATCAAGCGCAACATCGGATTTGATGTTACAATCGTCACCACGGCACGAACGGATGAGGAAGCCAAATCGCTGTTGAGCGAAATGGGAATGCCGTTTAGCGACCGGGCAAGGAAGCCCGCCGCGCAACCCGCCTGATTTTTTTGATGAGCACTGTTACTGATCCCATCGCCGATTTTTTGGCGCGTATCCGCAATGGCACGCGCGCGCAAAAACCGGAGGTGCTCGTTCCCTACTCGAAGATCAAGGCCGAGATCGCGCGCATCTTAAAAGATGAAGGTTACATCACGGACTACTCGGTCGACACTACCGCTGCGCACCCACGCATTAAGATCATTAACAAACTCGCGAACCGGTCGAGCGCCATCGCAGGGCTGCGACGGGTCAGCCGCCCCGGATTGCGCCGTTACGTTGGCGCGGATGAAATCCCGCGAGTTCTTGGTGGAATGGGCCTGGCGATTCTCTCCACGTCGCGCGGCATTTTGTCCGGGCGCGAAGCCAAAAAACAAAAGGTGGGTGGTGAACTACTAGCCTACGTTTGGTAACAATTTAACGAACCCACGAACTCATGTCACGAATCGGAAATAAAGCGGTTGAGATTCCCGACAAGGTCAAGGTCAACATCGGCGATGACGGAGCGGTCTCGGTGGAAGGGCCAAAAGGAAAACTCCACTGGAAACTGCCGCGCGACATCCGCGCGAGCATCAAGGAGAACCGGGTGTCGGTGGTGCGTGAAGCAGAAACGCACAGCGTGAAAGCGTTGCACGGGCTGTCGCGCAGCCTCGTGCACAACATGGTGCAGGGAGTGAGCGAAGGTTTTACCAAACAACTCGAGATCGAAGGGGTCGGTTTCAGAGCTGCCGTGCAGGGGTCGAATCTCAACTTAAGCCTCGGCTTTTCGCACCCGATTCAATTTTCGATTCCGAAGGACATTAAGATCACCGTAGCGGACAACACGAAAATTACGATCCAGGGCGTGGATAAAAAACTGGTCGGACAAGTGGCGGCGGACATTCGTCGCTTTTACCCTCCGGAACCTTATAAGGGCAAAGGGGTTCGCTACGCGGGCGAGCAGATTCGTCGCAAAGTGGGCAAGACCGTTCAATAGTATGGCGACGATTCGTAAGGCAGCGCGGCAGCGCGTTCATCAAAGGATCAGGAAAAAAGTTGCAGGCACGGCGCAACGACCGCGGCTGGCAGTTCATTTCTCCGGGAAACACGTTTATGCGCAAGTGATCGATGACGATGCCGGACGGACACTGGCCGCTGCGTCAACTACAGAGCCCCGAATGCGTTCGGGGTTGCCTGGCAAAGATAAAGCGGCTGCGAATCAGGTTGCGGCAGAATTGATCGGCAAAACGATCGCGGAACGTTCGCTGGCGAAACAACTCGAGCGCGTCGTTTTTGATCGCGGCGGATTTCTTTATCACGGAAAAGTAAAGGCATTAGCAGAAGCAGCGCGCGCAACTGGCTTAAAATTTTAATTCATGGCTCAAACAACTTCAGGCAGGCGGCCAGACTCGCGCAGGACAGATAAAGCTCCGGCAGCAAAGGGTGATACGACCGAGAAAGTCGTTTTTATCAACCGCTGTGCGAAGGTCGTGAAGGGGGGGCGGCGTTTTAGCTTCAGCGCGTTGATCGTGGCTGGAGATCACGATGGGAGAGTGGGATGCGGATTTGGCAAGGCGAATGAAGTCTCAGAGGCTATTCGAAAGGCCTCCGAGGCAGCGCGCAAATCGATGGAAAAAGTTTCATTGAATGAAAACACGATACCGCACGAAGTGATCGGCGAATACGATGGAGCCCGGGTGCTGTTGCGTCCCGCATCGCCAGGAACCGGCGTCATTGCCGGTGGAGGCGTGCGGGCAGTAGCTGAGGCCGCCGGTATTCGCGACGTGCTGGCCAAGTCGCTCGGATCAAGTAATCACGCCAACGTAGTGAAGGCGACGATCGCTGCGTTGCGATCACTTCGCCGACGGGACGAAATTTTTAAAGCGCGCGGAATTCATTTCAGCGATGGAAAGGGTGACCAGCATGATGCGTCTGCATAATTTGCGGCCGCGACCGGGATCGCGGCATCGCGTCAAACGCTTGGGATGCGGTGAAAGCTCAGGGCACGGAAAGACCAGTGGCAAGGGTCATAAAGGGCAAAAGGCGCGCTCGGGTGGGAGCATTCGACTGGGGTTCGAAGGCGGGCAGATGCCGCTGATTCGACGATTGCCAAAGCGCGGATTCAACAATGCGGCCTTTCACAAGCATTATGCAATTGTGAACCTCGATGACCTCAATGCATTTAAGGCTGGAAGCGTCGTAAATGAACAAGTGCTGCGTGATTTGAATCTTGTCCGCGGTCATTTCGTGGGAATAAAAATCCTTGGTGACGGGGAATTGAAGTATGACCTGAAGGTAGAAACGGATAAAGTTAGTGCAGCAGCCCGGGAAAAAATCGAAAAGGCTGGGGGAACGATTACGCTGCGTGAGGGGCGAACACCGAAAGCAGGTCTAATCGATGCCGCCGGAGAGGCTGGAACCTCGGCGAGCGAAGGATCCGTTGAACCTGCCTTGCAGGCAGGCAGGAAGAAAAAATCGTCAAGGCGGATGCCGGCCAAAGTGAAGTCGCGAGCAAAGAAGAAAACATCTCAGGAGAGCTAGCGTCTCGGCAGGCAATAATCCAGATTTAGCGGATGGTTTCGGCGTTTCTAAACACAGTCAAGATACCGGAATTGCGCCGGCGCATTTTGTTTACGCTAGCGGTGGTGGTGATTGTGCGTTTGGGAGCTGCAATTACGACTCCGGGAGTCAATCAGGCCGTTCTGCAGGAATGGTTTCACACGTCGTTGAGCCAGCGGACTGGCGGCGGTTTGGCGGCACTTTTTAACTTATTCAGCGGCGGCGCACTTGAAAATTGCGCAGTCTTCTCCCTGGGCATTATGCCGTACATCAGCGCATCGATCATGATGCAATTGCTCACCGCAGTGATTCCGCAACTTGGGAGACTGGCGCGCGAAGATGGTGGCAGGCAAAAGATCATGCAGCTGACCCGCTACACGACAGTTGGGCTATGCATTTTCCAAGGCTATCTGCTGGCGTTGTCGTTTCAGCACCCGGAATCGTATCACACGATGCTGCCGGGGATCACCGACACCATTCAGAAACTCGGAATTCCGCTAGTGGACGACGTTGGCTGGAGATTTCGAATCATAACGGTGATTTCTCTCACGACCGGGACGCTGTTGCTGATGTGGATGGGCGATCAAATTACCGAGCGCGGGATTGGCAACGGAATATCGCTCATTATTACAATTGGCATTGTTGCGCGTCTGCCCGCTGCGCTCGCACAGGCGTGGAAGACATTTGTGCCTTCGGGGCAAACCGGTTCGAGCCAGGTAAATCCGATGGTCCTTGTATTGCTTGTGTTCCTCTTGATCGTTGTCATCGCTGCGGTGATTGCGATCACGCAAGGCGTGCGCAAGATCACTGTGCAGTATGCGAAGCGGGTGGTGGGACGGAAAATGTACGGCGGCCAGACACAATACATGCCGTTGAAAGTGAATTACGCTGGCGTGATGCCGATCATCTTTGCCTGGGCGCTGCTTCTGTTCCCGGCCACTATCGTCAGCTACGGTTTTAAGAGCAGTCCCATCGCGAATCGCATAGCCAGTGCGCTCTCCACCGGCTGGGTGCATTATGCCGTTCTTGCGGCAATGATTTTCTTTTTCAGTTACTTCTGGGTTGCCACGCAATTTCAACCGACTCAAATCGCGGACGATCTTAAAAAATACGGCGGTTACATTCCGGGTGTGCGGCCAGGAAAGCCAACTGCCGACTTTCTTGATTTCACGATGACGCGACTCACGTTTGCTGGCGCGGGTTTTCTGACGCTGATCGCAGTCTTTCCAAGTCTCCTCAGCCAGTGGTTGAATGTGCCCATCATCACAGCGCAATTTTTTGGCGGCACCAGCTTGTTGATCATTGTGGGCGTCATGCTTGATACCATGCGCCAGGTCGAAACCCACCTCATTCAACGGCATTACGACGGCTTTTTGCGAAAGGGCCGGATTCGGGGGCGATCATTTGATCGCGCGTCGTATGCTCGCGGGGATGCGGCAGCCAGCGGAACCCTGATGTGGCTCTATGTGGGGATTGCGGTCCTCGTGATCGCCGGGGTCGCCTTTTTTCTTTACGGGCGATAGGTGAAAAGGCGGCTCGTTCTTCTTGGCGCGCCCGGTTCTGGGAAAGGGACCCAGGCGGAGATGATTACGCGCCAGTTCGGCATTCCTGTCACTTCAACGGGCGCGATCTTGCGCCGTGAACGAGATCTCGAGACGCCTTTGGGGCAGGAGACTGCCGAAGTGCTCCGAAGCGGCGGCCTCGTGTCGGACAAAATCACTATTGAACTGATCGAGGACTGGTTGCGATTGCATGGTGGCCATGGATTTGTCTTCGATGGTTTCCCTCGGACACTGCCGCAGGCTGAGGGCTTGATGTCAATTTTGGCAAGGTTACGATCCGCATTGGATTTGGTGATCTGGCTCGAGGTGTCGGAGCAGACGGTGCTTGACCGTATTGCAGGCCGGCTTCAGTGCGGCGAATGTGGTTTTACCACAAGCTCATTTAGCGCACAGTTTGCCAACCGTCCCATATGCCCCTATTGCGATGGTCCATTAGAGCGCCGCAATGACGATGATCTGAGCGTGTTGCAAACCCGCTTGCAAGAATTCCGCACCAAGACCGAACCGCTGGCGTCCTTTTATGAAAAGATGTCGATCTTGCATCGGATCGAGGGTAATCGCGATCGCGAGGCGGTCTTTACCGACATCTCGCGACTGATTGAAGACAAGCGATGATTCCGATTAAAAACGCCCGGGAAATCGAGAAAATGCGGCAGGCATGTCGCACCGCGAGCGACATTCTTGACCAGGTCAGCGATTTGATTCGTCCGGGCATTACGACCAAGGTGGTCGACGAAGCGGCAGCGGACTTCATGAGCGAGGCCCGCGTGAAGAGTGCATTTCTTGGTTACCGGCTGGGGCACCGCGTTTTCCCAGGGAACATCTGCATCTCACTTAACGACGAAGTGGTTCACGGCATCGGCAGCCAACGGCGCATTCAATATGGCGACATTGTGAAACTGGACATCGGCATCATTCAGGATGGGTGGATAGGCGATAACGCCGCGACTGTTCCGGTGGGAATCATTGATGAACGCACTGATCAATTGCTGCGCGTCACCGAAAATGCGCTCGCGCGCGCAATCGGCGTGGCCCGCGAAGGCCGGCGGGTGGGGGACATTTGCGCCGAAATCGACGACGAAGCGCGCCGCTTTGGTTTTTCAGTCGTGCGCGAGTTTGTTGGACACGGGGTAGGTCGAAAAATGCACGAGGAACCACAAATTCCCAATTATGGTAAACGCGGCAGCGGCCCAAAACTAAAAGCAGGCATGACGCTGGCAATTGAGCCGATGATTAACATCGGCACTTCCGACGTAAGATTGCTCGACGACGGATGGACGGTGCGCACAGCGGATGGAATGCCCTCGGCGCACTTTGAGCACACCGTTCTGATTACGAAGGGTGACCCGGAAATTCTGACATGGCGCGCAAAGACGCAATTGAAGTAGAAGGCACAGTCGTCGAGTTGCTGCCTAATACCATGTTTCGGGTTGAGCTGGCCAATGGCCATCGTGTTCTGGCGCATATCTCCGGGAAAATGCGGTTGCACTTCATTCGGATCTTGCCAGGCGACAAAGTTATGCTAGAGATTTCACCCTACGATTTGTCGAAAGGGCGAATTACTTATCGCCAAAAATGATGACGCGGAGCTGGCTCCGCGTTTTCTCCCGCACTTGCGGGACGGATTTATGAAAGTACGACCATCAGTAAAAAGACTTTGTGCGAGTTGCAGGATCGTGAAGCGCAAGAACGTTGTGCGCGTGATCTGCAAGAACCCGCGCCATAAGCAGCGCCAGGGATGAGCTTATTTAACGATTCAGTGATTTAGTGATTTCCCGATTTAACTTTGTAACCTCTTAACCTCTTACCATGCCAAGATTACTAGGAGTAGAAATCCCAGCGGACAAGCGCATCGAAGCATCGCTCACTTACATCTACGGAATCGGCTTTAGCACAGCCAGGCGCATTCTCGAGCAGACCAACATTGACCCGAACATCCGCGCGAAAAATCTTACGCCGCAGCAGTTGAACGAAATCATTCACGCCATTACGAACAACAAGATCAAGATTGAAGGCGATCTGCGTCGCGACGTGCAAAGTAACTTGAAACGTCTGCAGGCGATCAATTCTTATCGCGGCATCCGTCACCGAAAAGGCTTGCCTGTGCGCGGGCAGCGCACTTCGACAAATGCCCGGACACGCAAGGGACCACGCAAGACCGTCGGTGTGATCCGCAACCCGGAAGCCAAAGCCGGCAAAGTTTAAGAACTAACCAAAATGGCTGAATCAAAGGATCCAACTAACGCAAATCCAGAAGAACCGAAACCAACGGAGCCGGAATCGACGCCGACGCCGGCTCCGGCGGAGTCATCGGAAGGCGAGACTACGACAATGGCCGGTGAAGAGCGTCCAGGTGATGTAGTTTCTAAGGAGACGGGCCCCAAACCGCCAACTCCAGAGGCCAAGCCGGCAGTTAAGCCGGTCAAAAAGACGGCCAGGAAAAAGAAAGAAGAGCCGACGCCTGTTGCGGCGGCAACCGAGAGCCTTTCACTTTCGCCTGACGTTGAGAAAGCGAAGATCGTCAAAGCTAAAGGCAGCAAGAACGTTCATTCAGGCATTGCGCACGTGATGGCGACCTTCAACAACACTATCGTGACCATTACCGACATGAAAGGCAACGTGATTGGGTGGTCGAGCGCGGGCAAAGTCGGCTTTAAAGGCTCGCGCAAGAGCACGGCGTACGCGGCGCAGATGGTCGCGCAGGACGCCTCGCGGCAGGCGATGGGCCATGGACTGAAAGAAGTGGAAGTATTAGTCAGAGGCCCAGGAGCCGGACGTGAATCCGCGGTGCGAGCTTTGCAGGCTGTCGGGCTCGATCTCACTGTTATCCGCGACGTTACTCCCGTGCCGCATAACGGCTGTCGCCCGCCCAAACAGCGCCGCGTCTAGGATCCCGATTTAACGCTTCAACGCTTTAACGAATCCCATGGGCAGATACACAGGACCAAAAACGAGAGTGAGCCGGCGTTATGGTGTGCCGATTTTCGGTTCCTCCAAGGCATTGGAGAGAAAAAATTATCCGCCCGGCATGCACGGCCCGAGAGGTTTCCGGCGCAAACAATCGGAGTACGCGATTGCGCTCGGCGAAAAACAGAAGCTGCGCTATCAATATGGGCTTCTCGAGCGGCAATTTCGGAGGATTTTCGAGAAGGCGCTGCAGAAGCGCGGTGTGACAGGTGAAACACTTCTTCAACTATTGGAGACGCGTATCGATAATGTCGTTTATCGCCTTGGCCTTGCTAACACGCGCAGCGCTGCTCGCCAGCTTGTCTCACACGGCCATGTCGTCGTGAATGGACGCACCGTGGACATCGCTTCCTACAACGTGAAGGCGGGCGATGAGATCACCATCAAGGACAAGCCGAAATCCCGCCAACTGGTGCTGCGGAACCTTGATCTTACACAGATTGTTCCCGTGCCGGACTGGTTAACGGTCGATCGCGACGCGCTCAGCGGCAAGGTTGTGCGCATCCCATCCCGGGAAGAGATGCAGCCCATCGTGAACGAACAGCTAATAGTCGAGCTCTACTCGCGGTAGGGGCCGTTCACCCGAACCGCCCGCTGGGGACCAATTGAGGTCAATCGCCCCTACCTTCGAGGTATTCCAGCGCTTTATCGTAACTTTTGCGGTCGAGATAATGCGCCAGCCGGGGATCGACCGGCTCCGGAAGCGCCGCCTGCAACTGGTCGATCTTTTCAGAGACTGCGCGCAATCGTGCGATGTGTTTTGCCTCGTCGCGGCGGCTGTGTTCATCCCGAATCACTGCGAGGCGTTCTCGCAAAGCCTGCGCCAAATCGGCAACTACATCTATCTTCATTCAACCACGAATAAACACTAACCGACACGAATCATTTGCCCGAATTCTCTCTGAATTAGTGTTCATTCGTGTCCATTCGTGGTGATTACCTTTCAGTGGCGATCACCTTCGGACAGCAACTATCGCTTCGCCTCGAGCCAATCCGACTCTGCCTCGCCGGGCAACGCGAATCTGCGGCGTCGCTCGGAAATGAAATACGCGCGCAAACGAATTTGTTCGTCCGATGGCTCCGCTAGTCCTCTCACCTCTGGAGAGGTGGAACCCTTTGTTTTCTGCGCGGTCGCAATCTTTTTGTCGCGCGTTCCCGGCATCTTTCGGCTTGTTGCTGCGCGGCGCGGCCGAGACGGTCTACCCGGGTTCACTTCTGCGCTCGATCCGGCAGCTTCTGGTGACGTTTGATTTTTGCTTTGGACAATTTTGGTTTTTTTCGGCACAGATTGATTGGTGTTAATGATTTCAATTCGTTTAACGCGCTTCGAGGGGTTGGCAAGTGCTTTCTCGCCCTTCTTTAACAGAGGAGTAGATTAAGCGAAACGTATTGGCATGAGACATTTCGTTTTCCGCTGGGCTGTCACAACAGTTGCTGTGTTCGTGGCGGCACCGATTGTGGGCATCAACTACGGGGACCGCCTCGGTTGCCTCCTGGGCGCGTCGCTTCTGCTCGGAATTGTGAACGCTTTTGTTCGTCCAGTGCTGTTGTTATTGAGCCTGCCATTGATTCTGCTGACGCTGGGGCTTTTCATTTTAATCATCAACGCGCTAATGCTGAAATTCGTCGGCCAGATCGTACCCTGTTTTCAAGTGCCCGGCTTCTGGCCGGCCTTTTTCGGCGCTATCATCATTTCGATTGTCAGTTGGTTGCTCAGCGCATTTTTCCGCGGAAGCGATGGGCGTATTTATCCGCTTACCCATCATACCCAAATCCGGCGCGTCCGGGGGCGGGTTATTGAGCATGGGAAATCACGAATGTGGAATGACGAATGACGAAATAATTACAAAGCTCGAATGATCAAATGATCCATCAATGTGATGAATCCTCCTGTTTCGGCATTCAGATTTTGTCATTCCTTCGTGCTTCGTCATTTTCCTATCGCTGCGCGAGGTCCAGGATGGCGAGACGCGAGACATCCGTCTCAATCGTGAAGCCGGTTTACGCAAGATACTTGCTCAGCCGCGAGCGGAGTTCTGAGCGCGCGCGAAAGAGTACGCTTTTTACAGCGGGAACGGAGAGATCGAGGACCTCGGCGATTTGCTCGTAGCTAAGCTGCTCATACCTGCGCAACACCAGTGCCAGCCGCTGGGTTTCTGGTAGCTGCAGAATCGCTTCCTCGATCGTTCGCTGAAGCTCCGACTCTAAAAGAGACGCATCCGGCGCGAGATTCATCTCATCCTTCAAAGGCGGATCTTCGACGCCCGGTTCTGACTGAAGCGGAACATACGCGTGACGCTTTGTACGCCGCAGCTCGTTGAAAACCAGATTGCGCGTGATCTTCAACAGCCACGTGGTGAATTTGGCGCGCGGGACATATCGGCGTGCGCTTTTCCAGACCCGGATAAAGACCTGCTGCGCGATATCCTCTACGTCCGAGTTGCTGCCCAGCATGCGCGCCACCGTGCCCGCTACCAAGGCTTGGTGCTTTTCGATTAGTTGCTCGAACGCGTCGGTATCGCCCCGGCTCACCAGCCGCATCAGCCGCACGTCTTCAGCGTCTTCCTCCGATCTCCCTTGATTTCCTGGATCGCTAGCAGCCATCGCTCAATTAGACGGTAGCATCGGGCGGACATTGCGAAAATTGTAGCTTGGAAAGTCGCGCGGTTGTAGCGCCCGCTGTCTCAGCGGATGTCCCCGGCCGCTTCGCGTGCGAGGACATGGGATGCGCTGAGGACAGCGCACGCTACAGCTAATAGTTCCCTCTTTCGCTTCGCGAGCCGATTGGAACATAGGCTTGAAGCCTGTGCGTCCAGCGGGTTTGAAACCCGCTGTTCCGGCTTTAGCGGAGTGCAACTCCGCTGGCCACAGACCTGAAGGTCTATGTTCCATTGATTCCACGGTTTTTGTTGCAAGCTGGAAGCGCTCCGTGCATTCTTGATCGCCAACGTGTTGTTGTAGCCGCCGGATGAATTATCTGCTCCTTCCAAAAGAACTCAGGCCAATCGCCGAAAAAGTTGAGGCGGCTCAGCGAATCTCAGAGGCCGATGCAGTCGCGCTCTACCGCTCGAACGACCTCAACGCACTGGGAATGATTGCCAACGTTTTGCGCGAACGAAAAAATGGAAACTACGCGACCTACATTCACAATCGTTACATCAATTACTCCAACATCTGCATCCTTTCCTGCCAGTTTTGCGCTTTTGCGGCGAAAAAGCGTGACGCGCACGCCTTCGAATATGCGATTGACGAAATTATCAGCGCTGTCCGGGAAGCGCTGCCCCTTGGGATCACCGAAGTCCATATGGTTGGCGGGCTGCATCCAACGCTAAAGAAAGAGTGGTATCTCGATCTTTTGCGTCGTCTGCGCGCACTGGATCCCGATCTTCATATCAAAGCTTTCACCGCGATTGAGGTGCGACATTTTGCAGACAGGATCTTTCGCATGCCGATCCGCGATACGCTGGCGACTCTGCGCGAAGCTGGTCTCAACTCGATCACCGGCGGCGGCGCCGAAATTTTCGATCCGATTGTGCGCGACGAAATCTGTCGCGGCAAAGAAACGGCCGCCGAATGGCTCGATGTGCATCGCATCTGGCATCAAATGGGTGGCCGCAGTACTTGCACGATGCTCTATGGTCACATCGAGACGCTCACTCAACGCGTCGATCATTTATGCCAACTCCGCCAATTACAGGACGAGACCGGAGGTTTCACGGGTTTCATTCCCTTTGCGTTCGAGCCGTCTCAATCCCACGGGGTACTTGCCAACATCAAGCGAGCCTCCGCATTCGGACAACTTCGCAATCTCGCGGTGAGTCGAATTTACCTCGATAACATTGACCACCTGACCGCTTACTGGGTCAGCCTGGGATTACCGCTCGCACAGGTCTCGCTCAGCTACGGCGTAGACGATTTGCACGGCACAATTTTGGAGGAAAAGATTTTTCATATGGCGGGCGCGACGACACCGCAGCAGCAAACCGTGGCTGCACTTGAACACGTGATTCGGGAGGCTGGCCGCGTACCCATGCAGCGCGACAGTTATTATCGGCATTTAAACGGCGCAGGGCGAATCGACGGGTCTGACGAGCGCGAATTGGTCTGCGCTCGAGGATAATCGTGATCGGTGAACAGTGATCGGAGCCGCATGTTTCTGATCACAGATCACTGATCACCGATCACAATTCATTTTGTGAACGCGCTTCGCATCGGCTGCGTAAAATATCTGAACGCGCGTCCGCTCGTTCGCGGCTGGCCCGGCGAAGTGGACTTCGATCACCCATTGACCCTCTGTGAACGACTTGCCAACGGGCAATTGGATGTCGCGCTTGTCTCCAGTTTCGAATTTCTGCGCAACCCGATTTATCGAATCGTTGATGACGTTTCCATTTCATCGGACGGACCGGTTTACAGCGTCGTTGTCGCGTATCGCGGCGATATGTCCGAGATCAAAGAAATCGAGCTCGACCCTGCGTCGCAAACAGGGGTCAATCTGCTGCATTGTCTCCTCGGAGAACTCGGATTCAGTCCGCGTTTGATTCGAGGCGCTCTGGGGAGCACAGGCTGCCAGCCTGTCGTGCCCGGCAGCCTGCCGGACACCAAAGCCCGTCTGCTCATTGGCGATCAAGCCATTCGTTTTCGGCAGGAGCAGGCGAGCGAATTTCATTTTTGGGATCTCGGCGAGCAATGGAAAAAACTTGTCGGTTCTCCGTTCGTGTACGCGCTCTGGCTCGTTCGTCCCGAAGTGGCGGATGCGAAAACGATCGCGAATCGTCTGCGCGCCTTGCGCAACGAAAACCTTGCGAATCTCGACGGGTTAATTGCGGACGAAAAGGATTTCAATCCCCAATTCTGTGCCCGTTATTATCGCGAACATCTTCGGTTCAACTTTGGAGAGAAAGAAAAGAAAGGTTTGCGAACTTTCGCAGACCTTTGTTCAAAGCACGGTCTGCTTGAAAAATGCGATCTCGCGTTCGATCTCGTGTAGCGTAATCGATCTGCTCTTGTGCTCCAGGGCTGATTAGGTTGCGGTCCCACTCAATCCAAGGTCGATATCGTTCAGCTGCCAGCCCAAGCCAGTGAAGTGGAACCGGAGCTTAAGTCCCTCGCGATCGACTACAAAGGAGCGCGGACCTGTGAAAAATGCGTATTTTACTTTTAACCAGTTTACATTTTTGCCCGCAGAGAACCGGAACTCGTGCAGTGTCTCGACGTTCCTTAGCGCGCCTGGATTGGAGAGGATCGCGGCGATACCGTCCGGCGTTGCATAAGCATCAACGATCGCATCGATCAGCGTAGGACCAAGTTTACTCCATCGCTTGTGGCCGGACGCGACATGAGCGAACCGCGCGACGAGTTGTTTCTTCAGCGATGTTCGAATCGCTGGAAAATCGACTCGCGAACTGATTGCCGCGCGATCGCCGGATCGCAGCGCCACTGTGAACCGCCAGAATGAAAAGTACGGCGACGCCCCGTAGAACAACAGGAGGGCAATACAGATGAGCGCTAACCACCGGATGAGTGTCATTTTCAACGTGACGTCACAAACAATTGTGCACGCTTAAAAAAAAGCGATGCGAAGACTCATCGCACTTCAAAAGCACTTCGTGCAAAACCATTGAGATGCTGGCTCGTTTCGCATGAGCTTTCGGAGTGCGTACGCGTCCTCGCGTCGCTTTCCTTGCGTGAGATCTCGCCAACAGGTCGAGACGCCTCAAACCTTAATGCGACGGCACGGCGCCAATCTTCTTCCAGTACTGAAGAATCCGGCCGCTTCCCGGGGGCGAGTTGAACTCTGTCGGTCGCGGGCCACCGGGTGGGCCGAAACACGCGCGCTGGTGAGTAGAATCGGAAATCTCGTATATCCCGCGGCTTACTTGACCAGCATTTGGCCCGCCTTCTGCAGTCGAGTCCACTTGTTTAGGTCGAGTGTCCGGATTAATCGCGAAGTGACCGGCTGAAGACGTTCCCGCCCGACTGGCCTTCGGAAACCGGAACGTGTTGCGATCGGTAATCAGAATTGTATTTCGCGCCACATTTGCGGGCACGGGTTTTCCGTTGTCCACGCCGCGAGTTAATTGCCAGGTTCCCGACAAGAGTTCGTAATCTCTCTGCGCGGCGGGAGATTGCGCGGTCGTACCGCCCGAAGGGTTGTTTGCGCAGCCCGCGGTTACCATTGCCAAAGTGCCAATTGCCAGGATGGATATTACTTTTGTCATGCGCTGTTCTTTTGAATTGAAAAATGCTGTTTGTCGAGCGCAATCGTGGGCCAGCACCTGCTAACGCTTCGTACGATCTTGTCAGGAAGGTCTCCGCGAATAAACTGATCGGTGCAAAGCCGGTGGATCATTGCGCCGTCTGAAGATTTGAATGGCGGCGCGATTTCGTGGAGCAAAGTTTGCAGGTCCGAATGTATTGCGCGGTTGCTTTTGCGAAAAGGATTTCATTCCCTGGAGGAGGTTGAAAACTTTTTGCGTCCGCGTCTTAGCTCGTTGAGCGATCCGTTTTTGCTACCGCAAATGGACGCGGCGGTTTCTCGCGTTTTTGCCGCGCTGGATCGGCGCGAACGCATCGTGCTCTTTGGCGATTACGATGTGGATGGCGTGACTTCGCTGGCGTTGCTCAATGAAATGTTGTGCGCCTACGGCGGCACGCCGGAACTGTTTTTGCCATTGCGCAGAGAGGAGGGCTACGGCTTGAGCCAGGAAAGTGTTGAGCGTTGTCTCGAACAACATCGACCGCAATTGCTCATCGCTGTCGATTGCGGCACGTCGTCGGTGCGTGAGGTCGCCGAACTAAAGAAACGCGGCGTGGATGTCATCGTGCTCGATCACCACCAGCCCAAAACCGAGTTACCCGATTGCGTCGCGATCGTGAATCCGAAGCTAACGCAATGCGGGTTCGAGTATCTCTCCAGTGTCGGGATCGTTTTCAAACTTTGTCATGCGCTGTTGAAAACGCGGTCACTACCCGGCTTCGATTTTAAAATGAAGCTCGATCTTGTGGCGCTCGGCACGGTCGCGGACATCGTGCCGTTGCGTGGCGAGAACCGCGTTCTGGTCCAGCGCGGGACGCTCGAGATCGCACGGACGTCACGCATTGGCCTGCGGAAATTGATGGAGGTCGCCGGAGTCCAGGCACCAATTTTGCCCGACGACATCGGTTATCGACTTGGCCCGCGATTGAATGCTGCGGGGCGTTTGAGCACGGCGGAGAAATCTTTGCGACTGCTGCTCACGCGGGACGAAAGTGAAGCAGCGATACTCGCTACTGAGCTGGACCAGCAAAATCGTGAACGGCAGGAAGTGGAAACACAAATCTTTCTCGCAGCGACAGAGAAGATCGGCAGCGAATTCGATCCCGCGCGCGACGCAGCCATCGTAGTGGGCGCGCGGGGCTGGCACCCGGGCGTGCTCGGCATCGTCGCGTCACGGATCGTTCGCAAATATCATCGGCCTGCGATTGTGATTGGTTTCGGCGACAACGGAATCGGCAAAGGAAGCGGACGAAGCATCGAAGGATTAGACCTGGTCAAAGCGCTGAATCGTTGCGCTGACAGCCTCGATAACTTCGGCGGACATGAAATGGCGGCCGGGCTGGCATTACGCGAGGAAAATTTCGATCTCTTTGCCAAAGGATTTCGTCGCGCAGCGCGCGAGCTTCTTTCCGATGAAGCATTGCAACCTTGTCTGCGACTCGACCATGAGCTGGCATTCACCGAGATCGGCGTCGAGTTTTTGCGCTGGCACGAAATGTTGCAGCCATTTGGAAATGAGAATCCACAGCCGCTGTTCCTTTCGCGTGAAGTCGAACCGGTCGCGCCCCCGCGCATGATAAATGAAAAGCATCTGGTCTTTCGTTTGCGTCAGGGCGATCGCCATCGGCGCGCGATTTATTTTAACGGCGCATCGAATCAATTGCCGCCGCCGCCATGGGACGTCGCGTTCCGAATTCGCGCGGATGAATACGAAGGTGAAACGTTGGTTGCAATGTACGTCGAAGCAGTGAGATCAGCGGAATGCAGGCAATGTGATCAGTGATAGGTGAACAGTGAACAGTGAACAGCGTGAAGCCACCTGACCGATCACCGATCACAGATCACGGATCACCAGCGCCTCGGAAATCATCTCACAAGAGCGTTGGAATTTCGCAGTCACTCGACGAGCTGAATTGGATCCCGCGTCCGAAAATTCTCGCGCTGCGACGTCTTGGGATTGAGACGGTGGAAGACTTGCTCACTCATTTTCCGCGGCGCCACGAAGATCGTACCGAGTTCCCGCGTTTTCCGCGCGAGGAAAGCGATGTTCCCGTCTGCCTTTGCGGCGAGGTCATTAAAACTTCGTTGCGCCGTTTCGGTGGATGGAAAAAAATCTTTGAAGCCACGCTCCAAGAATCGCAGGCAAATGCCCTAAGCGAGCCGCTCGTGTGCCGGTGGTTCAACCTGCATTACGTGCAAAAAATGATTGCGACCGGTCAGCGTATCGTTGTCTTTGGCAAGCCGCGCCTGCGCGGGAAACGAATCTGCATGGATCATCCGGAGTTCGAGGTGATCGAGAACGATGAAGAAATATCGATCCATTTTCGCAGGATCACGCCGATCTATCCTGCCACGGAGGGTCTTTCGCAGCGCGTGTTGCGCAGCATGGTCTATCGGCTTTTAAGTGAAGTTGCCGATCGCTCTTTCGCAACACTGTTGCCGCGCGCGCTAATGAACGGTGAGATGACGCGGGCGACGGCGATTCGTGCCATTCATTTCCCGGAAAGTTGGGAGGAGCGGGATTCCGCGCGCGAGCATTTGGTCCTCTCTGAATTTTTCGCGATGCAAATGCTGATTGCATCGCGGCGTGCCGATGCATCGATTCGCGGCGGCCAGGCGCACTGCGGGTCTGGCGCATTGCTCGACAAATTCCTAAAGTCGCTGCCCTTCGAATTGACCGGCGCGCAGAGAAAAGTCATCGCAGAAATCCGGCGTGATCTCGCGGCTGCGCATTCGATGAATCGTTTACTGCAAGGCGACGTTGGCTCAGGCAAAACGGTTGTCGCCATAGCGGCGATGCTCCTTGCGGTTGAAGCCAGATATCAGGCGGCACTGATGGCACCGACGCAAATTCTGGCCGAGCAACATTACGACGTGTTGCGACGCTGGCTTGAGCCGCTGAGCGTGCACGTCGCACTGCGAACGGCCGCGCGACAGGAAGAGAGCGGGCCGCTGCCATTGTTTGAGCAGGGTACGCGAAATCTGGGGAGCACAGGCTGCCAGCCTGTCGTTTCCGGCAGCCTGCCGGACACCCGAGTGGTCGCCACGTCCCGCAGCGTGAATGAGCCCCGCTATTATGTTCGTAATCTTCCACACTTTGAGCGTCCGTGGGCGAAGTATGCAGTCACGTTTGCTACACGCGATCATCGACAACTATCGGAGAAAGCGCGTGACATCGTGCTCGAGTCAATCCTGAATTGGAAAGATCGCCGGTACGAACTTTATGCAGCATGCGTGATGCCTGATCATGTGCATTTACTGATTGAGCCGATGATTGAACGCGCTGCCAAGTCTGGCAATACTACCTTTTTCTCGCTCTCGAAAATCCTGCATAGCATCAAGTCGTTCACTGCGACGCAAATCAATAAGATCGAGAGGACCAACGAACCCGTATGGGAGGCGGAATCATTTGATCGGGTGATTCGGTCTGAAAGCGATCTGCGGGAGAAATTTTTGTACATCACTCGAAATGCTTGGGACGCAGGCGTCAGAACACCGGATCAAGATTATCGGTGGGTTTGGTACTCTGGGAGCAGCAGCACTCAGAGGTTCGCGGCAAGCTGCCGCGAACGACAGGCTGGCAGCCTGTGCTCCCCAGAGGAAACGGGCATAGTGCACGGCGAACCGCAAATCATCATTGGCACACACGCGTTGCTTTACGAATCGGTCTCGTTTTCGAATCTTGGGCTCGCGGTGATTGATGAACAGCACAAGTTTGGGGTGGCGCAACGCGCCCGATTGACTTCGCGCGAACCCGCGCCAGACGTGCTGGTAATGACCGCCACGCCGATCCCCCGCACGTTAACGATGACGATTTACGGCGACCTCGACGTTTCAACTATCGATGAGATGCCACGGAACCGCGGGAAAATCGTCACCGCTGTTCGTGATGAGTTGAAGCTGCCTGAGGTTCTTACGTTTTTGCGAGGTCAATTGGAAACCGGCCGCCAGCTCTACGTGATTTATCCGTTAATCGATGAAAGTGAAAAATTGGATGTGAAAGCGGCAGCAGCGGAGTACGAAGTGTGGCAACAGCGTTTGCACCCGTTTCGCTGCGAATTGCTTCACGGACGAATTCCGGCGCCAGAGAAGCAGAAGATCATGGAACGCTTTCGGCGCGGCGAGACGAACGCGTTGATTAGCACGACTGTGCTCGAGGTCGGTGTCGATGTTCCCAACGCCAGCGTGATGCTGATCGAAAACGCAGAGCGATTTGGTCTGGCGCAACTTCATCAACTTCGGGGACGAATCGGCCGCGGCGAGCATAAATCGTATTGCATCTTGTTGACCTCGGCTCAGGCGAAGGAGCCATCGGAAAAGCTCGCCGTTTTGGAAAAGACAAGTAACGGTTTCGAAGTCGCCGAAGCGGACTGGGAATTGCGTGGCCCGGGCGATTTGCTCGGCACGGCCCAAAGCGGTTTGCCTGCGCTTAAGATCGGTAACTTAAAGACGGATGCGCATTTGATGCGGCGCGCGCGAGGGGCTGCCATGTCGATCTTGGAGGCAGATCCGAAGCTGGAATCGTCTGAGAATCAACGTTTCCGGCGCTTAATTGTCGAAAAACGGGGACACACTTTTTCCAACATCAGCTAATGAAAAATCTCGCGAAATTTTTGCTGTTTGTCCTGCTGGTCAGCGCTGGAATCTCCCTGCTCTACGATTATCGCCTTAAGCACGGAGGGTTGAATCTACCTTCCATCCGAAAATCGGAAAAGTACACGCTGGCCTCGGAGCCGAGCGTGGACTCAAAGCAAGTCGCATCGCTGGAAACATTGAACCGGGAGCGGCGTGCGCTGGTGAGCAGCGTGGTCCCGTCAGTTGTTGCGGTGAAAACCTCAAAAAAAATCGGTATTCGGCGCGAGTATGGGCTTGATCCGTTTGAGTTCTTTTTCGGTAACCAGCAGCGGCGATTTCGCAGTCCACGGGACGAGTCGCTGGTGCAAAACTCGCTGGGATCGGGTGTGATTGTGACAAATGAAGGTCACATCATCACCAACAATCACGTGGTCGATCAAGTGGACGAGATTGAGGTGCAGCTGAGCGATGGCCGCACCAAGAAGGCCCGGTTGGTCGGCGCCGATTCCCAACTGGATCTGGCGGTGCTCAAAATCGATGATCCGGGCGTCAAGCCGCTGAAACTCGCTGACTCCGACACGGTGCAACCAGGAGATTTTGTTCTGGCCATCGGCAATCCGTTTGGTCTCCAGGAAACGGTGACAGATGGGATTATCAGCTGGAAAGGACGACCGAACAGCACGGATTTTCGCGGTGATTTGCTCCAAACGAACGCGGCAATCAATCCAGGGAACAGCGGCGGGCCATTGATCAATTTGCGGGGGGAAGTTGTCGGCATTAACGAACAAATCGTTTCCAGCAGTGGCGGTTCGCAAGGAATCGGCTTTGCGATTCCGTCCAACACGGTTCGCACGGCACTCGAGAGCGTGTTGAAACATGGCCGTATAATTCGCGGTTATCTGGGAATCGTGAGTCGCGCGGCGCAGTCAGAGCAACAGAGTGCGACCGACAACGAAGGAGTGGTGATCGATCAAGTAATGCCGGGATCGCCCGCTGCACAGGCGCAACTGCAGCCAGGCGACGTCATTCGCAAGTTTAATGGGCGGGATGTGAAAACGATCGGCACGCTCAGAAACATCGTGGCACAGACCGAGCTGAACAAGAATGTTGAGCTGGAAATCGTGCGTGATGGCAAGCCGTTGAAGGTGACCACTCAGATTAAAGAACAGCAGCAGGATTATCAGTCTTCGAGCGTGTTGCCAAAACGAGCACCTTTACAGCCGCAAACTCCTCGACAACCGAGCGAAGAAGAAGCAGCCAGCGGTCCGCTTGCTTCCATTCATGTGGGCGAGCTGACGCCGGAGGTGGCGCGTCAGCTTGATTTACCTGCGAATGTGCAAGGCGTGTTAGTCACCGGCGTCGATCCCGATAGCGGCGTGGCGGAATTGCAAAAAGGCGATGTGATAGAAGAAATCAATCAACAGCCCGTCACATCAGTCTCAGATTACAACGAGATCGCTGCCGCACTCGATCAGAGCCAACCGCAAGTGTTATCGGTTTGCCGCCATCGGGCGCGTTCGTTTCTCGTCCTGCGACCGCGGTAAGTCAGCACGCGATCGCGTGACGCCGGCAAACGCCGGAGAGCATCTCCCAAAGCGCCTCGAGAACACGGTTCACTGATGCTTTTACGGATCCGAAATTTCGATCATCGACGTAACCACTCAGCAGTTTGCGTTCCGTGGCGGAGTGTTCGCGATCCGCTTCGATGTGAACGGTGAAATATTGATAATGCTTCGGATTGCTGAAGCCGTAGTGTTTTTTTAGTCCCTCGATCTTCGATTCACAGACTGCCGGGATTTGGCTCTCGTAGGCGTAAAGGGCAGCTAGGCTTTCGGACGTCGATCCGTCACCACAAATTGATCGGAACGTGTCGATCAAGTTTTTCGTCTCCGGTTCTTTTGTCGTATTGCGAGCCTCGACATCGGAAACGCCGAGGCCTTCAGCGAATTGCAGCCACAGCTCGGGATGATTCGGCGAGCCTGCTTCCTCATCGATCAAGTTGTTCAGCAATTCCTTCCGCGTGGTTTGATCCTCGCACTTCGCATGTACCGCCGAAAGATACGTCGGGAACGCCGCAACGTGGTGGTAATATTGCCGCGCATAATCCGTGAGGGCCTCTCTGCTCAATTCTCCGCGCGTCCACGCGAGATAAAACGGATGTTTCAAAAGATGTTTCTCTGCGATGTCATTGTCGATCTTATCAAGAAGTTTGTTCATACAACTATTACCTTTCGTAGATTAGACAGATTTACACAGATTCGGGCAATCTCGATTTTTTCAATCTGCGAAAATCTGCAAAATCTGTGGACATTTTTATGCCGATTTCAAAATGTGTTTGATGCCGCGGATGGGGATGACGACCCAGGTAGGGCGATGATTTAGTTCGTACCCGATTTCGTACACCGCTTTGTCGAGCAGGTAGGCTTCGAGCATGATCTGAAGGTCATCGCTGTTTTCCGGGATGAAAATCGCGCCCGTGGCCGTGTTCAAATAGCTTTGGAGAAAAACGCTACTCATCTGGCGATACCAAAGGTCGGCCCAGCCCTCTAGGAAAGGGACGTCTTCTTTGCGCATGGCCGGCTGCCAGAGGGCGCTGTAAGCCGCGTATTGGAACGAGCGCATCATACCGGCGACGTCGCGGAGTGCGGAACGTTTTAATTTGCGGTCGCTCAGTGGACGCGCGGGCTCGCCTTCAAAATCGAGAATTACGAAGTCTTTTCCGGTGTAAAGCAATTGCCCGAGATGATAGTCGCCGTGAATCCGGATTTTCGCAGCGTGGGTGCGGCGATCGAGCAGCCGTTTTTCGCGCACGAGTATTTCCTGTTGCGCAGCGAGCACTTGCTTCGCTTCATCTCGAAATGATCGCGAGAGGTCGGGCAATTTCTTCTCGAGAAGTGTAAACGTCCGCCGCAACGATGTGCGCATTGTTTGGTAAACAGAACGCTGCGCCATGGCATTGAACGGCTCAGGCCTGAACGCAGGATCATCAGCGGATGATGCGAGCGCCAGATGCAGTTCGCCGGTGCGTTGCCCAAACAGCTTCACTTTTTCAGGGTAAACGCCGCCAATCAGCTCATCCAGCAGCGCACCCGCGGGTCCGCTTTCATTCTGAAGATCGGCTTTGCGCTCGAGTACTCGGTCGTAATAACGACCCACCGCGTCCACAGTGCGTGTCCAAACGTCGCCTTCATTTGGAGCGGCGCGTTGTAACAGGCAGACGACAGTCGGTTCTGCTTTTGCCCGGCGATATTCAATCGCACCGACGAATGCCGGCACGTTTGGAAAATCCGTGCGTTCTGTTAGGAACCGGTTGATTTCGACATCGGGATTTAGGCCGTCCTCGATCTTGCGGTAGAGTTTGAGGAAAAATTTGTTATGAAAGAGTATTGACGAATTACTCTGCTCTCCACTTACGACGTATGAATCACCCGAGGCACCGGTTTGATCTGCGTCGAATCCGCTAGCGAGAATGCCAACAAACTCGCCAGATCGCGCCTTCATCGCCTGACGGCGCACGAGCGCTTCGAATAATTGCGAGCGAAAGGTTTCGTCCCAGATAGCGTCGAGCAGAACTGCTCCATCGCTGTCTGTGAAACGTGCAATGATCGCGTGCGGGGCGCTCTGGGAAACGGAGCGTGCCACGGCGTCCGAAGCGATCTTTACTGGGATGGCATACGTTTCCGTGGGAGCATCCAGATAGCTAATCTCAATGAACCAGAGTTGAGCAGCATCGGCGTCTGCAGAAACAGGAAGCTGCTCGATCACCTTCAAGTGCCGAAGTGTTCTCGCCTTGGAGCCGAACCAGCGGCAGTTGCGGATATACGCGGGCAAGATTTCGCGCTCCAGCTGTTCGCGCTGACCGTCGTGAAGAAGCACCTCCAACTGAGCCGGCGCTTTGAGGGTTGGCACAACGCGTTTCTTCAACGCACGGCGAGTGTCGGTCGGTGCTTGCAGCGCGAACCAATAATACGCATGCGGGCCGAGCGTGATGACGTAGCGCGACTTCCTGATTGGCCGAAAGAGATTGCGGCTAAAAACTTCCATCGGAACGCAGCCGGCGAACCGCGACAGATCCAATTCCACCGACTGCGCGAATCGCGAAAGATTCGCCACCACCACTATGGTCTCGTTTTCCCAACGACGAAGGAACGCCAGAACTTTCGCGTTATCCGGGTAGAGAAATTCAAGAGAGCCGCGTGAGAACGCCTTGAAGTTTTTTCGCATGGCGATGACCCGGCGCGTCCACCACAGCAGAGAAGAAAGATTTTTCTGCTGGTTCTCGACGTTGACAGCTTCGTAGTGATATTCAGGGTCGATCGTGACCGGTAGATAAAGCTGCTGCGGATTGGCTCTGGAAAATCCCGCGTTTCGATCCGGGCTCCATTGCATCGGGGTGCGGCAACCGTTGCGATCGCCCAGGTAAAAATTGTCTCCCATGCCGATCTCATCGCCGTAGTAAACGATGGGCGTGCCGGGCATTGAGAATAGCAGCGTATTGAGCAGCTCGATTTTGCGGCGGCTGTTTGCAAGCAGCGGAGAAAGCCGACGGCGGATGCCAAGATTAATCCGCGCGTGCGGATCGGTGGCGTAAACCCGATACATGTAGTCGCGCTCTTCATCCGTGACCATCTCGAGGGTGAGCTCGTCATGATTGCGCAAAAACATCGCCCACTGGCAAGTCTCCGGAATCGACGGGGTCTGCTCCATTATATCGATAATCGGAAAGCGATCTTCCATCTGCAGCGCCATGAACATGCGCGGCATGAGTGGGAAGTGAAAACTCATGTGGGATTCGTCCCCTTTGCCGAAATAAGCGGCCGCGTCCTCGGGCCATTGGTTGGCCTCCGCAAGTAGCATGCGGTTCGGGAATTTCGCATCGACGTGTGCGCGCAACTTCCGGAGATATTCATGCGTCTCAGCCAGGTTCTCACAATTACTGTCTTCCCGTTCGTACAGGTACGGGACAGCATCGAGACGAAGCCCGTCTACACCCATGGACAACCAGAAGTCGCAGACCTTCTCCACGGCATCATGCACGGCCGGATTATCAAAATTCAGATCCGGCTGATGCGAATAAAACCGATGCCAATAGTACGCTTTTGCGACGGGGTCCCACGCCCAGTTCGACGTTTCGAAATCTTTGAAGATGATTCGCGCGTCCTTGAATTTCTCCGGAGTGTCGCTCCAGACGTAGAAGTCTTTGTAGGCGAGGTCATCATTTGAAACGCCGGTGCCGACCGCAGCCTGCGATCTCGATCCTGCGCGGCCGGAGCCACCAACTCCCGTTGCGGCTACAGCGCGTCGTGATTTTTGAAACCAGGGATTTTGATCGGACGTGTGATTGATCACCAGTTCGGTGATGACGCGCAGATTACGCGCATGCGCGGCGTCCAGGAGCGCGCGGAAATCATCGAGCGTGCCGAAATTCGGATTGACGTTGAAATAATCGGCGATGTCGTAGCCGTCGTCGCGTTGGGGAGACGGATAGAACGGCAGCATCCAGATGGCCGTGATTCCCAACTCCTTGAGATAATCCAGCTTTTCGATTAGACCGCGGAAATCACCCATTCCATCGCCGTCGCTGTCGCAAAAAGTTTTGACGTGCAGCTCGTAGATGACCGCGTCCTTGTACCAAAGCGGATCGACAGATGTGTTATCAGGCCCCTGTGCCATGCGATTAACTTTTGACGCACAAAACGCGCCGCGCAATCAACTCCGAACACTTTCGGGGTCAACCGATTTCGGACCCGGAAAACTGGTGGACGAAGGCGCTTGCGCAGATTAAGACACGCGGTTGCGACTCTGCGCTCGATCTTGTTTCTGATTGCTGCAATTCCTGATCATAGATGGGAACATCCAAACTAGTTGCCTCCACGCCGCGTAAACCAAAGAAACGTGTGCCCCTGCCAGGGTCACGAGTGCGACCGCATTCGATAACGCCGCAACTCGAACCCGGTGCACCCAGTGACTTGGACTTGATGCGGGGAATCCAAGCCGAGGACGCCGATGCGCTCTCGCAGCTTTACGATCGATACAACGGCATTTTGAAGGCCCTTATCCTGAGGGTGATTCACAACGAAGCGGAGGCCGACGATCTTTTGCAGGAGATCTTCATGGAGATTTGGAATCAGGCCAAAAATTTTTCTGCGCAAAAAGGCAAACCTCTCGGCTGGATGGTTACACTGGCCCGGCGGCGAGCGATCGATGGCCTGCGCAAGAAGCAGGCCTATGCGCGTGCGGAGGAACGCCTGCAAAACGAAACCGAACAGCAGCCCGATGCCTGGGTGCATAATGCCACCGAAGAAGAAATCCTGCTGAGCGACACGCGCGCCGTCATCCGCAAGGTAATAAAGAGCCTGCCACCGGCCCAGCAGCTGGCGATCGATCTTGCATTTTTTAAGGGCATGAGCCAGCGCGAAATCGCGGCTAAAACGAATACACCGTTAGGCACTGTAAAGACGAGGCTGGAACTGGGACTGAAAAAAATCTATGACGGCCTCAAGGAGTTGAAAGATGAACTTTAGCGAATTCCAGAACCAGTCGCGGCTCTATGTTATCGGCGCGCTGGAGGCGGAAGAATTGGAGGAATTCGAAGAAGCGCGAAAGAAATTCGGGAAAAAGGGCGAAGAATTCATCACCAAATGCTACGCGCTGCATGAAGCATTTGCGTTGAGCTTGCGTCCGGCAAAGGCCTCCGTGGCAATCAAAGACCGGCTCATGGCCATGGTAAGAGAAAAGAAGGAAACCTAGTTGCCGGACTGCCTTCTCTCAATCCTCCAGCTCGCGCAGAATAAATTCCTGCAGGAAACCGTAGAAGTTTACCTGGAACAGACTCAGGTCCCGGCGCGATCCGATGGGTGAGCGAAAGTGGTCGTTCAATTCGTTTTCGGTGAAATTATTTTTTGCGGTTATGACGAGGCGCGCCTGATTCAGCGCGTTCAGCCATGCATCGGAGTGTTTGGCGGGAATCCGCAGGGTGCGGTTTACGAAAGTTTTTTCGTTACCGTTTAGTTGCTCCAAATCGCCCGCCACCGTCTCCGATGCCGACTGAAAGAGACGCCGCAGCTCGGGTTCGACGTACATCTTCCACTCCGCGCAAAGCTCGGTTTCTTTGCCGTTTGTTGGAGGACTGAAGAGGCGTTGTTCGGCAGCCGGCGCACCATCAGGATTGGCGCTCGCCGGAATTTGTTGAAGCAGTTCGGCAAGAAACGGGTCCAGTTCCGAAATCTCGATCGCATCTTTGCGGCGGCAAATCTCCATATCAACCTGCCTTTTCCAGTGTGGCAAGCAGGAGATAACCGTGCAGTTGCTGCACATAAAGCTCGGCCAGCTCCCGCATGCCGCTCCACAAAATCGAACGCCCGTTGTGATGCACTTCCAACATGTGTCTCTCTGCTTTCTCGCGCGGATAGCCGAAGACCCGTTGGAAAACCATGGTTACGTAACTCATCAGATTTACCGGATCGTTGTGCACCACCACTTGCCACGGAAGGTCGAGATCTTCTTCCGAACGCGTTTCTTTTTCGATCGTAGGCTCCGCCGTCGTTATGGTTCCTGCCTTCTCGTTGGAGACATGAGTAGTCCCTTCTATTTCTTGGATCTGCGACAGGCATCCGCCGTCCCGCCGTGGCCCGCAACTCATGCTTAAAAGCCTAACATACGCCGCCCTCAGTTCAAAACGTGCTGTAGCCGGCATCGGTGATGCAGGATCGTGGAGATTCGCTCTGCCGGGATCACCGATCCCGGCTACAGTCGCGCAGAATTTTTTCCTGGGCCTTTTTCATTTTCCGCGCGCCGGATTGCGTGCGGTCGTCGAATCCGTGCAAGTGTAATAGACCATGGACGATGTACAGCTGAAGCTCGCGCACGAGCGAGTTTCCAAAAACACGGGCATGCCGTTTTGCTGTCTCGACGCTGATAAAAATTTCACCGTGTTGAAACGTCAGCACGTCGGTCGATCCCGTTTCGCCGAGAAACTGCTGGTGTAACCGCGCCATCCGGTGATCGGAAATGAGCCAAACGAGAATCCTTGGCAGTTTGCTCAAATCCGTTTGTTTCCGCTTTCGTGATTGCAAACAATGGCGCACAGCTTGCGCGGCGAACTTTTCAAGACCAACCGCGTTGACTGAAATGGTTCGCTGCAGATTGCGGACGGAAATTTCAGGAACTGTCATTCTGAGCGGAGCGAAGAATCTCTGACCGTCGCTGCTGGCCAAACGAAAACAATAATCAGAGATGTTTCGCTTCACTCAACATGACATTGTGCTTCACGCTGGCGGTCTTTGCTCCGATTGGAAGTTGCGCGTGATGAGCCGTGCGCCCTTGTCGAAGGTTAGATACGCCCACGCCCATTGAAGAAGCACAAGCAAGCGGTTGCGGAAGCCGACCAAAAAAATGATATGCACAAACAACCACGCCAGCCACGCCGGCAGACCGCTCAGGTGCATGAACTTTAAATCGGCGACCGCTTTGTTTCGACCGATCGTCGCCATAGTTCCCTTGTCCCAATAACGGAATCTTTGCGGTTTCCGCCCTTGTATCATTGCCAGGACGTTGCGCGCTGCATGGCGGCCCTGTTGCATTGCCACTGGTGAGATTCCCGGCAAAGGCTGTCCAGTCTGATGCGCAAAATTCGCCAGGTCGCCAATCACCTGGACTTCCGGGTGCCCGGGAATCGTAAGGTCGTCGTTAATAATGACGCGGCCGACCCTGTCAGCCGGCACGCCGAGCGTTCTTCCAACGAACGACGCACTATTCCCGGCCGCCCAAATCTTAACGCGGCAAGGAATAAATTCGTCGCCAATCTGCACGCCGGCTTCAGTGAGATTTGTTGCCCGCGTGCTTGTGCGCACTTCCACGCCCAGATCCACGAGCTGTTTGCGCGCGCTCTCCGATAAATCCGGCGGATAAGCAGCCAGGAGACGCGGCTCGCCTTCTATGAGGATGACCCGCGCCTCCGATGGATCGATGTGGCGAAAGTCTCTGGCCATTGTGTAGCGGGAGATTTCCGCGATCGCCCCGGCCATTTCAACGCCAGTCGGTCCGCCGCCGATGATGACGAAATTCATCGCGGCCCTCCGCGCGGCTTCATCTGGAGTTTTTTCGGCATATTCGAATGCCAAGAGAATCCGGCGGCGCAGCTCAACCGCGTCCTCGAGACTTTTTAATCCGGGGGCAAGTTTCTCCCACTCGTTATGCCCAAAGTAGGAATGTCTGGCGCCGGTGGCGACGATCAGATAGTCGTAATCGATTTCGAGGTCGACCATCTTTACTTTTTTCGCCTCAACATCCACGGATTGCACTTCGGCAAGGATCACTTCCACGTTCTTGCATTTGCTCAGGATCGCGCGAACCGGGGCAGCGATGTCGGCGGGTGACAGTGCGGCTGTCGCGACCTGATACAGCAGAGGTTGAAAGAGATGGTAATTGCTGCGGTCGATCACAGTGACGCGCACATTTTCACCCGCCAATTTTTTCGCCGCCTCGAGCCCGCCGAACCCCGCGCCAACGATGATGACGCGCGGTTTTCCTGTGAAGGCGTTTTCCATGCAGCAAAATTGTAGGGCGTTTCTGTGAAACGCCAATTCCGGCAATAAACCATTTGTCATTGTGCCAGCGCGAAATTATCTTTCGCGACCTTATGCCGAAGCCAATTGCGCGAAGCAAAACACGTAAATCAGTTGCGAAGCGTTTTAAAATCACGGCGCGCGGCAAGGTCTTGCGAGCGCACTCTTCGCGACGTCATTTGTTGGCCGCGAAAACTGCAAAGCGCAAACGCCGTCTGAGCAAAGCAGCGTGCGTGCACAGTACCGATGTGGCGCGCATAAAGGCGAATCTCCCATTTGGCTAACCCCAGGGAGGGAGCGTTGGGCCGTCCGGGCATCCCTGAAAGCGTTCGAAGTTGCGCGTCGCGATTCTTGCGAGAAGGTTTGCTCTCCGTCAGGGGCTATGGATTGAGGACTTACAAATCCCGCCAGGGCAGGAATGCAGCAACGGTAGTCTGATCCTCCTTGCCGTAGCTCTCTGGCGGACTTTTTGCTCGGTAGGGCGCGTCGCTCCGTGCGCGCCGGCTAGCGATCCACAATGAAACTCCTCAAAGTCAAAACAGTTCGCTTCGCGCAGGTGGTCGAAGATTGCGGTAAGCCGCAGGTTTACACTCTTTGGCAAAAACCTTCCGCCGATCGTCACTTCCAATCGCAGTTAAAGAACAACCGCATCATGACAATCCTGAAGAGCCCGAGTGGAACAGATTTCGGCATCGTCGGTCTCAAGGAGAGCAAGAAGGCGAGATATCTGATTTTTCCCAAGTCACTGAAACGCTTAGCCGACAAGCGGATCGTCGGGATCGACTGGGCGCTTCTTCGTGAGTAGTCGCGCGACCGCTCAGATCGATTGTCGGTTCGCCGCTTTAACGCTTTAACGCTTCAACGATTTAACGGAAGCGAAGCCTATCCCGGCGGCCAGGCGAGTGCACGTTTGCCCAGCAAATGGACATGCAGATGCGGTACACTTTCACCCGCGTCGGGGCCGCTGTTGATCACAACACGATAACCGCTCGATAACTTTAGTTTCGTTGCCATGTCGCGCGCGACCAGAAGCAATTTGCCGAGCAGCGCGCGGTCATCGTCGGTCGCATCCGTCAACCGCGGAACCACCTTTTTTGGCACGATCAGCACATGTACTGGCGCCTGCGGGTTAACGTCATGAAAAACCACTGCGTCGTCATCTTCCCAGATGATTTTCGCTGGAATTTGTCGTGTGATGATTTTTTCGAAAATGGTCATGACATCTTATGGGCTTGGAACTTCAGATACCGGGGTCGGTGTAAATCTGCGCAATCTGGCGCTAATTCAAATGCGAAAGCTGTAGCGGTGTTAGGAAGCCAGGCGAACGCTTCAACGCAGCGAACAATTCAATCGTGAAAAATCAGCCGAGGCTGTTAGTTTTTCGCGTACGAAGCAGACGATTTCTTCGCGCAGCGCATCGCAGGCGCGCGTCCACGTTTTGACGCCGCGAAGCTGTTTCACACAGGATTGGAGCGAACACAGCTGAAGATTATCGGCGCCGATTTCGATCAAGCTGCTGATTCGCTTTTCCAAAAGATCAAAAAACGCGAGTTCATAACCTGCGCCGGCGTGGTGTGCAAGGTCCAGCAACGAGATGGAAATAGGCGGCGGCGAAGGCGCAAAGTGCGGCACAATCTCCTTATAACCGATTGCTTTCAGGACGTAACGCACAGTCTGCGAGAGCTGATTGAACGCGACCACGTTTTCGTCGTTTCGCAGATGCAAGTAAAACGCAATGCTTTCGGTCACGTGATCGGTGAGCCACCAACTGGGATAACCGGCTTCATGAGCGGCCCGCGTGATCGCCGCATGAAGCCAATCGCGATTGAATTCGAAAAGTTGTCCCGACTCCGTGCGGAGATACGGAAATTCTTCTTTAAACGCGACCATGGTGCTTGTTCGTCGAAATTTTGCGTGGTGCTGGCGTGGAACTTTTGGGGGCCTCAGCGGGAAACAATTCCCGTTGAAGCGCATTGGGTTTTACGCGATGCCCCAAGGTATGAATGGCATCTACGAATTCATCGACATCCTGAAATTGCTGATACACCGAGGCGTAACGCAAATAGGCCACTTCGTCGATGGCGCGCAGTTTTTCGAGCACCTTGGCGCCAATCGCCGATGAAGGAACTTCGCGCCCGCCGGTTTCCAACTCGTGCACAATCTCGTCCACCATATCCTCCAATGTAAGAAGACTGGTGGAACGTTTTTCAAATGCTTTCGCGATGCTGGTGGCGAGTTTGCGCCGATCAAATGGCTCATGTGTTCTATCGCGTTTCACCACGCGCAGGTCCGAGCGCTCGATTTCTTCATAGGTCGTGAAGCGATATTTGCACTTCAGACATTCGCGGCGACGACGGATACTGGAGCTATCGCGCGACTGACGGGAATCGATGACCTTGTCATCACGAGACCCGCACTTGGGGCAACGCATAGTGTTGAAGCGCTAATTAGCACACCATAAGTTGTGGCGTCAATCCTTCTTTAGGGTTGACTCCATCTTTTTCTTCATACAAGTGATCGAGCGATTTGGTAGAGCGCGACCGAAGCCTGCGCGCCGTGGCGAGTGCGCGCCGCGGGCGATGCCGCCACCGCCGCGTTGACGCATCAATGCGCAGACGCTACACCCAATTCGATGCAACAGCGCACAGCAAAGAGCGCAACCTACGGTCCGTGGCTCGTCGGTCTTGGCGCTGCGCTCTGGGGCACGGAAAGCGCGTGGCGCATTCCGCTCAATGAATTGTTCGACGCCAAGGTGATCGTTTTTTGGGAACACGTTTTCATCTTCATCATGTTCCTGCCGATTCTGATCTCGCGCATGAAAGAGATTCCTAAAATCAGCGCGCGCACGTGGGGCTACATTCTTTTCTCCGGATTCGCAGGGTCTGCTGTGGGCACCATCTTCTTCACGTTGGCGCTGAAATACGGCAATCCAACCGTGGTGAATGTGATCCTGAATATCCAGCCCGTTATTTCAACGATCGGCGCATTTCTGCTTTTTGGTGACCGGCTTGCCCGACGCTTTTTCTTTTATGCCGGCGTCGCGATCATCGCCGGCATTTTCGTTTCCGTGACGCATCCAACCATGATCGGCGTCTCGTTCGAGAGTGCCGGACTAAATCTTGGCACTGGCTACGCATTGATATGCGCGCTGTTTTGGGGTCTCTCAACCGTTGCTGGACGCGGCGTCATGATCGGCATGTCGCTGCGACTCGCATCCAGCATGCGCATCGTCGTTGGACTGACCTGCATGACGCTGATTCTCTTGGCCTACGGCAAATTCAATGGCGCGGCGCTCTGGCCTGCGGCCGCGCAGGCCCACACGACAAAGGCAATCGTTTTGCTATTGTTCCTCGCCTCGATCTCAGGCGGGATTCCGCTCTTGATTTATTTTCAAGGGCTGCATCTCACGCGCGCATCAACAGCCGGCTACTTCGAGATGATGCAAACGCTGGCTGCCGTGTGCATCACATGGGGTTTTTTCCATGCCAGCCTTCACCCGCACCAGGTAATTGCAGCGATCGTTCTGATTGCTGCCGTGGCCATGGTGCACCACGTGCAACAACAGGTCGAGCCGGCAGGCGCTGGCTCATCAATGAAATGGCCTCCTGAACCCATGCACCCTTGAGGGCTGGATAGGTAAGAGCAAAAATTTCTGCGGTGGAGGCCATTTGATTGATGAGCCGCCAGCTTCGCTGGCCGGAGCGAAGCGACAGCGCCGGGTAGGGGCGGTGCATCTTGCCCGCCTTGAGCGCCAGCGAACAGCTAGATTAGTATCCTCTGTTAGTCGCTTCGCCGCGCCTGTTCCGGCTGGCCGTCCGCTCGCTCCTGACGGAGTCTCGCTGTAACATCGGCGGCCAGCCTCCAGCGTGCAACATGCACGCCTCTACACGCTCCGCGTTTGCTTGCCTCTTAACAGAGGATATTAATGTAGGAAATCCTCGTTAGGCCAGCAGGCAAAACGTAATCCGCAAGCGCGCCTCGATTGTAGGTGGTGATTGACAGAACGGTAAGAATTCCTACTTTACACGTATGACTGCAGTCCTGTCTGAGAAAGGCCAAATCACGATTCCGAAGCCAGTGCGGGAAAAGCTCGGTTTGCTGCCCGGTGCTGTGCTGGAATTTCAAGCGCTAAATGGAAGACTGGTTGGCAGCAAAAAAGTTGCTCACGATGTTTTCAGGAAGTGGCGCGGGAAGGGCAATCTTCCCAAAGGTCTATCTGTCGATCGCTACCTGAAACGAACCCGCGATGCTGACCGCGGTTGATAGTTCGGTGCTGCTGGACGTGCTCACTAATTCGGCAGCGCACGCTGATTCTTCAGAACAGGCGCTGCGCAAAGCCGCTGGGGAGGGCGGACTGATAATTTGCGAATGCGTGCTGGCTGAAATTCGTCCGGCGTTCGCAACCGCTGGACAGGTCGACGAATTTGTCGCCGATTGGGAGCTGCGGTTCGTGCCCTCCTCGCGCGAGAGCGCGCTGCTCGCCGGGGAAATCTTTGCGGCGCATGTGCGACGGACTCGCAAACAAGGCGGCATTATCGCTGATTTCTTGATCGGCACGCACGCGAAGGTCCACGCAGACCGCCTCCTTGCCCGCGACCGCGGGTATCTGCGCGATTATTTTTCTTCCCTGAAACTGCTCGTTCCGAAGTGAAAAGGCGTCCTCGCCCGCCGGGGGCGCGGCATCTTCTACGCGCGGCGTCTCACGCGCGCATCAACAGCAGGTTACTTCGAGATGATGCAAACGCTGGCCGCCGTGTGCATCACATTGGGCTTTTTCCACGCCAGCCTTCACCCGCACCAGGTAATTGCGGCGATCGTTCTGATTGCTGCCGTGGCCATGGTGCACCACGTGCAGCAACAGATCGAAAACAACTTCCAATCGAGTGTCAGGACTGACCCATCTCCATCTCCAGTGAGTGAGGGCTGACCCCCATCTCCCGTGCCGATCGCTCTCCTAATACATCAATATTGATGTTGCCATTAAATGGAGTTCACCGTAGAATTTTACGAAACGAACGATGGACGATGTCCGGTGCGCGATTTTCTCGATGAACTCAAAGTCAGCGATCCGAATGATTTCGCTAGCGTCATGGCCGGCATCGCCAAGCTGCGCAATCGCCAATACCATCGTGAGCCGCTCTCCAAGGCACTCGGCCACGGTCTTTTTGAACTACGACGCGTCGGCAAACTCAATACCCGGATGATCTGGTTCTATATGAAAGGTCGCCGCATCGTGGCTCTGCATGGGATTCGTAACAAAGGCCGGGCCATTCCAGCGCGCGACCTCGACATTGCCCGCGAGCGCATGCGTGACTGGATTGGACGGAGTGAGTCATGAGAAAGACGAACTTCGATCTATTTCTAGAGGAACAACTCCGTGACCCGGATTTCGCTGAGCGCTTCAAGCGAGCCGGCGAAGCCTGGGACGTAGCCTTACAGGTAGCCGCGCTTCGTGAAAAGGCGGGGCTTTCGCAAAAGGAACTCGCGCGCAAACTAAAAACTACCCAGCAACAAATCAGCCGGCTGGAGTCGCCCAGCTACGAAGGTCATTCGTTAAGCATGCTGCGCCGGGTCGCACGCGTTTTAAACGCTCACGTCCGCGTCATCTTAGAAAGCAACAAAGAGGCTTCCAGCAGCCGCATAGCCGAGCAACCATCACGATATGGAACGAAGCGCCCGGCGAGAAAGAGCGCATGACTTTCGATTGGCAAAAGATCACTGAAAACAAACGAGCTTTGCGAAAGCGACTCGCAGCCACGATTTAACCGGACTGCCTGATTCTCCGGCTATCAGAAACGAATTCAGGCGGCCCACTCGGCGCAGAGAAGTTCGGCTTGAGCGAGCACAAGTTTCGTGGCTTCGTCCTGGAGATCGGGCGGGTAGCCGTGTTTTCGCAGGATGCGTTTGACCATTACGCGAATCTTGGCGCGGGCGCTTTCGCGTAGCGTCCAGTCGATGGTGACGCTTTTGCGAACTTGAGTCACCAATTCGGTGGCAATGACTTTCAGATTGTCTTTGCCCATGACTTGTAGGGCGCTGTTGTTTGCGGCGAGCGCGTCGTAGAATGCGACTTCGTCGTCGTTAAGGCCGAGATCGACGCCGCGCTGATCGGCATCTTTCAATTGTTTGGCGAGTTTGATCAGCTCTTCGATTACTTCTTGCGTTGCAATCGCGCGGTTGTGATAGGCGTTGAGCGTTTTCTTGAGCATCTCGGAGAACTCGCGGCTTTGGACGAGGTTCCTTTTCGAGCGCACTTTGATCTCGTCGCCTAGGAGCTTCGCAAGCAATTCGGCTGCGACATTTTTGTATTTGAGACCACGCACCTCGGCGAGGAATTGGTCGGAGAGAATGCTGATGTCGGGTTGCTTCAGTCCCGCAGCACTGAATACGTCGATAATCTCGCCCTCGGGTGCGATCGCCTTTGCGACTAGTTGCCTGACGGCGTGGTCGAGTTCGTCGGTTGTTTTGCGCGGGCCGCGCGGTTTCGCGAGAGCAATCTTGACCTGTTGGAAAAAGCCGATGTCGTCGCGAATGTTGATTGCCTCGTCCGTCCCGGCACAAAGTGCGAAGGCCTGTGATAGCTCGGTGACGATCTGGATAAAGCGCTCTTTTCCATTCTCTTGTTTCAGGATGTGCTCTTGCGCGCCGGGAAGTAGCGCCATTTTTTGGGCAGGCGTGCCATCGCGCCATTTCGACCAATCAAAGCCGTGCATCATGCCGCAGGCGATCTCGTGTTTCTCCAGCATGACCGCGATTGCTTTAGCGGTGTCGATGCTCGGCTCACCCTTGCCGCCGCTCTGCGTGTAAGTCGCGAGCGCGTATTTGAGTTGATCGGCTAGACCGAGATAATCGACGACGAGTCCACCAGGTTTGTCGCGGAAAACGCGGTTCACGCGCGCGATTGCTTGCATGAGCGCGTGGCCACGCATCGGCTTATCGACATACATCGTGCTGAGTGACGGCGCGTCGAATCCGGTCAGCCACATGTCGCGAACGATCACGATCTTGAACGGGTCTTTCGGATTTTTGAACCGCGCGGCCAGTTTGCGTCGCTTTTCTTTGTTGCGGATATGCTGTTGCCAATCTGGTCCGTCTTCAGCGCTTCCGGTCATTACGATTTTCATTACGCACGATTTGCCGTTGTCATCGTCGTTGACCCCGCTCGCCCATTCGGGCCGCAGCTTGATGATGGCGTTGAAAAGATCGACGCAGATGCGGCGGCTCATGCAGACAATCATGGCCTTGCCTTCCATGGCTTCGAGGCGACGCTCGTAGTGCTTCACGAGATCAGCTGCGATTAGGTCAATTCGTTTTGGATTGCCGACGAGTGCCTCAAGTGCGGCCCACTTCGTCTTGAGCTTCTCTTTGCGAGTCTCCTCTTCGCCTTCCGTGATTTCCTCGAACTCTTCATCGATCTTCGGCAACTCGCTTTGGTTCAGTCCGAGCTTGGCGACGCGGCTCTCGTAATAAATAGGAACCGTCGCTTTGTCGGCGACGGCGCGCTGGATATCGTAGATGCTGATGTAATCACCGAACACCGCGCGCGTGTTCGCGTCCGTTTTCTCGATTGGTGTTCCTGTGAAACCGATGAAAGATGCGTTCGGCAGCGAATCGCGAACGTTCCGAGCGAGCCCGTCGATCAAATCGTACTGGCTACGATGCGCTTCATCAGCAATGACAAGGACGTTGCGGCGATTTGATAGTAATGGCGCTTTGCCGGTGCTTTCATCGGGCGCGAACTTCTGCATTGTCGTAAACACAACACCACCGCTCGCTACGTTCAGAAGCTCACGCAGATGCTTGACTGACTCGGCTTGGACCGGTGTTTGCCTAACGATTTCATGGCAACGCTGAAATTGGCTGAATAACTGATCGTCCAGATCATTTCGGTCAGTGAGAAAAACCAGTGTCGGGTTTTCCATAGCCGGATGTTCGATGATGCACCCAGCGTAAAAGAGCATCGAAAGACTTTTTCCTGAACCTTGCGTGTGCCAGACAACACCAACGCGCCGATCGCCTTCTTTTCCGCCTTCCATTTTGCCGGCCCAGTAAGTGCCAGGCGCTTCGGTCACGCGATCTTTGGCTGTCGCGCGAAGCGTTTCATCGACCGCCGCTTTTACTGCAAAGAACTGATGATAGCCGGCGATGATTTTGTTCGTTGTGCCGCGATCCGGATCGTCTTCGAATGCAATGAAGTTTCGGATCAGATCGAGAAAGCGTCGTTTCTCGAAGACCCCGCGAACAAGTGTTTCCAGTTCGAGGGCAGTAGGTGGCGCGTCGAACTCGCCTTCAATTGTGCGCCAGACTTTAAACCATTCCTGATTAGCAGTCAGCGAGCCGATGCGCGCTTCGAGTCCGTCGGAGACAACCGTCAGTTCGTTGTAGTGCATCAACGAAGGAATCTCCTGCTTGTAGGTCTGAATCTGGTTGTATGCCGCGGCGAACCATTTGTCGCTGTCTTCGGGAATCTTCAGCTCGATGATTCCGAGCGGCAGTCCGTTGACGAAAACGACGATGTCAGGCCGGCGATTGTTCTGGCCTTCAATGACCGTGAATTGATTCACAGCCAACCAGTCGTTCGCGTTCAGGTTGTCGAAGTCGATCAGCCGGACGTGGTCGCCCGCGATGCTGCCGTCGTCGCGCCGATACTCGACCGGGACTCCGTCGCGCAGCATGCGATGAAACGCGCGATTATTGCCGACGAGTGAGGGAGCCTCGTGTCGGAAAACTTTGCGCAGCGCTTCTTCGCGCGCATCGCTCGGGATCGCTGGATTCAATCGCGCGGCTGCATCACGTAAGCGTCCACCGAGTACGACATCGGCAAACGAACTGCGTTCGGTCGCGATCTCGCCGGGCGCGAGATGGGGTGCATGCGCGACGGAATAGCTGAGCTGGCTGAACCAAGATAACGCAGCGTCTTCGACTGTGCCTTCAGTGAAGCTCATAAGCAATTGGATCCGGACAAAAATCCGGACATTTTGTCCGGATAAAATCCACTGCGCGATGGCGTCGCTGTAACCGGACATTGTGTCCGGAAAAATGTCCGAATGAGATTTGATGCAAAGCCGGTCACATCAGGTGGTACTCGGTTGATGGCCCAGAGCCCGACTTCCTTACCAACTTCAGCTTGACGAAGTGATTCAGATGTCGTCGAGCGGTGCGTTCGTCGCTGCCGATTGCGTCGGCATATTCCGCTGATTTTGTAACGCCTCGGGATGCGAGCCACGTCCACCCGTAGCGCTCCGACTTACTCAGCGATCGCAGAACCGGCGCAGGTAGCGCACGCGTCGTCGCCTCGCGATGCCGGTATATGGTTAGGTTGAGGTAAAGTCCGTCGAACGCATACTTCGGAACGGGCAAATGATACTTGGCGGCAACAGCACCAAAAGTCCTCATTCCCAGACCGCGTCCTTCCACCAAGTTCGTTCCGCTGAAAGCAAACTGGAGTTTCGGATTCCGATTATACATGGGCGCAGTAAAGGATTGCATCTGCTCCATGGTAATCGGAGACAGCGGAGCGCCGGGACTCCGCACCGTGACTGCGTCCGTGGTCACAACAAGATGACACGTCGCGCCGGTCAGATCGTAATCTCGATGCACCAGCGCATTAATCACAGCCTCCCGAACTAATTCGAATGGCAGTGCCGGCCGTTCTTTGCGCGTCATCCTGCCACGGTCGATGATGTTCGGCAGCTTGGGGCGGAGCCATCTCTCCACTAGATCAGGAATCAGAATGGCTGGACCATCGAAGTTCTTAATCTCGTGCGTTCCGTCGGGAAACTCAATCGTCGCGTTCAGCCCAGCATGGTGCACGATCTCGCGTGGTGCCTTTCCGAAAAGCATGAATCCAAATCCCGTCGGTGCCTGAGATTTGCCTCGCGGTTTTACCAATCCTTGCCGCTCCAAACGTTGACGGAAGGACGCTGAAGTTATCTTGTCCTTTATCTTTGTCCTCGTCCGGTAACGCGTTAGAGCCTCTGACGCTAAGTCACTCAGATTCGCGCCCGCTAGTGTTTCATCCCACTGCGAAAGAGGCGAGGGCTTATTTGGCTGCCCTGCTTTGGCTGCAGCCGCGCGCTTTAGAGCTTCGGCGATGAAGCTCGCGTTCTCCTCACGGATCTGCTTTTGCAAGTCCAGATCGAATAAGTGAACATCGACGCCATTATCCTCGAGGTAACGAATCCCTTGCCGGTCCACCGTAGGATCAGGATCCTCAATTCCCACCCAAACCTTCTTTATCCGCGGCATTCACGATGCGCTCCGCACAGGGTAGCTTGCGATGGCTCCTTGCTCCCGGTGCGCATGGTTCCAAAGTTGCAAAGAGAGCTGAACCATCGAGCTGTTCACCGCGATGTTTCAGGTCTAGTAGCGTGTATTCGGCGTGATCGCCTTGGCGGAGTTCGCCTCGAAAAGCCGTGTCGATACTCCCATCCGGCTTTACAAGCACAGCGCCGACGCGGGGACTAGGTTTCCCGTCAGCGCGCTGTTCGTTCGCGGAAAGCTTCATCACCTCGATGGCTTTCTTCATCATCTTACGCGGGTCGAACTTCGACTTTGTGGCCATGACAGAGTGAACAGTAATCTAGAGCGCAGCCGACGCACCGGCGGAAGAGCCAACGGCGGCGGTGACAGCGGCAGAGATGGCGCTGGCGGCAGCGGGAGTAGTAGTAATTGTTGTCCGTGTCGTTGTCGTTGTTCTCGTCATCATCATCGCCATCGCGATCATCATTGTGCTCGTGATGGTACTGATATTAGCGCGTGTGCGATCGAGTAGTTCAGTTCCTTGAACCACGTCAGCGCGACTTGTTCGACTTCATCTTCGAGAAGTCTCATAGCACAGCTTTCCATTCCCGGATGAGCTCCGCCCAAGCCGCTTGAGCTCTGCGAGCAAGTTGATCGCGCTGGTTGTATTTGACCGGGCTCGTCCTCTTCCCTTTCTTGCTCTTTGCGTGCGCCAAGTCGGCTGCGACGCGCGTGGTGTGCACCTGTTGGAGCCACAGTGCAGCCTTCGGCAGAGCTTTGACAAACGCACCATTATTCAGCCAGTTGCCGTAATCAGGATGCATGCTCCCCCGTCGGCGTCGCCTTAGCGAAGGCTCTAGCTAACGAAGGATGACGGCGCGAGAAATTTTGCACCAAAACTTCGTTGAAGGTGTCGAGAATCAAGACCCAACTTGAAGGATCACCGACTTCAAGTTGCTGAAGCCTCAAGCAACGCCGCTCCACATCGCGCCAGTCATTCCCGAGAGCCTTGCGCCACGAAATCTTAATTCCGATTCGCTGCTTTTCTTTGAAAAAGCGCTCGAGCACTCCGGTCCGTCTTGGCCCTCGCTTCCGCAAGCCAACACTCTTAAGCAGGAGCTTTACAGACTCGTGAACGTCATTCGACGGATTCCATGATGCCGTCGACCATGGCCATACCGCAACCAGTCGCGACGCAGCATAGCGGGCCAAATCAGCGTCAGCCGATTTGGTCTGGTCTTCGATGTACTTTTGGGCGTCGGCGTGTTTGAACGGGGCTGTCGGGTCTTGCCCGAAAAGCCGAAACAGCAATATGGAGCGGGCTAGAGGATGCTGTTGCTGGTCAATAAGCTTCAGTGCGTCCTTGGGTCCGCTGCGACGCGCACGGAACGCGGTGGCCGCGATTCCGAGCAGAATGCTCTTCTCTTCGGAGCGACCTTCGGCTGTTCGGATCACGCGTCGATACGGCAAGGTATTCGCGCTCGGTTCGGAGACGTCCATCGCATCGATGTAATGCGCCGCGCTGGAATCGTAGGTGGGATCGCGGCGGAGCACAGTTAGAAGCACATCCGCTGCCTCTTTGTCGTTGGGAAACTTCTTTAGATATGTCGCGAATAACCACGATAGATCAGGTCGATGGGGTATGATTTGCGCGATTCGCCGTAATATCCGTCGCGAAGCGTTCATCCGGAAGAGCGAGAACTTAAATTTGGTCGGATCCGTCACAACCCATGTGCCCTGTTTCTTTGCAATGCTCGCATAAAACAGCTTTGTAAGGCGCTTTTGCGATGCACGAGAAGCGCGGCCTCTTTTGGTTCGTGCCAAAACACTGCTCGGCACGTTTTTTCTCAATTCATCCAAATTGGCTACCTTCCGGCAGTCGATTTTCTGAGCCTGTGGAACTAACCCGACATACTTTGATGCAATGTCTAGGCGTAGAAGCGCGCGACGGACTGCGCTTTCATCCTTGGCCATCACCTTGATGTCATCGACGTAGCGCAGATAAACTACGCCCCGAAAGTTCATTCGGTCGAACCGAAATAAGAAGCATTCCGCGAGGAACGCAGATGCTTCCGGTCCCTGAGGAATGCCATGTCCCAGGCTTCTGCCTTCATCGTTCTCTGTCCACTTGCGGAGACATTTGAAGAGCAGGTCGAGGAGCTCTGTGTTGTGAACCTTCTTTCCAAGAACGGCTCCAAGCAGCGTGTGATCGATCAGCTCATAAAACGAAACTAGATCGAAATCGGCAACGTAATCGTTGCCGCGGTTATATGAGTCAACGAGCGCTTTGTCGAACGCGCGATAGCAGCGCTTCCACCCGCGATAGAAGAAGAGGCTGCTTTTGTCGGCGACCAGCGCCCCAAAGTTACGTTTCAGAGCAGTCTTCCGCTGCTCTGACCGAAAAGCGTTCGCGATTACATTGGCAATCGCCTGATATACTATTTGGTCTTGTAGTGTGAGCAGGCGCAACGGTCGGAGAACTCCGGATTTCTTCGGCTGGAATACGCAGGTCGCTGGCGAAGGTTCGTAGGTCCCATTTTTGATAGCGTCGATTAGGGCCGTTAGGTTTTCAGTGCTGGCGAGTTGGTATGACTCGTAAAGATGTCGTGAGAATGCCTTGTAGTCGCGGTTCTGTCCGCGAACGACGCGGTCGAACGCTAACTGAAAATTCGCCAACGACGTGAAGCTGGTCGGGAGCGGCATTTCTTCAGGCGTGCAATCCGCCGAGTCGCATCCGAAGCTCCCCGCTCAGCAGTTTCGGAAGGAGCGTGTCGCGCATTCGAGCGAGCGTTCGTGATTCGCGGCTGTTTGTTTTCACTCTTGCGAATAACGGCGAACTGACTTCGCCGAAACGAATCGCGAGCTCGCTGGGCGGGACAGCTATGAGATAGCTACCGAGGCATTCCGCCGGAGCGCGTTGGCGTCCGCTCGTTCCTGTCATGTTTTGGATCGCGTGAGCACGAAGGGAGTCAGAGCGGGCTAGAAGGTAGCCAAGCTGTGGCGGTAGAGGTGGCCTCGGCGAGAATACGATGTACTCAGTCGAGCCCCAGCCGATTTCGCCATCGTTCAGAAAATCGACGAAGGCTGTCTTACCGTTTTCTAGACATGGCGTAATTCGAGCGAGGAGAGTGTCGCCGTTTTGGAATTTAGTGCCCGATCTAAACTCACGTTGGATCACTTCATCAGGACAATGACCCTGCGTCGGCATGTTCTTCATGTCGAGGTAAGGCGCAAAAGTTCTCGGCTCCAATTTCCGACGTGGATTTACTTCGATTGCTTCTGGCAGCGGTACGACTTCCCAGCCTTTCGGAATTGGGCCGAGTTCTGAATCTTGGAACTCGTTAGGGAAAAGCGCGGCGGTAGCGGAATCGTGGTCGGCGCGCTGGCGGCCGTCGAGTTTGGCGCGGACGGGGTCGAAATCGACAAACCAGCTCTGGAAGAGTGCCCGCGCCATCGCCTCCAGCGTGGCGTTCATCCGTCGGTTCAACTCAATCTTGTCATCCAGCGCGCCAAGCATCGCCGCGACGCCTTTTTGCTCGGTAATTGGCGGAACTGTGACTGTAAGTCTGCGCTGGTTAGTTAGGCTCACGTAATCAGCCATGTCTGTCTCGCCTTTGCGGGAATTCAGCTGCTCGTGGAACGCGCGCGACTGAAGAAAATAGTAAAGGTACCGTTGATCTAACTGATCAGCGTCTTTGACACGCCAGAAAGTCGTCTGCGGTGAACAAACAAAGGGCGGTGAATTTAAGGGTACGTACGCAACCTTACCCACGGTGCCCTTATGCGAAAGAAGGACGTCGCCGCCAGCGCCAATACCTTTCCTGACGCGGCGTAACGCCACCTCGTTTATTCGCTGTGCTGATTCGAATAGCACGCGTCCGCTGTCCATGTCAGCGGCGCGAATAAACTGCACGCCATCACCGGTAAATTCATCAGGTCGCGGTCGATTTTCACCGTGATTGCCGTCTTCGACAAGCAGGGCTCCGCGAGCTTCGAGGTCCGCGACGGTTGCTTGTGCCCAGTTAGGGTTCATTGCAAAGTTGCCGTTCCGGGCTGTTCCGGTTGATTGCCGCGAATCATATTCCCCGGAGTAGTGCTACGCCGAAAGTGTCGTGGTTGCCGGTGGGACGATACACTTCGAAATGCGTGACCAAGTCTTGGTCGGCGCGAACCCGATTGGGATCCAGCCCCGCTCCGTGCGCAAACGAATTTGTCAAAACTGTCCAAGGATCTCCAGGATTTGTCCTTTGTGGATCGCGGAAAAAAGCTAGAAACCAATTCGTGCCAGTCGGGTTGATATCCCCAATTTTTTCTAGATCGTAATGCACCTTGCCGACAGCGAAGTCTCCACCTTCAATCAGCATGGGCTTGCCGCCGTTTACGGGTCGCAGCCAAATATCTACGCGTCGTGGCGCGCCGACTGGCCCGCGATAAGGCATTTCGTGGCGAATGTCCATGTGCTGCAGTAACGGACTCATTAATAGGTGCTCATAGAGTGCCGTTATGATCCCCGTTTCGTAGAACGTATTAGCAGTTGGATGATATTTTCTGGAGCCTTTCCGTCCTGCGGTAAGCACAAAAAGCCGGGCAGCGACTGATTGCACGGCGGGATGAACTAACGAAAAGACCGTTTGAGGTATGTACGCCATTCGGTGAAATCTTTTCAGCTCAACACGATAAAATGCGGAGGTTCGACTTGATTGCCTCCTCAAGCTTCGCTGACTCAGCGAACTGCGAATTTAATTCGGCGACGAGTCGTGTCATTTTCTCGTCGAAAGGTTCGGCTTCGTCTTCGATCTCTTCAGCGCCGACATAGCGGCCGGGCGTGAGCACGCAATCGTGCTGCGCGATTTCATCAGTCGTTGCGGATTTGCAGAAGCCGGGGACGTCGGCGTATTCGCGCACTTCCGAATGCGGATTGCGCAGTGGGTCGTCGGTGCCACGCCACGCGTGATAAGTCTGCGCGATGCGCTTAATTTCTTCATCAGTTAGTTCGCGATGAACGCGATCAATGAGACGGCCCAGTTTGCGCGCGTCGATGAAAAGCGTCTGCCGATGTCGATCGCGGAAGCGGGCGTTGCGTTTATCCCGAGAAAGGAACCAAAGACACACTGGTATCTGAGTTGAATAAAAGAGCTGACCGGGAAGGGCGACCATGCAGTCGACGAGGTCGGCTTCGACGATGGCGCGGCGGATTTCGCCTTCGCCGCTTTGATTCGAGGACATGCTACCATTGGCGAGGACGAAGCCGGCCATGCCGGTGGGCGCGAGATGATGGATGAAGTGCTGCACCCAAGGCGAAGTTGGCGTTGCCGCGCGGGGGAAGGCCGAACTGCCAGCGCGCGTCGTCGTCTTTACGGAACCAGTCGGAGTCGTTGAAGGGCGGATTGGCGAGGACGAAGTCGGCGCGCAGATCGGGATGGAGATCGCGCCGGAAGGTGTCGGCCTGCTCTTCGCCGAGATCGGCTTCGATGCCGCGGATGGCGAGGTTCATCATGGCGAGACGGCGCGTGGTGGCGTTGCTCTCCTGACCGTAGATGCTGATGTCGCCAAGCCGGCCGCCGTGGGCTTCGACGAATTTTTCCGATTGCACGAACATGCCGCCGGAACCGCAGCAGGGATCGTAAATGCGGCCTTTGTAGGGAGCGAGCATCTCGACGAGGAGTCGCACGACGCTTTGCGGGGTGTAGAACTGGCCGCCTTTCTTTCCCTCAGCACTGGCGAACTGGCTGAGGAAGTATTCGTATACGCGACCTAAAACATCTTTCGAACGACTCGCTTTATCGCCCATGCCGATCGTACCGATGAGGTCGATGAGTTCACCGAGACGGTTCTTGTCGAGCGCGGGCCGGGCGTAGTCTTTCGGCAGAATGCCTTTCAAGCGCGGGTTATCGCGCTCGATCGCGACCATTGCGTCATCGACGATTTTTCCGATGGTTGGCTGTTTCGCGCTGTTTTGGAGATAGCTCCAACGCGCGGCAGGCGGCACCCAGAAGATGTTCTCGGCGCGGTACTCATCAGGATCTTCGGGACTAGCACCGGCGTATTCGCCTCGGCCTCCGAGCAACTTTGCGTGGTGTTCCTCGAAGCTGTCCGAGATGTACTTGAGGAAGATCAGGCCAAGGACGACATGCTTGTACTCGGCCGCGTCCATGTTCGAACGCAGCTTGTCAGCAGCGAGCCAGAGCTTGGCTTCGAAGCCGATGTTGGCGGAGCTGCTGTTCGATGATTTTGTCGATCTTGAGCGTGCCATTTAGTAGGCGCAATTCTACCCGAAACTTTTCCTGATGAGAAGTGAGAAGAAACGCTGCGATGATTCGCCACGTCCAATAGCTGGTCGAACATCAAGCTAACTGATGTTTGCTTGCGTGGATCCCGTCGTTCGTGCGGTTTTCTCCGGGAACTCGAAACCGACTTTTCCGTCCTCCGATTTCAGATAGGCAGAGAACGGTCGTCCTCGTTTTGAAATGAAGCCGTCGAGGAGATCCGTCTGAAATTCGACCGCGCAAGGATTGCCGCAGAAATGTCCCCAAATGAGCCCTTCTTCGAGCTTTATCGGCGGAAAGCGCGTACAGCCGCGCGGCGAAGCTTGGCGATTGTCTCAGCGCTCGTTGGTTGATGAAAGTTCACTATAGCTTGGCAACATACCACGGCGGCGCCGCTGACATGAATAAAAGGTGCGCCATGTGGTTGCCAACCTTCCTTCAGCGCGGCATTCACTTTTTCGACGAGCGAACCGAGGTCTTGGCTTTCAAGAATTTTGTACTCTTCGATCGTGTCCATCTGCCTATCATCGGAAAGCGCGCGGCCGTGGTCGAGGAGGATTTACTGTCTGTGCGAGAGTCCGCCCGCGCAAGATCGGCGCGGATTCGATCTAATCAGCGACGCGCTGCCATTCGGCCGGCTGTGGTATGCCGAGCCAAACGCAATCAGCAATGCAATCGGCTACGCGAAATTCTACAGCCGCTCGCACAATGCTGTGATTCGCGTTTACGACGAATCACGCAACGTGATCGACACGCACGAGCAAACCTTCATTTCTTGCCCCGGTTTTTAGCAGCCCGTTGATTCGCGGGAAAGATTTTTTGACTGGCGACTATTCACACTCTCTGACATGCTCATTTGCGTGCCAATGAAGTTTTGGGAAATCATCGCCGATAATCTAAGCAAAGCCGGTTGGATTTGGGGCTGTGTTTCATCGATTGATTCCAACGGGCAAACGATCTGGATTGCTGATGCGCATCGCGATAACGGAAAGAGGTTTATCGTTCGCGCCGACGAAAAGCTGAGAGCGTTTCTCGAACTTCAACGAGTCACGCGCGAATCATTCCAGTTCCCAAATGCCGAATGATTCGGCACAGTTCTCGTTCGAGTGTACTCTGCCGCTCGACCGGCTGAACCAATTTATTCCGAAGATCAACGCCGTAACGACGAAATACGTAACGGCATAATTGTGAGCGGTGGCGGTCTGCTGTGACAGCCACCGCTTTTGGCCGTTATCTTAAGTGTTCTTGAATCGCCGGTAAAGAAACCTTGAGGCTTTCTACAGCTAGTTGCCGTACTTGTGTTGCGACCTTGCTGCCTGCAAAAGCATGTGCAAGATTATGCAGCGCCAATCCGGCAATGACTTCGTTTACGGCCTCGCTCAATTTGATATTAGGAGGGGCCCAGGCCAGCAGCCTCCATGAATAGCTTTCCATAGTTCAATGATGCGTTCAGGGTCCATACTCTATCCTTTGTTTTTGTTATGGGTTGCTATAATGGCTACTGTAAGACCGCAACCCTTCGGGCAGTGCAGTAGATTGGCGGCAAGCGGTTTTCCAAAGTTCATGGAATCCTCTCAATCCGACATTTGAACTGGAAAATACCGCTGCAAGCCACGAAGCCCCATAGGACTTTAGTCGTACCGTCCGAATCGGAGGCGTGAGGCGCGTTTGCGCTACAACCGATGACTGGTGACCCGATGGTAAGGGACGTTATTCAAATTTCTTCTAATCGCCGATTCGAGTTCCATAAACGCAGTTAATTTTTCATCTGCGTGCACGATGAAACGTTTTCCGTCGTCGCGAGCCGCGAAGCAATCCTTTGGGTTAGACCATTAGCGTCGTCACCCCGATCTCGCCTTGGCCGAGCGGGGAATAATATGATTGAGCCCGCCGATTGCGCATAGGTTTTTCGGGTGGAAAGTTGGGACGAACCGCTCGGAGCTGAGGACCGATCAGTTCGACTTAAACTAAAACAAAGATAGGATCTTCACCCCTGGAGAGCAAAACACTCACAAGGAGATCACCACATGACCACGAAAGCCTTACTTGTTAAGCTGGAGGCAAAACCGGGCAAAGAAAACGAAGTCGCCAAATTTCTGCGCGACGGGCAGGGCTTGGTTGCACAAGAGCCTGCAACAACCGCTTGGTTCGGCATTCGACTTGGCCCGAGCACCTTCGCCATCTTTGACGCATTTCCGGATGATGCCGGACGCGACGCGCACCTGGCGGGAAAAGTTGCCAAGGCGCTGATGGAGAAAGCGCCAGAGCTACTGGCGGAGCCGCCGAAGATTGAGAAGGCAGACGTATTGGCAGACAGGTTACCGGGTTAATCGGTTAGACCGCACCGAGAGCTTTGAATAAAATCGGCCGAAATGATCCTTGCGCCTGTGGTAGCGGCAAGAAATTTAAGCGTTGCTGCGGCACTCGACGCCGAACGGCTCGTGGGCATCACCATCGACCGCGAATCGAAGCAAATAATCCAGGTAACGAAAGATATCCTTATCAATCAAATCAAGCGTGATGCTCCTGCCATTGGAGAGTCGTTCGATCGTCTCCACGACTCCGATCTCCGCGAGATCGCTGACCTCGATGATGCACGTTTACGAAGTACGCCCGCGCAAAGACAAAAAGGGTTTTGATCTAATCTCCGATGCACTGCCATTCGGCAGGCTGTGGTATGGCGAGCCGAACACAATCAGCAACGCAATCGCGAATGCAGTTGACTACGCTAAGCTTCGCAGTCGCTCACATGACGCTGTGATTCGCGTTTACGATGAGGCTGGCAATGTGATCGAAAACGCATGAGGTAAAGTGGGCAGTTTCAAACAGCCGTGAGCCCGACTGCAACTTTGCTCGACTGAAAAAAAGCAACGCGACACAAGCGTGCAACGGTCTCAAGGTCGAAGCCGTGAGGCAATATCTGGGCACACTTTAGCAAAAAACGCCCAGCGTCAGAGCAGTATGTGTGTGTACCTATGAATACCAAAGAACGGCCAGAAATCTTTTCTCGTGTTGAGAAATCAAGGAAAGGCCGAAAACAAGAAAGCACACTCAAACATTCTATGAACGCAAAACTCATATTTTCCTTAAGTTGGTTAGCTGCGGTGACGTTAACCGCGTCGCCGGTAAACGCTGCTCCGCGCGCTGGCGGCGGCGGCCATGGCCATGGCCATGGGCACATGTCGATGCCGTCCCGAGGCGGAGCGACATTCAGCCGCGGCGGCAACTGGAGCGGTCGCAATTGGAGCGGTCGCAACTGGAGCGGCGGTAATTGGAGCGGTCGCAATTGGAGCGGCGGTAATTGGAGCGGTCGCAATTGGAGCGGCGGTAACCAATTCATCTTTACCGGTGGATTTGGTTTGCCGTTCTTCTACGGGTATCCCTCTTACGGGTACTATCCGTACGGCTATTACGGCAATCAAGGCTACGGCTACGGCAACAACCAAGGGTACGGCTACTACGGCAACAACCAAGGGTACGGCTACTACGGCAACAACCAAGGGTACGGCTACGGCAACAACCAAGGGTACGGCTACTACGGCAACAACCAAGGGTACCGTTACGGCAACGGCAACCAAGGGTATCGCTACGGCAACGGCAACCAAGGGTATCGCTACGGCAAACAACGGCAGGAGCAAAAAGGGCAAATACGTGAGCGAAGCAGACGCGATCAAACAGGGAGATAGGCCCGCGCCGGGGTTCACGATTGCCAAAAAATCGCTGTCCAAACTTCGATTGGCGCTTCTGCACGTCGCTTCCCAAACGACCAAGGCCTTTTCGCATTGCTACACATCGCTGGAATCGCTCTTGAAAGCCAAATGGCAAAGAATCCGGCCCCCTGCGCCACCGAGGATTTCTACACACGTTTACGAGATTCGGCCACGGGGCGATCATCGCGGCATCGATCTGATTTTCGTTGCGCTGCCATTCGGTCGCTTGTGGTACGGCGACCCTGATGCAATCACGACCGCAATCGAGTAAGCGAAGGCTTGCAGCCGATCACAAAATGCTGTGATTCACGTTTACGATGCAACGGGCAATGTGACCGAGACGCACGAGCACGCGGGCGAGTTCAAAGAGTGGTGACTGGTGACGTTTCTGGGCCATCCGGCGAAACAAAAAGCCGCCACATGGTGAAGCGTGACGGCTGATTGCGAAATGCTGCTGTTTGTTGGGGCGGTCGCAGCCTTTACGGATTGTTGACCACTTGCGGCGCAGGTTTGCTCGCTTCAAGCTGTGCGCTGACCTCTTGGATTTGCGACCCTCCTCTTTGAGCTGCGCAGTTGAGAGCTTGAATTTCCTTTTCCTGTTGCGGGTCGTTCGAAAGATTTTGGGTTGAGTATCCTTAGCGTGCCGGCGGCAAGGTCTGAGGCTTTGCGTTTGCGCGTTTCAGCAAGCCGAAGAGATCACTGTCAGTAGAAAAGACGAGCGTCGTATCTTTCGTAAGCACTTTCCGATATGTGTCCATGCTCTTGAGGAAATTGTAGAATTCGGCGGCTTGCGGATTCTGGGTGTAAGCCCGCGCATAAATCTCGGTCGCTTTCGCGTCGGATTCGCCACGGATCTGTTGCACCTGCCGGTAAGCGGTCGATTGAATTTCATTTAAGTCACGTTCTTTTTGTCCGGCGATGCGTGCCGCTTCCCCTTCGCCTTCCGAGCGAAACCGCTGCGCAATCTGCCCCCGTTCGCTCATCATTCGCTGGTAGATTCGACCGAGCACATCAGGATTGTAATTCACGCGTTTGAGCCGGAGGTCGAGCAGCTCGATGCCAAACTCCGACAATTTCCCTGCCGCTTTCGTCCTAATCTCGTCCTCGATTTTCAATCGGCCGTACTCGATCGGCGGCAGGACTCCAATCGTTCCCAGGCCCGTTGGCACATTTTTTAGATTTTCATCGCGTAGCGGTTTGCGATTCTTGTCGATGCGAACAATCTCGATCAGGTCATGTTTGGCGACAGCGTTGCGTGTCTCGCTTCCAAGAATGTCTTCCAACCGCGATTGCGCGCTTCGCTCATCGCGCAGGCGGACGAAATAGGTCTTGGCGTCGTTGATTCGCCAGCGGGCAAATGTATCGACATGAATGTAAGTCTTGTCCCGGGTTGGAATGGCAACGGGCGCGCCGTCCCATTCGAGAAATCGCTTATCGATCCGGTTGACTTCTTGAATGATGGGAAGCTTAAAGTGCAATCCCGGGTCCGTGATTGGTTCTCCAACCGGTTTGCCGAATTGCGTAATGATTACTTGTTCCGTCTGGTGAACGGCGAAGAAACATCCTTGCAACGCCCGCAAAAAGACGAACGCGAGGACGATTGACACGAGCCAAAGACAACCGCGCTTGCTCATTTCTTTTCCAGGGGTTTTCCGGTGAGCGGCAGGATCGGCAACAGATTTCGCATCGAATCGTCGATAATGATTTTCTCGCCGGTCGCAGAGAGCACGTCGCCCATGGTTTCGAGATAGAGCCGCGTCCGCGTGATTTCCGGCGCCTTGATGTATTGCTCGAGCATGGCATTGAATGATGCGACGTCGCCCTCCGCTTCATTGACGCGCTTGAATCGGTAGCCTTCGGCCGCGCGAATTGCCTGGTCCGCCTGCCCCTTCGCTCTAGGCACTGCTTCATTGTAATCGCCGTTCGCGATGTTAATGGCGTTTTCGCGGTCTTGTTGCGCTTTGTTGACTTCGTTGAAGGAGGCCTGGACCTCAGCAGGGGGGTTGACATTCTTCAGTTGCACCTGATCGACGCGGACGCCGAGCATGTAGCGTTTCGCCAATTCCTGCATTCGCGCAAGCGCCGAGACCTCGATGTCTTGGCGGCCGATCGTAATGACTTCGTCCACGGTTCGGTCGCCGATCACTTCGCGCATCGCCGCTTCCGATAAATCGCGCAACGTCTGGGCAGGATTACGGACGTCGAACAGATATTGTTTGGGATCGTCGATGCGGTATTGCACGACCCATTCGACAAGTGCGGCGTTCAGGTCACCTGTGACCATTGACCTTTCTTCCTCCGCGTCTGTCGGCGGTTGGTCGGGATTTGTGTATCCAGGAGTCGTGAAGCCGAACTCAAGTTTCAATTGCCGCCGCGTAGGCACGACAATTACGTCATCGATCCCTAAGGGCAGCTTGAAATGCAGCCCTGGCTCGACGGTTTTCAAAAACTTGCCAAACCGAAGAACGACCCCTTCGGATTCGGCCTGCACCGTGTAGCACGCTGTCCATATCAAAACCACCAGAAGAATGACGATGACAACACCGGCGATCAATCGCGCGGGGAAACGCGGCAGATGAAAATTGTAAACGACGGGAGATTGGCTGTTCATGCTGGTTCGCGCGGGCGGACCTCATTCCAAATCTTTCTCAACGGAGCGTAAACGAGTAAACCGTATTGGAAAGGCGAAAGTTGCTGTTTCCGATTCGTTTAAGCGTTCTCGAAGCGCATCGGTTACCATCGGCTGTGTGCCGATACTCCTGCGACGAGAATGCTGTGATTCCGTGCAAGATTGCGTAAAAGGGCTCGTAAACATTTCGTGGTTTCTCTGGTACGCCCTGTCTTGTTTCCGAGCTTTCGCGCATCGCACAACAACACAACATTCGCTTGCCTGAGAATAACTTCTTTTCGATTAAGCAGCTATGATGCGCTTCGCTCATCTAACCAACCAACGGCCAATTTTGATATACGAGTCAAGCGGGCCAGTTAACAGCTCGCCGCCCGAACCACCAATTCCAGTTCGGCAAACGCAGTTAGCTTTTCATCATGCACAACAAATCGCTTTCCGTAGTCGCGGTGCGCATCAACAATCCAGATTGTTCGCCTGTTGAAATCAATCGCTGACGCCCCAACTCCACCCGGCTGTCAGCGATGATCCCTTCGCCGCAATATTACGGGATTCAGGGCAGGCACTGAAATGAAATGCTTTTGCACCTGGGACATCGGCCAGCCGCTTCTAATGGAACGGGCCGAGTGAAATGCTTAATGTATCGACAATCTTTGCATTTCCATCGCATCGAACGCTCCTCTTCCGATGCTTGAAGTTGCTTAAGGGCGAAATCCGCCTGTTCCCGGATTGTCTCTAGGATCGCCTTGAGAGGCTTTAACGACGTTTCGGCCATAAATTCAGTTCCAGTTGCTGCAGGCGCTTGCGGAGCTTTCGTCGCGGCAGACGTATGGGGGATCGTCGGAGTTTCAGCAGGAGGCTTCGTGCCAGTCGTCCCATGTTCTAATGAACATAGAAGACGGAATTCGACGGTCAAGACATTCTCAATTGAAACTGGCGGGCCCCGACGCATTAGCAACGCGGTTGACTACGCAAAGTTTCGCAGCCGGTCACACCATGCTGTGATCCGGGTTTACGATGATGCTGGGCAACGTGATCGAGACGCACGAACACACGGGCGATTTCAAAGAGCCGTAGGATCGCGCTAGAATCGTTTTTGATTGCCGGCCGACAAAATGAAAACTTGATGCGCGGAAAGGCTGACATGCTTAAATCCTGAAGCCAGCGCCGATTGAATCAGTCTGTCAGCGATCAGAGATAAGAGGGCAGAGGACCAGCCTTCGCACCAGGCTACACTCGGCATGCAGATGTTCAGAGATCAAAGCCGCCGACTTTCGATTGCCTCAAGATTTTGGCACGAAGGGCCAGAAGATCGGGATGAGGATGCTGGCTACGATCCAAAGTAGGGCAATAATAGACTTGATGCATTAGACGGCACATCGTATTTCCCCAATTTGGGATGGAATACGATTACTGCGATAATTTCGATTTGGCTGGCGCGTTTAAGGAGAAATACGAGGCGATGTCTTTTCGATCTCCTGATCTTCAATCAATCGCTCAGGCGTTTATTCGCAATATGAATCGGGTACGCGGAACGGCTATGTTGCCAGTAAGGCTTGTGTCATTAGCAACGATAAACGAATGCGCTCGCATGGAAGCCTTGCTTAACAAAAAAATTGCCTTCCATGACAACAGAATCGTACGAGGGCATCCAGACTTTGACATTGACCTATTTAAACAGGTCGATGCTGAACGGCAGAGGATTATACAGGAATGGGTAAAACAGCCCGACTTCAATGCAAAGGCAGTACAAATCGGTCGGGAAGGATTGAATCTTTGCATTGACGCTGGACAAGAGCAGGCCCGCGAAAGTGTTCAAGCGATCATGGCAGGGATGATAATGGGTTTATGGACAGCATTGGAATCGCTCACGCAGGATACTTGGATTTCAGCAGTGAATGCCTGTCCTGCTCCCCTAGCTAGTAACGTCATGTCTGCTGCTGATTCGGCGCTGAAGACTGGAAATCAAGCAAAGTCAATTTCATACGCGCACTTCACTGGCTCCGGCTTTGATTTTCGCAGGACAATGGGGACGCTGTTATTCAGGGAAAAGAAGGTGGATTTCCAGCAGCTAAAAACTATTAGGGCTGCTTACAAAGTAGCGTTCGCAGATGAGCTAGATTCGATTTTTGACAACAGCGTAGAAGCACTTTCGCTACTTGAAGCTATAAGGAACCTGTTTGCCCACAAAGGTGGAGTAATAGACGAAAAATTTAAGGGCAAAGTCAGCAAGATTACTCAATTCAAGGAACTGAATGTTGGAGACGTATTGATACTGAATGGGAAGTACATCGTTACTATCGCCAATGTCGTTGCGCATTTTTCCGAGTCTCTTGTGACCGCCGTCGATAAGTGGATTATCGAGAATCCCGAGCCTAGCGATGCCGATTATGATTCTTAATCTTGCGCTGCTTTTTGTATTCGGCCTCGCGTCGATCCAGTTCTCTTTTATCAATCGAGAGGATTTGCCGCATGGCGTTGCGGAATTTTGCCATCGGTTTCTGGACTTGGTGAATCGCTGTCGGCATGGCGCACGATACTCAATCGCGCATTCATTGGCAAATCCGCTGATTTACGGGTAATACGAGACATGAAAACATTCTTTAGCGCGCTGTGCGCGATTCTCGTCGCTGCGGCGATTCTTTATGTCATCGCTTCTGTTTCATCAAACGGGAATGTTCGCGCCCGGACAAACGAACGAACACGGCAAATCCAGTTACAGTCCGATAGTGAGCATGAACAAATGCTCTGGAGCGCGGAGATGAGTAGAACCCATAATCAAATTGATCCTAGCGGAGAAAAGCTGACGGCGAGATTGATCGAAATTAAGGAAGCGAGTGAAGCAGGAAAGCCAATCCCGCCAAGCCCATTTTTACCTCCTTCGAATTAGATGAAGATAAAGTCTCTTGGCTCAGGGAAGTTTGAAATACAACCCGAAGATGGCAACGAACAGATTATTTGCCGCCTTGTCTTGGTCCTTTTGGATAACCTATTTCCCAACACTTCAGACCGAGTTCGTCCAACTTCTTCTTTAGTTCTTCTGTCAGCGCTCCGACAACTGGCGACTGACACGGTACTAGCACGAAGTGAAGGTGACGGCCTTCCGACTGAAAATCGAATTGCCGATCCTCTAGGATCATCAAGCTCGTCACAAAGTGAAACGACTTCTCGAAATCAATTATGAAAACATCTGGGTTTAGTTCCACTATTCCCTTTTCCTTGCGCAAGCTTGTACGCGCCCGGTCGGAAGCTTTCTGGCCGTATGTATTCTCTGTGTCGTACTGGAGAATCAATATTGCTGTTTTAATCGGTAGGTCGTTCATCGCGTTTTCTTTTACGCCGGTTGCCACGTCCCTGTCGTTTGTGGCGGAAGACCATCACCACCTTGACCAATGAGCTTGGAATACATTAATCGTTTGCCCGCAAAGCTCGCTATGGCTTTTAAGAATCGCCCTTTGTCATTGTCTTTGCGCTCGTTAAATCGGAACGCCTGTTCATCCAGATACCGGAACAAATGAAAAGGCTCAACGTTCACATAGGTTCCTTTGATACCGCGCTTGAGCAGACTCCAGAAGTTTTCCAACCCGTTAGTGTGAACATGGCCTTTCGCGTAGCTCTCGGCGTGATCAATGACTTGGTGGACAAACTCGTCGTTGAGTTTCGCGTAAGAAGGAAATGCATCCGTGATTACCTCGGAACCCTTTTCCACGTTTTCGCGCACAGCGGAATCGAGTTGAGAGCGGCGAACGTTGGGCAGCACCTTGCAACGAACGCGCGATTCGCGCTCGGGCGAATTACGCTCCAGCAATCCCATTACCGCGGCCTTGCCAGCGCCACCAGTTCCAAGGTGTTTCTTCTTGCTCTTGTGCATATTGCGAGCAAGACCGCCGATGAAAGTTTCGTCCGCCTCAACGCGACCGGAAAACTTTTCAATAGAGCCATCCTGTATTGCCAAGCGGATTCGGTGAAGCATAAACCAAGCGGTCTTTTGCGTTACGCCAAGCGCGCGGTGAAGCTCATAAGAACTGATTCCGTTCTTCGCGTTCACAATCATCCACGTCGCGGGAAGCCACTTCTCCAATCCCAAAGGACTATCCTCAAAGATCGTTCCCACCTTCACGCTAAATTGTTTCTTACAGCCTTTGCAGTTCCACACTCGGCGGCCTACTACCAGCTTGCCAACGTCTTTGGAATTGCACCTGGGACAACGCACGCCATGAGGCCAGCGCATCCCTACAAAGAAGTCGTGGCAAACGTCTGCGTTACCAAAATACCGCACTGCTCCGATCAACGTTTTGGGAATTTCTTTCGTGTTCACACCCTACTATATCCGTAAACATTCAATGCGTCAACTATATTATCACCCAAAGTAGGATATTGAGCGGCGCACCGATTTTCGGGAAGTCGGAAAAGCGGTAACCGCCCGCGCCGAAAACATAGGTATTGGTCTGGTGCCCGATCGGGGTCGCGAAACTGGCCGCGCAACCGAACATGATTGCGACCGCGAACGGCCGCGCATCGACCCCCATCGCGGCCGCGATTTCGAAGGCGATCGGGGTTAGGAGGACGGCAACAGCGTTGTTGCTGATCAGCTCGGTGAGGAGCGTCGCCACAAGATACGTGACCGAGAGAGTGACAGCTGGTCCGAAGCGCCCGACCGCGCCGGTCACGCCGCTCGCGATGAGATGGGCGGCGCCAGTGGTTTCCATCGCGGTGCCGAGCGCGAGCATGCCAAGAATCATATAGAGGATTCTCCATTGGACCGCTCCGCGCGCTTCCTCGATGTCGAGGCAGCGGGTGAGCACGACGAAGATGGCGGCGATCAAGGCTAGGGCAGCGATCGGCAGGACGTGAAAGGCGCCGAGCACGATGACGCTGCTGATGGCCATGATCGCGAGGGGCGCTTTGTGCCGGCGAAAAGCGCGTTGTGTCGGCTCGGTTAGACTGAGGAAGTCGCGCTCTTGCATGAGGCGATGAATTCCCTCGGCCGGGCCTTGCACAAGGAGGGTGTCGCCAAAGGCCAGCTCCACATCTTCGAAATGTTCGCGCAGGTTTTCTCCCTGGCGATGGACGGCCAGGATGTGGACGCCGTAACGCTTCCGGAAATTGAGGTCACGAAGTGTCTTGCGGAGAAAGGTGGAGCGGTTCCCGATGATTCCTTCCATGAGGACGGCTTCGCGTTCGCCGGTGGTGGCAACGCCGAGCTCGGCTTCCGATTGGAAAAGCACACCGGACATTTCCTTGATTCCCTTGACTCCGGAGACTGGGGTCTCGAGCAGCAGCTGATCACCGGCGGCAAGACGCAGACTCTTGAGCGGCGTATCGAGCTGCTCGCCGTCGCGCACCACGCCGATGATCCGCGCCTCGCGCAGCCGGGCCAGCGGCGTCTCGGTGATGGTTTTTCCGACGAGTGGCGAGGCATTGCTGATCACCGCCTGGGTGAGAAATAGCCTCGGCATTCCGCCGCCGATCAGGGCCGCGAGGCTCTCACGGTAGGGCAAAAGTTTACGGGCAAAAATGAGCAGATAAGCGACCCCGACGACTGCATATGTGATCCCGAGTGGCGTGATTTCAAACATCCCAAACGGCGCGAGACCGCGACGGTGAGCGATTCCACTTACGAGCAGATTGGTGGATGTGCCGATGAGAGTGCAGGTGCCGCCGAGGATCGAGAAATAAGAAAGCGGGATGAGAAGGCGCGAGGCTTTCAGGTCGGTGTTACGCGCTAGGGCCAGGATCACGGGCACGAAGACTACGACTACCGGCATGTGGTTAACCATAGCCGACAGCGGCAAGGTGAGAAGCGCGAGGGCGAGTTGCGCCCGCCGTTCATTCTTGCCCGCCAGTCGCATGAAGATGCGCGCGAGCGAGTCAATTGCGCCGGTGCGCTCGAGCCCCGCGCTCAAGACGAACATGCAACCGATCACGACCGGCGCGCTATTGCTGAAGACGGCGAGCGTTTCATCCGCGCTCAGGATGCCCGTGACGAGCAGTAATCCCATGGCACCGAGGGCCACCAGATCGGGCGACGCCCACTCGCGGAGGAAAGCAATGAAGACCGTCGCTACGAGCGCAAAGACGATGATCAGATGAAGAGTATGCACGCTCATAGCTCGGTCTCAGATTTCTACCAAGAATCGGCCAGAAGTAGATATAAATGGTAAAACTGGCAACGTGATCGAAACGCACGAGCACAGGGGCGATTTCAAAAACCCGTAAAGCAGATTCGAGTCGCGGTCACAAGGCAGGGTGCTTACCTTCGATTAATGGAACTCAAGCCTCCAGAAACCATTTTCCGATTTCTCTTTAGCTCGTCGGCGCACTTCGCTGGTGAATGCGCAGGCGAAGACTTCTGGCTAACGCCTGCTTTTCCAAGTTTTGATCGGCGAGGTCGTGAATCGATGCGAATCGGAGCGGGGCCGTTTCGGCGATCGCATTTTTGTTTATCCGTCGATGTGCCTGAACGAGACAAATCGGCCAACGTCTATCCCATGTACGAATGGGTGGGCGAGGAGACGAGCGCTTTGCTTGGTGCCTTCTACGGGAAACTGATACTTAATCTCGGCCACATCCAAGCTGGCCGGCTACTCACCGTCCCTTCGTTGCAGGAGCGACCATTTCACCGGTTTGACAAGCCGCCATTCGACGGTCAATCGCGACGCCCTGGTGGATCCGAACTAAATCTCTCGCAAGCCGCTCCACTCGTTGCGAAGTACATAAAGGTCGTCGGCTCCGATGATCAACTACCACTACTCGTGCGAGCTGCGGACTTCTATCGTCTCGGCTTGGAGACATACGATGAACGGCCGGAACTCGGATTCGCCATGTTGATTTCAACACTGGAAGTGCTGACAAGGCTTCGAGAATACTCCGAAAAGGAACTGTACGATGACCGTTTGCTAGATGATCTGCGATTGATTGCTGCGAGCTGTGCCGAGGGGCTAGAGATTGTGAGCCGACTCAAAGCACGGTTGTATCAAATTAAGCGGAAAGTGGCTGCGCTTGTCCGCGACGTTGTGCCCGATTCGTTTTTTGAACAACGCGAGACAAGGCCGGCCTGGGGCTTCATTAAACATCGCGATGAGTTGGTGGAGCGCGTGCGAGCTGCTTATGACATTCGTAGTCGCCTGTTACACACCGGTGATCGCACCGGATTGTGGTACATCGAACACGATCATCAGGGTGAAGAGTACGGTATTGGCAAACCGGTAATGGAAGATAATAAGCTTGCGAACCTACTTTGCCGATCCGTTAATCTTGTTGGGCTGGAAAGAATTACGTCGACTGTCTTGCGGACTATGATTGCGATTTGGTTGGCGCGATAAAAGTCCAGCGGCAGCGGCGAAGATCGTTGCAATGCGGCGATGAAAAAGAAATGATTCTCAGCCCTTGATGGGACGGACTTCGGAATTTCAGCTGCTACTCTAATTTCCGATACGCTGCCATTCGGTCGGCTGTGGTATGGCGAGCCGGACGCAATCAGCAATGCAATCGGATATGCCAAACATCGCAGCTGCTCACATGATGCTGTGATTCGCGTTTACGATGTCACTGGCATCGTGATCCAAACGCACGAGCATGCGGGCGATTTCAAAGAGTCGCTTTCCGGGGTCAAAATTGGTTGGATTAGTGCGCAACCCCGTACTGTTGGCGGGTGTTTAATTAATTGAAGGGAGAGGCGCATTCTAAAAGCGTCGAGGAAATCCTTAGCAGGATCTTTCATCCCTCGCGAAACAACAAACAAGAAGGGAAAACTATATGAAAAGACTTCTCTTAATTGCATTGGTGGCAAGTGGATTGGCTTTCGTTCCCGTGCAGCGTTCTGACGCTCAGATTTCGGTCGGAATTGGCTATCCGGGTTACGGATACGGCTATTATCCGTATGGATACTACCGACCATATCCGTACTATGGCTACTATTCTGGGCCATCATACTATTGGTCCAACGGACACCGCTATTACCGCCACCACCGTCATCATTACTACTATCGGTACTAAGTTGACGTAGGATATAAGTCCACTGAGCAGGCTTGGAAGCGATTCTGGGCCAGCTCTTTTTTTGCCGATATGCCGACCAACGGTCGAATCAGCATTGACAAAGATGGTGCGCCCTGATCAAGGTCGCTCGCCCGGAACATTTGTCACATCGGTATGAAGACGCTTGCGAGCCGAATCCAACACGAATTGCAAGTTGGCCAATGGAAGCATTGCGCTATTTACGAGAACGAATTGCAACGTCTCTGGCCGCCAAACGAGAAAGATCGGAAGGCAAAGATCGCCCAATTTGCGAAGGAATACGGATTCCGTCTGAGGTTCTATAGCGAGGGACTGTGCGCCATCTTCGATGAATGGCCACGGCGAAAGCGACGTTTGTAATTGTTGTCCGGTCAAATTAGAACGCGTTCCCCCTGTGCCACCGACGAGGATTCAAGAGAGAAAACACGGCTGCTACAGTATTCGATCCACGCTGGATCGGATAGAGATCGGCCTAGCCACGGCGCACGGTTGGCAGACGATAGCTAAACTGCGTTGTTACGCATCGCTAGAATCATTCTTGAAAGCCAAATGGCAAAGGATGCGCCCGCCTAAGACACCGACGATTTCTCCACACGTTTACGAGATCCGGCCACGGGCCGATCATCATGGTGTTGATCTAATGAGTGATGCACTCCGGTTCGGTTCGCTGTGGTACGCCGGGCCAAATGCAATCAGCAATGCCATCGGCTTTGCCAAGTTTTTCAGCCGTTCACATGACACTGTGATTCGCGTTTACGATGAAGCGGGCAACGTGATCGAAACGCACGAGCACGCGGGCGATTTCAAACAACCGTAACGAGCGGAACAAAAAGCCGTCGCGCGGTGAAACGTGACGGCTGATTGTGAAATACTGCTGTTTTGTTGTGGGCGGCGGGCGGCCTTACGGATTGTTGACCACTTGCGGCGCAGGTTTGCTCGCTTCAAGCTGGGCGCTCACTTTCTGGATTTGCGCTGCCTGCTGGTCGAGACGCGCAGTGAGCCGTGCCACCGTCGCTTGGAAATCCTTTTGCAGCTGCGTGATCGTCGCTTCTTGTTCCTGAATTTTACGGGCTTGGTTTTCTAGTTTGCCGTTTTGTTCCTCGACCTTGCGATGCTCCTTGAGGAACTCGTTGAGCAACATCGCGTTCACCATTTCGTAATGCACGCTCTCAGGCTGGCCTTGAGCATTGCGTGCGACCAAATCTGGGTTCACCTGAGCCACTTCCTCGGCGATTAAGCCAAACTGCGGCGTGCCCGCGGGATCAATGTTATCCTTGTAGCGGAAGGTGACCGGTTTTAGCGCGAAGAGTGCTTCGCTTCCCTTGCCCATCGGCTTGATCTTATCCTTGAAACGCACCGAGGAGGCGGCCACTCCAAGTTGACCTCCCGCGTTGACAACAACTGCTGCGCCCGAAACTACTACGCCACTAATGCCCTTGATAAAGGTCCTTACCTGTGCCGAGCCAATACGAATGGTGTTGGACTCGCTCCCAGCACCCAAGCTGCCGATATCGATGTTGTTACTGCCGGTAGTGAGATTGCCTCCGGAATTTAAGCCCAAGGCGATATTGGATGAGCCGGTGGTGTTGTTTGAAAGAGCGTGAAAACCAATAGCCGTGTTGCCTGCGCCGGTAGTATTGTGAAAAAGCACCTGAAAACCGTCATCGGTGTTGTTGCTGGCGGTGGTGTTGCTTTTGAGCGCACTCTCCCCGGTGGCTGTATTTTGGGTCCCGGTGGTGTTGTTTAAGAGCGCTTGAAAACCGTCGGCCGTGTTCTCGAAGCCGGTCGTGTTGTTTGCCAACGCCGTAAAACCGTTAGCCGTGTTGTCGCTGCCCATTGTATTGCTCAAGAGCGCTTGGAAACCGTTGGCCGTGTTGTTGTTGCCGGTTGTATTGTTAGGGAGCGCACTAGCGCCGGTGGCCGTGTTGTTGCTGGCGGTTGTGTTGTGAATTAGCGCTTCAAAACCGTTGGCCGTGTTGTTGTTGCCATTTGTGTTGCTCAAGAGCGCTTGAACACCGTTGGCCGTGTTGTTGTTGCCGGTTGTGTTGCTAAGGAGCGCATCAACACCGTTAGCCGTGTTGAAGCCGCCGGTTGTGTTGCTAACGAGCGCTTCAACACCGTTGGCCGTGTTGAAGCCGCCGGTTGTGTTGCTAAAGAGCGCATCATGACCGTTAGCCGTGTTGTTGATGCCGGTTGTGTTGCTAAGCAGCGCATTAACACCGTTGGCCGTGTTGCCGCTGGCGGTTGTGTTGCTACCGAGTGCTTGAAAACCGTTGGCCGTGTTGTTGTTGCCGGTTGTGTTGTTAGTGAGCGCACCCGCACCGTTGGCCGTGTTGAAGCCGCCGGTTGTGTTGCTACCGAGCGCACTAGCACCGGTGGCCGTGTTGTTGCTGGCGGTTGTGTTGTTAGTGAGCGCACCCGCACCGGTGGCCGTGTTGCCGGCGCCGGTTGTGTTGAAAATGAGCGCTTGATAACCGCTGGCAGCGTTGGCGCTGCCGGTTGTGTTCTGTCGGAGCGCTTGATAACCGATGCCCATGTTGGCGGTGCCGGTTGTGTTGCTAAAGAGCACACGAGTACCCAAAGCCGTGTTGCCTTGGGAATTATTGCAGTCACTAGTACATTGGCTGTGCGCCGTTGGCAAAAGCGCAAAGCAGACGACCACCAGCGCGACGAGAAATACTGAAGTCGCCTTCTTAAGCTGAATCAATGGATTCATAGTTCTTCCTTTCTTTTTCCCCGCCACGTTGTCTCTGCGATTGCAGGTCTGGAAGAGGCGAAGAACCTAGCGGGGGAAAGTCCTCCGCCTGATTCAGATCTTTTTGACGCCGCCGAGTTTTGAAAAAATCTCGCCGGTCTGTCAAGACAATCCGCCGGAAGTGCCAATCGCCGATTCGAGTTCCAGAAACGCGGTTAGCTTTTCATCCGCGTGCACAACGAAACGCTTTCCGTCGTCGCGATGCGGGTCTGCGATCCAGATCGTTCGCCCTTCGCAATCAATGGCTGACGCCCCAGCCCCAACTGGCTGTCAGCGACGATCCATTTTGCCACAATCTTACGGCGTTCAGACGAGGCATCGAAACGAGACGCTTTTGCACCTGGGACATCGGCCAGCCGCTTCTAATGGAACGGGCCGAGTGAAATGCTTAATGTATCGACAATCTTTGCATTTCCATCGCATCGAACGCTCCTCTTCCGATGCTTGAAGTTGCTTAAGGGCGAAATCCGCCTGTTCCCGGATTGTCTCTAGGATCGCCTTGAGAGGCTTTAACGACGTTTCGGCCATAAATTCAGTTCCAGTTGCTGCGGGCGCTTGCGGAGCTTTCGTCGCGGCAGACGTATGCGGGATCGTCGGAGTTTCAGCAGGAGGCTTCGTGCCAGTCGTCCCATGTTCTAATGAACATAGAAGACGGAATTCGACGGTCAAGACATTCTCAATTGAAACTGGCGGCCCGCCGCCGCCCAATGCCATCGGCTTTGCCAAGTTTTTCAGTCGATCACATGATGCCGTCATCCGCGTTTACGATGACGCTGGCAACGTGATCGAAACGCACGAGCACACTGGCGAGTTCAAAGGGGGGTGCGTTCACGTTTAGGATTTCGAGCCGAACAAAAAGGTCGCGACCATGCCGCCGCCGATGAGCAAATTCTTACCAGCGGTGGATCAGATCCACCCCGTTTACGCGATAGACGTCTGCAAGAAAAAGAGCCTGACCAGTTGCAAGGCTGATAACGATTCAGTTTGGACGCCACTCGATTTGGCGATTTTTCCGGCCGCGAGCTCGCGCATGCCTGTGGGTCGCGAAACAAAACTATGCGTTCCGTTGCACCCGCTGATGGTCTGGTTACCGTCCTGTCGTCGTGCGGTTGAAGCAGCACTCACCGATTGAGGTAGCGGACATTTACCGTGTTGGAAAATACAAGCGCATCTAACCAAATGCTGGAGCCGAGCGCTGGCCGTTCCGATGTCTAGCTTTCATATAACCTCAACGTCAAGCTCTGGAGCAAAGCTCGCTCCCGTCAGCGGTGGCTGAAGCTCCATGAAAGTTGAAGGAATCAAAGGTTGTTTCGAGAAGACTGGTGGCCTGTTTTATTTCGCGAGGATGTGCTCCAAGATTCGTCTGCACGCGCAGGGCAAGCTTCCGAAGGATTACCACGAGATGCTTGGACAAGGATTCGATGGGCGGACATGCCGGTATTTGAGGGTCCGCTATGAGGACGTCAGGGCACAGGTGCTATCTGGAAAGACCGACGTGGAAGTTCTCGACTGGTGCTTCGCCAATGGTCGGCGGCTCACCGACGAGGAGATTCTGATTTACAACAGTTTTATGAGCAAGCGGGGTTGGCACGATGATGAGACTGATGGATTCATCCCGGAGATGATTAAAAAGCATGGTTTGAGAGATGATGGCAGCGTGCTCACGGATTTTGACCTCATCGAGATGGACGAGGGCCGCTGGTATCCTGATATGTGGAGAGATGCCTGGAGATGAGGCACGCCGGTACGGCGAGCCTGACGCAATCACCAACGCAATCGGCTACGCAAAAAAGTCTTGACATCTTTGACGCGCATCTAGTAAAAGGTGTTTGCGCACCGCAGCGCAAGCAAAGTGAAAGCGCACATTGGCTCCGCGATTAAAGCGCATCTCATTCGAGGCGCGTTTTCTCTGCTACTGCTATCGAGTGACGCTTCGACTCAAATTCCCACATCATAACCACTCATGAAAAAGAAATCCGCTTCACAATCAGCCTTCTTTAATTTTCGCGTTTTGATCGGCGTGTTTATGGTCCTGGCTGGCGCTTTTCTGGCGCTGGCGGGCATTGGCACGTTCTCCGCACTCGCACAGGCGCAGAAACACAAAATTATCACCAACTCCACCGACCCGCTCGTCCCTAATGGATTTGACTGTTCCAAAATTCACGAGCTGGGCATCGACAAGCAAGAGAACTTTCGGGCCGGACTCATCATGATTGCCTGCGGCCTCGCAGAAGGCGGTTCAGCTTCCCCTGGCAGCGGATTCTTCGGCAACGGGTTCTCCCAGTGGATTCGCAACCTGCTGCCGGCGCCCTTGTTCATCGGCGGCCCCGACGTTGACGTCGTTATCCCAGAACCCTTCACCTATCCGAGTGTCACCGAATCGGAGAGCATGGAATGGGGCGGCCCCAACAACACCTGGGTCGTCAACTACAACTCCTCGCCCGACGGCACCGGCTGCTACAGCGGCCTCTCCTATTCGACCGATAACGGGGCCACCTTCACCCGCATCGTGCCCAACCCGCTCTGCTCTGGCCACGGCACCAACTTCGGCGACCCGATCGTGGTGTACAACGCGCACCTGGGCTTGTGGTTCGCCGGTGACTTGGCAACCGGCTGCGGCGGCCAGGGCGTCGGCCTGTGGACATCCCCCAACGGCATCACCTGGATCCCCGGCGGGTGCATCAACATCCCCTCCGGCGCTGGCGACCGCGAGAGCATGTGGGTGGACAACAACCCGGCCAGCCCTCACTACGGGCGGATGTATATCTCCTACAACAATTTCGCCGTCGGGGGCGGCGCCCTCTACTGCGCCTACTCGACCGACGGCATCGCTTGGACCAGCGTCCAGCTCAACCCCAGCTTCATCCGCGACATCCAGGTCACCGGCGACCTGCAAGGCGGTGGCAACGTGTACGTGGCGACGATGAACGAGGGTGGCGGCGGCCTGACCACCCGCCAGAACGTGATGTACCGCTCGACCGACGGCGGCGTCACCTGGACGAGCAGCAACGCCGGGCCGGCCTTCCAGGGACCGGGCCGCGCCGTCAGCGGCTATTTCGCGCTGGTCTTCTCGAGCATTTGGCGGCACATGGGCTGGGGTGAGCCGGCCGCCAGCGGTAACGTCGTCAGCCTCGACTACGCGGCCTGCGGCCAGAACGTCGCTTGCAGCGGCGCGACCGATCACGGCGACGTCTATTATATCCGCTCGACCGACGCCGGGGTGACCTGGGGCACGCCGGTCAAGCTGAACACCGACTCAGGCACAGCCATGCAATGGCAGCCCTCGCTGACGGCGACGCAGGGCGGGACGCTCTTCGCCAGCTGGTACGACCAGCGCGAAGTGAACGGCGGGGCCGACCTGAACTGCACGGTCGGTTCGCCGACGCAGCAATGCTATCGGCGCTGGGGGCGGGTCTCGCTGGACAACGGCGCGACCTGGCAGCCCGATGACATGGTCGGGCGGGCGACATGCCCGCTGCCCGCCCAGCCCGATGGGGCGATACAGACGACCTATGAGGGCGACTACGATTACCACAGCGCCCTCGGGACGACGGCCATCGGCGGCTGGACTGATGGGCGGGTGATTATCAGCAACACCTCACAACAGGATGTCTTCGTCAACTTCGTGCAAGGTGGCCCGACACCTACAGCTAGCCCTACACCTACTGCTACGGCTACAGCCAGCCCCACGCCGACAGCGACCGCTACACCGGTACTCTGCAGCTGGGAGGCGGGGGCGAACATGCCGGGCGTCGGTACCCGTTTCGTGGGCGTTTATTTCCCAGCTAACGGGAGGTTTTACGCCATGGGCGGACGCAGTTCGGACGTGCAGGGCAGCGAGTTCACACATCCGTTTGAATACGACCCAGTCGGCAATAGCTGGACAACTGACATGGCAGTCACTTACCCGGATACTATCGTGAACAACATGGCTTGCGGCGTGCTCACCGAATCGGGAATACCTTATATCTACTGCGCGGGAGGATCCCAGGTCGGGACCAATCTCGTGACCGGTCGGGTCTTCCGCTACAATCCCATTACCCACACGATCGCGACGGTTCTTGCTTCTTGGCCACCCGGCGTCAACACGCTGCCCGGAGGCTTCACGGTGTTTAACAACAACCTCTACATCCTGGGCGGGTTTGACAATCCACCTACTGGCAACTCGACCAATCAGATCTGGGAGTTTACCCCCAGTCCCGCAGCCTGGGTGCAGAAGAATTCCGTTCTTCCGGTTCCGCGCAGTTACATACCGACCACCACCATCGGCAGCCTGATCTACACAGGCGGGGGCTCCAACATCGTGAATGGCACTCTCACCGATACTACAGACTCTTTTGTCTATGATCCGGTGGCCGATAGTATCTCCACCATTGCCAGCATACCGCGAGCCACTAGCAACACGCGGGGGCTTAACTTCTGCAACCAGCTGTGGGTGTTGAGCGGGCAATTTCCTACGCCCTCGAACGAAGTGGACATCTACGATCCGATTAGCAATGCCTGGTCAGTGGGTACTCCAATGTTCGACGCGCGGCGTAACTCCGCGATGGATACCAATGGCACCGACCACATATGGTTCGCAGGCGGCTATGATGGTAGTGGCGCCATCGTGGCCACGATGGGAATCTTCAACTGCCTCGTCAGTCCTTGTGGAGCGTCGCCGACACCCACACCAACGGCAACTGCAACTGCGACTGCAACTGCCACCGCTACCGCTACCGCTACTGCTACTGCTACTGCTACTGCTACCGCTACGGCGACTTCCACACCAACGCCTACTGCAACGCCAACTCCGACGCCCACACCGACCCCGCGGGCGACTCCTACTCCAAGGCCTCGACCGACGCCGCCGCCGCGCCCAATTCCGTGAAGATCATCTCGGCTTTGATTTAATTTCTGACGCGCTGCCATTCGGTCGGCTGTGGTACGGCGACCCAAACGCAATCAGCAACGCAATCGGATACGCAAAGTTTTACAGCCGCTCTCACGACGCTGTGATCCGCGTTTACGATGAAACGGAAAACGTGATCGAGATGCACCAGCACGCGGGCGATTTCAAGGCGTGGTGAGTTTTTACCTGCATTATGCCGGACTTCCCGCTATAACGAATTCTCCGTGATTCCGCTCCCATTAGTTAATCGCTGGCCGGCAAGCGGATTCCGCTCGCAGAATTGCACAGATTTCACAGACCCATGCGGCGGAGTGAATCGGCGAAACGCGGGTCGCTACGGAGACTATCCAGTCTTGGCTCGACTTTAAGGTAGACCAGTAAGTCCGAGCGTTCCTCATAGGCTCTTTCCAGCCATTCGAATGCGCGATCCTTCTCGCCAAGGCCTGCGTAGATTAACGCAATATGATACGATGAGACATATCTTTGCTTTGATAGCTCCTCCAAATCATCCATTACCTTTTGCGCCTCCTCCCTGTTTCCCGACACTGCATAGGCGTGTCCCAAGTCTGCTTCAACTCCAACATTTTCCTTGAGAAGGTCTTTCCCTTTTTGTAACTCGGCCAGGGCTTCCACGTAGTTTGCTTTTTGCTCGTAGGCCATTCCCAGATACCAATGCGTGAGGCCGTAGTTTGGGTCCATTTCGAGGGTCTTCCGAAATTGTTCGATCGCCAGATCGTACTGCCGCGCATAAAAGTAATGCCATCCGAGGTGCACATTCATAACGAGATCGAGTTGATCAAGCTCCAGAGCACGTTTGCTCTCAGCTAAAGATTCTTCGGTGTGGCCCATTGCTGTGAAATAGTGGGAGTACCAGTGGTGGGCATTGTCATAGTTCGGATTCAACTCGATAGCCCGCTTGAATTCTCTTTCGGCGCCGGACCAGTCCCAGTCGTAATTCAATTTAGTGAAAGCCAAGGACGTATGCGCTTCCGCGAGCGTGTCATCCATTTCGAGCGCTTTTAGCGCTGCTGCCTTCGCTTTGGGCATCGCCTCCTTGGGATCCAGTGAGCCAGCATCAAAGCCGAATCCAAGCGACGTGTAGCTGTCGGCGAGCCCAGAGTACGCCAGCGCGTATTTAGGATCTTTTTCAATCGCTTGGCTGAAATAATCGATTGCTCTTCGTAAATCAGCTCCGGTCCGTTTGTTCCAAAAGAATCTACCCTTAAGATACAACTCATAAGCTTCCGGATTTGCCGTCGGATGTTTCGCGATCGCCTGTTTTTCGGAGCCGGTTAGTGTTGCCTGTAACGTGTCAGCGATATTCTTCGCGATGTCGCTTTCAACCTTAAAGATGTCAGTGAGTTCTCGGTCAAAGCTTTCGGCCCACAAATGGGAATCTGTCGTGGCATTAATCAACTGCACACTGACGCGAACTTGATTCGCGGCTTTTTGCACACTGCCTTCGAGTATATTGGTAACGCCGAGTCGCTGCGCGATCTGCGACAGATTATCAGGCGAACTTTTGAAGTGCTGCGTCGATGTGCGCGAGATCACTTTTAGATCTGCAATCTTTGACAGCCGAGTCAGGATTTCTTCCTGAATACCTTCCGTGAAATAAGCGTTGTTTGGATCGCCGCTCAGATTTTCAAAGGGCAAGACGGCGATGCTTTTTTCCGAGACAGGTTTCGGTACGATCGGATGCGCCGGTGCGTTAGCTGATCGGACCTGTCCGCGATGAGAGAAAATCCAGAACGCGGCGATCAAGATAAAAACTGCCGCAAGCCAAAAGACTGTCCACATCGACCGCACCGTGCGAGGAGCCCCGGACCTGAGGATGCCTTTAACGAGACGATATTTTCCTCGTTTGAACTTTTCTGGGAGCTGCGGATTGCCAATCTCATCCGTGTAAAAGTTAACCACCGAGAGAATCGCCCCATGCTTGACTTCGCATTCCCCTAGATCATGCAAATACGGCTGCCATTGCCGGTACTGGCTAAAGTCTTCCGCTGCATGTTTCGAGAGCAGAATGTGTCCTGCCTCTCCACAATCCATGACCCGTTGCGCAACGTTAATTCCAGCTCCCGCAACGTTTGCCCGCTCATTTACATCAGCAACTTCACTGACCGGTCCGCTATGAATTCCCATCCGCACGCGAAGCTCGGGATGAGCCGTTAGCGCTTTGCTAATTTCCACTGCGCACTGCAGGGGCGCTTCCAGCATGTTGCGAAAAACCAGCGCCATCCCGTCGCCGGTAGGCAACCGCGTCAGTTTCCCCTCTGTTTCGGCCAAACGAACTTGCTCCGTTCTGTGAACGATCTCTTTCAGCTCACCAATCCGCTCCCTCTGCTCGTCGATAAGCAACTTCGAGTAGGCAACGATGTCGATGAACAAGACGTGGGCGATCTCAAATTTTAAATCGGATGCAGATTCCGTTGGCATGGAGCAGTTGCTTCTCCATTATGTCGCTTTTTACCATTTAACGAGCGAAATCGCGGATTCGATTAATCACTGATGTGTTGCCCTTGGGCCGCCTGTCGTACGGCAACCCAGATGCAATCAGCCAATGCAATCGGCTACGCTTTGGCTAGATTGATTAGAGGAGGACTATGGTGACACCCGCCGACGCGAAGGCCAGGGCCACCGCGACTTACAACGCAGCAGCTGACTCATACGACGACACCGCGAACTCTTTTTGGGAGCGGTTCGGTCGTAGGACGATCGAACGCCTTCACCTCCAACCGGGGGCGCGTGTCCTCGACGTTTGTTGTGGGAGCGGAGCCTCGGCGATTGCTGCTGCGCAAAAAGTGGGGCCAGAGGGCTTCGTTCTCGGCATCGACCTTGCGGAAAAGTTGCTTGAACGGGCCCGTTCGAAGGCGACAAAGCACGGCCTACTGAACGTGGAGTTTAGGGTCGGTGATATGCTTGATCTGCGTGTCCCGAGGTTGGAGTTCGACGCCGTAGTTTGTGTGTTCGGTATTTTCTTTGTCCCTGATATGCGAGCTGGCGTCCAAGCACTTTGGGAGGTTGTCCGTCCTGGCGGCAAGCTCGCCATCACAACATGGGGCCCGCGCTGGTTCGAACCGGCAACCACGGCGTTCTGGAACTCGGTTCGTGAGGTACGCCCAGATTTGTACAAGGGCTTTAACCCCTGGGATCGCATCTGTGACCCGGAATCACTTCGCGCTCTGCTGGCCGCAGCGGGAATTCATCAGGCGGAGGTAATCGCCGAGGTTGGCGAACATCCCATCCCCTGCCCAGAAGCGTGGTGGTCGGCAATTCTTGGATCTGGATATCGAGGTACACTCGATCAACTCGACCCTATAAGTCAGCAACAGATCCGCACCGCCAACCTGACCTACATACGTGATTCAGGCATTACCTCGGTGGAAGCAAATGTGGTTTATGCGATAGCGTCCAAGACATGATTTAGACCGTAAACAACACACTGGGCAATGGTGCGGCCGACACACAGCCCCAACTTCAACCGGCTTTGCTGAGATTGTCAGCAATGATTCGTGGTTTCTCAAAAAAGAAAGAAAAAAGTCTCGACATTCTTTTGCAATCCCAGGTAATATCCCCGTTCTAACGGGGAGTTCCGCGCTATGAAAAAGCAGATCAACCCGACGATTAGAGCGCATCTTATTCGAGGCGCGTTTTCCCTGCTACTGCTATCGAGTGACGCTTCGACTCAAATTCCACCCACATCATAACCACTCATGAAAAAGAAATCCGCTTCACAATCAGCCTTCTTTAATTTTCGCGTTTTGATCGGCGCGTTTATGGTCCTGGCTGGCGCTTTTCTGGCGCTGGCGGGCATTGGCACGTTCTCCGCACTCGCACAGGCGCAGAAACACAAAATTATCACCAACTCCACCGACCCGCTCGTCCCTAATGGATTTGACTGTTCCAAAATTCACGAGCTGGGCATCGACAAGCAAATGAACTTCCGAGCTGGAGCCATCATGATTTTCTGCGGCGAAGCAGGGGGAGGCCGGCCTGTCCGTGGCGCCAAATTCGCGCAGCTGATGCAAACGCTGCTGCCTTCACCGCTGAACTATGGGGCCACGGATGTGGACCTGATCACGGGCCCAGACACCTGGCCCAACGTCACCCAAAACACGACATTCACTTGGATGAACCCAGATAACACCAGCCACATCGTAATCGGCTATATTGACTTTCGCTGCGCCAACAGCAACCTTTCCGGCGCGTCGGTCTCCACCGATGACGGCACTACATTCACGCGGCTCACCAACGCCGACGGCTGTAGCCCGTTTGGCAGCGCCGGCACCAACTATGGCGACCCAGTGATTTTATACAATCGGCCAACCGGCTACTGGTACGCCATCTGGCTCGACGCGGCCTGCGGCGGCCAGGGCATCGGTTACTACAGATCTACCACACCATGGGATGTGAATAGCTGGACCCATGGTTGCATTCATAGCGGTTCGAATGACGACCGTGAGTCTGGCTGGACCGACATGAACCCAAGCTCTCCGTTCTACGGGCGAATGTATGTCTCCTATAACGATTTCGCCATCGGCGGCGGCGCCCTCTACTGCAGCTACTCCGATAACGGCATCGCGTGGACCCCCGTCCAACTTTACCCCACCTTCATCCGCAACGTACAGGTCACGGGCGACCTTGTGACAGGCGATGTGTACATCGCAGCGATGAACGAAGGCGGTGGCGGTTTTGACCCGCGCTCCAACTTGATGTTTAGATCGACCGACGGCGGTGCTACCTGGACCAACACCTACACCGGTTCCGCTTTCTTTGGCCCCGGTCGAACCTTCTACGGCTATTTCGCCTACATGTATAGCAGCCCTTCTCCTGCGTACTGGCGGCACATGGGCTGGGGACAGCCTGCCGCCTTTAACCACGTGGTTCATTACGTCTATACCCAATGCGGTCAGAATGTGGCTTGCAACACCGCCACCGACCACGGCGACGTCTATTACATTCGCTCCACCGACAGCGGGGTGACCTTTGGCACGCCCATCAAGTTAAACACAGACACCGGTACCGCCGCGCAGTGGGAGCCCAATCTTTCCGTCAGCCCCAGCGGCACTGTGTTTGCTGTCTGGTATGACGAGCGTACCGGGGGGAGCTGCACGGCTGGCGTTAACACGCCGTGTTACCAGATGTTTGCGCGCAAAAGTAACGACAACGGTGTGACGTGGTTGCCTGACATGGCGTTGTCGGACGTAGTGAGTCCGCTGCCTGCGCAACCTGAATCGCCCTTCCTCGGGTATGTGAGCGACTACGACTATGCGTACGCGATCGCTACCAGTCACCGTACTGCATGGGTGGACGGGCGGGTGGCTATCAATAACACCCAGCAGGCGGATACCTTCACCGACAGCGAGCCATTCGTGGCAAGCACGCCGACACCGACACCCACGGGATGTTCTGTGACCAGCGGTCAGCCGCCGTGTGGCAGCATTGTTGTGGGTACTGCGCCAACGGACTTCACGGTCAACCTGAGCGATCCCGTGGATACGTCAACTGTCCAAGCAAGCGATTTCATGGTGAACGGAACTCCGTCCAACCTCCCGCCTACCTTCAGCAACGGGAACGCGACGATCACCTTCCACTTCAGCAGCTCGCCCGTGGTGCTAGGCTCCAACACGATGCATATCCCCGCTTGCGCTTTTAACTGCGGCAATGGGTGTGTGCAAGAATTCACCTGCACGTTCACTTATCAGCCTTCTACGCCTACACCAACTCAGCCTCCTCCATCGCCAACGCCAACGGCCACGCCAACGCCGACGCCTAGAGCAACACCTACACCAAGGATAACTCCGACGCCGAGAACTCGACCCACGCCGCCCCCGCGCCCGTAGTTTTTGTCGATGAGAAACAGACGCACTGCGCAACTCCGATATCGGGTCGCGAGCACGCGAAGAATTTTGGTGTCCGCTTTCTTGAATCTGCGCGCTTCGATCGCCCTTTTTCTTTGCGCAGCCGCGGCCTGTTCGATGATAACCGGAACACTGCTGGCCTTCTTTGGTGCCGAAGCGTCAACGAAGGTTTCCCAAAGAACGCTGACCTTTTCAGAGCGCGTAGCGTATCAGCGAGCGATTGAAGAAGTGTACTGGCGCCACCGCATTTGGCCAAAAGAGCGGCCTGACCCGAAGCCATCGCTCGATGCGGTAATGTCGCAGGCGCAAATTGAAAAGAAAGTGGCAGATTACCTGCGCAATTCCCAGGTGCTGAAGGACTATTGGCAACGGCCGATCACTGCTGAGCAGCCACAGGCTGAAATGGATCGCATGGCAAGGCATACGAGACAACCCGAGGTGTTGCACGAACTCTTTAGAGCGCTCGGGAACGATCCCTTTGTTATTGCGGAGTGTCTGGCAAGACCCGCGCTATCTGAGCGCTTGCTCACAAACTGGTACACTTACGATGAAAGAATTCATGGTGAACTGAGGCAGCACGCGGAGGCTGAGCTGCACGCGCATAACACGGTTGCGCAAATGAAGCAGCTCAGCGGAACGTACAGCGAGTTGGAATTGGTTAGAAGCGATAGCGAACAAACCGAGCATAATCGCGCCTTTGAACGCAGCATCACGGTGATGAGCCGAGAGTGGGACGAAACCGTGGAAAAAGTGGCGGCAATGTTTGCCGATGGCAACAACGGCAGTGCGCCAACGGGCATGTCGACCCGTGCTGTAAGGGCAGGCGTGTCGTTTGCGAACGGCACCTTAATGTCACAGATCAAAACCGGCGTGTTAAGCCCATTGCAAGAAGATGAGGGGTGTTACTACGCGACGGCACTAATTAAGCGAACCAATGATCGTTTGAAGCTCGCTACCGTTGCATGGCTCAAAGAGCCGCTAGAGTCATGGCTAGCTAGAACAGAGAGCGAAGTGCCTACTGCAAACGCAGTCCCGAGTGGTAACTATACACTGTCCACAATATCGGATGGGAGCGGATGCATTGATGATACTTGGGCGGCTATTGTCGTGAACGTACCCTCTGTCCGATAGAATCACACGGCAGTGTGGACCGGCAGTGAAATGATCATTTGGGGAGGGTTTGGTCAACGCGGCCAAACGAATACGGGCTGGAGATATAATCCGAGTACGGATACTTGGACAGCCACCAGCACCGTTAACGCGCCCGATGCCCGATGGCTCCACACAGCAGTGTGGACCGGCACCGAAATGATCGTCTGGGGCGGAGATGATCAGTTCCACAATTTTTTGAATACCGGCGCGAGGTATGATCCCGGAACGAATAGCTGGACCGCCACGAGCGTCGTCGACGCGCCCGTCGGTAGATTGGGTCACACAGCAGTGTGGACGGGCAGTGAGATGATCGTCTGGGGCGGCGTAGATGGGTCGGGCAACGATCTGAACACTGGCGGCAGATATAATCCCGGCACGGACACCTGGACAGCTACTAGCACCACAAACGCGCCTTCCGCGCGATCCAGTCACACCGCAGTGTGGACAGGCAACGAAATGATTGTCTGGGGTGGCTCGCTCAGCCATTTAAACACTGGCGGGAGATACAGTCCTGGCACGGACAGTTGGATACCTACCAGCACCTCCAATGCGCCCGCCGGCCGGCAACAGCAAACGGCAGTATGGACCGGGACCGAGATGATCGTCTGGGGCGGGGAAGATCAAAGTTTCGTCCGGGTGAACACCGGCGGGAGATATAGACCGGACACAGATAGTTGGATGGCTACCAGCACCACCAACGCGCCCGATGCCCGAGGTTTTCACACGGCTGTCTGGAGCGGCACCGAAATGATTGACTGGGGCGGATTCGGCAGTACTGGCACTTTCAACACTGGCGCGAGATATAACCCTGGCACGGACAGTTGGATACCGACGAGCACGACTAATGCGCCCGAAGCACGCGGCGAGCACACCGCAATTTGGATGGGCACCGAAATGATTGTCTGGGGCGGGGAGAATGCAGGCCTGGTCCAACTGAACACCGGCGGGCGATACAATCCGGGAACTAATGGTTGGACAGTTACCAGTACCATCAACGTTCCCCAGGGCCGAGACCTGCACAGCGCAGTGTGGACCGCCAATGAAATGATCGTCTGGGGGGGAGAGGTTTCTGCGAACGTCTTTACTAACACAGGCGGGAGGTACTGTGCGCAATCTGGCCCGCCACCTACTCCTACGCCTACGGCAAGTGCTAGTCCGACGCCAACTCCGACTCAAACCCCAATCCCCCACAGCTACGACACCTGGAACCCCAAGCGTTACGCCCACATTAACTCCGACGCCGACAGCCACGCCAACAGTAAGTTCAACGCCTACTGCAACACCGACATCAACGGCAACGCGGGCGCCGAGAGTTACTCCCACACCAAGGTCTCGTCCAACTTCGACGAGGCGACCCACACCGCCACCTCATTTAACACCACCGCCGACCGCTTCACCGAGCGTGACTGCGGCGCCGCGACCCACTCCGCCACCTCGCCTCACACCGCCGCCCACGCCTACCGGTTCGCCGCGTCCTACCCCGGCGCCGCGCCCGTAGCTTGTGTCGATGAAAGAGTCCAGCGAAATTGCCACGACACCCTGCCGTGGCTTATCTCTTTTTCGTTAGGTCTATGGCGCGTATATCATCGCTTCTGGCGTGTTGGATTGCGGTCGCAGCATTGGCCGACCCTAGCGGTACCGCCGCGAAGGATAACGCCGCTTACGTCATTCACATGGAGCACCCGGCCTACCCGTTCGAGCTTCGCCAGTTCCACGTCGATGGCACTGGTCTCTTCCTGCTGCACGTGCGCTCAGACGGGAGTGTTCAGTCGGTCGACACCGTTCGAAGCACTGGTAATTCCATTTTGGACGGGTCAGCGAAGGCAGCGTTTCTCAGGTGGCGTTTTCGACCGGGCCGCTCCATGAATGTAAAGATGGCCGTCACATTCTCTCTGAAGCATGGCGTGTATGTGTACACTTGGACCTAACCGGTCGATGAAACCAACGGCCCCATTCCAAAATAAGTTCAGCGAGCTTGCCACGACACCCTACCGTGGCTTATCTCTTTCTCGTTAGACCACTTTGAGCGCGTGAAGACATTTGTTGCCATTGTGCTAGTAACCGAGTTGCTCATCGCCTACTTCGTTCTCGCGCCCACCTGCATTCTCAGGCACGAGCAGGTTCGCGCATACGCAGCGTGGCATGACCATCCGACGACAGAGACCAGAGCGGAGCTTGATCGCCAGCATCGGATTACAGAGCTGTATTCCTTGGGATTCTCTGTCGTAGTATTCGCTGTGATGGCTGGCCCGACTTTGTTGATCGCACGACGTTGGAGGCGGCGACATCCAGTTCATCCAGACTTGAGTGATGAGACACGAGTGGCCTAACCAATCGATGCAGCCCACGTCTGACTGAAGCCCTGCTGCGCCGAATTTATTTCTTTCCGCTTGCTTTTCTGCGTGCCGCCCAACGTGCTTTCATAAGCTGCGAAAGCCTCTTTCTTCCGGCAGCGGTAATTCCGCCCTTCCTCTTTGCCGTCGAGACATGTGCTGTCCTTCCCTCTCTCTTGGCCCATCGTGCTCTCATTGCGGCTGCAATTTTTGCACGGGCTTGAGGAGAAATTCTGCTCTTGCCTCTGCGCGTTGGAGAGCTTGATGGGAAGCCCGCAAAATGGCATCAAGACGATCTCCTGCGCGATCACGTCGGGCGCGGTCCTGGTGTTGGGCGCTGTCGCGGCGCGGGAGTAGCTCTTGTTGCAGGTGTAGGGCTAGCCGTTGCTGTGGGTGTCGGCGTTGATGTAGCAGTCGCAGTTGCCGTGGCCGTGGGCGTCGGCGTTACCGTGGCCGTCGCTGTCGGTGTGATTGTGGCAGTCGCTGTTGCCGTTGCCGTGGCAGTTGCCGTGGTTGTAGGTGTAGGTGTTGGGGTACTTTGAAGCTGGATCAACTCGATGCGTCCACCACTTCCAAATTGATTGGCGTGGACCGCCTTCGAGCCGCCCACCACATACTGTCCGTCGCTCGAGACATCGCAGGAAAACGCCGAACCCGGGAAGTTGATCTGGCCAATCAATTGGACGCTGCGGTTAAACACCATGACCTCTGGCCAATCATGAAACTCTGTTCCCCAGGAGGCAAAGGCCATGACCGAACCGTCATCGTTCGAGGCAGCGCCGATCGGTGTTCCCGAGTATGAACCGCTGCCGCTAACAGGATAGGAGCCTAACAGCTGCCCGGTTGGTACGTCGAACAACAACACCGCACCACTAAGCCAGCCGTTGGCATAATCGCCGGCAAAGGTACCCACAGTTGAACCATCACGCGAAACGGCGGAAGCCCCGCCAAACCAGGAATTCGCCTGGGTATAGTGAACCACCCGGTTATAGGTGGTCCCGTTGAACGCATAAACATCGAAATTGAAGCCGCCCACCGCGAAGACGCCGCCGTCACCGGAGATCGGGTAGTAAATCAATCCCGCGCCGGACCCTGCGACGCTGAACACAATGTTGCCCATCCCGGTGTCGATTAGAGTGGCCTGGTTATCCTGCGTGACGAGGGCGATCGAGCCATTATCGGTCAAAGCCACAGCGTCCATTCTAAGACTATTCGTCCACGTTCGTCTGATCGCGCCAGTGGCAGCATCAAAGATATAGAGAGTCTGATTCTGAGTTACGGAATCGCTTACAACAGCAGCGATGGTGGAGCCGTCACGTGAAGTTGCGACCTTCCTGGAACTGGCCGGCAGATTTGGATCACTCACCGGGTACTGAAAGGACCAGTCCGGGGTGCCGTTACTGGTAGACTTAAAGCCATGCTGTCGAAAATCGTTCCCTGCTGCATTCGACTCCATAAAGCCCGCGCGATCGCTGCCTTTGGCAGCAACCACACCCGAGTTGCCACTGTTAAAGGAGGAGAAGTTCCATGCTGGTGTGCCGTTGCCGGAGATCGCGTATATACTCAAACGTGCGCCATTGAGGATCCAAGCACCCCAGACGTTGTTCGCATCAATAGACACGCCATCGGCAATGGCGTTCTGGTCGATGACCATCCAGAGGATGCTGCCCAATGGTCCTATCAAACGCTTTTCAGATGTGCGTGCCGCCACAGACTCTCCTTTCGACTTGAGGAAGTTGTGATCCAGCACTACGGCATCCGGCGTAACTCTCACAAATGTTCGAGCTGTTACCCTGGTCGGAACAGGCGCGCCCGCTGTCGGGGACGCATTCCGGGATTCGGGGCCGGTGGGCGAATTCGCAGCAGCCAACAGCGTTAGGAAAATGCCCGTGAGGGCGGAAAACACACCGGCTAAAATGGGCAGCTTAAAGAATGTGGATCGGAGCGTGGATTTCTTTTTCATTGAGCAAATTTGTAAATCGATTCCCATTTACTAACGCAAAACAACAGTTTCTTCTAGCGCGGTGTTCGACGCGGTGCTCTGATTCGCGTTTACGATGAGGCTGGAAACATGATCGAAACGCACGAGCACAGGGGCGCGCGAGAAGCGATTGGAGGCTGAGCAAAAGCTAGAGGAACGAGGTTCTCAACGGTGATTCAAACTTGGGTTAAGCAGATTATTGACGGGACGATAATGGCGACTTGTACACTATCCAGTATCGAGGCCGCGTAATGAACGAGAGACCCTCGGTTGTCGTGACTGGCGTATCCACAGGTATCGGTCACGCTATCGCACAAGTCTTCACTCGCCGGGAATACCGAGTCTTCGGAAGCGTTCGAAAGCCCGAAGATGGTGATCGGCTACACCGCGAACTTGGTGTCACGCCGCTCGTGTTCGATGTGACGGATGAGCAGGGATCCACGCGGCGGCTGAAGAAGTGCGGCGGTGTCTTGGCAATGCCAAGTTGGGAGGTGTGGTGAACAACGCCGGGGTCGCCATCCCCGGACCTCTCGTCCTCCAGCCAGCAAGCGACTTCATCAAACAGCTCGAGACCAACTTGCTGGGCCCATTCCTGGTGACAAAGGCGTTTGCGCCATTGCTTGGGATGGAGCGTTCCCGCACAGGACCTCCTGGCCATATCGTCAATATCAGTTCCGTAGGAGGAAAAGTCGCGCTTCCATTTCTTGGCGCTTATGCGGCTTCAAAGCATGGCCTCGAGGGCATGTCAGAGAGCTTGCGGCGTGAATTGATGCTGTATGGGATCGACGTGATCGTCGTCGCGCCGGGTTCAGTAGTGACTCCGATTTGGGACAAGGCGGAAGCGGCGGATCTGGGGCCATATCGCACGAGCGATTACGGTGACGCAATGCAGGCATGTCGCAACTACATGATTCAGGAAGGACGCAAGGGGCTGGCGCCCAGCCACATTGGGGAAGTCGTTTTCAAGGCGCTGACTTCGCGAAGGCCGAAAATACGTTACGCAGTTGTACCGGGCGCGTTTAGAAACTGGATTCTGCCGAGGCTTCTGCCAAAGAGAATGGTGGATCGGGCAATTGCCAGGGCTACTGGGCTCCTCCCAGATTAGCGCTCAGTTGTGTGAGTCGCCGCACCAAGAAGATCGCTGAAAACCAATCCGTGGAATCGAGCGTGCCACGGAAAGATTTGGAACGCGCCCAGCGAATTCATCTTGGGGGCGAGCCTTCTGTTAAACTCAGCTAAGTCGGCCGCAAAGATCTAGCGTCTGTTCGCGATTAAATGCGTCCATAGCCATCCGGTTTTGGGCTCATTCTGTACAAATTCTTGGCTCAAGTGTCGCTTCGAACGAAGGCGATCGTTGCGTTGGGCGGGTTTGAATATACGACTACTTATGTCCAGGCGTTGGGGAAGAGGCAGTCGGTGTGGAAGGAAGAGATGGGTAACATGTTCGGAAAAGTGGATTTCATCGCCTTGCCGACGATGCAAAAGCTCCCTCCGCATCTTCCGCTGTTCGGTGGCGGCACAGTCGCATTCGAAGCGGCCACGCTCGCTTCGCAAAACACGCAGGCTGTGAATTTCGCAGGTGTTCCGGCACTAGCCATGCCGGTGCCGATCGCGCACGCGTCCATTCCTGTGACGAGCCTGCAACTGGTCGGACCCAGCCACAGCCAAGCGGCTCTCCTCAACGCCGGGAGGCTGGTGGAAGACGCGGTGAAAGCTCGTGAGGAAATTTACGCGCGTCTTCCGCGAACGAGAAACGGTTACTGGTTATGGTCCTCGTCCTTCTCTTTCTTCAACGCGTCCTTCTGTTTCTCAGCCGCCTCCTTGGCCGCTCTTTCAGGATGTTCGCGCTGCTCTTTCAGAGCGTGCTTTTCTTCTTTGGTCAGCTCGCGTGTCGTGGTGGTGGTGGTTTGCTGATCGGTAACAGCGGCTCCTCCTGGCCGTTGCACGATGATGCGTGAGGCGACGAATTGGTCACCGGTGCCGGTGTACTGAATGGAGAGCGGACTGCCGGGCGAAATCCGTTCGATCGCCACCGGCGCACCTGATTCATCAACCACCGTCGTTTGTTTCGTTACGGTGTAACGCAAAGGGGCCGCGCCCGTTTCGCTTCGAACAACGACGGTTTGCGACCCGGGAACATATTCCGTAAATGCGCCCCTGGACGAGGTCACAGTCGTGGTCGTCTGCGCGAAAGCGTGCGTCGACCAGATGCAAATTCCAACGGCGACTAAAGCTGCGCCGAATCTCGTGATGTTCGTCTTCATATATAGATGATTCGCGCCAGGGTGCAGATGCGGCTGGCATTAATCATGTTTCATTTGCCTGCGATCCAGAAAAACTATGTGCGGCCGGATTACGGCGCAGCGCGGTGTGATCAAATGTCGCTGCTATACGACCAACTTCGCGCCGGTATTCGAAACGACGGTTGACGTAATCGGCCTCGCCAGACGCCTGAAACGTTCTGATTCAAGGGCTTTTCCGAAGGAGGTGAAATCAATGAAGCGAAAAATAACAGGCGCAATTTTAATTTCCCTAGGTTTGGGTCTCTTTTGGCAGGCACTCGGCCAATACCAACCAGCAGAAGGCCTAGACTGCCAAACCCGATGTCGGGCAGGATATATCCGATGTCGTGACTTAGCTCACAAGTCTATCAATCCAGTCCGCAGCCTAAAAATATGCAACGACGCATATCACAGCTGTTTAGGGAATTGCGCCAATTGATAACTCGCCCTTTGGAAAACGCCGCAGCCGCTCACACGATGCTGTGATCCTGGTTTACGATGAAGCTGGCAACGTGATTGAGACGCACGAGCGCAAGGGCGATTTCAAAGAGTGGTAGGGTTTCGCCATCCTGAGCACTCGACACCTGTCGCGATAAATGTGTCGCTACTCTTTATTGCAACCAAAGATACCGCTGCCTACAACTTGATCATTGATGGTGATGAAAATTGAGGCGATCCGAAACTGAAGCTTGTAGTGGGGAGGCTTTTCCGTCATAATTTCGGATCATGAAAAAGTTCTTTCTTACCCTGAGCTTAGCCTGCGCTTTAGTTCTGACATCCCAGCTACCCGGCTCTCAGTCGCTCGCAACTGCCAATACTTATGGGGAAGCATATTTTATAGCTGACGAATACGACGGTATTAGGCCGTTGGATATTACGAGGGGTGGAGGCGGTCTTTTTGTCTGGCCACTTCCTACTTATCAACTTAGGCCGTTGGATATTACGAGAGGTGGAGGCGGTCTTTTTGTCCGGCCACTTCCCACTTATCAACGCGTCGTTGGCAAAAATGTCATCCTGGCAAAGTGAGCCATTTAGCGCCAGAGTTCCTGGCCGGCAGGGTGGCAATGATATCGCAGGCGATGAGTTCAACTCCATCCGGCTTTGCGGCGTTTACTGATTATTCAGAACCGTTCGCGGTGTAGGTTTTTGCTCACGTCGCCCACTGAGCGATGAACATCTCCAGAAGTTTACGTTCCGCGCGTTTCATCCAGCCAAAGCTTTTTGGCGTTGCGCGTCGATATCAATCTTAGTTACTATGTCGAAACCACCTGCCATTTGCGCTTGCCGGAGCCGTGGCTGAGCGTTTCAGCGGGACAACGCCTCCTGCAAATTCGTTACCAGATCCCGCACCCGGTTAGCACCGGCAATGTTCAAAAATATCACTTCTGCTCGATCTGTTGCGGCAGAGGAAAACTCCACGCTGCCGATGCCAATGAATCCTGCGAGCCCATGCTTTGTCACATTAATGCTGCGGATGTCTTTTACTCGTATCTCGTTGCTGTCTTTCACAATGAGCCCTGTCTGAACCTCGACCTTGCGGTTTGTCACGATGTAGAGCTGACGGGCTCTTTTGATGCCGATGTAAATCAGGATGAGCAGACCGGCCACACCTGGAGCGAATAGCCACGGCCGGCCGCCGGAAGTGAAGTAAAGGAAGAGGCAGAAAGCACCGAGGCCAAGAAGCACCAACGCGAAAAGCCAGGCCAGGAAGAAGTTCCAGTGTGATGATCTACCCACCCAGATGCGCTTCTCTGCAACTGCGGCCACAGCAGGTGCAGCCGGAGCTGGAGCTGTCTTTGATAGGGCAGGTGGAGGTGCAAACAAGGTCCGCAGCGGTTTCCAATCAGTCCAACCATCGCGCAGTGCGAGGTCGTCGTATGAGAAGATCCCCTGCTGCAGAGAGGAGAGAAGTTGAGCATCCTCGAACGGGCCCAATTTCTCACCATTCCGTCGGACGTACGTTGCCACAACCGGTTTATACAGCCGATGGCTTCATCGTTTCAAGCACCGCTACAAACAACATTTATGTCGACAGGGCAGCGTTTTTGTAATTGGTTTTGGGGGTTTTCTTGAATTTTGCCCGCGTCGATTCACGTGAGTTTCGATAGGCAAATGGCCGAACCAAATGCAATCAATCATGCCAAGTTTCGCAGCCGCTCACATGCTGCTGTGATTCGCGTTTACGATGCTGCCGGAAACGTCATTAAGACGCACGAACATTACGACGGGGGTGACCAACCCGGACGAGATGACTGCCCCAAGCGTTGCCAAGCTATTGCGACGGTTTTGGCTGGACTCATTCGAAGGCTTGGCTACCGCAGAATATAAATTAAAAAGGCTGCTTGATGTGCCCCGTTTCTACAGATATAAGAACGCTTGTTCTGGGGGGAACAGCCGCCTCTCACACCTATCGGGTGTGGGGGGCGGTAAATTTCTTGATCAAGAGATTACTCTGGGGCGAACAGCCCACGTCCTCGATCTCTGCTGTTATCAGCTTCTGTGCCAAGTCTCCAAGCGCAAAACTAAAAGCAGAGATGGTCGCCAGGTTTGTTGTTGAACCAGAGGCGTCTATGCAGCGATTTTATTTCTCTAATCCCAAAAACGCTATTCCCTAGGAGAGCGAATTCCTAGCTTCATTATTAGGCCGCCTGGCCTCAGATTTAGACCAATGGTGGTTTACTTTTGGGCTCCCGGCAAAACACAGATCCGCCCATTCCAGTTCCGAGAACGCCGTTAATATTTCATCTGCGTGCACAACGAAACGTCTCCCGTCATCGCGATGTGCATCAGCGATCCAGATCGTTCTCCCGTTGGAATCCACGGCTGAAACGCAACGTACACAAGATTCGGTTCAACCCTGACAATAACCGGTGAGCGCGATGTACCATGATGGCTTTTAATAATTTTCAGTAAACAACTAACAACAGAAAAGAGCCAACGTGAGTGCTCCGAAGAATAAAAAAAATGCGCCCGCCGGAGAGTCAGGAAATCAAAGGCCTAAGCGCAGGAAAGAAAAAGTGATTCGTCTGGATGACCTGATTCCAAAACAGGACGTTACAGGCGGGCATCAATTGCTCTTCGGTGCTACTGACACAATACAAACCAACCAGAAAGGAAAATAATATGGCAGCAAAGAAAGGTAAGAAAATCAGAATCCAAGACCTCAAGCCCAAGAAAGACGCCAAAGGCGGCGGTCCCGTTCAACACGGTCCCGTTCAACACGGTCCCGTTCAACACGGTCCCACGCAGCACGGTCCCCGCGGCAACTAAGAAGGTCAAGGAACCGCATTGTTGGTTCGATCCCTCGGTGCGGTTTTTTATGTACAAATTTTGCGACTACTCGGCGTTCATCCCTCCGCGAATGCATCGCTAATCGCACGAGGGCAATTCAGCGCGAGCGCGAATCGCCGATTCCAATTCCACAAACGCCGTCAGTATTTCATCGGCGTGCAGAACGAACCGCTTTCGGTCGTCGCTAGGCGCGTCAGCAACCCAGATTGCTAGCCCTTCACGATCCAGTGCTGACACCCAGCCCAAGCTCCATCCGGCTTTGCTGAGGTTGTCAGCGATGATTTCCCAATATTTCATTGGATTACCTCGATTTTCATGACGGGATGAATTTCCCAAGCCGTCGAGCGCCACGGCTGACCGTACGTTTTTTGCCATGCCGACCAAAACTTTCCGAAGGAAAGGGTAAAGGCCAGAAATGAGTTTGTTAATTATTGCTTACCACCTCCTGCTACGAGCTATTGATAGTTTAGGCGGTTCGGTCGTCCGTTGGGAATCCACGGCTGACACACAGCCCCAAGTCCATCCGGCTTTAGGGAATCAGTGGAAATCAGAGAAGGCCGAAACCATGAAAGTTGAGAAAAGGAATTTCAAAAATGAAAACCTTTATTGTTTATGATTTGGATTCAAAAATACCCGTTGCTGTTGGCGAACAAGTAAGCGCGGAAACTGCGCGATATTGTGCAAGCGTGGCAACTGGAATTTTCCAGGCAAATCTTTTGGCAGAAGAAATTGATCTGGAAAACAAATTACCTACTGAACCACAATGTTGGAAACTTTTGTGAAGGGTATTCCTGGCAACGAAAATGAAGTGTGCAGTAGTCTCTGCACTCATTTCGATTGCGTTTGTATCGCAAGCATTCGCAGTTTTACGACCGCTTTTTCCAGCCAAACCCGCGCCGCCATTTAACGGTGAACTCATTATTATAGGAGACGATTCTGTGATGGGGTATGCAAGAAAACGCTTGCTAGATGACCGGGTCAGGCACTGTAGCGAGTAGGGTAGGATTGATGAAGGAACGCATTCGGGTCCTTCGCAAACGGCGACGACCAGGTCACACTCCGCCTGCCCACGGCGAAGCTCGTCGTGTTTACCGTACCGCCCCAATCACCGGGCGGCAGCGCGGTCCGGTCACCGTGCGTCAAATGACCGCGCCGCCTGAGACGACCTCAGCCGGGCCGCCCCATGGCGCGTGCTCCTCTAGGCAACATTTTCCTGAACATCGGGGGCAAATACCCCAATCAAGCCTTTCACGGCTTGGATACCTTCGGCGAGCGCGGGGCAGTTCTCGAATCCGCAGCAATACGAGGGCAAAACCGTGGCTGTGTCTGGAAAGATTACCCTGTATCGGGGGAAACCGGAAATCATTGTCACAAACGTCTCGCAAATTATTATCAAGTGATGCGCTTGATTCCACACGAGCTATCCAACGAAAGGATGAAGCCAACCAGCGTAAGCATGAACACGCGGCAGGCGGCCCCATTTCGAAATAAGTTCAGCCTGGTTGCCACGACGCCCTGCCGCGGCTTATCTCTGTCTCGTTAGGGCGCATTTTCGCGTGTGACCGTCGACTATCTTGCTGACCGTCGTGAGTTCATACCCACTGTGGCTCGCTGGCATCATACGGAGTGGGGCCATCTCCGTCCCGGCGAGACTGTGGAAGATCGTGCGGTGCGAGTCGAACGTGACTGTGGCCATCGCGAGATTCCAACTACGTTCGTGGCGCTGGGTGGGCACCAGTGTCTCGGTTCCGCCAGTCTTGTCGCGTGTGACATGGACATTCGCCCGGCGCTGACACCGTGGCTTTCCGGCGTGTTCGTCGCGCCAGAGCACCGCAGGCGCGGGGTAGGCGCGCCTCTGGTCGAGCGAGTTGTGCAGGAGGCGCGGGCACTCGGCAAGCCACGTCTTTATCTTTACACGCCCGGTTCTGGCGCTCTGTATCTCAGACTTGGCTGGTGCGTTGCAGAACGCACATTTTATCGCGAGCTATGGGAAGAGCAGGAGATCACGATTATGGAGTTTGCCATCCATGCACCCTAGCCATGCGATGCAGCCACTGCACATTTACGAAGTCCGCCCACGCAAAGATAAACGCGGATTTGATCTCATCTCCGACGCGCTACCGTTTGGGCGATTGCGGTACACTCAGCCGGATGACGCCGTCGAGTACGCGAAGTTTCGCAGTCGATCACATGATGCGTCGGTCAGCTTTTGATACCAAACCGCATCCAGTGAATATACTGCCGCAATCGATGAAACGCTTGTTTCACTGAAAGGATTTTGCTGATGATTTTTCTTTTCATCTTATTTAGTTTCCTTTCATTTTTTTGGCCTTCTTTGACCTCTCGTCATTGAGAACTCATTTCTGGCCTTTACCCTTTCCTTCGGAAAATTTTGGCGGGCATGGCAAAAAAGTTTGCGGGAGACCGGGGACCCAACTGAGCCGAATGCAATCGCGAACGAAATCGGGTACGCAAAGCATCGCAGCCGTTCACATCATGCCGTGATTCACGTTTACGATGAAACCGGCAAAGTGATCGAGACGCACGAGCACAATGGCGAGTTCAAAGAGTGGTAGTTGGAATTCTGCTCGGCGGCTTTACAAATTGATCTAAACGTTTCAGCGTGCAGGAAGTTTGGCTCAATTCAGGGCAATGCCAGCCATAAGCATGTCCTCGACGCCCGACGACTATCGAGCGATTACGCCTTCTTTGTTTCGCCTTAATCCCTCAGCGAACTTTACGCTCTTTTTGCGACCATTGATGACGAACGTATTGTTTTCTCCCAGAGTTGACCACGGGCCGCGCGGCACTTCGCTAAAGTCCACAAACCGCCAGTCAGTGACGTCTGTTTCGTTTAGGCCGAGATAGTCTCGCACAGCAGGAGAAACATCGAGGCCTGCGCCCTTATTCAGAGTGGGTTTTGGACGTTCGTTGCCAAACACGTACTGCCAATGGTCCGTTCGGAATGGTCCTGCGTCTTCCCATTGCGCATAAGCGATTCGATTGCCTTTGCGGATCGCGATCCATCGATCTTTGCAAGTGGAGACAGCCGGGCCCTGGTACGCCTCTTTGAACCACGGGACAACGCGAGGGGCTTCCGGCCGGTGACCAGTATGTGCTTTGTCGTTGTATGGGAGTGCGCAGTAAAATGGGTTCTGCCGGGGCGTAAATTTTACCGGGACATACTTACTCCGATGGGCAGGATTTGGGTCATCAAAGCCGCCGTAGTTTTTTGTCCATTGTTTGTCCCAAGCACTTGTGCGATTCGGGACGAGATTATTTCCACTTGGCTGTTCGCCGATCCAAAAGACGGTTGTTACGATACGTGTTTTCCATGGGTACCGCCCTGAAGGCCGAGAGGCGGACGATTTTCTGATGAGGGGTTTCTCTTTTTCAGTTACCGCTTCGATTTGAGCCGTAAAGGACGGATCAACTGCGATGAAGAGTGCGAAACAAGAAAGACCAAGTGAGCAGCGTTTCCCCATGACTTTTGAATCGGTTCCCCTTCAAACACCGCGTGGACCCGCGAAGACTTGCCTCGCGTTTCGCGCTGTAGGTTATCACTTTGGACGTAAGATTAAAGACCGATATTTTTTTGGATCCAACGAGCGCCGGATACAATCGGCAAACGCAATCAGCTGCGCAGGATTTTGGAGTTGTTCTCGTAGTACTTTGATTCGCGTTCACGATGCGGCTGGCAATGTGATAGACACGCACGAGCACAAGGGCGATTTCAAAGAGCCGTAGCGATCACGGTTTTCGGTTTTAGGGATTGTTGACCACTTGCGGCACCGGTTTGCTCGCTTCAAGCTGTGCGCTCACCTTTTGGATTTGCGCTGCCTGCTCTTTCACCGTTGCCGCGAGACTTGCGACGACGCCTCCCAATTTCTCCACTTTATTCTGCTCTTTAAGGAACGCCTCATGCTGTTTGAGAAACTCGTTAAGCAACATCGCGTTCACTGCTTCGTAGCGCACGCTATATGCTTTCCCCTTGGAGTCACGCACGATCAGATCAGGGTTCACTTTTTCCACCTCCTCGGCAACGAGGCCGAACTGCGGGATGCCCTTGGGATCAAGCTCGTGTTTGTAACGGAAAGTCACAGGCTTGAGCGAGAGGATCGCTTCGCTCGCCTCGTCCATTGGCTTGACCGCATCCTTGAAACGTTCCGAGGAAACGACAGTGCCGAGCTGGCCAGTCGTGGCATCTACCATTACTACGGATCCTGTGACGACTGCCCCATTTATCCCCGCGATGAACGTGGCTGTTTGAGTGTCTGGGGCGCCGAGGCGGATGGTATTGCTCTCGCCGGCAATGTCACTCGAAGATTGCGCAGCGGTGCTAAAGTTGCCGATGTCGATGTTATTGCTGCCTGTAGTAAGGTTGCTGCCGGCAGCATAACCAACCGAGCCGTTGTTGTTGCCCGTGGTGCTGCTAGAGAGCGCGTAGTCACCGTTAGCAGTATTTAGATTGCCGGTTGTGTTATTATCGAGCGCCTGGTTGCCACTGGCCGCGTTTTCATTGCCGGTTGTGTTGTTGGAGAGTGCGAACAAACCAGGCGCCGTGTTGTAGTTCCCGGTTGTGTTGCTGGAGAGTGCGACGAGACCGGTGGCCGTGTTGCGAGCGCCGGTTGTGTTGAGATAGAGCGCCTCAAAACCGGTGGCCGTGTTGAAGAAGCCGGTTGTGTTGCTAGACAGCGCTCCACCAATGGCTACGTTGTGAAAGCCAGTCGTGTTACTGAAGAGCGATTGACGACCAAGCGCCGTGTTGCGATGACCGGTTGTGTTGCTAAACAGTGTTTGAAGGCCGTAAGCCGTGTTGCGAGTACCGGTTGTGTTGCTATACAGCGCCTGGAAGCCATAAGCGGTATTAAAGAAACCCTCGGTGTTGCTGAACAGCGCTTGATAGCCAGTGGCCTCGTTTTGATAGCCGATTGTATTGCTAAAGAGCGTTTGGTAGCCGAGCGCCGTGTTGTTAGCGCCGGTTGTAAGGCTGAAAAGTGCTCCATTACCCTCAGCCGTGTTGCCGTTGCTAAGTCTCCCTCGGGTGGTCTCCCCGGTGGCGTGGCCGTTTGCGCTGTTGGCGGAAGCGCAACAAACGCGAGCGCGAACATGATTACAAGGAAGCCGCCCTGCAAAGGCGAACGGTTGATCGAGTTTCTTATGAATGTAGTTATCATTTTTGTTTTCATTTTTTGTTGAGGTTGAATTGTTGAACTGCATTAACTGCAATCCAGTTCCGCGCGGAACCAGGAACCATCCGGAGGAGGCGCTTTGAACAGAGGCCTCACTTCGGCTGACTCGGGGCTCCAGTTGGATCTTGGAAATCGCGCTAAACGGTGTCTCAGCGAAGACCCAGCCCCTGCGGCTTATTCAGCCTAGCCGAAGATAAGTTGAAACTGTCGGATGACGTAATTGATTTTATTATTAAACCCTTACCTAATGAATGTCGAGCTTATTTACGTGTAGGACGTAACCTAATTTTCATGTAGGGCTTTGCCTTATACCCCACAGGGCTCCACGACGTGGTTAATGAGACTTGCGGCACCGCGAATCGCCGCTTCGAATTCTACAAACGCAGTCAACTTTTCATCCGCTTCGGGCGAACTCAGTTTTCTCTGGGAATTCGAAGCCGACTTTACCGTCTTCCAATTTCAGATACGCGGAGAACGGGCGGCCGCGTTTTGAAATGAAGCCCTCGAGGAGATCGGTCTTGCCTGTGGTAAGAAGTTTCTGGGCTTGTTCTTTCGGAATATCGCGGCCGAGAATCGTTTTGCTCAGTCTGAATTTGCACGGAGTTTTGGCCGACTGCGAACATTCACAAATATAACTGTTTTCCGTTTCAAAAATTTTGCCACCGCATTTCGGGCAGTCGCCGATGGATTCCTTTCCTGTGAAATCAATTTTCGGCGCAGCGGTCTTGGCCTTGCGTTCTCCTTTCGGCTTCGGTTGGCGCTTTTCGAATTCAAAGCCAACGTCTTTTTTGTCGGTCAACACGAGAAACGCTTTGAACGGTCTGCCCTTGCGTGAAATAAAACGTTCCAGCAGATCGGTTCTGCCAGTGGTGAGCAGTTTTTTCATCTGCTCGCGGTCTACCGATCGTTGCAGAATGACTTTGCCCGATCGAAAATCGCACGTTTTGTTTGGGCCGACTGAATTTTCGCAGATGTAGCTCATTCCGAATTCGAACACGCGCCCGCCACACTTGGGACATTTGCCGAGCGGCTCCTGCCCGGAGAAATCCACGGGTTGCGAAGCGCCGTTCTCCTGACCGTTTGGTCCGAAATCGAACTCTGCTTTGAATTCGTCGCTGAGTTTGAGCACGGCATCAAACCGTTTGCCTTTCCTGCTGCGGAAGCCGCCCAATGGCCCGACCTGTTTGTTGCGCACGAGAGTCTCGAACTCGTCACGGCTCAGCAACCGGCCGGCGATCGTTTTCCAAATCGTGAAATCGCAGTCTTCATTTGTGCAGGTGAAGCTCTTGAATCGCTCGATCACCGGCGAACCACACTTGGGGCATTTGCCGAACGGCTCGGTGTCGGGCATGTGCTCGTCGGGATGAAAATGTTTGGCTTTGCCGACGATATCGTTCGTGAGCTCGCGGATGTCGCGCATGAACGCGTCGCGCGTAAGCTTGCGATGTTCGATTTCGCGCAGGCGAAATTCCCATTCGCCCGTTAGCTCCGGGCTGGTTAGCTCGGGCACCGCGTTTTTCAAAAGAGTGATCGTCTGGATCGCCTTGGCTGTCGGCTGTAGTTCCTTCCCTTGTCGCACCAGATAATGCGCTGAGATTAGTGTCTCGATGATGCTTGCGCGCGTGGCGGGCGTGCCGAGCCCTTTCTCCTTCATTGCATCGCGCAGTTCTTCGTCTTCAACAAGCTTCCCCGCCGCTTCCATCGCGCTCAGAATCGTCCCTTCGTTGTACCGCGCCGGCGGCTTCGTCTGTTCTGTTTTGATCTCGATGCGCACGGTTGCAACGCGCTCGCCCTGCGTTACGGGCGGCAAATTCTCTTCCGGCTTCTCACCGGCAGCTTCGCGGCCATAAACTTCCAGCCATCCTGGCGCGACAAGAATCTTCCCTTCCGTCTTGAACGGCTCACCCTCCACGCGCGTGATCCGAGTCGTGTTCTCGTATTGCGCAGGCGGAAAGAACACAGCCACAAAACGTTTGGTCACCATGTCGAAGAGCGCGCGCTCGTAATTGTCCAAGGACCGGGGAACGGTGCCGGTTGGAATAATGGCAAAGTGATCGCTCACTTTCGCGTTATTGAAGATGCGCTTGTTTGGTTTGACCCAATTATTATCGAGGACTCGTCTCGCGAACGGATTGTCGATCTTTCCCAACGTCGATCTGACGGTCGGAAGATAATCTTCCGGCAAAGCGCGCGAATCCGTGCGCGGGTAGGTGATGGCCTTGTGCTTTTCGTAAAGCGCCTGCGCGATTTGCAATGTGCGTTTCGCGGAGAGCCCGAGCCGGCCATTCGCTTCGCGCTGCAAGGCAGTGAGATCATAGAGTTGAGGAGCGACTTGCGTAGTCGGTTTCTTTTCTTCCAGCTCGACGACGCCCGGTTTACCGCTGCACTTGCGCTGGATCGCCCCAGCAATTTCGTGATGCCACAATCGCGGCGCGGCGCGATGCTCGTCCCACAGCGAGCCGTTCTCAGGGTCGAGCCGTTGCTCGGCATTTGGCAGATTCAATTGAAGACGAGCCAGCAGTCTCTTCGTTCTCTCAACTTCGCTTTCTTCCTTCTCGAACTCTTCGTCGAACCAGCGCCCCGCATATTCGCCTCCCGCGACTGCGGGACGGAATGTGGCGATGATCTCGTGCAACTCGCGCGGCTTAAACTCCTTAATTTTGTTCTCCCGGTCCACGATGATGGTCAGCGTCGGCGTCTGGACGCGGCCAAGTGAAGTCACGGAGCTCCCGCGGCCGCCACTTAGCCGCAACGTAAATGCGCGCGTTGCGTTGATCCCGACGAGCCAATCCGCCTCGTTTCGGCTGCGGGCGGCACTGGCCAGCGGTTGCATCTCAGCGTCGCTGCGCAATCGCGCGAACGCATCGCGAATAGCCTCCGGCGTCATCGATTGCAGCCAGAGACGCTTGATCGGCTTTTTCGTGCCGGCGTATTGGATGATATACCGAAAGATAAGTTCGCCTTCCCGGCCGGCGTCGCATGCGTTGATGATCTCGGAAACGTTCTTGTCTTTGGTAAGCTTGCGAAGAACATTGGCGCGGCCGCTCATTTTTTCTGCGGGCTCAAGCTCGAACTCCATCGGCATGATAGGCAGCTTCTTCATGTCCCATTTGTCCTGTTCTTTCATGGAAGCAGGCACGGCGAGCGCAAAGAGATGGCCGACCGCCCACGAGAGCAGGTATTGCTCGTTCTCGTAGTAGTCCTTGCCTTTTTTGAAGCCGCCGAGCGCCTTGGCGATATCGCTCGCGACCGAAGGCTTCTCGGTAATGATGAGGGACTTGGACATGGGGCAGGAATCGAACCCAGTTAGGGCGTATTTGCAAGTCAGAGCGGGTTTGCGCCCGTTGTGGCAGCGCTGTAAGTCTCTGGTTTAGCCCAGCTTGACAAAATATTTTCCAGGCAACTGCTTGACCAGCCGCTTCAGCTCCAACTGCAACAATGTCGATGAAACCGCTGCGCTCGGCAACTCGCTCTTTGCGGTGATATCTTCAATGGACGTTTCAGTCGCATCAATTGCGTCATAGACGCGGCGCTCTTCGTCGGAAAGCGGCGGCAACGGCCGGGCGATGGCTTCCGGCGCTGGTTTGGTCTCGGGAAGAAGGATCTGCAAATCATCCAGAATATCGCTGGCGTCCATCACAAGCTTGGCGCCTTGCTGAATCAGCCGATTCGATCCCATCGCGCTCGGCGCGTTGATATGGCCGGGCACCGCGTAGACCGACCGGCCTTGCTCTAACGCCTGTGCCGCGGTGATGAGCGCACCGCTGTTCAATCCTGCTTCAACCACTAGAATGCCGTGGCTCCAGCCGGAGATGATCCGGTTGCGCATCGGGAAAGTTTGTCGATCTGGGTCAATTTCCATTGAAAATTCAGACACGATTGCGCCATTTCCGCTGCGGATTTTCTCGGCCAGCGCAGCGTTCTCCGGAGGATATAGCCTTGCTAATCCAGCACCAATTACTGCGATCGTGCGTCCCTTTGCCGCGAGTGCCCCTTGATGAGCTGCGGTGTCGATCCCGCGCGCGAGTCCGCTGATTACGGTCAGTCCCGCATAAGCAAGTTGATAGGACAGCTTCTTCGCCGACTCCGTGCCGTAATGCGTGGTGCGTCGCGCGCCGATGATCCCGATGGCGTGATGATCGCGCTCTTGCAGTTCGCCCCAAACGTAAAGCACGATCGGCGGCGCATGGATCTCGCGCAGCGACCGGGGATACGATGGGGACTTTTGCGTGATAACGGTCGCGCTAAAATCACGCACACGTTTGAGCTCTGCGGCAAGATCGATAGTCGATTCCCAGTTGGAAATCTGGTCCGCCACCTCGCTGCCAATTCCTTCGACCTTGCGAAGCTCGTTGCGTTTTGCTGCTAGGATTTGTTGGGGTTCCTTGAAAACCTCGAGCAATTTCCGCAGCCGCACCGGTCCAACGGTCGGCAGCATATTGAGCGCGATGCAGGCTTCGGTCGCGTTCATTCCAAATCAAGGAAGGGGATAGGGGCGATTGACCTCAATCGCCTTTAGGCGGTTCGGTGAACCGCGCCTGCTATTCAAAACGGGATCTCGTCTTCGTCCGGCCCGGCTGGCGCCGATGGTTTCGGCGGTGTGCTGGTCTTGGCGCTACCCGGTTGTCGGTCTTCGCCCGCGGCCTCGGCAGCACCAGCTCCACTGGGCCGACCACCTAACAACTGCATGCTCTCGCCCACCACACGTAGCTTCGTTCGTTTCTGCCCGGTCTGCTTGTCATCCCAAGTGTCCATTTGCAAACGGCCTTCGATGAAAACCGGCCGTCCTTTTTTCAGGTATTCGCCTGCGATCTCGGCGAGACGCGCCCAGAGCACGACATCCACAAAGGTGACTTCCTCGCGTCTTTCTCCGCTGTCCGTGGTGTAAACGCGATTGACGGCAATGCCGAGGTCGCACACGGCGCTGCCCTTTGGCGTGTAACGCACCTCAGGGTCGCGGGTGAGATTTCCAAGCAGAATGACTTTGTTAAAGCTGGCCATCCTCGCCTTATAGCGAAATTATTTGGCTTTTGCCAACTTTTTCCCGAGTTTCTCGTTCGTGTCAGGGAGACGCTGGTAATTCTGGCGATACACTTCCGGATCGAGCTTAAATTTCGCACGCAGCTTCGCAATCAATTCCGGATCAGCGTTGAAAATAAAATTAACGTAATAGCCGGAATCGAGTGGGCCGGCCACATAGGAGAATTGGCGCTTATCCATTTTTTGCACCTGTTCGATCTGAGCGCCTTCCTTTTGAAAGTCCGATTCCAATCGATCGATGATTTCCCTGAGGGTGTCCTCTTTGCCCTGAGCGTTCAGCACCAGCAGCGCTTCGTAACGGTGGTTCATATTTTTTCGGTTTGTTTATCCGGCATGCTTTCGGGGTTGAAACTGTTCATCGCGGAAACGAGCCCGTTGTCAATCGTGCATTTCACCGCTTCCACTGCGCGATCGATTGTGGATCTAACCAAAGGTTTCTCCTCCTCAAAAAAGCGGCTCAACACGTAATCGACTGATCCTTCGCGCGGCGCCTCGCCGATGCCGATGCGCAAGCGCGGGATTTCCTCGGTTCCGAATTGCATGATAATCGATTCAAGGCCGTTGTGGCCGCCGGATCCGCCGCGCGCACGCAAGCGCACACGCCCCAGCGGCAGAGAAAAATCGTCGAGCGCGACCAGAATTTGCCGCGGCTCGATTTTGTAAAACTGCGCAACTGCGAAAACTGGATAGCCGCTGCGATTCATGAAGCTCAGCGGTTTGATCAGCAGCACTGGGCCGCATTTTACTGAGAGCGTGTCCCACTTTCCCGATCTTTCCCACGTCGATCCAAACTGCGCAGCGAACTGATCAACCACCATGAAGCCGATATTGTGGCGCGTGGCCACGTATTCGGAGCCGGGATTTCCGAGACCCGCGACCAACCGAATTGGTTTTTCTTCCACTGTCACGCAATCGAAGATCCGAAATCGAAAATGGATTACTTCTTCTGCTCCTTCTCTTTTGAAGGTTTTTCCTTCGCAGTCGCAGCGGGCGCAGTAGCAGCTTCGCCCTCTTCCTTTTTCTCGGTGATCACTTCCGGTCCGGCCGCCGCCGCTTCCGCCTCGGCGACTACCGGTTCTTCCTCAACTACAGGTGCAACGACGGAAAATGCCGTCAGATCGGGCTGCACCTTTGGCGTTACTCCGGAAGGAAATTGAATGTCGCGAACGTGAATGGAATCACCAATGTTCAGCTGCGAGATATCCACCGTGATCCGGTCCGGCAAATCGCCGGGCAGACATTCAATTGCCAGCGCACGCAAGCTTTGCTCCAGCAATCCGCCAAAAGTTTTAACGCCAATAGCGATGCCCGTCGGTTCGAGAGGAACTTCGGCCTGAATCATCTCGTCCATGGAGATGGCGTGAAAATCTACATGACGAATGTCACCGCCGACGGGCGAGTGCTGCACTTCCTGCACGAGCGCGGTGCGACTGGATCCTTCGCCGGCGACCTCCAGTTCAACCAAAACGTTTTCTCCAGAAGCCTGGCTCATCATCGCATTGATATCGCGCGCGGTGACTTGTAGCGGCTGCGGTTTGTTGTTGCCGCCGTAGATGATCGCAGGAATCAGTCCGCGCGCTCTCAGTTTGCGCACGGCAGAGCGTCCCACGTTCGTTCGCGGTTCTGCTTTGAGCTTAACTTGTTTTGCCATTTCTTTCGTTCTCGATGTTGAACAACGACGATACGGACTCGTCGTTATGAATTCGTTTGATGCCCTCCCCGAGAAGCTCGGAGATGCAGAGCACCGTGATCTTAAATCCGTCCACGGTGCGCACCGGGGTGCTGTTCGTGGTAACTAATTCCGTGATTTTCGATTTTTGCAAGCGCGGGATCGCGATATCGACAAGCACCGCGTGGGCGACGCCGGCGTAAACGTCGCGTGCGCCATGCTTCTTCAAGATCGAGGCCGCGGAGGTGAGGGTGCCCGCCGTCTCAGTGAGATCATCCACCAGCAGCACATCGGAACCTTCCACGTCGCCGATAAGATAGAGCGCTTCAGTCTCGGTGGCGCTTTTGCGTTCCTTCGCCACGATGGCCAAGTTCGCGCTCAGAGCTTCCGCGTAAGCCGATGCCATCTTTAGTCCGCCCAAGTCAGGAGAAACCACAGTCGTTTTGCCCGTGAGCCGTTTGCGCAAATACCTGATCAACACGGGCAGCGAATGGAGGTGATCCACCGGGATATCGAAAAAGCCCTGCACCTGTTGCGCGTGCAAATCCATCGTGAGCACGCGGCTCACGCCGGAGGCATGCAGCAGATTCGCGACGAGCTTCGCCGTGATCGGAACGCGTGGCTGGTCCTTGCGATCCTGACGCGCGTATCCAAAAAACGGAATGACGGCCGTAATCCGGTCTGCGCTGGCGCGCCGCGCTGCGTCCACCATGATCAACAACTCCATCAAATGCTGATTGGTCGGCGGAGAAGTCGGCTGAATAATGAACACGTCGTGCCCGCGAATATTCTCCTCGATCCTCACGTAAGTCTCGCCATCGGGAAACGAGCTGATCGTCGCCTGACCCAGCGGGACACCGATATACTTGCAGATCCGTTCTGCCAAATCGCGATTGGCAGAGCCACTGAACACTTTTAATTCTGGCTGAAGTGCAAACATGACGAGCGCCTACCTTAGCTGCGTGGAAACCGCGTTGGCAATCTTCAAAACTTGCCAAGTATCGTTTCCTTGGCGAATAGTTTTGGGTTCGAGGATTTCCCCTGATGAGTGCTGACGCGATCCGAATAGAACGTCCGACGACCAATTCAAAGCTCTTCGCGAATACGCGCTGGGACGCTCTCCCGGCCGCGGCGGGTCTTTTTCATCTCGCGTATTTCCTGGGTCTGTACTTCCTTTTTCCGCACGCGCCGCTGTGGGTGATGCTGATCCTTGGGTTTATTTACTCGCTGATGGTGAACGCGAACATCAATGGGATAGGGCACAATTTCATTCACAACCCGTTTTTCCGATCCAAGGTGCTCAATCGGCTGTTTGGAATCACGCAATCGATCGGGTGTTGTTTCTCACAGACGATGTATGACGCGGTCCACATGCAGCACCACAAGGGCAACTCGGATCGACAGGATGAAAACGGTGACACGGTGGATTGGTTATCGATCTACCGACATGGTCATGATGGCGACACGGAAAACCCCTGGCGCTACGTGTTCTTGAGTTTCTTCCGCGATGACGTGGGCGCGATTCGTGGGGAACTGCGGAAGCGCAAGAACGGCGATCATTTCTGGGGCAACATTGAGCTAACGGCGTTCGCTACCACGCTGTTGGTGATGGCAATTATTGTCCCGACGAACCCGGTTCACTTCATCAACTGGCGGTTCATATTGTTTTTCCTGCCGTTCTGGTACCTCGGCCACTGCTTCAGTTATTTGAACGGTTATTACCGTCATTACGGCGCGAACCCCGACAAACCGATTGCCTGGGGCGTGAGCAGTTACGGAAAAATTTACAACTGGCTTTTCTTTTACAACGGCTACCACGCGGAGCACCATTTCCGTCCGAAAGTGCACTGGACCAAAATGGAAAAGTTTCATCAAAGCATTGCCGATTTGCAGAAACAGGGAGGCGTCCGCACCATCAGGCGCGCGCACATGCTGGGGTTCCTTGATCCCGATTTGCCGAAACGCGGGCAGCACCAGGATGCGCCTGACCGCGAGGGCGCCCCTTCGCTGGTGCCATAGCCGTTGTAGCCGCCTGGCTGTGCGAGGCGTAGAGGTGTTTCGCATCACGTGCGCCGCGCGTCTCACAGAGATGCGGCTACAGTTTTGCAAAGCTCGCGCGCAGCTTTTCTTTCTTCGCTTCGCACTCTTCGTGTAATCGCCGGATCTCTGACACAAGCTGCTTATCCAGCGGTTCTAGTTCTTCGAACTTGCCCGCGAGCTGTGCCTTACGAATCTGATCTTTTAAGAAAAGCTCTCTCTCGGCGATCTTCGCCCGGTACACGGAATCAACTTCCGCGATTCCTTTTTTCTGGTCTTCAGTGAGCGAGACCGACGGCGAGCTCTTTTCGAGCCGTTCCATCGCGAGTTCGTAAGCCGATTTCATCCTCAATCTTACCTCCTGAATCAATCGACGCATTGCATGTCTGAAATCAATTCTTAAATTGTCTTAGTGCATTCACCAATCAAGCTGCTTAGCATCGATTTCGACGGCACACTTGTGTCGCGAGTTAGCGAACCAGTCCTCGACACGCAGTGCATGGAATTGATTCGCGAATTGCAGAACGCCGGTGCGCTCTGGGCGATCAACACCGGCCGTTCAGTTGAGCTTCTCGAATCCGGCCTTGTCGATTTCGCGTTTCCCATCCGGCCAGACTTTATTCTCACCACAGAGCGCGATGTTTTTCGTCCCGGGCAAAATGGAGACAAATGGGAACCGTTCGGCGACTGGAACGAGCGCTGTGCCCGCGACCACACCGACTTGTTTTCTTCGGCTGACTCGGTTCTCGTCGAAGTTGTGGATTTCGTAAGCCGAAAAACAAAAGCGCGTCTCATTTACGATTCTGAAGGTCTTGAGGGTCTCGCGGCGGAAGACGAGGCAGAGATGGCGCGCATCGCCGAATTTATCGAGCAAGTGCGAACGAAGCACCCGAAGTTCAATTACCAGCGGAACGGGATTTACCTTCGATTTTGTCACGCTGATTACCATAAAGGCGCAGTGCTCGCGGAGCTGGCGCGTTTAATTGAGGTCCCGCGCGAAAATATTTTTACAGCAGGCGATCATCATAACGACATCTCGATGTTGGACGGGAAAGTTGCTGGAATGCCGTCGTGCCCGGCCAATGCAATTCCCGACGTGCAAGAGGCGGTGCGTAACGCACGCGGTTACGTCGCGGAGAAGGACCACGGCGCAGGCGTGCACGAAGCGCTGCTGCACTTTACGAGACGGAGGTCCGTTAAAGCGTTAAAGCGTTAAAGCGGAACCGCGCGGTCCTCCTTTTTTGCCTCAACGCTTGATGGTCGAAACTTGTAGGGCGTTTCTGCGAAACCCTATCCTAGATTGGCGTCTGACACAGACGCCCTACAATATCTGTGCTCGCCGGAGCCGGCGCCTTCAGCACGTCAGCTTACCAGCGGACGCTTCCGCTGGATCCGGGAGGGCCAGGAGCATAGGCACCCTGATCGGGGATTTTCTCGCCCGGAACCGGTGCGGCGGATTCCGAACTGGATCGCTCGCTCACGTCTTCATCGTGTGAAACACACGCCGAGATGAGGAATGTGATCGCGAGAAACAAAACCGCCGGAATTGCAATGCGTTTGATCACAGCAGGCGAACGTAACCTGCAGCCCGGTTGATGCAAGCTCTGCCGGCCCGTAAGCTTTCTCGTGACCGTGACGCGAAATACTGAGATCAAATCGCTCCTGTTTGATGAGCTTCAAACGAAGCTTCGGGGGCTGGCCCAGCCGTCTTATCGTGCCAGGCAAATTATGGATTGGCTTTACAAAAAGCGTGCCGGCGCATTTGAGGAGATGAGCGATCTGCCGCGGACGTTGCGAGCGCAGCTCGCTCAGAATTTTCCCATGGGCAAGCTCGACGTCGTCCGCGTTCTTGGATCGCGCGACACCACTCTGAAATTCCTTTTCCGTTTGAGCGATGGGAACTTGATCGAGTCGGTTTTGATTCCAGCGTCGCCTGCGCTCTATGGACAAAAATCGGACCGCCGGACAGCGTGTGTTTCGACGCAGGTTGGTTGCGCCTACGGCTGCAAGTTTTGCGCGAGCGGTCTGGACGGGTTTTCTCGGAATCTGCGCGCGAACGAAATCGTCGATCAAATCATCGCCATCGAGAGTGGGAGCGGCGAAAAGATCGACAACATCGTCTTCATGGGGATGGGCGAACCGCTGGCGAACTTCGACAATGTGATGCGCGCGATTCGAATTCTTAACGCCCCGTGGGGCCTCGGCATCGGCGCCCGCCACATTACCGTCTCAACCAGTGGTCTCGCGCCGCAAATTAGAAAGCTCGCCGGCGAACCGGTCCAAATTCGCCTGGCGATTTCGTTGCACGGCGCGACAGACGAAGTGCGCGATCAAATCATGCCGATCAATCGCCGGTACAACCTGGAGACGTTGCTCTCGGCTTGCGATTACTATGTGGAGCGAAAGAAACAGCGACTGACCTTTGAGTATATTCTGATCGCCGGCGTCAATGATACCGATGAGCAGGCGCATCTTCTCGCGCGCCACGCACACCGGCTCTCAGCAAAAGTTAATTTGATTCCCTACAATACGGTTCGGGGTTTGCCGTGGTCGCGGCCGTCGCAGAATCGCCAGGAAAAATTCTTGTCGATCCTGCACAGGCACACGATTCCGGCTACGCTTCGTCGCGAGAAAGGCGGTGATATCGACGCGGCATGCGGCCAGCTGCGATTACAAATGAAGCGCGAAGAGTTCGCGAGCGTGTGATCGCAAGATTGTAGGGCGCCTGCGTCAGACGCCGGCTTTAGGGCGGCGTTTCACAGAAACACCCTACAAATGCAAAATCCTTTGCACGTGCCGCGAAGCTGACGTTTAGTCGAATATGGCAGGTTACCAGGGCGGGTCCGAGCGCATGTGGGACGAGTACGACTGGGAGCGTTTTCTTCAGGAACAGGATCAAAAGACCGACAAGTACATGCAGCTGGTGGAAACCTACCTCGATGATCCGCAACGGGACGAAATCATTGCGCGCGAAATGGGCTGGACGCAATTGCTGGACGCGAAAGATTGGAGCGCGGAAGTCGATGCCCTCTTTGATGAAGATGTGCAGGACGATGATGATCTCGACTCGCAAGATGTGATAAAGTCAGTCGAGGCGTTTGAGGAGCATGGCCTGTATCAAGCTGCCTTTGCTCTTACAATTTGGATCGACGAACTCTTCGATCAAAAGGCATCGCTGCAAAACGAACCCGCTGCGATAAAATTGGCTACGCACTGTGCATTGGCCAGTGCCAAGCTGGCGGCCGCTCTGAGCGGCGATGATGTTGATGAAATTGGGATGACCATTGCGTACCTAAAGAGAGCGCTGAAGGCGATCACGATTTCCATGAATGCAGCCGCGCAGCTCTTATCGGAAAAGCTGATTACTCGCACGCAGCATACGGTCCTGCAGCAGCGACTCTTTCAGGTGCGAGACGGCATTATTACCCTGATGGGGGAATACCGCGCTGAGTGGCGTCGCCGGTTCGGTTCCGAAGGTTATTGCCGTTGAATGAAATAAGGGCGGGCTACGTCCAATCATGCAAACGGAAGCGACTCTGGCTCAGGCCGATGTCTCCGAATTGGACTTGGTAAGACGATGCCAGGCCGGTGACACCGAAGCATTCGACGAGCTGGTAACCCGCTACCGGACACGAGTGTTCAGCATGATTTACAACATGGTGCACAGCGAGCAGGACGCTTGGGACCTCGCTCAGGACAGCTTTCTCAAAGCTTGGAAGTCGATCAAACGCTTTCGCGGGCGCTCATCGTTTTACACGTGGATTTATCGGATCGTTATGAACGTGACGATCGATTGGCTGCGCAAAAAGCATATCAAAGGCGCAGGCGCCGAGTTCGACGACGCAACACAGTTAAGAGAAGTTGATCCAGCATCCAAAACCGTTCCTAAAACGGAAGCGTTGCCGTACGAGATGATGGAGCGAGACGAAATCCGCACCCGGATCGATAAGGCGATCGCTCAACTCTCGCCCGAACAGCGCGCCGTCATTTTGATGAAGGAGATTGAAGGCATGCAATATCACGAAATTGCGGAAGCGCTGGGATGCTCCATTGGCACCGTGATGTCGCGTCTCTTTTATGCACGGAAGAAATTGCAAACCTTGTTGAAGGACGTTTATGAAAACATTTGAGGAAAAATGGACAGCATGGGTGGACGGCCATCTGAGCGGAGGAGACCTATCCGAATTCGAGGCCTCGCTTCCAGACAAAGCTGCCGCTGAAGCTGAAAGAGCGGGCGCGCTAAAACTTGGCGAGCTTTTGAAGCGGGAGCTAAGCGCCCGGACACTGACGAACGAAGAGTTTTTTAGCCATCAACTGCGTGAAAACATCGCCCACCTTCGTGAGACCGCGGCGCGGCAGGCGCGCGAAACAAGATCAACATGGTGGACAATTCCTCGCCTGTTGTGGACAGGCGCTGCGTCGCTCGCAGTGTTTTTGGTTTTTACCGTTCTCGTCATGCACGAGAAAAATCCGGCTGAGGAGTCCCAATACCTTACTCAAATTCTAAACGCCCGCGTTGATTCGGTCGTCAGCCCAAATGCGACCGTCTCGATCTTCGAGGTAAAACAAGACCGCGTGACGGTGCTCTGGACAGAGGGATTGCAAAGTTTGCCGGCCGATTACGCAGCCAAATAGCCGCTCATGGCTCGCTCGCCGGCGTTCTTAATCTCTTTTATCGCCCTGATGATCGGCGCGACGTCCGTGCTGCAGGGAGCGGAGACGGTCTGGAGTGGACTTGTCATCGCGGAGAACGTCGCTCAGCCACAACCGATTCCACCGGAATTGACTCGCATCGAAGGATCGCTAAAAAAATTTTTCGGCTACAATCAATTCCAGGTGATCGGTCAGTCGCAAAAAACACTCAAAACCGGGCAGGAAGACTGGCTTGCAACCAGCAAATTTTTCGGGCTGCATGTTGATGCGCGAGGCGAAACCGAGGCGGGTTACGTTTTGAATCTGAAACTTTACAAGGAGAAAGAGCTCTTGCTCGAGACCGATACCAAGTTGAGCAAACGCAGCCCCTTGGTGATAAAAGGCCCCCAGGTCGGCGGCGGACAATTGCTTCTCGTGTTGGTTGTGCAGTAGGCGGATCGCGATCTCCGAGTGCGATGTGTTCTGAAGCGGCGAAGCCCAATTTGTTTGCGCCCTATTTAATGCGACAAATGCGCGCTGTGTTCGCTTTTCTTGCCGCGCTGTTGTCCATTAACTTCCCCGCCACCATGTCCGCAGAAAATCCGTTCAGTTTCAAGGACACGCCGGGAAAATTGCCGAAAGAGGTCGTTCCAACCGATTACTCCATTCGCATCGTTCCGAACATCGATGCGTTAAAGTTCAGCGGAACAGAAACGGTAAAGCTCGACGTGCGCAGCCCGGTTCATCGGTTGGTGCTTAATGCGCTCGAGCTGGAAATCACCGAGGCGTCTCTGGATGGCGAAGCGCTGCCCAAGTCTGCAATTAAGATCGACAAGGAGAAGGAACTGCTCACGATTGCATTGCCATCGGAGCTCGCGTCCGGAGATCACACGCTCGCGCTCAGTTTCTCCGGGAAAATCAATCAGCAAGGGCAGGGACTTTTTTACATGCGTTATCAGGAGCAGGGGAGTCCGGCAGCCGCCAAAAAAAAAATCATGCTCGGGACGCAGTTTGAAGCGACTGACGCCCGCCGATTTTTCCCATGCTGGGACGAACCGGTCTTTCGCGCGCGCTTTCAGTTGAGCGTGGTCGTTCCGGAAAATTGGCTGGCCGTCTCGAACATGCCGGTCGAGAGCGAGAAAAAAATCGCTGGCGGGAAAGAGGTGCGCTTTGCCGCCACTCCGCCGATGTCGAGTTATCTGAATGTCTTTGTCGCGGGCGAACTCGATCTTATCGAATCGCGAATCGGGCCGACGCAGATTCGTGTGATCGCGACCAAGGGAAAAGCAGAACTGAGCCGCTACGCGCTCGGTGTGACGGCGCAAATTCTGCAATATTACAATGACTATTTCGGCGTGCCGTATCCCTTGCCGAAGCTCGACCAAATCGCTCTTCCGGGCGGTTTCGGCGGCGCGATGGAAAACTGGGGTGGGATCACTTATTACGAGTCCGCGCTTTTGTTTGATCCAAGAAACTCTTCTGCCGAGACGAAGCAATTAATCTACGAAGTTATCGCGCACGAAATGGCGCACATGTGGTTCGGCGATCTCGTAACCATGGCCTGGTGGGACAATCTCTGGCTCAACGAAGGGTTCGCCTCTTGGATGGGCACCAAATGCACGGCGCATTTCAACCCGCAATGGGAAGTCTGGCTCCGACGAAGTGTGCCGCGCGATCCTACGCGGCGCGCCGGCATCGCTAAGGAGGCCGCGATGGAGGGCGACGCGCGATCAACCACGCATCCGATTCAGCAGCCCATCGCAACGGAAGCGGAAGCCGACAGCGCTTTTGACGATATCACTTACAAAAAGGGGCAGTCGTTTCTGCGAATGCTGGAGAGTTTTCTCGGCGAAGAGGTTTTCCGCGACGGGATTCGCCGTTACATCGCCGCGCATAAATATTCGAACACGACCACCGACGATTTGTGGAACGCACTTTCGGAAGCTTCGAAGAAACCGATCGGCGAGATCGCAGCTGGCTGGACGCAGCAGCCCGGATTTCCAGTTGTGAAAGTTCAGCGAGAAGGAGATGGAAAAGTTCAGCTCACACAGGAGCGCTTCACGGTGAATTTCAAAAACCCGCCGCCGCTTGAGTGGAAAATCCCGCTGACATACTCGGTCGCCGGCGAAGCGCCTGCGACTTTGCTGATGACGAGCAAGACCGAGAGCCTGCAAAACATTCCCGCAGATCGTGCGCTTAAACTGAATATAAACGGGGCGGGGAATTACCGCGTCGAATACGATGAGCCCTCATGGAAGTTACTACGCGAAGCTCTGCCGAAGCTCGGTGTTGAAGATCGCGTCAATCTTTTGAGCGATGCGTGGGCACTTGTGCAAGCCGGTCGCGCGCCTGGCTCCCTCTATTTTGGGTTGGTAGAAGAATTGCCTGCTTCCACCGAACTCGCCGAACGCGAGCAGATCATCAATGTGCTGGATTTCGTGAACCGGCTGCTCGTCGGCAATCCGGAGCGCGAAAAATTTCAGCGCTACGCCCGATCGCTTTTGCGTCCAACGTTTGAGACACTTGGTTGGGAACCGAAAGAGGGAGAGCCGCCAACTGCCGGGAACTTGCGCGCCAGCCTGATCAACGCTCTAGGAGATCTGAATGACCGGGAAATCTTTGCAGGCTGTCGCGAACGTTTTGAAAAATATCTTGCAAATCCCGCATCACTCGCGCCTGATCTGCGTCCGTCGGTTCTTGCGATCGTTGGCCATTACGCAGACGAAAAGACCTGGATCAAACTTCACGAGCTAGGTCTGAAAACGACGAGCATTGAGGAAAAACAGAATTACTACAGCGCATTGGCCGAAGCGATCGACGCCAAGCTGGTGAAAAAGACGCTTCCCATTGCGCTCACCGACGAGCTGCCAACGAGTCGCGCGATATTTCTGGTCCCGGCCGTCGCGCGCGACAGCGGTCATCCGGATATTGCCTGGGAGTTCGCCGCGGCGAATATGAAAACGCTCCTCGCCAAGACCGATGCCGCCGGCGCGAATCGGTATGCGCCGAGTCTGTTCACCTTTTTTTCCGATCCCTCGCGCGCAGATGAATTAAAGAGCTACGCGAAAGCCAACTTACCTGCGGCCAGCGCGCCGGAAGTAGCAAAGGTTATGGACGAAGTTCAGTTCCGCGCAGAATTAAAAAGACGCCTCGCGCCTCAATTGAATACTTGGATCGACAGGAAAAACCGGTGATCACCGATCACGGATCATTGATCACTATTCTGTTGCGGCGTGATCCACAGGCGCATCGGAATCATCGAAGACTCAACCAAACCGTGTTTTCGGAAAAATGCCTGGGCCACGTTTTCCGGGCGATCGGTCAACAAAGTGATGCGGAGAAAGTTTTTTTGTTTCGCGAAATCAATGGCGTATTGGAGAAGTTTTGAGCCGTAGCCCTTGCCCTGGTATTGCTTATGAATCACCAGGTCCTCCAACAGAATGACGAAGCCGCCTTCGGCTGTGCTGATGGTAAAAAGCAGATTGATCATACCCACAATCGCGCCCTCACGCCGCAGCACGAAAACGCGCCCGCGGCTGGGCTGTTCAAAAATGAGCCGCAAACCGCGAAGCTGTTTGTCCTTGTCCAGCCGAAAATCGCTTTCCTGAGCGAACAATTCGCCCAGCATTCCCGAGAGCTCGTCCAAATCCGCCTCGGTCGCTGGCTCAATTACGATGTTTTCGCTCACGGTTTGCAGTGTTTATGGCAAAAATCCGAGCCGCTGGCAATCTTGTAAATGAACGCTAGCATTTAACCACGAATTGACACGAATAAACACGAAGGGTTAACGCGTGCGACGTTCGCGAAGTCTGCGGAACAAAGCGTAAGCGTTACGTCGAATCACGTTCACGATCACCAATGCTTCATTTGTTATTCGTGTGCATTCGTGTGCATTAGTGGTTAATTCCCGCCTTTATGAAACGGACTTACCAGCCATCGAAGCGAACACGCAAACGTCAGCACGGTTTCCGTGCCCGGATGCGTACCAAAGGCGGTCGCGCGACCCTTGCGCGTCGGCGGCAACGCGGCCGCAAACGCCTTCTCCCGAAAGGCGTCGAGAGACATTACGTCCGTCACACGCAGGCTTGATTTTCGAAATTCGACAATTTTGTTTCGAGATTCGAGTTTCGGATTTCGGATTTAAGTCCGGGCACCGTTAGCTCAATTGGCAGAGCAAGTGACTCTTAATCACTGGGTTGCAGGTTCGATTCCTGCACGGTGCATCATAATATAAGTTCAATACTTACAGCGAGTTATACGGTCGGAATTTTTTTGAATTCGGTTAGCCAAAAGTTTTGCTTGGACACTTCTTGGACACTTATGCTATTCTGACCCCATGAAATCCGGAGTGGCTTCCGATTCGCTTCACTCCACGATTTCACCGGGCGACCACGACCAACAGCCCGTACCTCGAAAGAAGCGCAGCCGCAAAAACCAACCAGACATCGCACCAGCGCCTCCCATGAATGCACGCGACTTCGGCGCCCTCACCGATTACATCAACGCCGCTGTCCGCGCCGGTCCCGAAGGTCTCCGCGCAGCCCAACGCGAGGCCAACCGCTTCGCCCGTAAGTTCGGCCTCACCTACCTCGAACCATCCTGGTTCGTCGCAACTCCATGGCTCAAAGATTGGGCTGAGGGCAACATCAATACCAACGGGAACACCCATCACGCCCTCGGTTCACCCTCGGCTCTTAACAAGCGGGGGCAAAGCGATACGCGCCTGCGCGTGCGCGCTGGCATCCGATGGCGTTCCGCTTGGCTCCTAAATTACGCCATGACCGCCTCGATAACGATCGCGTGCCGACAAGCCAAGATCAGCGAGCACACGTTCTACTATCACAAGAAGAATGACCCTGATTTTGCCCAGCTCGTCGAGAACGCGAAGGCGCACGCCATTGATCTCTTGCATACCCGATGTTTCCAGCGGGCGTTGGAGGGAGACATCGAGCCGGTTCACTGGCAGGGTGTCGTCGTCGATCACATTCGGAAGTTCGATAGCCGCCTCCAGATCGAGATGTTGCGGGCGCATATGCCCAACAAGTTCAAGACACCGGGGAGCGGGAACGTCAACATCGACACGGGCGACAAGATCCTGGTTATGACCGAGGAGACACGGGCGAAGTTGATCGCGGCGCACCGCGAGGCGATCATGGATACACCGGAATCCACCGTGGATCATAAGAGCGCTTAACTTCATTTTGTCCGAGGGGCAACAGGATAGCGGACACCCTTCGAAACGCTCGATAGCGGGCATCCTGGCGCGTCGGTTTCGGGCGGAATCAATGAAAACAGGCGATTTCGGCTTGATCCGGGTATCAACACGTCTTAACTTCATCCAATGAAACGCGGCCTAGACGCTCTAATCCGCTCTTGGTTCGCCGAGACGTCGGGTAATCGACGGCGTTGGAGCGCCACTAAGGTCGGCCGCGTGATCAAACAGGAACTCCAGCGGCTCGGACATTGGAAGGGACTGCCCCGCGGCGCGCCCGCCAAGGGCCGATTGGCCGCCAAGAAGAACGCCGGATTCTGAAAAGTCCGACATGTCGGATTTTTTCTAAGTTGCACGGTATCAACGTCCGAGTAGCATAACATTGCCTATGGCCTTCGTGCAATCCCGTCAACCTCGACAGCTCTGGAAGATCACTCGTCAATCACGGCACTACGTCTATCTCGACTGGATAGGCAACAGCGTTCGTCACATTTCGCTGCGGATCCCTTTGGCTCGCTATCGATCACCCATGCTCTACTCGCCGCGGCCAATGGCGTGAAGACACCGCGGCGCGCCAGCGTCATGCTAGCGGGCCGCCAGCGATTCGATAGCGGACAGCGGCAGGCGCGCGATGATTGGCGGCGCGTGCGCGCGCGCGCTGCTCTTCGTTGGCGCCCAAAATTCCTTGCAGCACTCGCCATTGGTCGAACGATGGTGTTCGCCTGTAAGGCGGCCAACGTCGCCTATAACACCGCGAAATATCACCGAGCCCAGGATCGGCAGTTTGACGAGCAATGCTTGGCGGCGATGGATTATGCTGGCGAGCTTCTCGAATCCAGAGCGTTCCAGCGCGCTTTGGAGGGCGATGTCGAGCCAATCGTGTATATGGGCGTGATAGTCGGCTACGTTCGCAAGTTCGACTCGAAACTACAGATTGAAATGCTCAGGGCATATCGACCCGACAAGTTCAAGACTCTTGGAACGAACGTGAACATCGGGACGAAAGGCGACGTGTTCGTTCTCGCCGAAGAACAGCCGCATATCCTGATGGATTACAACCGCCAGTGGCTCCTGGACCACCCGCCGCCACCCCCGCGAGCTGCCAGCGACCACCAGCGCCGCCGCCGAGCTGGGCGCGCCCCCCAATAATGGCGTCGGGGCGAATTCGCCCCGACACAACGCCAGCGACTTACAACAGATTTCTTGCGATCTGCCGGCGCTGCCCATGCCGGCCGAGGGTGGCGCAGGGTAGGGCGTGCTTCGCCAGCGGCGCGCTCCGCAGAAACTTATCATTCATTGCCGATCCGCAAGTGGCATAAGATTGACCGCGCTCATACAACGTGGTGCCAGTACCGAGGATAGCAGAAAGAAACGGATCCCGATCAACCATCGCCGGCTCGAGCTCCTCAGTTGTTACAAAACTGACATCGACAGGTGGAAAACAATCCACCGCGAGTTGATGCGCTCGACGTAGATGGATCGAAGCATCACCAACCAGATCGGCGACGATGAGCAAATCGATATCGCTACATGACTGATTCGTCCCCTTGGCGTACGACCCGAAAAGAATGATTCGATCAGGCGCGAAGGCACGTACGTAACGGTCTACAACGCGCCGAAGTGAACCAGGTAGTTGCGACGTTTCCATCTCACGCGGCCGTAAAGCTGACGAGAAGCAGCATGTCGCCGATGTCGTTCTTGGTGAGCGACCGGAAGTCCGGCGCGGCGACCGGCTTGAGCTTGAAGGTCCATTTGCCCGGCGGCGTGGCGGGCGGCACCATGAGCGTTGCGCCGCAGATGTTCGGCTCGGCGGAGCCGGCAATCGGCGACATGGTCATGTCCGCGGGCGATTGCGTCAGCGGCGCCTGCGGCTCGAGCGTGAAGGTGCCCGTTGGCCATCCGACCGTAAGCACCTGGATGCCCGTGACCGTGAGCGTCTTCCCGCGTGTCCACGGCGGGAACTTCAGCGGCGAGATCGTGAGCACAAGAGACTGATCTGGATCGCCCAACGCCGGCTTCGTCAAGAACGCGTCCCACGGCGCAAGGGGATACGGATTCGCGACGGTGGGCGGCGGCGCCGCGAAGTCGTTGCGCGCGCTGAACACCCGCAGTCCCGTGGTCGGAAGATTGTCGATGTTGTTCTGCGTCACGTAGCCCTTCAGCGCATCGCCGCCGTCGAGCGCCGTGTAGTACAGGTGCAGCACCACGTCGCCCACGCTGCTGAGGTCGATCTCATTGGCCGCTTCGGTCATCTCCAACCGCCACGAACTGATCGCCCCCGCGCCTTCAAACGGCAGATATCGCTGGTCGCTCAAGTTGCTGCTGAGCGCCGTCTGGAACAACCCCGGATCGTCCTGCGCGTTGCCGAGCGCGATCTTCTGCGCCACTGCTCCGTAGTTGTAGAAGAAGCGCGGATCGGCGGGCCCCGTCTCGGGATAATCGGCGCTCGAGGAGGCGCTCGTCGCAATGCGCACTTTGTTCGCGACGAGTGTCAACGTCGCCTTCACGTTGTCGAACTTTCCAGGACTGGGATACACCACCGTCACGCTCATCCGCAACAGATGCCGGTTGTAATGTCCCGGATAGTCGCCGTCGAACAACGATTCCGGCAGATCGAAATCGCACACGCCGTTCGTGAGCAGTTGCTGCAAGGCGGCCGGATTGAGCGCCGCCAACGACACGTACCGCGACAGCTCGAAGCGCCGCTTGTTCTCGTCGAGATACGAGGATTGCATGCGCCGCAAATCGTGGTTCAACGTCTCGCCCGCGAGCAGGCCCTTGTGCAGGCTGTCCCAGTAGCCGAACTGGATGAAGTTACTGTCCGTGATGCCGAGTTCGTACTGATAACACTTCTCAGCCAGCTTGCACATGCGGTACGCAAGCTTGTAACTCTGGAAGTAGGTGTCGGCGAGTTGACCGACCTGCCAGTCGTACAGATCCTGGTTGGTGAACTTGCCGGTCAGGAAGTCGATCTGCTTCTGGATATAGTCGATCTGATTCTGGTGATTGATCAGGTTCTGTTGCGCGATCGACAGCAGCACTTCGTTGCTCAGGATGCTGGCCTGCGTTTGCTGCTTCTGCAAGTCGGCTTCGCGCGCCGCCTGATCCCAGTTGTCCTGGCGGTGCAGGTACGACGCCTGCGAACGGGCAAGCGCGGCGCTTTTGTCGAACAAGGTCGCCATGGTCTTGCCTGCATCCGCTGCGGCCTGGGCGGCGCTGCCGAAGTTCGGGCCGCCCTCCGACGCCGTCGCGGCGGGGGTGCCGCCGAAGCCGGACACGCCGAGCGCGAAGTCGGGGATATTATGCACGCCGGCCGCAACCAGTTCCGCCACAAATGCGATGCCGTTGAACACGATGACCGTGGCGCCCAACCCGAAGTCCACCCACTCGGCTGCATTCATGTACGGCTGGGAGTGGTTAAAGTCGTACTTCGACTGCGCGATCGCCAGCGCCTGCTGCAACGCGTCAATGTCATGCTGGACCTTCTCGATCTGCCATTGGAAGATCTGATCCATGTCGTGCTGGATATCCATCTGGATCGTTTGCTGCAGCGTCGCGAGCGCCGCGCCGTCGCTTTTCTCCAGCGCGCCGACGAGCGACGCGCCGTACGCGCGCACGGCGTTCACGAAATCGAGCGCCTGCGTGTAGAGCGCCGTGTACCGGTAATTCGGCAGCGGCGCGGTGATGTCCTTGAGCACCGACCCGAGATCGAGCCCCGCGGCCTGCGCCTTGACGAGCAGCCCTGGATCGATCGGCGCATCGAACAGCGCCAGCGCGCGCGTCACGCCCTGAATGTTCTGGCAATGACGCAGCTTGAACAGCCGATCATCGACAGTGTCCCAGTAGCCGAGCAGCTTCTCGTTCGGCGGAATCTTGAAATAGAACGTCTGCGGAGGGGGCATGTTGCCGCCGCCCCCGCCCATGCCACCGCCGCCCGCGCCCATGGTGTTCTCGATGTCCACCACGGCGTTGGCGAACGCGTCGAGCTTCGGCGCCAGATCGTTGTACGAATCGTCGGCGTGGCCGGGGGGCGTGATGGCCGCCGGCTTCGGTCCAAGGATCTCCGCCGCGATCACGTATAAGAGCGTGGCTTCGCTCAACGCCTCGCGCGAATCGCTGGCGAATAGATTGTCGGCCCACGCGAGCAGGTTGTCGAGATACTGCATCACGACGGTCTTCATGTACGCGACCGGCCGCAGGTCCGCGAGCAGGAAGGGATTGAACGGATCGTCGCGCCACCGGCGCACCTGAGCGAGCGCGTCCGCGTTTCCCTGGTTCACCAGCAGCAACAGGTTGTTGATGCGCTCCTGAAGAATCGCCGCGCTCGTCAGATCGTGCAGCGGCTTGGGAATCCAGAATCGCTCCGGCTCGGGATCCGGTCCCTGCCGCGTCGGATCGAAGATGTAGTGGAACCACTTCGTTGCGTCTTCGAACTGCTGGTTCTGGCTGAGCAGGCCTGCAGTGTACAGCGGGATATGGTAGAAAACCTCCCAGTTGTACACGGAGTAGGCCGCGTTGGAACTAAAGTCTAGGATCTCATTGTCCTCGCCCCAATTCACGCGCGGCACCACGGGTTGATACGTGTTCTGAAAGCTGAAGACGTCGGCGTGGCTCGGATCCACCTGATCGGGGTTCTCCTGCAGTGCGTTGTTGTAGATGCCTGGGAACCCGGCGCTCCCGAGCTGGTGCCACAGGAGCCGCGCGTAGGGATGATAGAACCGGTGGAAGACGTAGCGCGCCTCGAAGGGTACGTTCGCCGGATTTGACGGCGGGTTCGGCGACCACGTGCTGCCCGTCCAATACCAACGCTCGGTGTCGACGAAGTAGCAGCGCCGGCCGTCTTGATAGAAGAAGTAGGTGGTCGGATCGAACGCAAGAGTGCTGCTCGGTCCGATCACGCGGAACGGCACGCGCGCCGTCTGCAGCAGCGTCCCGGCGTTCTGCTCCAACGGGATTGCCGTGAACGTGAGCGGGAGCGTCTGGTTGTTGCCGAGGACTGGATTGGGCGGACGCGTGGCAAGGGCGCCGGCCTTCGGCACGGTGCCCGGTTCGCCGACCAGGTCGGGATCGGCCGTGGGGAGCGGTAGCAGGTTATGCGCGTCCGGTCCGTACGTGTTCTGCGCGTGCGCTAGGAGATGATCGTCCGTGCCTTGGAGCGCGATTTCCAGATTGTTCAGTTCGAGATCCTCAAACCGGCCGTCGAACACCGCGCGCCCCACGTGCACGGCGGCGTCGGGATTGTTATCAAACGGGAAGAAGATGTCCGCGAAGATTACATTGAAGTCGAGCACCTCGTAGTCTCCCAACCGGAAGACGTCGACGAATAAGGACGAACCGTAATTGGGATCGAGCTGCGGCGACTGCACCTTCAAGGTGTAGAGCGCCTCGACGGAGCGGCTGTCGTTAGCCGATTGGGACGTGAGGATCGGAATATCGAACAGCTTGCCCTTCGAGGTCTGCGCCGGCGCCCACGATCCGTTTCGGAAGATCGTGAAGAACAACGCGATCGACACGTACTTGTCGGCGTCCTGGCTCGGCGCCGTGGACGAGGGCTGCGCGGCTGGCAGGCTCTGGTGCGGCTCGTTGTGAACCTTGATTTCGGGCCAGAACAGGCACAGCCGGTTGCGGTAGACGGCGGGCACGACGTGGTGTGACTTGATGTCGAGCGGCACGCGCTCCCATCCGCTCCACTCGCCGTTCTTCAGCACGCGATGATAGAACCGCGGCGGATCGCTGTGCGATCGCCCCACGACGTGGATGGCCTTCGTCACGGGATCCTGGCACGTGCCCGTGACGTACAGATGCGCCACGTCGTCCAGCCCGTCGATGTAGTTCAGCGTCACAGTCTCGAAGTTGTCGGTCGTGTGCTCGCCTTGGTGCACGTCCTGCTCGAGCTTCTTGTAGATTTCCGTGCGCGACGGGCGCTGTGATTCCACGAGCCAGTTTTCGGGATAGAGAAACACCTCGCGCGCGGCTTCCCAGATGCGGTAGCGCTTCATCCACTGCCACCACTCCCAAGCGTCGTCGCCCGGGTCGATCAGCACTGCCGGCGCTTCGAGGTTCATGCGGCAGCGTTCCACGAAGATCTGCACGGCGACGTACGCCTGGATCACACGCGTCGTGACTTCGCACGAGCTCATCTGTGTGTCGATGAGGAAATAGTCGAACAGCCCGTTGACGTCGGCGAAGGCGTGGCCCGCATGATCGCCGTTGCCGACCAGATAATCCTGCAGCGCGGCGGCGCGGTGTTCCCGCAGCGGATTCATGATGTCCGGCGTGGCGGACAGCCAGTCGGGATTCGAGTAGCGCGCCTTGAGCGCGCTCAGCGCCGAGGCGGCCGTGTTCTCGGCCGCGGGCTCGTCGGCCGGCACCGCGGCCCACGCGACAAGCTGGGCGCCCGTTGCATGCCCGGACGTGGCCGCGATCATCGCCGCCAGCGTCCGGAATTGATCGTAGGTCTCGGGGAGCAGATAGTCTGCGCTGAACGTGACCCCCAGCGCCGCCGCGAGCGCGACGATGTCGGCGAGCGTCCACCCGGTGACCGTGCTGAGCGCCGCCTGCGCGGCGGCTTCGTTCACGAGCGCGCCGGTGTGCACGCCGACGATGATGTCGTAGAGCGACGTGATAGCCGAGGCGGGTGGCGCGGCCTTGAACAACCGCGCGAGCTTGACCAGCAGCACGGTCGATGACAGCGGCGCGACACCCAGGGCCATCTGCGTGTTCTTCACCGGCAGTTGCGTGAAGTCGAGTCCGCCGTACACCGCCGCGTTCGTGACAAGCCACGACAGATCGGCGTTCACGAGATGCAGCCTCTGCACGAGCACGCGAATCTTGTCGACCAGTTGCAGCGCGACGAACTGGTTCGGATAGGTCGCGCGGGTGCACGCGGGATACGGCCCGCCTGCAGGGCTGGTGATCGACGCGTCGGTGAGCACCGCGAGCAGCGTCGTCGCTGTTCCGGGCAGAGTGATGTTCTGCAGGATGAACGCCGTCACGTCGTTCGCCATGGTGAACTGCGAGGCGACGGCGGCGATCACGCTGCCGTTCACATCGCCGCCGCTGGGACTCAGGATGGCCTGCCGCACGGCGCCGAGCGCGGTGCCGATGGCCGTGTCGGTGATGGCGGCCGTGGCCGCCCAGTACGGCGGCGTCGCGGCCGGCGGCGTGAGTAGATACGTGAGCGCATCGATGCTGAGCCCCGATTGCTGGATCGCCTTGATCTGCCGGAGCGCGCTCGTCGCCGCGGCCACGCTGCCAATGAGGGCGGTGATAGCGGCGGCTGTATTCGCGGCGCCGGGCGTGATCATCCATGCCACGCCTTGCAGATCGGCGATAGAGAGCTTCGCGACCGTCGCGAAGTGCGTGACGCGATAGAGCAGCGAGAGATTGTTCAGCGTGAGTGTGTTCGCGGCGTCCAGGCCGAACAGCGCGACAAGCGCGCCGGCGTCCGTCCCTCCAATCCCGAGCGACGCTTGGACGGCATCGAGATGATGGCTCAGGTTGTTGTCGGCGATCGCGCCCCCGGTAGGAATGGCGGCGATGTCCGCATCGGGATGCAGCGGGACGATCGCCGGATTCAAGAAGACGCGGGCATAGAGGGGCTTTGTGGTGCTGTTGTTCGGTCCGCGGTGCGACGCGATGTCCATCGGCTGGAACCAGGCGAGCTGTGCATCGGCCGCGAGGCCCGTGATGTCCTGCAGCATGCGGAACGCGCCAAGCGCGACGAGGCCGTTCGGATTCAGCGTGCCGCTCATGACCGCGGCCGACTGCATCAGGAGATCTAGCTCCCACATCTGATAGCCCGTCGTCCGCCACAGGCGCAGGAACCGATGTGCCCGATCAAGAAAGGCGGCGTCCAGCGGCGCGGGCGCAAGGGACTGAATGCTCGTATCGCACGTGTCGTCGATGCCCTGCACGGCAATGCCCAGCCCGTTCTGCACCCACGTCGATTGCAGCAGTTCGAACAACTGATCGTAGGTGAGCGAGGCCACGTGTGTGAATGAGGGCACCTGTGCGAGCGTTGCGGGAAGCGCCGGCGGCGGCCAGGCGACGGCGGTCGCGATGAAGTTGGCGTTCGTCACGATGTCCACGGCGTGCGGCGCAAGCCCGAAGCGTTCGGCGGCGACGGCAAGTTGTTGCGGTGTCGTGGGACTGTGCAGCGGCATCAAAGCCTTGCGCAGTTGCCAGAGCGCGAGGCCCGATTGCTGTAAATAGGCGCGGAGCTCGTCGAGCCCCTCGCTATACGGCAGTGAATGCGGATAGTTCGCACCGAACAGCGCGGCGAACGCGTCGGCGTTGAAATACTCCGGCGCCGCGCGCAGATCCGCGGCGGTCTTGCCGTCGGTCGTCTGCTTCGACGGCGGATTGATCGTGGAATTGGGATCGGTCGGCGGACTGATCGCGTCGCTCAGGAGTTCATTGACGAGATCGATGTAGGGCAGCGGCGTGTCGGTGTTGGGGCAATTCAACTTCAGGTTGCCGATGTCTGGGCGACGGCCGTTCAACACGTCGAGCGCCGATTGCGCGCCCGTCTTGCGGTAGCGCAACCAGTAGAGCAGATCGCACAGGTACGCCGCGGGACTCAAGATCGACGTGCACAAATCCACCGCGCAATAATCTTGGGAACCGAAGAGCGTGGAGAGCGACTGATCGCGCGAGACCGCGCCGGAGATCGGCTGGTCCAGGCCCGACACGTCGCCGATCGCCCGGGGCCACACGCCGATGGCGTCACGGTTGAGCTGCGTGTACAGCGCGACCATGCCCGCGTAGCGTTGCGTCGCGGTGCAGTATATCCGGTTCGCGTCGCGCTTGCTGATACCGGCAGTCGTTGCCGTGTCGAAGAACTGCTGCCGCCCCATCATGGCGATCTGGGTCGCCGAATGCAGTCCCTGCCCGAGCAAGGTTTCCGCCGCATCGACCTCTGGTGTCACGAACAGCACGCGCTGTAAGCGCTTCACATTCGTCAGGACAGCTGCGCGATCATTCTCGGCGATGCCCGTGAACGCCTTGTCTCCCTGCTCGTGGATATACGAGCCGACGTTGTGCCGCAGGAGATTGAGCGCGCCGTTCTGTGTGAAGAATTGATTGAGCGGCGCCTGCTGGGGCGGGGGCACGAGACCGCGAGTCACCACGCGGCTGGCGAGCGCAACAGTCGGATATGCGCGCGTGACGCGGGAATAGACCGCCCGCGCATATGCCTCGTTGGCAGTGACGTTGCCGGCGGCGTCGATCGTAGCCGGCGCGCCCGATTGGGCGACCAGGCCTTCCCAATCCTCGAGCGTTAGCCGCGCGAAATCCGAGAGTTGCGCAGCCGCTCCCGTCTGGAACCGTCGCAGCAGCAGCTGGAGCAAGGGAACGTGGTTTTTCACCAGGACGCCGACCGACAGCGTGCGCTCAATGGCGGCCGCCTCCGCGGCCGTTAAGCCGTGCGTGCCGTCTCCCAGCGTCCGCCAGAACTTCGCCATCGACATCGTGTTCGTGGTGAGCGCCGTCGCGAACGCCTGCTGCTTGGCGTCGGCAACGCCGGCGACCACGAGCAACTGGCCGAGCGTGGTCTTGCCTACGAGATAGGACCGGCGCAGGAGATCGCTCACCCGGTGCTTCTGCAACTCGGCGACGATCTCGGGAATCTCGCGCTCGTCGCGCTGTCCGATGAAATGGCGGCTCACCGCGGTGTGGAGCGTGCTCGTCTGGATCTCGGGCGTCAGGGCGAAGATGAGCGACGCGATCCGCTGAACGAGGCCATCGATGAGGTTGAAACGATCCGTGGCGTCGAGCAGCGGACTCGGCAGCGAGGTTGGGATTTGCTGCCGCAGGAACGCGAAGAATGCGGGCGCCGGGATCCTGTAGGCTTCCGCCAGGCGCGCAGCAATCGTCAGCCGCGTGATTTGCTCCTTGGTCTTACCCGTTTCCTGGGCCAGAAACGAAATATCATGGAACTCGTCGTTCTCGACGAGGTCGTCCAGGTCGAGTTTGTCCAGAAGCGGCCGCACCGCGCGCAGGAGTTCCGCCCATTCCGACCGATCGTGCGGGACGGCGGCAAGATTGATCGTGAGATCGGCTTCGGCGAGCGTGGACGGCGACTCGATCGCCGCCTCAAGGTGGCGCGATCGCGCCTCGACTACGATTAGCAGCTCGCTCGGAGCATTGTCGGGGGGATGATAGGATATGCCATATTCGCCCTCCCTCGAAGTTTCTCCCGCCTTTAACCGTCGACGGTCTCGAATCCGCTGCCACCACACAGTGATTTGTGCTCCGTCAATCGGTTGTCCGTCGGCACCTGTGACAATACCGTGAACTGAATACCTTCGTGGCTTCGTCCGCGATTTCGACTTTGCATTAGATGTCTTTGGAGAGTGACGTTTCTTCTTTTTTGCCATAGAACTCCTTTACCTTTGGAAGCCCTTTTGTAATTTGGGCTATAATAATTTCTCGTTCGTTTTCGAGATTTGCGCGGTATCCCATATTGCTGTCGCAAATTGGATTGCAGCTTGCCCTTCATAACAATTAGTCCAGTAAACACCCTGCCGTATAAACACCGACTCTTGGAGCGGGCCCAGCACAGGGGGGATCGTGAGAGATTTTTCCAAGCTCCCAAGTAGGGGGCCCACGAGTGCCCATCGACTGCCGATGTGCTCATCAAGGTGGATGCATGACTTGCTTGCGCGATTGGCTATTGTGCGGCGCAGAATCAAATTCCAAAAACTTCGCGCGATTCTCAACATCAGCACCTCGGATAATGCGAACCGCTCATTATTCGCGGTTCCCGGCGGAAAGAGGGTGAGGTGCTCGGCTAGAGACGCCTTACGAACTTGGCGCCGTTTGCAAAGTGTCACTTAGGTGACTGAGCGTCAAATCCTAAGATTTTTGAACAATAACTGCTAGAGACGTGACCCAATGACGCCTGCGCCTACGGCTGCTCGCTACGCTCTACGCTCTCCAATGATGCCATTCTTAAATGGTCTCATCAGCGCCGTCGGAGGCGTCATCGGCGGATCGGATTGCGGATCGCGTCTGCCGCTGGTGTTGTCTGCGTCCTCGTTGCGCCCGTTGCGCCCGCCGTTCTTGCGAAAATCAAGACCGCTCCACGCGCGCGACCCGCGAAGCTCGCTCCGATTTCTCCTTGATTAGCGAATCGCCGATCGCTTTCTTCCGCCGCTAAGCCGTATCGAGCAAACCGAAGAAGGCTGCGTCACCGTCAGCAGCGACGAAACAGAGGACACATCAAGATCGGAGATTCGCTCTAATCTGCGCCGTCGAGAATACCCTCGCGCGGTCAAATTTCGCACTTGAGGCTCATTGGAGTTCTTTTTTCACGCTTCTAAGAACGGCAAACACAGACCCCGGTGGGATATTCAGCTTTGCCGCAATCTTACGCCCCGATAATCCCCTTCGACTCAGCTTTGCAACTGCGCGTGTGTGCCGATCGAGCGTGCGAGGGCGACCGAGAATCGTTCCGCGTTCGCGCGCTGCTGCCAATCCGGCATTGATACGCTCGCGTATAACGCTTCGCTCAAATTCGGCCACGGCAGCCAGAACGTGCATTTGCAGGCGGCCAACTGGATTACTTTCGCTCGTGTCGATCCCTTGCGACGTGGCGACGAGCGCCGTGCCGTGTGACTCAAACTCACCAATGAGTTGTGCGAGATGCTGCAAGCTGCGGCCAAGCCGATCTAGTTTGTAAACTGCCAGAACATCGACGCGGCCTTGCCGCACTTCTGTCATCAGAGCATCCAAATGTTCGCGGCTAAAACGTGCTCCGCTTGCTTTGTCCAAGTATTCGGTGACTTCTGCTTTCGGCCAGCGCCGGCGCACGTAAGCGCGGACTTCACGAAGCTGGCTGGCGTGACTCTGCGCGTCGGTTGAGACGCGCCCATAAATTGCAATCCGTTTTGCTTTCATAAATATGCAGTCTAATCAATTTTGCATATAAATCAATAGTTTTATATGCACACGGTTCATTTTTATTTTCTCCTGTACAGAAAACCACGATTTTTGCGGGATGATTTTTATGCAGTCCAGAACGCAACACACTAACCCTGTTTCTGATGTGAGTCGATAAGCTGCGGCCCTTGCGATGAACGGCCCGGGGAAGACTGATTCAGTTCGACTTGAACTGAGACAAAGATACGATTTCCACAGCTGCACAGCAAAACAGTCACAAGGAGATCACCAGATGACCACGAAAGCATTATTTGTTAAACTCGAGGCAAACCGGGCGAAGAAAACGAAGTCGCTAAATTTCTGCGCGACGGGCAAGGCTTGGTGCAACAAGAGCCCGCAACAATCGCTTGGTTCGGCATTCGACTTAGCCCAACCACCTTCGCCATCTTCGACGCATTTGCGGATGATGCCGGACGCGACGCGCACCTGTCGGGGAAAGTTGCCAAGGCGCTGATGGAGAGAGCGCCTGAGCTACTGGCGGAGCCGCCGAAGATTGAGAAGGCAGACGTATTGGCAGACAGGTTACTGGGTTAGGAATTCTTTGGGTTACCGCGATAGCAGAGGTGTCCCGTTTCATCTTGGCCCCTACGAAACAGAATATGATGGCACCCTCCGATTGCGCACAACTTTTGCAGCCAAAAAGTTGGGAATCACAATCTGCCCAAGGAGTCGAGGGCCGACGGAAGCTCGCTATTGGCACCCGGTGGTCGTCGATGAGATTTACGTCAAAACAACACGCTTAGCTCACTCGCCTTTGGGGTTCTCAATGAATCGAGAGGCACCCCCAAAATCCTGAGCATTAAGAGAAGTTCGTAATCGGTAATGCATCTTCGGCGCAGTTCGATCTTTGTGATGACACTGCGCTCAACATCCCAGCCGGCAAGCTGAAGCTCGCGGGCGAAATCGGACTGCGACCAATTCTTTTCTTCCCGCAATTGTCGGATTTGAAGGCCAAGTGCGTTGCGAACGGGCGAGCGTTTCCTTGTTTGTAGTGCCACTTTTGGCACTTGACGCTAGGGGCTCGGCTCCTGAAAATGTGTGCCACCAATGGCACATTCGGCGAGATTTGTTGGAGCGGAACACGAATCGACGTCTCTGTGAGCGCGGGAGGGCAGATGCAATCCACGCTCCCTTTAGAGGTCCCGGCCGAAACGACGACTGCATTCAACGAAGCGACTTACGATCACGAAACTGCCCGAAAGGCGCTGAACGACCTGATTTCTCGCACTCTGGCTTATGGCACAGGTCCTGAACTAAAAGCCCTTTTCGATTTCATGCGGCGTTTTCCGCATATCGCGCCTTACAACACAATGCTGCTTCATGTTCAGAACCCCGGAATTGGTTATGCACTTCAAGCGCGATTGTGGGAACGCCATTATCACCGCCAAGTCCGGCCCGGAGCCCGGCCGTACGTAATCTTGCAGACAATGGGCCCAGTGGCCTTCGTGTTCGAGTTGAGCGACACAGAACCGATTGATCCCGCCGTCGATCTAGTTCCAGAGATAGTTACGAATCCGTTTCCCGCCAAGGGCCAACCTCCGATAGGAGCAATTAAAACACTTGTGTCGGCATGTTTGAAAGTGGGGATCGAAGTTGAGTGGCGTGATCGCGCAACCATTCTCGCGGGCAGCGTTCAGCGACTGACACACCGAACGCCACCATTTCATCTTCTGCTGAACCTAAAACACACCGAAGCGCAGCAACTCGGAACGCTTGCGCATGAGCTCGCTCACGTTTTTTGCGGACACCTGGGGGATTTAGAGGGCGGATTTTGGCCGGATCGGCATTATGCCACCAAAGTCACGCGGGAATTCGAAGCGGAGGCCGCCGCTTATCTTGTTACATATCGCTTAAACCTCGACATCGGTTCAGTGCAATACCTTGCGGGCTACTTATCCGGCGAGAAACCACTGCCAAATTACAGTTTTGATACCGTTCTCAAAGCGGCAGGCAAAATTGAGGAGATGTTGCGGGGCACGTTCCGTGTTCGACGACCTCAGCGGATGAAGGCAAGCTATGCCAGGAGTTGAATCATTCGGTCGCCGCAAGCCAGTATCCGACTCTGGTGAAAAGAAGTTACAGGAGCAGACTCACGCTAAAAAATCGCTAACAGTCGATGAGGCGGCAGAGGCGCTTTTCATCCTCACGCGAGAAGATTTTAATAAGGAGTGGCTATCCAGGCTCACAGCAGTCTGGGGTTTGGATCTAAGGAGAGCGGAAACTGAATTGGTCTTTCTGGACTTCTTTGCCACATATTTCTCACTGAAATTCACATGTTCTCCCGGCTGGCGAGACAAAGGAATTTTAGTTTTCGAGAAGCTCTTTAGTCTCATGTCGAGTTGGTTGGGAAATTATTGGGGGAGCATTAGCGCGGGAACCGGAGATCACGCGTTCAAAGTTATAGACGAGAGACTCAAGGCCTATGCCGCGGCTGTTGAAGAACCAACTTCGGCCAATCCCGACGAGATGCTGCGTTCAATCGGCTCGACCTTTGCGATTTTTGCGTTCGCTCACGATGGGATTGGCGATCCGGGATCACGCGAGCGAGAGGCCCATTTCCAAGAGTTTCTTACCAAACGGTTACTCGATCACAAGAACATTGTGATTGCCGTTGCAGCCGAGGTATTCAACCATCGAATCCAATCACTTTGCGGAATGTTTGATTCATACAAACTTAGCTAGAAACGGTCCTTGCCAGCCACGCTATCTCGAGATGAAATCGCATGTTTACGAAGTGCGACCGCGCAGCGACAAACGCGGCATCAATCTAATCTCCGATGCGCTGCCATTCGGTCGCCTGTGGTACGGTGAACCAAACGCGGTCAGCAACGCAATCGACTACGCAAAGCACCGCAGCCGTTCACATGATGCTGTGATTTCCGTTTACGATACAGCCTCCGAGCCGTTCTTCCCAAAGCCCTTATTTCCCTGCCTTCTTTGCTGCCCGGCGCGATAATTCGGCGTCAATCATCGCCTTCTCTTTTAAAACGCTCTTCTTCTCTGACGCGTGTGAAAACCACCGGATTACGCCGATGTAAACCCCAAAATCATCTTCCCGTATCTTGCGCTCTATCTCGGCCCGCCTGTCCAGGAGTTCGGTCGTGGATTTGGTAGCGGGATTCTTGATTTCATCTCGCACGTCCGCGTTCACGTGGCCGGCGAGAATTGTTGCCACCATAGCTGCTACTATTATTTTGTTTTTCATTTCCATTGCCGTTTAACTTTCCGTCGACTCCGTCGTGACGGTCAATAGGTGGATACAAACCGCCCTTTCGAATTCCAAAAACGCTGTCAGCTTTTCATCGGCGCGAACAATGAGCCGCTTTCCGTCGTCGCGGTGCGCGTCAGCAATCCAGATCGTTCGGCCCTCGCAATCCAAAGCTGCCACCAAGCCCAAACTCCATCCGGCCTTGCTGAGATTGATGATGGCTCAAATGTCAAATTAAGCGCGACCAGGCGGTCGGCTAGAAGATGGCTGACGCTCACCTCATTGCATTATTTGTCCGCCGATTTCGGCGCGAGCGAAACGACGATTTTCTCGAAGCGCGGATCGTCGCGTAAAGGATCCCACAACGGATTGAGTTTGAGGTCGCCGTATGTCACGCCGGCCGGATTCTGTGCAGAAAGTGCTAATTGCTCGAATGCCAAATCTTTGTCGCCTGCCTGTGCGGCGATTCTTGCCTTGGTTAAAAAAGCAGCTGCTTCCAGCGAATCGTTGGCCCAATACGCTGCCGCAACTTGTTCAAGAGTAGCGAGCGCCTTCGTTTTATCGCCCAACGCCGCATACGCTTCGACTAACTCCCAAAGCCCAAATTCTTCTCCTTTAGTGGCATGCAACTTCTCTATATCAGTTTTAACTTGCTGCCATGTTCCGCGGGCATGGTCGGCATCACCGGAGAATTGCTGTAGAAGTGCGAGACTATAATTGTAATATATCTTCTGCCAGTCCGGCAGAGAGCGATCGCGTCCTGCAATTGCCTTTTTCAGCACCTCGATGGCCTCACTGTAGCGGCGCTCATAGATCCATTGCTGTATCTGAAGGGTGAATAGCTCGGAGGCGGGATCAGAATGTATCAGCGACAGCAGAGTGGCGGCTGCGGACGGGTTACCCTCCGCTTGATAAATTCCGGCTTTGCTCGCGAGCGCATCCGCGTTGTCCGGACTTATCTCGAGGTCCCGATCAAGAACTTTCAACGCTGCCGAATATTGGCGGAGCTCCGCAAGGAATTCGGCCTGTTGGCTCAAGAGTGATATATTCCGCGGATCGAGCTCACTCGCTTGCCGAAAGTATTCCAGGCTCCGCTGCCACTCGCCTTTCCGCCGCCAAATAAGGCCGAGAGCCTCAAGAATCTGGCTGTTGTTAGGTGAAAGGTGTTGGGCTTTTTCGAACGACGCGATTGCCGAGTCGTAGTCACGCTCGCAGTAATATTGGAAATACCCTTGTGCCAAGTACGCTTCGCCGAGATCCGGCTGCAGTTCAATTGCTTTGCTCGCTGCATGCTTTGCGGTTTCACGCAATGAAGGAACGTCGCTGCCTTCGTGATTAAAATATCCCAATGCGCTTTCATGTGCGAGCGAAGCCCATGCGAGCGCGAATTTTGGATCGAGCTTTACCGCTTCGCCGAAATATTTGGCAGCATTGAGAGTGTCAGCTTCATAATTGCTCGGACGAAGGCTGTAGGCCAACCCGCGCAGATATGCATCATAGGCTTCTGGATTGTTTGTTGGCTTTTGATTGAGAGCGTGTTGTTCCGCTCCGGCCAATTTTGCTTTCAGGGCTTCTGCAACCGAAATCGCCACTTCGGCTTCCACACCAAAGATATTCTCAAGTTTGCGATCGTAACTCTCCGCCCAAAGATGTTCGTCGGTCGCGGCGCGGATGAGCTGCGTGTTGATGTGCACTTGGTCGCCGGCCTTTTGCACACTGCCTTCGAGGATGTTTGCGACCGCAAGTTGACTCGCGATTTCCGGCAGGTTAGCAGGCCGCACCCCGTATTGCCGCGTCGAAGTGCCCGAGATGACCTTGAGCGCAGCGATCTTGGCGAGTCGAGTGAGGATTTCGTCCTGAATACCCGTGGCAAAATAGGCGTTATCCGGATCTCGACTCAAGTTCTCGAACGGCAACACCGCGATCGATTTTTCTGGCGCGGTCAGCGTCGATCGCACGTGATAACGGGAAAATATTGCGATTCCAGCGACCATTGCCGCGAGCGCGAGCAATGCCGTTATCATCGCCGCCCAACGCACCCGCAGACTGTGCTTTTTCATTGCTTGGAACTTTTTTGACAGTTGCAAATTGCCAACTTCATCCGCATAGAGGTTCGCGATCGCGACACGCACTCCGTGCTTCACTTCGCACGAACCGAGGTCGTGCAGGAGCGGCCGCCACTGTTCGTATTCTTCTAAATCTTCGGCGACGTGTTTGGAAAGGAGAATGTGTCCGGCGTCTCCGCAAGCCATGACACGTTGCGCCATGTTGAGTCCGCTACCAGCGAGGTTGGCGTGACCATTCACATCTATCACGCCGCTCACCGGACCGCTATGCACGCCCATCCGAAGTTGTAAGCGCGGATGTTCTTTGAGGGCGCGACTGATTTCGATGGCGCATTGTGCCGGCGCTTCCGGGCTCGTGTAAAAGACTAGCGCCATGCCGTCGCCGGTGGGAATTTTAATCAAGCGAGCCGCGTCTTCAGCCTTCTGAAACTGGTCTGAGGCGCGAACTACCTCGTTTAGCTCATCGACAGCGCCCCGTTGTGCGTTAATTGAAAGCTTCGAATAGCCAACGATGTCGATGAATAAGACATGGGCAATCTCGAGCTGGATTTCTTTTTTAACCTCGGCAGACATCTCCGTGGGGCGCCTCATGCAACAGTCCTAACTGAATAAATTCTCCTTTACTCCGCTTGTCGAGAGCAAACGCCCGACCGGAAAACGGACTAAGCGACTGAGTTCAATCGCCACCACGGATTTCGTTGGAATTGTTGGATGATCTAACGAAGCGCTGCCAACGGCTAGCGCCGCAAAATCGCCGATTCCAGTTCCAAAAACGCAGTCAGTATCTCATCTGCGTGCACAACGTAACGCTTTCGGTCGCCGCGATGCACATCTGCAATCCAGATTGTTCGTCCGCTGGCGTCAATCACTGAGACACAGCTCCAACTCCAACCCGCTTTTAGGGGTTGTTGACCACTTGCGGCGCAGGTTTGCTTGCTTCAAGCTTTGCGCTCACTTTCTGGACTTGCGCTGCCTGTTCGTCGAGACGCGTAGTAAGTCGCGCCACGACTTTGTTTTAATGGCGGCGCCCACAACCGGCCTGCCCTTCTTTCTCACGATGACGCTCTCCCGATCATCATTACCCGCTAAGGCGTAGTAAAGGTCCTGTCGCTGCCGTCCCTAGCGCCGCCGCTGTTGCTGGCCACGATTCGGAAATGATAAGTAGTGCTCGCACTTAAACCGCTGATGTTGGCGGCGATGTTCCGGTACGTGTCTCCAGTCTGACTCTGCATAGGCGTGGTGTGCCCGTAGCTGGTCGTGGTGCCATACTGGAAAGAGACAGTCGTGGTCAAGCCGTGTGGATCGATTGAGCCATTGAGTGTCGCTGAAGAACTAGCCACATTGGTCGCCGGGCTGGTCGTCACGACGGGTGCGCCGATCGGAGTAAGGGTGGTAAAAGTGCTGTCGCTGCCGAACCTGGTGCCGGCAATGTTGGTAGCCACGATTCGGAAATGATAAACGGTGCTCGCACTTAAGCTGCTGATGTTGGCACTGATGTTCAGGTACCCGTTCCCAGTGTGACTCTGGCTAGCGGTGGTGAGTCCATAGCTGGTCGTTGTGCCATACTCGAAGTGAACGGTGGTGGTCAACCCATGCGGATCGACTGAGCCATTGAGCGTGGCTGAAAAACTGGCGATGTTCGTTACCGGATTGGTCGTGACGACCGGCGGCCCCGTGGCGCTCAATGTGGTAAAGGTCCTGTCACTTCCGTGAACAGTCCCAGCACTGTTGGTCGCCACAATCCGAAAATGGTAGGTAGTGCTCGCAGCTAAGCCGCCGCTTATGTTGGCGGCCACATTCTGGTACGTGTTACCGCTCTTACTCTGATTCGCAGTGGTCAGCCCATAGCTGGTCGTCGTTCCGTATTGGAAATATACAGTCGTGGATAGTCCGTGCGGATCGACTGAGCCATTGAGGGTGGCTGAAAAGCTCGCGATTAAGGTTGCCGGATTGGTTATGACCACCGGCGGCCCCGTGGCGCTCAATGTGGTAAAGGTCCTGTCACTTCCGTGAACAGTCCCAGCACTGTTGGTCGCCACAATCCGAAAATGGTAGGTAGTGCTCGCAGCTAATCCGCTTATGTTGGCGGCCACATTCTGGTACGTGTTACCGGTCTTCGTCTGATTCGCGGTGGTCAGCCCATAGCTGGTCGTCGTTCCGTATTGGAAATATACAGTCGTGGATAGTCCATGCGGATCCACTGAGCCATTGAGCGTGGCTGAGAAGCTAGCGATTAAGGTTGCCGCATTGGTGACGACCACCGGTGCCCCCGTCGCACTAAGTGTCGTCACACTTACAACGTTGGAGTTGCCGCTGGTTCCGGCGCCATTGTACGCGCGGACGCGATAATAATACGTGGTGCTTACGTTTAGGCCGGTAACACTGCGACTGGTCACGTTGCCAACGTTCAGGTTTTGATAGCCCGGAACGTAAGTGCTAAACGAACTGCTCGTGGACACGTCGAGCCGATAACCGGTTGCCCCGCTGACGCTGCTCCAGTTCGCTGTGAAACTGTTACTGGCGATATACGTCGCCGGATGAGCTGTTGGGGGCGGGGGTGCTCCGCCTGGTGTAGGCGTAGGAGTAGGCGTAGGAGTAGGCGTTGCCGTAGGAGTGTGAGTAGCTGTCGGGGTAGCCGTTGGAGTCGCCGTAGGTGTTGCTGTTGGCGTCTGTGTCGGTCCGCAACTCAGATCCAGCACCTCTACAGTTGCAACCGTGGTCGAGCCGTTGTAGCCGCCGGCCACCAGAACCTTGCTGCTGATGCCCGCACCTGTCGCAAAGGAGACAGGCTGGGGCAGAGTAGGTCCACTCGTCCAGCTATTGGTAGCCGGTTGATATATTTGCGAGATGTTGGTCGTGAACAGCGCTTCGCCGCGAGGGAACTCCGGACGCCCATTGACGCCGAGGAACGGGCTGCCGCCGCCACTGATGACCAGTAAACCCTGCGCTACGCCGCTGGCAGGGGCATTCACAGCTGTCGGCAGGTTGGCGCGAGTCGTCCAGGTATTGGCCGCAATATCGTAGTCATATACAGTATTGCGGTTGGTGTTGCCTGCATCTCGGCCACCCGCTACATAGATGTGTCCGTTGATAATACCGTAGCCCGCGCCTCCCAGCGCCTGAGGCAGGTTGAGGCGGGTGCTGTTGTAGGTGTCGGTCACGGGGTCGTACTCCCACACCTGCGCCTGTGGTGTGATGTTGGAGCTATCGTAGCCGCCAACCAGGTATATCTTTCCGTTGAAGTAACCGCCGGCCATCTGCTGGCGAGCGCCGGGCATGACGAGCCCCATGCCCCACGTATTGGTCCCGAAATCGTAGAACCGATTGGTGTTGAGTACTGTCGAGAGGCTAGGTCCCTGCACGCCACCGAAGAAGTAGAATCGGTTGACGTTGGGCGCGTATACTCCCAGTCCCTCGGCTGCGTCGCCACCTGTCGGGATAGGTGTAAGCGAGGTCCATGTGTTTGCCACCGGGTCGTACCGAGAGAACTGGTTGATGGTGTTGCCGGCCGAGAAGGAGTCACCGCCCGCAGCATAGGCGAAGGTACCATCAGAAGCGATGGCAGCGCCATAAAGGTCCGTAGGCAGAGGTGCGACTTGCACCCACGCTGCCGGGGTGCAGGTTGGCGTTAGTGTGGCCGTTGTCGTCGGCGTGCCAGTGGCCGTTGGTGTGGCCGTCGGCGTGCGAGTCGCTGTTGGTGTAGCCGTCGGCGTGCGAGTGGCTGTCGGTGAAGCTGTCGGCGTGCGAGTCGCTGTTGGTGTAGCCGTCGGCGTGCGAGTGGCTGTTGGTGTGGCCGTCGGCGTGCGAGTCGCTGTTGGTGTAGCCGTCGGCGTGCGAGTGGCTGTCGGTGAAGCTGTCGGCGTGCGAGTGGCTGTTGGTGTAGCCGTAGGCGTGCGAGTGGCTGTCGGTGAAGCTGTCGGCGTGCGAGTCGCTGTTGGTGTAGCCGTCGGCGTGCGAGTCGCTGTTGGTGTAGGCGTACAAGTGCCGATCGGGATCGTAAATCTACGTATCGAGCCATCCCCCAGAGCGGTCCAGTAGAGATAGGTACCATCTGAAGTAAGACCCCTAGGCCCATAGGCAGCTACGGTGCCAACGACTACGGTAGGTGCGGCGCCTCCGCCTATTGGAACACTCACAATTGCGCCGTCCGACGCCCTCGTGGAGTACACTAGACATCCGACTTGGACAAAACAACGAAGTCCTGAATCGAAGACTCCTTGAAGGAGGGTCACGGGTACGCCGCCTGGATTTTTTCCTTTTAAAAGTGACGAGTTATCTGTCGTCTCTACCCAAAAGATGTATCCTCCCGCTTGGCCGGTAATTGGGGTAAGAAGTGCCCACGCTGCGGCGGGGCTCACATCGGTTGTTGCTGCGGGGGCACCCCCAAGTGGAACTCTCAAAATGGCACCATTTGCGAATGTATCTGACCAATGCAAGTAGACGTTATCGGTGCTAAAATAGTTTGCATTATAAAAAAAATTGGGGGGCCAATTGGGACCGATAGGAATGACTTGCTGTGCTGCCCCACCTTGGGTAGAAATCTTTTCGATAGTTGTGGTATAATTGGTACAGGAATCCCCAATTTCTTGCTGTCCGCCTGTGTAGTATAGCCACCCGTTCGAGATTGCCAAGGTACTGCCCCAACTGTTAGTGCAACCAGCGCAGGTATTACAGGGGTCGTTGGTGAGTTGAGTGACTAAAGAGGAGGTTTTGGGGACTCTGTAGAGATTAAAATTGGCGTCGGGGAAATGGGGGGGTGTCTGCGCACTGGCAAAATAGAGATTTATATTGTCTTGTACAAGATCGTAAGTTCCAGGCCCGCTGTTAATGCCTGCCGGGTTGTGGATTCGCACCACTCCCCCGTTCAATTTATCTACAGAAGACACAACAGCGTTGTTGGTGTTAATCCAGTACACCCGAGATCCGTCCACAATAATATTTCCAGCGCCAGCTTGACCTGTAGCCAGAATCGTCAGCTGTGCTCTTGCCGTGGTGGCAATCGCCGAACCTGTTAGCAGACAAGCGACAAGTAACCAGTTTGTGAATTTACAGTTGGAGTAGTGTGCGGAGGGGGATTTTTTTTTCATTCGGCTTTCTTTCTATTTATTGAGCAACGCGAAAAAAGGTCTTTCCGCTGACTCGGGGCTCCAGTTGGATCTGGAGATCGCGCTAAACGGTGTCTCAAGCGAAGATCAGCCCCTGTGGCTTATTCAGCGGTGCCGAAAGATAAGTTGAAACGTCGGATGACGTAATCAAGAGAGCTTTTACGTGATGCGCGTCAACAAGTCAACCTTTCGTTGTCAGGTAAACTTGCCGCAACCCCGAATCGCCGCTTCCAGTTCCAAAAACGCAGTCAGTATTTCATCCGCACGCACAACGACCCGCTGACCGTCGCCGCGATGCGCGTCAGCAATCCAGATCGTTCGCCCGTTGGCATCAATCGCTGAGACGATTCCCCAACTCCAACCGGCCTTTAGGGATTGTTGACCACTTGCGGCGCAGGTTTGCTTGCTTCAAGCTGGGCGCTCACTTTTTGGATGAGTGCTTTCTGCTCTTTCAGTTCTGCTTTGAGAGCGTCAATTTCCTTTTGCTGCCCTTGCACAGTGCGGTGCTCTTTGAGGAACTCATTGAGCAGCATCGCATTCACCGCCTCGTAGCGCACGGTGTAAACTTGGCCTTTGGCGTCCCGAGCTACTAGATCGGGGTTCACCTTTTCCACTTGCTCAGCAATGAGTCCAAACTGCGGCGTGCCCGCGGGATCAATGTTATCCTTGTAGCGGAAGGTGACCGGTTTTAGCGCGAAGAGTGCTTCGCTTCCCTTGCCCATCGGCTTGATATCATCCTTGAAACGCACCGAGGAGGCGGCCACTCCAAGTTGACCTCCCGCGTTGACAACAACTGCTGCGCCCGAAACTACTACGCCACTAATGCCCTTGATAAAGGTCCTTACCTGTGCCGAGCCAATACGAACGGTGTTGGACTCGCCCCCTGCACCCAAACTGCCGATGTCGATGTTGTCACTGCCGGTAGTGAGATTGCCTCCGGCATTTAAGCCCAAGGCGATATTGGATGAGCCGGTGGTGTTGTTTGAAAGAGCGTGATAACCAATGGCCGTGTTGCCTGCACCAATAGTATTGTGAAAGAGCGCTTGAAAACCGTCACCAGTGTTGTTGCTGGCGGTCGTGTTGTTTTTCAGCGCACTCTCCCCGGTGGCTGTATTTTGGGTCCCGGTGGTGTTGTTTAAGAGCGCTTGAAAACCGTCGGCCGTATTGTAATTAGCGGTGGTATTGCTTTGGAGCGCAAACCCACCGGTCGCCGTGTTCCCGATGCCAGTTGTGTTGCTAGAGAGCGTATTAAGACCGGTGGCCGTGTTGTCGTTGCCGGTTGTGTTGAAAAAAAGCGCATCAACACCGGTGGCCGTGTTCTCGACCCCGGTCGTGTTGTTTACGAGCGCATCAAAACCATTGGCCGTGTTCTCACTGCCCGTGGTGTTCCTATTGAGCGCAAAAGCGCCGGTGGCCGTGTTCTCGCTAGCGGTGGTGTTGCTAACGAGCGCACCAACACCGGTAGCCGTGTTCTCACTGCCGGTGGTGTTGTTGACGAGCGCATCAAAACCGTTCGCCGTGTTCTCAGTGCCGGTGGTGTTGTTTTCGAGCGCTCGAAAACCGTCGGCCGTGTTCTCACTGCCGGTGGTGTTGCTCGTGAGCGCACCAACACCGATGGCCGTGTTGTCGTTGCCGGTGGTGTTGGTAAGGAGCGCACCAGAACCGGTCGCCGTGTTGGAGACGCCACCTATGTTGCTAAAGAGCGCAAACGCACCGGTGGCCGTGTTGAAGTTGCCCGTTGTGTTGTTATCGAGCGCATCAAAACCGATGGCCGTGTTGTCGGTGCCGGTTGTGAGGCTAAACAGCGCATTGTCACCCTCAGCCGTGTTGTCGCCTGGATAGCCTCCGTCCGGTGTGGGGCTAGGGAGTACCGCTCGAGCCGTCGGCGAAAACGCGAAGCAGACGAGTACCAGCGCGACGAGAAATACTGGAGCTGCTTTTTTTAGCTGAATCAGTGGATTCATGTGGTTCTTCCTTTCTCTTCCCCGCTAAATTGAGTGTTGGGATTACGGGGTCTGGAAGAGGCGAAGAACCTAGCGGGGGAAAGTCCTCCCCCTGATTCAGATCCGTTTGGCGCCGCCGAGTTTTGAAAAATTCTTGACCGTCTGTCAAGACAATTCGCCGCAAGCTTGAATCGCCGATTCGGATTCCACAAACTCCGCCAGCTTTTCATCCGCGCACAACGAAACGCTTTCCGTCGCCGCGATGCGCGTCAACAATCCAGATTGTTCGTCCCTCCGCATCAATTGCTGAGACGCAGCCCCAACTCCAGCCGGCCTTAGGGATTGTTGACCACTTGCGGCTCAGGTTTGCTCACTTTGAGCTGTGCGCTCACCTTCTGCAGGCCTGCGGTGAGTGCATCAATCTGCTTTTGCTCGCCCGCGAGCTTGGATTCAAAACTTTTCTGTTGCTCCGCCAATGTTGCTTGCAGGTCCTGCACTTTGCGGTGCTCCTTGAGAAACTCGTTGAGCAACATCGCGTTCACTGCGTCGTAGCGCACCGTGTAAATCTCGCCGTTCTTGTCCCGCACCACCAGGTCCGGATTTATCTCGGCCACGTCCTCGGCGATCAAGCCAAACTGCGGCGTGGTGTCCTTGTGAACCTTGTAACGAAAGCTCACCGGTTTGAGTGCCAGGATGGATTCACTCGCTTTGTCCATGGGTTTAATGTCGGTCTTGTACCTGCGCGAGGAACTCGCCGTGCCGAGCTGCCCTGCAGAGTCGATCAGCACTGGTATCGCGTCGTTATTTTGCGTTGTGATGTTGCGAATAAAGCCGATAAAGCAGCTGCCGGTCACGTTCCCCCCCGTACTGCCGATGGCAATAACATTATTCGCCGTGGTGACGTTGAGGCCGGCGTTAAAGCCCAAGGCCGTGTTGCCACTGCCGGTGGTGTTGTTAGCCAGCGCTTCAATACCGATGGCCGTATTAACGTGGCCGGTAGTGTTGAGAGAGAGCGCAGTATCGCCGATAGCCGTGTTGTCGTAGCCGGTGGTGTTGCTAAAGAGCGCATCATCACCAAAGGCGTTGTTCGACACTCCCCCTGTGTCAGAAGAGAGCGCAAAAGCACCTACGGCATTGTTGAAGTCTCCGCCCACGTGTGAAAAGAGGGCCGAAAAACCGACAGCATTGTTGCGATTGCCAGTGGTGTTGCTCGAGAGCGCATTAACCCCATTCGCGGTACTGAAGTTGCCGATGATGTTGTTAATCAGCGCATTATCGCCGTTCGCCGTGTTGCTGTTGCCGATGGTATTGCTAGAAAGTGCGAAGGCTCCATTGGCCGTGTTGCCGAAGCCGGTGGTGTTGCTCAACAGCGCACTATCGCCGTTCGCCGTGTTCTCGCTGGCGGTGGTATTGCTAAAAAGTGCCAACGAGCCGGTGGCCGTGTTGTGCTCGCCGGTAGTGTTGCTTTGGAGCGCACTATCGCCGTTCGCCGTGTTGCTGTGGCCGGTGGTATTGCTAAAAAGTGCGGACGATCCATTGGCCGTATTAACGTTGCCGGTAGTGTTGTTTTGGAGCGCCCCGGCGCCAGTCGCCGTGTTCGACAAGCCGGTGGTATTGCTAAAAAGTGCGAAGGCTCCATTGGCCGTGTTGTGGGGCCCGGTGGTGTTGCTGAAGAGCGCTTGAACACCGTTGGCCGTGTTGCGGAAGCCGGTGCTGTTTCTAAAAAGTGACTGAAACCCGGTGGCGGTGTTAAAGCTAGCTGTATTAAAGGCGAGCGCGAAAGCCCCATCCGCCGTATTGTAAAATCCAATGGTGTTACTAAAGAGGGCGCGAACACCGGTCCCGGTATTGTAACCGCCACCCTGGTTGACCTTCAGCGCCTCAAAACCAAGTGCAGTGTTGCTGACTCCCGTGGTCAGACTAAGGAGGGCCGAAGTTCCCTCCGCCGTGTTACCTCTGGGATAGCCTCCGTCGGGCGCCGGACTGACCGCCTGCACTGCGGGCGAAAACCCAAAACACGCAAGCCCAAACGCGACGAGAAATACTGAAGTTGCTTTTTTGAATTGGATCAATGGATTCATGGGAATATTTCCTTTTCTGTTTCTCCCGCCGTGTTGATTTCTGCGATTGCAGGTCTGGACGAGGCGAAGAACCTAGCGGGGGAAGGTCCTCCGCCTGATTCCAGATCCGTTTAGCGACGCCGAGTTTTGCAAAAATGTCGTTGGTTTGTCAAGTAAAACCGCCGCAAGCGCGAATCGCCGATTCGAGTTCGGCAAACGCAGTCAACTTTTCATCGGCTCGCACAAGGTAGCGCTTTCCGTCGCCGCGATGTGCATCAGCAATGAAGATTCGCTGCAATAGTACTTATGCGAACTGAGCTTCCCTAACGACCCTAAAGCCGTCCACGAGTTTAGTGGGCATATGCTTATCCCGCATTATGGTAAGGCATGGACAAGCATTCCCATGTTAGACATCCTAAGGAAATAATTCAGGAAGCCAAAAATAGGAGGCGCCAGGAGAATAAGCTCCTGTATTATAACGACGTTGTTTTAGAGTGGATTACCAATCACGTCCTCGCCTCGGTGATCCTTTTTGACATAGCCTTGATCGTGCCCCTACTGACGCTAAACGCGCCGGACACTGTTAAAATCACTCTTGGAGTTATTTCCGGCAGCTGGATCCAGTAGTGGGCATTGCCGGCGCTACAACGTAGCCAAAACAAGACCCAGGCCCAAAATGAGGCCAAAGCTCAGGTTGACCACGAGACGCTTACTTATCTTGCTAAATTGCAGGATGAGCAGATGACCGAACTTAAAGGCAACTCGACGTGCTTGTCTGTAAACGCCTCAGCGCACGCGCGCCAGTCAAATGCATTGCCTGGCCTGGTTTCGTTAGGTCTCGGAGTCGCCGGTGGGCTGTCAGGCTTTCGCACTAACGGCGCACTGGCATTCAGTCCCGCCATTTCCAGAAACAGCTTTATCGCCTCACCGTTTGAGATCCGCTTGTGCAATTCCACGAACGTGATTTCATCGCCGCTGCCGCAGCCGGTGAAACACTTAAAACGCCACTGGCCCTTGTCGTTTTTATAGACCGAAAAGGAATTGTCGTGGTCATCATGAAAAGGGCAGCGCGCGCTTTTCTTCGCGTGCTCGCCGAGCCCGAGGCTTTCGAGCAGATTGGGCAGCGGAAGCCGCTGTTTCGCGAGTTCAATCGGCGTCATGATTGCTTTCTCCTAGACCAAAGCTTTGCGCGAGGATTCTTGCGAGCAGGCTGGGCATTACCTCTCCCACTGCGGCAACGCAGTTTAGGCGACGTTGCAATGAAGCTTGAAAACGGTCATCCTCGGGATATTGTGAAACCGTTTCAGTACTTGGAAGCGCGGTCCTGCAAGGCCGCGTTTCTTTTTTGGGCGGACCGGTATCTGTGCGTGACCCGTGAAGGCTCACTTGGCACCTCCAGCCGCTCGTTCGATTTCCAGCACACATCGAAGCGGGTATCTCAAGAGCCTTCGATTAAATCTCAGAGGTTTAAGGAGGCCGATTTTTTCCCGTCTCTTTACCGTTTCGCAACTGACGCCCCATCTTTCAGCCAATTCACGACGCGAAAGAAGGCGATCATTTGCCCTGTCGTTTGTTGTGATTTGTTTAGCCACGTGGCGACAGTAGGGCACGCTGGCTAACGCTGTCTTTGGCCTAGAGAAAGGCGGCAGCTAGGCTAAAACTGCTTGCCCAGATTTTTCGCGATACTTGCGAAAGCTTGTCTGATGTGACGTTTGAGATAACGGCGGCGGGCTCTCGATGTGTCCTTCCATTCCCACGCGCCGAAATCTAGTTCGAGGCATTTGTCAAAAAGCTCGGGATGTTGCTTCCACAACGAGTCAAGAACGGCGGCTGCATACGGCCACCAATTTTTCCAAGTCGTCGGACCTAGCGGTTTGAGCTTGTGCAAATCCGCACATAGGTCCGGCATTTCCCCAAGTTCCTCGACGCTACTCTCCGCAAGCGACGCGAGCAGCGGGGGAAGCGAAGTTTTGTTAACCGAAATTTGGAGCGCACGAAATCTATCCAAACGGCGCTTAAGTTCAGCTGCGATTATTGTCGCCCAGTTTTTTGATTCAACCTGGACACCTCGCCAAGTCGGAGGGACAGACTTGGTCCCTACCTTCAAGCGTTGCAGGCGTGCAAGCGTGGCATCGACCATCTGCTGTTTCGGTGACAAATTGACCGGCCACTCGCCTTGCTCCGGAGCAAAGTTGAATAGGCGAGTGTGTGTTTTCTCAAGTGATTCAATTAGGCGATTGATGGTCTTGGAAGCGAACACGAGGTTTTGGAGTGCTTCACCATCGCGCTTTTGCTTGGCGCGCCACGCTAATACAAGCACGATGTTCATCGTGTCGCTGACAACCTCGGATGTTGCCATGTGGTCGAGCGGCTTGCTTCTGCAGATGAGCGAGATTTCTGACGGTCCGCTAGACGGCCTCAAACTCATCCACAGCGGTGAAGTCTCCCCCGACAGAATCTTTTTCCTACGGTTCCTCTTCCTCGGCGTAGGCCTGGGCTTCTTATCTTTGCCATTTTTCATAGGCTTTGCTGATTGCCTTCCTACCCATTTTTGGCAGTGAAAAATCCACGATGTTCTTCGGGACATTCAAAAGTTTTCCGAGCCCCACAGTGACGCGGCGTTTTTTGTCGAGATAGTGCTGGCTTGTGATCGCAATATCGGCATGTCGGAGGGAAGTACTGGCGGCGTAGATCCCGTGCTTGGCACATACTTGGCTACCAAACTCCTTCCGCAGCGTGTGGAGCGGTTTGTTGCCGGTTACGCCGTGGTCACGGAGCCATTTACTCAACGCCTCGAAAAGTCGTTGGCACCGATAATGCGAATAGATCGCACCGGGCCGCGGCGCGACTTCCGATTCTATCACGAAGTCACCAGTTGCTCGCGCGTGGAACCCTCGAAAGATTTCCAACAGTTCCGCATCGACTTCAACATCTCCAATCGCATCTTCCGATTTGGGATGAAAATAGCGCGTCGCCTCAATACGAATAATCCCGTTGTCCCACCGAAAAGCAGACCATTCCAGCTTGTCGATCTCGTTGCGACGTAGGCCAACCATCAGCGCGAGCAGCAGGATCTTTAGCTGCTCGATGGGCAATTCCTTTTGTGCGTCCTCGATCAACTTCTCGACGCTGAACCCGCTGCGGTATTTCATGGACTGGCGTGGCTCGAACGGGACTCCTGTGAACGGCGACGTGTCGGGTAGCTCAAGCGAAACGAATTTGAGAACCGACGGTGCGAACAAACTCTTTGCTCGTCGCATCAACGAGTTAACTGAAACCCGAGCGGCACGCTGTTTGATCGGATCAGTGCCGGCTCGTCGCAGAAAGCGCAGCTTCCACTTCTGAACTTCCGCTGGCGTGATCGCCGCGATTTTCACCGCGTGAACCTTCCTGAGCCACGAATCCCGGCCGCCTTTGCGATAGTCATATTTCGACTTCCCCCCGTCGATACCGCAAATGTCCGCCACGATCGTTCGGAGGGCTTGGAAATAGCTCTCGATCGTCTTGGGTCGCGCACTCGCCGCCTCCTTTACCTCCTCCACAAATTCACCGATGGTGGCGGCCGTTTTCCCGGCGCTGCCAGCTTTCGGTTTAAACTTCGCGAGCGTTGCGTCCCAGCCAGCCGCTTGAAGGCTCAAGTAAATTTCTTTCGCGCGGCTCGCCGCGCTCGCCTTATTCGCGCTGCCGAGCGAAAATGTCTCGCGTCGTCCCAGATGCTGAATTTTGGCGGCCCACTCGCCAACTTTTCTGACTTGCCCGTATCGTGTGTAGGTCGGTTGGAAGATCGCTCTTTCCCAGTACCGCAGATCTGTTTTTGGATGCCTGCCATTACCTATCGGTTGTTGCTTGGACACTTCTTGGACACTTTTTCCGTTCAGACGTGTGTTCTTCTGTTCCGAACTGCGCTGACGGAGTCGGATATTGTTCATAGGTGATTCTCTCTGTAAACTAGAACAATTCAGAACACCAGCAAAAAGTTTGGCACAGGTCAACCATTTAACTCTTAATCACTGGGTTGCAGGTTCGATTCCTGCACGGTGCACTTTCTAGCGGTTTTGGACTTTGCGGGACACACCCGCCCAAAGTCGCAATCCAAGGGGACTCATCGCATCCCCTTAAAATCCCCTTCTAGGAGGGAACAGTTGAGCTTCGGTGTCGGTTAGGCCTCCGGCGACGCGCGTCGCGATGAACGTAAAACTGCGCATACGACTGGTCAAAGTTTGTGTGGAAGTCCTCCCGAGACTTCTTCGAGAGCGCTGACAGCAGGATACCCATAACGCCAAGCCTCAGGCCAGTAATCAACGCGTCATTGCTCTGGAACCACGCTGGCGCTGACGGCCAGAAGAATCCGACGAGGAACACGACCACAGCCAACTGGACAATCCAAAGAACCGGAGTGAACAGAAGACGCCGATATACCGCCGCACGCATCTCTCCACTCGCGACCAGGCGAATCGCACGAGGCAAACCTAGCAGGATCGGGAGCGCAATCCGTGCAGTCACGAATAACCCGATAACGAAACCAAGCGACACCCAAAGCACCTCGAACCAACCATGCGCCATCGCCGTGACACCGAGTACTAAGCAGAATAGAAGCGCGATGATCGTTTGCACGTGTTCAGGCCTCACTAAATACCGAGGCTAACCCAGCTAACCCCGACCTGAGAGGTCAGCCCTCACTATCCTTCTACGGGAAATCCGGGAAGAAGTTTGCAAAAATTTTACTGCTCAATCCAAAAATCATCAGCGCATTTTCGGTAAGGAACACCGCCAGGACCGCACCCAACCGACCAACGATGCTCGATGGTCAGGATCACTATTTGCCGCACCAAATCCATTCGATCGTAAAACTGCCCACGCCCTGTCCGGATTCTTCCATTCTTTGCACGCCCGATAAATTCGGCTGAAAAGCGTTTCGCGAACTGCGCAATCGGATATTCACGAAATTTTATCGGGCTCGCCCTCTGGGCAAGAGACTTTGAATCATCTGATTCGTAAGATTCGTTTTGGGTCAGAGCACCACGGTTTTCACTCGGCACCGGACGCATAGAGTCGAGTCGCGACCATCGAGAGAGGCTCGCCGGGGGTTTTGCTTTACTTTATAGAGCCGGTAACTCATGCTCGAATTTGCCATGACAGTCGGAATAATCTGTCGGAACGAGGAAAAATGATTTCGCCCGAGGATTACATCGAGCAGCGCCTGAACGATCAGGTAGGTTGGTACGATCGTAAGAGCAACGCGAATCAACGGTGGTTCAAGCGGCTGCGTTTTGCCGAGGTTGTTGCTGCTGCCATAATTCCATTCCTATCCGGATTCGCAGGCGCGCTGGCGATCAAGATTGCGATCGGCGCTTTGGGTGTTGTGGTTGCCGTGATCGCGTCCCTCCTTGCATTGCTGCACCTTCAGGAACATTGGTTCAACTACCGAGCCACGGCAGAAGCGCTCAAAACGGAGAAATTTCTGTTCCTGACGCAAACGCAGCCCTACGATAAGGAGGATGCATTCCATCTCCTCGTCCAGCGCGTCGAAGCTCTGTTATCAAAGGAGAACACTGGGTGGATACAATCCATGACGAAACCACCTAAAGGAGAGGGCGGTGCTTGAGCCGTGGGTTGGGCCTCACTGCCAGGCTAAGGGCTAAGACTGGACCGATGCCGGCGAGGCAAGTGCGCATAAGGTGAAAGGCGCGTTTGGAGCTTTGTTCGCAGACGCCACGTAGAATTACTTCATTTTCACGGAAACATGAGGCATCGCTCGCCAACGCGAGAAATCTGGAGCGAATTATCTTGACCGTGGCTCCCGACAACGCAAGGCCAATGCGCCTTTTCAGCGAGCCGAACTCAAAGGGCCGAGAATCTGACGCCAGGCTTCCTTCGACCGTTGCGTGTTAGAATACGCCTCGTGTCACTTCGCGAACTGTTGTGATATGAAATCTTCGTCCATACCAACGATTAGATCGACATGGGTGAGGAACTGGTCTCCCTTGAGGAGTGTCTTCTCGATATTCGTTCTCACCGCTTCAGTAACAGGCAACTCGAATTCCTTCCGGCTTGAGTCTCCTGTCTTGGTAAGAGGATTTGGCATGACCTGCGGAAAGCCAGTGACAGGCTTGCCCGAGCCGTCCAGGACGCTGATTTCGAAGGTTCCAACCTCGCTGTTACTCTTTGGGCCAATCTTCACCAAGAATTGATACGGCAGATGCGCTACGCGCCCTTCCACGATCCGTGTTGCTAGCCCGTCGGAAATCACGACGCGCGACGCTGGCAGTCCCTCGCGTTCAAAGGCTGGCGCTGAGACACTTTTCTCTCCCGGTTCAGCATCGCGCAAATGCTCGCGAAAATGGTAACGGACCTCGCAGGCAAAAGGCGGAGGCGTGTACGACGGTTCTTCAGCGGCAAACGCCACGTGCGACCGTGACCCGAGCAAGAAATCGCAGCACAAAACAACCGAAAACGTGAGAAGCGATTTGCGTAGCACGTAGGAATTTAGCACGAGCTAGAATTTCCCAAGAGCTAGCTGTGTTGCAAAGGATATGTGACACCATTTACAACGGCCGGTATTCCCGGGAAGAGCTGATACTGAATCGTCGGTGACGATACGCCTCCGCTGTTCGCTGGATAAGTCGTTCCGGTGGGGATGCCGATGGCCTTAGCGCAGGCGACACTGATTTCGCCAAGATGATTGTGCGGGCCGACATCGGCGACGACAGCTTCCGTGCTTTTCCCCGTCTTTGAATTGGTCACGATCGCACGACAGCCAAGGACAATAGGCTTCACGCCTTTTAAGATCATCGGCGGCACAACTATGAATGGCACCGTCGCGGAGTCCACGTATTTGAAAGGTGAAGAACTGGGCAAAGACTCCCCATCGTTGTCCGGCAAGTGCAGCGATGTTGCTGAAATGTAAGCGCCCGGATAAGGATCGGCAGCCTTCTGAACAATGGGCGTTCCCTTTTCATTACCCGTATCCGTAACGACTCCATACCAATTTCCTGGGTGACCAGCATTGCCCAAGACGTCAAGAGTCGGTCCATGAAAAGACGCCGGAGCATAACATGGCGGCTGACCAAACTGACCATTTGCGCCGTCACCATCGAGCGTGGCGCCCGCGGTGAAAGTCACGCTTCCATCATCCTGTTCAATAATGTCACGGTCATTGATTGTGCCTATTTTTCCCATATGGAATCCTCCAGTAGCCGGCGATGGTATTTTTTATCGCCCGCCAAGCAAAGGTTTTTTCAGTTTGCGGCAGTGATTGTGGCCCGTCTTCGAAAATGACGTCATTACAGCGATTCTTGAAATGGAGCGTTGCGGATTGCAGAAGGCGGACGATTGCAAGAATCCACTCGTTTGCCCCGACCGGCATCAGGAAGAGTTCATTGATAGCGGACATTTCGCCTCACCCAAACGTCAACCGACGGCGATTGAACAGATAATGGGGGAATCACGAACGAATTTCCACGAGGGGAGATATAATCCGAATTAAAACGGAGGATTAGAATGCCGGACAGTGCCTTTTGTCAGGGTGGTGGCTGTTTGACGCGGCCTCGCTCAAAGGGATCAGGGATTGTTGGATCGACTCTTTCTTCCGTGTTGGACGGCTCAAGATCTTCAGCCTTAGGTGAAAAAGCATTTAACCGGGTGCCTCCTTCCAAATAGAATTCGCGTAGCTGGTCTGTCCTGTGCGAAATGATCATCAGAGCAACATCGGAAGCAGCAGAGCGGCTCGCGTTGTAAAAGTCGAGCCAAGCTCGCTGGGCTTCCCGCAACCGAGTTTCTTCCGCAGAGCTCAGAACCGCTATCGCTCGTTTGTAAACCTTGTTCAGTTCAGTGTCGGCGAATTGAACTTCTTCTAGACTTGCTCCAGTCGAAACCTCATTACTGGAAAACATTCGTCGTAACTGGTCGCAACGCGCGCGGGTCTCGCCTATGCGAAATTGAGTAAGTTGGGACGGAGAGAGTCCTCGTATTTCAGAAGTCGCGCGAAACGCAACCTCATTCTTTTCGCCGAATAAAATCCACGCGCGTTCGGCCGTGCGCAAACGTTCGCGATTAGCCGGCGAAAGCGAATTCATCAGCCGTTGGTACAGCACATTGAGTTCCGCATCAGTTTCCTTCAATTCGGTGTTTTGATTTTCCGCAAACAGACTGCTCAGGACAATCAATAAGGGAATTAGTAGCCACGATAGAGAAATGCCGCGGCTGCGCTGCATACCATGATTTTGAACAGATCCCGATGCCGAAGGCAAACCAATTGTATCGCGAGGCCATAACGAGTTTCAGATTGACGATTCACGAATGCTACGCTCCAATGCCATGGGAGGAAGCGAGTGGCGAACGGACGTAACCTGCTTATCGCGACTGTGTCATTCGCGTCTATCTTGCTTGCCGCTACGCAATGCGCATTAGGTCAAAGCGAGAAGGAAATTCAGAGCAAGCTTGATGACCTTCTTTCCGATGATATCCCGCACAACTGCGAAAACGCCACGAAATGGTTTTTCAAAAACCGAGAGAAACTTAAGGCACGACTCGAGGAGGAGTTCTATAAAGCGAAGGATTCGCAAGCTCGAGACGCTATTTTCCATGTGTTGTTCAACACCCAGTCATTCGTGCCAGGCGCACGGTTCGTAGCCGCTGTCATCGCGCGCCTGCCCCAAGAGGACAAATTTGTTGGCAACGGAGATATTTTTAAGGGACCGAGCGAAGGCGCTGATAGAATTGGCGCTGACGGTGCACAGTGGGAAGCTTGGAAATTCATCAACGATCATTTCGAGGTTTTCGAACCAAAACTGAAGGAACAAGTCGCAAAAACGGATAGTGTCCTCGTGCTTTGGGCAACCGCCTGGCTTTTGAAAAAGCGCGGTCTTTTGCAAGATAATGTCGCGCTGTTTACGCCTGGCGTTCTTGCTAAGGCGGCGGCCAATCTCAAAGACGATAATATAGATTACAATGCTTCTCAAGCGGTCCGGCTGTTTCTCCTTCTTGGCGAGGCCGGCTTACCCACTTTACGCGAAACAGCAAAATCCTCGGATAAGCAAGCTTCGTCTCTGGCAAAAGCAACTATCGACGCACTAGGCGGCAATCGTAAGGCTTTTGGTTATCTGGGTTCTAAAATCTACCTGGAAATGACTCCCTTCGGACCGCAGGCTACGCCACCTGCTTGGCATAAAGCGATGGTAGAGTTATACCTTGATCGCGACACCTATCCGTAGCGGACTTAACTACGGTTCAGGGGGCGTGTGGAGGTTCCTCTCCCAGTGCTCTTGCGAGGCAAGACCTTTCGCCGAATAGAACAGCATCTCATAAGCCGAGGCATCCGAATCGTCCCGCGCACGGCAATCGATATACGTAATGAGATCTATTCTACTAAACGGAGTAAGCAGACGGTGCCCCGGCTCGGAAAAGAACCAATCCGTTAGGGTGCGAGTACCGGCCGAGAAGGATTTGGCGGTTGCCCGTAGGCTATCCAGCGTTTCAACTAGATGAGGCTCAATAATTCCAGAGTCTTGCAAACTTACCGAAGAAATTGCACGTGAAAATGTGGTTAATGGTCCTCGGTCCGCCGACGTGAGGCCTGTTTTAATATCGTAAGCTTGGACTGTCCCATCATCTGAGCCGGAAAATAATGTGCTGCTGTCAGGACTGAAAGCGAGACAGCAAACCGCTCTTAACTGATGCAACCGCTCAGATAAGACTCTGCCAGTAGTAGTGTCCCATAGTTGTACTGTTCCGTCCTTGCAACCGGTGGCGATTCTCGAGGAGTCCGGACTAAATTGCACTACTACAACCGGCGAGGCATGATACATGGGAGCCCCGACAGGGCGCGATCGTCCGACGTCCCATACCATGACCTGACCGGCCTCTGAAGCGATTGCCAAGTAGCGTCCATCAGGGCTAAAGCAGACATCAGTCACGCGGTAATCATAAAATGGTAGATCAATCGGGTTGCCAGATGTTACCGGCCAAATTTGCGCCGTGCCTCTGCGCAACCCGGTGGCAATAGACCCGGTGGCAATGAGATCTTTGTTCGGAGCGAAACGAGCGCAGGTGAAATCCCTTTGGTCACTGAGTAGAGTGCGCATCGATTCCCCCGTTCCAACTCGCCAGCATTGAACTTTTGAATCGGCTCCAACCGTTAGGAACAATTTGCCGTCTGCCTTGAATTGGATGCTCGTGATGCTCGGGGCATGAGTCATTGGTTTTCCCTTCTCGCTAAATGAGCCAAGATCCCAAAACTGCGCGACACCGTCGTCGGTCGCGGTTGCAAGTAGGTTGCCGTCTGGACTGAAAGCAACCTTGGCAACAGCTCCTCCAGGTGGTAGCGGTTTTCCGAAAGGTTCGCCGGAGCTGGTTAGCCAAACCCGCGCGGTACCCTCAGCATTTCCAGTGGCAACGTAATTACCTTGGGCATTGAATGCGGCGCACAACACATCCACGTCATGAAATCTCTTCGGCGACGTCTGGCGTTTGGCTAAATCCCATAGGCAAGCGGTATTGTCGGCCGACGTGGTTAAGAGTCCATCGTGCGAAACACTAATTGACTGCACTCCGGCGGAGTGAAGAAAGCGATCGCCGATCGGATACCGCGGCGCCGGCTGCCAGACGCGCGCTGTGCCCTTGGCCGCAGCCACAAGTAACCGTTTTCCTTGCGAGTCAAGATCGAGAATCGGATCGCCGTCCGCTTGGCTCGGCTCTCCAATCGGCTGGCCAGTCGCAACATTCCACGCCTGGACTCTGCCTTTATCGGTTCCGCTAAAAATAACGAGGCTGTCGCGACTAAACCGCGCATGTGTCACGTCACTATCATGGTCGAGCTTTTGTTTGCAAATCGGCGTCTCGCCTATTTGCCAAAGACAGAGCTGAACACCAGCAAGCGTGGCGACAAGTTCGCCGTTGGGACTGAATATCGCCCTCCTGACTTCAGTCTCATGCTTTAATTCTCCGGTTTTGTTTCCAGTCGAGACGTCCCATAAACGGCAGATGCCGTCCTCGTCTGCTGTCACGACGCGATCTCCCTTAGGGTTGAACTCAGCGGAGTTTATTGCCGCTTCATGATGAAGTTCAAAAGCTGCACGACCTTCCGGTAGTTTCGACAAAGTGGCGATGTTTCCGCTGACACTGAGCAGAAGCGTGTCATCGGAAGGATCAAATACAAGCGTATGAACATTCTCGGGGTAAACCGTCGGGGAGGCGATAGGCTGGGCATTCGCCATGTCGGACACGCGAACCGTTCCATCAGCCGATCCTGTTGCGACGTACCGGCATCTGCTATCGACAGCTACCGAGTTGATCTCATGATCATGCTGGACGATCCAATTCGGAATGATCTCTCCCGAGGTCGCGTTCCAGAGGCGGGCCCTGCCGTCGGAGCAAATCGTTAAAACATGGCTGCCATCTGGAGTGAAGATCGCCTGTCCAACCGAACAAGGGTCTCTTAAGCACTCATGTTTCAGGACGTATAACTCATTGCCCGAACTTGCGTCCCAAACTCGGGCAGTATCCTGCGATGCAGTGAGAACTTTAGTGCCATCCGGACTGAAACACGCGCTTAGAATTTTGCCTTGATGAAGCATCGGAGCCGAAAGCGGCAAAGGCCACGAGCGTTGGGTCAATGCGAACCACAACCGATCCGCTGCAGCACTGTTCTGGTCGGGATCTTGCTGCACGGCTCGGGACAAAAAAACAAGAGCGCTGGAGCTGTCCCCCTTGGAAAATAGCTCCTCTGCACGATTGGTGTCCGACGCCACTAGCAGCCGTTGTGTTTCGCGCTTCTGCGTGGCCTCGCGTTTGGCTGCGATTGTGGCCCAAGAAGCAAGGCCTGCAAATACGGCCGTTAGCAAAATGGCGGCAAGCCCTATGGCTCGTGCTCGCCGCAGCCGCCTCTCATGCTCGCGCTGCCGTAGATCGTCATAGTTGACGCCGACGAGCCCAGCTAAAAGTTTCAGCTTTGCATCATCTTTTGCTTCTCCGCCTTCGCGCACATCGGCGGCGAGCGGCTCGACGGGCTGCGTCGACAGTTCGCCGTTTACAGCAAGCTGATATCGCATCGGTTTAGGGAAACACTCATCCTCCGGCACGAAGCCGGGTTTGCCATCAGTCGCGTTCGGTTCGCCAGCAACGATTAACGCCAGAATACGATCTTCGCCGCCGAGTCTTTTGAACTCGATAATTTCCTGGTTTACCCAGCGCGATTGTGCTGCGTGCGGAGAACAAATAACAATCAGATAACGTGATTCGCGCAGCGCATCATTGATCTTCGCTCCAAGATCGGCTGAAACCGAAAGCTCCTCCTGATCGCGAAAAATCGGATAAACGCTCTGCGGCACTTTTCCCTCACCCGACTCTTTACCGACGAGCCGTCGCGGAAAGCGATACGTCTCGAGTGCTTTGTGCAGCCAGTCGCCCCACTTTTTGTCGGCATGGCTGTAGCTGAGGAACGCCCAGTATTTAAATTCGGCCATCTGGTGACACTAGCTTCTTACTCCATGTGTTTACTCCCAGACTCTTGAAATCTATCCTTCGCACCACGAAGCGCGCACCCCAAAGGAGAAACTACTACGCCGCGATTAATTTGAGAAGAAAGATCGACACATCCTTAACTTCTTTCTAATAAGCCGCGATCAATATCCTGATAAGAGCACCGAGTGGCCAAAACGAAAGATGAACTGAGCCCGAAATAATCGCCTATACGTTTCAAGTAGCGGCTCGAAGCGGAACTGGATTTTATAGATCGAGGTGGGAAGCTAATAGAGAAATTGGTTCGGCTCTCTAATCAAAACTCATGAATTACCGCGCCCTTTGTTTTGTGGATATGCCGTTTGGCCAAAAACCGGACCTGAAGAGCGGCGTAGTCGTCGATTTCGATCAAATCTACAACGAGGCGATCAAACCGGCCATTGAGCAGTGTGGATTGGAAGCTCTTCGCGGGGACGAAGAGCGCACCGGTGGGATCATTCACAGCGCGATGTTCGCCCGGCTGCTCCTGGCGGAGTTTGTGGTGGCCGATCTCACGTTGGCGAACGCGAACGTCTTTTACGAACTCGGGATTCGGCACGCCGCGAAACCATTTACCACGGTGCCGATTTTGGCCAATGTGAGTGCGCTGCCGTTTGATGTCGCGTTGGTCCGAGCCGTCCCGTATCAGCTTGAAAACGGGAAACTGACTGAAACGTCAGCACAACAACTCCAGACAGAACTCGCAAAACGCCTGCGTGCGGCAGTCGACGGAGTCGCGATGAGTGACAGCCCGCTGTTTCAGCTGATCCAGAATTTTCCGGGGATCGATTTGCCCGATGATGTGACCGAGACATTCAAGGACCGCCTTCGGTACGTTGAGGAATTTCGCGAGATGCTTGTAAGCGCGCGATCGCAGCCGACGCGCGAGGAGAAACGCGACGCGCTCTTGAAAATTGAGCACGACCTCGGCGATCTGAAAGTTGTACCGCGATCAGTGCTGATCGAATTGATGCTTTCGTTGCGCGATGCTGAAGCGTTTGAAGAATTGGTCGCTCTTTACAACGCTTTTCCGGATTACTTGAAGGAGTACGTCGTCGCCAGGCAGCAATTCGCATTGGCCCTCAACCGGCGGAACAAGCCGGGCGACCGCGAAAGGGCGCTCCAGATTCTCGACGAAATACTGAAAAATCGCGGGGCCGATTCAGAAGCGCTCGGAATCGAGGGTCGCATTTATAAGGACATCTACAAGGAGGCTGCGCAGGCCAAAAAGATTACTGCTATAGCTGCGCTTGATGATGCGATTAGCGCCTACACCAAAGGTTTCGAAGCAGATCCGCGCGACTATTACCCGGGCGTAAACGCAATCAATCTGCTCGTTCAGAAAGGCGACGCCGATGCGTTGAAAGAAGTTGACCGCCTGCTGCCCCTGGTGAATTTCGCAGTTGCGCGTCGCGGCGGCACGAGCTCGAGCGATTATTGGGATCTCGCCACGCTTCTTGAGCTTGCTTGCGTTGGCGAAGATTGGGCGACGGCAACTCGAGTACTTCCAAAAGCGATGCTTGCCGCGACGAACTCGTTTAAAACGGCAACGACCATTGGCAATTTGCGTTTACTGAAACAAGCTCGCGAGCGAGCGGGACGCGAAGTGACCGAACTTGATGCTATCCTCAATGAACTTTCAGTGCGTGACAGCGAGCTGCGTGGTGAGGAAAAGACTCAATCAGGCATGACAACATCGTGACGAAGAACACGATCACTTTCGATAATGGAAATCGCGCCATAGTTGTCACCGCGCCCGGCGATGGAGGCACAAAGGCGATTTTAGACGCGCTTGGAATTCCATCGCCGCGTGCTGTGATTTTGCTTTTCGGTGGCGCGGCCGGCCTCGACGATTCACGCAAAGCTCATCTCGCGACGCTGTTTGCCGATGGAGTTACTCCGGTGGCCGCCGACTTAGGTGCGCTGATTATCGATGGAGGCACACAATCCGGCGTCATGGCGATGATGGGTGAAGCTGTCGCGGCACGTCCCGGGACATGTCGGTTGCTCGGAATCGCGCCGAAAGGAAAAGTCACGCATCCGGAAATTTCAGGCGCGTCCATTGTGTCCGACGGCGCTCCGCTTGAGCGGAATCATTCGCATTTCGTTTTGGTGGAGAGCAATGAATGGGGTGGCGAAACCCCGAAGATGTTGGAACTGGCGCGCGCATTCAACGCGACAATCGTTGCAATCCTTGTGAACGGTGGCACGATTGCGGCCGATGAAGCTTTGCAAAGCGTGCGCAACGGATGGAAACTGCTGGTGGTTGAAGGCAGCGGAAGATTCGCAGACGAACTAAGCGCAGCCATACGCGATAGTCAGTCAGCGAAATCCGCCAAGGTAATTGAAATCACACGCACCGATCGTGTCGCGTTATTTCGAATCGATGATGGGGTTGAAAAATTTAGAGACCAGCTGCGGCGAATGCTACGCGGCTAATCTACTCATTTATCTCTCGGGAACCGATGACACCGCTGATTTTGCGTAAGCGATAATTTCAGGACGATACTCGAAATGCATCGTATCAAAATGCCACCACTTGCCGCCCCAGATGAAACCGTGGCGCTCGAACGCCTCGATTATTTCAGTCGGCCAATTCTTGCGCGAAAACGTTTCTAACTGCGCGGGCGATTGCCAGTGCCAATAGGCTGCTTTTTGCGCATTAAGATCGATTGCGGTGGCGAAGGAGTGATTGCTCAATCGTTCAGTGCCGGCGACCTTGCGCCAATTAAACGTGCCGGCGAGTTTGTTGACGTACGATCGTAAGTCGGGCTTCTGCGCCAGCAACGGAGTCAGATCCGCGGATACGGCGCGTAGTGCTTCTGCTGCGCCGTAACGCGTGTTAAATTTTACCGAATGGTCACAGAACTCGACTGCTATGCAATTCTTGGCGACGGCCGGCTCGGAGTCACCGTAAAGCGTCATAAAAAGTGCTTCGACACGGCAACGGCCAGGATCAAAGTCCTTTGGTAACCGATCAGTCGGATTGGCCAGGGGATAGGTCTGAAAGAACATATCCTTGATGTCGGGATGATCGAGTCGTTCTTCAAACGTTTTTGTTATTCCGTCGTCGTAAATGAATTTCTGACCGGCTAGGCACACAAGGAGTCGCTGATCGGGCCTGATTTCCAGCGCCTGCAACGCTTTGGGGTAGCCCTCGGCTAGGGCGGCGAGAATTGGAGCCAGCTTTTGTTCGTGGTGAAACGAGTCGGGCAAGCTCAACACCAAAGCTTGGATGTTATCGTGGAATTCAAACCGCTGATTTGTTGAGGGAACCGGCTCCGTTGAAGAGAGACTCCTTACGAGAAGCGCCAGGAGGCTCATTAGAAAGAAAGCCAAGCCTCTGCGCAGAAAAGCGGCGACGTAATGCACGGGGTGCTATCGGCCGCTTTCGATTGATTGGATCAGTTTTACGTTGGCTTTCTCGAATTGATTCATGCTATTTAAAACGCGATCCTGATTGTCGTCTACACCGCGATAATAATCGCCTAGGGTGCGGGCAAAAGCGATTCCTCTCGGGCTCGTGAATTTGTAGCCGTTGCGTGCGAATATTTCGTTTCGAGCGCGCCACAAATCCTCAGAGCTAAGGCTTGAGAGCTCAGTCGCACTCAGATAACGAGAGCTTGAATCCGGGAAGAGCCATGGCCCGCGCGTAGGTGTAATCGATGGTGCAGGCGAATCACGATGAAGGATAGTTTTTCGTGAAGCAATTATGAGCGCGCCAGCCGTTTTGGAGATTCCCCATTCGTTGCTGACCTGCCCGCTGTCGCTCCGGCCCGACGCAGGATCTCTATAGACAAATCGGGCGTCAAAGTAAGCAGTGGCTATGTCTGGAATGGCGGAATGCGCAATGCGAATGTCGCCGACAGTGAAGGAGCGGACAGGCCACCGCTTGAGAAGTTCGTTTAACTCATTTCGGTGGGACGCTTTATCGCCCTGCTGCGGCCCCCACCTGAACGAGTCGACATATTGCGAAAGCATGTAATCGACGTCCCCTCGCTCTTCCGCGCGATAAAAGCTGGTCACAAAGTTCCGCACTTCCTCATCGCTGATCATGTTGGCAATCGGCGGAGGTGGCGGTGGTGGTGATGGCGGCGTTAGACTCGGAACCGGAGTCGGGACAAGCGTCGGGACAGGTGTGACTGCGGCCAGCGTCATCGGGACTGGCGTTGAAGTTCCTATTGGAGTCACGGCCGGTCTTTCAGGAGGGCTCTTTTTCTTCTCGACGAGGTACCATCCTGCGGCGCCGACAATCACTAAGCCCACAATTGCGACAGCGATGGGAATAGATTTACGCGAGGACGAAGGAGGAATTGGCGCCTTTGCGATCGATGGTTGCTCCGGTTGAGCCGGCACGTCTGCGGCGGGAAGAGGGGGGGTTTTCAGCACTGCCTTGACCGTTTTCGCCAGAATATCCAAATGGCGTTCCAGCGGGGGCGAAAACGCATCCATCCATTGCGAAGTCGAGATGAAATATTCCAGCGACTTCGTGGGCGGGATGTCGTCAACCCGAAATGGAATGATGTAAACGCCCTTGTTAACAGCGCGCTCTACTTCGCGTTTGATTTGCGGCGAAGCATCCGCGCTCCGAGAAAAGATCAAGATCATGATGCGACTGGATTCGATCGCATCGATAATCGATTCGCCCCAATCGGCGCCCGGAACAACATCACGCGGCGCTATCCAGCAGGTCACCGAGTCTGCCTCGAGTCGTGCCACGATCGCCTCGGCGACAGCTTTGTCTTGTACCGAGTGACTTACGAAAACATCATGAGCCATTCAGGCCTCGTTTCTCTTTTACCTGCTTCCGGATCTCAGGATGAGGATGGTAGCCTCCCGATTCAAGAGAAATCGACCGATTGACGTTGGCCGAGAGCTGCCGGGGAGCGTGAATTGCGCGTCATTTACCAATGCTTCATTACCGATCCTGGTAACATATGCCTTTAGTTCTCTGCTCAGCTAGCAGGCTCGGTTCCTGCACGGTGCATTTCTTTGCGATTTGCCTTCGTAGAACCGCGGCGCATTAATTTCAGTTTTGATTCTACTGAGACATCCGCTGCTGCTTACGCAACAGAATCGCACCATAAACGCATAATGGTATTGGGGCGATAGCCAGTGCCGCGGCACGCAACAGCGATGGTTGAATTTCGATTCCGAGCCGGTTGACATGAACGAACGCGTTCATCCCGCCGTGCAAAACTGCGACCGGCCAGATCGACCTGCCCGCAATTCGCAAACACGCGAACACCACCCCGAGCAGAAATGCCCATACCAATTGTGCTACCACGCGCGCTTCAGCATGACCGGCAAATAGGTTCAAGGCGTGAGGAACACTAAATAAAACGCTAGAAATAAGAATTGCCCGCCACACATTGCTCAGCCTCTGATCGTCTAAATTAGCGTTTAGGAAGAGCGATAGAATGAGGCCGCGAAACACCAACTCCTCGAGTGCGCCAGCGGCAAAACCGTTGAGCGCGACGCCGCCAGCCAAGTTTGGCTGACTCAGGTTTAAAGCCAGCGTGCCGGTGAACAAAAACGGATACACGATCAGCGAGTAAACAGCGACTGGCACAACGATCACCCACGCCCATGGCGACGGTGAACTCAGCGGGTCGGAATCCCAATTAAGTTTCCGAATGGCGAAGATTGTGATTAATCCGACAATGAAGCGCGCAGCCGCCGCAGCGTACTCCCTTCCGGCCGGATCGGTGAATCGCGATGCCGGGAGACTGACCAGCAGAATAGTCGCGGCGAGGAAGGCGATCGTAATCGCAAGGGCGATCCAAATTTTCCGCGGAAGCATTGACGCGCTCATTGGTTGGCAAGCCGACGGCTTTAGCGATAAAGGTTGGGTTTTAGGATTCGCCGCGTCAACGTAGCTGGATCTCTGGCGGAACCTCGGGATTCATCAACGACGCGCCGCCATCGGCGTAAATCACTTGCCCAGTTATCCAGTCAGCTTGCTCCGAACAAAGGAGCGTCGCAACATTCCCAATATCCTCGGGCGTTCCGAGCCGTCCCATCGGAGTCCACCCGCGCGCATGCCAATTTCGGATGAGTTCCTGAACCTGTTCGGGCAGTGAGTTCAATAAGCTATCCTCGGTCCATCCGGGGCTGATGGCATTGACTGTGATACCGCGTTTGGCGAGAGCCACCGCAAAGTAACGCACGAGGGACTCGAGCGCGGCCTTGGCTGAACCCATGCCAACCCAGGGTTGTAGCCCGCCAGTACGACTCCCTTCGGCATAAGTAATAGCAAGGATTCTACCTCCCTTATTCATGAGGGGAACCGCCTCATGCACGCCGACGAGGAACGCCTTCGCTTGGGAATCGGACGCGGCATTCCATTGCTCAAGAGTGATGTCCATCGGTGCGTAGAAGAACGCGGCTGCTTCCGGTCGCGCGTTGCTGACAAAGATATCGAGCTTACCGAATTCGGCTTTAACTTTGCCGAACATCTGAGTGATCTGTTTGGGCTGCAGCACATCCGCTTGCACGACGAGACCGTCGGCGCCCCGTTCGCGTACTTGCGCAAGCGTGTCCAAGGCGGCCGCCTCGTTTCGATAGTAGTGAACGGCTACGTTAACACCGTGGTCGGCCAGTTTGAGAGCGATTCCTCGACCAATGCCACGAGAGCTTCCAGTGATCAGCGCGTGTTTTGCGGACATATCTGTTAATCGACGTATCGTTGCGCGATTGGCATTTTGCGGCCAAGGCCAAAGGCGCGGCTTGTCACCTTTAATCCGGGCGCGGCCTGTTCGCGTTTGTATTCGTTCAGATCGACGCGTCGCTGTATCCAGCGCACTGTTTTCTCGTCGAACCGGCGCGCGATGATGTCGCGTGCGCTCAAGTTCTCTTCCACGTAGAGCTGCAGGATCTGATCGAGAATTTCATAGGGCGGTAGCGTGTCCTGGTCTTTTTGATTTGGTTTCAACTCAGCGCTCGGAGGTTTTTCAATGGTGGATTCCGGAATGATCCTTGGCACGCCGGAGCTTCGCGTAGCCGGCTCGCATTCCCGGTTGATCCAGTGCGCTAGCTCGTAAACCATGGTTTTTGGCACGTCGCTGATCACTGCGAGCCCGCCCGCCATGTCGCCATAGATAGTGCAATAGCCCACGGCAAGTTCGCTTTTGTTTCCAGTGCTCAGCACGAGATGACCGAACTTGTTCGAGAGCGCCATCAACGTCATCGCCCGAAGGCGCGGCTGCATGTTTTCTTCCGTCTCGTTCTCGGGCAGACCTTTTAAAATTTCTTTGAACTGCGATTTGAAAACTTTGAAAGCTTCGCCGATCGGAATTTCAAGAAGTTTAATTCCAAGATTACATGCGAGTGCACGCGCGTCGTCAATGCTGCCGCGCGATGAATATTGGCTGGGCATGGAAACTCCTGTCACATTTTCCGCGCCGAGGGCATCAACTGCGATGACAGCCGTGACCGCAGAATCGACGCCCCCGCTGAGACCGATTACCGCTGAATGGAAATTGCATTTGTGAAAATAATCGCGAACTCCCAGCGATAGCGCAGCGAAAAGTTCTTCGGGAGTTTTGCCTTCATGAAATTTGATTGCAGCGGTCGAATCCGTATCCACGATTCTCTCATCTTCACGGAACGCGGCGAGTTGTGCGATCAAATCGCCGCCGGCATTTACCGCGAGCGAATTGCCGTCAAAGACCAGCTGATCGTTGCCGCCGACGAGATTGCAGTAACAGATTGGCCGTTGATACGCTCGCGCGAGGCCCGCCACCATCTCGTAGCGGATCGCAGGTTTATGCAAGCTGAATGGTGATGAGCTTAGATTGACGATGATTTCCGCGCCTTGCTCCACGAGGCTGCGTACCGGCTCGCAATCATAGAGCGGTCGTGGCAGGTAATGTTCGGTCCAGATATCCTCACAAATGGTGACGCCGATTTTTCTCCCGTGCACTTCAAACGGCTCGACGCGCTCGGCTGGCTGGAAGTAACGCTCCTCGTCGAAAACATCGTAAGTGGGCAAAAGTGATTTGTAAGTTTTACGGATCGGTTTGCCGCGTTCGAGTAAAGCGGCGGCGTTACGAAACGGTTTGCCGCGTTCTTCGTTGCGATCAACGAAACCCACCAGCAACGCCGTATTCCCTACGTGGGCATGCAGTTTTTCCAGGGTCGCAACATTCTCCGGGACGAAGCGCGATTTAAGAACGAGGTCCTGCGGCGGATATCCGGTGATCGCCAGCTCCGGAGTCAGCACCAGTTCCGCGCCTGCGGCAGCGAGGCGCTCATACGCGCTCATGATCAGGTCGCAATTCCCGCTCAAATCGCCCACGGTCGTATTAATTTGAGCAAAACCAATCTTCATGCCGCGCAAGGAGCGGCGGTCTCCAGTCCGCCGTTCCTCATCAGATTATCCGCAAGCTTCCAACGAGCAAGCCCGGCAAGCGAGAAGGGCCAGTGCACAACAACCACCACGCAGTCAAGCATGGCGGCTGTTTACATTGTGATCCGTCCGCCTAGCGATTGTTGACCACTTGCGGCGCAGGTCCACCACGGCGGATTCGTCCTGTGGCGAACTTGCCCAGCTCGATGTTGTTGCTCACCTGCTGAATTTTGGCATCCTGCTCCTTCAGACGCGCAGTGAAATCTTTTTCTTGCTGTACCAGCCTTGCTTCCAACTCCTGGACCTTCCGATGCTCTTTGAGAAACTCGTTGAGCAACATGGCGTTCACGGCGTCGTAGCGCACGGCCTCGGCCGCGCCTTTGTCATTGCGAGTCACCAAGTCGGGTTCCACTTTTTCCACTTCCTCGGCGATGAGTCCAAACATGATGGCGCCATTGGGTTCAATCTCCTTTTTATAACGGAAGGTGACCGGTTTAAGCGCGAGGATAGCTTCGCTGGCCTTGTCCATGAGCTTGATCTCGTCTTTGAATCGTCGGGAGGAGACAAGCGTGCCGATCTTGTTGTCTGAATTAACGTAAACTGCCCGGCCAGACGCGGCAGAGGCGTAAACATTTCTGATCCGGGTGGTGTTGCTCTCGGCAGCAACCCCCAAGACGCCGGCGCCGATGCAGACATTGCCACTGCCGGTGGTAAGATTAAGTCCGGCACCGTAGCCTAACCCGATGTTATTTGAGCCGGTGTTGTTAGAGAGCGCGGAAACACCGTCGGCCGTATTGTAGTTGCCGCCGGTGTTTTTATGGAGCGCTTTAAAACCATTGGCCGTGTTGTAGTAGCCGGTGGTGTTGTCATAGAGCGCGCCAAAACCGGTGGCTGTGTTGTAGTTGCCGATTGTGTTCTGATCGAGCGCTTGCAAACCCGTTGCCGTATTGTCCGCGCCGGTGGTGTTGCTAAAGAGCGCATTAAAACCGGTGGCTGTGTTGTAGCTGCCGTTGTTGTCAGAGAGCGCGTCAGCGCCGGTGGCCGTGTTCTGGCTGCCGGTGGTGTTGTGATTGAGCGCGGCACTGCCGATGGCCGTGTTCTCGCTGCCGGTGGTGAGGCTGAGGAGGGCCGAAGCGCCTTCAGCGGTGTTAAAGCTGGGGTAGCCTCCGTCCGGCGCTGGGATTACAGCTTGAGCCGTTGGGGAAAGCCCAAAGCAAGCGAGCACTAGCGGGATCAGAAGGAAAGCGAGCCGCAGAGGCGACTGGCCGATTGATTTTCTGAAGTGTTGAGTTGTCATATTTTTTTGGTTTCATTTCTTTTGTTGAGGCTGGATTGTTGAACTTGCGTTAACTGCAATCCAGGTCCGCGCGGAACCGGGAACCATCCTCACGAGGCGCTTTGGAACAGCGGCCTCACCTCGGCTGACTCGGGGCTCCGGTTGGATCTGGAGATCGCGTTAAGCGGTGTCTCAGCGAAGATCCGGCCCGTGCGGCTTATTCAGCTGTGCCGAAGATAAGTTGAAACGTCGGATGACGTAATCAAGGAGGCTTTTACATGATCCGCGTGAATTTGTCAAGTCAGGCGTCACCTAATTTTCATGTAGGGCATCGCCTGAGACGCGGCTAATCGTTCTGTTTGCGCTGACGACTCAGAGTTCCCAGTCAGCGGGCCTTTCAGCGCCATTTCGCCTCTGGAGCGGCGCATCTATTAGCGGTTGTTCCTGCCTTCGCGTAAAGCTACGGCGGGCAGGCACGCCGTTTGCGGTGCGGATTTGCTCACTTCAAGCTGGGCGCTCACTTTCTGGATTTGTGCCGCCTGCTCTCCGAGTTGTGTGGCCATCTCTTTCATGCCTTTCCGTTGCTCGGCAACGATTGACTTCAACTGTGCGACTTCGCGGTGCTCTTTGAGGAACTCGTTGAGCAACATCGCGTTCACCTGGTCGTAACGCACGCTGTAGGGTTTTCCTTCCTTGTCGCGCACCACCAGGTCGGGATTCACCTTTTCCACTTCCTCGGCCACAAGGCCGAACTGCGGGATGCCCTCGGGATCGATCTCATGCTTGTAGCGGAAAGTCACGGGTGTGAGCGCGAGGACTGCTTCGCTCGCGTCGTCCATCGGTTTGATCTCGTCCTTGAAACGCTTCGAGGAGGGTGCCACCCCAAGTTGACCGCTGCTGCTTACAAGAACCGCGGCGCCTGAAACCGCTGCTCCGTGAATGCCGGCGACAAAGGCGGCCGTCTGCGTTCCTACTGTCCCGATGCGGATTTTGCTGGACTCGCCCGCCGCACCAGCGTTGCCGATATCGATATTGTGACTGCCGGTCGTGAGATTGCCTCCAGCATTTAAGCCCAAGGCGATGTTGGATGAGCCGGTGGTGTTGTTTACAAGAGCGTGATAACCAATGGCCGTGTTGCCTGCACCAGTAGTATTGTGAAAGAGCACTTGAAAACCGTCCCCAGTGTTGTTGCTGGCGATGGTGTTGCTTTTCAGCGCGCTCTCCCCGGTGGCTGTATTTTGGGTCCCAGTGGTGTTGTTTAAGAGCGCTTGAAAACCGTCGGCAGTATTGTTGTTAGCGGTGGTATTGCTTTTAAGCGCAAACCCACCGGTGGCCGTGTTGCCGATGCCAGTTGTGTTGCTAGAGAGCGCACCAACACCGTCGGCCGTGTTCTCGCCAGCGGTCGTGTTGCTAGCGAGCGCACCAAGACCGGTAGCCGTGTTGTTGCTGCCGGTTGTGTTGCTAAAGAGCGCATTAAAACCGGTAGCCGTGTTCTCGTTAGCGGTGGTATTGCTAAAGAGCGCTCGAACCCCCGTAGCCGTGTTCTCACTGCCGGTTGTATTGCTAACGAGCGCTTCAACACCGGCGGCCGTGTTGGAGCTGCCGAGTGTGTTGCTAAAGAGTGCATTAGCACCGGTGGCCGTGTCCTCGAATCCGCTTGTGTTGTTTACGAGCGCTTGAAAACCGTCGGCCGTGTTCGCGGCGCCAATTCTGTTGTTTCCGAGCGCATCAACCCCGTTGGCCGTGTTCTCGCCACCGGTCGTGTTGCTAGCGAGCGCACCAAAACCGGTGGCCGTGTTGTCGTCACTATTGTTGTTTTGAAGCGCATTAACACCGGTGGCGGTGTTGCGGTTGCCGCTGGTATTGCTAAGCAGCGCTTGAAAACCGTTGGCCGTGTTGTTGCTGGCGGTGGTGTTGTTCGCGAGCGCACCATTACCGGCAGCCGTGTTGGCGACGCCGATGGTGTCGCTTTGAAGGGCATTTGCACCTAATGCGGTGTTGTTGGTGCCGGTGCTGAGGTTCAAAAGCGCATTATCACCCTCCGCCGTGTTGAAGCCGGGATAGCCTCCGTCTGGTGGCGGACTTACCGCTTGCGCTCTTGGGAAAAGCGCAATGCACATAAGCCCAAAGGTGACGAGAAATACTGAAGTTGTTTGTTTTAGTTGAATCAATAGATTCATTGTTCTTCCTTTCTTTTTCCCCGCTCGTGTGGATTCTGGGTAGTTGCGGGGATCCGGAAGAGGCGAAGAACTTAGCGGGGAAGAGTCCCCGCCTGATTCAAGATCCGTTTGATGGCATCGAGTCTGAAGAAAATCTCCTTAGGTCTTACTGATTGTTGAGTACAGTTCGCGGCGCGGATTTGCTCACCTCGAGTTCTGCACACATTTTCTGTAGGCCCGCGGTAAGCGCTTCAATTTGCCTTTGCTGTTGCATGGCATTCGCTTCCAATTTTTGGACTTTGCCGTGCTCTTTGAGGAACTCATTGAGCAGCATTGCGTTCACTTGGTCGTAGCGAACGCTGTAGGGTTTTCCTTCTTTATCACGCACGACCAAGTCGGGGTTGATCTTTTCCACGTCCTCGGCCACGAGGCCAAACTGCCGGATACCTTTGGGGTCAAGCGCGTGCTTGTAGTGAAAGGTCACCGGTTTCAGCGAGAGGACCGCTTCACTCGCGTCGTCCATCGGTTTGATCTCGTCCTTGAAACGCTTCGAGGATGGTGCCACCCCAAGTTGACCGCTGCTGCTTACAAGAACCGCGGAGCCTGAAACCGCTACTCCGTGAATGCCCGCAATAAAGGCTTTTGTCTGTGTTCCTACTGTCCCGATACGAATATGATTGGTCTCGCCGGCTACACCGACGACGTTAGCGCCAATATCGATGTTGTTGCTGCCATTGGTCAGATTTTGGCCGGCCCGAAAACCCAATGCCGTGTTGTTGCTGCCGGTTGTGTTGTTAAAGAGCGCAACTTCACCCACGGCCGTGTTGCGAATCCCGCTTGTGTTGTGATTGAGAGCAGAAGCACCAGTGGCTGTGTTGTCGATGCCGGTTGTATTGCTAAAGAGCGTGGAAATACCGTTCGACGTGTTGAAGCTGCCGATTGTGTTGCTAAGGAGTGAATTCTGACCATTGGCCGTGTTGGAGCTGCCGATGGTGTTGCTAGAGAGTGCATTAACACCAGTGGCTGTGTTGTTCGCCCCCGTGGTATTGCTAGAGATCGCATTAGACCCAGTTGCCGTATTGTTAATCCCCGTGGTGTTGCTAAAGAGCGCCCCAGCACCACTGGCCGTGTTGTTATCAGCATTGTTGTTTTGGAGCGCAGCAGCACCGGTGGCCGTGTTGTTGGCGCCGGTGCTGTTCCTTTCAAGCGCGTTAACACCCGTGCCGGTGTTAGCGATCCCGATAGTGTTGCTAGAGAGTGCAGCTGAGCCACTGGCTGTGTTGGAGCTGCCGCTGGTATTGCTAAGGAGTGCTGCATAACCGATGGCCGTGTTGTAGAGGCCCACCGTGTTGCTGGAGAGCGAATTATAACCGGTGGCCGTGTTGTTAACACTATTGGTGTTTTGGAGCGCATTAACACCGGTGGCCGTGTTGCCGGAACCAACGTTGTGGTTAAGCAACGCATTAAAACCGATAGCCGTGTTGTTATCATCATTGTTGTGTTGGAGCGCATTGACACCGATGGCCGTGTTGCCGTTGCCGCCGGTGTTGCTAAGCAGGGCTTGAAAACCGGTGGCCGTGTTGTTGGTGCCGCTGGTGTTGCCCGCGAGCGCGCCATTACCGGTAGCCGTGTCGGCGGCGCCGGTGGTGTTGCTTTGAAGGGCATTTGCACCGAGGGCCGTGTTGTTGGTGCCCGTGCTGAGGTTGAGGAGCGCATTATCACCCTCCGCGGTGTTGAAGCCGGGATAGCCGCCGTCCGGTGGCGGACTTACCGCTTGCGCTCTTGGGAAAAGCGCAACGCACGCCAACGCGACCAAAAATGCCGGAGTTGCTCTTTTGAGTTGGATCAATGGGTTCATGGGAATGTTCCTTTTCTGTTTCCCCGCCGTGTTGTTGTTTCTGCGATCGCGGATCTGGAGGAGGCGAAGAACCTAGCGGGGGAAAGTCCCCCGCCTGATTCAGATCCGTTTAATGTGCGCCGTTTTTATACCGAAACCGTGCAGATTTCGTCAAGTCAGGTGTCGCCTAATTTTCGTGTAGGGCCTCGCCCTACACGCGGCTGATCATTTTGTTTGCGCTGACGGCTCAGAGTCAGGACTGAACACGCCTTTCAAAGCGATACCGCCTCTGCAGTAAGCTTTAGGATGTGGGCATCTATTAGCGATCACTCCCGCCTTCGCGTAAAGCTACGGCGGCCAGGCAGGCGGTTTGCAGTGCAGACTTGCTCACTTCAAGTCCGCCACGGGACGGACTCGCTGCGGCGAGCTGCGCGTTCACCTTCTGCAGATGCACGTTCTGGCTGCAGTGGCCGAGTTCGAGCGAAGCGTGATCGTTGAGAGTACGTGTTTCCCGTTCTCAAAGAAGCGAGAAACGGCTCAGTTACATGAGGAGCGCCGCCGGGTCGGAACCAGGGGGCGGGGGTTGGAAACGGCGAGGGCCCGGCTGATTTCTAAACAGACAAATCGCGAACAGAATTTTTCTGACAAAGGCCAATGGCTCTACCCGGAGCCCGGCATCGGGAATGGATACCGGGCCTGCACCAGCAGATTCAAACAGGAATGGCTTTGCTGGATCATCGCTTTCTGTTATCAGTGGTTTTTGGTCTTTGCCTTGATGAAGTTGGAATTGGGGCTCGTGCCGTTGCCGTTGTAGGCGCGTACCCGGTAGTAATAGAATGTATTTTTGGTCAGTCCTGTCACGTTTCGACTGGTGACATTGCCGACATCCAGATCCTGATATCCCGGTACGTAAGTGGTAAAAGAATTGTTAGTGGCCACGTCCAAGCGATAACCGGTCGCACCGCTTACGCTGCTCCAGTTGGCGGTGAACCTGCTGGCAGTTACATTAGTCTCCTTTAAAGCCACTGGAGCAGCAGGAGGCGCTGCTGTTGGTGTGGGTGTAGGAGGCGGCGTTACTGTCGCCGTGGGCGTGGCTGTAGGAGTTGCCGTAGCCGTAGCTGTTGCAGTAGCTGTCGCCGTAGCCGTAGCCGTCGGAGTAAACGTCGCTGTCGCTGTAGCCGTAGGCGTCGGCGTAAATGTCGCAGTAGCGGTCGCTGTCGGAGTTGGCGTAGGCGTGGGCGTCGAGGTGGGTTGATTGTAGAGTTCCGCGCTGCTTAAGGCGATGTTACTGATACCGAATCCCCCCGCGACCAGCACCGTGCCCGAGGGCAGCAGTGTCGCCGTGTGATTGGCGCGTGCGGTGTTGAGACTGTCGGTGCTACTCCAGCTTCCCGTCGCAGGATCGAATAGTTCCGCGCTGCTCAACTCACCACTGCTGCCGAATCCCCCCGCGACGAGCACATTGTCCGATGGCAGCAGCGTCGCCGTGTGGAGCTGGCGTGCGGTGCCCAAGCTGCCGGTCGCCGTCCACGTTTCACTCGCTGGATCGTACAGTTCCGCGCTGCTCAAGGGCTCGACACCTGTACCGCTGCCACTCCCCCCCGCCACCAGCACGTTGCCTGGGGGCAGCAGCGTCGCCGTGTGCTCGGTGCGTGCGGTGCTTAGGGTGCCGGTGGTCGCCGTCCACGCACCCGTGCCCGGATCGTACAGTTCCGCGCTGTTCAACGCGGTGCCGGGGATGAAATCGTCTCCTCCCGCCACCAGCACCTCGCCCGAGGGCAGCAGCGTCGCCGTGTGGAGCTCGCGTGCGGTGTTTAGGCTGCCGGTGTTGCTCCAGGTTCCCGTGGCCGGATCATACAGTTGCGCGCTGCTCAGGGCGGTGCCGCCATTGATTCCTCCCGCCACCAGCACCTTGCCCGAGGACACCAGCGTCGCCGTGTGGCCGGTGCGTGGGTTGTTAAGGCCAAGGCTACCGGTCGGCGTCCACATTCCACTCACCGGATCGTACAGTTCCGCGCTGGCCAGGACACCAACGTTATCGGGTCCCGTTCCCCCCGCGACCAGTACGTTGCCCGAGGGCAGCAGTGTCGCCGTGTGGTAATAGCGTGCGGTGTTCAGGCTGCCGGTGTTGCCCCAGGTTCCCGTGGCCGGATCGTACAGTTCCGCGCTGCTCACGGCATCACGGTCGTCGTGTCCCCCCGCGACCAGCACGTTGCCCGAGGGCAGCAGCGTCGCTGTGTGCCTCGAGCGTGCGTTGTTCATGCTGCCGGTCATCGTCCAACTCGGGTCAATCATTGCTGGATAGCGTAGCCCTTGTGCCACCACCAGGCGTAACCGTCCAGCGACCGATCCGCGCTGTGTCCGGTCCAATTCCCAATGCACTGCATCAGTGCGGCCCGCGCCGTTGGCTTCGACCAGCCACGGCGCTTCTATCTTCACACCGTGCCCGGCCTTGTTGGTAAAGAGCACTTCGCCCCTCACCAATTCCACGCGTGTGCCGGCGCTCAGTTCGCTGATCTCGTACGCGAACTCGCGCGGCGCACATTCGTTTTGCAAAAAGAGAAATTCTTCGCTCCGCCCGGAGCTCACCGAGTGCACACTATCAGTCTCGGGATACGCGTCGCGATAGATTAGTTGGCTGTTGTCGATCTGGGCCGCCACGTCGGTGCCGCCCAAAGGCCGCACCACCACGCGTACTCCTTCGGCTTCCACAACGAACGGCTCGCCGTAACGTGCCGGATAGAAGCTCTCCAAGCCTGCGCCGCCGCTCGGCCCCTGCCGCCGCGCCATCGCCAGCCACGCTTCCTGCTCGACCGGCTTGAGTCCGGCCGGCGGTGTCAGGTTTTCCTCCTGCAACGCCTGCGCCTGACGCAAATTGAACCCGGCGATTTCACGTCCACCGACATGTTGGCGGCTCGCCGAAAATTCGACACGCGCCGCTTTGCGCGGAGTTTTCCGTTTTGGAGCAGCTGAGGATTCTGACACAGTTGCGCGGGGCTGCGAACTCTGGAGAGCCACACCGACGTCAGCCGGCTTTTGGTCGATTTGATTTCGCGCAGGCGCCGCGGCGACCGCCAGCAACGCCGCCGATAGGGAGATGAGTGTAACGCGCAATGTGATTTGAAGCGCAGAAGCGCGCCGAGAACTATTCTGTTTATTTTTCATAGAGGTTGAGGAGTGAGGAGCTTTACTGACTATTCAGAACCGTTTGCGGTGCCGACTTGCTCAGTTCAAGCTGTGCGCTCACTTTTTGGATTTCCGAGGCCTGCTCCTTCATACTTGCCGTGAGTGCTTGAATTTCCTTCTGCTGCTCTACTAGCTTGGACTGAAAGCCCTTCTGCTGCTGCGCCACCGTGGACTTTAGTCGGGTGATGGTCGCTTCTTGTTTTGCAGCTCTAGACTTTAGTTCCTGCACCGTGCGGTGTTCTTTGAGGAACTCGTTGAGTAACATCGCGTTCACCTGATCGTAGCGCACGCTGTAGGGTTTTCCTTCCTTGTCGCGCACCACCAGATTGGAATCCACTTTTTCTACTTCCTCGGCTATCAAACCGAATTGCCGGATCCCTTCTGGATCAAACTCTTTCTTATATCGGAAGGTCACCGGTTTGAGTGCAAGAATCGCTTCGCTCGCTTTGTCCATGGCCTTGATCTCCGCCTTGAAACGCTGCGAGGACGCAGCCACGCCAAGTTGACCACCGCTGCTTACAACAACTGCCGAGCCTGTAACCGCTACTCCATGAATGCCGGCGACAAAGGCGGCCGTCTGCGTTCCTACTGTCCCGATGCGGATTTTGCTGGACTCGCCCGCCGCACCAGCGTTGCCGATATCGATATTGTGACTGCCGGTCGTGAGATTGGCTCCCGCGTTTGCGCCCAAGGCGATGTTGGATGAGCCGGTGGTGTTGTTTACAAGAGCGTGATAACCAATGGCCGTATTGCCTGCGCCAGTGGTATTGTGAAAGAGCACTTGAAACCCGTCCCCGGTGTTGTTGCTGGCAGTCGTGTTGCTTTTGAGCGCACTCTCCCCGGTGGCTGTATTTTGGGCGCCGGTGGTGTTGTTTAAGAGCGCTTGAAAACCGTCGGCAGTATTGTTGTTAGCAGTGATATTCCTTTGGAGCGCAAACCCACCGGTGGCCGTGTTGCCGATGCCAGTTGTGTTGCTATAGAGCGCACCAAAACCGTCGGCCGTGTTCTCGCCAGCGGTCGTGTTGCTAGCGAGCGCACTAAGACCGGTGGCCGTGTTGTTGCTGCCGATTGTGTCAGAAAAGAGCGCAAAAGTGCCGGTGGCCGTGTTCCCGCTAGCGGTGGTATTGCTAAAGAGCGCTCGAATCCCCGTAGCCGTGTTCTCACTGCCGGTTGTGTTGTTAACGAGCGCTTGAACACCGTTGGCTGTGTTGGCGCCTCCGATTGTATTGTCAAGGAGCGCATTAAAACCGGTAGCCGTGTTCTCGTTGCCGGTTGTGTTGTTTCCGAGCGCATCAAAACCGTCGGCCGTGTTCTCGGCAGCGGTCGTGTTGCTTTCGAGCGCACCAAGACCGGTAGCCGTGTTCTCACTGCCAGTTGTGTTGCTAAGCAGCGCATCAAAACCGGTGGCCGTGTTGTTGAAGCCGGCGGTGTTGCTAATCAGCGCTTGAAAACCGGTGGCCGTGTTGTTGCTGCCGTTGGTGTTGCCCGCGAGCGCGCCATTGCCCGTAGCCGTGTTGGCGACGCCGATGGTGTCGCTTTGAAGGGCATTTGCACCTAATGCGGTGTTGTTGGTGCCGGTGCTGAGGTTGAGAAGCGCATTATCACCCTCCGCGGTGTTGAAGCCGGGATAGCCTCCGTCTGGTGGCGGACTCACCGCTTGCGCGTTTGGCAAGAGCGCAATGCACATGAGCCCAAAGGTGACGAGAAATACTGAAGTTATTTGTTTTAGCTGAATCAATAGATTCATTGTTCTTCCTTTCTTTTTCCCCGCTCGTGTGGATTCTGGGTAGTTGCGGAGATCCGGAAGAGGCGAAGAACCTAGCGGGGAAGAGTCCCCGCCTGCTTCAAGATCCGTTGATGGCATCGAGTCTGAAGAAAATCTCCTTAGGTCTTACTGATTGTTGAGTACGGTTCGCGGCGCGGATTTGCTCACTTCTAGTTGTGCGCTCACTTTCTGTAGGCCCGCAGTAAGGGCGTCAATTTGTTTTTGCAGGCGCATGATAGTCGCTCCCTGTTCCTGCACGATGCGGTGCTCCTTTAGAAACTCATTGAGCAACATCGTGTTCACTTGATCGTAGCGGACGCTGTAGGGTTTTCCTTCCTTGTCGCGCACGATCAAGTCGCGGTTCACCTTTTCCACGTCCTCAGCTACAAGTCCAAACTGCGGGATGCCCTTTGAGTCGATCTCTTTTTTGTAGCGGAATGTCACCGGCTTGAGCGCGAGGATTGCTTCGCTGGCTTTGTCCATCGGTTTTATATCCTCTTTGAAACGGGCAGAGGAGGTGGCAGTGCCAAGCTGCCCGGATGAATTGACGTAAACCGCGGTTCCACCAGAGGCGGTTACCCCAAAAATGCCGGCGATATAGGTAGCGCCGATGAAAGATCTGCCGATCCGAATGATACCCGCGTCGCCGGCAACGCCGTCATTGCCGATGTCGATGTTGTCATTGCCGGTGGTAAGATTTTGTCCGGCCAAATACCCCACCGCAGTGTTACCGGCGCCGGTGCAATTAAAAAGCGCCTGATATCCGACGGCCGTGTTCTCGAAGCCGGCGCTGTTGCTATGGAGCGCTTGGTAACCACTGGCGGTGTTGTTGAAGCCAGTATCATTAGACAAAAGCGCATCAAAACCGTTAGCCGTGTTGCCGCTGCCGGTAGTGTTGAAAAAGAGTGTTCCGGAACCATTGGCCGTGTTCTGGGACCCGTGGGTGTTGCTTTCGAGCGCACTGGCGCCAGTGGCCGTGTTGTCGTTGCCGTTGGTATTAGCCGCAAGCGCTGACGCGCCAGTGGCCGTGTTCTCGTTGCCCGTGGTGTTGATTTCGAGTGCCTCCCAACCACTGGCAACATTAGCGCTGCCTGTTGTGTTTCTAAAGAGCGCTCTGTCCCCGAGGGCCGTATTGAGTTGGCCGATGGTGTCGCTAAAGAGCGCGAACGCTCCATTGGCCGTGTTCTGCATCCCGTTGGTGTTACTTAAAAGCGCTCCCGCGCCAGTGGCCGTATTTTCGTCCGCGGTGTTGGCTAGGAGCGCCCCAGCTCCGAGCGCCGTGTTGAAGCTGCTAGTGGTGTCGTTCCTCAGCGCGAAGATACCAACTGCTGTGTTGTATCTGCCAGTGGTAAGACTTAAAAGCGCAGCTTGCCCTTCTGCCGTGTTGCCGCCGGGATAGCCGCCATCCGGCGCTGGACTTACCGCTTGCACTGTGGACAAATGCCCAAAGCACGCAAGGGCAAACGCGACGAGAAATACTGAAGTTGTTTGCTTTAACTGAATCAATAGATTCATTGTTCTTCCTCTCTTTTTCCCCGCTGAATGCACTCTCTGCTTGGGATCCGAGAGAGGCGAAGAACCCTATCGGGGAAGAGTCACCGCCTGATTCAAGATCCGTTGATGGTTCGATTCTGAAAACAATCTCCTTAGGTCTTATTCGAGCTGAGCGCTCACCCTCTGCAGGCCCGCTGTCAGCTTTTCAACCTGTTTTTCCAGCTGCTCCACTTTGCAGAGATCGGTTACGCGGACTCGAATAATATTGACGAAGCCTCTGCCCCGCACGGCATGTTCGTTCGGCAGAACGGCGGCAACGGGTTATTAGTAGCGAGCTCGCCCGTAAACATCTCGGGACTGGCACCCTTCAACGCCGTGTCCGACCCAAGCGGCGACGGTAAGTATGAAGTAAACGGTCTTAGCAGCGCCAATATGCCCCAGCTCGACATCATCCACTCGAGCGTCAGGCTGCTCACCACAGCCCCTTGTTCGAGTGCCGCTCCTTGTTATCAGGTGGTGATGCAGCTAAACAACCTGTCTCTCGCGCCGACAACCGCTCAGGATCCGGACCTTGATTTAGTCTGGCTGACCCAATGGTTCGTTCCATCCACGACCGATCCGAATGGTGGAAAGAATCTCTTCGTCTATGGCGAGTCGTTCAACGGCGCCCCGCTACAGTGCTTTGCTGGCGAAAACGCGGAGCAGGTAGTCGGCGGCGGGGTGACCCTGACATATCCCGGCGTCACCCAACTGCCTGCCGCGAACTGCCGGTCGACGATCGGCCCCAACGGCACGATCACGATTGACGTGCCACTCTCCATTGTGAACGAGCCCGGTGCGATTGATAACCGCCTGCACCACGTCACCGCCAGCACGATGACGCTTCAGCAGCCTGCCAACACCGTCCCTCCCGTCTTTGGTATTGGCGGCTCGCTGTTCAACCTGATTGACGTGGCCCAGGGATACACATTCGACCCCACGGTTCGATGACAGCCGCCGAAGTTTACGATGAGTTACCTTTCGGACAGGTGACCAACCGAGGGCCAGCCTGGCCCCCCCGGTCTGCACCGTTTACCCGTCATCGCCACTAGTGGCCCGAATGCGGCCGGCGGCGCAATCGGCCGCGATGCACCGCAGCCGATCGCACGACGCCGTTATTCGTGTTTACGATGCCGCTGGCAACGTGATCGACACGCACGAGCACAAGGGCGATTTCAAGGAATGGTGATTCTGGCAGTCGTCGGCAGCTTTACTGATTGTTCAGGACCGTTTGCGGAGCAGGTTTGCTCACTTCAAGCTGAGCGCTCACCTTCTGTAGGCCCGCAGTAAGGGCGTCGATTTGTTTCTCCAGCTGCTCGACTTTGCGGTGCTCTTTGAGAAACTCGTTGAGCAACATCGCGTTCACCGCGTCGTAGCGCACGGTATAAGGCTTTCCGTCGGTATCGCGAGTAATCAGAGCGGGATTAACCTTCTCTACTTCCTCAGCCACCAGTCCGAACTGCGGCGTGCCGTCGGGATCAATGTCCTTCTTGTAACAAAACGTGACCGGTTTAAGCGCCAGGATCGCTTCGCTTGCCTTGTCCATCCGCTGGATCTCCTCTTTAAAACGCGCCGAAGAAGGCATCATGCCAATCTGATGAGTGGTCGTGTTGACAACGACCGTCGAGCCTGTCACTGCCGTAGCGAAGCCCGCGATATAAATTTTTGTCTGGGCGAGGTGCGTAATACCATCGGGGTAGAGCGTGTTAACAGCGTTGCCGATACGGATAGTGTTAGCTTCGCCAGCGACACCCAGGTTGCCGATATCAATGTTGTTGCCGCCAGTGGTCAAATGGTAGCCAGCGCCATAGCCCAATGCGGTGTTCTGACTGGCGCTTGTACTGCTCGCGAGCGCGTATTCGCCATCGGCCACGTTGTAGCTGCCGCCCGTGTTGAGATTGAGCGCGTGACGGCCAGTAGCAGTATTGTCGTGGCCGCTTGTATTACTCGCAAGTGTGCCGCCGCCGACGGCGGTGTTGTGGGAGCCAGTGTTGCTCGCAAGTGTATTGTGACCGATCGCCGTGTTGGCGCTGCCGGTCGTGTTGCTAAAGAGCGCTTGAAGACCGCAGGCCGTGTTGTGGTCGCCGCTGGTGTTGTGATAGAGCGCCTCAAAACCAATAGCCGTGTTCTCGCCGCCGTTGTTGGGAGATACGCCAGTAAACGTAAAGAGAGCATTGGCGCCCTCGGCGGTGTTGCTGTCGGCATAGCCTCCATCGGGCAGTGGGCTAATCGCTCGCACCGTCGGCGAAAGCGCAAAACAGGCGAGCCCAAACGCGACGAGAAATACTGGAGTTGCTTTTTTTAGCTCAATCAATGAGTTCATTGGAATATTTCCTTTCTGTTCCCCCGCCGTGTCGTTTCTGCGATTGAAGGTCTGGAGGAGGCGAAGAACCTAGCAGGGGAAGAGTCCTCCGCCTAATTCAGATCCGTTTAATGTGCGCCGTTTATACGGAAACCGTGCGACTTGTCTAGTCAGGCGTCGCCTGATTGTTATGTAGGGCTGCGCCTTACACGCGCCTATCAGCGTTTCCGCTTTTAGGATTGACGGATCCATTGGCATTGGACGCTACTGGGAGGAGTCGGCACTCCCTTTGAAAACCGCTGCCCAAACTCCTCCATGATAATGGGGGTGCCGGTGCCGCCACCCACCGACGCGCCCGCGAAGAGAGGAGTCAGCTCTGCCACGCAGTTCAAGAAAGTGAGGGAAGAGTAGTTGGGAAACTGGGGGTCGATACTGCCCTGAATATCCTTGCTTACGATCCACTCAGCGGAGTGTCCAACTAGCGGCGACCCTTGCGACCCCACGAGAGTTAACGTTGTTGCCTTCCTAGTCGTATAGTTGATAAACCGGACGATCGCTGAATTTGCTCCTGCACCGCCGGTGCAAATGTGCGCGTGAACGAAGTCGCCCGCAGAGACGGTTAAGCCAGGGATTACCTCGTAGGGGCCCCAGGGGGACCATAAGCAAAAAGGAGTGTAGTTTACAGGGGCGAGCTCGTTCGCTGCATAATAGGTTTTGACTCCCGCCAAAACCATATTTTGTGTACCGTCGCCGTCAATCCCAACCCAACTCCTCATAATCTCTATTTCATCTGGGTTCACTGGCTGGATTGCAGGTACAGTCCAGTCGGCTGAAACCCAATAGAAGGATTGCCCCTGCGGGTTGTAGACCACAGCCCCCGACCAATTACGATCAAACTCAGCCACCTGCATTTCAGGCTTTATAGTAGGCGTCCGCTTCGATTTCTGTCTGATAGGTATAAACTCGGTCTTGTTGAGGCTCAACGTAGGCTCTATGAACCGCAATCTTCCTTTGAGCGCATGCACGATCCGCTCGTATCGCCGGCGTTGGTGCTCGTTGTCCGCAACCGGCGGTAAACCATGTTTTTCTAAGTCGCCCGGACTGGCCGTCAGTGGATCAAAACCCTCGGGTGGCGGCTCGAAGGTCAACACTTTCACACCATGTCCTAACTCAATGGGGCGTCCAATCACCTTTGCCATTACTTTCTCCCTTTCCTGTCCCCGCTGAATTAATTCTGGGTAGTTGCCGGATCCGGACGAGGGCGAAAAACTCAGCGGCGGAAAAGTTCGCTGCCTGATTCGGATCTCTTAAAAAAGGGCTTTTGTACGGGAACCGTACGAATTTCGTCAAGCCAGGCGCTGCCTAATTTTCATGTAGGGCCGCGCCTTATACACGCCGAATCGGATTTTTTGCTTGGTTGAAGGGCGTGCCGAGAGTAAATGAGTGTGAATCGGCAGAATTTTTACGGCGCACCGTGTTCGACAGAGTTACAGCCAAGCTCCAGGACTTTCGGCACTTCACATTTTCCCGGAGGTCTTTGGCGATTGCCTGCCTTATTCTCGCCTGCTTAATCGGATATCTTGACTATCTGACCGGATACGAGCGTTCGCTGCTTCTCTTTTACCTCCTGCCTGTTTCGTTAGCGGCGTGGTTTGGCAGCTTCCGCTTCGGTCTGGCAATGGCCGTCGTCTGCGGGGTGGTATCAGTGGTTTCAGACGTTGCAGCTGGAATTCCAGCTGTACGATTCTGGAACATTGCAATGTCTTTTGGCTTCTATGTGCTGTTCGCAGGCGTGCTATGGAAGTTAGGAACTCTCATTCGTGAACTCGATCGACGCGTGCATGAACGGACGGCCGCCCTCGAACGTGAGATGGCTGAGCGACGCCGGCTCGATCAAGAGATCGCGCGAGTGGCAGATCGTGAACGGCGCAGGCTTGGCCAGGATCTGCACGATAACCTCGGACAGCACCTCACCGGCACGGCTTTAGCAGCTCAGGTGTTGAAGGAAAGACTTGCCGCACGGTCTGCGCCCGAAGTGGGTGAAGCAGACAAGCTCGTCCGCTACGTTGAGGAAGGAATCGATCTCACGCGTAGCCTGGCCCGTGGCTTCTTCTCGCCAGAACTGGATGCGGAAGGGTTAACGGTGGCATTGCAGCATCTCGCTGAAAATGTAAGCGAGAGATTTCGGATCAAGTGCGTTATTGATGGCGATGAGTCAATTCGGATCCACGATCGCACGATTGCGAATCAGCTTTATCGAATCGCCCAGGAGGCGGTGACAAACTCCGTCAAACATGGTGCCGCCAAGCAAGTCGATATCCGGCTCGCGAAGGATGGCCCCGACCTTTGCCTGACAATCATCGATGACGGAATCGGATTTCCTGATACCCCGCCGAAGTCCGAAGGGCTCGGGCTTCGTTTGATGCAACACGGTGCGGCAATGACCGGCGCGACATTCGATGTTCGGCGAAATGGTAACCGCGGGACAATTGCCACGTTTCGAGTTAAGCATATCGAGTCGCAATGATTTTGGATTTTGCACGATGACCCCTCAACCTTCTGGAATAGCGGCGCGGAAAAGTCGCGTCTTTATAGTCGATGATCATCCGCTTGTTCGGGAAGGGCTCGCTAATCTCATAAACGCGCAGCACGATCTCATGGTCTGCGGTGAGGCAGAAGATTCGACCCAAGCGATCACCAAAATCCGCAAGACGCGGCCCCATGTCGCGCTGATTGACATTTCTCTCAAAAACGAATCAGGATTGGAATTGGTCAAGGATTTGAGAAGCCAGTTCCCGCAAGTCGCGTTGATCGTCCTCTCCATGCACGACGAAGCCTTATATGCTGAACGTGCACTCCGCGCGGGCGCGCAGGGTTACGTCATGAAGCGCGAGGCAAGTAAGAACGTACTCGCTTCAATCCGTCGAGTCCTCGAAGGTGGCGTTTATACGAGCGCGAGAGTGACGAGTAGGATTGCCATTAGACTTAGCTCACCCGGCGAGGCAGCTTCCAGTTCGCCGGTCGAACGCTTGAGTGATCGCGAACTCGAGATCTTTCGCTTACTCGGTCAGGGCCGCACCACGGCGCAGATTGCCAGCGACTTGAATCTAAGTGTGAAAACGATCCAGGCCTATTGCGCGCGCGCGAAGGAAAAGTTCGGCGTTAATTCCCTTGTTGAGTTACTTCGGGCAGCCATTCGGTGGGAAGATGCCAGCCGCGTAAAATAAAAGCAAAACGGGTCAGAGCTTCCCTTTTGACCTGAAGTTAGACTGCAAAAGCACTTAGTTTTATCTGCGGTAGCTCACGCGCCAAATGGTGCCGTTGCCGTCTTCGCTGATGAGGAGGCTACCGTCTTTGGCGACAGTGATCCCGACCGGACGACCCCAGACTTTGCCGTCGGGTGTGATGAACCCCGTCACGAAATCCTCACATTCGCCAAGCGCTTTTCCCGTCGCGTGATCGAAGGGCACGCGCACGACTTTGTAACCGGTGCGTTTCATCCGGTTCCATGAGCCGTGGAACGCAGCGAAGATGTCCCCTTTGTATTCGGCAGGGAATTGGTCGCCAGTGTAAAAACATAAATTTAGCGAGGCTGAGTGTGGCTGTACGAGCACGTCGGGAACGATGACTTTATCGGCGAGCTCAGGATGTTTTCCTTTGTGGCGCGGGTCGGCGTGGTTGCCGATGTAAAACCACGGCCAGCCATAAAAGCCGCCGGGGCGCACGCTGCTGATGTAATCGGGCGGCAAATCCTCACCGATTTCGTCCCGCTCGTTTGTGCTCATCCATAGCTCGTCGGTGCCAGGTCGAAATGCTATTCCCACCGCGTTGCGAATTCCCCAAGCGTAAACTTTCCGATCCGTGCCATCAGGATTGAACTCGAAGATGCGCGCGCGATCGGCCTCTGCGGCGTTATCGGACACATTCGAGCGCGAACCGATGGATACATACATTTTGTTGCCGTCGGGTGAAAAAACGATGTCGCGCGTCCAGTGTCCGCCGCTGCGCAGGTGCGCGGCTCCACCGGAAAGCTGCGCGGCCGTTTTTTCAGCTGGCCCCCGCGCTTTGAGATCGCCGTTGCGATACGGAAATCGAATCACGCCGTCGGTACTCGCGACGTACAAAAATTGCGGATCATTCCCCGGCGGATAAAACGCGATCCCGAATGGTTTGTTCAAACCATCCTCTGCGAAAATTTCGGTCAGGTCGGGCTTACCGTCGCCATTGGTGTCGCGCAACACCTTGATTTGATTGGCTCGACTCTCCACGACAAAAATGTCGCCGTTCGGCGCGGTCAGCAGAAATCGCGGATCGCGAAAGCCACTCGCGTAAAGTTCGATCTGAAATCCGGGAGGGACTTGAGGCTGGGCGTCCGTTGGCCGGTGAGCGACGCGTGGCGGATTGATTGCCAGGACATTTGAGCTCGGCGGAGGCAAATCCTCGACGGTGATTTTGCGTCGCACGCCGGGCGCGTCGCTTTTCCAATCGCCCATCGCAGCTTTGCCCGTGAGCAGGGTACCGCCCTCAGCAGCCACTCCAGTTGAAACAGCGAGGGTGAAGCTAGCTCCGATGAAGATCGCGCAAGAAACAGAATTAACTCCGCAGCGATGTTTCATTCACGTTTCCAATCGATCCGCACCGAGAAATCGCGCTGATGCGATATCGTTCTGTAGGGGAAGCTGTCAGCTTCCCAACAGAAAATCAGCTAGTGGACGATGGTTCCCAACTTTTCGACCAGAGCTGCGCCTTTCTTGCGATCGGTGATCACGAACGTGTTGTTTTCTCCAAGAGTGGACCACGGTCCGCGCGGCACTTCGCTGAAATCCACGAACCGCCAGTCGGTCACGTCGGTCGGTTCTAACCCGAGGTAGTCGCGTACAGCAGGCGAAACATCGAGGCCGGCGCCTTTGTTCAGGTTAGGTTTTGGCCGTTCGTTGCCAAACACGTATTGCCAGTGATCGGTGCGGAAAGGGCCAGCATCTTCCCATTGCGCATACGCGACGCGATTGCCTTTGCGGATCGCGACCCAACGACCTTTGCAAGTCGAGACGGCCGGGCCTTGATAAGCTTCACTGAACCACGGAACAACGCTTGGCGCTTCAGGCCGATGGCCCTCCTTTGCTTTGTCGTTATAGGGAAGAGCACAGTAAAATGGATTTAGTCGCGGCGTGAATTTTGCAGGAATGTAATTGCTGCGATGTGCGGAATCAGGATCGTCCAGGCCACCGTAGTTTTTGGTCCATTCTTTGTCCCAGGAGCTTGTCCGATTAGGGATCGGATTGTTACCAGCCGGTTTTTCGCCGACCCAGAAGACCGTGGTTACGATTTCCTTCTTCCACGGGAAACGCTGTCCCCGCTCAGGCGCATTTCTGGCCAGCTGCCCTGGTGTGAACGCGAGCGAAGTAACGTCGAACGAACGGCCGTCTTCTGGTTTCTCAGATTTCTTGCTGAATTTTGTCTTGGCAGGCTCGGCCTTGGAAGAAGTCCCGTGAGCAAAGAGCGACGTGATCGATGAAAGGATGACCGCGATCGTGTGAGTAAATTTCCCAGGTTTCATTTGGTGTCACCTCAACGCAACGCGGGTTAAAAAGACTTCGCGTCTTCTTTATTGGTTCGTTCCCGAAGGCGCAGATACGCGCCGCCCGCGGCGAATTCGGATGTGCCGTAAAAAGCTCGCTAAATCTCCGTGCTGATTCCGGCGAGTCAATCCCTGAATTGCGATTAGCACGTGAATAACGTGAATAGACGGTCGCGTTGCAAAAGGTGGATCGGCTTCTCCGAAGACGCAAATATCCGACCGCTAAACAGCATTTTTGCCAACGCGTTGAGGACAACGCGTTCCACCTCCGAATTAAACGAATTTTCCCGGATTCAAAATATCGTTTGGATCGAGAATTTGTTTCAGCTGGCGGTGCACGTCACGCACTGCCTCGCTGGTCGCCTGCGGCCACCAGCGTTTCTTTGCCAGACCGATCCCATGTTCGCCAGTTATTACACCGCCCCAAGCCAGCACTTGGGCGAAAAGATCGTCGAGTGCGCGCTCAACTTTTTCGCGGACAACCGCGTCGCGATTGTAACGATCCGCCATGACGTTGACGTGAATGTTGCCGTCCCCGGCATGACCAAAGCAGGCGATTGGAAATCCGTGTTTTGCCTGCAGGGATTCCGCGAATTCCATCAGATCGACTAAGCGGCTACGCGGCACGACCACATCCTCATTCAACTTTGTGAAACCTGTGGCGCGCAGTGAATTACTGAACTGCCGGCGCAGCGCCCATAGCTTTTCGCAAGCTGCTTCACCGATCGCCGTCTCGAGCGCGTTTGGTTTCCTTTTTTCAAGCAATTCGCGAATGGCCCTGGACTCGCTGCGGACGCTTTCCTCTTGTCCATCCAGATCGACCAGCAGATGTGCGTTTCCGTCGGGCACAATCATTTTGCCCAGATCGCGTCGCGCAGCTTCCAGTGTGAAATGATCGGCGATCTCCAGTGACGATGGGAGGAATCCTGCCGCAAAAATCGCCTGGACTGCTTCGGCGGCTCTGGCGGCCGTAGCGAACGCAGCGGACAATGTCGCGCGCGCGGGCGGAAGCGGCAGCAGACGCAATGTAATTTCGGTGACCACGCCGAGCATTCCTTCCGAACCAACAAAGAGACCGATCAAATCGAAGCCGGTTTTGTTTTTGTGGACGCGTCCGCCGATGCGCAGCACCTCCCCATTGGCGAGCACAACTTCGAGGCCGATCATGTAATTGCGGGTCACGCCATATTTCAAACAGCGCGGGCCGCCCGCATTCGTCGCGACATTTCCGCCGATGGTGCAATCTTTCATGCTCGCCGGATCAGGCGGATAGAATAATTTTTGCGCGCGCGCCGCGGCTTTCAGATCGGCGGTAAACACGCCGGGCTCAACAATTGCAACCGCATCGGCAAAACTGATTTCCTTGATCTGGTTCATCCGCATGAGCGACAAGGCGATGCCGCCACGCGCCGGAACGCATCCGCCCACATAGCCAAATCCGCCGCCGCGCGCTGTTACCGGAATTTTTTCGCGCGAGGCGAACTGAAGCAGTTTGCACACGTCACCGGTCGATCTTGCGAAGACGACAACGTCCGGCTCATGCGCTGCGAACCACTTATCGCCGCTGTGCGCAGCAAGCGTTTCCGGATCGTCAGCGATAATTTCGTTGCCTAACAAATCGCGCAGCTCTGAAGCGACGTTCATCGGACTAAAGGTGGCGCACGCCAGTTGTAGGGCAACCCCGAACGCCTTCGGGGTTGCCAAAGATGGATCGGCTTCTCCCGTGGCTCGCCGTAACCTCGGCGAAGGCGGCTGAAGACGATGGCAAGCCAATGCGGTCTATTCAGTCTTCTTTGAATATCTTTTCGAGCTCAGTGTCGGATAGCTCCCGACTGGAGATGATCTTCCACCCGCCGCGGTTGTCGCATTTACCCATGAACAACACTGCGCACCCGAGATATTCCCAGTCTACGTCATTCTCGTGAACCATCACTCGGCGCTGGTCACTGACGTAGGCCTCGAATGTGTCGTCGTCGAGCCAACGACGTATTCGCCACTGAGTCATCACCGAATTCAGGGCGCCCTCTTTTGCACCGAGCCGCTTCAATTGTTTGCGTAATGAGCGCGTGATTATCTGGTCCACAGCTTTGGCGTTGTCTTCCAGCGTCGGCAACTTTTTCCACTCACTGCCGGTGAGTTCATAAAGCTCGCAGCCGTAGTATTTGCCGCCTTTTCGGGAGTTAAATACGAATCGGCGCGAATCGGGTGCCCAGACAAGACGGCCGGTTTCAGCCGCCAGGTATCCGATTTCCTCACCAAGATCCACAACCGGTGTATCGGATCCAGGTCTCACGAGGGCGGCGGTTTCATTGATTACGCGGAACTCCCATTTTTTGTCAGGGGAGGGGAATCGTGGCCTCTCCGATTTTTCCTCCTGCGCCTGCAGAAGGGCTGAAACGGTCAGGAACCAAAAAGCATGGTGCAGTATTCGCATAGGTCGGAAGCCGTTCCACTTCAGATCGCGATTCGATAATGCCGCGCTTGTTCCATTCGTCCGATCATGGTTTCAAGCGTTGCTAAAAAGACTCGTGCTCATGCTCGTGATCGTAATCGTGCTCGATGGATTTGGATTACGAGCAAGAGTAAGAGGACGAGGAAGAGGTAGTCACATGCCCATTATTTGGTAACCGCCATCGACGTAGATGACTTGGCCGGTAATGGCTGCGGCGGCGTCGCTGGCGAGGAAAACTCCAGTGGCGCCAAGCTCGGCTGGATCGCAACTGCGTTTCAACGGCGCGCGCTCCTGATAATGCTTCAACATCGACGTAAACCCGCTGATGCCGCGGGCGGCCAACGTTTGCACCGGCCCGGCGGAAATGCAGTTTACCCGGATTTTCTTCGGACCGAGATCGTAGGCAAGATAACGGGTGCTGGCTTCGAGGCTGGCCTTGGCCACGCCCATCACGTTGTAATGGGGCACGACCTTTTCCGCCCCGTAATAAGTCATCGCCACGATGCTTCCGCCATTGGTCATTAGCGGCGCTACCTCGCGCGCGAGCGCCACGAGCGAGTAGGCGCTGACATCATGCGCGACACGGAACGCTTCGCGCGTGGTACTTACAAAATCTCCCTCTAACGCTTCTCGTGGCGCGAAAGCAAGCGAGTGCAACATCAAATCGACGCGATCGGTCTCGCCCCGCACGCTTTCGAAGAATGCTTTGATCTCATCGTCGCTGGAAACGTCGCAGGGGAACAGCGGCGTTTTTTCGCCAAATTCGCCGACCAGTTCCTCGACGTTTTCCTTTAATCGCTCGCCTTGGTAGTTAAAAATCAAGTGCGCGCCCGCGGCGGCCCACGCCTTCGCGATCGCCCATGCGATGCTGCGCTTGTTTGCCACGCCAAACACCAACCCGATTTTTCCTGCCAAAACTTGCTGCGTCATAAGCTCTGCATGATACGTGCATTTCAGACATCGCAAAGCTGTTGGTCTTCATTACACTCTGGCGCATCACGCTGCGGTGAAGTTTAGTTTTAATTCATGCCTGCAATCGGAATCACCGGGGGAATTTGCACTGGTAAAAGCGCATTTTGCGAATGTTTGCGCGAGATTCTTTCCGCAGCGAAATTTTTCAATGCGGACGAGGCAGCGCACGCGCTCGTCGAGCTTCCGGAAGTGAAGGAAGAAATTCGTGCCGCGTTCGGCAGCAGGGTGTTCTCACGCAATGGCGACTTGAATCGCGCGAAACTTCGAGCGATAATATTCGGCGACGCAACCAGGAAAGGTGCGCTTGAACGGATCCTCCATCCGCGGATTCGTCGCCAATGGAGGGCCGAGGCGAAAAAGCATCGCAATTCTCCCGATTTTTTCTTTGCTGATATTCCACTTCTTTATGAAACCAGCGGTGAAACATTGTGCGACCGAGTAGTCGTGGTGGCTTGTTCGTACAAGGTGCAGTTAGGCCGCTTAATGGAGCGGATGTCCATTAAAGCCTCCGAAGCTAAGCAAATGATCAACTCACAAATGCCACTCGAGGAAAAAATCAGATGTGGAGATCATGTCGCCTGGAACAACGGTGATCGAGCGACGCTTGCCGAACAGGCGCGTTTTCTCGTCGCATTATGGCAAGAGCAAACATGGACGAAAAAATAGAGACATCGACTTCGCAGGCGGAAACTGAAGAGGGAGATGTGTCTGCGACGCCGGGGCAGGGCGAAGGCGGGTCGCCTGCACACGGTCACGGTGCGGCTGACACAGCCGCCGCTACAACAGTGCGCTCACTTGATTTAAATGAGCTGCAAGAGTTTTCGGAAAAAAAACTAAAAGCATTGGCGCGCGATTTGGATTTGTTTTTGCATCCTGCCCGGTTGCGCCATCAGCACATCCTCGATATCATCCGCGCCGCATTAGGCGGCGGCGCAACTGTTACCGCGGAGGGTTTTCTCGACCAGGTGAGCGAGTCCTTTGCGATGTTGCGCTGGCCAAAATTGAATTTTTTGCCTGTGCCCGAGGATGTAGCAGTTCCGCGCGCCCTCATCGAGCAACATGAGCTGCAGCCCGGACAGAAGATTGCCGGGACCGTTCGATTGCCTGTGCAGCGTGAGAAGTTTCTCTCCCTCGACACGGTCACAACCATCGAAGGCCAGTCGGCCGAGGAGTGGAAGCAGCCCACGCATTTTGACAAGCTAACGCCGCAGTTTCCACAGGGCAGGATTATTCTGGAAAATCCCAAGACGAACTCCATCTGCGCGCGCGCCGTTGATTTGCTAACGCCACTTGGGCGTGGACAACGCGGGCTCATCGTTGCGCCGCCGCGAGTGGGCAAGACCATCCTCCTCAAGGAAATCGCGAAAGCAATCCGGGTAAGTCATCCGGAGATTGTGCTCATCGTGCTGCTGGTGGACGAGCGGCCGGAAGAAGTGACGGATTTAGAGCGGGAAATTGATTGCCAGATTTATCATTCGAACTTTGACGAAAGCGTGCAGCGGCACGTGCAGGTAGCCGAGATGGTGCTGGAGCGCGCCAAGCGTCTTGTCGAAATGAAACATGACGTGGTGCTTTTGCTCGACAGCATCACGCGGCTCTCGCGCGGATACAATAATCTGGAAACGGGCAGGGGCCGGATCATGTCCGGCGGCGTCGAAGCGAAGGCGCTTATTAAACCGAAGAAATTTTTTGGGTCGGCGCGAAATGCGGAAGAAGGTGGCAGCCTGACGGTACTCGCGACTGCTTTAACCGAAACCGGCAGTCGAATGGACGAATTGATTTTCGAAGAATTCAAAGGGACAGGCAATATGGAATTGCATCTCGATCGCGCGTTGCAGGAGAAGCGGCTTTACCCGGCGATCCATCCGCTCCTCTCGGCTACGAGACGCGAGGAGTTGCTTTACCATCCCGACGAATGGGAGCGCGTCCTGATGCTGCGCAAAACGATGGGAGCCCTTCCGCCTCTCGAGGCGATGGAAAAACTGATCGATAATCTGCAGGCGACCAAAACGAACGCGGAGCTGTTGTTGAGTGGTTTGAGGTGAGGGGAAAGCTCCAAGTTCCAGCATCCAATCTCCAGAGAATCTCCAATTATCAAGCTCCAAAGTGTGACGCGAATTGATCTGCTGTTGGAATTTGGAATTTCTCTGGATGTTGGAGCTTGGGATTTGGAGCTTAAGAAATGCTGATCAACGAACGTCAATCACGCGATTTAATCGCTTCGACAGGCCAGCTCGCCGACCTGCTTTCGCAAATTGCTGCTGCCGATCGCGTCGCACTCGATACAGAAGCGGACAGCCTGCATTCCTACCGGGAGAAACTTTGTCTGCTTCAAATCAGTGTACCCGCTGTAGCCGGCATCGTTGATGCCGGCCCGGATTCGGGAAGCGCCTCTGCCAACCGGGATCACCGATCCCGGCTACAGTCTTTTGATTTCATCGTCGATCCGCTGGCTGGTATTGATCTGGAGCCTCTGCGCGAAGCGCTCGAACCCAGGGAAATTGTCTTGCATGGCGCTGACTACGATCTGCGAATGCTCCGGCGCGGCTTGAATTTCATCGCGCACAAAATCTTCGACACGACGATTGCAGCGCGTCTCCTTGGTATTCGCGAATTCAGTCTGGCTGCGCTGGTGAAACGCTACTTTGGCTTGGAACTTCCGAAGGGTTCACAGAAAGCGAATTGGGCAAAACGGCCGTTGCCGGCTCGAATGGCGGAATACGCGATCAACGATGTGCATTATCTGTTACTACTTACCGAAAAATTGGAAACCGAATTAGACCGTTGTGAGCGGCGGGATTGGTTGCGGCAATCATGTCAACGCGCGATTGAGCAGGCGACTGTCGCGCGCGTCCGCGACGAGGATGAGCTTTGGCGCGTTCCTGGATCTGGCGCGCTTCGCGGGCGTGCCGCTGCGGTGCTGCGCGCGCTTTGGCAATGGCGCGAAAGAGAAGCGGAGATGGCTGATCGCCCGCCATTTCACATCTTGCAGAACGAAAAGCTTGTGGACGCGGCAGTAGGTTTCGCTGCGGAAAGCGTGCCCGATTTTAAACATTTTTCGCCACGGCGACGTCGGGCGTTTCGTGAGGCGGCACGAAGTGCATTGCGGGCGCCAGAATCGGAGTGGCCGGTGTCGCGTAGGCGCTTTAGAACTCGGTCAACTCCCGAGACAGTGCGGCGCACAGAGGAACTGCGGCGCCATCGTGACAAATCAGCGGAAGAGCTTGGCTTGGAGCCATCATTCATCGCGCCGCGCAGCACGCTCGAGGCGATCGCGGCGGATCGGACACGCGCCGAAAAGTTGCTAGTGCCGTGGCAGCGTGAGCTGCTGGGCATTTAGCCTTATGCGCTCCGATACTTTTTTAGCCAATTTGGAAAAAAGGCTTGACCTGACTAGAGCCAAGCCTCAAAAAGCTCGCCGAAATTATGGCTACAAGCTGACATGCGCATCAATCGACAGCTTGAGCTTTTTGCTCTGGTCACCATCACAGCATGCGCTGTGACCGGCTTTCCAAACGAAGCGAATGCGGCTTCATCCAACGAGGCGCGCATCACCCGGGTAAACAGTCATGTGCAATTGCTGCGTCCGAGGATGGCCGCGCACCCAGCGTCAGTTAGTGACGTCGTTGATGAGGACACCATCGTCCGAACCGGCAGCTCCTCGCGCGCTGAGCTGACTTTTGCAGATCAAACGGTTGTCCGCCTCGCTGCTAACACCAGTTTCAGTTTTAAAAACGGAACGCATGATTTGAACTTGGACGAGGGGGCGGTCCTGGTTCAGGCGTTGAAGAGCGCTAGTGGTGTGAAAATTCATGCGGCCACTGTCGCGGCGTCGATTACGGGAACGACTGCCATGATCGAATATCATCCGGGCGTTTGTAAATTTCTGGTGTTGGAAGGGACAGGGCGATTGTATCGACCGGCTCACCTCGGTGATTCGGTTCTGGTTGGCCCGGGCCAATTCGTCATGGGCAATCCAAACGCAGCGGTGAGCGATCCAGTGGACTTCGATATTGCGCGGTTTGTGAAGACCAGCCGATTCATTGTCGATCTTCCGCCCCTGCGCAGTGAGAAATTGATCGCGGCAGAAAGCCAGAAGCAGCAACAAGAGAAATCGAAAAAGACTTTGATCGACACCAACCTTGTTATTTTCGGCGGCGGAACACGTGTATCGGTTCTTGGCCAAGCCAAGACCAATGTGGCGGGTCGGATAACTGCCGCACCGGCAACGCCACATTCATCGCCGGAAGCGACCAGTGCAGCACAGTAGGAGGTAAATATGAGAGAGTTTTTGACGAAAACTTTTAGTAGCAAACCGATAACGGTCTGCGGGGTCCTCTTTATCTTAATTGCCCCAACGCGATTGGCGAACGCAGACCCATTGCAAGAAGCACGCGTGTCGCAGGTAATTCAGGACGTGCGCCTGTTGGAAGCGCATGCCGCGGCTCATCCGGCGGCGGTGAACGACAGAGTCATCGTGGGCTCGGCGGTGCGCACCGGAGCGGAATCGCGGGCGGAATTGACTTTTAAGGACCTCACTATTACCCGGCTCGGCGCGAACACGATTTTCAGTTTTACTGCGGGATCGCGTCAGGCAGAGTTGACCCACGGCACGATTCTTCTCCAGGTGCCGCCTAACGCGCCTGCAGTCAGGGCCAACACAACATCTGTCACCGTTTCCGTTATGGGCGGGACCGCCCTTCTTGCAGCGGGGCCGCCGACGAAATTTATGGTTCTTGAAGGAACCGGTACTATCTATCCGCTCGGCCACCCTGAAAAAGCTGTGACTGTTCATGGCGGCGAAATGGTGATCGCCGAAGGCGGGCGCGTTAGTAAGCCGGAAAAATTTGATGTGAAACTGGTGCTGGCGACGTCGGCACTGATCGTAGATTTTCCGCCGCTGTCGAACTTGCCGCTGATACAGACGGTTGTGGACCAGCAGGTCGCAGGGCAGCAGCTGGCAGTGACAACCAGTCAGCCGCTTATCAGGGACTTGATCAACGTAATTAACGTGACCAGTCTAAACACCACCGCGAACCCGGTGGTTGTAGCAAACACTTTTGCAACTCCGACTCCGCCGATAACGCCGACTCCTTCGATCACTCCACCACCAACACCGACCCCTTCTATCACTCCGCCGCCAACACCAACTCCGAGCAAGTTTGGGACACCGGCAGTAATCACTTCGCCAAATCCCTACCTCATAACGAGCGGAACGACCATTACGACCGACCCTTCCATCGCCACCAATGGCGTGACTGACTTCGGCAAAATCTATCGGGGCTCGACTGATGATGGACCTTTCACGCTGTGGGCATTCGGTTCCACGTCAGCCTTTGACACTGCGCTAAACCTCGACACCGAGTTTTTTGCCGACCCGAACCATCTGCCGATCGCGGTGTTTAAGTTCCAAAGCCTCTCGCTCACGGGTGATCCGACCATCGACCTGAGCAACAATGGCGTGACAAAGCTCGCCCTGATCGGTGTGGATGGAATTACGTCCGGTCCACCGGGCGGCACGTTGACGTTCACAGGCCTTAACTTCTTGGCATTGGCGACTGTTAACGGCTCGATCAATCTCACGTCGGACGTTTCGTTCCAGGGTCTGAACGGGCTTGCCATGTACGCGCGCGGGGCCGGCTCCAACCTCATTCTCAATTCCCCGATTTCCAGCATCGGAATTCTCGAGCTTGCCGCGGAAGGATCGGTTCAGCTTACCAATCCCGGCACCATGAGCGTCGGCCAATTCGGATCCACTGCCGGGAACAACCTCACGCTGCAAATCGGCGGCTCCCTCTTGCTCAACGGCAAGGTGAATTTAGATACGCTGGTTTTGCCGGGCACCACCGTCGCCAGTGGAGCCAATCTCACACTCAACATCGGCAGCGATCTGACCAATAGCTCGACTACTGACTTTTCTCAGTTGCGCGTCAGGAACGAGGGCGCGCACATCGGAACAGGTGGAAATATTGCCGTGAGCGTCGGCGGTGACCTGACAACAAGTGGACCTACTGCAGGGTCTCCTGGCGATTTCGCGCTGGCCATTCAAAATACAAATGGGCTGATCGACAACGGCGGCAACATCACGCTCGCGGTGAACGGCAGCATTTCCACTCATGGGCAACTGAGTCTGCTCGTCGAGAACTACAACTTTAGCTCTAGTCCGGCCGGCCATATTGGAACAGGCGGGAATATTTCCGTAGCAACGGCCGGAGACCTGACTGCAGATTCCATCAGCGCCGTGATCAACAATGGCAATGGTGGAACGATTGGTTCAGCCGTCAACCTGACGTTTAACATCGCCGGCGCTCTTACTACTCTGCAAAATGGAACAGATTATTTCGGAGATCCGGCAAGTTTATCGCTCACTATTAGGAACCGGTACGATAATACCTTCGGATCAACTATTGGCGGGGACGCTACTCTCGACTTGCATGCGGACAGCGCGAGCATAGGTGGGAACCTAACAGCTATTATCAGCGACAGAGGCGGCACTATCAACGGTAACGCTCTCCTCAACTTCAACATTACGCATGACATTAGCGTTTCCGGAGTGGACATCCCCAATGTTGCCGACGCTGCGGAAATCGAACTCCTCAACGACAGCGGTCCTCCAGGTGCCGCTGGCACGCCCTTGGGCGGAACGATCCACGGAGACGCAACTCTCCAAGTCAGCACGGCCAATCTGACGTTGTCGGCCGGTTCGCTGGATGTCCTACTTTTCAATGGTAACCGCGCAATGACCGGCGGTACCATCGATGGGAGTGCCATCGTTGATGTGAGTGCCTCTGCTATTTCTGTCGCTCAAATTTTTGATGCAGAGATTCGAAACCAGCGCGGCCTTGACGCCACCGGAGCCAATGGTGGCTCGATAGGAGGCAATGCCACACTGGGTATCGCCGCGAGCAGCTTGTCCGTGGGTGGCGAACTCGATGCAGATATTATTAACTTTAACAACGTCACCAGCAGCGGCAGTGGGGGAAGCATCGGCGGAAATGCCGCGATCAATCTTAATATCACCAACGCTCTCAGCAGCGGAGGCGCCGCGAACTTTCAGATTTCGAACGAAAGCAACGTTGCCGGCTCTCCCGGTGGTACAATCGGCGGGGATGCTACGATCAACGTAAGCGCGGCGAACATCACTGCGAATTCTTTGCTTGCTCAGATCAATAACAGCAATGGTGGAACGATTGGCGGAAACGCCAACATCAACTTCAACCTCGCCGGCGACCTCGTCACACAGAGCGACATTGATGTCGAGATTTCCAACTTTCCAAGCGCTCAGGGAAATACATCGGGCACAATTGGCGGAGCTGCTAGCGTTATCGCCAACATTGCTGGAAATCTGACCGCGCAGGGCACCGCGATTTTTCAGGTCAGCAACGGCGCTGACACCATCGGCGGAGGAACAATTGCATCCGACGCGACCGTCAATTTCAATGCCGGCGGCGATGTCACCATCACCCCGGGTGGTTCAATGGGGTTCAACGAATTTTCAGCCGGAGTGATTAATAACGGCGGCATGATCAACGGCAACGCGGAAGCGACGGTAAGTGGTCGCAACTTCAACGTCGCCGACGCCTTCTTAGTGTCTATCTCCAACGACGACACTGGATCGCATCTAGGCGGCATGGCTACGCTCAATTTAACCGCCTCCAATATCAACGTGATTGATTCGCCGGGTAATGCCGGCAACGGCTTTTTTCAAACTGAGGTGTTGAATGAGGGAGGTGCAATCGTAGGCGCCGCGACGGTCAACGTGAATGTGGCGGGCCAGCTCTCGGCCGACTTTGTTGACGCCGACATTTCTAACATACCCGAGGAGCCGGGTAAGACCAATCAGCAGCAGGGTGGCAGCACAACGATTGGTTCCGATGCCATCATCACATTCCAAGCTGGCCAGGTCGTAGGCGGTGGGTTTTCGTGTTACATCGACAACCGTGGCGGTGGACAAATCACGGGAAACGCGACCATTAATACAACGGTCGGAAGCTTTTCGGGTACCAACCAGTTCGTGGACGCGGAGATTGATAACAATTGGTTCCTCCGCTACGGATTATACCGCCCTGGCGGTATAATCGGTGGCAATGCGACCGTTAATCTGAACGCGACCACGGTCATGGCAGATGGTTTGTTTGCAGGTATTTTTAACAATAACAATTCCAACCCAATCGGGGACAGCGGAGGTGCGATCGGCGGAGGCGCGTTCGTCAACGTGGGCATTTCCGGAGACACCACCACCCCAGCTGGCGCAGAATTCGATATCTATAACAACGACAACGGCAGCGGAAGCAGTGGTGGAACGATCGGCACCGATGCCGCGATCAATGTGAACCTAGGCAGCATTACCAGCGGTCCGGAGCGAGACTCCAACGCGTTGGTAGTGCAGATCGATAACAGAGGCGGCAGTATTGGACGCAACGCCATGATCGATTTCGCCGCTTCCGGCAACGTCAACGCTCAAGGCAACGCGTTCCTCCAAGTCTTGAACTTCAACGATGGTGGGAACGGCCCCGGGACAATTGGTGGAAATGCGACGCTCAACATAAGCGCAGCCAGTTTTTCGACTGCGGGTTTCTTGTATAGCGCGATCGACAATTCAAGCGGTGGCAGCATTACTGGGAACGCCAATCTCAGCTTCAGCTTGGGGAGCGGCAATCTTACCACTCAGGGAGATGCTACCTTTGCTATAGGGAACGGCAATGGCGGAACGATCGGAGGCGCAGCTACAATTGACGTCGGCGCGGGCAACATCACTGCGAATTCCTTAGTTGCTCAGATCGATAACACGGGCGGCAGCATCGGCGTGAGTACTGAGGCTGGCGCTGCGATTAACATGAACGTCTCAGGCACCGCGAGCGTGACCACTGACGCCACGGTTGCAATCTACGGAAGTGACGGAGCGGGGTCTGCAGCAATCAATATTAATGGCGGCAGTTACAATGCCGGCGGGACGTTCCTCACCTACATCGACGGAAATGGAACGATCACATTCAATAACGCCAGCGCTCACGCGGACGTGCTCAAAGCGGGCGTGTTCGGCGCAAACGGCGTGCTCAATATCGGCGGCGGCATCCTCTCGGCTGATTCCGAGTTGAAGCTTTACGCGCCGGGCAGCAACGGCCAGCTCAATTTTGTTTCTAACGTGACGCTCGGCGGCAACAGCCTAAAGATTCTTGCAGCTAATTCGGTTACGATCTTTAACAACGTCGTGGTCACCATCGGCGGCCCAAACCCGGCTGATGTGTACACCAACAACGCCAATTACACTGGCTTCGGCGGCAACGGCACGACCACTGGCACGTTCGCCGGCGCGGGCGCGAACAATCCGCAGCCGCTCAGCAACGCGCCACCGTTTAGTCCCATTGCTGCCCCCGCTCATCCTCGTATAACCACGACAAACCGCGGCACAATCAACGTCAACAACACGGCGGAATTGCTTGCCCTGCTCGATGGGGCCGGGGTCGGCCCTGATGGGAAGGTCACGGTTCCAGCTTCTAAGGGCACGACGAGGGATTGGAGAAATTCCAGTCGGACGGATATCAATGCTTTACCAAGAGGAGAACGTCGAATGTTAATGCAACAGGTGCGTGACCGCGACGTTGCCCGCGTTGGAGGCAGGCGGATTTTGTGACCACGATCGGGTCATTGGAGATTCCAACATGCATTTAGATATCGCTAATCAAATTATTGGCTTGAGGTATGAAACCGGCGGCCTAAAACAAGGGTCGTGCGCGTGAAGACTTGCCTTCGTTCTCATCGAGCCGGGTTCGTCGCGATCTTGTGCGCGCTCTGTTTCAGCGTCGCCAATGAAGGTTTCGCGCAGAGCGCGAACCAGGCGCAGTTGACGCAAGAACAGGCGCCGTCGCCTTTTCCGCCGACTGTGCCTCCCAGCGGAACCGAAGGCGGCCAGGTGGCGGCCGCGCCTGGCGATGCCGATCTGGGCAAGCAACAAATTCTCAAAAGGGTGGACGAGTATCAGCCCTTTACTATCTCGGCTGGCGTGCCGTTTTATTGGACATCAAATGTTGCGCTCACCCGGAATAATGAGCAGAGCGATTTTGTGGTGGCGCCAGCAGCAGCTGCTTTCTACGAGCCGCGAATTACGCAAAACTTGTACGGTCTAATCGATGTTCGGGAGCAGTTGTTTTACTACGACCGGTTCACCGACTTCGACTTCGGAAGCTTTGATGTTGAAGCCGGCCTCAAATACCTCGTGCCGCAGTGGCATAACCTGATTTTGCGCCTCGAGTACGATTACAACCGGCTGACAAAGAAAAACAGCTTCTCAGCTTTCTTTCAAAACCATGGCTTTATTTTAAACGCCGAGGTCCCGTTTACCTTGAGCCGCGCGCAACAGCTTTCTTTGGGCGCGAACGTGAACATCAGCGCCGCAGCCGAGGAATCCGGACAGGCACCCCCTCCAGCACAAACGATTTCAGCGCGCCGAAACGATTATGGGATCTATCTGGCTTATTCGGCGATTCTCACACGTTCTTTTTTCGTCAACGCTGTGGGTACCATCGTGGTGCGACAGTATTGGGAGGGAGGTCGCGATGACGTCAGCGAAATTCTTGCCCTGACAGCGAATTATCGCGTGAACAAATATCTTACGGCGAGCGCCGTGAGCACGTTTGCACTAAACCAATCTAATCACAGCGTTTTCGATTACCAGGTAGCCAATGTTGGCGGGGCAGTGGCGTTCGTAGTGAAGTTCTAGAGATAGACTTGTCGATAGCGGCCGTTCGCCTTCTGGCGCGACTAGGCCGAAAGACAAGCTGAATCGGCAGGCGGGTTTGTTGAGGTCCGGCGAGTCTGCCAAACGGATCGCCCGATCTCGAACGCGCATTGGCCAATCAACAAAAACGCAGTGAATTGCGCCAGGAGAGTAAAGATTAGTTGGACGGTGTTGTAACGAGTGTTGTCCAGTGTGTGGATGATGGCAACCTCGAGGCAAGCCCCGAAGTTATACCAACAGACGAAAGCAGCTACACTTGCAAAGGCGCCTAATCGACATCTCAGTCGCCGATGGAGTAGGATAACCGCGATTGCGACTGCGGATACGCCAATAGCTAACGAGTACGTGCGCCCCAGAGACTGTTGCCAACGCCGGAGGAAACGCGGTAGCGGAACCGGAAGCCCGCTTTGTGCGAGCCAAGTCGTCCTGCGAATCAACGTCTCAAGCGGTTCGTATTCTGGCCATTGACCGTGAAGGTTATCTGTCTGGATCGCCACTAAGCTGTCGCCATACTCTCGCGACAGTAGTCGAGTCTTCCGAGAACGATACGCAGGGCAAAATGGAGCATAGAACGTTAGCATTTCGCGAGCAATTTTCGCTGCCATGCGATCGGGCTGTTTTTCCCACACGCGTTTGTAATAATAACTGTAGAAAACACAAAGATCCTTGATGCGGCCACCGAATTCTGCGCGGATTTGAGCATTCGCGGACGTCGGTTCGTACATCAGATAATCCGGGTCAAAGCCCAGAACTGGACAGGTTTTAATTCTCGCAGCTTTGTTGATTTCGACCACAAGTATGTGGTGCACCTTCCGAAGTAGCTCTCGGGGATACTTCGTCGCAACCGCATCGCTAAGGTCGTTCCCAATTTGATCTCGAATCAAATCAGCATGGATCACAAAGAACTGTGTGGGCAAAAATGCTACGTTCACCAAATCATGTTGTGCTGGTATCTGCGCCGGTAAAATCAACGCGGATGCAGCCGCCAGTGATCCTATCAACAGACCGACTTTGCTTCTTGCTGAGAACGGATAAAACAGGGCGGTCGCAATAGGCACGAGGGCTCCGGCTGCCGCGACCGCAAGACTAGGCTTCGCAAGGATGGTAATAATGGAACTGATTACGGCGCAGACACCGAGGATCACTGGGATCTGGCGCGCGCTGCGGAGATAGCAGCGATACGAAAATTCCAGGATCAAAAATATGTTAAGGATGACCAAAAAGGAAATGATGCCTTCTGGTCTGACGTCTGTTTCGAATCGGATCGGCTCTTCCCCGGTAAGATAAATCGCGGCCGCGATTAGCCCCATGAACGCGTAAAGGAGTCGTGGCAGGCGCGGCACTGGTATGAAGCTGCGAATTCGCTGCCAGGCGAGCAAGAATATCGCGCCTGCGGTTAAACCGAGCAGATGCTGCACGATCGTAATTGCGCGAAAGTCACCAAAGCACTTGAGAACCAGAAAGAGGAAAGAAGGGTAAAGATAGTTTCTAAGGTGATGCACGAAACCTGTGCCAATCAGCTTGCCAACCGCGGGCGATAAATAGCCGTATGTATCCGGGTCAAGGATTGGTTCCGGCGCGAGACGAAAGCGGAGCAATGCGGCGTAGGCAAACACTGACACAACTGCAATCGAGTATAGCGCTGCCAGCGTCCAGCGCGCCGCACAGGGAAGGCTGCGACCCAACGGCTGCAAGCCTGTCTCAAGTACGCGATCGTTCACGGGCCGAGATTTAGAAACCAGCTTCCAATCATTTGCAAGCGATGGAGCTTCATCCTAGCCAGCTGTATTTTCCGATACAACCCGGGTGTCGAGCTTCTTGAGATTATGCTGCTGCAAATGACTGATTTTGGTAACTTCCGCAGCCATCCTTACGTTATCTCACTATGCAAATGGACTTTGGGATTCTCGCCGCAATTCGTGGCAATCCCTTGCGCCTTGAAGTTCTTCCCCGAAATCGCGCGCTGCGGGCAGAGCCGTTTTATAAGGAATAACCGATGTTTAAAAAAGGCGAACACGGCTTGCATGGTCAGCACCACACCGGCGAATTCCGCGAACAGGGTGAATGCCTCCTGGGTGATTATATATCGAGGGTTTCCAAGGTAGAAGACGATCGCGATAGTTAGGCAATTGCCGAAATTGTAGGAGTATAATAGCAGCGTCGAGGTAGCATTCACGCCATAGACTCGGCGCAATCGAGGGACTAACAGGAGAGCACCGCATGATGCCAGCGCGGCAAGCAGCACCCAGTTGTAGCTGCCCCACAGGCACTCACGCACGGCGTTCGCGAGCACCGATTCATGCATGTCTCTGGCATCATTCGCGAGGCGACGACATTGTTCAAGTTGACGGCGACCCAGATCAAAACTTTCCATTTCTTTTGCGAACTTTGGATATGCAAATTTGCGCAATTCCAACTGATACAGATGAGCTGCAGTGTTGGCCGGCCCGTGGGAGGCGTGGAACCAGGTCTGGAATGGGGGGAAGCGATTCTTGAACGAGTAGAAAAAACTCAGCTGGCGGCAAATCTTCGCTGCCATTGCTGCAGGTTGATGCAGGGCCGTACGGATGAAATAGTAATTGCAGAAGCGCTCCAGATCGCGGTCCTTGCTGCGATCCACGCGCGGATAGTAAGGATCGAAGACGTCCCTTTCGAGATAGATGTAGTCAGGGTTGAACCCGAGTTTGTCCCATGGATGGTTCTGCGGAGCTTGAGCGTCCGCATAGGCAGACGCAAGCCGGTCGTGGATTGTCTGGAGCATTCTGCGGTCATAGCGCCGTGTTTTGCCTGTTGCGAGGTCGCTTTCGAGCTGGCGCAGCACCAAATCCGCGTGAGTATAGAGGCGAATCGCCGGCAGCAATCTTTTAGCGAGTCGATCATGTTTCCGCAGCAGGTACTCGGGGATAAAAAGTAGCAGCACTACTGCGCTTAGAGCGATCGCGATCGGTTTCAGATTACGAGCGGCTTGGCAACGGTGCTGCCATAGCGCGGTGGCAAGTGGGATGTTGATCAATACGACCGCTAGGCCAAAGCTCGGTCGCAGCATTAACAGCACGCACGAGACCAGCAGATGAAGTCCGCCAACTCTCCACGTGCTGGCTGGACATCCCTGACGCCAGCACAGGCGTATAAAATGTAAGTTAAGGCATAAACTGCTCGCTGCAAAAAATGGAAAAACGGCTTCTGGCCGGATCATATGCTCAGCTAGGATAGTTTTGCTCCAGCCGAGATACACTGCCGCCATGCAGAGGCCCGGCAGCCGCGGTAGCAAGTAATCCGTCAACTTGGTCAACCGCGACTTATGACCAGAAGTGCGCTGCGGATACGACCGGATCAGTTCCTCCCATGCCATAACCAGAAGCACGCCGGTTGCCAGCCCAAGCACGTGCTGAGCAATTGAAATACAACGGAAGTCGCCGCAGAGGCGCAGCGTTAGGAAGACGAACAGCGGATAGAGAAACTCGCGGTCGATAAAATGCTTGAATCTTCCGCCAGTGAGGGCTGAAATCGCCGGATTGAGGTATCCGTAAAAGTCGGCGTCGGCGAAGGGAGCTAATGGCAGTGAAAACCGCAGTCTCGCCGCCCAAATCAGGACCAGAAGCAGCGTGCCCGCATAAACAAGAGTAAGACAGTGTGCGGAACGCCAACTCTGTAGCAGCGTCCGGTGTGTCGATCCCATTGGTGAGTCGTGAGTCATTACTATACGCGGATCCACTGACGTTTTCTCATTCGCGCTGACCGACCACAAAAGCTACTGCCAGAGGCGGTGAGATTTAGTCCACCTTTTCCAGCTCGTGTCAAACCGTTCGATCAATTTCAGATGTTCTCTTAATCCAACCGATTTTGCCCCCAAATTGAGGAGGAACCGGTGATGCCGGCCGCGCCTGCGATGTGTCTACAATGCTGCAAATTGTCTTGAACTTGCGGTCATTCATTCGCTGGATAATCCCCGCTATATGACCGTGCAAATGTACTTTACGATTCTCGCGCAATTCGTAATAACCTTACTGATTCTTGAAGTCCCCCCTCGGGAGTCGAGCGCCGGCCGGCAGTCCGCTTTCTACGGAATAACCAGCGTCTGACCAACCGTAAGCTTTTTCGGGTCGCTGATATTTTTTTTGTTTGCCTCGAGAATCTCTTTCCAATGCTTGGGTGATTTATAAAACTTTCGCGAAATAGAGAATAGAGTGTCGCCCGATTTCACAACGTAGGTTCGCTCTGCCTTTTTCGCCGCGGTTTTCTTAGAGCTTGCGTCCTTTGCCTGCGATTTCTCCGATGCACTCCGCAAAGATCCGGCGCGCGCTTCAAGCTCTTTGCGCAGATTTAGATTTTCGTTGCGCAACTGGGCCGCTTCCGATCGCGGGATAACCGAATCTCCAGAGAGCGCTGTCAGCGCGGCGACTTCGTCATGTTTTATCGACTTTTTGACCTCATTCGCGTGGGGGCCGTTTGGACTCAGCGCGAGATAGCGTTTGAAATGGTGCAGTGCACTGACGGGGTCGTTCAATTTATCGTCATAAAGAAGAGCCAGTTTGTAGTGGACCTCAGCACAACGCGGACTGTCATCGAGTGCGGCTTCGTACAAGTTGATCGCGCGCTGAAAATCTCCACTGGCTGATTTGCTGTCTGCATCCTGCATCAACTGCGCGTAGCGCGAACCCCCGATGCGATCGCACCCAGTCAGACCACAGATGAACAAGATCGACAACCAAACGCAGGCGAGCGCGATGCGATAATGCTTCGTCATTTAACAAATCAACGATTCAGTGAATTAACGATTAGCTTTTGCAGTGGCGAGCGACGCCGAAAATATCTTGAGAAGTTCATGGCATTCGGCACTGAGCCCTAATGTCAATCGTGATTCGATGATGTCTGCATCCACGAGCAATTCGAGCCCAAAGAGGGTTTCGTCAGCTTCCTCCAGAACGATGCTAATCTTCGAAATGAAATCCGCGGCGGATCGAGCACGACAAGCCGCGCGGTAGTTTGCCGCAACGGCGGTACCTGCACGGAGTAATTGGCGTCCGATTCCCCTGGTGGCCTCGGTCTGTGGCAATCGCGAGAGAAATCGCACGATGGCGACTGCAAAGCGTTTCGTGCGATCCTGCAATTCCTTTACTTTTTCGAGGCCTGATTTCACTCCCTTAATCGCTAATTCATTGAATCGGTTATTGTCTAATTTATTCTCGCTTGTGAACCAGCGCGCACTTCAATTCTTTTTCGTTGCGGCCATAACGCTTTCCCTTTCGGTTACACTTCTGCGCGGGGCCCTTTCAAGCGGAGCGACCTACTCCCTTGGTTTTGTCGATATCGATGGCAACAAACTTTCCACCGCTGATGGACACGTGACTGTGTTGGTGGTGGCTACGACCGCTGATTGGGAAAAGGCGCGCGCCGTTGGTGAACGCGTTCCCGATTATTGTTTGGGCAACCTGGATTACAGAATGATCACAGTCATTCGATTCATCAGAAAGCACGGTCCGATCATGCGGCAGATCGCGATGGCGGTGGTGAAGCACCGAGTTACTGAAGAGGCGAAGCGGCTTCAGAGCCGATACGATACAAACAAAATTACGCGTGATGCGCGCCAGGACATCTTCACCGTCATTGACTTCGATGGAACGGTATCGTCGCAGTTGGGCGAACCGGCAGGGGCAACGGATTTTTGCGTCTTCGTGTTCGGGCGCCAGGGAGAATTGCTGGCTCAATGGCATGGTGTCCCCAGCGCCAAACAGTTGGCTGCCGTGGTAAAATAATTTCATTAACACCGCAGCTTTAGCGCGGTGATTGCATGACGATCAGAACTCGCAGCCGTTTCAACGGCTTGGTCACGCTGGCAAACCGTTAAAACCGTCAATCCCTCAAGTCGCACCTAACCCACCGGGCTAAAGCCGCGGTGTTAATCGGGAAATGCGTCAGTATTTCGGCACGCTCGGATCGATCTCGTCCGACCACGCATCGATTCCGCCTTGGAGATTGTAAACGTTGGTAAAACCGCGCTGCTGTAGCAGGCGCACGGCCTCGGCGCTGCGTCCGCCGCTGTGGCAATGGACCACGATCGTCTGCTCGCGTTGCAGCTCGTCCGTCCGCTCGGCGATTTCTCCCAGAGGGATTAACTTCGAGCCATCGATCCGCGCGATTTCGTACTCGAATGGTTCTCGCACATCGATTAACTCGAATGCTTCGCGCGCATCCATCTTCCGCTTCAGCTCGCGCGCGGACATCGCAGGAATCGCCTCGCCCTCCCGCACGCCACAAAATTGGTCATAGTCGATCGGTGAAAAGATTGTTGGATTTTCTCCGCAAACCGGACATTGAGCATCGCGGCGCAGGTTCAGCTCTCGAAATTTAACTTTGAGCGCATCGAAGTGAACCAGGCGTCCAATCAGAGGCTCGCCGATGCCTACAATCAACTTGATCGTCTCAATCGCTTGCAGCAGGCCAATGATCCCCGGTAAAACGCCGAGCACGCCCGCTTGCGCGCAGTTCGGGAGTGCGTCTGGTGGAGGCGGCTCTGGAAAAAGGCACCGGTAGCACGGTCCGCCCAGGTGAGGCGCGAAAACGGTCGTTTGCCCCTCGAACCGGAATACCGAGCCGTACACGTTAGGTTTTCGCGCGAAAACGCAGACGTCGTTCGACAGATAGCGCGTGGCGAAATTATCTGAGCCATCCACGACGATGTCGTATTCCGACACAATTTGGGGAGCGTTTTCGCTGGAGAAACGGCAGTGGTGCAATTCGATCTCGATCTCCGGGTTGATGTCGCGAAGCCGGTCCCGCGCCGATTCCAGTTTGCCGCGACCGATGTCCTTTGTTCCGTGAAGAATCTGCCGCTGCAGATTCGAAAGATCGACCTCGTCGAAATCGACAATCCCAATTGTTCCGATGCCGGCTGCTGCGAGATAGAGCGCGGTCGGGGACCCGAGTCCGCCGGCGCCAATGCACAAAACGCGAGCTGCCTTTAACCGCCGTTGCCCCTCGGCTGTAACTTCGGGCATGATAAGATGCCGCGAGTAACGCTGCAGTTCCGCAGCACTCAAATGTGCCGCGGCGCTCCGTTTATCGTCGATAACGCTGCAGCTCATACGCAGCCGTACTGTAGCACAAAGTTTTGGCGCTATCTCTGTACTGGAGGCTCCAGCTTCACTCTGTTACGGAAACGGCGCGCACGGGAGTGACGCGGCCTACCTGGAAACTGTCAGCTTCCAAGGCAGCTTTACTCGGTGACGGTTACCGGCGTTCCTACGGAGGCGTTTTCGAAAAACGGTCTTGCCATTCCTCTCGGCAGGCGAATGCAACCATGTGACGCGGCAAACGGCGGAACGTACCCCTGGTGCATCGCGTAGCCGCCCCTGAAGAACATCGCATACGGCATCCGAGCCCCATCGAAATGCGCCCCTTTCGGGCGGGAATCTTTTCGCGCGTCGATATTTGATCTAACCACGTTGCCGTAATCATCCACATAATCGCCGAATTCAGTTGAGACGTGGTCTGCGTCTTTGGAGAGAACGGTATAGTGACCGGGCGGGGTGGAAAAACCGGGTTTACCCGTGGAGACGGTCGATTCGGCGACCAAATGTTTGCCCTTGTAAAAGTAGGCTTTCTGTTCGCCGACATGAACAACGATCTTCGCCGGTCCCGAGATGCCCTCGTCATTCCACCAACCTGCAACCTCCGGGCGGGGATAGAGGCCGGGCGCATAAGGCGGATACTCCTCGCAACTGCAAATAACGAGCGCCACGAGGCTTGCGCCCGCAGTCTGGAACAAACGACGAAGGTTCATGGAAGCGGATATTTACGTGCAGTGCTGAGACTGGTTCAACTCAAATATTACATCCACAATTCGTAGCAGGTTCGTCTTCGGATGCTCGTGGTTTGACGCTATGCGCTGCACCCAATACGCTTTTCGCCATGACGCCTGTGCAACCGCCGATTGATCTGAAGAATTGGATCGAAGAAAACGCCGATAAATTTAAACCTCCAGTCAGCAACCGCTATCTTTACGATGGACGGGATTTTTTCGTCATGGTCATCAAGGGGCCCAACGCGCGGAATGATTTTCATCTCGTCGATTCCGAAGAGTACTTCTACCAATTAAAAGGCAACATCAAGGTGCGCATCCGCGAAGGCGACCGCATCGTGGACCACATCGTCAGAGAAGGCGAGACGTTCTTCATCCCGCCAAATGTGCCACACTCACCGCAGCGGCCCCCGGACACGATAGGTGTGGTGGTTGAGCGGCGCCGGCCGCCCGGAGAAAAGGAACACGTCATTTTCTACTGTGAAAATTGCGGGGCGCTCGTGGAAGATATCCACTTCGACTGCGCGGATATCGTCGAACACTTCAGTAAGGCGATGCTCGATTTCTGGAATGACGATGCGCGCCGCACTTGCAAGAAATGCGGCAAGAAAGTGGAGAAGCCGCAGCCGGTGAAGGCGCTGTAGGGCGTCTGTGTCAGACGCCTTTTCGTTGGCGTTTCACAGAAACGCCCTACAATTCCAGCCGGTGAAAATCGATCTGCACACTCATATTCTGCCGCGCGATTGGCCAGATCTCGACGCTAAGTACGGCTATAGCGGATTCGTTCGTCTTGATCATTATAAGCCGTGCTGCGCGCGAATGATGATAGGCGATCGCGTGTTTCGTGAAATCACCGATAATGTGTGGGACCCAGAGCGCCGTATCGACGAATGCGATCGCGACGGCGTTTCCATGCAGGTGCTCTCGACCGTTCCGGTGATGTTCAGCTACTGGGCAAAACCAGCCGACGCTCTCGATCTTTCCCGGCGGCTAAACGATCACATCGCCGGGATCGTTCGTGACCATCCAAAACGGTTCGCGGGCTTGGCGACCATTCCAATGCAGGATCCAGATCTCGCAGCAGGCGAACTGCAACGATGCGTTCGCGAACTGGGCTTGCGCGGAGCGCAGATCGGCACGCATGTCGATGCAAATCCGCATTCCGGTCGCATCGACGCTTTGAATCTCGATAATGCGTCTCTTCAACCTGTCTGGAGCGCCGCTGAAGAACTGGATGCAGCGATTTTTGTTCATCCCTGGGACATGCTCGGCAAGGAGCGCATGCCGAAATATTGGTTGCCGTGGCTGGTCGGTATGCCGGCTGAAACTTCTCTTGCGATTTGTTCCCTGATTTTTGGCGGCGTCTTCGAGCGATTCCCAAAACTCCGTGTCGCGTTCGCTCATGGCGGAGGCGCATTTCCCTTCACCATTGGCCGCATCGAGCGCGCGTTTCATGTGCGACCGGATCTGGTTGCGGCGGAGAACAACACAAATCCGAGAAAATATCTGGCTGACGACAAATCACCGGCGCGGTTTTATGTCGATTCACTCGTCCATGATGCCGATGCGTTGAGGGTGTTGCTCAAACTCTTCGGCGCGCAACGCGTCGCGCTCGGTTCCGATTATCCTTTTCCGCTGGGCGAAGCGAAACCGGGCCAGCTCATCGAGTCGATGAAACTTTCCGCCAAGGAAAAAGCACGTGTGCTTTCCGGTACCGCGCGCGAATTTCTGGGCCTCTGATAAAACGTTGAAGCGTTAAAGCGTTGCAGCGGAGAATTTTTCGTCATTCGGCGTGATGTTTCGCTTCAACGGTTCGACTCTTCATCCCTTCAACGTTGCGCGCCGCGCGCTACAATTCGTGCCGGATCGCCCACAAATCGTGGAATATCGGCTTAAACAGCGATTCTTTGAGAAACGGCACGCCAGGTGATCCGCCCGTGCCTTTCTTCGCGCCGATTGTTCGCTCCACCAGCTTGATGTGCCGATAACGCCACTCCTGCAACCCCTCATCGAAATCGGTCATTAGTTCGAAGAGGATCGAGCATTCGGGTGAATCCTTGTAGAGCCGAAGGATTTCCTTTTGCAGGCGTTTGTCTGGTTGATTTGGTTGGGTCAGGTCGCGATTTTTTAACTCAGCAGGAATCTGCGCGCCGCGGATGGCAAGGAAATCGTAGAAATGATCAACTACACTGCGTTCGTGGAGCAGCTTTTGTAACCGGTCATATCCGGGAAAATCCGGCTTCAGATACGCTACTGTCGATGCCCTTTTGTATCCCAGGGCAAATTCAATTTCTCGAAACTGCACAGACTGAAATCCCGACGCGGTCTCAAGGCGGTCGCGAAAGCTTGAGAACGAAGAGGGCGTCATGGTTTCGAGAATGTCCACCTGCGCCACCAGCACCTTCATGATCGTGCGCACCCGCTTAAACGTGTGAATCGCCCCGAAAAGATCGCCGGCGGAAAAGTCTCTCTTTATCTTTTCAAACTCATGCAGCAACTGCTTGAACCAGAGCTCGTAGGTTTGATGGATAATGATGAACAGCGTTTCATCGTGCTCTGGTGGGCTTGAGCGTGGCTTCTGAAGCGAGAGCAGTTTCTCAAGATCGAGATAACTGGCGTACGTAAGCGGCGGCGGCATGGCTCCAAGATTACCGCAGATGACGCAGGTACTCCCGGTCCCATGCCGCGGGGATGCTCTCACGCGCCGAGTACGGCCCAGGCTCATACGCGCGCGAGGAAATACCTTGCTGGCTCAATTCGCACACGTGCCAGTCCTGCTTGTTTACAATGTCCCAGAATTCGATTGCGTCGTGTGGGTTGAAATCCTCGCGCTCAAACGCCCCTGGATGAAAGAACCAATTACAAAAGATCAGTGTCCGCTCCGGTGACTGCGGCAGAAGTTGATGCACCATGACGTAATCGGGATGAAGACTCAGGAGCATGTTGGGAAAGATCGAGTAGTAAAACACTCGATTCTTTCCATCGTGCTCATGCTCGTGATCATAATCGTTCTCGATTTCTTGCGACGGGTTTTGATTACGAGCAGGAGCACGATCATGAGCACGACTGGAATCTGCGATTCCCAAGGCGCACGCATTCCCGCTCATGGTCAAGCTTTTGCCCTTACCAATGCGCATGAATCCTCCGAGGAAAGGTCCGTCGGTCAGATCATTCTCCGAGGAGTCATATGGGGAGATCTTCGAAAGTTCCGGATGCACTCCCGGGCAGTGATAACACTCCGAATAATTCTCAAAGATCAATTTCCAATTCGCTTGCACGTCGTACTCGATCCGCTTCGCCGAGCGAAGCGCCGCCAGGTTCCAGCGCGAAAATTTTCCAGCCAACGGCGCAAACCATTGCTCCAATGAAGCAGGGGAATCCGCTAGATTCACGAAAATGAATCCTTCCCACAGAGCGAGGTTCACCGCATGCAACGAATAGTCCGCCTTGTTAAAGCCCGGGACATCATCCATGTGCGGCGCGCCGATCAATCGTCCATCCAGCGCATACGTCCAGGCATGATAGGGACATTGAATTCCCTGGGACTGTCCGTTTCTGTTCTCGATTAGTCGGCTTCCGCGGTGGCGGCACACATTAAAAAACCCATGGATCTGTCCGCGTTTATCCCGCACAACGATCAAGCTCTCGCCGGCGATCTCCGCAGTAAAATAATCACCGGCTTGCACGATGCGGCTCTGATGCCCGACCAACACCCATTCCCTGGAAAAAATCTTCTCCTGCTCTTCGGCGAATATGGCAGGCGAAACAAAATACCGCTGGAGCAGCGTCTTTGTCCCGGCGCGAAAAGTTTCAGCCGTTTTGCGAAATGCCGTGATCATGGGAAGAGATAAATCCTAGCCACAGATCGACACAGATAAACACGGATTCGGGAAATTCTGATTTCCTGGTTTCCAGATTGTTTCTCTAATCCGTGAAAATCCGTGCTTATCCGTGGCTGATGCCAGTAGGGCTCGCAATAGCCTCAACCTTTGGCACCCCGACTATTTGAGCACTGCTCGGTGAAACTCGTACCAATCGTCAAGATTATTCAGATTCACCGCGTCTTTCGGAGCAGAAGCATCATCGCCGATACCGCATGCGCCCAGAATGCCGCGCCGTGTTTCGTCGTCGTGATTATAGCCGCGCACCGCAGCGTTGTGCTTCTCGATCGCGTCGCGGTTTAGAGATTTTGCGTTCTTCTTCACCCACGCCTCGAACTGCGGATAGGTCGGCTTACTTTGCTTGATGTAATTTCTCACCGCCTGCTCTTCGAGTCCGAGCGCCGCAAGAGTCATCGCGTCGAAACCTTTGCCAACGCCAGGATAGCCGGCGGCAAGTTTACCGTTCTCCTCCAGAGAGACCTTCTGCCAAAGCCGCGGGAGATGAACAACGCCAAGTGGACCGGCAACGCCGGAGCTGATCAGTGGAACATACGTGTCGTTCATAATGGTGTTTTTAACTTATGTTTTGGTTTACCCGTGTGGGCTGGTCGAAGGCTATGAATTTCGGCAGTACGAATCAAGGTGAAATGCTGAAATCAGGACGCGTATTTGAAGATTGATCAACCGTTTCTTGCCGTTTCAACGATTTGGCATGCAGGCCGGCTCGGAGTTTAACATTTTAACGTAGCGAAGCCCAATACTCGGAGTCAAAAAATGCGTGCGGCAACATGCGACGATCCGAAACGGTATAGAACTAAATTACTTTGCCGCTTCCAAATTCAGATATTCGAGATGGCCTGTCCGCAAGAGATTATCCTGTGCTAGCTCTGCGTTTTCGATGGTCTTTGGATTCTTGCTGGTAAGTCCGATGTTGAGAATTCCTTTAGCTGGTTCAGGCAAAATATAAAAATGCGTTTGTTTCGAGGCCGCTTGCGTGAGTTTTGCGAAGCATTCGACGACTAAGTCAGGCTGATTGTCGGCAAGCTTTCGCAATCGCTCGACCAACATCGATGCTGAACGTCCGCGGCCTTTCGTTATATCCAGCACCCGCGAGAGCGCACGCAAACGCCACTCAGCATCGAGACATTCCGCTTCCAACCAAAATGTAAACTCTTTCAATTCCTCTTCGTTACCGACGCGTAGCCGGGTTTCGAAAAATTCCTTGAATCGATTTACAAGATCTTCGTTTACTGTTTTCGTAGCCCTGAGCGAGCGGCCCACTTGATCGAAAAGTGGCGCCCACTGTTTGGGCCCAGTTCTCGCATAGAAAACTTCGAGAAAGTCTCGATGAGAATCGAATTGTCCCCAAAGGTGATGAACGAATATGTGCCACCCCAAGTTATTTGCAAAATTTGAACGCCCTTTGCTTTCATCTTCCGATAGATCAGCATTTTCGAGGGCAAATTCAAATTCTGGTTGTATGGACGAGAACCATTCTCGGTATGGTTGGTTGAAACTGAGGAAGCCATTGAACGCCGCCCTCCAAATCTCCCGATTACTATGCGGGAAAAACTGGGAAATATGCTCTTGCACCCAGCGCGGGTTCAATCCATAGAGTCGACCGAGGCTGACAGCGAGTAGTGTATACTCAGGGATCGACAGCGGAGGCTTTTCGTCAAATCTAATTTGCAGAACGTCGAATACCTCTGAAACTGCGTCCTCTTGACCTTGTTGTCGGCGTACCCACCAACCGTAGCTGATAAGATTTTCTAGTGCTCTCCCCCGTGTTGTGTTAATCGCGTCAGTAAGGTAATCGCGGGGCGTAATGATCGGCTTGTTTTGGTCGAGATACCGATCGGAAGAAGTACAAATGACCTTTAGAAGCTCGAAAATTTGCGCCCGCCATTCAGCCGAGACATTTATCTCTTTGCTGATGCACGCCTCTATCAAATCAACGACGGCCCGGCGAGCCGAGTCCCAACTCGGGGCCATGCGTGATGTTTCGGATATTTTGATATTCGGATCTGAGATCGAATCCTTCCGTGCGACTATCCAACTGCAAAGACGGATCCATTCTTCAAGCTCATCCTGCTGGCCTTCTTTTACTCGCTTGCTTGCCGTCTCTATGGCATAGCGCAAGTAGATTGGCCGTTCGATTCGCTGCCAGCGTTCTCTCCATTGCAGAAATCGTCGTGGTTGAAGTTGTATTGCCTCAGCAAAAGCTCTGCCTAAGCCAGCGAAGCTTATATCTACCCACCATTGCTTCTCATCGCGGTGTTCATCCTCCCATTCATTCAGATAAGCGATTAGGTCTTCGTCTGTCGCTGCAAGAAGATCCTCCGTCGACCTCGGGCTGCGTGACGCTCCTGTCTTGCTTTCACCCACGCTATATGGCGAGTAATCATCATCCGTGGGCGGCGGTGTTTCGGTCGATAGTTGCTTGTATAGGACGTCGTATTTTCCAAACAGAACACGTGCGAATGGTGTGAATTGAGTCAGCCAGAAATAACGCTGGCGACGCGTGTACTTGTCTTCGGTGAAGTCAGCGCCTAACCACGCTTTGAAGCGTTGCTTATCTGGACCGGAAAGGATCTGGTCAAAAATCTTTGTCCGTTCCGCCTCAGTTAGCAGACTCAACCCGACCTGTTCGCACGCCAAACGAGTCATCTGCTGAAATTCGTAACCATACGGTCCATCTGCGAAGTCTGCATAAGTGAGAATGGCTTCACGAATCCATTCAACCGCGTGCAAAGCATGCCGGGAATATAGGTGATAACGAATTCGATCAAAAATGCGGAACTTTGCCTGCCTTAATTCTGCGTCGAGCTCTTCTATTACATCTCTATCGCCTTCGGCGCGTTCGTACACTTTCTCACACGCGTACGTGAGCGTGTGCACAAGTGCAGCTTTAGGTTCAAGATATGCCCGATCTGATTGATCAACACGACCACACCAGATTTCAGAATTATCATTTGATGAATCTACGCCTTCTTCCTGCGAGAGGTCTTTTAGCTGGATCATTTCTCTAACGGCGTTTATTAAAGTCTTGCCCGTTTGCAGGGGCGCGGAATCAGCAAGGGGGCGCACGCCTTTGACGAGTACCTCCTGGTACTCCCAATCATCAAACTTCGGCAAGGGCTCTAACATGGCTGTCCAATCAGTCGGATCTGCAAGTCGCTGCGTAATCTTTTCTTGTGCTCGTGGGTCGGGTCGAAACGACACCATTTGGTACCCCAATTCCATCGCTTCCGGGATCAGATCGACGCTTGCCAATCTCGGCAATATCGCAGCGAGTTCTTGTTTACTGAAAGCGTAGGGAGTTTTTGCATATTCAATTAGCAGGGGAACGAGCTTTTTTACTGCACGAGAGTCAAAGATCAGCGCTGCTTCAGCGATTACTTCATAAAAACGCGGGTTCCTCGTCTTAATAGAGACAAGGAGATTCAACATCGCTTCAGATCGCCTTTCGATTTGGCTCCGCACGTAGGGCTCAGCCATCCAGGGCGGCACTTGGTATCCGGTCTCGGTAAAGAGAATATCTGGGCAATTTCGAATGTGCTCCGACAGCAAATCAGCCCATTTTGGCGAGGTTGCCGAACTCCAAAACACTCGGGCAATAGTACCGCGTTCCTCGTCCGACAGATGCTCATCGATGCCTGACAACAGAGCGTTAATGTGGGCGGCGTCGCGTTGCGAAATATCTTCGCGTGAAGCGATTTCTTTGACGTTCTGTACTAGGCTCTTAAATCTCATTCCAAAATGGTTTTGGTTCCGGAGCGACAATTTTCTGCCCTAACGCTTTCGACAAAACTTCATGGAGGCCGAGGTAGTTATTACCTTTGGAAAAAAATCGAACGCGCTTAATTCCGGTTTTTTCTCCGTCTGTACGATCAAGCGCCTGTTCTTCGCGCACAATTCTGATGAATTGGTCCGTTTGAGCAACGTCCGGTTTCGCTTTGCTTGGTAACAAAGCAATTTGCTTCCGCGAATTACGTGACGTTTCCCTAAGTTTTCGGAAAGCTCGAAAGAATGACTCCATTTCCGCCTCCGACAAACTCGTTCCAATGAAGACTACATCATGTCCCAAGAAGATGTTGGAGAGAAGCTGAAATAGGACTTTGTCGCCTTCATCATACCAGCGACGGTAGCCGCTTCGGTGAAGGATAAGTCGATCAGGGTCATCATACAGCTGCTCATGAAACATCCCATGAACGTGCATGACCACCGGGACATTGTCCTGATCCTGCCTGTCATACCAGAATGTCGGGAAAAATCTTGAAGCGATTTTAACATGGCAGACGTCAGCGGCGGCTTCAATTGCTGGATCGAAATTAATGGTTGCAATTAGTGTCGGCCGTGTCTCGAGGATTTTGATCAGACAATCGTTGTGTAATAATGGCGGCATCCCAAAGACCTCCCGGATGCAATCAATATAGGTATGAGCATCCGATTCTCGAAATCTTTGGAAAATATCCTGAAGATCGCTGGGTACCATTGCGTCAATTTTTTCTGGAGTTGGAATCGCCACTGCCGGCGCTGCAGGTGCATGATCTTGGAAATATGTGCTTATACGTGTCACAAGAGCGCGCCAGCTTGGATATGTCTGTTGGGAAAGACCCGAACCGATGAAGTATGCAACATCATGGCCATCCGAGATGAATTCTCGGAGCGCCTGCGCGCAGTCGAGGTTGGTTGCTTCAATCAGCTCATTCACTCTGGGTGGCGGTCGACATGTGAAAGATTTAAGATTCGTGACTTAACTCTAAACACAAATACGTCGGTATCGACGGTCGTGATGTGCACCAGTGCAAATGAGCAATCAACGCGTGGGGCGTTATCGAGATGTAAAACAAAACAGCAAGATCGACAACGCTAAGATCGATATCCACAGAAGTTGAGCGTTGATTGTTGAGAGTTGAGAGAAGCCGAGCAAGGCTTACCGGGTAATGAATCGGGTCCCCACAAGCGCTAGAAGCAATGCGACGAGGATTGAACTGGCCTGAACACTTTTGTCCTGCAGGCGTGTGCGCCGGGCGGCTTCCATCTTCGCTAAAGCTACGACGTGACAAATCGGCGTGGAGGATACGCGTGCAAACGGCTTTGCTAAAGTTTTACCATTACCGGTGTCCCGATGTGGGCGGCGTTATAAAACTGGCGCGCTTTCCAATAGGGCATCCTGATGCATCCATGTGATGCGGGCACGCTGGGCAGGTAGCCCTGGTGCAATCCGTAGCCCGGCGAGAATTCGAGAAAGTAGGGCATCGGTGCACCCAAGAAATGCGAACGCGGCGGTCTGCTGTCACGCCTGCTATCGACGTTGGCCTTCACGATCCGGCCCGAGTCATCAACGTAGTCACCATAGAGACTGGAGCGATGATCTTCGTCCTTACGAATGACCTGAAAGCGACCAATCGGAGTGCCGTATCCTTCTCGGCCACTGGATATGCGGGACGACGCGGTTCGATACCCTCCGCGGTAGAGATAGGCTTCCTGCGCCCGCAAGCTCACGACGATCGATGGCCGGCCGGAATGACGCTCCGGCAGGTTGGACGTGACCAGGTCGCTCACCGTGCCGCAGCCGCTCAAGGCCGCGAGCGTTGCGGCGAGCGCACAAAATTGTGAAAGTCGATTAATCATTGGGATCAGACCAAGGGCGTGCAAAGTCGAAGCATCGGTGTGCATTATCAACACCGTTTTGCCGCGTACTCGATGACGCCGTCGACGGCGAGGTCGGCGTGAAATTTATTCGCTCTCGATTTCAGGCTTCGGTAAGGGCGAGGAGATTTCCACCTGAGTAATTTTGCCACCTGGTTCTCGGGAGGCTTCGAGTTTTACCTCCTGCACGGGATCGGTGCGTGTGCTGAGAAACATGATCGTGGTCAGCTTGCCATTAACTTCAATGTTGTTCCGGCCGTGGTTGAGATTCTTTGCCGCAACTGCCGCCGCTTCCCAGCCGTCCGCCAATTCCTTAGGCGTCAGTGATGAGACGCCGGTCTGAACGATCTGCACTTGGTCATCCACAATCTTTTTTTTGGGCGCGCCATTGGCTTTGAACTGCGGTGTGGTTGGAGTCCAATCGGGTAACGAGATGGGGTCGGGCGCGTCGAGTTGCTTCTTCAGCGCAGTCTGCAATTTTTCCTTCTCGCGTTTTTCCTCCTGTTCCTGTCGCGCTTCCTCTTCTTTTGCCTGCGCCTCCATTTCCGCGAGTTTCTTCTTCGTATCCGGCGACGTCGGGTTCTGTTTCTGAAGTTCGCCGGCCTCCTTCTGTATTTTTTCTGCTTCCTTTAACATCTCCTTTAGGTCGGGATCGTTCAGCGGATTGTCCTGTGCGCGCAGAGGCGCGGCGAAAACGAGACAGACGATGACGAGAATGGAATACGGGAGTTGTCTTGACTGCATAACAGGACGGTAACAAACCTGCCCGGCTTTCTGCAATTCAAAGTAGAATCGAATTCACGTGAAAAATCAGCGGGCTGCGAACCAGACTGCCACGCCAATCAAAATCGCGGAAATGACAATCAAGCTCGTGTAAACCAGCAAATCCTGCGCCCGAGCGCGTTTCGCTGCCATTGCGTACGGAATGCGTGTAAAAGTGACCATGGTGTAAAGCGGGAGATAAATCCCCGGCAGCGCGCCTTCGAGCAGATGATCGAGCTTCTTTTTTGCGCGAAATGTTCTCGATGCGGTCTTGTCGCGCATCTCGATGAAATTCCCAATCGCAAGGTCCGCGAGCGCATCGGCGTTTTCTTTCCGACGAGAAAAGTATTCAGCGAACGCGCGCTCGCGGTCATCTGGAAATTTTTCCAGGCATTCATCGAGCACGACGCAATCTTCGAACGCAGCGTTCATGCCCTGGCCATAGAACGGAACAACAGCGTGTGCAGCGTCGCCGAGGAGGCAAACTTTGTCCCGATAAGACCACGGCGCACAACGAATGGTCATCAGTGAGCCAATCGGATTTTGGCGGAAATCTTCAAGCAACGTTGGCATGATCGGGACAGCATCGGGAAATTCTTCGTCGAAGAATCGATGCACGTCGTCATCGCTCTTGGTGCAGGCGAAACTGTGTGGGCCTTCGAATTGCCAGAAGAGTGTGCAGGTGAACGAGCCGTCAGGGTTCGGCAGTGCGATCATCATGAAACTTTTCCGTGGCCAGATGTGGAGCGCGTTCTTCTCCATGCGCCACGAGCCATCCGGCCCCGGTGGAATGGTCAATTCCTTGTAGCCGTGAGCGAGATAGCTTTCGTCGTATTGAAAATTGCCGATCTTGAGCTGCATCGATTGGCGCACTGCTGAGAAAGCGCCGTCCACGCCGATGACCGCGTCGCCACGCGCCATGATTTCTCCTGATTGAGTTTCCAAATGCGCAACCGCATCATCGAGATCGACGCGCGTGCATTTGTGATTGAAGTAGACGCGCACATTCGGATACCGCTGCGCAGCTTCGATTACAGTTGTGTTGAGCGCAGCGCGCCCGATCGAGTTGATGCACTTTTTGGGATCGACATCGTACGGGCTGAAAATGGTGCGCGCTCCCGCGCCTGCGGGATGAATCATCCGGCCGCGCATCGGGATCGCGTGTTGCAACGCTTCATGCGCGATGCCGATCTGTTCGAGCGCATGAATGCCCCGCGTCGAAATCGCCAGATTGATCGATCGCCCGCCGACGATGTTGCCTTCGCGTGGATCAGCGCGCCGCTCGTAAAGATCGACATCGTATCCGCGCCGGCCCAAGTACGCGGCGAGCAAGCCGCCTGCAAGTCCACTGCCAATAAGAACAAACTTTGCCACTAAGTAAGAATCTACGAATCAGGAAACCAGGAAAGCAGGAAAACCGAAGTCGCCGCTTCGATTCATTTCGCTAGTCCAATCGGACTCCATTTGATAAATCGTGTCCAAATGAAGTTTTTCTTGATTGATGTTTTTATCGCGATGGCCGGTGTCTTGGTGCTCGTTCAGCCGTTACCAGCACAGGAATCCCAGCTCGAAAAGCCAAAGCAATTCATCTATGTGCTGCGTCTCGTGCCGCGGTTGCATGCGGACGCGAATTGGACGCCTCAAGACGAGAAGGTGCTGCAGCACCACTTTGTTCGATTCCAAGAGGCGATCAAAGCTGGCCAGCTGATTCTCGCCGGGCGCACATCCGAATCTGGCGACAAGACGTTCGGCATAGCAGTATTCCAAGCGAAAGATGAAGCCGCGGCCCGGAAGTTCATGGAAGAAGATCCCGCGGTCGCTGGCGGCTTGATGACGGCGGAGCTGCACCCGTTCACCGTTGCGCTCGAGCGCACGAATCCCTGAATACGTGAGTGATCTCCGCACCGGCGGCTAGTCTTTATGCCGAATTGAGCCGGCGCCGCTGATGTGTTTTTCGATCGTTGGCGGATTGCCGGAGTAAGTTACTTTTCCTGCACCGGCGATCGCCACCTTCAGCTTCTCAGCAACCGCCACCTCAGCGTCCCCTGCACCCTGAATGGAAATTTCAGCGGTCTTGGTTTGGAGGGCAGCTGCCTTTAGGTCGCTTGCGCCGGTCATATCAACGAGGAGTTGGTCGATATTGCCATCGAGCGAGATACTCGATGCGCCCGTGCCTTCCAAAGCAAATTGGGGCCCCGTGAGCTGGCTTGCGGCGAGCTTTACCGCTCCTCTGATTCTGGCCGCTTCCCGCGCAGGGCTTGTAACGGACACGGTTATTCCGTGCGTTGGTCGAATCTGCTCCCGGGTGCGCAGGCGAAGTGTGTTCCCGGAAATCTCACTCTCGACGTAGGGAAAAAGATTTTCGTCTGTCTTAATGTGCAGGGTAGGGGTTCCGTTTTGCCAATTGATTAGAAATGCGCCGCTCGCCTCAATGTTGGTGAACGCGCCAATTTTGCGTTCGTCGATTTTGATATGGCCGTTGCCCCGAACTCCAAGCCCCCAGCATCCGGCGACGAGAGCCAGACATCCGGCAAGAAATGCAATCGTGATCTTCTTCATGTGAAATAGGATTCTTTTATTAGGATGCGGCGGTGGATCGTTTTGGATTCAGAAAAATCAAGGAAAGGCGATCTCCAGATCGCCCCACCGGCGGACTGGAGACCGCCGCTCCCTTGTTCATTTCACAATCTTTAGTTTCACTGCGTCCACTAAAACGTCATCGACATAAAATTCCACGCGGTAATCGCCAGGCGCCCAGCCGTCTTCAGGTCGTGCCAGCGTGAACGCTCCGTGCGCGATCGGGCTTTCGGCGACAGCGGAGACTTCGTCCACCTTGTAATCTTGAGGAAAATCTTCGCCGATGTTCTCTGCGATCCAGACGGCCTTTACCTTTGCGCCTTTTCGGAATCGCTGTCCCTGCCAACGCGCGTAGATCTCTGGTGTATTCGATGAAAAAGTCGTCATCGGTTTCCCAAATGAATCCTTTGCAAGGCTCACTGAAAGCTGCTTCGGCGCCGCGTCCGATTTCACTTCGGGTCGCTCCGCAATTGTGGGGCGTTCCACTAGCTCGAGGGAAATGCGCTGGAGCAAATCGCCATTAGCCGCGCGCATCGTCGTCACGTCTTTGACGATTCCAATACCACTCGCGAACCAGCGATCGATTGTCATCGGACTCGGTGACGTTTGCTCTCCATGAATACGGAGCGCATGAAATTCGCCCGCTGGCACCTTTATATCTTCTTCGCCAACGACGTCGTAATGCTGGTTCACTTTTAATTCATCGGCCTGTCCGTTGAAATCCCACTTAGCACCCTTCTTCAGCGGGATGGCGATCATCGTCTGCGGCGGATCAAACTTCACCAGTTCGCCGTCCAGATTAATCCGCGCCCAGCAAATAATGCCATGTTCATTTACGGTCAGCAGGTCCGTGTTGGTAATCACGCCGGCGCGGTGCATTTCGAACTTGAGAAGATCCTTGCCATCGACGTTCTGCGTCCCATTGATGCGATACAAAACTGCCAGGCGAATCTTGCCATCGGCGTCCAGTTTGGCGTCGGGAATATTCAGGCCCTTGCCAATTTCCTCTGTCATGTCGTATCGCCAGGTCGTGCCTGGCTCCGTGGGAATAAGCGGAACGGCGAGTAAGGAAGCGATGCCGGAAAAGTAAATCGTGACGCAAATCTTTGTCACAAGAGCTAATTCGCACGCTTGGATTGGCTCGACAAGGAGAGGCGGTCTCCAGTCCGCCGTCCCAGCGAAAGACGGCTGCCCAGCCGTCAATTCTGAAATCGACGTCTGCCCAAGCCGTCGCTACTTGTTAATTGGGACGGCGGACTGGAGACCGCCTCTCCTTGGTCTATGATTCGTGGATGCGACGAATCATCTGGTTGTTTCTTTGGGTTCTCTGCGGGTCTGCTATCGCAGTCGAGCTCGCCAAACCCGAGCGGCATGTGGTGGTAATTGTCTGGGACGGGATGCGGCCGGATTTTGTGAGCGAACAAAACACGCCGTCGCTTTGGAAGCTCGCACGTGAGGGTGTCACTTTTCGCAATCATCATGCCGTTTATCCCCCTGCGACGATGGTAAACGGAACGGCGCTTCTTACAGGTGTTTATCCCGGCAAGAACGGGATCATTGCAAACCATGTGTATCGGCCCGATCTCGACCCTAAACACGCAATCGATGTAGAGACGCCACCAGCGGTGAAGAAGGGAGATGAATTGTCGGGCGGCAAATACATTTCCGTTCCAACCATCGCTGAACTCGTCCAGCGCTCAGGCGGGCGCACCGCGATCGCAGCTGCAAAATCCGTCGGACTTTTGTTAGATCGGCATCCCGATCATGGACGCACCACGAACAACGTGACGCTTTTCGCAGGCAAGTCACTGCCGGCGGAGATTCTCGCCTCGATTAACGAAACGCTTGGTCCGTTTCCGTCGGCTCATCTGCAACAAGACCCCTGGACAACGAAAGCATTGATCGATTTTCTTTGGAAAGATGCGGTGCCAGCGTTTTCGGTTCTTTGGCTGGGCGAGCCCGATCTTGCTCAACACGAATCCGCGCCGGGCGCACCAGCGGCGCTTGCCGCCATCAAGTCGGCTGATGAAAATCTCGCGGCGGTTCTCGCTGCTTTAGATCAACGAGGCGCGCGCGGTACGACAGACGTTTTTGTCGTTTCCGATCATGGTTTCTCCACGATCGAGCGCTCAATCGATTTGCGAAAACTTTTGAATGACGCCGGTTTCGCCGCGAAGACCGAGTTCGAAAGCGAGCCGAAACCCGGAGAGATCATGCTGGTTGGAAACGGCGGTAGCGTCCTTTTCTATGTCATCGGACGTGACAAAACAATCACGCGTCGTCTGGTCGAATTTTTGCAGCAATCCGATTTTGCCGGTGTGATTTTCACGAAAGAACCGGTGGAAGGTACGTTTGGTCTCGCGCAGGCAAACATGAATCCGCACGAAGGCAGGGACGTACCTGACGTGATGATGTCTTTTCGCTGGAACGATTCAAAAAATCAGTTCGGTATTCAGGGAATGATCGACGCCGATTGGCAACGAGCGGCAGGGAAGGGGACCCACGCCACACTCAGCCGGTTCGACATGCACAACATGTTGATCGCCGCTGGCCCGGACTTTCGCCGTGGCCAGGCGGATGATTTAGCGACAGGCAATATCGATCTTGCTCCGACAATTTTGCGCATTCTGAGAATCAAAGCTCCGCAACAAATGGACGGCCGGACTTTGTTCGAAGCGATGGCAAATCTCAACACGCCGGCGGCCAAAGCAGAAACAAAAACAATTGAGGCTGCAAATCATTTTTCATCCGGCACGTGGCGGCAATCGCTTCGCATCTCACGCGTCGGCTCGACCATTTATCTCGACGAAGGCGCCGGTGCGTTTACGCTGAGGTAAAAGCCGCGCCTTCCAATTCGCCCGTTTGTGCCGAATGCTGCCAGATTCATGACGATCATAACGAGCGCGAAGAGGTACAGTCCCATCAGTAATCCTATGGCAGCGTGCATCGCCAAAATACAAACCAGCCAAACGCGGCGAGTCTTTTTTATCCAAATGAAAACTGGGTAACTCACCTCGAGGAGGCAGATTGAAATTCCAAGCACGGGCAGAGCATATTTGAAGCGAACAAGAATATCCGGCGAAACAAGGTTAAAAGGCGGCCTGGTCAGCGAGCGCCAGAGATTGGAACCGTTCCACCAGCCGTTGCCGAGACATTTTGCCAGGCCACCAATAAAGTAAACAAAGCACAGATGCACCTGCAGGACCCGCCGCCAAAACCCCAAAAGCTGCGGATTTTTTTGTTTTGTTTTAATCACCCACTGATCAAAGGAGTAGCGGTCTGGCAGTGGCGACAACATCAGGTAGAACAGGGCCGTCGTCATAAAACTATCCGCGCCGTAGGCCAGTAGCCCTCCGCTTTCAGCGGCGCAAAGATGGAGAAACCAGGCAACAATCGCGGCTGGGCGGCAGAAGAGTCCTAGCAACAAAAAGCAGCCTGCGGAAAGCAAACAGGCCCAAGCAACACTTAGCACAGCTTCTTCGCTCATGTTGACGCTGCGACCGAGAGCGATCAGCCAACTAAGCTTCGGAATCAATGGACTGTCGAAAGAAGTAATTGCTTCGCCTATTTCACGACCGACAAGACCTTTGCCTTTGCTGGCGAACAGATAGTGCCAGTCGCTCCTTAAGAACAGTGCATAAACACATACCTGCAGACCCAAACCGATGCGCAAAACGGAAAGCCACGTGTCGGTTTCAGGCGGAAACAGAAAGTCGAGCAAAGAGCGAAGCGCAGAGAGCGAAGCGGGTTTCCTCTTATCTCTTAGCTCATTGCTCTTCGCCATGACCATCACGCAGGCTGAAATCGAAACTGAACATTGGTTGAAATGTTTCTGCCTTGCCATGCTCGAACTCAGTTATGCCAGGTGGAGTCACGGATCCGAAAACGGCGCGAACCTTTTTCACGCCGGGGTGCTCACGCCAAACGGAGAACGCGAGCATTTTGACCAACACCTCTCGGATCGGTTCGTAACGTTGCTCCGCCAACCTGTCCAGCAAACTGTCCAAACGCAGGGCAGCGGCCTTGCTGTGCAGACGCGCCGACTCTTGTTCTACCCGGCCATCCTCGTAAAACAGCTCCAAGGTCAACCTGTGATAGCCGGGAACATTCGGGGCAAAAAAAGTGTAGCCTGCCTGGATACCGGCGCCATGCAGATACGTCGCGATGCCTCGCCGGACCGGACTCGACGTGCCGGCCTGTTTTCCCAGCAACCAGGCGGCGGCGACTTCAGCCTTGCGCGCGTACGGTTCGAGCGCTGAGGGCAACATGGTCGCGCCTTCGGCGATAAGCGAGAACAGTCCGGCAAAGCAAACTGCCGTTACCAGGAAAAAATGGATCCCAAACCAGACCACGCGGATGCGCTTTGAAAACATCTCATGGGATGGTAGGGACGGGCGGCCAAGCCGTCCATCGCTTTCGTTCCGCCGGTGAAATCTGCGCCGTCATTGCGGACCCAACGGGCGTGTCTCGACGCGCCAAGGCCCGCCCTGCTGTAACGTGTGTGCTTGGCTTCGCTGATAGAGAGCGTCACTCCGTGCGCGCCATTGTCTCTGCCGTACACAACTCGGCCAGTCCCGGAAACCATCGAGACTGGCACAACTTATTTGCTAGCTGCTGATCAAGCAGGCCTACAGCGTAGTTGCGATTACTTTCAAGTTCTCGGTCGCGGCTTTGCTCTCGCTGGTTCCGGGCAGGGCCAACTCGACGAACCAATTGGTACTCGGCGCGCGTTCTGCGTAAAACGATGTGGCCTTATCAGTTTGAATACTCTTCAAGGAAGGAGCCAGGGAGTTTTGGTTCTGAGTGGATGCTTGCATTGCCAGGGCGCTAACCCCGGCAACTGCTGCTGTTACCAGCATTGCTGCGACGAAACGTATGGTGATTTTAGTTTGGAGCTTTTTCATAACTAGCTCTTACAGATTTTGTGAATAACTGTCAAGCACAAAGGCAAGAAACCGTTATCGTTAGATTTGCTACTGCGTCGTTCAGGTCGGTAGGAATGTGAGACACCGCCATCAACCAGGCGTCTAACACAGACGCCCTACAAATTCCGCGACGCATACGTATTGGTGCCCGGGAAAAAAGGATGCAGGTTTGTGCCTGCAGTTTCGCGAATCCTTCTGAGTGCGCGTGTCCAGCAGCGCGCGAATGTTATCTCGGCGCGAGGGAAGCCATGATTGCTTCAAAGCGCGGGTCGCCCCGCAAAGGGTCCCAGAACGGATTGAGACGCAGATTGCCGTACGTAACATGGCTGCCTGGCCGCTTCACTGCCTCAGTCAATCGTTCAATTGCGCGATCCTTCTCGCCAGTCCACGCATAAATGACCGCGAGGTATTGAACTAATATTGCGCCATCGATGGCGTTTTTGCTCACGGGCATCAACTCGACCGCGCGCTGGCCTTCGCGGATGGCGTCTTCTTTGTTTCCCAGAGCAGCGTCAACGACACCCATCGCGCAAAGGGCCGCTGCGTAATCTTGTTGGTCGCGCACGATCTGCTCAAGTTCTCTTCGAGCGTTGGCAAACGCGGCACGAGCTGCCGGTTCGTCCCCGCGAAGCCGGGCCACAAGACCGCGGCACCAACTGTCAGGGAATGGGATGTTTTCGTCGTAGCACCCGCCTGTGGGCATAGCTGCCAGCGCGCGCTCGGCGGCAACCGGATCCCGCTCGCTTAAGGCAAGCTCGAGCCATTGGAAAAAGATAAAAGGGATCGCCTTTGGGTCTTGGGTGAGGGCCGTCTGAATTGTCGTGTGTAGCGGGCTTGGATCGGAACGCCATTGAAGATCAACCCCGGCGCGCCACACTTTGAGCGCAATATCTTTTGGCGCTATAGCTATCACCTTATCAAGAGTCGCGATCGTTTCTTTGTAGCGCCGCAACGCTTGGTAAGTAAGGGAGGTTTGCTGGAGTATGGAAAGATTGTGCGGGTCCAATTCCAGCGCCTGCTTCATTTGATCGAGGGATTCCTCCCAGCGCCCCTGCCGTCGATCGATGTAGCCGGCTAACAGAGGAATTCGCGATTCGTTAGGCAACGTGCGCCGGGCGGTAGCCAGCTCCTCGCGGGCACGGTCGTAGTTTTGATAGGCCCAATACAGATGCTGTGCCAGGGCGAGGTGAGTCTCCCCAGAGGCCGGGCGCAGCCGGCGAACCGATTGCATGGCCGCTTCGGACAATTGAAGGCGGGCATTGGTGTGATCGAAACCGAGGAAATAAATGCGGTCATGCGCTCCCGCGAGTTCACCATAGGCATCAAAGAACAATGGATCGCGCGCAACAGCCTGATCGAGGAGTCGAACGGCCTCAAGTAAATCGTCTTTTATCCGCGTACTAAACGGGATGTCGTTGATGAGGTCTTTGGCTCGGAGGTACGCGTCGTAAGCGATAAGATCGCTGGTCGGCGGCTCCTGGATGGCGGCTTTTTCGGCGGGTGAGACATCAGCTCCAAGCCGATCTGCTACCTTTTGCGCAATCTGACTTTGGAGGGCGAACACATTATTCAGATCCCGATCGTATTCCTCCGCCCAAACCTGCGAATCGTTGCGCGTATCGACTAACTGGATGGTTACGTGGATCCTGCCTGCCCCCCGGCTAACGCTTCCCCTGAGCACGTAAGCCACACTCAACGCGCGACCGATTTCCTGCGTGTCGCGCACTCCGCGATATTTTGCCACGCTGTTGTGGCTGATCACCTTTAGATCGGCCACTTTCGCCAGCTTGGTGGAAACGCCGTCGTAAATGCCGCCGGCGAAAAACGCATTGTCTTTGTCTGGGCTGAGACTTTCAAAGGGCAAGACAGCGATGCCGGCTGGCGGGCCACCGTTCTCAGGAGCCACTTCGCCCTTCCAAATGAGCACGCCGACGGCTATCCCCAGCGTCAGCAAAAGCGCGGCCATTCCGGCAACAATTGGATTGCGTCGCGACCAGCGCCAGAGACGCACGGGCGGCGAAACTGGCCGTGCGACAATGGAATGTCCGTGGAGCCAGCGTTCAAGATCTTCGGCCAGCTCGGCAGCTGAGCGATAACGCGCGTGTGGCTCGCGTTCCAAACATTTCGCACAGATTGTTTCCAGATCACGATCAAGCACTGGCGCCAGGCTGCGCAATTTGGGCGCTGGTTTTTCAGTCGCCTGCTGAATGACCTTCAGCGCGTGCTCACCTATGAATGGCGGTCGGCCAGTTAGAAGGTGGAACAGAATCGCACCCAAACCATAAATATCAGCCGCGGCCGTAAGTTTTCCCGCGGATCCGTTCACTTGTTCGGGCGCAATGTAGCCTGGTGTCCCGAAAATGCTGGGTGTGCGCGTCAAATCGTCGTTTGGCTCCAGCCATTTCGCCAATCCGAAATCGCTGACCAGTGGCTCGCTGTGGCCGTCCAGTAAAACGTTCCCCGGTTTGAGATCGCGATGGAGGATTCCCTGGTCATGGGCGTATTGCAGTGCGCGCGCCACCTTGGCCATCAACGCAACTGCGCGACGCGGGTCGCTGCGCAGGGATGGGGCTGCTTCGAGCAAACTGCCGCCCCCGGCAAACTTCATGCTGAAGAAGGGCAGCCCCTCTTCGCTCTGGCTTACTTCATAAATGGGCAGAATGTTCGGGTGATCGAGGTTGGCCGCAGCCTGAGCTTCGCGCCGGAAGCGCATCAGCGTTTCCTGAGAATCGGCGTGGCAAGATAAAATGCGCTTCAGGGCCACAATGCGGCGTGAATGCCGTTGGCGCGCCCTATAAATTACGCCCATTCCGCCGCGGCCGATTTCTTCCAGGATCTGATAATTGCCTAACAACCAATCCGCGTCATGTCCGTGAACTCTGCTGAGCAGGTCATCCAGCGTTTCCTCGGCGTGCGGCTGGCCGCCGTTGCTGTCAATACCTGCGGAAAGGAGACAGTTCAGACAAAGACCGCCACCAACGCGCGATGCCGACCCACACTTTGCGCAGATGCCCGACTCACTCTGGAGATGGAGGGAAAGAGAAGCGCCAGGTGAGTTCATGAGGGAGTTGTGATCGTAGATCGAATTTAGATGGTTGCAAAGCGTAAAAATTAAGAATTTCTCTTACCTTTCTTACACTAGTTCCCTCCTATATGCGAACGATCATCTCAAAACATTGCATCGAAACACAAAATCGGGATACTGGATGATTCTCTCATCGGGCGAAGTCCTGCCAGCTTTACCAGAGCGCGTATTTTGCATCACGCAGCTTGCTCGTGGTGGCGAGTGCGCGGCACGTGAGTTGCAAATCAACGGCGCTCAGAGGACTGATCGCCGTACCGTGCGCGCCTATTTTTCCTTTCACTGGTAGGGCGCGTCACTCCGTGCGCGCCGCCAACAGTGAAGAGTTTGCTGGGGAAGGCGCTATTCCGAGGCAGCCAGGGCAGCGCAGAGATAGCGCAATTCGTCGTCGATCTCCGTAGCTTCACCTACGGTTTGGGCGACTTCTTCACGGAGCAGACGGCGATAACGGTCACGCAACCGGTGTACGAGACTTTTCACTGCCGTCTCCTCAAGGCCGAGTATCCTGGCAAATGTTGCGTACGAGACATCTTCTCGCTCCGCAGCGAGACAACTACTCAGGACATCAAAGATGCGTCGCCGGCCGCGCTTTTCACACTCGTCGCCCAATTGCCGTAGCGCGCGCTCGACCACTGTCGCCGCCCAGCGCACGTCGAAAATTCTTTCTGGCGACCAGTTGTCCGATTCCCGCTCTGGAATTGACAAGTGCGATGGCGCCTCCGCCATCCAATCATCCCAGGAAACGAAACGCAGGTCACCGCCGCGTTTGCGCGCGGAACGCTTATCGACTTCGTCCTGCAAGAAACGTTGCAATGCCTTGAGCAGAAGTGACCGGAATCTCCCTCTGCTTCGATCAGCAGACTGAAGGAGACGGCTTTTGAGCACTCTGGCGAAAAAGTCCTGAGTCAAATCCTGTGCGTCGGGAACGGAGTGTCCCTGGCGGCAGATGAAAGCGAAAACTGGTCGCCAGTAAATTTTGCAAAGCTCCGCAAGTGCAGCCTGCGCTTCCGCGTCGTCGCTTCCAGAGTCCGCGCAGGACAAAACGATGCTCCAGCGTGTCGTCTTGAACTGACCATCGCTGCGGCCGTTATGGGGGGTGTCCGGTCTCACAGTTGTCGATCATCTCATTTGTTCGGTTGTTACACAAGCCTGGTGATAAAACCGTCGTACTGAAACCGATTTCTGTAGGGCGTGGTAGGGCGATCAGTCCTCTGAGCGCCGTTTCCTGTGGAGCATCCCGGCGATTGGCGAGGGCACGAATCGCAGCAAGCAAGGGCGCCGCATAGAGAGGTATTGCCACGGCCCGGGAAGGGGTTGAGGTCAAATTTTCAATTTTTTTCGAAACTTCGCCCCGAAAAATCCGAAGAAGATAATGACTAACAATAACCAAAGCCATAACGCCTAACCCAGCATTAAGGGCTCTGCGGCAAACCGCGGAGCCCTACTTGGGCTTTGCAAAACCTAACCACAGATAAAACGAATGGAGACCAACCTGGAGATCGGGGATCGTGGATCGGAGGTCGAAGGTCAGCTGCCTTCGCTCTTTCGCTACCGTGAAAGTGTTGCCGAGCAGCCGGGAAAAATACGAATTCTGGTGCTAGACGAGCAACCGCTGCTCCGGCAGGGGATCAGCGCGTATCTGAATTCGCAGCCTGACATGATGGTGTGTGGGGAAGCGGGCAGCGTATCAGACGCGCGGAGCAAGGTCGCCGAGTGCCAGCCGCAATTTGTGGTGACCGCGCTGCGACTCGGCGCCGGAGACAGCCTGAAATTGATCAAGGAGTTAAAAACCCAAAACCCCAGGCTGCGCATCCTGGTGTACTCCGCATTCGCGGAAAGCGTTTTCGCCGAGCGCGCCATGCGCGCGGGAGCGAGTGGTTACGTGATGAAACAAGCGCCGAGCGAAAAGCTGGCGGTCGCGGTTCGCGAAATCATGAAGGGCGGAATTTACGTGAGCCGGGAAGTGGCGCTGGGCGCATTCCGCAAATCGCTCCAGCGGTCGCGGAAAAGTGATCGCGCGCTGAGATCACCGACTTCTCTCGAAGAGTTGTCCAATCGCGAGATGCACATTTTCCAATTGCTCGGTTCGGGGCTTGGCACCCGGCAGATCGCGGCGTCCTTAGGGTTGAGCGTGAAGACGATCGAAAGCCACCGGGAAAACATCAAACATAAGCTGCACGTGGGCTCCAGCGGGGAATTGCGCGTGCGCGCCGCGAAATGGGTGAAGCAAAGCCTCAGCGCGGAAGAGCCTGTTTTTCACAGTGCCGGTGACGAGCCAAAGCTGTTATCCGCCATGCCAGCAACGGCGGAAACGTAGAAGATTGCTAGCTGCGCGAGGGCTTCGCGGGCAACCGCGGGGCCCTCGTTGTTTCTATAGCCGTCGCCATGCCTGCCACGTTGTAATCTGGTCAAGACGCGCGCGGACGACGCGCACGCCTCGCGACACGCCGCCGTGGCTACCGGATTATGACCAGGTGATGAGTCGCAACTCGTGCGCTTGCATCAGGCAGGGGTGTGTGGGCACGACGCGGACACTGAAACCGTACGTGCCGCTTTCGGTCGCGGGAACGCTTCCCTCGTAAATGTAAACGCCGTCGCCCGTTCCCGATCGGTCCGGACTTCGATGCAGCACGGTGGCGGTAGGATTGCGGATGTCGCCATCGTCCATTTCGCCGTGATATGCTTCCACTCGCACATGTTGCGGATCGACTTTGCCCAGATGCACGCTCGTGCTGATCTGCAATGATTCGCCTACCAAAATGATTTGGCGATCTTTGTTGGCTACTTGCACGTCGGAAATCTGCACCTGCGGCCAATCCTTGCGCATCTGCGCTTTCCACTGGCTCAGTTGCGTTGCGGCGCCGCAGCCGTCGCTGGAAAAATTGCCGTGTGCCCGGGCTGCTGGAATATAAAGTTGCTCGGTATATTCTCTTACCATTCGCTGCGTGTTGAAGACTGGCGTCACGCTGCGGATGGATTCGCGCATCAACTGCAACCAGGCGAGAGGAAGTTTGCCGTCCGGCTTCGCGTAATAAAGCGGCACGATTTGGTTTTCGAGCAATTGATAAAGACTGCTGGCGTCCACTTCGTTTTGAAATTCAGTGGTGCCATTATCGATCTCAGCGCCAATGGCCCAGCCGTTGCTGCCGTTGTAGCCTTCGCGCCACCAGCCATCGAGCACGCTCAGGTTAATTCCGCCATTCGGCGCCGATTTCATTCCACTGGTGCCGCTGGCTTCCAATGGCCGCAGCGGATGGTTGAGCCAGAGATCGACTCCCTGCACGAGGCGGCGCGCGATGTAGCTGTCGTAGTCTTCCAGAAAGACGACGCGATTTTCCAAGCCAGCTTCGCGGCTGAATTTGTAAACTTCCTGGATAACTGCCTTGCCTGCTTCATCGCGCGGATGCGCTTTGCCTGCGAAAATGAATTGCACTGGGCGCGTGGTATCGTTCACCAAGCGCTTCAAACGTTCCTTATCACTGAACAAAAGCGTGCCGCGCTTATACGTGGCGAAACGGCGCGCAAAACCGATCGTCAACGTTTCCGGATCAAGCACGCGGTTGACTTTGCGAATGGATTCGGGGGATTCGCCCATTCGCTCGCGGCGTTGGCGTTCCCGGTCGCGGACAAAATCGATGAGGCGGCGTTTTAGGTTTTGATGTGTTTCCCAAAGTTGCGCATCGGGAATGTCGATGACTCCGCGCCAAAATTCGGGCTCGGTGAGGTGTTCCTCCCAGGCGCCGAGATGCTTCTGGTAAAGCGCCGCAAACTCCGGTGCCATCCAGGTTTTGGTATGAACACCGTTTGTGATGCTGGTAATGGGCACTTCGTGGACAGGAACGCCCGACCATACATCTTTCCAAAGCGATCGAGTCACTTCGCCGTGCAACTTACTGACGCCATTTGCGTGCCGGCTAAGACGCAACGCGAGAATGGTCATACTGAACGGCTCGTCTGGATTGAGTCGTGTGTGGCCGAATGAGAACAGCTCGTCGAATGGAATGTTTAGCTCCTTGGCGAACTTGCCGAAGTATTTCTGCATCATTTCGCGCGAGAACGAGTCATGGCCGGCCGGAACGGGAGTGTGCGTGGTAAAAACATTCGCCGCCGCGACGACCTGGAGTGCGGAATAAAAATCGAGCTTTTTCTCCGCGATACTGAGACGGATGCGCTCCAGCGCCAGAAACGCCGAATGCCCCTCGTTCATGTGAAACACATCCGGCTGGATATTGAGGGCGGTCAGCGCTTTCACGCCGCCAATCCCAAGCATGATCTCCTGACGCATGCGCATCTCGAGGTCGCCGCCATAAAGCTCCGCAGTAATTAATCGGTCCTCGGCGATGTTCTCTGGAATATCGGTGTCGAGTAGATAGACGTTTACCCGCCCGACGCGCAATTCCCAAAGCCTGGCAAAAACGTCGCGATCCAGAATCGGCACCGAGATGAGAACCTTCGTATCGCCCCGGCGGACCTCGCGAATCGGCAGATGATAAAAATTTTGGTTGAGGTTAATCGCTCCCTGAATGCCTTCCTTATCGATGTGCTGGCGAAAATAGCCGTGCCGATAGAGAAGGCCGATCGCAACGAAATTCAGATCAAGATCGCTCGCCGATTTGCAATGGTCGCCAGCGAGGATACCCAGGCCACCGGAGTAATTCGGGATCGATTCGTGGAAACCGAATTCGGCGGAAAAATAGGCAATAGGATTTTTGATCGCGATGCCCGCTCCGGTTTTTCCGTAGGTATCGTGGCGTCCAAGATATTTCTCGAATTCCTCAAAGACTTGCTTGAGCTCGCGCAGAAAATTCTTGTCCTGCGAGAGTTCTTCCAGACGGGATTGCCGCGAAAGTTGCAGCATGCGGATCGGATTGTGATTTGTGCGATCCCAAAGCTCGTGATCGAGATGCCGGAACAAGCGGCGCGCAGAGGGCTCCCACGTCCACCAGAGGTTGAAACTCATCTCCCGCAGCGGCTCCAGCGTCGCCGGCAGAATCGGAGTCACGTTGTAAGTTTGAAAAGTTGGCATGCGGGTGCGCGTCACTGTAGCCGGGATCGGTGATCCCGGTCGACCACAGAGAACGACTTAATCAATCTCGAACGCTCGCGTGGTCAAGAAAGCTCGACTGCCAAGTCAGCCCGGTCGGCTGCCGGCGTCAACGCCCCGGGTACACCAGACGGCGCGAGGACGAGGCCAAGAAAGAATCCCGCGATTAATCCGCACAGGTGCGCGGACATACTGACCTGCGGCGTCGAAAGATCGAACGCGATCTGGACCGCGACGATCATCACAACGTTTGCCAGTCGTTGTTTCGCGTGCGGGGCGTGGCGATGTCGCATCAAAAGTGCTGCCCACGCGCCGACGATGCCCATAATACAACCCGACGCACCGATCAGTTGAGCCGGGCGGACGAGACCAATTAAAGTTAAGCCCACAACCCCGGCGCCCGAGGCGAGTCCTGAAATCAAGTAACACGCAACGAATCGCATCGTGCCGATGGACCGCTCGAGTGGCGGGCCAAGGACATAAAGTGCGAAAGCATTGAAAAGGAGATGAGTGAAACCTCCATGCAAGAATAGAGCCGTAAGAAGGCGCCAATACTCGCCTTGGACTACAACGGCATAAGGTTCGAGTGCGCCGACCCGATGTAAAACTTCCGGATCCCTCCAGTCGCCAACAGCGATCTCGAAAAGGAAGACCACTGCATTAACAACAATCAATATGAGCACTGCCGGCGCACTTCGGAGCTGGCTACGCCTGACTCGACGTGTAGTTTCGTAGTCGACGGGAACCGGGCCGACTGCTGCTCGATGGTTCGCTTGAGATTCCAGCCGGCAAAATAATCGGATTTGGTCGCGCAATTCAGGACTCGGATGCAAAATTTGGAGAGCCGCTCCGAGTTTTCTGGCGGCTTTGTAGTTTCTCTGCGTGGCGAGCTCGGTCATTTTGCGCAATCCAATTGCTGGGAGAAACAGAAGAAGAAACCATGCGCAGCCACCGACGTATCCCGCGGCGCCACGCCAAAAAAGCCAGGCGACGCCTGTAATCGCGAGCACTATCAGCGCAGCGGTGCGCCACCCATGATAGGGCGCGCTGGGGCGCCATGTACGGGCCAAGACAAGCAGCGGTGAAATCACGGCAAGAAAAAGCAAAATGTGATTCAGATTCACAGTGAAAGTTAGGGCCAGCCCGGTGACTCGTTAATCCGTTAAAGTGGATACAGCATTGTCATTCTGAGCGAAGCGAAGAACCGCAAATTTTTTTCTGGAGAGCGCGCTGGTGGGGCGCGTCACTCCGTGCACGCCGTCGTCCGCAAACCGAAGTGGCGTGCAGAGGACTGCTCGCCCTACCAATACGCCTCGTGCAGAAATAGACAGAGATGTTTCGCTTCGCTCAACATGACAGATGGAGTAGCCGCTTCAGCGATTCAACGATTAGACCTTGTAACTTTTGTAACCTTTTTAACATTCAACCGTGCCCATCACTGTCACTGATTATCTAGACGTCATTTCATCCTGGTGTTTTTGGTCCGAACCGACATGGGCGGAATTGAAAAAACGATACGACGGGCGCGTCGAGTTTCAGTGGAAGATTGCGCTGCTCGATAAAAGTGGGCTGCCTGTTTCGCGCGACCAGGAAGAATGGTTCTATCGGCGCAGCGGGATGCTAATGCGTTCGCCATTCATGCTGAGCACAGACTGGTACGATCCTGGTCTGCCGGAATGGCTCGCGCCGAACTGCGTTGCGGAAGCCGCAAAAGACTTTGGTTTTAGTGATGACCGTGTTCGCCTTGCGCTTGCGCATGCCGCATTGCGCAAAGGAAAACAAGTCGGCAATTGGGATGTTTCCGCTCAGATCGGCGCTGAAGCAGGTGACATTGATGCCGACAAATTGCTCGAGCGCGCGAGATCGCCGCAAATCGAGAAGCGCGTTCGCGCTTCAACGGCCGAATTTCACGCGCTCCAGATCACGCAACGGCCGGCGTTCGTGATAGACATCGAGATTGGCGATCGCACGGTTTTTTCTGGAGTTGTAAAGATCGAGCCCCTGGCAGCGACAATTGATTCGATGCTCGACGACGCAGCTGCGTATGCGGCGCACAAGGCGCATTTTGGCGACCCACCGAAAAGTTGATCAGAATGCGGATTCATCGGCGATGAAGTTAGGATCCGAAGCAACCACCAGTTACGTTTTGTCCAGATTCATCTTGCCAGTTCCAAATTGTTGCCTACAACTTTGCTTCGGCTCGCGATTGTTGATGCGAGCACTTCGTCGCGGTAAATCGCAGCTGCGGCGAAGCCAGAGTGCTCTGGCGTCCGCCGTGGCGGATACCGGGAATTGCGATAGATGGAAATACGGCGGCGCGGCGCACTCCCGTTTCGCCGGGTCAGGAGCTTGATCTAATCTGCAACCACAAATTCGTGTAAACGGTCGCATTCGCGCTCGCGAAGTCCGGGTCATACTGGGGTCCTCCGGCGAACAGCTAGGCGTCATGAAATTGAGCGACGCGTTGCGCAAAGCTCAAACTCTCGGCCTCGATTTGGTCGAGATTGCGCCCACGGCCACTCCGCCGGTGTGCAAGATCGTCGATTTCGGAAAGTTCCGATACGACATTTCCAAACACACCAAGGACAAAAAGCCGGCCAGCTCGAAACTGAAGGAAATTAAGTTTCGCGTTAACATCGACGAACACGATTATCTGACCAAAATCCGGCATGGGGAAGAGTTCCTGGATCGTGGAAACAAGGTGCGTGTGCAACTCCAATTTCGCGGCCGCGAAATGGCGCACCAGGAATTTGGGATGCAGCTTGTAGAAAAAGTACGCGACGATCTTTCTGGAATGTCGCAGGTGGAAATGGAGCCTAAGATTGCCGGTCGCAACATCACCATGACGCTCGCTCCTCTGCCGGCGAACCGCCGGAAACGAAAATTCACAGTGCCGCCCAAAGCGCCTGATCAGAGCGAAGAAAGCAGTTCGCCGATACCGGCGCAACTGTAATCCGCATAACAGCGGCCATCAGCGCCGCAGGAAGTGCCCGTGGAGTGCGGCCACGTTCTAGAGTGCGACGACGCCGTTGCGCTGCTTTGGCTCAAGGTCTTGTCTTGGCCGGCGGTGATTTTTTAGGCGAACTCCCTGGAACTGTTGGCGGCGGGGTCGGCATCTTTTCAGCTTGCTTCCGCTCCAAACGCTGTTTCCGCTCTTTCGCCTCCTGGTTGTTGGGATCGATCTTCAAGGCGCTCTCTGTCTCCGCCATTGAATTTTGAATGTCCTCTTTTGCCTCGTAGATATAAGCCCGGAAGTTGTAGTAGCGGACTTCCTTTGGTTTGAGCTTGATCAACTCGGAGTAGTCGGCCAGCGCTTTATCGTAAGCATAGATCTTCATCTCCGCGTATGCGCGCTCCTCGTAGATACGCGGCTCGTTGGATTTGATTTTGAGCGCCTCGGTATAATCGGTGACGGCCTCCTGAAATTGCTGGTTCTTCGCAGAGGCGTATCCACGCCGTTCATAGGCGGTGGCAAGATCCGGCGCGTATTTGTGGTCGAGATTTGTGGCCTTGCGAAGCATGTCAACGGCTTTGTCCCAGTCGTTATTCTTCAAGGCGTCTGCGCCTTCTCGCGCAAGTCTGTTTGCCTCTTTGTTACCTTGCGCCTGTTTTGCTTCTTTGCCGCCTTGTGCCTGCGCGACTTGCGAGCCGCAAACCGACAAGGCAATGATCACAGTGAGAATTGAATTTCGTTTCATGTTTTCGATTGGACGTTGTTTTCTCTAGGTAATTCGAAACTGATACTGCAAACAGTTGGCCGCAAGCACTCTTTACGTCTGCTCGGGCGAAGCCGCTTGCTCGATGTCAACCTTTGGCTCGGGCTCCAGTGTGGCTGGCGAACTGGGTCCACGCTCATCGACCCGCTTAATCCGCACGGCTCGGCCGGTGGTCTCATCAATTTCGATCAGGGCTCCGCGTAAGCGTACCTCGCCACCTGCCACCGGGAACGATGCCGGCAGGTTTGATATGAACCGGTTCATGATCGGGTCGATGGCGCGTCCGAGGATGGAGTTTATCGGGCCGCACATTCCTGCATCGCACAAAAATGCCGTGCCGCCGGGGAAGATTTGCTCGTCCGCTGTCTGAACATGCGTGTGCGTACCGATCACAGCCGACACTTTCCCGTCAAGAAATCGGCCCAGCGCAATCTTCTCGCTGGTGGTTTCGCCGTGCGCATCGACGATGATGTTGGCGGTCTCACTGCGCATCTTCGTCACTGCTGCTTCGACGGCACGGAACGGGTTTTCCAAAATCGGCTGCATAAACGTACGCGCTTGCACGTTGATCACGCCGATTTTGCCCTTGGTCGTTTCCAGCAGAATTGAGCCGCTTCCCGGCGCGCCCTCGGGATAATTCACCGGGCGCAATAAACGCGGTTCGGTTTCGATGAATGAAAGAATCTCTTTCTGGTCCCAAATATGATCGCCTGTCGTGATGACCGAGACACCGGCGCGCAAAAGGTCGATGGTTATTTTTCCCGTTATTCCCCGGCCGCCGGCTGCGTTTTCGCCGTTCACAATGACAAAGTCCAAAGCGTATTTTTTCTTCAGCTCAGGCATCCGTGCGATCACGGCTGTGCGTCCCGGCTCACCGACAACGTCGCCAAGAAAAAGAACTGTTAGCATTCTGCGACACTAGACACGCTAAAGCGCGTTGTCATCCCGAGCCGCGAAGTCGGTGAGGGACCTCGCATAAGGTCGAAAAATGACGCATTTCACCTTGTGTGATCAATCAGCCAGTGCGAGGCCCTTCACTTCGTTCAGGATGACAGCGCGAAAAATCCGACCATCAATGGTTCATTGCTTGCGATTATGAAGCGCATGGCCCTGCTGACGTTCTGTTTGTTGCTACTGACGCTTGCTGATCTTAGCGCGGACAGCATCAGCGTCCTTGGCAGCCAACCCAAGTGGAGCGTGCTCGAAAATTATCAGGAGACAATCACGCATGATGAGTTCGCACATCTGATCAACGACGTTTATTGCACTCACGGGTTCGCTCCCGATTTGTTCGAAATCAACGAGAAGACCGCGCGGGTCTTGGTGAACCGCGAGACACAGAAATTTTTTACACTGCGATTTGCAGAGAATCCCGCGACTGCGGGACGCAAACCTGTTCCGCGGCTTTGGCGATCGGCAAAATCGGTACCGCCGCCGAGGTCGGGAAAACCGCTTTCCGGTTTGAAAATCGGCCTCGATCCGGGTCATCTGGGCGGCACATGGGCAAAGATGGAGGAGCGTTGGTTTCAGGTCGGCAACAGCCGGCCGGTCCAGGAAGGCGATCTGACTTTGCGCGTGGCGCAGTTGTTGGCCCCGCGATTGCGCGAACTCGGCGCAAAAGTTTTTTTGGTCCGGAATAGTAATGAACCGATTACGGCGAAACGTCCTGATGATTTTCGCGAACTCGCCAGAAAGATTCTGATCAAGAACGGCGTGCCGGAGCCGCGCGCCGACGTTCTGGATCCAAAGGATCCAGAGAAAGAGCAAACTATCCGCTGGCAAAGCGAAATCTTATTCTACCGTTATAGTGAGATTCGACGCCGCGCGGCGCTGGTGAACTTGAAATTGCATCCCGATCTGGTGCTTTGTTTGCACTTCAACGCGGAAGGCTGGGGCGATCCGAGTAATCCGACTTTGACCGACGCGAATCATCTTCACCTGCTTGTGAATGGGTCCTATTTGGCGGAGGAACTCGAATTTGATGACGAACGTTTCGAAATGATCCGGCGACTTTTAAGCCGCGCTTACGACGAGGAATTGCAGCTTGCAGACACGATTGCGCTGGCAATGGCTCGCGACACTGGGCTGCCGCCTTATGAATATCCAACTGCCAATACCACGACCAAAGTCAGGACGAGCGGTTATGTGTATGCGCGCAATTTGCTGGCCACGCGCCTCTATCGTTGTCCGGTCGTTTATTGCGAGCCGTACGTGATGAACAGCAAGGAGGTCTTCGCTCGGATTCAGGCCGGTGATTACAAGGGAATGCGCAACGTCAGCGGCGTTGAGCGCAAAAGTATCTTCCGCGAATACGCCGACAGCGTGACGGAGGGATTGGTTAATTATTATTCGAGCGTGCGAGCTGCAAGGAACGGCGGTCTCTAGTCCGCTGCACATGACGAAGGAACGACGGCTTGGGCAGCCGTCGATTTACAGAGTTGACGGCTGGGAAGCAGTCACTCTCTGAAAAACGGCGGACTGGAGACCGCCGCTCCTTGTTTACAGCGCCTCAACCGCTTCGCGAATATCGTCGAGCGTTACGTCGTTTGCGAGATGCGCAGCGCCAATCCGAGGCGTCACAACGAATCGGACTTTTCCGCTCTCGAATTTTTTATCGAACTTCAACGCATCGAAGACCTTTTCGCGCGGGAAATTTTTCGGCAACGTCGTAGGCAATTCGAACCGCCTGAGAAGATCGCCAATTGCATCGCGTTGATCCGGTGCCAGCCCAGCCTTTTTAATGGATACGGCGCACGCGGCGATAATTCCGAGACTCAGCGCTTCGCCGTGAAGAAACTTGCGATAATCTCCTGCGCGTTCGATGGCGTGACCGACCGTGTGACCGAAGTTAAGAAGAGCGCGCTCGCCAGTCCGGTCGCGTTCGTCTTTGGCGACGATCCTCGATTTGATCTCGATGTTGCGCTTGATCAGCCGTTGTAGGGCAACCGCGTCGGTTGCCTTCCAGCGTTGAAGTGAGCGAAACATTTTCACGTCGGCGATGACGGCGTGCTTGACGATCTCGGCGAAGCCTTGATTAAACTCGCGTCGAGGCAGCGATTTCAAAACATCGAGGTCATCAATCACCAATGATGGATGATGAATTGCGCCGATTAAATTTTTCCCATCGCGCGTATTCACTCCGGTTTTTCCACCGATAGAGCTGTCGACCATTGCGAGCAGCGTCGTGGGAATCTGAACATGCGGAATCCCGCGATGATAAATCGCTGCGACGAATCCTGAGATGTCGCCAATCACTCCGCCGCCCAAACCGATAACGAATGATTGCCGGTCAAGCCCCGCAGCGATCATTTGATCGCAAATCGCGCTCGCTTGCTCCAGCGTTTTTGATTTCTCGCCGGCTGGGATCGTTATTAACGTCGGCCGGACTGCCGCCCCCAGTAAACTCTTCTTGATTCGCTGGCCGAGAACCGCGGCGACGTTGCTGTCAGAGATTATTACACAGGTTTTGCGAGCAACATGCTTGCGTACCTGTTCGCCAATTTGCTCAACGATCCCTGCGCCCACAAGCGCCGGATAGTGATAACCGGCACCCAAATTTCCATAACCGCTACGGATATGGAGTGTATGGAGTCCAACGGAGATTCCCATCCGGATCGCTACCCGTGGATGTGGTATTCGTGAACGCCGGGCCCGTTCCGCTCCAGGGCATCATCTCAACGTGCCAGTCCGCGCACATCGCGTTAATTTTTGTGCGGCTGTTGTGTGTTCCGCCCGTGGCGGGTCCGTTTGGAACAGTCGCGGTGGCTAGAACTGTGACGTTTGAGCTGGCAGCTAAGTTCGCCTGATTGATCGTGTTTCCGATGCCCCGAAAGTTCACCGCCGAGCCTGAAGCCTGAGCTGGGGCAAACACGATAAAAACACTAGGCTTCGAGATCTTGTCGACGGACATTCCGATAAGACCTGATGTGGCATTGATTCCGTAGCTGACTGCCGAGTTCGCGTTGTCGGGTGAAGAGGTTCTTGGACTAGCCGGATGGTCGAACGGCGACACAAAAACGCCCCAAGATGATAGGTATTTCGGCGTAGCGGGAGGAGGGTCGGCGTTATACAATTGCGACATCCACGAGCCGGTCGTCGACGAAAACAGAACGCCGCTGTTGTCATTCATGTACAGCTGTGTTGCCATGCCGATCTGCCGCAGGTTGCTCATGTCTTTTGTCGCCTTTGCGCGCTCAATAGCCCGTGCGAAAGCCGGAAATGCGAGCGCCATGATGATCGCGATGATTGCTACTACCACGAGCAATTCGATCAGCGTAAAACCGCGGAGAGAATATCTGACCTTTAAATTTTTCAACTTGGACACCACGATATTGGTGTTCGCCAGAGAATGAAAGCGAAAAAGCGAGCATCACGCCGCGAGAGAGCTTGACAACACCACCGTCATTTTGTGTATGTAGGTCATGCCAGACGAAGAGCCTACTCCACCTCCGCCTCCGCCAACTGCCGGGCCCGAGCCGGGCCCAAAGTCCACATCAACCGGTTTGCCTTCGAATGTGGCTGCCGCGATTGCCTGCATACCGCTGATCGGTGGCATCATTTTTTACATTCTGGAAAAGCACGACAGCTTTGTGCGGTTCTACGCCATGCAATCAATCATATTTGGTGGCGCATGGTTTTTGTTTAATATCGCCTCCTCCGTAGTGCACATTGTCTTTGGCGCCATCCCCGGCATCGGCGGTATTCTGGTGTTTTTCTGGGCAATAATCGCCGCGCTCGTCCAGATCGCATTTCTTGTCGTCTGGATCGTCGCGACCATAAAAGCATTCACGAACGTGCGCTGGGAAATTCCCTACATCGGACCAATCGCGCGCAAACAGATGGAAGGCCCGGCCTGATTTTGTAGGGCAGTTTCTGCGAATCCCGAACGCTTTCGGGACTGGCACAGACGCCCTACAATTTTCCTTAACGCCCCAGCAACTTTATGACCACCTCAGTCAAAATCAGCTCATGATCGAGCTGTGTGGTAACAAGCTTAAGGTTTGCTTCGAGACACGCGCGCATGGCCTCAATTAATTGGTTGGTCTCGAACTGGTGCGCGTGCTGCGCGGCGATTCCCAGCGCGTAGGCATTGATCGAACCGTCTTTCTTCCGGGGCAAATGTTCCGTTGCTTTTGCCGGCAAGCGGTTGATTGCAGAGATAAACTGGAACGGCGAATGCGGTGGTCGCAAGCGATGCCGTTCCATCAGATCTTTGGCGAGCAGCAAATTCCGGATCGTTGGGACGACTGCTACCAACAAAATGCCGATGGCGCTTTCGCCGTGGTCCAATAAGCGTCGCACCAGCGTCAATGCCAGTTCCAGATCGCGCGTTGCCAGCGCAGTGCTCAACTCGAAAATAACGCCTGCGCGCGAGAGCGGCACCAACTCGCGAACAAGATCGATACGCACTACCCGGTCCTTGCCAAGGAAAGTATCGAGCTTTTCCAGCTCATTATCGATCTGGCGCGTGTCTCCTCCTGTAAGCAATACGAACAAATCAAGCGCATCCGCATCGAACTCGAGTTTCCGTTTTTTCGCGCGCCGTTGAACGATTTCGGTTGCTTCTTCTTCCCAACCGGCGCGGCCCGAGTCGAGCCGGTCAAAAACCTGCATCTCTGCGCATTTGACCAGCGTCTTGTAAAACCCACGCCGCTTGTCCACTTCGGTGGCGCTGATCAAAAACGTGATCTCGGAACCGATTCCGCGGTCGAGCAATTCGGACAATTCTTCCAGCGCGGACTGGACTGCCGCTGAGCGCGCCTTCTGATCGTCGCCGAGGAAATTAACATTCTTCAGCCAAACTACCTTTGTGCTGCCGAAAAAAGGCAACGTTTGCAGCGCCTCGATTGCCGATCTGATTCGCGCGGCGGCCTGATCCGCGTTATCCGCGGCGGCATCGATGATTTCCAATCCAAAGTCACCTGCGCCCGGCGGCGTCAATTTCACCGCCAGCTTGGCGGCAACGTGTTTCACTTCCGCTTCGTCCGAGCCGACTACGGCGGAGATTTTCGGCGAAGCGGTAGCCGCTTTGGTTTTAGTCATTGTGACGACTTCATCGCACGCGCTGCGAAGATCGACAAGGTGGATCGCGTGTTCCGGGTAGCGCACGCGTCTCGCGTGCTGGTTTCGGCGTCGCGCCGAAACGGGCTTTCCTTTGAATTCTGCCAGCTTTCAAGACGCGTGAATCCGAAAGAGAGCTCGCGATCGCGAGACGCGCTCGCCAGCACGCGAGACGCGTGCGCTATCCTACACTCGCGATCGGCGGCGACCGGCGTTGCGCGAGTATCTCACCACTCGTCGTTTCGGTTCGATTTTGTCGATGCCGACACCGCTTTTCACTTCCATGATTTGGTCGCGCAAAAGCGCCGCGCGCTCGAACTCGAGATTGGCGGAAGCCTGTTGCATTTCCTCCTCAAGCTCGCGCAGCAACTCAGTTACATTGAAATCGCCGCCAGCTTCGCGAATTACCGACGCGGCGATTTCGCGACCGCGCAAAATTGTGTGCAGACTCTCCTGCACAGCGCGCCGGACTGTTTGCGGCGTGATGCCGTGTTTTTCGTTGTAATCCATTTGCTTTGCGCGCCGGTATTCAGAAATCGACATAAGCGCTTCCATACTTTGCGTAACGGTGTCGGCGAAGAGCACCACTTCTCCGTTCACATGGCGCGCGGCTCGGCCGGCGGTCTGGATGAGTGAAGTTTGGCTTCGCAAAAATCCCTCCTTGTCCGCATCCAGAATGCAGACAAGCGAGACCTCGGGAAGATCGAGTCCTTCACGCAGCAAATTGATTCCAACGAGGATATCAAAGTCCGCTGCTCGCAATCCGCGCAAGATTTCCACGCGCTCAATGGCGTCGATGTCGCTATGTAAGTAGCGGACTTTTAATCCGACATCACGCAAATAATCGGCCAAATCTTCCGCCGTACGCTTGGTCAGCGTCGTCACCAGGATCCGCTCGCCTTTTTCCACGCGTTGACGGCAGAGCTCGATGGTCTCGTCGATCTGATTCCTGAGGGGCTTTAGCGTAATTCTGGGATCGAGAAGTCCCGTAGGACGAATAATCTGCTCGACAACGAGCGGTGCCCCGGGCGTGTGCACATCAAATTTTTCCGGCGGCTCATCAGTGGGCGAGACACGTGCTTCTGAATTGGAAGTTGGGCGTTGGACGTTGGGCGTTGAGCGTTTTGCGCCGGCTACAGCAAACGGCACCAATTCTTCTTCCCCGATCCGCTGTCGTCGATGCGGGATGTATCCCTTATTGCCAACCACGCTGTTTTGAATTTCAAATTCTGCCGGCGTCGCGCTCATGTAGATGATCTGGTTGGTCATCTTCATGAACTCATCAAAATTGAACGGGCGATTGTCGAGTGCGCTCGGCAGGCGAAATCCATAATTGACGAGCACGGTCTTGCGCGAACGGTCGCCTTCGTACATCCCGCCGATTTGCGGGATCGTGGCGTGCGACTCATCGATCACAACCAGAAAATCTTTCGGGAAAAAGTCGATAATGGTGTAGGGCTTCGAGCCGGGAGGGCGTCCCGATAAATGTCGCGAATAATTCTCGATCCCGTTGCAGAAACCCATTTCCTGCAACATTTCCAGGTCGTATTCGGTCCGCATTCGCAGCCGTTGCGCCTCGAGCAATTTGTTTTGCGATTCCAGCTCGACAATGCGTTGTTCCAGTTCTTCGCGAATCGTGCGCAGCGCCCGATTCAATTTATCTGCCGGGGTGACGAACTGTTTGGCTGGGAAAAAGGTGATGACGTTAAGCGATTCGTGCGCATGACCGGTCAACGGATCGAATCGCGTGATCGCATCGAGTTCATCCCCGAAAAATTCAAGACGAATTCCTTCTTCATCGGCGCTACCCGGATAAACCTCGACCACGTCGCCCCGCACGCGAAACCGGCCGCGCGCAAAATTGACGTCATTGCGTTCATACAACATGTCGATCAAACGACCGAGCACTGCCTCACGCGAGATTTGCTGACCGCGTTTTACGGTCAGCAGCATGTTCAAATAATCTTCCGGCGACGTGATTCCGTAAATGCACGAAACACTGGCAACCACAATTGTGTCCCGGCGTGAAAGCAGCGCGCTTGTGGCGGCCAGCCGCAACCGCTCGATCTCTTCGTTGATCGAAGAATCCTTCTCGATGTAAGTGTCGGAGCGCGGGATGTACGCTTCCGGCTGATAATAATCGAAGTAGCTGACGAAATATTCCACCGCGTTACGCGGAAAGAATTGTTTGAATTCTGAGTAAAGCTGCGCCGCCAGCGTTTTGTTGTGCGAAATGACTAGCGTAGGCCGGTCCAGCTTCTGGATTACGTTCGCAATGGTGAAAGTTTTTCCCGAACCGGTGACACCGAGCAGTGTCTGATGTCGATTGCCGGCGGCAACGGACTTCAACAACTTCGCGATTGCCTGTCCCTGGTCCCCGCGGGGCTTGTAGTTCGATTCGAGCTGAAACGGCATTTAGTAATCTACACTGGAGAATAAATTCGCGCTCGCGAAAGCGATTCCGGCCACAATTTCGCGTCACGCAAATCGCATTTCAGAAATCGCCAAAATCGCGCAAGCTTCTATTCCTTGCGAGCATATGGCTGCTGACTCTGAGTCGGAAGTTCGGTTAGCGATCGGCCACGTCCTTTTCATGGATGTGGTCGGTTACTCGAAGCTGTTGCTCGACGACCAGCGTGAGATCCAGGAACAACTCAGTCAGATCGTCCGTAGCACCGAACAGGTTCGCACTGCTGAAGCGGCGGGAAAGTTAATTCGGCTTCCCACGGGCGACGGCATGGCGCTCGTTTTCTTTAACAGTCCGGAAGCACCAGTTTATTGTGCGATCGACGTTGCCAAAAAGGTAAGAGAACATCCAAAGCTCAGGCTGCGGATGGGGATTCATAGCGGCCCAGTCAATGAGGTTCGAGATGTTAACGACCGAGCAAACGTAGCAGGCGCCGGAATTAACACTGCGCAAAGAGTGATGGATTGCGGAGATGCGGGACACATTCTTGTGTCGAAACGCGCAGCCGAAGATCTCGCGGACTCACGGCAGTGGCGTCCGTACTTGCACGATCTCGGAGTGTGCACAGTCAAGCACGGCGCGCCCATTCACGTGGCAAATTTCTACACTGGAGACTTCGGCAATCCGCAATTGCCGGAGAAATTCAAACACAGCAGACGCACAAAAATACTGACACTTGGTTCAAGACCTGGATCGGATGGAACCACAGCGACAAAACGTTGGGCGTCAATTACGGCAGCCCTTTTGGTGACCGCCGCATTTGCTCTTGTTGTTTCCTACGTTTTGCATCGGCCCTCGAGTAAATCCACCAGCGCAGCTGTTTCCACATCGTTGCCTGCGCCGATTCCAGAGAAAAGCATTGCGGTGCTTCCATTCGAAAACAGGAGCGATGAAAAAGAGAATGCTTATTTTGCTGACGGAGTACAGAACGAAATTCTGACTAATCTTGCCAAGATTGCAGATTTATGGGTGACCAGTCGCACCAGCGTCATGCAATACAAGAGCGGGGCGCCGCGTAATGTCCGCGAGATTGGTCAGCAACTTGGGGTGGCACATCTCCTGGAAGGAAGCGTTCAGCGATCCGGCAATCGCGTCAGAGTAACGGCGCAACTCATCGATGCCCGGTCCGATACCGAACAGTGGGCAGAGCGCTACGACCGTGATCTGGCGGATGTGTTCGCGATTCAAAGCGAAATTGCGAAAGCGATTGCCGACCAGCTGAAGGCGAAGCTCTCGCCGCAGGAAAAAGAACGTGTCGAAGAAATACCGACCGCGAATACAGAAGCATACGTGTGTTATTTGCGGGCAAACCAAATCGAGCGAAATCCGGATACGCTGCTTGAGGATTATAAGACTGCCGAAGGACTGTTCGTGCAAGCGATCAAGCTTGATCCCAATTTCGCACTCGCCCACGCGCGGCTGGCATCCATTCGCGCTGAGATTTTCCATTATTACGAGCCGACGGAGAGTCGGAGAACTGGAGGCCGTACCGAAGCCGAAGCTGCTCTACGGCTCCAGCCAAATCTTGCAGAAGCGCACTTCGCGCTCGGCCAGTGCATTTACTGGATGGATCAGGATTATGAGCGCGCTCTCGAACAATTTGAGTTCGCTTCTCGTTTATCGCCAAGCAATGGAGATGCGCGCCGATTGATCGCGGCGATCAAACGTCGGGAAGGCAAGTGGCAAGAAGCGCTTGAGGCGTACGAGAGAGTTGCCGAGCTTGATCCGCAGAACCCAAACACCGTCCGCGAAGTGCTTTTTACCAACACGTCGATGCGCCGCTGGCCGGAAGCCGCGCAATGGGGCGAGCGAATGCGCGCGATGGCTCCGGCATCGCTGGTGGCGAAGATGCAAAGTGGCTACGTCGATTTCTGGTGGAAAGGGGACACTCAACTGCTGAAGTCGCTCGTGGATCAAGTCCCCGCCGGCGTCGATCCGGATGGCGGTATCACTGCATCTCGATGGGACGTCGCGATGCTGCGGCGCGATTATTCCGCGGCCAAAACCGTTCTCCAAACTTCCGTGGCGAATGAGCTCTCCTATACCAATGCTGGAACAACTCCAAAAATCTTTTTTGAAGGCTGCGTTTACCTTGCCCAAGCCGATAGTGTGAACGCTCAGAAAGCGTTCGAACTCGCAAGAGCTGAATTCGAGGCGGCCGTGAAAGAAGCGCCCTCGAGTGCGGACCGACACGCGGTTCTCGGTTGGCTGTACGCGTTCATGGGGCGCAAAGACGACGCGATCAGGGAGGGCAAACGCGCGGTCGAGCTCAAACCTGAGTCAAAAGACGCCGTCGATGGTACACTTATGAATGGTTATCTCGCATTGATCTACGCTCGTGTCGGTGAAAACGATCTTGCCATTCCTTTGATCGAACGGCTGCTAAAAATCCCGGGAGCGGTGGACAGCGCCGATTACAGCATCACCATCAACGATTTGAAATATCGCTGGGAATGGGATCCGATTCGGGGCGACCCGCGCTTTCAAAAATTGATCGCGGAGAAGAAACTGTGAATCTGATAGCCGGACTGCTTTGTCTCGCCTAAGGAATGGGAGTCAGATTGGCATGGCAAATCCATTGCCAGCCGCTCGCTCCTTTTTTCCATACACTCAAGCGCGGCGCGGGCTTCGTCGGCAAGCGCTCGAGATCGATCGATTCTTGTGCCGAAATCATATAGGTAACTACAATGTTGTCGCCATTCATGGTCGATCTAAAATCGCTAAGCGCTACTTGGCCGACGTCCAGTTTTTTGATTAATGTTATTTCACCGGCACGGTCGCGCGCGCCATCCGCGTGAACGGACTGAAAGCCCTCAGCTATTTTACCTTCCACTGCTTCCCAATTCTTCGCCTTGATGTCTTCCCACATCTGTCGCTCTCTCTTTTCGCCGTCGTTGGTCGTTTGGGTCATTTTACAGCGATACTAGCGGGGTCTTGTTCCTGTCAAATTTCAAACTGGCCGATTGCCAATCATGGATGAAATGCGACGCTGATCCGGCTGATCGAGCGGTGAATCTCAAATTTTTTTTTGCTGAGCTAAAGCGCAGAAAAGTTTACAGCGTCGCAATCGGGTATGTTGTCGGCGGCTGGGCGCTGGCCCAGGGTATCGCGCAGGTTCTGCCGGTATTCGACATTCAGAATTGGGTGGTCCGCCTGATCGTCGTGTTGATTGTGCTCGGATTTCCAGTGGCGCTTACGCTCTCCTGGTTTTTTGATCTCACGCGGTATGGAATTGTGCGGACACCGAATGCCGACGTTGCGCGCAGGATCGATCCTGCGCAATCGGCGAATTCGTCGGAACGCTCAATCGCCGTTCTACCCTTCAGCGATCTCAGTCCGGGACGAGACCATGATTATCTCAGTGACGGCATCGCGGAGGAAATTTTGACCGCGCTGGCCAAGATCGACGGACTTCACGTGGCCGCGCGACGGTCTTCGTTTTGGTTTAAAGGCAAGGAAACTCAGCTGAACGAGATAGCGAAGAATTTGAATGTCCGGCACGTCGTGGAAGGAAGTATTCGGCGCGATGGGAATCGCGTGCGGGTGACAGCCGAGTTAATCGACGCGTCGAATGGCTTCACGCTTTGGTCGGAAAACTTCGACCGTGAAATGCATGGCATTTTCGCGTTACAGGACGAGATCACGCGTGCCATCGTCGATACTCTCAAGCTGAAGCTGGCGATTATTTCGTCGCCGCCTGTGTCCCGCAGCACCGATGCGTACGATGATTTTTTGCAAGGCCTGTTTTATTCCGATAAGAGTACCGAGGAGGCTTTACGCAAAAGTCTCGAATTTTTTCAGAGGGCGCTAGAGAAAGATTCGAAATTCAGCCGCGCGTGGACGGGAATAGCGAAATCGTGGCTGTGGCTGGCAGATGCTTACGTGCCGCCGCTTGAAGCCTACCCAAAAGTCCGAGGCGCTGCTCGCCGAGCGCTGCAATTGAACTTTGAAGAAGCCGAGGCGCACGTGTACCTCGCGGAAGCAAAACGGATCCTCGACTGGGACCTCGATGGAGCTGAGGCGGAATTCAAGCGCGCGGCTGAGCTAGAACCAAACTCTACGCCGTCCAATTATTTCATCGCTGCGCTTTATGCTGCTCGTGGTGAGCGTGACAAGGCCCTGAGTTATCTTCAACGCACATCCAGGATTGATCCGGCGTCATTGTGGGTGAGCAATTTCGCCTGCGAGATTTACAGATACTTCGGATTAATCGATGAGGCGATTGCCGCCGGGGAACGCGCCTTGCAGCTCGATCCGACATTTCTTTATGGTGAACCGCTGCTGGCCGCACTTTACCGCGAAATCGGACGCTTCGATGACGCGATCGCATTATATGAAAAGTCGCAAACCATCAGTGGTCGAGTACCTTTTGGTCTTGCGATCACCTACGGGAAGATGAACCGCCGGGAGGAAGCGAGGGAGATTCTCAAGGCGGCTTGCGCGAGTCGCGGGAGCTACACGCCGGGAGATGCGATTGCGCATGTGCACGTGGTGTTGCAAGAAAACGAGGACGCGATCCGGGAACTACAGCGTGCGTACGAGGAACATTCGTCGTCATTGCACTTCGTTGGGATTGCGCCCGAATTTGCGCCTCTGAGGCGTGACAAACGTTTTGTCGCGATCGTCGAGAAAATCGGGCTGGAACCGGAGAAAGTCTTCGCAGCAGCGCCGGCTTGATTATTGAACGATCACGTCTCGTCCGTGGCCGTGAGATCGCACGCCGTGTTTATTTAAATCCTGTTGCGCCACATGCATTCCGAAAAGCAGAACCGCAATCAGACCAAAGTACAAGATCGACATTATCCAGCGCTGGGATGGTGTGACTTCGAAATAACGCTGTTCTTCTTCGGTTCGTTTGCGGAAGAGCGAATAGATTCGCGGCAGCGACAAGAGAACGATCAACCAGATAATAAAATTTGGATATTTCCATCCGAACCAAAGGAGCACAGCGAACCCGGGCAGCCATAGCCAGCGCGACAACGCGGTCACGATGCGTCCGCCATCGAGCATTCCCACTGGCGTCAGGTTAAACAGATTCAGAAAATATCCGAACCACGCGAGCGCGATGAAAATGGGTGCGGCGAAGAGTTCGCCCAGCGCGTTACAGATCAATGCGCCAAAGCTCCCCAGCATCGGGCCGCCAATGCCCACGCATGCTTCCACCCAGGCATTGCGCGGCGCTTCTTTGAGCGCGATGAACGCGCCCATGAAGGGAATAAACACAGGCGCGCCGACTTTCAGTCCGAATTTTTTCGCAACAAGCAAATGCCCGGTTTCATGCACCAACAAGAGCAGGGCAAAACCGATCGCGAACTGCCAGCCCCACAGCTGCATATACACCCAGATCATCAGCAGCATGGTGCCGCCGGACTTCAGCAGAATGGGGAGGAACTTCAGGAGCGGCAGAAGAACAACCTTGAGCTTTGCGAGAAACTTCGCGATCACGACGCCCACCACCGCGATTGGGCCAAGCGCCTTTTTCACCCGGCTCCAGGCAGTCTCCTCAGTCGGCGCTTTGTACTCCTCGGTGGTTCCGGTTTGGAGATTCATTGTGCGTACCTAAAAAATGTAGGGCGTTTCTGTGAAACGCCAATTCTCCGGCGTCTGACACAGACGCCCTACAATTCATTAAACGCTTCGCCCAGATGATCGAGAACATCGCGAGGCAACAACGATTGTTCGCTTTGGCCATCGTTAAAAATCGCCATTTCCGCGGCGCGCGCACATACCCATGTACCAACTCGCGCCGCATCGTACAGAGACAAGCGCTGTCCCACCAAACCGGCGCAGACACCTGTGAGAATGTCGCCCATCCCGCCAGTGGCCATTCCCGGATTGCCCGTGGTGTTATAGCTCAATGGACGATCGCGCTGTGCTACGATGGTGCGACTGCCTTTGAACAAAAGTGTCACTGCAAAACGATTGCAGAATTTCGTCGCAATCTCGGCGCGCGGTTCTTTATGGTCTGGGAAAAGGCGTTTCATCTCGCCCGCATGCGGTGTGAGCAGCCGTTCGCCTTTGCAACGCCGGAGAGCTGGCATTTTTTCGGACAAAATGTTGAGCCCGTCGGCATCAAGCACCATTGGTTGCTTCGCTTTTTCAATCAGCTCGAGAATCTCGTCCGCGTGTGATGTTCCAAGACCGGGTCCCAAAGCCCACACATCAGTTTTTTGCTTGAGCAAGTCGCGGTAGGAATGAACCGGCTTCACCATCGCTTCCATTGGCGCCGCCGCGGCGACGATCTGGTAAATTTCTTCGGGAACAAAAACTTCCACCAGACCTGCGCCTGCCCGCAACGCGCCCTGGGAGGTCATCAGAGCAGCGCCGACGAATCCTTTGGATCCGGCCACCACGCCGATCCGGCCGAATTGATTCTTGTATGCGCTGTATTCGCGTCTGGGGAGCAATCCGCAAAAAGCCGGCGGGCTGGCGATAATTTCCTTTGTTTTTTTTTCTGTTGTCCGCAACTCATACAGCTGCACAACTTCGATTCTGCCCACCTGGTTCAGCGCGCCATCCGCGATCAAACCCACTTTTGCGAATCCAATCGTGACCGTAAAATCCGCGATTACGCAGTCGCGATCTGTTTTCCCTGAGTCGCTATCGAGACCGGTTGGAAGATCAACGGCAAACACATAGGCGCCCTTATATGTCCGCAACTGGTTGATTAAACGGCACGCGGCGCGTATCGGTTCGCGGAGCGGTGGCCTCGCGCCAACCCCGAGCAGGCCATCAAGAATAATCAATGGCGAAGCGGTGCCCACGTAAGCCTCTGCCGCAATTGCTTCCTGTGCGGCGGCCAGTTCATCAGCGACCTCTGCCCAGAGCTCGACAAGAGTGACGCCGGGGTCGGCGCTGCCACCGTGAGATGGCGTTACACTCAAAATCTCAGGTGGTCTGCGACTAAGGCCTTCGAGCTTCTTCCGCGTGAGTTCGCTGCAATCGTCCTTTTTGAAGGCAAGGCGGATTTCGATTTTCCATCCGAGGTCCCGTAAGCATTGTGCGGCCACCAGGGCATCACCCCCGTTATGGCCTTTTCCGGCGAACACAATGCACTTCCCAGGCTTCGGGAAAAATTTGGTGACTGTCTGCGCGACACCGGCGCCTGCCTTGTCCATTAACGCTTCGACTTGTACTCCTCGCGCAAAAGCCGCTTCTTCTGCCGCTCGCATTTCCGCCGAAGTCAGGATCGGCATGTTCAAATCAGGCCTCCCGATCTATTGAGCCAGAGCGGGCTTCTGATCCAGCCGGTTTCGATGAGCTTTTCTTTTTTCGCGCGCTTTTTTTGTGTGAACGCTTGGAGCTGTGGCGTTCGGATTTCGCCACCTTGCTTTGATCGATGTACGAGGCGCTGGCAACGGAATTGCGCCCGCGGACTCCGGCAGCAATCTCCTCTGCGAGTTTTTCGCGGTAAGACACAGTTTGAGCATAGGCAGCTTCAGTGGGGTTGGTGAGGAAGCCGCATTCCACGAGCACTGCCGGAATATTTGTCTTTCGCAACACGTAGAAACCACGGCGGCGCACTCCGCGATTGGATGAAGGCGCGCCGCCGACGACATAGGAATGTATGGCTGAGGCGAGCGGCAAACTGTCGCGGCTAAAAAAATATGTTTCTATGCCGCCCGCGCCCCGTCGTTGTGTCGCGTTAAAATGAATGCACACGAAGATTGCGTTGCGATAGGAATTGGCGATTGCAACTCGCGTCGGCAACGGTACAAAAACGTCGCTGTCCCGCGTCATCACAACGCGGTAACCGCTGGCTGACAGAACATTCCTAAGACGCTGCGCCACATCGAGTGTCATGTCCTTCTCCGCGATCCTCTGGCCGGGAATCCCGCCGCGGTCATGGCCCCCATGTCCCGCATCGATCACGACGGTGGTGAGCGAGCCGCTGCTTTCAGAGGTGCGACTCGCCGCCCGCGCTGCATAGGAACTGCCGCATGTCACAAGTGCGACCATCAAACTGGCAACAGACAAACGGAGTCCGCAAAAATTTCTTGGCATTATTGGTCGTCTTTAGGCAGGCCGGGCGGGCGAGCAGAAAGTTTCGGCGCCGTACTACGCGAGCCTTGGGCAGGCGTCTCGGCCACACCGCCGCGCACTGCTACTTGTCCGTTTGCCGAATGGACGAGACGAGGCCGAGTTTTGGTTTCCATGAATGAAGAATGCGTCAGTAGTTCGCCATTCAAGCCGATTCGGGAATACGACCAGGCACGCGGCGCTGCACAATGCAAAACATGCAATTGATTGGCGCGATCGATTTCCGCTTGCGGTTGCTCGAATGCGATGCTTCGGCCTAACGAATAAGTCGCATAGACAATTCCCGTGTCTTTGTCCTGCACGCGCACATATAAAGAGGTATGGTCTGGAAAGCGATTGGTGAGTAGCGAATACGTGCGTACGTCCCCAGCGGCGGCAACGCCGTCCGGAATTCCCACTGTTTGCTGCCAGATCGGCCGCGCGTCGGTCACTTCGAACACTCGCGTTCCAGAATAAAAAAACTTTGCCAGATCCGCGAAATAGACATGCGTCCGCACATGATAAGCGCCGAAATCGTGCACGGGATAAAGTGAAGCGAGATCAATTTGTCGCGTGACTCGCTGTCCGGCTTCGATTTTCAAAGGCGGCTGCGCGTTTTCGGTGCTGAGCAGCGTTACTGGCTGATCTTCATTTCCGGTCACCTCGAATCCAAGCCATGATTGTCCGTTGGCATCGTGAAGCTCGATATCGCGTCCGGCCAGATTGGTGATGGCAAGTGTCGCTACAACGGGTTCGTAAGCGATGTACTGCATTCTCTTGAATTTCAGGTCCACTTGAATTTGCCCTTCTGCTGCGGCAGCAAAAAGGAAAACGCAGGCATAGGGCAGACCACGCCTTAGCTTTGGCCAACGCATGCAGCTTGCCGCGACGCTCATGCGGTCTCGCGATGGAGATGGATAATGTGCAATGGCGTCATCGTGCCGAGGTACTCTTTGAAGGAGGAAAAAGTTGCAAAAGCCGCGACGGTTCCGCTTGGACGGCTTGCAGCTCATCGTCGTAGTATACCCGAATAATATAGCCCAGGTATTTTCGCTGTCCGCTATCTGCGGCAGAACCTTTGGTGCTTCGAGCTTTTCGACCCAGCCGAACTGTTGCCGCCGCCTCGGACAAAGACGACTCAGATGAAGCGCCACTCATTTTTGGCCGGACGTACTTCACTGAGAGCACCTCTGGGTTCGTCTCTGTCCAATCGTGCTTTGGCGTCAACCATTCGTAATTCACGTCGGCGTCCGTGAGCTTGATCTCCTTGTCACCGACCGTGTCGTAGAACTCTACCAAAATTTTTACTTTCATGTGATCGATACTCGCGCCCGGCTGTTTTTTTATACCGATCTGCAACGCCATGTTCTTCTCCGTGTCTGGATCGGGGGTCTCTATGGTTTTGACTTCAGTGATACCCATGACCGAGCCCTCCGGGTTACCGCCAATATCCTTATGTTCTGCTGTATCAGCTGATGAGTTTGCAATACCGGAATCCGCCGTCCCGGGAGCCGGCACCCCCAGTTTCAGGCGTTCAGCGGCCAGCTCGTATGCGGCACCAGCCGACGGCCCCATTTCCTGAAGCTTGCGCCACACGTCATTCGCAGGGTCGAGGAGCTGCATCGATTCATAAGTCTTGGCCATCTCCTCGAGCACAGCGGTGTTGGTCGGCTCGCTGTCCAGCGCTTCTTGCAGGCGAGCCAAGGCGTTTGTCGTATCGCCCCGGTCGCGCAGCTCGATGCCTTCGCGCAGCAACTGATCAACAAGCGATGGAGAAACGGCGGGGACAGCCGCCCCTGGCGAGACCGCCGGCTGCACCGGTGCTGGCGCAGCTGTTTGTGTGGAAACAGGGAGAGCCGGAGCGCGTGCAATAGTCGCTGCGACCGCCTGTGCCGATACTCGGGCAGCGCGAGCCCGACCAACGTAATAGGAGGTTGCGAAAAAGATCTCTGCGACCGCCAGAATCACAATTAGTCCGAGCCCGATGTGGAAGCTGGGATCGACCCGGATAGCGCGTGAGAGAAGAGTCCGCATAGCGCAAGAAACCCACTTCTGTAAGCGCGCTGTTGGCAGCCTGTCAACTGGCTGCGCCACGTTTAATCGTTAAACCGTTACATCGTTAAATCGGACCAACCCGTTTTAACGTTGTAACGTCTAACAAATCACTGCGCGCTACCGCGAAATATCGTCCTGGCTCAGTATCTTGAATCCTTCGCCGGTCAGCACCGAGGACGCGCACTCTGTATCGTCCACGTGCAAGGCGATCGCGGCAAATCCGCGCGGACGGATCAGCAATGGGTAAGCAAAATGGACGTTGACCTCCGCCATCACCAATGCGGCAAGCATTTTCACCAGCTGGGTGGCGACTTCTCGCAACTCCACCACCACCACCTCGCTAACGCCAAAGGGAACATTTCTTTCCCGGAACAATCTCTCCACGCGCGCCGGATCGCTCGCGATTATCCGCGCAATGGCCGAGTCGGTGGATTCCGATACGCTCAAGGCCACGACATGTGTGTTTTGGGTGTTGAGCAGCTTAACAATTTCCAACATCGCTCCGACCTTGTTGGGCAGGAAGACGGAGAACTGCTTTACCAGCGGTCCTTCCATCTTCGAGGTTGTTTCCGGCAAATTAACAGTCATTTGAAGAGCGCCGCCGCGACGGGAAGTTCTCTACGGGCGCGCCAGACAAACTATCTCATTCCCGGTATTTCGTTGGCAAACCTAATATATTCGTCGTTCGCAGGGCGCATTCATCGAACATCAGGCTGTTCATTTTTCGGCTGCGATTTACATTCGCTCTCCAAAGATGGAGGAGGAAAATGAGCTGATAGCGCTACGGCGCAAAAAACTCGATGCGCTTCGCGCGAAAGGCATCGACCCGTTCGGCTCCGCTTTTGAGGTAAGCGGATCCATTGCCGAGGTGCGCGAGCAGTTTAAAGAAGGCGAGCCGCTTCGCGCAGCGGGCCGCATCACGGCGCATCGCGACATGGGCAAGAGTCATTTTCTGGACCTGCGCGACGCCACGGGCCGCATTCAAATTTATATTCACGCAAAGGAAGTTGGCCCGGAGCTGATCGATCTTTTTAGCTTGCTGGATCTTGGCGATTTCATCGGGGTAGAGGGGACATGTTTCGTCACCAAAAGCGGGGAACCAACACTAAAAGTGCGCGCCTTCCGGCTGCTTGCGAAGGCCCTGCGGCCGCTTCCCGAGAAATGGCATGGACTACAGGATATCGAAGCGCGTTACCGCCACCGTTATCTCGATCTTCTCACCAACGAGCGTTCACGCATCGTGTTCGAAAAGCGCATTGCGATCGTCCGTGAGGCGAGGCGTTTCTTTGAAGAGCGCGGCTTTCTGGAAGTCGAGACGCCAATCTTACAAACGATCGCTGGAGGCGCGGCGGCCGAGCCGTTCAGCACGCACCACAAGGCGCTCGGTCTCGATCTTTACCTGCGCATTGCGCCGGAGCTTTATTTGAAACGGTTGCTGGTGGGCGGGTTCAACAAAGTCTTTGAAATCAATCGCAACTTTCGCAACGAAGGCATTTCCAGAAAACATAATCCGGAGTTCACCATGCTCGAAGCCTACTGGGCCTACGCGGATTTCGAGAAGGTGGCGAATCTCGTCGAGGAACTGATTTATTATCTTGCCGAGAGGATTTGCGGCTCACAAACGATCGAGCATCAAGATGCCGATGGGAAAATTATTCGCACCATTAATTTGAAACGGCCATGGCGCCGCGCGCGTTACCACGATCTGGTGCGTGAAGTTGCCGGCAAAAATTGGTTCGAGCTCTCGAGCGAGCAGCGGCGTGACCGCGCGACGAATGAATTCAAATTGGAAATCTTGCCGCAGCTGGCCGATTTCGAGGTGACGCAGCATGTGTTCGAAAAGCTCATCGAGGAGAAAATGATCGATCCTCTGTTTGTAACGCATTGCCCGAAAGAGCTCGTGCCGCTGGCGAAACAGAATGCAACGGACAATTCGCTCGTCGATGTTTTTGAACTGATCATTAACGGTGCGGAAATCGCGCCGGGTTACAGCGAGTTAAACGACCCAGTTGCCCAACGTCAGCGTCTCCTCGAACAGGCAGGCGAAGAGAAGCAAAGGATCGACGAAGAGTTTTTACTTGCGCTCGAGCACGGCATGCCGCCTGCCGGCGGCTTCGGGCTCGGAATGGATCGGCTCACCATGCTGCTTACCGGCGCGGAATCCATCCGCGACGTGATCCTCTTCCCTTTGCTGAGGCCGAAAAAACTGTAGCCAATCAGATTTTGTAGGGCGTTTGACTCATTCGCTCCCGCTCACTCGGCCTGCGGCCTGCCCGTCTGTGTCGCTGGCGTCCCCGCCGCTCCGCTCTGTGAAACGCCGGGCCGATATTGCTTGGTCTCGGCGTCTGGCACCAGACGCCCTACAATCCGCCTTCGGCGTGCTTAGCCGCGCTCCAGATCGAATGTGACTTTGGCGTTGATGCGATAGTTGCTGATTTTTCCGTTGTCCACTTCGACCGTGAATTCCTTGATGTAGAGCGAACGAATATTCCGGAGCGTCTTGGACGCTTCATCCACCGCGCCCTGCGCGGCGTCTTCCCAACTCTTCGACGATTGGGACATCAATTCGATAACTTTAACAACTTTTGCCATGGCGATTATTCTCCTTCTTCTACTTATCGCGGGTCGTTGGTAGATCGCGCGCCTGCTGACGAGACAATGCATACTTACGGGCGCCTCTCCCTTCGCAAGAGCGAGGGCGAGGGTGAAGGTTAGTGTTGCGGAGAATTCCTGCGTGAGGTTTCAACCCCTCACCTCGATCCTCTCCCCTTTAGCAAGGGGCGAGGCGACAGTAGGGTAAAGCGAGAACTAAGATCGAAAGGAACACACAACGGAACAAATACGAATGAACAGAAATGGGATTGCGTTGTTGCCAAGGACTTTCCTCATAAATTCGTGTTTATTCGCTTGCCACGCCGGAGCCTGCGAAGGCGGGTGTCTATTCGTGGTGAGATTTGATAGACAATGAAAACTTTTGAGATCGCGGGATTGCCTTCCGATGAAGTGAAGAACTTCGTCGCAGGAACGCATTCTGATCCGTTCCGCGTATTGGGTCCGCACGGCGTCGGTGATGATTTGGAGATCCGGGTATTCCGCCCGGACGCGCGCGCGGTCGAGATTGTGCTGGATGGTCATGCAGAGAAACCGATCGCGGCGGAGCGAATTCACCAGGACGGTTTCTTTTGTGCGACCCGGTCCGGGGCGTCGCGGGATCTTCCATACCGTCTCCGTGTGACTCCCTGGGACGGCTCGCAGCAACTCACGCGCGATCCCTATCAGTACGGGCCGATCATGGGCGAAATCGATCTGCATCTCTTCACTGAAGGACAGCACTGGAAAATTTACGAAAAGTTCGGCGCACATCTGCGAACCATTGGCGATGCGGCCGGGGTCTATTTCGCGGTCTGGGCGCCGAACGCGCAGCGCGTCAGCGTAGTTGGCGATTTCAACAGTTGGGATGGCCGGGTCAATCCGATGCGCAAACTCATCGGCAGCGGCGTGTGGGAATTATTTTTGCCCGGCATCAAGCAAGCTGCGCACTACAAATTCGAAATCCGCACTCAGACTGGCGCGGTGCTGCTCAAGAGCGACCCGCTTGCATTTTTCAGTCAGCACGGCAAATCGACGGCGTCCATGGTGTACGATTTGGAACGTTACACCTGGGACGATAGCGCATGGATGGAAGCGCGCCGGAAGAAAAACTGGCCGCAAAGTCCCATCAGCATTTACGAAGTGCACCTGGGCTCATGGCGCCGCAAAGCTGAAGAAGGAAATCGCCAACTGAGTTATCTCGAACTTGCCGAGACGCTGCTGCCGTACGTGCTGGAGATGGGTTACACCCACATCGAGCTATTGCCCGTTGCCGAGCATCCCTTCGAAGGCTCGTGGGGTTACCAGGTCACAAATTATTACGCGCCCACCAGCCGGTTCGGCGCGCCCGACGAATTTCGCCATTTCATCGACAAATGTCATCAGGTCGGGGTTGGCGTGATTATGGATTGGGTGCCCGCCCATTTTCCGAAGGACGCACACGCGCTCGCCGAGTTTGATGGCACCGATCTTTACGAGCACTTGGACCCGCGCCAGGGCGAGCACCAGGATTGGGGTACGCTTATTTTCAACTATGGCCGTAACGAAGTGCGCAATTTCCTTATCGGCAACGCCCTCTTCTGGCTGGACAAATATCACATCGACGGTTTGCGCGTGGACGCCGTGGCTTCGATGCTTTACCTCGACTATTCGAGAAAGCCCGGTCAATGGATCCCGAACGTTCACGGCGGCCGCGAGAACCTCGACGCCATCTATTTTTTGAAACGCTTCAACGAAGTTTGTTACGAGCGCTTCCCCGGAATCATCACTATCGCCGAGGAATCAACCGACTGGCCCGGCGTATCGCGTCCCACTTATCTGGGTGGGCTCGGGTTCGGGTTCAAATGGAACATGGGCTGGATGCACGATTTTCTGCAATACATGAGCATCGACCCGATCTACCGGAAGTATCATCACGGCAACATCACCTTCTCGCTGCTCTACGCGTTTCAGGAGAATTTTATTCTGGTGCTCAGCCACGACGAGGTGGTGTACGGCAAGCGCTCGTTGTTATCCAAGATGCCGGGCGACGAATGGCAGAAGTTCGCCAATCTCCGGATGTTTCTGGCGTGGATGTACGGGCACCCCGGCAAAAAGCTGCTCTTCATGGGGGGTGAATTCGGCCAGCGGAATGAATGGAACCACGACACCAATCTCGATTGGCAACTATTGGAATTGCCGCGGCACGATGGCGTGCGCCGGCTGGTGCAACATTTGAATTACGTTTACAAGAACGAGCCAGCGCTTTGGCAGCTCGATGATACCTACGAAGGATTTGATTGGATTGATTTTCACGACGCCGATAACAGCGTTGTGTCGTTCCTGAGAAAATCGCGCGACGGCGGCATCGTCGCGTTTGTGGTGAACGCAACGCCCATGGTGCGTTACAACTATCGTTTGGGCGTTCCCGAGCCCGGGTTTTATCGCGAGTTGATCAACACCGACGCAGAAACGTACGGCGGCAGCAACGTAGGGAATCTCGGCGGTGTCCAAAGCGAACCCCGAGAATGGATGGGCCGGCAACATTCGGTCCTCATTCATTTGCCGCCGCTAGCGACGGTCGCGCTTAAACTGGAGAAGTGAGTGGTTAGCCTTTGCTAACCTTGACCACGCTGTGTCAAAGGTGAGGACTGACAACATTCTCCTCTCTGAACGAGTGCTACGAAATCACGCCCGAGTTCGCGAGACAAAAATCGAAACTTTGCGACAAAACTGGAAGCGCCGCCCAGCGACAGCTTTCCCATCACAGCTTTCGATTCGCCTCGCTGAACGGAATGGTGTGTTCGACATTGCCGGTTGAAATGAGATCGCTATCAGGGCCTGGGGACGTTAAAGCTTGCTTGGTCCCTGTACGGTAAGTACAACGCGGCTATTATGAAAACGCTTATCTCAGTTGTTTGCTTTACCGTCATCTCTTGGGCCACCGCGGCCGCGCAAGATGGTGTGAAGGTCGCCCCGGAAAATTACAAGGTTCTGCTAGAAAACGCCCATGTACGCGTGGTGGATTTCACTCTCAAACCAGGGCAGAAAAGCCCGATGGTGTCGCGTCCAAATCGCGTTATCTATGCGATCACGCCTGCCATTGGCAAGCTTACTGGATCGGACGGAAAAACAATCGCTATGAACAGGAAGGCCGGCGAAGCGTGGTGGCGCGATGCCGAGTCACTTGCCGTTGAGAATACTGGGAAGGCGGAGATCCACACCGTGGTCGTCGAACTAAAGCAATAAGCCGCGTTCGACATTGCCGCGCGAATCCAAAACACGAATCTCACCTGAGTGAAAGTTTGCGCGGTTTTGCGTAATTGATTGCCGGATCTTTCTGCGCGAACACCAGGCAACCGCACGCACGAGCAGAAAGCCGTCTAAAACTGCGAATAGAGTGTTCGACGGCTCATGTTTGAGCCTCACGCCGTCACGAGCGTAGAATAAAGCTCGACAAATTCCCGCGATGATGGTAAAAGCCTCCTCGATTACGTCATCGGACGTTTCAACTTATCTTCGGCACGGCTGAATAAGCCGCAGGGTATTCTCTGAGACACCGTTTAACGCGATCCCCCAGATTCAACTGGAGCCCCGAGTCAGCCGAAGTGAGGCCGCTATTCAAAAGCGCCTCGTGAGGATGGTTCATGGTTCCACGCGAAGCTGGAATGCAGTTAATGCAGTTTGAAAATCCTACCTCAACAAAAAAATGAAATCAAAAAATATGACAACTCTGCACTTAAAAAAATCGATTAATCGCTCGCCTTTGCGACGCGGTCTCCTTCTCATCCCGCTCGCGCTCACCTGCTTCGCCCTTGCGCCGGCAGCGAAAGCGGCTCTCCCGCCCCCGACACCAGACGGAGGCTATCCCAACGGCAACACGGCTGAGGGTAGCGGGGCGCTCTTCAGCCTCACCACCGGCACCAACAACACGGCCGATGGTGACACTGCGCTCAATCACAACACCATCGGCTTCAACAACACGGCCATTGGTAACACTGCGCTTTTTACCAATTCGAGCGGACAGAGGAACACAGCCACAGGACATAATTCGCTCTTGACCAACACAACCGGCAGTTACAACACAGCCGACGGTGCCGGGACGCTCAAATTCAACACAAACGGCACCTACAACACGGCCAACGGTTATGGAGCGCTCAATAGCAACACAACCGGCCTCGGAAACACGGCCGACGGTGCAGGGGCACTCTTTCACAATACAACCGGCAAACTAAACATCGTATTGGGCGCTGCCGCCGGTCAGAACCTCACAACCGGCAGTAACAATATCGACATCAGCAATCCAGGTGTTGCTGCCGAGTCGAACATCATCCGTATCGGCAACGAGGTCGCGTTCACGGACCTAGTGGGCATAGTACACCCCGCCCACACGAAAACTTTTATCGCGGGCATCCATGGGGCCACGGCCTCTGGCGCCGTGACGGTGTACGTGAATTCATCCGGGCAGCTTGGCACGCTTCCCTCCTCGGCGCGTTTCAAACAGGACATCCAGAGCATGGACAAAGCGAGCGAAGTGATCCTGGCGCTCAAACCGGTGACCTTCCATTACAAAACCGACATTGATCCGAAGGGAATCCCGCAGTTTGGCCTCGTGGCTGAGGAAGTGGAAAAAGTGAATCCTGATTTGGTGACTCGAGACGACCAGGGAAAAGTCTACACCGTGCGCTATGAGGCGGTGAACGCGATGTTGCTCAACGAATTCCTTAAGGAACACCGGAAGGTGGAGGAACAGGAAGCGACCATCACGCAATTAAAGTCGACGCTGGCGCAGCAGGGGAAGGACTTCCAAGCGACAGTTGCGCAGCTCACTTCGCGTCTCGACGAGCAGGCAGCGCAGATCCAAAAAGTGACGGCCCAGCTTGAAGCGAGCAAACCTGCGCCGCAAGTGGTCAGCAACAATCAGTAAAACTGCGGAGAATCTCAGCAAAGCCGGTTGGAGTTGGGGCTGCGTTTGAGGTGTGGATTCTGACGGGCGAACATAAAGCTCGACAGATTCCCGCGATGATGGTAAAAACCTCCTCGATTACGTCATCCGACGTTTCAACGCATCTTCGGCCGGGCTGAAAAGCCGGTGGGGCTGGATCTTCGGTGAGACACCGTTTAGCGCGATCTCCAGGTCCAACTGGAGCCCCGAGTCAGCCGAAGTGAGGCCGCTGCTCAGATGCGCCTCGTGAGGATGGTTCCTGGTTCCGCGCGGAGTTGGATTGCAGTTAATACAGTTCAATAATCCAATCTCAACCAAAATGAAATCAAGAAATATGACAACTCTGCACTTAAGAAAATCAAGCGGCCGCTCGCCTTTGCGGCGCGGTCTCCTTCTCATCCCGCTCGCGCTCGCCTGCTTTGCGCTTGCGCCGGCGAGTCGAGCGGTTCTCCCGGCACCGGACGGAGGCTATTCAGCCGGCAACACGGCTGAGGGAACTAACGCGCTCTTCAGCCTCACCACCGGCACCAACAACACGGCCAATGGTGACACTGCGCTCTATCACAGCACCAGCGCCAACTACAGCACGGCCACCGGCTTTCAGGCACTCTACGCCAACACAACCGGCAGCCAGAATACGGCTAACGGTTATCAAGCACTCGCTAGAAACACAACCGCCTACCACAACACGGCCATAGGGGGCCAAGCGATGTTCAGCAATACGCTTGGTATCGAGAATGCGGCGATCGGGTTTAAGTCACTTTATAGCAATACAGGCTCCTACAATACAAGTATTGGTTCCCACTCTCTTTACTATAATACTTCTGGAACTAACAACACCGCAGACGGCTATCAGGCTCTCGCCTCAAATACCCTTGGCAGCAACAGTACTGCTGTGGGATACCAAGCCCTTGGAAATAATACCGGCAGCGAGAACACGGCTATGGGTGCGAGTGCGCTCGTTTCCAATACGGTCGGCACCGACAATACTGCTGTGGGTGGCACCGCGCTTTGGGCCAATACGGGCGGAGTTAATAACGCGGCCTTCGGTCTTAACGCGCTTGTGCACAACACAACCGGCAGCAATAACACCTCAATAGGTAAAGACTCCGGCAACAATCTTACTACGGGAAGTTACAACATTACCATAGGCGCTACTGGTGGAGTGGCGGGAGAATCTTACACTACTCGCATTGGGGGCAATGCGACCCGAGTGTTTATTGCGGGAATAGCTGGTAAACCCATAACGGGGCAGGCGGTCACGATAAACTCTTCCGGCCAACTTGGGGTAAACACATCCTCGCAGCGCTTTAAGGACGAGATCAAGCCGATGGGCGATGTTAGTGATGCACTTCTAGAACTCAAACCTGTCACTTTTCATTACAAGAAAGAGATTGACCCTGACAGCACTCCGCAATTTGGCTTGGTAGCTGAAGAAGTGGAAAAGGTGAATCCCGCCCTGGTGGCCCGCGACGCCCAAGGCAAACCGTTTACCGTGCGCTACGACGCGGTGAACGCGATGTTGCTCAACGAGTTCCTTAAGGAACACCGGAAGGTCGAGCAACAGGAAGCGACTATCAGCCAAGTAAAGTCGACTGCTGCGAAACAGGAAGCGACCATTGCCAGGCAGCAGAAGCAGATTGAAGCTCTCACTACGGGTTTACAGAAGGTAAGCGCGCACGTCGAGATGAGTCGCCCTGCGCCGCAAATGGTCGACAATCATCAGTAAGACCCAGGTGCGGCAAGTGACAGGACCTTTACCACGCCACGCCTTAGCGGCTAATGATGATCAGGAGAGCGCCCCTTGTGAGGAGGAAGGGTAGGCCTGTTGTGGGCGCCGCCATCAAAACAAGGTCATTCATCACCGCGTCAATCTAATGCACCGCCACCCACGTGTCTCGATCTGCAGTCTCTTGGCCCTACAGTTATTCCTGGCAGGCTTCGCACTCCTGGCGCTGGCGCAGCAGACGCAGGAGAGGGAAGAGCGCGACCTGCAGCGCCAGCGACAGGACTGGTTCTATCGCCAGCGCGCCTATCCGCATACCTACGTTCCGGCCGGAGCGCACCAGCGGGCATTGGAGCAGCTTGAGCAAAAGGTGACAGCAGAAGAAGCCGCTCGTGCAGCCTTCGCGCAGTCTGTGCCAGCATCGAACCCTTCTTGGACCTTCGTTGGCCCGCGGCCCATTGACACGCCGTATACCGCGCCCGTCGTCTCCGGCCGAGTCACTGCGCTCACTATCGATCCGGGCAACGTCAATACCGTGTATCTGGGAAGCGCGCAAGGCGGCGTATGGAAGACGACAAATGGCGGCACCACTTGGACTCCCTTAACCGACAGGCAGGCCTCGACCGCCATCGGCTCCATCGCGCTCGACCCTTCGAATTCCAGCACCATCTATGTGGGGACCGGCGAGGAGAATTTCGTCGGCGATAGCTATTACGGCGCCGGAATACTTAAATCGACTAACGGCGGCACCACCTGGACGCAATTCTGCGGGCCCTTTTGCGGTCCTGTGGGAAAAGATGGTTACTACGGCGGCGGCGCCCGCATCGGAGGACTGGCTGTCCATCCCACTAATGGCCAGGTTCTGCTGGCAGCCGTCGCGCTGCTGTTTCAAGACGGCGTCTATCGCTCCGCCAACGGCGGCAATTCTTGGACACACGTCCTCTCTGGCAATCCTGCCGACTCGGTGCTCTTTGATCCCACCAACGGCAATGTTGCTTACGCATCTTTGGGTAACTCTTTTAATGGAGGCACTAAGGGCGTCTTCAAATCCACGAACGGTGGCCAGACTTGGACGGCTGCAAATGGGACCGGCGTGAATGTATTGAATCTGACCAATGCCGGCCGCATCGTGCTCGCCATGGCGCCGTCCACCAGCACGACGCTTTATGCCGGAATTGCCAATGTCAACACAGGTGGCTTGGTCGGCTTATTCAAGACAACTGATGGCGGTGCTAACTGGACGCGGCTTACGTCCACGCCGGATTACTGCACGCCGATATGCTCGTATGCTAACGTTATCGCTGTCCAGCCGACGAATCCCAACGTCGTGTTTGCTGGCGGCGCCTACACAACCACGCTGGTGCGCTCGCTCAATGGCGGTACTACCTGGGCGACGCTGCAATCAGCCCAAAACTTCGGCTTTCTGCACGCGGACATGCACGCGCTCGCGTTTTTCCCGAATGGCAACACGCTGTACCTTGGCAATGACGGCGGCGCCTACGTCACAACGCAAATCACCGCCAGCAATCCCTCCTTCACCGCGCTCAATTCCACCTTGGGGCTAAGTCAGTTTTATCCCGGCCTCTCTATTCATCCGACCAACGCGGGCATTGCCATTGGCGGCACTCAAGACAACGGCACAGTGATCTATTCCGGCGCTCTGACTTGGAACGATGTTGTGTGCGGCGATGGTGGCTACACGGCTATCGACTTCATTACGCCCGCCACAATGTACGCCGCCTGTCAGCAGTTCAATATTTTCAAGTCCACATCGAACGGAGCGTTTGGAAGCTGGAACGTTGCGTTAAATGGAATCAATACCGGCGACCGTGTGGACTACATTCCTCCGCTGGTGATGGATCCGTCGAATTCACAGACGCTCTATTTTGGAACCAACCGCGTGTACCAAACTACGAATGGCGCCTCGAGTTGGACCGCCATTTCTCCCGACCTCACCGGGGGCAACAATTTCTTTGGTGTGCTTAGCACCATCGCCGTGGCCCCTAACAATTCGAATACGGTTTACGTCGGCACCATGGACAACCGCGTCCAAGTCACCACTAACGCCGGTTCAGGCACCTTGGCTACCTGGACGAACGTCAGCGCAGGGTTGCCCCCTCGTGTCGTTACGCATGTCGCGGTGGGTCCTACAACTTCCACCACCGCCTACGCTACATTCAGCGGCTTTACTGGCTTTGGCGATAACCTCGGGCATGTTTTCAAAACCACGAACGGCGGCTCCGCTTGGAGCGATATCAGTGGTGATCTGCCAAACACTCCAGTCAACTTCCTCGTGATCGATCCAGATGCGCCCAGCACGCTGTTTGTAGCCACGGATGTCGGCGTGTTTTACAGCACCACCGGCGGCACTATTTGGACATCGCTGGTCAATGGGTTGCCGCATATCGCAGTTTTGGGATTGACGTTGCATAACCCCTCGTGGACGCTGCGCGCTTCCACGCATGGCCGCGGCGCTTGGGACATCAATATTGCCAATTTCACCCCTGGGCCTCCGGCCGTCACAACTAATCCGGCCACCAACGTCGCAAGTTTTTCTGCTACACTCAATGGGTCACTCAGTCCACGTGGGTCAACCACGACAGTCTTTTTCCAGTATGGCCCAACAACCAGCTACGGGTCCACCACCCCAGTGCAGACTCAGACTGGGAACACCTTCCGAACTGTCAGTGCCAACATCAGCAGCTTAAGTGCGAACACCATTTATCATTTCCGAATTGTAGCCACCAATAGCGCCGGCACCAGGTTCGGCAGCGACAGGACCTTTACCACACTGAGCGCTACCGGGCCGCCGGTCGTCACAACTAATCCGGCAACGTTGATCGCGAGTTTTTCAGCCACGCTCAATGGCTCACTCGATCCGCATGGGTTGACCACGAATGTCTATTTCCAGTATGGCACCACGGCCAGCGACGGTCTTACCACCGCTCCCCAGAGTCAGAGTGGAAATACGTACAGGAATGTCAGTGCGAACATCGGCAGCTTAAGTGCGAGCACCGTTTATCATTACCGAATCGTGGCCACCAATAGCGCCGGCACCAGGTTCGGCAGTGACAGGACCTTCACCACGCTTAGCGCGACCGGGCCGCCGGTCGTCACAACTAATCCGGCAACGTTCATCGCTAGTTATTCGGCTACACTCAATGGCTCGCTCGATCCGCATGGGTTGACCACTACGGTTTATTTCCAATACGGTACGACGACCAGCTACGGGCTCACCACCGCTATGCAGACTCAGACTGGGAACACCTTCCGGAATGTCAGCGCCAACATCAGCGGCTTAACTGCGAGCACAACTTATCATTTCCGAATCGTAACCACCAACAGTGCCGGCACGAGTTACGGCAGCGACAGTACCTTTACTACGCTTACCGCGACGGGGCCACCCGCCGTAACGACTAGCCCGGCGACCAATGTGGCAAGTTCTTCAGCCACACTCAATGGCTCACTCGATCCGCATGGCTTGACCACGAATGTCTATTTCCAGTATGGCACCACGACCAGTTACGGGCACACCACCGCTATGCAGAGTCAGACCGGGAACACGTACCGGAACATCACTGCCAACATCAGCGGCCTAAGTGCGAGCAATGCTTATCATTTCCGAATCGTGGCGACTAATAGCGCCGGCACCAGGTTCGGCGGCGACAGGACCTTTACCACACTGTAGTGCCTAGTGATGATCGTCGGTCGTAGAGTCGTATCTAAACATTCAACAATTCAGTTCCTTAAAGGGTTTCCGAGCCGAACTTGCCGTCGCTCACACGGGTGCGAATTTTTAACTTCGGCCGGACTGCTGCGATTGTGCGGATGATTTTTCCGCGCTCGTTCATCGTGATGCTGTAGCCGCACGGCGTAATGTCCTTACTTTTAGCAAATCTTGCGCGCTCGGGTGAATTTCCCAGGCGAGGCGTACGCCCACAGCTCAATTCTTCGGTTTGATTGGTCTCTACCGGCGTGACCAACATCCAAAATGCTTTTCTGAAAAGGATGAGAACGGGAGCCAGTTGTCTCTCTTGGCAACTTTCCGCTAATACATTTCGCTTGCCAATATAAGTATGCGGCCTTCAGTGATTGAAGCACCCCCTCGGAAGACGAGTGGCGACAGAGTTAACGCTAGGAGGTAACAACCATGCCGCGAGATACAATGACCCCTCTTCCACAGCCAATTTTCAATGAGGGAAGTATTACTCCCGACCCAACCCGGTTTAAGACTGCGCATCCGTCAGACTCACAGCTGTACAAGCAGATTCAAAACCTGCTGACCAAGGATGTGGTCAACTTCAGCCCTTCCAGACTTCCGCCTGATGGAATGCTTGCCTTGCAGGATGCCTGGGGACCGCATGGATCAGAGATCATCAAGAAGATTCAATCGGCGGGAAAGATTGTTTTTCATGCAGCTGGCGATACCGGTGCGTCGAATGAAGGGAAGTATGCAAATGAAGTGCGCGTTGCCGATCAATTAACCAGTGACTGCCGCACGGCAGACGACGCCAACCGTCCCGCGTTTCTGTTTCAACTTGGCGACGTGGTTTACGACTTCGGCGAATCGCGATACTACTACGATCAGTTTTACGATCCTTTCCGAAATTATCCCGCGCCGATTTTTGCGATACCAGGGAACCACGATTCGTTCATTGTGCCGAACACGCCTGCGAACGGCACGCCTTTGGAGGTTTTCGAGCGTAACTTTTGCGCAACCCAGCCCGTGATTACGCCAGAGGCAGCATCGTTGCATCGCACAGCAATGACGCAACCCGGCGTTTATTTCACACTGGATGCTCCCTTTGTGCGGATTATCGGTCTCTTTAGCAACTCGCTGGAAGATCCCGGTGTCATCTCGAGCGAAAATGGGAAATGGCCTACCGTTCCCGATGTTCAACTGACATTTCTTGCGGCGCAGCTAAGCCTCATCAAAAAACAAAAGTATGCCGGAGCGGTGATTCTGGCCATGCACCATCCGCCTTTCAGCTATGCGCCACAGAAAGGGTCCGGCGGCGCAGGAGGCAATCATGGTGGCAGTCCGGCTATGCTGCGCGAGATCGACCATATATGCCTAAGCGCGGGGGTGTATCCACATGCGGTTTTATCCGGGCACGCACACAACTACCAGCGGTTTGCGCGAAGCATTCGTTTTGGGAGCCGGCAGTATGTAGCGCCGTTTATCGTATGTGGCGATGGCGGCCACAACGTAAATCGACTGGTGAAAGGCAAGGCTGGTCAGCTCCCAAGCGAGCCGCAGTTTGGAGCGGACGTTCATTACCTGGAAAACAAGCCGGTCGCCAAATCAACCGGGCTTATCCTCAAGCACTACGACGACATGAATTACGGATATCTACGGATTACGGTAGACAAGAAAAGATTGCAGATCGGATTTCATCTGGTGGATCCCGGTCGATTGCCACAATCCCGCATCGACATGGTGACGGTGGACTTGGCAAGCCATACGGTCACGGGCAATTAGTTGTATCCACAGGGTCGTATTCTTAAAGTGTTTCTGAGCGGAATTCGCCATCGCTCACGTGGGTGCGAATTTTCATTTTCGGCCGGACGGCTGCGATTGTGCGGATGATTTTTCCGCGCTCAGTCATCGTGATGCTGTACCCGCGTTGCAGTGTTGCCTCATGGCTGAGCACGCGCAGGATTCCTTCCATGTGATGGAAACGGTGTCTTGCGTTTTCCAGTAATCGGTTGGGGCAGGCGACCAATCGCCGATGCAAATCGGCAAAACGGTTGCGGCGCAGCATGAGTTCGCGCGCGGGACTGCGTGCCTGCAACGCACGCGTGATGTGGAGAAGACCGCGCCTGTAACTGTCGAGCTTGTGGGAGAGGCAGCGCTGCAAAGTCTCGCGCGCGTGATCGAGGCGTTGTTGCGCGTCGCGCACCCGGTTGAGCAACTGGCGCGCGAGCGCGCGGGTGCAACCGTCGATACCTCGGCGGAGGTCGTTAATATCGGGCACAATCAATTCCGCGGCCGCGCTCGGTGTGGGCGCGCGGAAATCCGCGACGAAATCAGAGATGGTAAAATCGATTTCGTGACCGACTGCCGAGACAATTGGCACAGCAGAATGGAATATCGCTCGTGCGACAATCTCTTCGTTGAACTCCCATAAGTCTTCGATGCTTCCACCGCCGCGGGTGACCACGATTAGATCAGGAGGTTGCCAATTCACATTCGGTAACGCGAGTTCTCGAATGGCGACCGCGATTTCCTGCGCCGCGCCGGTTCCCTGCACGCGCACTGGGTTGATCAGAATCTGCAACCACGGCGCACGACGGCGCAGTACGTTTAGCATGTCGCGAATCGCTGCGCCGCTTGGCGACGTCACGATTCCGATCCGCCGCGGAAATTTCGGTAACGGCCGTTTGCGTTCCGGTGCAAACAATCCTTCCGCTTCGAGCTTGCGCTTAAGGGCTTCGAATTTTGCCTGTAGCAGGCCGACTCCGCGCGGCTGAAGGATCTGGACGTTGAGCTGGTATTGTCCGCGCGCTTCGAAAACGGTGACGATGCCGTAAACCTGCGCTTGGGTTCCATCGACGAGCGGTTGCCGCGGTGGCAACATGGTGTCGCGCCAGATCACGCATGAGATTTGGGCGCGCTGGTCTTTGAGCGTGAAATACTGATGTCCGCTCGGATTCGGTCTGTAATTTGAGATTTCGCCCTGCACCCAGACGGAGCGGAATTTCGCCTCGAGCGTGCCGCGAATGCTTCGCGTCAGCTCCGAGACGGTGAAGACCTTGGATGTTTGCGGGAACAACTCTGTCATGTCGAGCGGAGTCGAGACATCTCGTACTATTTCAGAAACATTAGAGATTCCTCGACTTCGCTCGGAATGACAAGTGGAGCGTGCCGGGCAGGTTGTAATTGAATTGTTGCTCAGCGGCCTCCGTGGTCCTTCTTGACAGTCTGGCAGATGCGGGCATGCTCGCGCGCTTATGAAAATTCGCGTGGTGTTCCGCTCCGTTCTTTGTTGCATGCTTATCGCTCTGCTTGCTCCCGCAGCAGGAGTTCGAGCCGGCCAAGGGCATTCTGCGGTCAAGATTGGAGTGCTCGTGTCGCTAACAGGATCATGGTCGTCTCTTGGGCAAAATACGGTTGCTGCACTCCAAATCGCAGCCGACCAGATTGAAACAGCCTCGCGCGGCCGAGACCGATTCAGCTTACTTGTTCGCGACACACAGCTCGATCCGTCGAAGGCCCTCGATGCAATCAGCGACCTCGACCGTCGTGGCGTCAAAATTGTCATCGGACCGCAATCGAGCGCGGAAGTCGCCATGATCAAGCCGTATGCGGACGCGCACAAAATCCTCGTAATTAGCCAGGGCAGCACCGCGTCCTCTCTCGCAATCGCAGGCGATAACATCTTTCGGTTTTGCCCTAGCGATATGCGCGAAGCCGAGGCGATCGTCGCGTTAATGAGGCATGATGGAATTCGCGCGATTGTTCCGCTTTGGCGAAACGACGCTGGCAACAACGGCTTGCACGATTCGGTTCAGGTACGATTCCAAGCGCTCGGAGGCGCCGTGGCTCAAGGTTTTCGCTACGAGCCAGCGACATCCGATTTCTCCGCTGCGACCGCCTCGGTCGCGTCACAAATTGAAAATCTGATCAGCGGCGGGAGAGATCCTTCAACGATTGCGGTGTATCTGGCGGCGTTCGACGAGGTCGTAGGCGTATTTCACAGCGCACAAGGAAACACAACACTCTCAGATACCGCATGGTACGGCAGCGATGGAGTGGCTCTTTCTGCTGTTTTGCCTGCTGATTCAACTGCGGCCGCGTTTGCAGTCAGCGTCGGCTATCCCAATCCGATCTTCGGGTTGCCTGAAGCGTTACGAAGTGAGTGGCAGCCAATTGCCGATGCGATTCAAGCGCGCACGGGCATCGAGCCGGATGCGTTTGCGTTGTCGGCTTACGACGCGCTTTTTGTAGTGCAGCGTGCGTTACGCGACCTCAAATTCCTGAAGAAAAGTTTCGCGAACCTCAAAGCGACGTTTGTTGGTGAAGCCAGCAGGTATCAGGGCGTGACTGGCTCGACCGCGCTCGACCCCGCCGGAGACCGACTGAACGGCGATTTCGATTTTTGGGCCGTTCGACCGCAGAATGGCAGCCATGGCTGGGTGCGTATTGGAACTTACAATAACGGCGCGCTGACGCTGTTTTGAGGAGCATTTATTTCACGCGCCAACTCCCGCCCGTTGTAGCGGTGCTCGCCGCGGCGAGCACCGGAAAGAACATGCGTTCGCCGCGGCGAACGCCTCTACAACTCGAGCCAGAGGTATGAGTCATGACTTGATGCAAAGCAAGCGTGGGCTTCACCTTGATCGGGTCGTTTTGCTCGGCCGCACATTCGAAGAGTATCGCCGCTACTTCCTGCTTGAGCCGGATGATCTGGTGGCAAAACGAGTCCTGGATGTGGCGGGCGGAGTCAGTTCTTTTTGCGCCGAGGCCAATAAGCTCGGCATAAATGTAACTTCGTTCGATCCAATCTATTCGTTGCCGCCGGATAAAATCATGGAGCGTTCTGAGCCGGACCTCGAGTCGGTTTACCAAGCTATTGGAAATGTGCCGACCTATCGCTGGGGCTATTACAAGAATCCGGAATACATGCGCGAATTGCGCCAACGCGCGTCCATTATCTTTCTCTCGGATTACAAGGCTCACCCGGAGCGTTACGTAGCGGGAGAGCTGCCGAGACTACCGTTCGCAGATGGTGAGTTTGATCTGACTCTGGTGTCCTATTTTCTTTTCGCGTACCAGGATCGGCTAGGCTACGAGTTTCACCGTGAATCGATCCTTGAAATCATGCGCGTGACGAGAGACGAAGCACGGATTTATCCGACGGTGACGTTCGAAGCGCAACCAAGCGAATATATTGCAATGTTGCGACCCGATCCGGCGCTCCAACGCTTTGAATTCACAGAAATAAAAACCGATTTTGAGTTTCTGCTGAATTCCAACTCGTATTTGAAGGTGAAGCGAGCTTAGTTCTTGCCGGTTTGTAGGGCGTCTGTGTCAGACGCCGATTTCCGCTATCATTGGCCAAATAGCTCGCTTTGTGCTCCCGCGGGCGGTTTGAGTCCAAGCTTGCGATAGGCGTTTGCCGTGGCGACCCGGCCTTGCGGCGTGCGTTTGATGTAGCCTTCCATGATCAGATACGGCTCGTTCACTTCTTCGATCGTGCCGGCTTCTTCGCCTACTGCGACCGCGAGCGAATTCAAACCGACAGGTCCGCCATTAAATTTGTGAATTAAGGCTTCAATGATTCGCTTGTCCCATTGATCGAAGCCGTCGCGATCGATCTCCAGCATCGTGAGGGCGCGGTCGGCCAGTTCAGCGGTGATTTTGCCTTCGGCTTTCACCTGCACATAATCGCGCACCCAGCGCAGCAGATTATTCGCTGTACGTGGCGTGCCACGTGCGCGCGCCGCGATCTCAGCCGCGCCGGCGGGATTAATCTCCACGCCGAGCAAGCTCGCGCTACGCATGATGATTTTTTGCATCTGCTCGGCATTGTAGTAATCGAGGCGCGCTGTCATGCCGAAACGCGACCGCAACGGCGCGCTCACCATTCCAGCGCGCGTGGTCGCGCCGATCAATGTAAACTTTGGCAAATTAAGGCGGAGACTTCGCGCCTGCGGTCCCTGGTCGATGATGATGTCGAGCCGGTAATCTTCCATTGCCGGGTAGAGATATTCCTCGATCGCGGGTTGCAGCCGATGGATTTCGTCGATGAAAAGCACGTCACCTTTTTCGAGGCTTGTTAAAAGACCTGCCAATTCACCGGCTCTCTCAATCACCGGTCCACTGGTGTTTTTAATGTTCACATTCATCGCGTTTGCGATGATGTAAGCCAATGTTGTTTTGCCCAGACCCGACGGGCCGCTGAGGAGAATGTGTTCCAGCACGTCGCCGCGCTTTCTCGCCGCTTCCACCATCAACTCCAACCGTTCGCGCACTTTCACCTGGCCGTTGAACTCGCTGAACGCGGGCGGTCGCAGCGAGATTTCAAACGCGGCATCTGGCTCTGGCGGTTTCACAGGCGATGGAGTGGTGGAGTAATGGAGTAGTGGAGTAATGCGGCGAAAATATCAATACTCCAGCACTCCACTACTCCAGCTTTTTCGTCAGCACTAGCTCGGTGCCGCGGCGTTTGTGTATGTAATCGACTTCGTCAAAGGCATTGCGAATGAGATACAAACCGAGCCCGCCCGGTTTGATCATGTCATGAGAGCGCCCCTTCATTTCGTGAGGCAGGACTTGTTCGCCGTAATCGCGCAAACGCATGCGCACGCATTTGCGCAGTCCTTCCATGCGCAATGAGATGAGTTGATCATCGCGCAAACGGTAAGCATACCGGATCACGTTCGTGCATGCTTCGTCCACGCCGAGCACCATCAGCAGCCGCTCTTTTTCGGAGAACGGATAACCGTTGAGAAAATCGCGTACGCAGTTGCGCAGCAAAGCCAGGTTCGCGGTATGACTGCTGAATTCGACTTTCCTCCTCTTCATCGCGATTCGCAAAAAGGTGAGCAGATTCGCGCGTTCATTCAAGCAATAGCGCATGCGGGCTCTTAGTTCGACTCGAAGTATGTGATTTCCCTTGACAGTTGCCGGCGCGGTTCCCCTTAATCAGAGACGCCTTCCAATCAGATGAAACTAAAATTCGTTCTAGCGCTTTCGAGCTTTGTATTAGTCGTCTGTTTATCGGGGTGTTGTCGGCCCGAAATAATCGGCAGCGTTCCCAACACGTTAAGACCGCAGGAGACTGATAATTGGTGTTGGGCGGCAACGACCCAAATGCTTGCCGAGTATCTGGGATTGTCCATTACACAATGTGCGCTGGCCAATCATCGCTTTAACAAGACGAATTGTTGCACCGAACAAACTTCCGGCACCCCATGTCCCAAGACAAACGACTGCAATACGCCGGGCTGGGTTGATCTGGATTTTGCCGGTGCCAAGTCCTCGGAAAGTGGGAGTGCGTTATCATGGGATTCTGTTAAGTCGCAGATTTATTGTGCAAAGAAACCGATGGGCTATGCGTATGGAACGCCCGGTGTAGTGGGTCATGTTGTCGTGATAAAAGGCTACGTTAGCGTGGGCAACACCAACTACGTCGTGTTGAATGATCCGTGGAGCCCGTGCCAGGGGGCAGAGCGTTTGCTCGAGTACAGCTCCTATGCAGATCCTCCAGGCACAGCCACCCATTGGAATACCTGGTACGATATTGCGAAGAAATGAAGCCTATCGAAGGAATTAAAAATGAAACGCATTTTGATATACTTCAGCCTGACGTTGGCGATGCTTTGTAGCATGGGTTGCCAAAAGGAAGCGGGGCGGCGAACCTACTTTCCCGCTCCACAAGAAGCGGCTAACAAGGCAAAGAACGATCTGTTGACCGTGCTGCGGTCTAGAAAAGACATCGCGCTTGGCTTGGAGCAGCAAACAATTGAAAAATCTCAACCGGCCGCTCCGGTCAAACAGTATCAGATCACGTTCGAGGATTTGGCGTCGGCCGATAGTTTCACCGCTTTACGACGGAACGAGCTGGCGGTAGTCGTGCCTCTCGTCGCTGACGGCACCGTAGCGACCGTTGTCGGAATGGTCAAAGACGAAGCAGGCTGGAAAATAGCTTCCCTCGGGGACAAGAGCCTCTCGAGCGAGCTTGATGTTGTTCGAAAGGCAGTTGGTCCGCAGACGGAAATCGTCATATACGCTCTGCCTCACTCGGGCGAAAAGGTGTACGCCGCGATGCAGCCCGCTACCGGAGGAGGGGGAACTGTTTTGTACACCAACTACACGGGTTTCAATTTAAGGGAGCCGGCGCCTGCGGAGCGCCTCCTGCAGGTGCTTAAGCAGGACGCAGCGGAGTTCCAGCGAAAATACGGCGAAGACCTCAAGCGTCAGAGGGTCGTGCGCTAAACAATCGCTGCCACGTTGGGCGGCCCGGGCAAAAACGCGATTGGACACACAATAAAACCGTTGTTCAATCTTGCGGTATGTGGCGATCGTTTGCTGCACTTTTGCTTTTAGCTACTCCTGTCTTCGCGCAGGGGAACGCCACTGCTTACGAAGCGTTGCGCGTGGTGGGTACGCAATTCGGCCGCGGCGCACTGAATCATATTGTGTCGATCACCGGTGTAAAAGGCGATCCGCAGCCGGAGAAATGGAAAATTATTTTGGAAAATCCGGATGGTCGCGGTGTGCGCGAACTACAGGTTGCTGAGGGCAAGATTGATTCCAACGATGGAGCGGATTGGTCGATGGCAGGTTCTGCCGAAGGCGCAACGCTCAATGTTTCGCGGTTGAACCTGGATTCCAGCGGCGCTTTCGCGGTGGCCAGTCACATAGCGGACACGTCGCATACGCATTTTGCGACAGCAGCTTACACATTGCGCACAGATGAGCGCGGCGAACCGGTCTGGATTATTACTTTGCTAAATCGATCATCGCACCCGGTCGGTACGATATACATCGGCGCGACTCGCGGCATTGTGAAGAAAACCGAGGGAATGTTTGCCGGCGCGACCATGGAAGACGTAGCAAGCGATTCCGACCAGGAAGAGGGAAGCGGGGTCATCAGCAACGTTAAAAAAAGGATCAAGCGTGCCTTTCACCGAACGCAGGAGGAAGCGCGAGGGATGTTTGAGAAAGTGAAGCGCTCGTTTTCGGATTTCATCAACCGGGAGTAGCGATACGAGCTTAGAAGATGGAGTTTCCCGAAACCTTGCACGTGGCATCCACGCATTTCTGTAGCCGCTTCGCTGTGCGAAGCGCGGCGCTGAGGTGTTTGCAGGCACGCGTTGCGCGTCCCGCAGGGACGCGGCTACAGTCGTATGGAAAATAAGATGAACGGCGCGTCCAATTCATGGCCCTCTCTGCCTTTTGCGGAGTGGAAAGACACCGCGATTACTCTGCACATGTGGACACAGATTGTCGGCAAAATTCGCCTGACGCTCACTCCATGGACGAACCACTCCTGGCACGTCACGCTGTATGTGACAGCTCGCGGCCTGACGACTTCGCCGATCCCGCACGATTCTTCTACGTTTGAGATACGATTTGATTTTATCGATCACCAATTGCGCATCCTCAAAAGCGACGGCGCTGGGCGGACGATCGAACTGAAACCGCAATCAGTCGCGAAGTTTTACGAGACGCTGATGCAGGCATTGAAAGATCTCGAGCTGGCGGTGAGGATCAACACTATGCCGAACGAGATCGAGAATCCGATCCCATTCGATCAGGATGAAGAGCATCGCTCTTATGATAGGGAATACGCCAATCGGTTCTGGAGCGTCCTCGTGCAGAGCGATCGCGTGTTTAAGGAATTCCGCTCGCGCTTCTGTGGCAAATGCAGTCCCGTGCATTTTTTCTGGGGTAGCTTTGATCTGGCTGTGACGCGTTTCTCCGGCCGACCCGCGCCGCCGCATCCTGGCGGAGTCCCGCATCTGCCGGATGAAATTACGCGCGAGGCTTACTCGCAGGAAGTAAGCAGTCTGGGTTTTTGGCCCGGCAATGCAGCCATGCCGACACCCGTTTTTTATTCGTACGCATATCCGGAACCGCCCGGGTTCTTAGAAGCGAAGCTTCAGCCCGACGCGGCTTTTTATGAGCCCAAGCTGCGCGAGTTCATCTTGCCTTACGACGCGCTGCGCAATGCTGAACAGCCGGATCAAGTCCTGCTGGATTTTGCCCAGAGCGCTTACGATGCCGCTTCGCAGCTCGGTAAATGGGACCGCGCCGCGCTGGAGGAGAAGAAACCAGCCTTGCATTCCGCTCAGCATCATTCGTAATTTAGGCGCAATGAACCCCGGTTGTGCAGCCGAACAACATGCCTGGCGTGAACTGAAAGACGGATGGCGCCCGTTGTATGGCGATGTGGACAAAATCGGCATTGCAATCGAGTGGCACGACTTTCGCACCGACCATGCCTTTAACTGGGGACGCACTTTCCACCCGCGCAGCTTGGAATTTTGTTTGAATCTCAGCGGACACGGCGCTGTGGGCGGGGAGCGCCGATTGCGGGGCGATTACTTCCCAGGCAACGCCGGCTACTACGCCGTTGCCGATGAACCGTTGCCCGCATCACGTCGGGCGCGCGATCATCATCAATTCGTGACGCTGGAATTTTCGAGGGAACATTTGCAAAAACAGCTGGTGCAAAACGAATCGGATCTGGAGCCGGAGATTCGCCGAATCATTTTCGGCGACAAAAATAAGACAGTGGTTGCACCGACGCGGCCGATGACAATTCAGCAACGTAGCGTGATCAAGGGTTTGGCGGAACCTCCAGTAGCGAAAGCAGCGCAAGTTGTTTGGTACCAAAGCAAGGCACTGGAGCTCATGGCGCATTTTCTCTTCGCGCCGAAAGACCCGGAATTTTTCTGTATGCGTCAAAAACGCCTGGCTCGCGAGCGGGTCGAGCGGGTCAAGGAAGTGCTAGGGCGGGATCTGGCAAATCCTCCCACGCTGGAAATGATCGGTCAGGAAGTGGGCTGCAGCCCATTTTACCTGAGCAGGATTTTTTCTCGCGAAGTCGGTCTGACTATTCCGCAATATTTACGCAACCTGAGGATGGAACGCGCGGCCGAGTTGTTGCGCACCGGGCGTTACAACGTCACTGAAGCGGCCACGGAAGTCGGATACTCGAGCCTGAGTCATTTCAGCAAAGCATTTTGCGAAACCATCGGCTGCTGCCCCGTTCTGTATCCAGCCGCGAAGAACATTGTTCTTGATCGTTAGAGCGTTAAATCGTTGAAGCGTTGAAGCGGAGGAGCGCTCGTTTCATGTTTGCCGCTTTAACGCTTCAACGCTTTCACGAGCCATGAAAATCAGTCGCGCTCTGATTTCCGTTTCCGACAAAACCGGCGTGGCTGCCTTTGCGCGCGCGCTCGAGCGTCAGGGCGTTGATATCATTTCCACAGGTGGAACGGCGGTTCTGTTGAGGAAGGAACAAATTCCCGTGCGCGAGATCTCGAATTTCACGGCGTTTCCGGAAGTGCTCGATGGGCGTGTGAAGACTTTGCATCCTCGGGTGCATGGCGGTCTTCTCTACAAGCGCGGCAACGCGAAGCACGAAGCTGAAGCGCGTGAGTGCGGTTTTGACCCGATCGATCTGGTGGTGGTCAACCTTTATCCTTTCGAAGCCACCGTCGCAAAGCGGGGCGTAGCGCTAGCGGAAGCAATTGAAAATATCGATATCGGGGGACCGTCGATGATTCGCAGCGCGGCGAAAAATTACGAATCAGTGACGGTTGTCGTTGATCCCGCGGATTACGATGCGGTTCTGGAAAACATGCATGATAACGACGGGGGAACGACGCTGAAACTCCGCAAGCGCCTCGCGATAAAAGCGTTTAACCGGACCGCGGAATACGATCGTGCGATTGCCAATTTCCTGAACAAGGAGCAGGCGACAGAGGCGTCATTTTCACTTTCGCTTCCACTGGCCATGCGATTGCGTTACGGAGAAAATCCGCATCAAATCGCTTCGCTGTATGGCGATTTCGACAAATGTTTCGAAAAACTCCACGGCAAGGAACTTTCCTTTAACAACATTCTCGACGTCAGCGCCGCGACGAATCTGATTGCTGAGTTCGAAGAGCCGACTGTCGCGATTCTAAAACACACCAATCCCTGCGGAGTTGGATCCGACGCGGATCTTCGCAAGGCTTGGAACAAGGCGTTTGCAACGGACAAACAAGCGCCCTTTGGCGGCATAATCGTATGCAACCGTCGGCTTGACGAGCCACTGGCGAAAGTGATCAGCGAAATTTTCAGCGAAGTGATCATCGCACCGGATTTTGAGATCGAGGCGCGCGCCATCCTGCAGAAGAAAAAAAACCTCCGGCTGATTCGATTGTTGACGCCTGCGAAGGACGCGCGGCCCACGACTGATCTGCGCTCGGTCTGCGGGGGTGTGCTGGTTCAAGACGCAGATGTCGATGGGGAGATGAAACCGAAGGTCATGACCAAGAGGAGGCCGACGAAAACGGAACTGAACGCGATGTGGTTCGGTTGGCGCGTCGTTAAACATGTGAAATCAAACGCGATCGTTTATGCCAAGTCTGACCGGACACTTGGAATTGGCGCAGGCCAAATGTCGCGTATCGATGCGTCGCGCATTGCGGTTTGGAAAGCGAACGAGGCTGGGCTTTCGCTCAAAGGCAGCGCGGTCGCCAGTGACGCTTTTTTCCCGTTCCCCGACGGATTGATGGCGGCGGCTGAAGCTGGTGCGACGTGTGCCATTCAACCGGGCGGCTCAGTTCGTGACGAAGAAGTGATCGCGGCGGCTAACGAGCGCGAAATGGCGATGATATTCACGGGGATTCGCCATTTTCGTCATTGAGACTGCGTTCCGTCAGTGAGACCACAACCGTGAGTGGTCGTTGGCCGATGTCATTAAAACCCGGCTTCAGCAGTTTGTGTAATCGGCAAACGTGCGCACGAGCTGTTTTAACGGCTTTCCATCGGGATGAAAACCGTTAAAACGGTTTATCCTTGTTTTCGCGCATTGCACCGGGCTGAAGCCCGGTGTTAATGAGAATCTCGTAACGCACCGCGCGAAATTTTATGAATCGAATGTCTCGATCGCTTAAGCCGCCGCGTGTTTTGAACATCGAAGATTTACGGCGCGCGGCGAAGCGCCGACTTCCGCGCGTGGTATTCGATTACATCGACGGCGGCGCAGAGGACGAATGGACCTTGCGCGCGAACTGCCGCGCATTTGAGGCGGTGACATTCCGTCCGTGTTGTGCCATCGCGGTGCAGTCGTGCGATCTGCGCACTTCAGTCCTTGGCATGTCTATGCCCATGCCGCTGATTCTTGCGCCTGTTGGCAGCAGCCGCCTTATCCATCCGCGCGGGGAGGAAGCTGCCGCGCGCGCGGCGAGTGCCGCCGGAATTCCCTATGTGCTTTCAACTTTTTCAGGCTGCCGACTGGAAGACGTTGCCGCTGCATCAACTGCGACGCGCTGGTATCAGCTTTATCTCGCGGGCGGACGCGATTGCGCGTTGTCGGCTCTCGAGCGCGCGAAAGCTGCTGGCTTTTCGGCGCTCGTTGTCACAATCGACACCGCGGTCGCCGGTATGCGAGAACGCGATTTTCGAAACGGCGTCAAAGAACTTCTGAGCGGCAAGGTTGGATCGATGCTGCCGTTTGTAAGTCAGCTGCTGGTAAAACCGCGCTGGCTCGCTGGATTCATTGGTGACGGCGGACTGATGAAGTTCCCGAATGTCGTCGTTCCGGGGGAGGGGCCGATGGCGTACGCTGACGTCACTGCGGCTCTCGAACGGTCCGTTGTGACCTGGGAGGATCTGAAGTGGATTCGCGCAGCATGGAACGGACCTGTCGTGATTAAAGGTATCCACACGCGGGAGGATGCCCGCCGTGCAGTAGACGAGGGAGCGGATGCGTTGGTCGTTTCCAATCATGGTGGCCGACAACTCGACCGGGTTGCGCCGTCTCTGGAAATCTTGCCTGAAATTGTGGCAAGCGTAGGCGATCGCGTCGAGATCCTCCTCGATGGCGGCGTCCGCCGTGGCAGCGATATTGTCAAAGCTCTGTGCTTGGGAGCTCGAGCGGTGCTGATCGGGCGCGCCTACGCCTACGGGCTGGGAGCCGCCGGCAGCGCAGGTGTTGCACGAGCAATCGAGATCTTGCGCACCGATCTAATTCGCACTCTCAAGCTGCTCGGCTGCGCGTCAGTCGCAGAACTGGATCGATCTTTTGTAGACGTTCCGCAGGAGTGGTTCAGAAAGTGACTACGCGATCCCCCTCAGGTTCGAAAGTCGCCACATCCACAGACAGAGAATGGCAGCGACGATCAGCGCAATCCAGCTCACCCCCATGGGAATGGTGTGCGTCCCCACCGTGACTTGGGCGTGAGTCATCAGACGCAGGAGATGACCAATGGCAAAAATACCGAAAATGATGCTGGCAACGCGTAATCCAGTTGTTGGTGAATTCATGCAGCGATTGTTGTAAACACGACCCAATTTGTCAGCAAAAAAGTCGAGATCATTCGGCGTTATCCTCTCCGTAGTGACGCGGCTTGAACGATGATGCCAACGACTGCAAGGCCGAGAAATACAATGGTCGATCCCGTCGCAGGAAGGACAACTGCGCTTTGAATCAAATGCGCGCCGATGAGGGAAGAAACAACAATGAGAGCCCAATCAAATAAAACGAGCAGGAGGATCGCGCCCACAACTCCGCCCACTAGAAAAATGATCGTAGAGTGCTGCCCGTAGTGAATCAAGAATGCCGCGGCAATCGCGCCGGCAAGTTTGCCGCCCGCGAGAAAACCGAGCACTGCAATCGCAACTTTCTGAAGGAACAGCGCGAGCAGCGCTCCAATCAAGCCAAGAACGATTGCAACGGTTAGCGCTAACAGGGCAGACGGCTCATGAACCAAGTGTGGCGCAATCTCTACGCCCGCCGCGAATCCAACTGCGGCGACACATAGCCAGAACAGTTTTCGTCCGAACAACAAAATCACCACGCCGATCAATGCTCCGACAATCGCGACGGAGAAATGCATCGGGGCAAAAGGATTTTGGGCAGCCATGGCTGTAGAGGCGTTTGTGCCAAACGCCTGTTTATTTGATTTCGATGCTCGACACAAGCATCGCTACTTGCCATCTGCGGCAAAACACGCGAAGTAAGAGACGCGCTGGCCTGGCATGTCAGGTTAACAAATCGATTTCGGGCTGTGGCTCAGCTTGGTAGAGCGCCTGGTTCGGGACCAGGAGGCCGTGGGTTCAAATCCCACCAGCCCGATGTAAAACGACTCTTCGTCGCAGAATGTTCTATTGTTACGTATTGCGCAGTCTCAAGACCGGAGGACGCTATGTGGGTTCTTGCGAGGATCTAGGTGAGCGTATTCACCGTGATAATGCCGGCGAGTCCAAGGCAACCAAACACGGAGTACCGTGGGCCCTGGTCCACAGCGAAAGCTTTTTGACTCGCTTGGAAGCAGCACAGCGCGAACGATACTATAAGACAGGGCGAGGCAGAGATGAGCTCGATAAGCTGCCGTAGAGCGGTCGCCGCGGCGACAGGCCGTGGGTTCAAATCCCACCAGCCCGATAAAATAATTCTCAATCGATCTACTTCAGAGCACAAATAATTTTGTCGCCGAACGCCGCTGAAAAGTCCGCCGATCGCACTTTGCTCGAAAGTAATTTGTGCTATTACGGACGAAATTCGTTGACAAAGAGGCGCTTCGCTTCGAAACTCAGCGCTCATTTTTACCATGCTCGCCCCGCGATTTGTTCCATCCGTGCTTACAAGCACCGTGCCGGTCATTCTTCAATTCCCAACGGAAGCATTCCGCCCCGTTCGTTCCTTGCGCCATATGACGACTCAACTTCTTAGTGAAGCAGCCCAGGTGATCCCGAATCAGCAACTTCTGATTAATGTTGTTTCCAAGCGAGTGCGTCAACTTGGCTTGGGACATCGACCGCTAGTGGAGACGACCCCGCGGATGTCGTTGACCGACATTGCGCTGAAGGAAATTATTGCCGGCAAGCTGACTTACGAGTCGCTCGAAGCTTCTTCGGACGGAGCCTAGTCCATCGCACAGGTTCGCCGGGAGATGGCCTCGCCGAGCGAGGTGGAACTTGTGCAATATGGTGATCGAATCGATTATTAATCGGAAAGCGCTTCGCGATTATCGGATTCTCGAGCGATACGAAGCGGGCATCGAACTAAAGGGGAGCGAGGTCAAATCGATCCGAGCAGGCAAGGCGAACATCAGCGATGCATTCGCGCGGATCGAAAATGGCGAAGCTTTCCTCTACAACGCCGACATTCAGCCCTACGAACGCGCCAGCCACGAAATTCCATCGGCAAAACGGGTCCGCAAATTGTTGTTGCATCGCCAGGAGATCGACAAGCTCTACGGCGAAACGCAAGTGAAAGGCCGCGCGCTGGTCATTCTCAAGCTCTACTGGAAAAATGGAAAACTAAAAGCTGAGCTTGGCGTGGGGCACGGGAAGCTCGCGCATGACAAGCGGGCCGATTTGAAAAAGCGCGCCATCGATCGCGAGACGGCGCGCGAAGTCGCACGCTTCAATCGCAAACACGGTGGAATATAGGCGTCCTCGCCTGTGCAGTCTGACAGGTTTCCAGCGTGTTGAAGGATGGATTAGAACCTGCGAGGCGTATTCACGACCGCTTGCTACCAAGCATTCGTATCTGATTATTAATCGTGAAATGAATATTCGCGTTGTGCTGTTCGCAGGCGCTCTTCTATTCGTCGCCTGGCTAGTCGCGCGCTTTATTCGCACAGCAAGCTACCCGCTGTACGATAAAGTTATCCTCATTACCGGTGGGTCCCGTGGACTCGGACTTGTGTTGGCGCGACATATTTGTGCGCGAGGCGGCAATGTTGCGATCATTGCGCGCGATCCTGACGAACTGGCGCGTGCAAAGACTGATCTTGTTCCCCGCGGTGGCAAAGTTCTCACGGTTGAATGCGATCTGCTCGATGCTGGACAAATTCAATTAACTGTTCGAAGAATCATCGATCGCTTTGGCAAGATAGACATCTTGATCAACAACGCCGGCACGATCGGAGTCGGCCCGCTTGAGCATATGACGCCGGAGGATTTCGAGCGCGCCATGCGACTGCATTTTTGGGCGCCTTTTGAATTGATTTCACAAATCGTTCCGGAAATGCGCATCTGGGGCGGAGGCCGCATCGTTAATATTTCTTCCATCGGCGGCAAGGTTGCGGTGCCGCATATGGCGCCCTACAGCGCAAGCAAATTTGCGCTGACCGGTTTTTCTGACGCGCTTCGCGCTGAGCTCGCGCGCGACAACATTTATGTGACAACGGTCGCGCCGGGAATGATGCGCACCGGCTCGCATGTAAACGCAAAGTTCAAAGGCAGGCACGACATCGAGTTCGCCTGGTTTGCCGCTTCGGCCGGAGCGCCACTCCTCTCCATGAACGCTGATCGCGCTGCGAGAAAAATTCTCGCTGCCTGCCGTCGCGGTCAACCATCGCTCACGCTTACATTTGCTGCGCGGCTTCAAATCGTTGCCAACGCCTTGTTCCCGAATCTCACCGGTTACGCCATGCAGCTCGTAAACCGGTTCTTGCCGGAATCGTCGGGTGCCGAAGGAAACCGGTCGCACGCCGGTTCCGAAGTGCGCCGTTTGATCCCTGATTGGCTAACGCGAGCGGCTGACAAAGCGAGCGCGCGCAACAACGAAACAAAAAGCAAATCGTTGTAGTCGCGGTCGCCGATCGAGGCCAGATTTAGTTTGGCGTTTTGGACGTTGGATGCCTGCCGCGCCGTAGTTTGCGGAGGCGGGTTGAACATTCGACGTTGCTTCTGATGATCAAGCGCCTCTTCGTTGCGATCGATCTACCGGAGTCAACACGCAAACTCCTCGCAAGCCTTGATCCGCACATTCGCGGCGTGCTCTGGGTTGACTCGGCGCAGATGCATGTGACGCTTGCTTTCTTCGGCGATGTTGCTGACAAAATTGATCTCGCGCTGCGCGAAAGACTCAACACAATTGAGTTTGGCGCGTTTTTTCTGCCTGTTGTAGGCGTCGGAACGTTCTCTGCAAGGGGAGCTCCGAAAATTATCTGGATCGGCGTCGGCAAGGCGCACCCACATCTGTTTCAAATCCACAAGCGCGTGCATGAAGCCGCGCTTGCCGCTGGCATCGAGCCGGAGCTTCGTCCCTGGCATCCGCACATCACGATTGCGCGTTGCCGCGATGTCGCGCCGCAATCGCTTCGAAATTTTTTAAAAGCGAATGCGGATCTCGATGCAGGAATGATTCGCGTCGATGCATTTCATCTTTATTCGAGCGAACTGACTCCCGCGGGGCCAATTCATACTCGCGAGCTGAGCGTCAGCTGTGGCGGGAGTCTATGACTGCCGAACGCAACAAATCGCTGGCGTCTGACACAGACGCCCTACAATCCCTTGCTCGAGAGTGGCGCCGCGACGTGTTCAAGCGATCGGCGTTCGGCCGGTACGCCAATCCGCGCTTCGACGATCGCTGCGAAAATCATTAGTGCCGCAGCCAGCAAATATCCCGCGAACAATGCCGTAACCGATCCCGTGCCGATGATCCATCCGAACAGCAGCGGCGCGCCCACTCCGCCAGCCAACGTTCCGACCGCGTAGAAGATCGCGATTGCCAGCGCGCGGATTTCCAATGGAAAAATTTCGCTCACGGTTAGGTATGCCGAACTTGCCGCGGCCGACGCGATGAAAAAAATAATCGTCCACGCAATAGTCTGCGTTTGCGCTGTGAGCACGCCTGCGTGAAAAAGCCAGCCGGCCAGCGCGAGTAAAATCCCTGCGAGCCCATAGGTAAGAGTAATCATTTGTTTGCGTCCGATTGTGTCGAACAGATGTCCGAGGAGCAATGGCCCAAGCACATTTCCCAACGCAAACGGCAAGAGATAACCACCCACATTCTGCTCAGGCACGCCGTAGAACCGCATCAGAACCAGTGCGTAAGTAAAAAAGATCGCGTTGTAAAAAAAAGCCTGCGTGGACATGAGCACGAAACCGAGAAATGAGCGCTGGCGATGTTCGTGTGCGATCGCGTCCCAAATTTCCTGCCATGGCGTATGCGTGCGCGTGCGAATCCGCGTGCGTAACGCTTCGCTGTAGCCGGCATCGGTGATGCCGGCCGCTTTTGCTCTCCAAATCTTTTCTTCTACTACAGCAACGATTTCTTCCGCTTCTTCATTCCGGCCATGAATCATCAACCAACGCGGACTCTCCGGAATCCAGCGGCGAAAGAAAATGACGATGAGCCCCAGCGTCGCACCGATTCCAAACGCGCATCGCCATCCCAGCCAGATCGGCACATGGCGCGGATCAAGCAGCACAAGCGTTGCCGCTGCGCCCATGGCCGCGCCGACCCAGTATGAACCGTTAATGATTAGATCGACTCGGCCGCGCACGCGCGCCGGAATCAGTTCGTCAATTGCGGAATTGATCGCAGCGTATTCACCGCCGATGCCGGCGCCTGTGATTGCGCGAAAGAACGCGTAGCTCCAGAAGTTCCAGGAAAAAGCGGACAGCGCTGTCCCGATGAGATAAACCGCAACTGTAATGAAAAACAATTTCTTGCGGCCGAATCGATCGGTCCCATAACCGAAAAGGAGCGCGCCGAGCACTGCGCCGGCGAGGTAGCAGGTGGCGGTCGCTCCGACCCAAGCAGGCGTTAATCCGAGCGTTTCAGGGCGCGTTAAAATTCCGCCAAGCGCCCCGGCCAGTGTAACTTCCAGACCATCGAGAATCCAGGTGGCGCCCAACGAGACAACAATGAGCCAATGCCATCGGCTCCACGGCATACGATCGAGCCGCGCCGGTACATATGACTCTATGATTTTGCCGTTTGTCACTGCGGGAGTGTTTTCGCGCAAAAAAATGCGCGACGCAAAGACGCGATCTGGTTTAGAGGCAGCTTGCGTAAATCAACGGTGTGCAGAGGACTGCCCGCCCTACCTTGGCGCGTGTGTTTGCCTTGGCCGGTAGGGCGCGTCACTCCGTGCGCGCCGCCGCGTCTGATCTTTTCTCGGATGGGATCGCGACGAGGCGGAGCGCTGAGAGGATTGAGATGAGGGTTCGCACGTATCTTTCCTCTGAGCCACTCGACTATCGGGCGCTAGTCTAGCAGCTCTATCGAGTCGCGTTTGTGCAGCATGCCTTCGACCATGACCGCACCGTAAACGCCCGCCATTCCATCATGAGCTTGGGCAACTTTCTTGAGTATCGCTGGCGCTTTTTCTCCAGTATCTGGATCGAGTGTAATCATCATGCAGCGCGGATCGCGTTCCAGAATCGTGACGACTGCCTTCGGTCCAATTCGCAAGGATCGGCCGACAAACTCGTTCTCGGCGAAGCCTTGCCTGGATTCTAAGTCGACATACACGTTTGCTCGGAAACGCCGCTTATCCATCGGAGTGTCCGTCTCTTCAGCCAATTGTCGCGCCGATTGCAAACTAAACATCGAAAAGGGACGACAATCGGTCATCGCGCGCTCGGATCGCATCAACATGAGCTGATGCTTCGCGTCGATATCGGTTCGGAGCATCGTTATCAGAGCGGGATCATCAATCGCGAGTGTTCGTCCGTCCGGAGTTTCAACATCGACCATTAACTCCGAAGGGTCCGCCGAGACGGGATTCGCGCCCATGCCCTCCGCTTCACTTAGGTTGATGGGCCGTGCCGCTTTGTCGGGATAGCGGAAGTGCGGACGATATTGCAGAAGTCGTCGCTGCTCGCGCGCTGTGAAATAGGGGAATCCCTTGGCGCTCGCCGAACTTCTGAAGGCAAAGAGTCGATCGCCATAAATTCCAGAGAAACCCGCAAAAGCTTCGTCCAACTCTTCGCCACGCATGCTTTTGACAGGATAACGCCAAAGGCTCTCTACTTTTCCGATGATGCTCATATGTGTTTTCCTGTGGATTGCGCGGTCGGACCACCAAGCTTCATCAGTTCGTTTGCGGGTAAGGTCGGGTCCAGAACCTTGCGCGCGCTTTCGACACCAGCTACTGGCAGCTTAGCAGGATCGATCAATCCGATCTGAACCAACACTGATGCCTGGTCCCAATAAATATGCTCATGAGCGAGCTTGCCGTCTCTGAATCGAATAATTGCGACGAGCGGAACTTCCACGCGTTTTCCCGTGGGAGGTACACCCGGCAACATCCAATCCATCCGAATTGTGTGAGTGAACTTAAAGACCATTTCGTCCACTAGTTGGTCCTCGCCGATTGTTCTCGAGACCGGCGTCATCTCGGTATCAGGCGGCATCTGTGGAATGAATCGCTTCGAATAAAAGTCGCGCAATTCCTTCTTGCCCACACCGCCGGTCAACACCGGAATGTGATTTACGTAAGCGTCGTCCACCATCGTGGCGAGCGTGTCGTCGGTGTTGCGCGTAGAAAACTCATATCGCACATGCTCTTCCCAGAGCTGACGCAGAGTTTCCTGGGCGGAGCTAAGATTTGTGTTTGCGTCTGTCGCTTCGGGTTTGGCCATGATTTCCTCCTCTTGGTTTTTTAATGGAACGCGGGGACAAGACATCGAGCGTGCGACCCGCTCAGGTGCGAAGCGATAATCTGAGCCAAGGCAGTTAATAGGCGCGTTACCGCGCGGGGTCGTCGAGGGCCTACGGAAAAGCCAGTGCGAGCACGCCGGTTCGGCATGGCGGAGATAGAGACTGCCCCTCAGTCGGGCAGGAACGTCACTTTACCCGTGGAGACATCGTAGATCGCTCCGACGAGGCCGACCGTACCGGCGTCGAGTTGAGCCTTTATCGTCGGGCTCTTCTCGCGAATCTCCTTCATCGCCTGAGACACGTTGGCCTGGGCGACTTTCGTGACGTACGCGTCGTCTTTCGAGCTTCCGGGTCCGGATGCCGACACGGCGGGCCGGATCTTCGCTAGGAGCCCGGTGAGATTACCCAGCTTCGCGTCGTCGATGGAGCCCTTCACAGCCCCGCATGACGTGTGCCCGAGGACGACGAGCAGCTTCGATCCGACGACCTTTGTTGCATACTCCATGCTGCCAAGCACGTCCTCGTTGACGATGTTGCCCGCGATGCGGATCCCGAAGACGTCGCCAATTCCCTGATCGAAGATGATTTCGAGCGGAGCGCGAGAGTCCATGCACGCGAGGATCGCCGCAAACGGATACTGACCGCCCGCAGTCGCTGACACCTTGGCCAGCCAGTCGCGACTCCGCATGTTCTTCTCGACGAAGCGAGCATTACCCTTCTTCAGCTTCTCCAAGGCCGAGGCCGGCGTCATCGCCGCCTGCGATTCCGCCGTCTGAACGGCCGGGGCCTTCTCGCCCGCGGTGTCGGCGGAAGTTTGCGCGAGGGTCGATGCCGAGACGGCAAGAGCAAGGAACATGAGCCCGATCGCGAATGTCGTTTGTCGCATGAATCCTCCTTAAATGTTTAGATATATCACAGCACGCGTCATACGTGCCGTCAATTATCACCAGAAGGCTGCGACTCGTGGCGTGGGTTCCCTACCATTACACGTCGTAGTACATCGCGAACTCGTATGGATGCGGGCGAAGGCGCAGTGCGTCGTATTCCTTTTGTTTCATGTCGATCCAGTTGGCGATGAAGTCTTCGTTGAAGACGTCGCCGCGCAACAAGAAGGCATGATCGGCCTGGAGCGCTTCGATCGCGCCACGCAACGAATCGGGAACGCTTGCGACCTGCGCGAGTTCTTCCGGCGGCAGTTCGTAAAGATTTTTATCGAGTGGATCGCCGGGATCGATCCGGTTTTGCACTCCGTCGAGGCCGGCGAGCAGCATGGCCGAGAACGCGATGTAAGGATTCGCCGACGCGTCAGGCGTGCGAAATTCGAGCCGCTTCGCCTTAGGACTGGCAGAATAGGTGGGAATACGAATCGCAGCGGAACGATTTCGCGCCGAGTAGGCGAGATTCACAGGCGCTTCGAATCCCGGCACCAGGCGCTTGAAACTGTTCGTCGTTGGATTGCAAAAGCAGGTGAGCGCGGATGCGTGTTTCAAGATTCCGCCGATGAAAAACAGCGCCATTTCACTCAAGCCCGCATATCCGTTTCCGGCGAACAACGGTTTGCCGTCTTTCCAAAGCGAGATGTGGGTGTGCATACCCGAACCGTTATCCGCGAACAGCGGTTTCGGCATGAACGTGGCGGTTTTATTGTGCTTCCGCGCGACGTTGCGAATGATGTATTTGTAGTACTGCATCGAGTCGCTCATCACTTTCAACGGCGCGAAACGGACATCGATCTCGGCCTGGCCGGCAGTGGCCACTTCATGGTGCTGTTTATCGACCGGGATGCCTGCTTTCTCCAACTCCAGCGCCATTTCGTTGCGGATATCTTGCAGCGAATCCATTGGCGGAACGGGGAAATAACCTTCCTTGGGTCGAATCTTATAACCGACATTTGGAAATTCTTCGCGGGCGGTGTTCCAATGGCCTTCGACACTGTCCACGAGGTGGAACGAAGAATTGCCTGAGTAACTGAAGCGCACATCGTCGAAGATAAAAAACTCGGCTTCTGGCCCGAAGAATGCGGTATCGGCGATGCCGGTGCTCTTTAAATAAGCTTCTGCTTTTTCGGCGACACCACGCGGGTCGCGATCGTACGGTTCGCGGGTGATCGGATCGACGATCGTGCAGATGAGCGAAAGAGTCGGTTCGGCGTTGAAGATGTCGATCCACGCCGTCGCGGGATCGGGAATGACGAGCATGTCCGAGGCGTTGATCACCTTCCAGCCGCGAATGCTCGAACCGTCGAACCCGAGTCCGTCGGTAAAAATATCGTCGCTGTAATCGCTGAGGGTAGTGGTGAAATGCTGCCAGGTGCCCGGCAGATCGGTGAACTTGAAATCCACGAGTTTCACTTCGTGGTCTTTGATCATCTTGCTGAGGTCGGATGGAGTTTTGTCTTTAGCCATATTTGGAGTTGTTAGTTGATAGTTGAGAGTTGATGGAAAAGCGAAATGACGAAATCCGAATGAGGAATGCCGAAGGAATGACTAAATGACGAAGTCCGCGCTTAGCTTGATTTCGTCATTCGCAGTTCGTCATTGTTTCGTCATTCGACATTCGAGCTTCGTCATTAAATTCACACCGCTTTTTCGCCGATCTCTTCCGTCCGGATGCGCACTGCGTGTTCCACGGGGAGAACGAACACTTTTCCATCCCCGATCTTGCCCGTCTTTGCTGCGCCCACCACCACGTTTACCGCTCTCTCAACCATATCGTCCGCCATCACCACTTCCACTTTCACTTTCGGCAAAAAATCCACCGTATACTCGCTCCCCCGGTAAATTTCGGTGTGCCCTTTTTGCCGGCCGAAGCCTTTAACTTCAGTAACGGTCATGCCTTCGATGCCAAGCTCGGCCAGCGCTTCTTTGACCTCTTCGAGCTTGAACGGTTTGATGATGGCTTCCAGTTTTTTCATGTCGAAGTAAACTCGGTATCGCGCGGTGCTTTGCAATCGAAAGCTATGCGCAGCACGCGCTCTCATAGCAATGCCGCGATGCGAATGCAATCACGAATTTTTTTCGCGATAGACGCGGCTGTGCCGGTTGATCATCGGTTACATTAAGCCGGACATGAGATACGATCCGGCGGTTTGGTCGCCTCTCCCTTCGGAAGGGAGAGGGGGAGGGTTGGTTCAATCTAACCATGCGTAGCGTGCCTCAACCCCTCACCTTAGTCCTCTCCCCTTGTGCCAGGGGAGAGGCGAAAAAACTCAACAAGGTACGGCACAATTTTCTCGACTTCGCTCGGAATGACAGGTCACACGCAGGCAAATTTGCCAAATTTTTTTGACGCTTATACTGCAAACTAATGCCGCGCGATTCTTTCGTTCATCTCCATCTGCACACTGAATATTCGCTGCTGGATGGCAGTATCCGGATGAAAGAGCTGATGAAAAAGGCGGCCGAATTCAAGATGTCTGCCGTCGCCATCACGGATCACGGCAATTTGTTTGGCGCGATTGAATTTTACCAGGAAGCGCAGCGCACCGGGGTGAAACCGATCATTGGTTGCGAAGCTTATGTCGCCCCCGGTTCGCATAAGGACAGGCCGGGATCGCGGCGCGATGCGGCATACCACTTTACGCTTCTGGCCCGGAACGAAACTGGATATCACAACCTGGTAAAGTTGATTACGGCAGCGCACCTGGATGGATTTCATTACGCGCCGAGGATCGATAAAGAACTTCTATCAGCGCATGCAGCGGGGCTGATTGGGCTGAGCGGTTGCCTTTCGGGCGAAATCAATAGCGCGATTCAGGCGAACAATCTGGAGAAGGCGAAACAGAGCGCCGCCGAATACCGCGACATTCTTGGCCCGGAAAATTTCTTCATGGAGATGCACGACCACGGCATGGAAGCGCAACGCCTGTGCAATCGTGTCCTGCCGCAGATTGCTCGGGACATCGGTGTCGGACTCGTTGGTGCGAACGATGTTCACTTTTTGCATCGAAGCGATCACGATGCACACGACGTGATGCTGTGCATCGGCACCGGCAAAATGGTCCAGGACGAAAACCGGATGCGATACGTGCCGGAGTTGTATTTCAAATCGCCGGCCGAAATGCATGAAATCTTCCGCGAATTCCCCGAGGCGATTACGAACACGCTCGAAATCGGCGAGCGTTGCCATGTCGATCTCGAGTTTGGACGTTCGAAATATCCGGAATATCCGGTACCCGCTGGAAAAACGCGCGAGGGTTATTTGCGCGAACTGTGTTACCACGGCCTGCGCGAACGCTACGGCGAGCGCGCAACAACCGACGCCGAATTGCTTAAGCGGCTCGATTACGAACTCGGCGTGCTCGAGAAAACCGGTTTCGTCAGTTATCTGCTTATCGTTTGGGATTTCATCCATTTCGCCAAGGCGCGAGGAATTCCGGTGGGCCCAGGTCGCGGTTCGGCCGCAGGTTCGATGGTCGCTTACGTTCTTGGAATCACTGACATCGACCCACTTCAATACGGATTGATTTTCGAGCGATTTTTGAATCCGGACCGTGTTTCGCCGCCAGATATCGACGTCGATTTTTGCGAAGCGCGCCGCGGCGAGGTGCTCGAATACGTGCGGCAAAAGTATGGTGAACGTCGCGTCGCGCAGATCATCACTTTCGGCAAGCTCAAGGCGAAAAGCGTAGTGCGCGATGTCGGCCGAGTGATGGGCTGGAGTTATCGCGATGCCGATCGCATCGCAAAGATGATTCCTAATGAATTGAATATCACACTCGATTCAGCGGTGGAAAAAAATCCGGAACTGAAACGAGCGGTCGCCACCGAGCCGGCGACCCGGCAGCTCTTCGATCATGCGAAAACATTAGAAGGCTTGTCGCGGAATATGGGTGTGCACGCGGCGGGCGTGGTAATCGCAGATCGCGACTTGTCTGATTACATCCCGCTTTGTCGCGATGCGAAAGGCAACGACGTGATCAGCCAGTACGCGATGGGCCCGCTCAATGACCTTGGGCTTCTAAAAATGGATTTCCTTGGGCTGAAAACGCTGACCGTGATTGAAGACACGCTCGCGCTCATTCACAAGCAGAAGCCAAACTTTTCGCTGAAGAATATTCCACTCGACGATTCCGCCGCGTTCGCGCTCTACAACCGCGGCGAAACCGTTGGCCTTTTCCAAATGGAATCGGGCGGGATGACGAGTTTGTCGAAGCAATTCAATGTAAAGAAGCTCGATGACATCATCGCCTTGATCGCGCTTTACCGGCCGGGCCCGATGGAGCTGATCCCCGAATACGTGAAGGCGAAAAAGGGGATCACGCCGATCAAATATCTGCACCCATTACTGGAAGACATCTGCGCCGACACCTACGGCGTGATGATTTACCAGGAACAAGTGATGGCTGCTGCTAGCAAACTTGCCGGCTACTCGCTCGCGCAGGCTGATCTTCTCCGGCGCGCCATGGGCAAGAAAGACAAGGAAAAGATGGCGAAAGAACGCAGGAATTTCATCGAGGGCTGCGCGCGCACGAACAAGATCCCCGAGAAAAAAGCCAATGCCATTTTCGATTTGCTGGAAAAATTCGCCGGCTACGGATTCAACAAGAGCCACAGCGCGGCCTATGGCGTGATCAGTTATCAAACGGCCTATCTCAAGGCGCATCACCCGGTGGAATTCATGGCGGGTTTGCTGAGCAACGAAATCAATAACACGGAAAAAATTTCCGTTTTCGTCGCTGAATGCAAACGCATGCGCATTTCCATTCTGCCACCGGATATCAACAAGAGTGGTCTGAAGTTTACACCGGAAACTGTAGCGGTGGTCTATGACCGCCGGGTTCAAGAAGACGGCGCCCATAGAGGGCCGTTACAGAAAAACGCCATTCGTTATGGTCTTGCCGCGATCAAACATGTCGGCGAAGCCGCCATGGAAGCCGTAATTCGCGAGCGCGAACAGCGAGGCGATTTTGTTTCATTGGAGGATTTCTGCACCCGGCTGGACTCGCGCATTGCGAACCGCAAGATGCTGGAAAGCCTTATCAAGGCCGGGGCTTTTGATTTTCTTGGGCGAGACCGCGCCGAACTTTATGGCTGCATTGATGATGCCATTGGCGCATCTGTCACAGCGCAGCGGGACCGGCTGGCTGGTCAGGTTTCATTGTTTGATGAAGCAACTGCTTCTACTACGTCGAGAAAGAGGCCGGTTACGCGTTGGAGCGAGCATGAAAGGCTTTCGTACGAGAAAGAGCTTCTCGGTTTTTACGTCAGCGGGCATCCACTCGATGCATACGTGGATGTTTTTGCAGAGAAAAATTATCGATCGATTGCCTCGCTCGCGGAACTCGACGATCGCGCGCCTTTCAAAATCGCCGGCGCGATTGCGGAAGTCGAAAAAAAGTTTACCCGAAGAGAGGGCAAGCCATTTGCGGTTCTTTGGGTGGAAGACCTGACGGACATGCTGGAGGTGGTCGTGTGGAACGAGGTTTATCTAAAAGTCTCGGACGTGCTCGCAGCGGGACGCGTCATTGAAATAAAGGGCACGCTCGATAAGCGCGAGGAAGTCCTTCGCGGCACGGCGCTCGAAATCAGATTGCTATTGCTTGGAAAAGCGAATGGGGCCAATGAAAGAGAAGGAGATTCATCCGAGGCGCCGGTTGTTCTTCTGCAATTTTCTCCCGCAACAACAGGTGATGAACTGCGCCAGGTACGCGAAATCCTGGTTAGCTCACCCGGCCAGCGTCCAGTTCAATTGCTGTTTGATCGCGGTGACGGCAATCCTTTACGCTTGGATGCAGGCGCGGAACTTCGCGTAAATCTCACACGGGAGTTGGAGGAAAAGCTTTCGCGTTGGCTGGCCACGCCGAAACTCCAATAACCGGGCTATCGCCGCTTCTTTTGTCTTTTCGGGGGTGCTTCGGGAGCTGCTTCGGTTCGCGGGAGGGCACCGAGCAACAATGTTTTTTCCTCCGGGCCTGTACCCAGGCAGAGTGGAAAGTTACGGGCGAGACCGGCCGGATTGGAAACTCCGAACAACGGGGTGCTGCTGTCTTCTTTCACGCTGATAATCCAAGGCGATTGAAAAAGGCCGCCGCGGAACTCCAACTCTTCTACAGCAGGCGCGAGGATCAACAGCGCCGGCGCGATTTCAATTTTGTTCACGCAATCGATCGGGTGCGATGTCAGATCGAAGAGTGGCGTCGCTCCGGTTATGTTGATCGTGATATCGCTTGTATCCTTGAAATCAATTTCCCCGCGAAGTGAAAGATCCACGTCTTTGGTTGCGGCATTGAAAAATTCCAGCAAAGCGCGATCGCCCTCAAAGACGATGCGGCTGCTCGCTTCAGTGAGATTAAACCACGCCCCGCTGCTGGCGGATAACTTTCCGTTCACAAGCTGCACGTCGCCAACGATGCGCGGATGTTGCAACGTCTCGGAAAGAGAAAAGCTTCCACTCAAAATGCCGTCTTGGAGAATTTCTGGATGAAAAAGTTGGGACGCCTTTGCCAGAAAGATTGACGGAAAATCGAGGGTAATGTTGAGCGGAGCCAACTGGAAAGCGCTCCAATCTGTTCCGATGCGCAATGGGAAATTTGCTGTGAAACTGATTGGGCTCGACCCTGGCACACGGACCGTGCCACGCGCATCCCAGTTATTGGAAGTGATCGTAACCTGAACATCTACCGGAATCGAGTTCGCGCTCTTTCCGTTTGATCCACGAAAGCCGGAAAGATAATCGAGCAGATTATCGGCTTGGGCATCCAGTGTCCCCGAATAGTTGTGCTCGCCGGACATTTCGATCTTGCCTGTCCCGCTGAGGGAATCGTTCGTGCGTTTCATCTCCAACTGTTCAATCTCTAGCTCGGCCGCTTTCAAATTCAGTTTCGCGCTCAAGCTGTCGATTGCTGTTTTGAAAAGTGTTAGAGACGCGCCTTCGATCGTCAGGTTTCCGCCGAGCTGTCGTGCGCGCGTGTTCAACGCTCCTTCGACGATGAGTTTCCCAGCAAAATCGCCGGATTTCGCGCCAAATAGAGTGGTGAAATCGCCGAGATTGTTGATTGTCGCGGCGATGTCACCTCGAAAATCCGGGCTCAGCCAATCGGATGATTTGGAGGAAAACGAGGCCTGGCCGCTTAAGGTCAGTTGATTGGTTTTCTGCTTGATGTAGAGCTGCTGGAGCTGGATTTGCTGATTGTAGAGCGAGGCGCCCAACATGATCGCTTCGGCGGTACGATTGCGCCAGGTGAGCCCGGTCACTTCAGTCCAAAGCGACGCTGTTACATCAGCCGGCTGTGCCAGGTTTCCACGAAAAGTAAAATTGCAGGCGCGAATCAAACCGCCGAAGTGATCGGTCAATCCGATTGCTTCCGATGTTTGAGCAAGGGAAATATCGGTCGCCGCGCCAGCGATTCTCCAGTTGTAGCGCGGAGAATGCCATTCATGCGCAATGTTGCCGCGAATTTTTCCACCGAAGACATCGGCATCGAACTCTAATCCAATTCGTTGACGAGCGAGACGCGAGAAATCGATTGAAACAGACTCAAGGTCGAGGCCGCGCGCAAGCGTGAGTCCGGCGAGTGTCAGTCGATTTGCATCCCAGCGAGTTGCGCCGCGCAATTGAGGAAAGGTTTGGCGCAACCACGGCGACGCGATCATGACCTCGCCCGCGCTGAAGCGGCCGGCTTCAATCTCGCTGGTGGAGAAAGTTCCGTTGCGGAGCAAGATCAGGGTCGGCCCCTCTTGCACGCGCATCTCGGAGCTGCGCAGGTTGCATTTCTGCGGGAGTAATCTTTGGAGTGTTCCCCAACCGGATTTGGTTATCCCTCGGAGGTTCGGATTCTCGCGGCGGATTTCCCCATGTAGATCTTCAATCGACAGATTGCGAATGGGGTGACCTCGTCGTCGCAAAAGAATACGACTGAAATTTAAATCGATCTGCGCCTGTGTCGCAGTGAGGTCGATGTGCAATGCATCCGCTCGGACGCTTTTCACATGAAGGCTGCGAATCACGACAGGCTGAAGAAACGGCGCGTCGATCTTATCGAGACTCACTTCAAATCCTCCCTGTCGGCTTTTCCACCACACCCACAATCGAAGACCATTGGAAACGGCGAACGGCGCAAACACAATCGCCAAAAGCGCCGCGAGAAAAACCAGGAGGCTAAACAGAAACAATCGATTCTTAAGTGGCATTTTACGTCAGTGTCGAATGACGGGGTCCGCAAATCACGAATGACGAATGACGAATGAGGAGTCAATGACGAAGCTGGAATGACATTCGTGCTTCGTCATTCATTTTCCTTTATTTGCAGTGGCATCTTTGAAGCGCAAACGCAGCGGTTCTGGTGTGTGCAGCCGTTCGTCGAGTTGTCGCTGCAATGTGCGCTCGGCTTCGGCGGGCAACCCGCTCTCTACTGCCTTTTTCCAGGCAAGCTGAGGCAGGACCGACAATTCGCCTTGGAGATCCTGCCCGGAAATTCGGTTCCACAATCCGTTTTCGAACGCAAGAACGTCCACCTGCTCCTGCTCGACACCAAGAATTTGAGCGTGTGGGAGCTGAACAAGGATTTCCTCGGGGCGAATGTCGATTGATAGGTTTTGCTGTAGATCGAAACCAGCTTTGGCAATGAACGTGCCATGCAGTTTGACGCGCTTCGAGCTTCCCACCCAGGTATGCAGGAACTCATGTTCGACTTCGATGCGTCTCGACAGGACGACCAACTCGCTCACTGGCGTAGTTTGTTCCATATAGACCCGGTTGTTGATAGTGATCCGCGGCTGCAGGTGCGCGATGTCGATGAAAGCAGCGCGCAAATCCTTGCCGACCCTCTCGAGTTCGAGAGTGCTTTGCCGCGCTGTGCGCGCCGGCCACGTCTCGACGCGCAAAAAGACGATGACGACTACGATCGCCAGAATCAACGCGATTAGCGTGAACGCGAGCGGCCAGGAGATGCGTGCCGAGATTTCTGATTTCGACATTGAGCGTTGGGCGTTGGGCGTTGGGCGTTGGGCGTTGGGCGTTCTCTTTGCTCAGGCAGTAGTCGAGCAAGAGCACGAGCAAGAGCAAGAGCAAGAAGAAAGAGAGAGATTTTCGTCTGCAAAAAATTACCGCCCCCCACATCCGATGGATGTGAAGGGCGGCTGTTCCCCCCAGAACAATCGTGAAAACCTTGAGGCTACTAAACGAGCTTCCGGCTGGTGGCAACAAGATTTTATATGAAAATTTTTGTACCCTTCGACAGGGTCGTCAGTACGGCAAAAAGGGCGACGAATTAGAAGCAATAAATAACGAAGTCCGACCGGCGAAGCTGTTCGCCGTGCGAAATCGCTAGCGAGATCGGGTTGCACGAGGCCGCGTCGCAGTCTCTAGTTTTACATGCGTAAGTTGGGTGACGAGGACCCGGTCTCGCGCAGCTTTGCTGGTTCGTTGCTCGTTGCTCACCCGAATATGCTCGATCCAAATTTTCGGCGCACCGTGCTTTTTGTTTCCGAGCATGACCCAAACGAGGGTGCCCTGGGTGTAATCATCAATCGCCCGCTCGACAAGCAAGTGGCCGATCTGGTGAGCGAGACACCACCGGGGGGCCTCGCTCAGGTGCCTGTGTTTCTCGGTGGGCCGGTCGGAAAAAATCAACTGATGTTTGCGGCGTTTGAATGGCAGAAGGGCGAAGGACTCAAACTCAATCACAACGTCGCTCTGGAACAAGCCGGTGACGCCGCCTGGGCGAAAAATCTTGTAACAATTTGTGCGTTTGTAGGCTACGCCGGCTGGGGAGCGGGTCAGCTTGAAAGCGAGTTGAAGCAGAAAGCATGGCTCGTTCAAAAGGCCAATCCTTCGCTCCTCAAGCTCGATCGCCTGTCAAACCTCTGGTTTGACATCATGCGCAGCCTGGGACCGTGGTATAAAATGCTGGCCGCCGCTCCGGACGATCCCTCGCTCAACTAAATGATAAGCGATCTGTAGGCGTTTTTGTCTTGTCACTCGTCACTCGTCACTCTTCACTTTCTTGAATGATCATCGGTGTCCCGAAAGAAATTAAAGAACAGGAGCAACGCGTTGCCTTGCTGCCGTCAGCGGCAAATCAACTCGTCCGACGCGGGCATTCGTTGCTGGTGGAAAAGAATGCTGGTATCGGCTCCGGTTATCCGGACGAAGAATATGTCAAGGCTGGGGCAGAGATTGTCGATCAAGCGAAAGAGGTTTTCGCGCGCGCCGACATAATTGTGAAAGTCAAGGAGCCTCGGGAAGCGGAGTTTCCGCTGCTGCGCAGGGGGCAAATTGTTTTTACATATTTGCATCTGGCTGCGAGTAAATCTCTCACGGAGGCCTTGCTGAAATCGGGTGTCACAGCGGTGGCCTATGAAACTATCCAGATCGATCACCGTTTGCCGCTGTTGGAACCGATGAGCGAGATCGCCGGTCGCATGTCCGTAGTGATGGGCGCGAATTTTCTGGCCAAATACAATGGCGGTAGCGGAGTGTTGCTCGGCGGCGTGCCTGGAGTTCTGCCCGGGCGAGTAGTGATTATTGGAGGTGGCACTTCGGGCGTGAACGCCCTGCGCATGGCAAAGGGCCTCGGCGCGGACGTGACCATTCTCGATATCGATGTCGAGCGCTTGCGTTTTCTCGACGTAGCGATGGATAACTTGCACACGCTTTACTCGAACGAGGCGAATCTCAACGAGCTGATGCCGGATTGCGATCTGCTCATTGGCGCCGTGCTCTTGCCTGGGGCGAAGGCGCCGAAGCTCATCACACGTGCGATGCTGCGGAAAATGAAGCGCGGTAGCGTCCTGGTAGATATTTCCATCGATCAGGGCGGCTGCGCGGAGACATCGCGACCCACTACGCACCTTGATCCTGTTTACGTCGAGGAAGGCGTTACGCACTATTGCGTGGCAAACATGCCTGCAGCATACGCGCGCACCGCTACTCAAGCTCTTACCAACGTGACCTATCGTTATGTGGAATTACTCGCGGACTTCGGCCTCGACGGTGCGTGCCAAAAACAGCCCGCTCTCATTGGAGGCATCAACACCCGTGATGGCCGACTTACCTGTCCGGCAGTCGCGGAAGCGCACGGCCTCAAATACGAACCGCCGCTGTAGCCAGCGCTCATCAAAGAGCTCCCTACAAAGTTGCCCGCCTAAAAAACCGCCTTGCTCCATTTATCCAATTACAGCAATGTGCCGTTTCAAATTAGCACCTATGAAAAAATATATCTGCATTCTGGCCGGTGCCGCACTCCTTGCGGCGTGTGAGCAAAAGACTGAGACAACCGAACCGATGAGAACTCCACTCTCCAAGACCCCAGCGGCAAGCAGTCCGGCGTCAGCAACCGACTCTTCCGCCGCTGGAACAGTTGAGTCTCCTGTTGCAACAACTGAATCGCCAGCTACAACGACCGAGTCTCCTGCTGCAACAACTGATTCGCCGGCCGAGTCACCGCCCGGTTCGTAAGTTCCGCAGCATTCTTTTTTTTGCGAAGTCTTCTCCCGAGAACCTCTGGGGAAGACTTCTGCCGTACAGTCGCGCGAGATGCAGCCAGCGGGTTCATTGTCTTTTGCAAAGGGCCGGCGTCTGACGCAAGCGTCAGAATACGAACGCGTGAAACAGGACGGGTTTGTGCGAGGCGGCAAACTGCTAACGCTGAACGTTCTGCCGGTGGAGCATTCTGGCCCCTGCCGTGCAGGCTTTATTACTTCTCGTCGGATCGGAAGCGCGGTTGTTCGCAATCGCGTTCGGCGCCGTCTGCGGGAAATTGTGCGCCAGCACCAGCATAACTTGCGAGAAGGCGTTTGGATTGTGCTCGTTGCCAGGAACGATGCCGCGACGGTGGGCTATCGCGCGCTGGAACATGAGTGGTTGCGTCTGGCAAAGCGCGCTTCTATCCTGCTTTGATGCTCGGCCTGGTTCGTTTTTTCATTCGCATTTATCAGTTTACACTCTCGCCGCTGCTCCGTTTGCTTTGCGGTCCTAATTCCGGCTGCCGATTTACGCCGAGTTGTTCGGCATATTTTTTGGAAGCAATCGAGGTGCATGGGATCGGCCACGGAAGCTGGCTGGGATTAAAGCGTCTCGCTCGATGCCAGCCCTGGGGCGGATGTGGATATGACCCCGTGCCCGATAGCAAAAGCACCGCATCCGAAATCAAGGGTTTGGGATCGGGATTAAATGTCGAGTCCAAGTGCGCTGAATAGCCCTCTGGCCAAACTTACGATTTATGGATCGAACTGCGTGGATTGTCGTTGCCCTTTGCGTGATTGGGCTCGTCCTGTGGGAAATCTATCTGGCAAAGCAGATGGCTCCCAGGCCCGCTCCCGTCAGCGTTGCGCCGGGACAGACTTCCCGCACGGCAACTCCCACAATTCTTGCGCCTTCGCCATTGCCGACTCCCGTCGCCGAAGCTGCACCAAGGAGTGAACCAACTCCGAGCTTTGCCGAGAAGATCGAGACATTGCGCAATTCAGACGTTGAGCTGCGCCTGACAAACCGCGGCGGTGGAATTAAGGAAGCCGTCCTGCTCGGGCAAATCGCCGAGAAGGGACAGCGCGTTGTTTTAAATTCAGACCAGAACGCACCGATCGGCGCAATTTTGGAGCAACCGTCCACGCCAACTCTCCCTGAATTTACAGCATCCGTGCAATCGGACGCGGTGCAATTTGAGCGCACGACGGCCGAGCAAGTCGCGATTCGGAAAAAGTTCTTCTTCGAAAAATTTCCGGAGAACAAAGACAACTACGTGATCGAAATGGACGTTGATCTCGAGAACCGGGGAGACAAGCCATATCAAAGCGGTGGCTACTTTGTGGCGCTCGGTTCCGCGGCCCCGATTCATCCGAGGGATTATCCTTCCTATACGCGCCTGGTCTGGTGCATCGACGGAAGAGCAAAAGGAATTGATGTCGGTTGGTTCGGAAGCAGCGGCGGTTTTCTCGGTGTGGGGCAGCGCGCTGCCCGGCCCTATTACCAGGAGAACATCGCCGGCGCCGAGTGGGTTGCGGTGAGCAATCAATTTTTCACCACCCTGATGGCGCCACTCACTGCCAAAGCGACGGGCGTATGGGGCCGGCGTTTCGATATCCAGCGCTCGCCGGACGAAAAATTACTCGGGATCGAGGGCGCGCTTGGCATGCCGGCATTCGAACTGCAGCCCGGCCAAACCTACAGCGCTCGCTTCGAAATTTACGCTGGCCCCAAACTGTACCATCGGCTGGCGCAACTTCCGCACAATGAAGCCGAGGTCATGGACTTCGGGATTTTCAAAATCGTCTGCCAGTTTTTGCTCAACTTCATGAACCTGCTCCACAGTTGGTTGCATGACTACGGTCTCGCAATCCTGGCTCTGACTACCATCATCAAACTCACGCTTTGGCCAATTCAAAACAAAGCGAACCGCTCCATGCGCCAGATGGCCGCGCTCAACCCGAAAATGCAGGAGCTGCGCGAAAAATACAAAGATGATCCAACCCGGATGAACCAGGAGTTGATGAAGCTTTACAAGCAATACGGCATCAATCCGGTCGGTGGCTGTCTGCCGATGATGATCCAAATCCCGATTTTCTTCGGTCTCTTTAAAATGCTCGGTCAGGCAGTGGAATTGCGAAACGCACAGTTTCTTTGGGTAAAAGATCTTTCTCAGCCGGACACGGTAGCGCATCTGCCGTTGCTCGGCTGGCCGATCAATATCATTCCGCTCTGCATGGCTGCGACCCAGATTTGGCTCATGGCGATGACGCCCAAGACAGGTGATCCTACGCAGCGCCGGGTAATGATGTTTACGCCGCTCATCTTTCTGTTTATCTGCTACAATTTTGCGGCAGCTCTGGCATTGTATTACACTGCACAAAATCTTTTCAGCATCCTGCAATTTTATCAGAACAAACGACAACCCGTGCCGACGCTCGAAAAAGTTGCGCCCACCGGAAAACGAAAACGATGATGACGCCGAAGGATCTGCTCGACACCATGCTGGGTTATCTCGGTTTCGTTGTGCAAATCGAGGAAACCACCAACGAAGGTGGCAACCCGACGCTGCAGATTTATACCGAAGAAAGCCGGCGCCTCATTGGACGTGACGGCGAGACGCTCGAGGCCATTCAGTTTTTGCTTAACCGGCTGTTGCAAGCCAGGGACAAAGACGCTGAAAAAGTCATCGTCGACTGCGAACACTACCGTTCGATGCGCGAAGATCGCATCGTGCAACGAGTACGAGAATTGGCTGACCGCGTGCGCATCACCGGCCGTTCGCTGCAGCTTGAGCCGATGAATTCCTACGAGCGGCGCCTCGTCCACAACGCTTTTAAGGACGATCCTGAAGTTGCTACATGGAGCCCATCCGATTCGGCGCGCATCAAGCAAATCACGCTGCTAAAGCGCCGCCCAAAAAAGGAGACGGCGTCGCAGGAAAAGGCAATTTCTTAATCGCCGCTAGCTTCGACGTTGGATACTCGGCGTTGGGCGTTCGACGTTTTGGAGGTAAACCGCGCGACATCTGTCCCGCTTCCCGCGCGCACGTCCGGTCGCCACCGAAATTTTGCCAGCAGCGGGTTGTCTTTTGCTTCTACTGAGTCGGCAATAATTTCGCCAAGCACCGGCGCGAACTTGAATCCATGCCCACAATCGCCCGCAGCAATTACTAATCCTTTGCGCTCCGGGTCGGGTGCGATCCAAAAATTTCCATCGTGCGTGTCGCAATACATGCAAACCCGCGAGTAAACAATTGGCGCATCCGCCAGCGTCGGAAATGTCGATGATAGAAATTCGCGCAAGTTCCTTTCATCTTCGGCAGTGACCTTGCGTGTGGGAGATTCAGGCGACATCTCCCGGCCAGGCCCGTGATTTGCAATCTTTACAACGCCGTCGCGATTGACCGGAAATCCATAGTAGCCGGTCGTTGTAATGTCCGCGCCGAAAACCGGAAAACGTTGGGACGCGAATAGTTCAGGCTGCCGAGGCTTCAGGTGAAATACCGGCTGGCCGTTAGCGCGAAAGATTTTTTTTGTGAACGGCAACAGATACGGCGTCCACGCGCCGACTGCCATTACGACAAAGTCGCCAGCGACCCGCCGCCCATCATTCAGCACAATTCCTTTCACACGGTCGTCGCCTTCATCCAGCCGCAAAAGACTGGCCCCGTCGCACAGTTCAATGTCCACTGATTTGGCGCGCCCAACTAATGTTGCAACCACGCGACCGCTTTCCGCGTAGCCGGCCTCCACCTCGAGAACGCCATCTCGATAAAGTTCCGGATTCCACGCCGGAAACCGTTTCCATAGCTGCGTCGAGTTCATGCGCTCAATCTTGTGCCCGCGCTTCTGTAGCATTTTGAAACTTTCGTGTTCGAAATCGCCTGGCTTCATTTCCCGCCGACGCACGAACATCACGCCGACTTCGTGATACAATTCCACACCGAATTCCTCATTCCATTCGCGCCAGAGTCTTATCGAGCGATCGGCCAGCGCCGTGTAATCCTCATCCGCGCCGTAAGCCCTGCGCACCGCCTTACTGATATCGGTGGACGCCGCGAGCGGGTGCGGCAGCGGGCCCGGATCGACCAGCACGACATTGTGACCGCGCGTTTTTAATTCGATCGCAGCAGTAACACCATTTATTCCCGCGCCGACAACAATGACTTTCGACATTCTTAGAACAGCGCACGTTGTAGCGGTGCTTGTGTCAAGCGCCGAGTATTTGGTAGGGCGCGTCACTCCGTGCGCGCCGTCATTCGCGGACCGCGCGGCGGCGTGCAGAGGACTGCCCGCCCTACCTTTCGCACCTGCATTGCAGGCTCGAAGGCCCGCGCTAAGCCGCTGTTTGCAGCGCGCGTTCCCGTTCGAGCAGGGTCGGATGCGAGTAATAAAAGCCGCTGTAAAGCGGATGCGGAGTAAGATTGCTCAGGTTTTTTTCGCTCAGTTTGCGCAGTGCATGAAGGATCGACTGCGCCTCTCCCATTGTCGCACACGCGAATGCATCCGCCTCGTATTCGAAACGGCGCGACCAGCTGTTAATGAACGGCGAGAGCCAGAAAATTATCGTCCCCGCCAGCAGGCCAAAGAGCAGCACCGCAGGGACTACATTCGCGGCGGCAAAGCCTACCTGATGCTCGAAACCAAACGCGCGATAAAACCACTGCTGACGCGCCAGCCACGCGATCGCGGTGAACGCCACAAAGACGCCAGCGATGGAAACGCCGAGCAACTTCACTACGTGCCGCTTTTTGTAATGGCCAATTTCATGCGCGAGCACGGACTCCAGTTCCGGCTCGGTAAGCTGCGCGATGAGTGTGTCGAACAGAACGATCTTTCGAAAACGTCCGAACCCGGTAAAGAAAGCGTTGGAGTGGCGCGAGCGTTTGCTGCCATCCATCACCTCGATGCTGCGCGTGGGAAAATCCGTGCGCTGCGCCAAGGCAAAAAGGCGCTCGCGCAATCCTCCCTCCGGCAGCGGTGTGAACTTGTTGAAAAGCGGCATGATGATCGCAGGCGCGATGAGCAGCAGAAGCAATTGAAACGCGATGACAACGGCCGCCGCCCAGAGCCACCAGGTTGCGCCAGTCCACTCGATCAATTTCAATACCAGCGCGAGCAACGGATAACCGAGCAGCAGCGCGAGCAGAATTTTTTTCACACGATCGAGGATCCACGTCTTCATTGTCGTGGTGTTGAAACCGAATCGCTGTTCGAGTTTGAATTGCGCGTACCAGGCGAACGGCAATGCGAGGATGCTTAACGCGATAGCTACAACGAAGAGGAAACCAGCCATCGCCCAGATCGAACTGCCGAAGCTCTGGCTGATTCTTCCAAACGCCCATGGCAAGACGCCGCTGAAAAGCACGGCGATGAGCAGCACGGCATCGAACAAGTTGGCAATATCTCCAAAGCGGCCCTTGGCCAGCGTGTACTCGACTGAACGGCGATACGTTGCCTCGTCAATGATTCCGCGAAATGCATGCGGCACTTCGTTCGCATGCGCGCGCACATGACGTTGGTTCAATCGGCTCAGCCACAGTTCCGTGACTGCGCGCGCGAGGATGAGAGCTAGAGCGATGATTGCGAATGGCGGCATGTGCACTGCGAAATTTCTTGCGGAAACTTTTTATGGAGTGCGCGGACATGTCCGCGCTTTTAAAAGCGGCGACATGTCGCCGCACTCCAAAACGCAAGCGCCGACAGAGTCACGATCTCTTTCGGGTCTTTTTCCATAGCGGCCTGCCTCAATTTACTGAGCGAACTCAAGAATGATTTTTCCGCTGCGTTTGCTTTGCGCGGCATGCGTAACGGCCACTTTCGCTTCGCTCAGCGGGTAGGCTTTTTCGACCTTCGTCTTTAATAGACCGCGTTTTGCCATTTCAAAGAGTGGCCGGAACGCTTCAATGCGCTGCTCCTTGGTCGCGTTATCGTACCATTTGTTGATCCAGATGCCACGGAAACGGAGGTCTTTGAAAATGAGCAAACCGTTGGGAATTTTCAGCGGCTGCAAACTCATTGCTCCGAACGTCACCAGGGTTGACCCAGGCGCGAGACAGTTTGCAAGACGCAATGCGCTCTCGCCGCCAACGGCATTCAATCCCAAACGGATCGGTGCGCCGCCAGTAGCGTTCTTCACTTCTTCGCGAAGATTTTCGCCATCGACGAGCACGACGTCGCCGCCTTGCGCGCGCAGTTCGTCAATCAATTCCGCGCGTCGGACAACGTTCACCGTTTTGTAGCCCAACTCGCGTGCGATTTGAATCACGGCGCGGCCGGCAGCGCAATTTGCTGCGTTTTGTATGAGCCAATCTCCTTTTTTGAGATCGACATAATCGTGCAGCAACCGCCACGCCGTCATCGGATTGATTTTCAACATTGCCGCATCCACAGGCTCGATTCCCGCAGGCACAACGACCAGATCTTCAGCTTTCACGGCAACGGCGTTCCGCCATGTGCCGACGTTGTGCGGCAAAATTACCAGGTTACCCACGACAACATTTGTCACGTTCGCGCCAAGATCGACAACAACTCCTGCACCTTCGAATCCGGGTGTTGCCGGGAGCTCTGGTCGCACCGGATATTTTCCCTCGATCTGATTTAAGTCGGCCGGATTGATCGGCGCTGCGCGCATTTTCACAACCGCTTCGCCCGGACCCGGTACCGGCCATGGCCGCGATTCCACGCGTAAGACGTCCGCTGGATTTCCGTGCGTATCATAAACAGCTGCGTTTATATTTTCGTTCATCGATGGCACCCCAAGCTCACGCGTCCAAGAAGAATCTGCAAACCGGCGCGCGTGTCGCGTTGCTGGGGTTGGTGGTCAACATTGTGCTTGCTTCCGCAAAAATTGTGGCAGGTCTCATCGGTTACGCCTATGTGCTGATCGCCGACGGAGTCGAATCCGCACTGGATGTAGGCGGCTCGATCGTGATTTGGGGAGGTTTAACAGTCGCCGCCCGACCGCCTGACAGGTCGCACCCATATGGTCACGGGAAAGCCGAGCCGATTGCTGCGGTCGTAGTCGCACTCGGCGTATTGGCTGCTGCGCTAGTGATCGCCATCCAAAGTGTGCGCGAAATTTTGCTTCCCCATCATGCGCCTGCTCCGTGGACCCTGGTAGTTCTGGTCGTGGCAGTGATCGTCAAGGAGGTGTTATTCCGGTACGTCATTCGGTTTGGGCGAAAAGTGGAGAGCACCGCTGTGAAAACAGACGCCTGGCATCATCGCATCGATGCCATGACTTCCACCGCGGCATTTATCGGTATTTCCGTGGCGCTTATTGGTGGCAAAGCCTGGCAAAGCGCCGATGACTGGGCCGCTCTTGTTGCCTGCGCGCTCATCGGCTGGAATGGGTATCGCCTGGCGCGCCCCGCATTCTTTGAAATCATGGATACGGCTCCGCGCGGTAAATTCATTAGATCAATTCGCGAGGCGGCGAGATCAGTGCCAGGAGTCGTTGAGGTTGAGAAATGTCGCGCCCGAAAAATGGGGTTGGATTTTTATGTCGATCTTCACGTCGGAGTGGATGGCAACATGTCCGTGCATGAAGGCCACGAGATCGCGCATCGCGTGAAAAACGCGATTCAGCAAAGCGATTCGCGCATCGCGGACGTGCTTGTGCATATCGAGCCTGCGAGGTGATCCTTTGTGCAGACTCCGCCTCTTACTAGGTTCGCTTCGCCGATTCCCTAACGGTCGTTGAACACAGCTCCGCCGTTTCTGCGTACCTCATGCCAGTACTCCCAGCCATGCCAGCGAGGTCCCCAAACAATTTCGTACACAATCGGACTTCCCTCCTCGACCACTTGAAACGTGTATGCGGCGGTCGTGGAGAACATGGCAGACAATTTGGAAGGCTTCGGCTTCCCTTCCAAAGCGATCTCTTTGCCGTCATAGAAAACGCTTACTTTAATTCTGCCGAAATGACGGATTTCGATCGTGTGGCCATTGCACGGGATGACCTTCTTGTACATCGAACGCAGACCGTCAACGACCGCTTTACCGGCAACGGCAAGCCTGTCCACGTTGGGTCCGCTCGACGCACGAGCGTCGCCGGGCTCCGCTGTTGCCAGCGGTAATGCCCCAGAAGGGGTAACGGCGTCGTCTTTCTGGGCCGGCGGCTCTTTGCGATCGGTGTCGTTGCCGAGGACAGTGAGAAGTTGCTTCAGCGAAGCGTTGTAATCACGTGTAAAGTCGATGAACTGGAGCCGCCGCATTCGCAAAGGAAGTGTGCACTTCTGGACAATCACGGGCACGATTTGCTTTTTCTCGTCCATCGCATAAGACGCCTCGTCCATGACGTTCTCTGAAGACACAGAGTTTGGAGATAGGATCACCAGCAGACATTTACTGCTTTCCAAGGCCGCTTCCACGGGCTCGATCCCAAGGTTTCCCAAAAGGAATGTCCTGCTGATCGAGCCAGATCGGCACCCCTGCGGCCTTTAAATCACGTGTCAAATTAAGCGCGATTTCGGAATCCGCGCGCGAGTAGCTCAAGAAAATCATGGAAGAAACTGGCACGTTAGGTGGGACTTTTGTAGCAAGCTGTGGAGCGTACGCGCAGCGCAAACTTCATTCCTTTGCGTACGAAACAAGAATCTGATTCGGCCGAGGATATAGGTCGCGTGGGTAAAGCGCCGCATAATGACACGTTTGCCGAAGCAGCTACGGCTCGATGCTGCGCACTACAGTAACCAGCGCGGTTGCGAGAATCTTTCGCGCGCGCGCGATTCTCCTCGCAAACTGAATCAGGCGCGGGACGCGATTCGGATGCGCAAGGAAGAAGGTCGCCAACATGAGGAAGCGAGTTCGCTGCTGTTCGATGTCGAATAAGACGTTGGTGGGAGCCGGGAACGGTTCTTCCAGTGTGTCGCTGATCACGCGTAGCGAGAGCAGTGGAATGCCATGTTCTGCGCAGGCGCGCGCAACGAATTCCGTTTCCATGTCCACGGCGGCAGCGCCCGATGTCCGCGCAACTTCATGCCGCTTCTCACTAGAATCGATCAAAGCAGGTACGGTCAACAATTTGCCCTCATGAATCGGCAAGCTTGAAAAAGACGACCGCCTCTCGTTCAGGTCAATCGTCGAAAAATTCTTCGCCAGTAAAAGATCACCGATTTGCAGCTCTTCGTTTAGCGCGCCTGCAAATCCAGTGCTGATCAAAAGATCAAATTGCTGATTTTGGAGAAAATCTCCGACCCGTTGCCGGCAAATCTCTTCTCCCACGCCGGTATGAAGCACTTCGATCATTCGGTTGTCCATCTTGCCGCGTACGATTCTTACGCCGTTGCGCTCAGCGCTGGTTCTATCGCGGAGACGCCGCAAGAATTCCGAGCTTTCCGCCGGCAAAGCAAACGTGACCGCAATCATTCCCGTTTTGGCGACGCCTCGACTATCTGCACAACAAAGCTCTTTTTCTCCGGCGCCGCAGCTGCTGCGGCTGGAGTAGGCGACTCCGGCGCTCCCGCAGTAATCGACGCAATTGCTGCGCGAAATTCCGGCTCCCGATTCGATGGAAGATCGACAAGAACGCTGAGCCGGCCTCGATCCGGAAGTCCTTTTGCAGCAGAACCGCCGAATCGCGAAGCGAACGCGACAACTTCATCGGCGACAGCATCCAATTTCCCAGTCGCAGCTGGGATTGTAATTTCGCCTACGCCGAGAGCGTTCGAAGCTGGCGTTAGTGTCGCCGCAGCATGCTCGATGGATTTCGCGATCTGCTCCCGCATTTGCGTTTCAAGGAGCGCCCGATTCGGGTTCTTAGTTTCGTGCCTCGCGATCAACCAGAGACCGAATCCCACATTGACAGCCATGAGAATAATGAACGCTACGCCTACCCGAAGCGCCATTTTACGGCCTTGCTCGGTGAAATCTGGTGGTGGTGGCAAGAGCACTTCGCGAGAGTCACTGCGCATTCCCGCGTGAATCTGCCGCGTGACTGCCAACTCGCGTTGCAATTGCTTATCCGAGATCAGTCGCTGCTCCAGGGCGGTCCGCTCCGCGGCGGGGAGCCTGCCCTCGAGATAATCAAAAAGCTTGTCAGGATTCATCGTTGAAAAACTTCGAAAGCGTCACGCCAGAGGTCTTTCTGCGCAATTGCTAAGTAGGAAGCCGTCCCCGACTATGGCATTTGCCCTTTGCTCTAACGTAGTGCGGCAATAGAATCGCTCTGTGGCCGAGGACGATCGGGCAGAGGCGCGGCGCCATCGGCGGGTTTCGCGCCGTGTGATCGCCGGTCTTCATGTACCAGAAACGCTGGTTGCTCTAAAATTATTCGTGTGATTTCGCGCGATTCGCGGGCACTTTTTCACCTCACTAATGAAGGATCCACAGAATCTTGGCGACACTCCGCCGGAGGAATTCCGCAAACAGTTGCATGAGCTTGCGGACTGGATCGCGGATTTTCGCGAAAATATTGAATCGTTGCGTGTCGCGCCTAACGAGAAGCCTGGCGCAGTTCGTGCCCAGCTTCCGGCGCAGCCTCCTGAAAACGGCGAGCCGTTCGAGAAAATTCTCAGCGACGTCGATCGCCTCATCGTTCCCGGCATGGTGCATTGGAGCCACCCGATGTTTCTCGGCTATTTTGGCTGGACAACCACCGCACCCGGGATTCTCGGCGAAATCATTACAGCGCCTCTCAATGTCAACGCAATGACATGGCGCACCTGTCCGGCTGCGACCGAGCTGGAAACTCTCGTTATCGATTGGCTACGGCAATGGCTCGGCTTGCCTGGCGAGTTCGGCGGCGTGGTTTACGACACCGCTTCAGTTGGAATCATGCATGCGCTTGCGGTTGCGCGAGAACACGCCGCGCCATCCACGAGAAAACTTGGCCTGACCAATCGTGATCTTCCGCGCTTCCGCATTTACACTTCCGATCAAGCGCACAGCGCCGCAGAAAAATCCGCGATCGCCCTCGGGATCGGGGAAGAAAATGTGGTCCGCATTTCGAGCGATGACGAGTTTCGCATGAACTTCGCGCCGTTACGCGAGACGATCGCGCAAGATCGAGAGCAAGGTTTTCAGCCGATGGCGGTCGTTGCAACGGTAGGCACCACCTCGACCGCGAGCGTCGATCCGATTCCTGAGATCGCAAAGATTTGCCGGGAAGAAAAAATGTGGCTGCACGTCGACAGCGCCTACGGCGGCGCGTTCGCGATGTTGCCGGAATACGAATGGGTAAGCAACGGGTGGGAGATGGCCGACTCAATCGTGATCAATCCGCACAAAACGCTTTTCGTGCCGCTGGATTTCAGCGTGCTTTATGTGCGCGACCTTGAACGTTTGCGCCGCGTATTCACTCTCGTGCCCGAAGTTCTTCGTGGCGACACGATCGAAGGAGAGAAGAACTACATGGATTACGGCATCCAATTGGGCCGAAGATTCCGCGCGCTCAAAGCGTGGGTGATCTGGCGCTCGTTAGGCCGCGCCGGAATCGTTTCGCGCCTGCGCGAACAAATCCGCCTTGCAAACCTGCTCGCCAACTGGATCAAGAACGACAATCGATTCGAGCTCGCCGCTCCGGTGAGCATGGGCGTGGTTTGTTTTCGTTTTGTTGGCGGCGACGAAAAGAAACTCGACAATTTGAACAGCGAACTAGTGGAGCAAATCAATGCTTCTGGCCGCGCCTACCTCACACAAACGAAATTGCGCGGCCGAACGGTGATGAGAATTGGCTTCGGTAACGTCCTCACCACCGAGGGACACCTACGCAAGGCGTGGGAATTGATCCGGCAAATGGCAGACGCACTGTCGCGCACATAAGCTCCAAATTCGAAGATCCAAGCTCCAGAGAAGTTCCAATAACCAAATCCTTAGCGAGATGACCCCGGTTTGGGTGTTGGGATTTGGTGGTTGATTGGATGTTGGAGTTTGGGATTTGGAATTTTCGAAATTTGCGGCTGAGGTTCGCCGCCGCTACAATCGTTTTCGTTATGATGAAGGCACTGCGCAGGCACAAGAACTGGCTGATGATCGTCATCGCCATCCTCTCGATACCGTTCATTTTTTATTTCGTCAGAACGCCGGATTACGGCAGGATGGGCTCCGATCAATTCGCTCGCATGTACGACCGAAATGTTTCGACGCTCGAAGCGCAGCAAGTCGTGCGGCTCCTGAGTCTGGCGCAGGTGCTCGGCATGTCTGAGTTTGTGCAGACACTCACGGCGGGGGCCGGCCTGAATCAGAATCAGGTCGCCGTCGAATTCATTATCAACCTGCTCGTCCTGCGGCATGAAGCAGAGCGGCTCGGTCTTCGTCCAGACGCTTCGGAAGTCGCCGACGTCGTTCGCAAGTTACCGGCGTTTCAGAACGAATCGGGTTTCGACATGAACAAATTCAGCGATTTTGTGCGGAACGGCTTGGGCCCGATGGGCCTCGGCGAAGAGCATATCGAACAATTGGTGCGCGATCAGCTTTGCCTGAACGAAATCAAGCGGCTCCTGGCTGCAGGCATTTCAATTTCCAAAGGGGAGCTCGACGAAAATTTTCAGCGCGGCTACGACAAATTCTACGTGAACGTCATTCGATTTCACTCCGCCGATTTCGATAAGGAAATCACCGTCAACGACGAGGATGTGCAGAAGTATTACGACGCACACAAGACCGAGCTCAAGACCGAGGAAAAACGCAAAGTGCAGTTTGTCCATCTGGGGCTGTCGAGCGAGCCGCAAGAATACACGAACCTTCCAGGGCCGCTGTTGCAACCCGCATATTCCTCGATTTTCGTAGACCGGTTCGTTCAAAGCCTGATCGGTACCTACGCCGTCATCCCGTTTTCGTCCGGAAGCGACATGACAGCGCAAGGGCGGAATGAGCAAAAGACGTTGATGGGGACAGAACGGATCGAGGCATTGCAAAAGCTGGCCGATAGCGCAACCGATTTCACGCAGGCCTTGTTAGAGAAAGGCGCGGATTTCAAGCAGGCTGCTGAGAAATTCCAGTTGTCAGTGCATGAAACCGGCGAATTTACGGCAGCGGCGTCCGACCCGCAGTTGAAAGTGGATGCGCAGCTCGGCGCCGCAGCTTTCAAGCTATCGGCCCAGGAGGCGAACAGCGATCCGATTCAGGTGGCGGATGGATTTTACATTTTGCATCTCGTTGGGACCACCGAGGCGCGTCCTCTCACAGTCGAAGAGGCGAAACCAAAAATCGTGGACGCGCTTAAGAAGTCGCGGGCGCGCGAGTTGATGTCAACCAAAGGCGCAGAAGTCGCGCAGCAGCTCCGCGAAGCAGCTAAGTCTGGGCAATTACTTGAGGCGGCCATTCAAAAGGCGGGCGCAAAATCTGAGAAGCTCCCGCCATTTTCGCTGATGGAGGAGGAGAAACCAAAATCTGAAGGCAGCGAACCAAAGAACGAGCCGCTCTCCCAAGCCCAGGAACCACAGAACGAACCGCCTTCCCAAGGCAAGGAATCGAAGAACGAACCTTCTTCCCAAGGCAAGGAACCAAAGAATGAGCCGGCTTCCCAAGGCAGCAAGGAAGCGAAGAACACGCCGGCTTCGCAAGGCAAGGAATCAAAGAACGAACCGTCTTCCCAAGGCAACGAACCAAAGAACGAGCCGCCCGCCCAAAGCGAGGAACCGAAGAACGAACCGTCCGATCTTGCTGCCATCAAAGAGGCTGTGGCCTTCCTGAATCCCGGCCAGATCAGCGATTTTTCTCCCTCGGATAATGATGGATTTATTGCTGTTTTGGAAAAGCGTGAGGCATCCGCGGACACTGACGCTGGTGAGAAAAAGGCAGCGTTTGAGAAAAGACTTCTCGACAATAAGGAGCGCGTTGTTTTCTACGAATGGTTACGCGACCGGCAGCAAGCAGCCGGCATGCAGTTCAGCAAAGGCTAACCACGAATTGACACGAATTGACACTAATTACGGTTTCTGTGTCATTCTGAGCGAAGCGAAGAATCTCAGTTTTTATTTCTTAACCCCACAGCAGCGGGAATAGTTAGAGATGTCTCGCTTCGCTCGACATGACAGAGCATTCTATTGATGAAATTTTTGACGATGCGAGTGGCGACATCGCCGTGGGCGATTTGGAAAGTGCTGCGGCAAAATACCGGTGCTGTGTTGAGATCGCGCCCGATTTCTTTGATGGCTGGCACGCACTCGGCATGGCGTTGATGAAACTCGGGCGTTTTGCCGAAGCGATCGAAGCCGGCAAAAAAGCCGTAGAGCTTCGGCCAAACGATCAGATCGGCTGGACAAGCCTCTCGCTGTTTTACAATCGCGCCGGCAACATCAAGGAAGCCGAAGCCGCCGGGGCGAAGGCGAAGGTACTCTCCTGGGGCGGCAAAATTGCGCGCGAATAAACAATCGCGCGTCATCCTGAGCGGAGCGAAGGACCTCCCACAGGGTAATTGATTACGCGAAGTAATTTGTGTTATCCGCGCTCCGATTGTGAGATTCCTCGCTCCGCTCGGAATGACGAACCGCGAGGCGGGAAGATCGCGAAAGAATGAAATTGTAGGGCGTTTCTGTGAAACGCCGGCGTCTGACACAGACGCCCTACAAAGTTTTCCTCACCAAATATTCACGCCCTTATCGGCGGAGCGCACCATCGGCGAGCCGTCGGGAATGTTAAACGCCTTCTGAAATTCCGGCAGGTCCGAAAGTGGCCCGTTCACCCGAAACTGCGCCGGTGAATGCGGATCGGTGGTCAGCCGCATTTTCTGGTCTTCATCGCGAATTTTCTGTCGCCAGATCGCCGCGAAGGACAGAAAGAATCGTTGCTCCGGCGTGAAGCCGTCGATCTTTTTGTTCCGCTGCTCGGGATGTTTGTCGAGCGCCTTTTGTAACGCAGCATAGGCGAGTTTCACTCCGCCGATGTCCGCGATGTTTTCGCCCTGGGTCAGCTCGCCGTTCACGTGCAAGCCCGGCAGCGGCTCGTATTCGTTGTATTGCTGCACAATCGCACCCGAGCGCTTCTTGAATTCGTCGGCGGATTTCGGCGTCCACCAGTCGCGCAAATTGCCTTTGGCATCGAACTGCCGTCCCTGATCATCAAAGCCGTGCGTCATCTCATGGCCGATGACGGCGCCGATCGCGCCATAGTTCACCGCGTCGTCGGCGTTCGTGTAGAAGAACGGCGGCTGCAAAATGCCGGCTGGAAACACGATTTCGTTCATGTTCGAGTTGTAGTACGCGTTCACCGTCGGCGGCGTCATCCCCCACTCGGTGCGATCGACTGGTTTGCCGATCTTCTTAATGTCGCGATCAGCCTCGAATTGTTCAGCCCGCAGCGCGTTCAACACGTACGGACCGCGGTCGATCTGCAGCAACGAATAATCCAGCCACTTGTCGGGGTAACCGATTTTTACCGTGAACGCCGCGAGTTTCTTGAGCGCCTCTTGTTTGGTCGGCTCGTCTATCCACTCAAGCGTTTTGATTCGGTCGGCCAGCGCCTCCTTCAGATTGTTTACGAGCTCCAGCGCACGCGCTTTTGCCTCGGGCGGAAAGTAAAAACCGACGTACAATTTTCCGAGCGCTTCGCCTATCTCGTCATCCTCGGACATGATCACCCGTTTCCAACGCGGCTTGATCTGCTGTGTGCCGCGCAGGACCCGCTCCCTGAAATTGAAATCTTCGTCCACGAAGTCCTTCGAAAGATCCGGCGCGGTTGCATTGATCAAGTGCCAGCGCAGGTACGCTTTCCAGTCCTCCATCGATGTCGATTTGAACAAGTCGTTGGCCGTTTTGAAAAACTCTGGCTGATTCACGTTGATATCGCCCGGCTCGACCAGGTCAACCGTCTTGAAGTAATCGCTCCAGTTCCAGTCGGGCGTGAGGTCTTGCAGCTGTTGCACGCCCATCTTGTTGTAGTTCTTGATCGGGTCGCGTAATTGCACGCGGGTGCGTGACGCTTCGGCAAGTTTGGTTTCCAGCGCCAGGATCTTTTTCGCGGCTTCTGCTGCTTTTTCCGCCGGCTCGCCCAATAGCGTCAGCATCTTCGTCACATGCGCGACGTACTTCTGGCGCTTCTCTTTCATGTCGGCGTCCTGCTTGGTGTAATAGTCGCGATCGGGCATCCCGAGCCCGCCCTGCGCAGCCTGCGCAATGTCGCGCGAGCTGTCCTTCGCATCCTGACCCGCGCCAAACCCGAAAAATGCGCCGACGCCGATTGTGTGCAGATGCGCGATTGCCTTAAGTAGATCAGCGCGGTCTTTGATAGCGTCGATGCGTTTGAACTCTTCTTCGAGTGGTTTCGTTTGCACGGCCTCGATTGTTTTCTCGTCCATGCCGCTGGCGTAGTAATCGCCTACCTTCTGTGTTTCGGGCGCAAGCTTTGGATCGACCTGCGTTGTCGAGGCTTTCTCGGCAATCGTGTGCAGTGCGTCGTTGTTGTGCTCGATCAACTCATTGAACGCCCCCCATCGGGAATACTCCGGCGGGATCTCGGTGCGTTTGATCCACGCGCCGTTGGCATAGCGAAAGAAATCATCACCGGGTTTAACCGATGTATCCATGTTCTTCGGATCGAGCGGCGGCGGATTTTGCTCGGTCTGCAGCTGCGTTGCCGCCCGCAAGTTGAATGCGCAAAAAATCGAAATGATGAACGCGATGAATGACTTCATAGTTTTTGAAAAGGCACTACCTCCGGTTGTTTAATGCGAATTAGACCTTCTAAATGCAGTTCTGTTGAAGCAGCGCTTCGGGTAGCGTACGCCTCGCGCGTGCTGGCGAGCGCGTCCCGCGATCGCGGACTTTACTGAGATTTCTCCATTGTTCCGACGAATGAGTTCCAAGGAAAGATTGTTTCGGCGCGACGCCAAAACCAGCACGCGAGACGCACACGCCAACCGAGCCGTACCCTACAGTTGCTCGATTTCGTAGCCGCGTTTTTGCAATAGCGCAATGACACTGCGCGGACCGGAGAAATGAAGCGCCCCTGCAACAATCGCCGTCGGTTTGCCAGTTTTCAGTTCGGCCTCGATTCGCGAAACCCATTTCATGTTGCGATCCTCGACCAGCCGGGCCGCAATCCTGGGCGCTTGATTCCGCAATCGTGCGTCACCGGCCCAAAGCGCACCAGTATCGCCCCTGCGCCATGCCTTGTACATCCTGCTGAATTCCTTTGCGCCATCGGTCGGCTGAGTAAGCGCATCCCGCAGCATGAATTCGGCGTCGCGATCTGACATTCCACCCATAACCGCCACATGTTCATCAACCGATTCGAGTCCTCCTATCTCTTTGCCTGCCGTTTTCGCACGGTCCACGAAATAATTGTCGAGGCCGTGCGAAGAGGAACTCTTGCTGTAGCTGGCGCGGGCGGCAAGATGCTGTGCGATCCACCATGGTTTGTAACGGAGTTGGCTGTCGAAACCTGCAACTTGTTCCCGCTTTCCGCGGCGAGAGTCGGGTTTGACGGTCAAAATATTTTTACGGAGCCAACCCAGGAGCTCTGGATCAATCTTCGAGCGGATGTCCTGTCCCGGCGGATATTTGGCGGCAGCTTCAAATTTCTTTTCGAATTCGGCGTGTTGGTTCGGATCGAATTCGAAAACGAAGCGCCTGCTGTCTCTTAGCGCGATTTCGTACGGCGAGGGGAGCGGATAATCACTTTTGCTGAGCGCATGAATTGAGCCCACCAGGTAAAATGGCGCTTTGGCATTAGTCACGCGCCAGACGCAGGACTTTGGGAATTTGTGAGCGGGAGAACCTGCGATGGCAGATAGCGGCGTCAAACCCAGCAGGAGCAAAGCAATCCAAGCGCCGCAGAGACGTCGAGCAGGCAAAAACATTTCCGGTTTTTAGCGCGAAAAACCAGTAAGTCAATTGGCAGTTTGGATCTTTCAGCAATTAACCGCAGCGCTGCGGGTCGCGTCGCCCTGGGGAGAGGGGAGGGTGAGGTTTTATTCGACCAAATATGGCGACTTCTGGTTCGAACCCCTCACCTTGGTCCTCTCGGCTTGGCCCAGGGAAGAGGCGAGATTTCGGAGCAGCGCATTGAGATCGATTCGCTTTTCGATAAAATAGCGCAGAGATGATTGGAACGGTGCGATCTTGGTTGAATGTAGCATTACTCACGGCCGGGATCGGCCTGGCGCAAACAACCACGTTAGTCGGCGGCGATTGGGAGGTCATCAGAGTAAGCGGTCACGATTATCTGACCGTTGAAAATATTTCGACGTTTTATGGGTTGCCTGCGGGCGTCGTCGCACGGGGTGAGAAAATGCGATTCGAGACAGTCAAGAATCCGTTGGAATTTGTCAGTGGCAGCCGCGAAGCGATGATTAATGGCGCGCGCAGTTGGTTGTGTTTTCCGTTAATCGAGCAGAATGGAAAATATCTGGTCTCGCGCACTGACGTGGCCAAAACCATCGAGCCCCTGGTGCGTCCGCATCGTGTTTCAAACGTTGGTAACGTCCAAACAGTCGTTCTGGATCCGGGACACGGCGGGTACGATAAAGGGCAGGTGAGCCGCTATGGATACGAAAAAGATTTTGCGCTCGACGTGGCGCGAAAGCTCCGCCCGAATTTGCAGGCAAACGGACTACGCGTAATCATGACTCGCGAGGGCGATTATTTTGTGCCGTTGGAAGTGCGCGCAAAGATCGCCAACTCCGCGCGCAACTCGATTTTCGTCAGCATTCATTTCAATGCGACGAATGACGATCCGAACGCCACCGGGTTCGAAATTTTTTCGTTCACGCCGCGCGGCGCGCCATCAACGTCGGACACCGTGCTGACTTCTAGTTCCTTCAACATGCAACCTGGCAGTGAGGTGGATGCACAAAGCATGGCGCTCTCAGCTTGCATTTATCATTCGTTGCTCGGTCATATCCCCGAGTACGACCGCGGAATTAAACGCGCGCGGTTCGCCGTCCTGCGTCTCACCAAAGTGCCGGCCGTGCTGATTGAAGGAGGCTTCCTGACTGAAAGTGGCGAATGCAAATTGATTGCGAACAAAGATTGGCGCAGCAAGCTCGCGGCGGCGATCGGCGTCGGGATCGAGAATTATCGGACGTTGGGCGTGAAGAAACAGCCGCCAATGCTCGTCGCAGATTATCGCAAGCAAACCAAGTCGCTGCCGATTGAACGCGTTATTCAGGAAGGGCAGGTGAAGGAAGCAGATGCAAGTCTAATAAACCTGGTTGGCAAATCAGCGTTTCCTTCGCCGCAGCAGACTTCAACTCCTTCACAAAAAATATCTCTCGAATCCGACGTGATTGTGCCTTGATGCCGATCTTTTGATTGGCCTTGACCCTCCGCTCGAATACATGAGGATGATCGAATTACTCAACTTCAACGAAAGGACCTCATGAAAAAGTATATCAGCTACACAATGATCGCGTTGCTCGGGACGGTTGCTATTTCAACAGCCGCGACAAACGACGACGCAATGCAGGAAAAAGAGAAAGCAGCCTGGCAGGCGTTTAAGGACAAAAAGCCGGACGATTTCAAGAAGCTCGTGTCCGCAAACCTGATGGCTGTCTATGCCGAAGGCGTCTCCGATATGCAAAAGGAATTGGCGGACATGCAGAAGTGGGACATGAAATCGTTCGCGATCAGTGATTACAAAGCTACGCCCTTTGGCCCGGACACATGTGTTATCACCTACAAGGTGGCCGTCGAGGGCACATACGATGGGAAAGACCAAACCGGTACTTACAACGCCGCATCCGTCTGGAAGAAACAGAAGGGACAATGGCAGGCGATCTTTCACACGAATGTGAAACAGGCCCCTGCTGCGGGATAGATTTTCGTCAGTAGGTTGGCTACAGCCAGCGAGCTCGTCGATTGCGCTGCCTGCCGCGCCGGAATACGCAGCAGATGCAGCTGTTGACTTCCCATAGCTGCGTCTTATTCTGATCGAGAAAGAAAATGCGGGGGAGCCACAATGGCTGAGAGGTCCTGTTTGGACGACCCCTTGAACCTGATGCGGGTAATGCCGCCGAAGGAAGCGAGGGTCCGATGCAGGACTGGCGATTTCAGCCATGCGATTTTCTGCGCATGGCTTTTTAGTTTTAACCACGAATGGACCAGCCTTCACAATGTTGCGGCTTGGCAGGCACGAATCGACACGAATGTTCCGAATCTGACATTCCGGTGCCGTCTTCTGTCATCCCGAGCGAAGTCGAGAATCGAGCGGCTAGGGAAGCCGCGAGATGGACGGGAAGGCTGAAGGCTGAGCGAGTGGGAAGCGAGCGAATCAAATCTCTCGATATTTCTGTGAGCATATGAATAGCGACAACGGTTCCCAAGAATCCACGAGGACGGACGTGCCTCTCCCGAATTCAAAGAAGGTTTACGTGCCGGGAAAGCTTCATCCTGACATTCGCGCGCCGTTCCGCGAAATTTCGCTGGCGCCGACGAAATCTATGAGTGGCGAGATCGAAGTGAATGAGCCGGTGCGCGTGTATGACACGAGCGGCCCATGGGGCGATCCCGATTTTCACGGCGACGTCACCCAAGGACTTCCGCCGTTGCGCGCGAAATGGATTCGCGACCGCGGTGACGTGGAAGAACACGACGGGCGCAAAGTTCAGCCGATTGATGATGGATTTCTTTCCGCCGCGCATGCCGACCATTTGGCAAAGCGCAATGGAAGTGAGAAGGACGAATTAGGAATTAAGAAACCGGGTGGAAGAAAACCACTCAGAGCAAAGTCCGGCGCTGTCACACAACTCGCTTACGCGCGGCGTGGCATCATTACGCCCGAGATGGAGTTCATCGCAATCCGCGAAAATTCCGGACGCGACATCGCCAAATCAAACGTCAAACATCAAACATCAAACATCGCGCGGAACGACCTTGCACATCAGCACGGCGGAACCTCATTTGGTGCAAACATCCCAGACGAGATAACACCTGAATATGTGCGGGCGGAGGTCGCCCGCGGCCGCGCGATCATTCCCGCGAACATCAATCACCCGGAATCAGAGCCGATGATTATAGGCCGCAATTTCCTGGTAAAAATCAACGCCAACATCGGCAACAGCGCCGTGGCGTCGTCTGTCGAAGAAGAAGTCGAGAAGATGCGTTGGGCGACCAAATGGGGCGCCGATACGGTGATGGATCTCAGCACCGGCAAAAACATTCACGCCACGCGGGAATGGATCATTCGTAACTCGCCCGTGCCCATCGGCACCGTGCCGATTTATCAGGCGCTGGAAAAAGTCGGCGGCCGCGCAGAGGAACTGACATGGGGAATCTATCGCGATACATTAATTGAACAGGCTGAGCAAGGTGTGGATTATTTTACGGTCCACGCTGGCGTGCTTTTGCGTTACATTCCGCTGACTGCGCACCGCGCTACCGGCATTGTTTCGCGCGGCGGCTCGATCATGGCCAAGTGGTGTCTGGCGCATCATCAGGAAAGTTTTCTCTACACGCATTGGGACGAAATCTGCGAGATCATGGCCGCGTACGACATCAGCTTTTCTATCGGCGATGGCCTGAGGCCAGGCAGTATTGCTGACGCAAATGATGAGGCCCAATTCGCGGAGCTATACACTCAAGGAGAACTCACGAAGCGCGCGTGGGCGCAACACGTGCAGGTGATGAACGAAGGCCCGGGTCACATCCCGATGCACCTGATCAAGGAGAACATGGAGAAACAACTCGAGTGGTGCGACGAAGCGCCGTTCTACACGCTGGGCCCGCTGACCACCGACATCGCGCCCGGCTACGATCACATCACCAGCGCGATCGGCGCGGCGATGATCGGCTGGTACGGCTGCGCGATGCTCTGCTACGTCACGCCGAAAGAACATCTCGGTTTGCCTAACAAGAAAGACGTCAAAGACGGCGTGATTGCGTATAAAATTGCAGCGCATGCAGCTGACCTGGCGAAGGGTCATCCAGGAGCTCAGTATCGGGATAACGCAATTTCGAAAGCCAGGTTTGAGTTCCGTTGGCAGGACCAGTTTAACCTGGCTTTGGATCCAGACACGGCTCGGGAATTTCATGATGAGACGCTCCCTCAGGAGGGAGCGAAAACCGCACATTTCTGTTCAATGTGCGGGCCTCACTTCTGTTCCATGAAGATCACCGAAGATGTGAGGAAGTTTGCGGCGCAACAGAAGTTGTCCGAGGACGAGGCGTTAAAAGCTGGCATGGAACAGAAAGCGCGCCAGTTTAGCAAAGCGGGAGCCGAAATTTATTCGAAGGTCTGAATGTCCAGCACGTGTGTTTCGTGCTACAAGATCGACATGGAGATCAAGCTGACCGCCGTCTTCCGAAAATTTCCCGAGGGCTACGCCGCATTCGTGGAAGAGCTGCCGGGTGCGAATACGCAAGGCGCAACGCTTGAAGAAGCGCGGGCAAACCTGAAAGAAGCGGTCGAGATGGTTTTGCAGGCGAATCGCGAATTGGCAGAAGAATCGTTGCGCGGTGCTGACGTTCTGCGTGAACCGCTTGCGACCGGATGAAGCGGCGTGACCTGATTCGACATCTTGAAAGCAATGGCTGTGAATTCCTGCGCGAAGGCGGCAACCACACCATTTACGTCAATCGACGTGCGCAGAAGTCTTCCGCGATCATCGACTTTCTCGCGAGAAAGATCTGCAAAGATTTGGATATTCCCGAGCCGTGACTTTTCAACCGCGCGTGAATGGAGCCGACCGGGATGGAGGCGACATAAATGGGCAAACCCGAGAGGGCGAAAGTGCGGGCAGCGCTTGAGTCAATTCCACGATGAAACCCTTCCCGCCGAAGGCGCGAAGAGCGCACATTTTTGCAGTATGTGTGGCCCCCATTTCTGCAGTATGAGGATTACTGAAGACGTAAGAAAGTACGCGGCCGAGCATGGAATCACAGAAGAAGCGGCAATCGAAAAGGGACTAAAACAGAAGGCAACGGAGTTCACGAAGTCCGGATCAGAAATCTACGCGAAGACGTGATGCTGTAGCGTCCGCTGTCTCAGCGGAAAATTCTGGGGAGCACATGTGCCTCCATGGCTCGCCGTAGCGTTGGCGAAGGCGGCGCGTGTTGCTTTCGGCGCCCTCGCCATCACGAACTTGTTAAAAGATCGACAATCAATTTTCGCTCCGAAGAATATTGAAGAATGGGCGAGATAACCCGACGCGGATATCGAATCGAGTGGTTCATCGGCGATCACGGCCTAGGCACGTTGACGTTTATGACGCGAAGGAACGTTTTCTCGGCCGGCTTGACATTGAGCGAATGCGCGGAATCGAAGGCTGGATGCCGAGCCGAAAGTTGATTAAAGTGATAGAGGAACTGAAGAGAGAAGGCCGATTGTGAAAACTGTTGTCACCGCGAAGAAGCCATTTGGGAAGGCGAAATTCTCGCCTGTGAAACACGCACGCTATCTGGACTGGGAAGATGCGTTCGACGTCGAGTTTGACGACGGACTTTCGTTTTTAGAACCGCATGCAACGATCAAAAAGTCGAACAAGATCTCGGCCATAGCAGTTCCAAAACGAGTAAGCGTTCCGAGGAAGTTTCGGACGCACTTCAAAATAGAATACGATACTGGCGAAGTTGCGGAGGTTTCCTGGTCATTCATTCGTGAATTTCCGCCGAAACGAAACGGTAACGTTCGGTGAGAATGCGATAATTTTTATGAGCACAGGAGAACTGATCGATAAAGAAGACGCGTCGGATGCGCCCAATGAAAGATTCAACGGCGCCGAGCTGAGCGAATCTGTTCTCGGGCGCGATTGGAACTCACCAGAAGAGGATGCCGCATGGTCAAACCTGTAGCCGGTGAAATCGTTGTCATTCCTTTTCCGCGCGCTGATGGTAGCGGCGAAAAGCGGCGTCCCGCTTTGGTGATCGCCGATCTTCCCGGCGCGGATTTGATTCTGTGCCAGATCACGGGCCGCGCACACTGGGATGCTTTCGCCGTTCCGCTCGATAGTAGCGATTGTGAACGCGGCGAAATCGGCCAGCCATGCTTCATTCGTCCGCAACGACTTTTCACCGTCGAACAACACGCCATTCTCAAGTCCGTCGGAAAAGTGACGCCGGAGAAATTCGACGAAGTATTCAAAAAAGCGCGAGCGCTTTTTGTTGACTGACTGCTATCCGGTATCCGCTATCCGTAATTTCTTGCAATCTATCCGGTATCCGCTCCCCGGTTTCCGAGATTCCTATTTATAGATCGTCTTCGGCTCCGGCCCCGCGAGGATTTTTTGAAAATGCGGATCGTTCCGTAGCGGGTCCCACTCCCAGCGTTGCCCCAGGTCGTTTAACGTAATGCTTTCATCAGCATAATCGACGGCGAACGGCGTGGTGAGGAGCCGCTCGATTCGATTGATCGCCTCGTCGGTCATTCCGAGCCGGGCGCACGTCAAAGCGTAGAAATCTTCGACTGCAGCTCCCTCGATTACGTCATGCGTGATGGGTTTCAGCTCCATCGCTCGTTTACCTTCCCGCAGCGCGTCCTCTTTTCGACTCAGAAACGCGTAGAGCAAACCGAGCTGCGCGCGACGCGTGCCGTTCTGGGGACTCTCCGCTACGAGCTTTTCGATAGATGGCCGGGTGGCCTCGAATTCCGCCTGCGCTTTGGTCGCATCGCCACGCACTAGATCGACGCAGCCTTGAAGATAACTTTTCGGCAGTGGGACTCCCGTCTGCGAAGTCATCGTGTCGAACTGGCAAGCGGCTAAAGCTTTGTTTGCTGCATCCACATCCCGGTCCATCAAGCTCACGTCCCAGCGCGTGAAGGTGACGATGCCGTCAGGATCAAGATTAGGGGGCAAAGATTCCAGCGCGGCCTTAATCGCGGCGGTGCTGCCTTTCCAGTAAAATTCAATGTATGCCCGCTGTATCTTTACATTGAAAGAATCAGGAAAAAGCGCGAGCACGCGATCCATTCGCTCGGCCGCGGTGCGCCAATCGCGCAGGCCGAAGTAGGTCTGCGAAGAATCATAGAGCGTTACGGGATTGCGCGGATCGACCTCTTCCGCGTGTTTGTAAGCAGCGAGCGCTTGCTTCAAATCCCCGCGCCGTCTTAGAACTGCGGCTGTATAGAGGCCCACGTCGCCATCGTTGGGAAGCGCCTCCGCAGCGAGACGCAGTTCGCGCAGCGCTGCATCGTAATCGCCTTCGATGTAGTAGTGGTAAAGCACCAGCGCGAGATGGCCTTCGCCGAGGTTCGGCTGCAGTCGCAGTGAATCCAGTGCGTCCGTTTGCGCCTTTTGCTTCCACGGCTCCGTCGGTTCGTAGAAATGATACAGCGCACTGGTTGTGGCCGAGAGCCGCGCATGGGCGAGAGCGAAGTTGGGATCGAGTTTGATCGCTTGGTCGTAAAGATTTATCGCCGACTTGAAATCCTGCAGCAGGATATTAGGCCGCGTTTGATAATCGCGCCCACGCAAGTAGAGCACGTAAGCGTCGGCGTTTGTTGTAGGTTTGGTTTCGACCCGCGCTTTCTCCTGCGGTGAGAGCGTAGCCTGCAACGAGTCGGCGATACTTTTCGCCACTTCGGCTTCCACTCCGAAAATGTCGATCAACTGCCGATCGTAACTTTGCGCCCACAGATGCGCGTCGTCGTCAGCCCGGATGAGCTGCACGTTGATGTGCACGCGATCGGTGGCCTTCTGCACACTGCCTTCCAGCACATTGCTGACGCGCAACTGACGTGCAATCTCGGGCAAGTTTTCCGGAGCACTGCTGTAGCGCGCCGTTGACGTGCGCGAGATCACGCGGAGCCCGCTGATCCTCGACAGCGTAGTGCTGATTTCATCCTGAATACCCTGCGCGAAAAACGCGTTCTCCTTATCCGAGCTCAGGTTCTCGAACGGCAGCACTGCAACTGATTTGTCCATCGTCGCAGTTGTCGCGGTTTGTTTTGGCAACTCGGCAGTCGCGGATTTTGGTGTTCGCAAAAATTGGAACGCAAGCAGCGCAGCCGCCAGCAGCCCAACAGCGATAGCTGTCCAGCGTATGCCCAAACGATGCTTTTGAAGAACTTGAAACCGCTTTGGTGCTTGCGGATTGCCGACTCCATCACCGTAGAAATTCACCACGTCGATGCGGACCCGGTGCTTGACCTCGCATTCGCCAAGGTCGTGAAGGAACGATGGCCAGCGCGGATACTGTTCCAGATCATCGGCGACGCGCTTGGAGAGCAGAATGTGACCGGCATCGCCGCAGTCCATCACTCGTTGCGCCAAGTTTACGCCGGCGCCTGCGATGTTGGCCTGCTCGTTCAAATCAGTGATCTCATTTACAGGACCGCTGTGAATGCCCATTCGCACTCGAAGTTCGGGATGCTCTTTCAACGCTTTACTGATCTCAACTGCGCATAACACCGGCGCTTCCGGCGTAGTTCGAAAAACCAAAGCCCCTCCATCACCTGTTGGCAATCGCAGCAATTTGCCCTCTGCTTCGGCCGCGCGGAACTGCTCCGTGCCGCGCACAATTCGTTTTAAAGTATCAAGTTGCTGGCTCTGCTGAGTGATGAGCAACTGCGAGTAGCCGACAATGTCAATGAACAGAACATGCCCGATCTCAAACTTAACTTCTGACGCTGTATCAATGGACATATCTGTTGTTAACGTCGGACGTGACAATGGCGGGAATCTTAGCGCAACGCGCTTCTGATGCACGAACGGGAATGCGCCATTCGCAACGTGCCCGTCCGCAACGACTTTTCAGCGTCGAACTAAACGAGTGCGTGTTCGTTTGCCATTACATCGCCGAACTTCTCTGCTGAAACTTTTACAGAAGGAAGCGAAGGCAAAGAACAAGCTGCAGAGTTGTAATTTGTTTGATAATACCTTTGTTTCCTTCGTTGCCTTTTGTGAAGATTCTGCAGCCTGCAATCGAAGAAGAATCAGTCAATACACTTTATGCCGAGTCTAATCAGAAAACTGTTCCATAAATCGGAAGCGCCGAAAGACGGCCTCACCCAGCCCCAGCGCGAGGCGATAGTCGACCTGCTAAACTATTGCATGTACGCCGACAATTTGGTCTTCCTCGCGGAGGACAGGTTGATCACGGATACGGTCGCGAAGTTCAATTGGGACCCGAAAGTACCGTTCGATCAGTTCGATGCGAGATCGGTTAGTAACGCGCGGAACGCGAGTGAAAGTCAGGTGTACAGAGATCAATTCCTGGCTTCGATAAAGGACAGGCTTGATACCGCTGAAGTGAAGGGACAAGCATTGGACCTGTGCCAGGAGCTCTTTCTCGCCGATGGCGCGCAGTCTTACGAAGAAGACGACGCACTTCAAAATCTGAAGACGCTGCTCGAATAGAAGTGGTTATTCCGGCCGTTGAAGCCGGGCTTCAGCGCGGGACGCTGGTCGTTTGTTGGCGGAGGTGGCTATACGTGAATCACGTATAGCATCACGGGCGCTGCGATTGCGTTCGTTTGTAGCGGCGGTCTATGACCGTCGACGCAATGCAAAATGTCGCCGGTGAGCGGTGATTAGTGCATCGTCATCGGCCCGCAGCCTTTTCGCAACGCTCGAGCAGCCGCGGCGCTTCCATCCGCTTTGCCCATGTCGCGAAGGCCGGCGTCGCACCGCGCCAGCGTAGCGTCGCGACCTTCTTGAAGAGCGGCGCATCGGTGCGCAGCGTCGCGAGATTCTTGAAGAGCAGCGCGAGCTTGCGCTGTTCGCCGAGAACGTTTGCCGGAAACTTTTCGATCTGACCGTAGCGATTCAAAAGCTGGCCGGCAGTGCGGGCGCCGATCCCAGCGATGCCGGGGTAGCCGTCGGCTGCATCGCCTACGAGCGCGAGCAGGTCCGGAATGAGCGGCGGATCGACGCCGAACTTCTCGCGTATCGCCGCCGCATCGCGAATCGTTTTGCGCCGGCCATCGATCTGCACCACACGCGTACCTCGCACGCATTGCGCCAAGTCCTTATCGGGCGTCCAGATGGCGACTTTCTCAACCTTTTTGTCCTTCGACGCGAGATGCGCGGCCGAAGCGAGCGCATCATCGGCTTCGAGCTCGATCATCGGCCAGACGACAACGCCCATCGCCGCCAGTGCCTCCCCTAGGGGATGGAATTGCGCGAGCAACGCGGGCTCGATACCGGCGCCTGTCTTGTAATCCGCCCAAAGCCGATTGCGAAACGACTCGATCACGTGGTCGGTGCCAACGCCGAGGTAAGTCTCTTTCTGACCGCGTGAGGCGGAGCCTTTTACGCGGTCGCCGTTCTCGATCATTTGGAGCACGCTCTGCAGCACGCCGACGACAGCGCCGTAGGGGCGGTCCACCCCTTTGTTGAACCGGCGCAATCCGTAGAAGTGACGGAAGAGCTCGTAGGTGCCGTCGACGAGGTGAACGATCATTTTGTGGTCAATGAAGCAACTTCTCGGGGAAATTCGCGTTCCGTTCACGTTGCAGAATACGGCGCTGACGCCAGCGTAACGTCCTGCCCGGCTTCGCCGGATCCCAGCCTTTCGGATTCGGCAGGACGGCCGCCAGCATGGCCGACTGCTCTCGCGTGAGATCGCGCGCGCTGACGCCGAAATAATGTTGCGAGGCTGCTTCGACCCCGTAGATCCCGCGCCCCATCTCGATCACGTTTGCATACAGCTCCAGGATGCGCCGCTTCGGCAACAGCGCCTCCATCCAGATGGTGTAGTACGATTCCAGTCCTTTCCTGATCCAGGAGCGGCCCTGCCAGAGGAAGATCGACCGGGCGCATTGGTTCGTGATCGTGGAAGCTCCACGAACCGGTTTCCCTTTCCGCTCCGCTTCTTTCACTGCGAGGTCCATCTCCTTCCAGTCAAAGCCCTCGTGCTGAAAGAACCGCTGATCTTCCGAAATCCAAAGGTGCTCCAGAAACATCTCAGGAATTTTCGTCAGATCGATCCAGCGGTAGCGGAGCGGATGCTTCGGCGCGTTCGAGAACACGGCGCTGCCCTGCTCGATCAACATCGGCAGCGTCCACGGAGGATTGATGAATCGCACCACTGCCACCTGCATTGCCGGGATAACAAGCAAAACCACCACCGGGATCAAAACCCACTTCCAGCGGCGAAAAAAACCGCGTGGACGAAGTCTTTTACGCGGTTTCGGCGTGGGCATCTTCGCCAAGAGACTGCGGTGGCGCGTCGAGCGCAAACCCGTTCTCATGATGTGCTACTGCCGATCGAGCACTGGAGGCGCGGTAACGCGCGCATTTTCGCGAATCTGCAATGCTTTCAGCTTTTGCTTGCCAACGCTCACCCGATCTCGCTAATAGATTTGCGTGCCCCCCAAGCGACAATCGTTTGACGAGATTCACAGACTGCCCCCTTTTCTTCTGTGCCTAATTTATCGAGATGCAATCCGAAGTTCAGATTGATCTCGCAGCGATTTAGCAATATCACGATCACAAAATGATGGACATGAATGACGCCCGTATTCGGGAAGCACTGTTGCGTAAGCTGGCGCGACAGAAGGCGCGTCCGCGGGCAGTGCTCGAGGAACTGCATGTTCATAACGGCAAGGCGATCGCCGATGTCGTCACTCTGCATTCGGAAGCGCATTGCTACGAGATCAAGGGCGCGACCGATCGCATCGAGCGAATTGCTGTGCAGGGCACCTATTACAATACGGCGTTTCGGCGGATCACACTGGTTACCACAGAGCGCAGGCTTCGACGCGCGTTGAAGCTGGTGCCTCCTTTCTGGGGTATTATGGTGGCCGTCAAGGACGGGGACACAATTCGATTTCGGCACGTCCGGGCTGCGCGGCTTAACCCCCGCTTCGAAAGACAATCAGCAGCAATGACCCTTTGGAAGAGCGAGATGCTGGAGCTGGTGTCGGAGGCGAACGCGGAGCGCAAGCCGCGGAGGCTGCTGGCGCAGTTGATCGCCGAGACGCAGCGTGATCTCGAGCTCAGCACGAGCATTTGCGATCTGCTACTTAATCGCCGCCGGTGGGCTCAGAGCTCTGCGCCGAGCACCATGTAGGTGATGTGAGCGACGACGGAGGGCTTTACCACCGTGTTATTCATCGCCCTACTGCCGATGCCTTTGCTCTTCTCGTAGAAATAATCCTCGCCGGTTGAATACCCCGGGCGGAAGAAGTCCTGTCCGCACAGCTGGGTGGTCATACCAAGATATTGTCCATACCCACCTGAGGCGAGTGAAGATCCTCGGCTTACATAATGGGAGCGGTTAAAGGAGTAAATCAGCCGTGGGCTCGTCACTCTTGGAAAGAGTTCAGGCTCGAAGTCTGCATTAGAGTAGAAAGGACTTACGGTCGCATAGTCACCGCCGACCAAGTTGATCGCGGTTAGGCTGCGTGCTTTGGCAAGAATGGCAAGTTCGCGTCGCGCCAGAAATTTGGTAGTGCTCGGTTCAACGACCTCACCGAGCGAACCGGGAATGGAGGAGCCCGTGACTATCACGCGGCGGACCTTGTCATAGGCGTCGCAGAACTTGTTTGCGAAGGTGGCGATCTGCCGCGCGGTTTCCAAGACATCCATGCCGGTGCACACCCGGCAATCGAGGATCAGGTCGATTGCCTCGAACTCTTCGAAAACAGTTGCCAGATCGTAGTCTATCTGGTCCTCGCTGCTGTCGAAATCCTCGAAGTCGCCCTGTTCGGCTCGGAACGCGACGGTAGCGGAGGAGACTTCATCGCTGCTCCTGAGACTTGTCACCGCTGCGTTGTGGCTTGTCCGGTCGAGGGCTACGACGGGTATCACTTGCAGACCGTTAAGGGCCTTGAGCAAGTAAGCGTATTTATGCTCGCTTTTCACATTGAGCTTTTGGCTTATATCGAGGTCATCGAAATAGAACTCCGCATCAGGGCCCCAGTGCTTCTTCAGGCTCTTGACGATACTACTAGTGGTTGCGACGTAGGTCTCGGCGTTGTAGTCCGGCTCTTTGCGCGGGAAGTCGAAAAACGGGCAAATGGCCTGCTTTACCTGTGGAGCCAATTCTCCCATCGCGTTGAGTTCACCGCGCTTCGCCTTGAGGAATGAAACGTAGCGGATCATGACTGAAAGATGATCGCGCGGACGTCGTGTTCGTTGATGATGGAGCCGTAGCGCTTGTAGTTGCCGGATTCTTTCCGGAGCAGGCCAGCGATCAAGCTCGGGTGGACACCCTGCGCGGCGGCGTAGGCATGCACCGCCCGGTCGGTGGGGTCGTATTTGGGCTCGCAGTTGCGCCATGACTCGCGGTCGACGATCGAATCCTTCGCGAGGCGATTGGCGGCCTTCTCGGCGCGGTCCTTCTCCTCGGCCTCGACGTTGAAGAACACAGGTTCCTTGAGCTGGTCGTTGTGGAGGATGAGGTGCGCGAGCTCGTGCAGGAGCGTGAACCAAAAGTAGTCGAGACGCGGAAAGCGTAGGCTCATCGCGATGACGGGGTGACCGGTGCTTAGGTGGAACACGGCACCGTCCGCGTTCATCCCGGGCAGCGCGTAGAGGTAGACCAGGATGATGCCAAACTCGGCGAGGATAGAGGGCAGCTCGCGGATGACCTGCGGGTCCACGCTTAACAGAGCGAGTTTCCGCAAATGTTCCTTGGTCAGGCCAATGAATGCCGGACGACCCTCGGCGAGGTAGAGGTATTCCGCTTCGGTCCGTGCCCGGGCTTGCCAGATCGATAGCAGGTTCTCGTCGGCCTTGGCCGATTTCCGGAAGAGCGTGGGCTGCTTCGAGAGCGGAAGATCGAAGAAGATCGTTTCAAGGGACGAGTCGTCATCCGCGGTCTTCAGCCAGCGGCGGGCGACCAACTCCTTCCGAGAAAGGCCGGCGATAAACGTCTGGAATTCGCGGTAGCGCTCGAATAGTTCGTGCGCGCTGACCTTCGAGGTGCGGGTCGTGTGCGTAAAATCCCCCCAGTCTTGGTCGTGGTTGCTCATGTCAGCTGGCCTCCATCAGTTGGGTTGCGAGTTCCTCGGGAAGCTCGAAATATGCGAGAGATTCCGCGTCTTCCTTGCCGTCCACTTTCACCATCTTGAGTTTTGTGTAGAACCCCTCCGCCTTCGGGAGCGAATGCAGGCAAAAGCCCGGTCGTAGCTTGAGCTCTTTCACGGCGAAACGCTGGGCCGCGCGGAGAATGATCTCGCCTAGGCCGCGGAACTCGCGCAAGCGGATGTCGCACTTGCGGTTCCAAGGTGCTACCGCGACAAACTTGACGTAGAAAATGTCGCCTGGCCCCAACGCGCTCTCTTCCGGGTGGTAGATCAGACACGCGGCCGGCGGTTTGCCGTCGGCGTAGAGATGAAACCACTCGTATTCGTCGGTGCAGTAGTCGACAGCCTTTCCGAACCAGTCCCAGTGAATATCTTCGGTCGAAATCGAGGCGAGAATCTCGTCCTGCTTGGTCTCGTCGGGCTCCGCTTGCTGTATCTGCTTGAAGAGTGCGAGCCAGCCCTCCTTCCAGATGATATCGCACTGGAGGGAAGACTTTAAGTCCCAGCCGTGGACGATCTTGTAAGGAACCTTGTTCTTGCTGGCCTGCGTTAGCTCGCCCTGCTCGATCTCCTGCAAGGAGCCGATCTTCTTTTTGCTGGGTTTTGTCATCGATGAAGAAGGTGTCGGCGGAATCGGTCACTTGATGTTGCTGACGCGGCGAAGCTTTGCTGCGAGATCGTTAGGGGTGACATTGCCAGACTCGACTTGATCTACCAATGCGCGCAACGCGGCACCGAGGCTGGGGCTGCCTTCGGCTAGTCGCTTCAAGCCGGCTAGGGCTGCACGATGGTCGTGCTTTTTTAAATCGGCGGCGGAGGCGCGCAGCTTCTTTGCGATCAGGGCTAAAGTCTCATTCGTCGGAAACCGACGGCCAAGCTCCACATCGGAGAGGAAAGGTGCCGAAATATTGGCGGCTTTCGCGACCTCGCGGAGAGAGAACCCAGCGCGCTCGCGCAGCTCGCGGAGTCGCTGTCCCATCGTGGCGGCTAGATCAGTTTTCATGTAAGCTAAAGTTAGCTTACAATGTGGAACGTGTCAAGTCTAAGGAAGTATTGGTCGATTCGCTAAGGTCGCCGAACTGACGGACTGTTCTTATCCACCACCTCGACTGCACAGGCGTAGTGCGCATTTTGAAGTGACTTGACAGCTGGGACAGCTTTCATGACGGCACGCACGTAGCAGTGACCGTCGGCCTTCGGGATCGGAAGCTTTTTCTTTACAGCGAAACTCTTAGGCGTCACAAAGCGTGCGGGTAGCCGCCGCTCCGATACCAACAATAGAAACGCGCTCACCTTCGGGCGTGCTCTCTTTAGTTCGAGGAGACGACGGAGATCATCGTTCACCGCAGCGGTCGAAGCGCTTCCTCGTTTCACCTCGAACACGTATTGCACTTTCTGAAGGGGCTCGTCGCCTTTTGTTATGGGCCCGCAAACGCAAAGGTCCACTCGAGACTTCTCGGTAAATACAGTCTTTTCGTTTGGTATCACCAGTAGATCGGAGTACTTGACCTCACACACGAGCTTCAGGCTCGGAGGTAAGTTTGCGAAAATCAGGTTGCAAAGCTCCGCCACCATTGCGGCCTCCCCAAGCGGGTATTCGCGATATAAAGAGTGACGATGTCCCATCCAAAAGCACGTTCCGAGCAACGCCCGTTTTAACCACCATGGTGCTCCTCTTTGAATAACCTTGGTTGTGATTCGCGCAGTTCGCGAGGCTAGCTTGGTCTTCGCACGAATGAGAACTGTTCTCTTGTGTGAGCGTTTCCGGCCTTTCTTGCCGCGGTTAATCATTTACCTAGCGATAGTTGCCAACTACTTTGATCATGTCGAGCCGGAAGCGCCGTAGTCTCCCGCGAGATCGCACAGTCTCTGCACGATTGCACGCAATAGCACGAATTTGGTAGGTCACTTCTTTGGTTTCGCCTTACGCTCCCGCTAGTGCATCAATAATGTACCCGCCTTATGGTTTACCGCATGGCGGCGTGATTCTTCACCGCGGACTTACCTCCTGAAAGGCTGAAACACTGAAGACTGAACGCTGAAAGGTCGAATGGAGCGCCTCATTGGCCTAACGATTGCGCGCTATCCCAGGCGGCTTTGGCCAGGCGGGCGATGATCGCATCCCGCGTGTCATCATCGGCGGCGGAATCGGAGACGAATGCGGCCAGGGCAAGGTGTCGACCATCGGGAAGGGTGATAATGCCGATGTCGTTAGTCGCGGAAGTGATGCCGTTTTGAGTGCCGCCGGTGCCGGTCTTGTGCGCGACCACGGTCCCAGCAGGCAATTCTCCTTTGAGCCGCTTCGCGCCCGGGATGGAGTCGGTCATCAGCTTCAACAATAAGGTCTGGCTCTCGGCCGAGAGCCCGCGCTTCAATTGCAAGGCCGCGAGGAGTGCGATCGCGCCTTTAGGAGTTGCCCAGTTCCGATACTGCGTTGCCCAATCCCGGCCGATTTCCTTCTCGTAGTTAACGACCTCGATGTCCGGCACGTGAATCCCTTCCAGGAACAACATGACCTTGCCCGGACCGCCGATCAGTTTCATGAGCACATCGCTGGTGCTGCCATCGCTCTCGCAAATGGTGTAGCGAAGAAGTTCCGCTATGCTCAGCTCGGTACCGTCCGGGTATTTATCGCGCACCGGGCTATACATTCCTTTTCGCACGAGATCGCTCGGCTCGACTCTCGCCAGCTGATCGAGCTTCAGCTCTCCGCGGTCAACGCGCTGCAAGACCGCCATCGAGATCGGCAGCTTGTAAACGCTATGCATCGGGAAATGCTCGTCGCCATGAAGGCTGGCCGTTTCGCCCGATTCGAGGAGCTGGGCCGCGACGCCGACGCGCCCTTTCGAGGCGGAAGCAATCTTTTCGAATTGACTTGGCAAGCCAGCGAAAGGGACCGCGGCGGCGAGAGTGGCCGCGACAACGAGATGTCTCATCCTCGCCGGAGGCTAACTGGCAGTTGCGTTTCCAACAAGGGTCAGAGCTTACTATCGATTGTTCGCCGCGATGAACAGGATCGCAAAGCTCGTCGGATTGGCGAGCGTACTTGCTTCTGGCTAGATGGCGTCGAGGTCGAACTTCAGCACAGCCCGCCGAGGCGCGAGTTTCGATCCTGTTGTATGATGCGCTGGATTTTTCGACTGATCGTGATGACGGTGGCGGCCAAACTCGTGAATCGCTATCTCGGATCGCGTCACCCTCAGCCGCGGTCGCGCGGCTAGATCCGGCGCGTTCGCGCATCAGGTTCGGCGCTCGCGGCAAGTCCTTCGGCTTTGACGCGATCGAACACAGCCGCCGAGGGGAAATCACAAAGCGACGTGCGTTTCGGTCCGACCCGGGCTGGCGGTGATAACGGGCCGGAGATCAAGACGGACAGCCTTCGCCCGAGGCTACGGCTCGGCAAGCGAAAAGGGGATCATGCGCGGAAACGGTCCGACGATCGCATGGTTGCAAGATCCGGCCGGAAATATTCTTTTGGTGCTCGAGGCGACGATGTGAAGAAAAACGGCCGAACGTCTTCACGTTCGGCCGCTGTTAATTCAACTTATCGTCGGCAGAAAATGCGCAGGCATTTACCGCCGAATTACAGATTACGACTTATCGTAAGCTAACGTACTCGTGACCTTCACGCCCTTGGCGTTCGTCATCGTGCTTGTAACCGTTCGGCTCTTTCGATCGGCGGCCACGACGATCGTACCGTCACCAACAGTCTTGCCATCTTTCTGAGTCACCATCGCGATGGTATTGTCATCACTCTTCTTGAATGAGCGTTTGTCGGCCTCCGGCTCGCCGGTGATCGCATAGAATTTGCCGTCCATCTTTCCGGTCCACTCGCTGTGAGTTTTCTTACCGTCAGCGTCAGTTCCGTCGACCGTGCATTTGTGCTGGTCGCCAACTTTCTCCCACACCACCAGCGTGCTTTTACCGGCGCCGTCGCCGAAAGTGGATTTGCTTTCGTTCAGTTTCCACGTCCCCAACGTTGGGTTGCTCGCGAAACACATTGCGGCTGCCGCGACTAAAAGCAGCACGCCCAAACCAATTGTTTTTGTTTTCATTAATTTTTTGTTTTCTAATTCACGAGGAATACCCCGTGTGTGTGTGAGCGGACCATGCCCAATGTTTAGACCGCGACGAACAATGGTCGTTGCTATTGCCGCCGAACCGGTTGAGAAACCGGATACTCGCTTGCTGGGCGTTAGACCCCGATAGTCCACGCTACCGGTAAGTCAATCGGTTTCACCGAACTATCTGATAAATCGCGGAACTACGATCGCGCACGCAGCGCGACTGCGGTGCGATCTTTAGATATGAAGGAGCTGGGCTGGGGGCGAACAGTTCACTGTTTGCGGAACGGAAAAGCGGCGCGAGAATTTACGGTCTCGCATGAGCAAACCGAAACGAATCCAGCGCAGCCGCGCGAAAGACTGGAAAATGCCGGCGAACGCCATCTACGTCGGTCGACCGACTGTTTGGGGAAACCCGTACGTGGTGGGCTCGGAGCTGATGAACGGCGAAACGCTCACGGCCGAAAAAGCCGTCGAGTTATACGAGCAGCACCTCGCTGATAATTTCAGCCAGCGCGACATCCGCCACTGCCTGCACGACAAAGATCTCGCCTGCTGGTGCGCGCTTGACGAGCCGTGCCACGCCGACGTGCTGCTGCGGATCGCGAACTCACGGCCGAAGTAGCGCTCGCGGATTTTCGCAAACGCACAGAATGCGCGACGTTGCTCGCCCGTGAGCGATATTCCGATTACCGAGAAGCTCCTCCTCAATGCAGGGGGATGGCAGGCGATGAAGCCTGCGCGCGAGTTGCTAAAAAGCGGCCGCGTCTCCGAGGCTAAATACGAGCCTCCGTTGCTGAGCGGCTACGTGCGCGAAGGCGCGAAGAATTATCGCTCGGGCCTGCGAATCAAAAACGCGATCGACGTCGAGAATCTTTGCAGTTGTTGGGAGTCTCGCTCGGCGGGGAAAATTTGTGCGCATTCGGTCGCGGTAGGCCTGGGCTATCTGAATCCGCCGGCCGCTGTAGTCGCCGTGCCTAACGAGCCGACGATGTCCGAAGCTCCGGCAGGTCCGCAATTCGTCGCGGCTGATTCGGCTGACGCCGCCCTAACGACGCTGCACGTGATCCTGCCGCCCAACTTCGCGGGCGCATGGCAGAAAGGGCAGATCATGATCGTGGTCGAAGCCGAAGTTTCTCGAAACCGCACGCTCGTCTCCGCGCTCCCGAAGAAGAATACGTTTGCAGTCGACGACGCCGATCTCGTGCTGATCGAAGGCTTGCGCGCGGTCCCGGCGATCTTCGAGAGCGGCATGGCGATCTTGTCACGCGACGCATTCCTGCGGCTGCTCCCGGCGTTGCAGAATCATCCACGTGTTACTTTCGGCAAAGCGACTCGGGCGACGATCTCTTCGGCCGCGCAGCGTCCCGAGCTTCTGGTCGAGTCGCGCGGCGAGGGGAGCATCGCGGTGAAATGCAACTTTCCGCCGAATGCTCTACTTCTTTGGAACGCGACCGATGCGTGGCTGCTGCAGAACAACGAGTTCGCCCGCTGCGGCGAAGCGTTGCCGGCTGGTTCGACGCACCTGATCGAGCGGCCGTTGCTGCTCGATGGCGACCGCGCGTTATCTTTCCTCGCGTTCGATCTGCCTCGGCTGCGCGATGCATTCGATGTGCGCGCCGGCGAAGGCGTTCGTCTTCCGGAAATCGCAACGGCGCGGCCAGTCTTCGAGCTGCGGCTGGCCGGCACGCTCTCCAGCGTCACGGGTGAATTGATGTGCATGTACGGAGACCGCGCGCCGATCAAAGCATTGGCCAACGCGCAGGATCAATTCGTCTTTCGTGATCCACAAAATATCGATCGAGTGCTGATGCGGAATCTCGACGCAGAGAACGCGGCGGTCGCGCGGCTTGAGCAGATTGGCTTCGCCCGAACGGACGCCGGCGGCTTCGTGCTGCACGGCCAGCCCAATGTTGTCCGGTTCTTTGCGACCGATTATCAGAGACTGCAGCGCGACTGGAAGGTTATCCTCACTGCGCAGGTCGAGAAGTGGACCGGCCAGATCGAGCGCGTCACGCCGAAGCTCGAGATTGTCGGCTCGGGTCAGGATTGGTTCGAGGTGCGTTACTCGCTTGCGACGCCAGGTGGCGAAGTGTTTTCAAACGCCGACATCCAGCGGCTGCTTCGCTCCGGCCAGTCGCAGACCCGATTAAAGAATGGCCACCTCGCGGTGATCGACACCGCGGGTCTGGAGGATTTCGAGCAAGTCATTCGCGACTGCGATCCGGCGCAGACGCAGCCCGGGCTTTACCGCATCAACCGCGCCCATGCCGGGTACGTGGAACAGACCGCGCGTGAGCTTGGCTCCGCCGTCGCTGATCGTCGCGAAGCACTGAAGAAGTTCATCACCGGCCGCGACGCGTCTCCGGATGCGAAGACGAAACTCGGCACGCTCGCGGAGATATTGCGCGAGTATCAACTTGTCGGTTTCGAATGGCTCACGCGTCTCGCGGCGAACAATCTCGGCGGCATCCTGGCCGACGAGATGGGTCTTGGTAAAACGGTGCAGACGCTCGCGTTTCTCCGCGCGCACCAACGCGATGGCCCTGCCCTGGTCGTATGCCCGACATCGCTGGTGACAAACTGGGAGAATGAAGCGCGGAAGTTTACTCCCGAACTCAAGACGCTCGTGCTCGAAGGCGCCGATCGCGCCGCGCGTTTCAAATCGATTGCGGACGTCGACATAGTCATCACGAGCTACGCACTGCTAAGACGCGACATCGACACATTGCGCGAAATCAATTTTTCAACCGCCGTGCTCGACGAAGCGCAGCACATCAAAAATCCGGAGACGCAAAACGCGCAGGCCGCGTTCGCCCTCCGCGCGAAGCATCGCTTCGTGCTGACTGGTACCCCGATGGAAAATTCGGTGCGCGATCTCTGGTCGATCACGAACTTCGCACTGCCCGGTTATCTTGGAAATCGCAACGACTTCCGCGAACGCTACGAATTACCGATCGCGCGTGGCTCCGCGCCCGACGTGCAGCGCCGGCTCTCGCGCCGGCTTCAGCCGTTCCTGCTTCGCCGAAAAAAACGCGACGTCGCGAAAGATCTGCCCGAAAAAATCGAACAGGTCGTGCCTTGCAGCCTAACGAGTCATCAACGCGCCGCCTATGACGCGCTACTGCGCGAGATCCAGCAGGGTCTGGGCAGTTCCGGTAAGAATGTGAACGCCGGTGCACAAAGGATGAAGATGCTCACTGGTCTGCTCCGTTTGCGCCAGGTCTGTTGCGATCTGCGCCTCGTCGGCATTGATAAGGAAGAGACCTCCGCCAAGCTCGACCTCCTCCACGAACTCCTCGAGGAAGCGATCGACGGCGAACACCGCGTCCTCGTCTTCAGCCAGTTCGTCTCGATGCTGCACCTCATTCGCGAAGGCCTGGAGAAGCTAGAGATTCCATTCTGCTATCTCGACGGCTCGACCAAACAGCGTCAGGAAATCGTGGATCGCTTCCAGAGCGATTCCGCGATTCCAGTCTTCCTGATCAGCTTGAAAGCGGGCGGCGTCGGCCTGAATCTCTCCGCCGCCGACACCGTCATTCATTTCGATCCTTGGTGGAATCCCGCGGTCGAGGCGCAAGCCACCGACCGCGCCCATCGCATCGGGCAAACCCGTGTCGTCACCGCCTACAAGCTGATCACCCGCGGCACCGTCGAAGAAAAAATCTTGCGGCTGCAGGAGAAAAAACGCGCGGCGATCGACGCCGCCATCGACAGCGAGGAACCGCTCATGACTGGCCTAACGACCGAAGAACTCGAAGAGCTACTCGCGTAGGCATCACTCTTCCGGGGGGAGGGGGATCAGGATCAGGGGTCAGAGCTTAATATCGACACAGCGCGAATTCGTTAACCGAAATTATCCGACTGCGGACATCAAGAAAGTAAGAAGTAAGAGGTAAGAAATAGGAGGTAAGAAATAGGAGGTAGGAAGGCTTTACAGAAGTGATGAGTGACATGTAACCAACCTTCGTCCCGCAGCCGCGAAACTACGGCTTGGCAAGCGAGTGACCGCGTAAGGCTGCGCTACGCGGCGGGCTTTAGAGTGCGCTTTTCTTCAATTGGTCGTCGGCCAGGCCCATCGTGTGGAGGAACGCGTTCCACCGCGGGTCGCCGGTCTGCCTTACGGTTTGCCGGCCGATTGGTCCCTTGCCTCTAGCTTCGAAATCAATTGTCCGGCCGCTGCCGCCCGGTCGCTTTGTGGAAAGCGCTTCAGAAATTCGCGTGCAGTTGCCAGAGCGCGTTGATCATCGCGTAACACTTCGGCATAAAGTCCCGCTTGATTGAACAAGCTGTTCTCGTGCATCGGGTTCTCGGTCTGGGCAATCTGATATTGCTCAAGCGCTTTCTGGGGTTCGCCAATGAACCGAAAGCAATTGCCAAGATCGGTGCGCACATCCGGATTGTCGGAGCCGTCCGCGATTGCCTCCTGGTAATGCTCGATCGCGTGTGCCCAGTTATGCCGGTCGTAGTTCCAGTCCCCGAGTGTTCTCGCGGCGTCGGCAGGCGCGAGCTGTGAAACATCGGGCGGCTCCGTTGCCGGCGACGGAGGAAGACGTTCTACTGGCGGCTTTCCCGGGCGACCGGGCGAGGACGAACGCATGATCAGCCACATGCCGCCGGCGCCCAGAAGGAATGCAGCTAAAATCAGGAGTGGGACATGCAGTTCCGACAATAATGAAGATGGCTTTGTCATTTTCGATTGCCGCGTCATGGCCGGGGATTGGATTTATATCAGACAAGCACGTTTAGCGAGCAAAGGCGGGAACCGACCGAGTTTCAATCGAGGAAAGGGATTTCCGAGATAGAAGGCAAAGCTGTAAGGGTAGCAGCGATGGAGTTTCAAAGCAGGAACGCAGGAACATTTTCTCCATGATCTTAAGCACCCTGTTTTCCAAAGGACGCCCGATGTGACCGGTGCGATACTTTTCTGGATGAGCAGAGCCTTCGTCAAAGAAGATGTGGATCTTCCGGAGCGCAGCGGACGAAAGCGATCGGCGTCGGGACTGCCGCCGGGAGCGAACAATTACATCACCGCGCGCGGAGCGAAGCGTTTGCGCGACGAACTGCAAGAACTTCGCGCGGCAAACACCGTCAGCGAGCGTGTCACTGAACTCGAACAAATTCTGGCATCGGTCCATGTTGTCGATCCTCCAGACACGCCGTCTAACAGCGTCACGTTAGGCGCAACGGTGACGGTGAAGGATAAAGAAGGCGCGATCGAAACGTTCACTATCGTCGGCGTGGACGAACTCAATTTCGAACCAGACGCGGTCAGTTGGATTTCTCCTCTGGGCAAGGCGCTGCTGGCCGCGGACATTGGCAACTGGATTAAACTCGACGACGGACGAAGCGCGGAAATTGTAAAAATCGAATTCAAAACAGGGTCAGATGTGAACGGCTGACGTTCACCAAAAGGTGAGCAGTTGAGAGTCGTTGGTTCCTCCTTCGTTGAAACTACTCCGAAAGTTTCGCGAGCAGGCGGGCGTGACAAGTGAGTGATAGGTGATAAGTAGCGCGTGAGACAAGAACAGGTGCGGAATGCGCCTAACCACGTAGAACGTGGCGGGCAACGTAGAACGTAGCGAGCACACGAAGATTTGGAAGAGTAGGTGCGCGGTGGCACTTAACGGGCGACAGTTGTCTCATCATGTCATTCCGTGCACTCAATCTTTCGCCCCAAATGTTACAGGCCGTGCACGACGCGGGCTACACCGAGCCGACCCCGATTCAGATTGCGGCGATCCCGCTCATTCTCGCGGGACACGATGTGATCGGGATTGCGCAGACGGGCACGGGGAAAACGGCTGCTTTCGTTCTGCCGATTCTAATGAAGCTGGCCGCTTCAATGCACAACGGTCAGAGACGCGGGACGCGCGCGCTGGTGGTCGCGCCGACTCGTGAGCTGGTGGTGCAGATCGAGGAGAACGTTCGCGCTTACGCGAAACACGTTCCGTTGCGCATGGCCACGGTTTTCGGCGGCGTGAGTGAGAGTCCGCAGATCGAGGCGTTGCGTTCCGGTGTCGATCTTGTCGTAGCCACACCTGGGCGGTTGATCGATCTGATGGGCCAACGAGTAGCCAACCTTTCTGGCATCGAGTTTCTCGTGCTCGACGAGGCCGATCGGATGTTGGACATGGGTTTTCTTCCGCCGATTCGCCGGATCGTGAAAGCACTGCCGCAAAAACGCCAGACGCTCATGTTCTCCGCCTCGCTTTCACGCGAAATCGAGCAATTAACCCACCAGTTCCAACGGTCCCCCAAGATTGTACAGATTGGCCGACGCGCGAACCCGGCCGACACGGTCACGCAGTTTGCCTACGAAGTTCGCCCGCACTTGAAGTCTGCGTTACTGCTTCATCTCCTGGGCGATCAACAGTTCGACACTGTTCTTGTTTTTGCCCGGACCAAGCACGGCGCCGACAAGATCGCTCGCCGTCTCGAAAGCAGCGGAATCAAAACGGAAACCATCCATTCCAATCGCTCGCAGAACCAGAGGCTCCGTGCGCTCAAGGATTTCAAATCGGGCGCGGTCCGTGTCCTCGTCGCCACCGACATCGCCGCCCGCGGCATCGATGTGGATGGGATCTCGCATGTGGTGAACTACGATTTCCCGATGCACTCAGAGGATTATGTCCATCGTATCGGGCGCACCGGCCGCGCACACGCCATCGGTGATGCGATCAGTTTCATTACGCCGGAAGATCAGGGGCCGTTGCGTTCGCTCGAGCGTTTCATCGGGCGCGGGATCGTACGGAAAAAGGCGGAAGGTTTCGATTACAATCAGGCTGCGCCACCACGCGACGAGCGGGGCAGGGGAGCGCGAGTCCAGCGAAAGATCGAGCCGCGGCTACTAGGAAATTCTTCGCGTGGAAGCGGCGATGCCCCGCGCGGCCAGATCGGGTGGCGTTTCCGGAATGCTTCATCGAACAATCGTCCGCCGCGCAGATCTTATCGAAGGCACCGTTAGCGGCAGGCTGTTGCGGATTGGAGAAAAGTGAGAAGTAAAAATTAAGAAGTAAGAAGCAAAGGGTTAGATCTCGTTAACCGAAAGAATTCGACTGCGGATCCCAGAAGTCGCATCGATCTTAGGATGATCTTCCGTGGTCATCCCTCTTCTCCTGGCAGGCGGCTCGCGGTTTGGCCAGCTTTTGCTCGCCTTCCGAATGGCGGCCGCTACGCTTCCAGAGATTCAGCTCCTATGAAAAACGTTTCAATCGCGCGGGTAACTGTTGTTCTGTCGGTTTTCCTTCTTTCCGGTCACCCGGCCTTTAGCGAACCAACACCCTCGCCAGCCTCGTCCGCGACGGAGGAAACAAATTCTCTTCCGCCCGAGCTCAGTAAGAAAATCAACGACGCAGCCACGAAAATGCTCAGGGAGAGCGGCGTCCCGAGTGCCTCGATTGCGGTGGTGAAGGATGGAAAACTGGCTTACACCAAAGCTTATGGTTTGGCCGACATCGAATCGCATCGGCCCGCGACGACTTCGATGATTTATAGTATTGGATCCATCAGCAAACAATTCACCGCCGCATCCATCCTTCTCCTGGCCGAGGAAGGCAAACTCTCGATTGATGATCCCGTCGGACGCTGGCTACCCGACCTTACACGAGCGAACGAAGTTACGATCCGCCAAGTGCTCTCGATGACTTCCGGTTACCAGGATTTCTGGCCACAAGATTATGTCATGCCTTCGATGATGAAACCAGCTTCGCCGGAGGAAATCTTGAAAGGCTGGGCGCAAAAGCCGCTCGATTTCGAGCCGGGAACGAAATGGCAATACAGCAACACGAACTACGTCGCCGCCGGCGTGATCGTGGAGCGACTTGGCGGGATGTCTGTACTCGACTTCCTGCATCGCCGCGTCTTCGATCCGCTCGGAATGAAAACTGTGTTCGATTGTGATAGCTCGGCTCTGCCACCCGGAGCGCCGACTCGCTACCATCGCTACGGGCTTGGCCCAGCGCGTCCGGCTCCGAAGGAAGGAAAAGGCTGGATGTTTGCCGCAGCGAGCTGGCGATGACGGCTTCCGATTTAGCCAAATGGGATATCTCGATGATCGACCAGGCAATCCTGAAACCGCAGTCTTACGGCGAGGTGGAAAGAGCGGAGCTACTGAAGAATGGCGCCAGCACTCAATACGGCTTGGGCATCGGTGTAAGTTTGGTCAATGGTCGCCGGGTGCTTGCGCATGGCGGAGAAGTCTCAGGGTTCACGGCGCGGAACGCAGTTTATCCCGATGATCGTGCTGCGGTCATCGTGTTGACCAACATGGATGCAAATCGAGCAGCCGTGAATCTCGCGGATAAGATCGGCGAAATAATCTTCGCCCCGACTGGCAATCGTGACTCGCTGGCAAAGGCCAAAGCGATCCTGGTTGATCTCCAAAAAGGTAAGATCGATCGCTCACTTTTTACCGACAACGCCAACGCTTATTTTGATAAACAATGTTTGCATGACCTTGCGAGTAGCCTCGCACCTCTCGGCGCTCCCACTGACTTCGAATTGGTCAGCGAAGGATTGCGCGGTGGAATGACTGCGCGTCGTTACCGGGCAAAATTTCAAAAGAAAACCCTGGGAGTTAGCACCTACGCCATGCCGGACGGAAAACTCGAGCAATACATTGTCTCCGCGGAGTGACATTCCCAGCGAGTTCCCGGCGAAAACGCGGTTACAGTTGAGGTGTTGAGAAGTAGGGAAGCGGAAAAGTCCTTTCTTTTTGTCGTTACCTCCGCCTCATTAATCCATGATCAAATTTCTCTTCGGCATTGTTATTGGGATCGGTCTGCTTCTTCTGGCTGGATATCTTTTCGTTGCTCGCGGCGGACTTTTCATGGGAACAACCGGCGGGCCGTTGCCGATGGAACGTTTCATCGTCAGCAAGGCGATTGACGCGTCGATTGGCAAAAGCGCGCAGGACGAATCGCCGCTTCCCGCGGACGAGACCAATCTTCTCGCCGGCGCCAAAATCTATCAGCAGAACTGCGCCGGATGCCACGGCAAGCTGGATCAGGTCGCTTCGCCAATGGCGAAAAGAACTTACCCGCAGATCCCGCAGCTGCTTCCGCCCAGCAAAGGCGTGACCGACGATCCAGTGGGCGTGACGCACTGGGTGGTAAAAAACGGAATCCGGTTCAGCGCCATGCCGTCGTTTGAAGGGACACTGACCGATAACGAGCTCTGGCAAGTGAGCCAGCTCCTGCACAATGCCGACAAATTACCTCCGCCTGTTCAGGACGCTCTCCGTCAGCCTCCTGGCCAGTGAACTTTCGGGAAGCAGAAGTAGGGGAAGCAGAAGTAGGGTCGCGTCTAAAGGGCGTGTTGCCCAAAGCCCGTAGAGTTGATTCGTTAGGATATTTTGGAGTGGCAAGTGGGGCGCTAAGTAAGAAAATCGATCAACAAGCCCAGCGAGGCGATAACCTTGGCGCGAAGTTGCCGAATATCATGGCTACGGCGGCGCTGTTTTTTGGATTTTGATGGGCCAGCAAGATGCGCACGTTCTGGATTGCCGCGATCAAGTAATCTTGGATTTGCTGTCGCCAGAGTTGTCGCCAGCGCGCCCGTTTGAAGTGATGATTATTGGCGGCATCGGCAAAGCTTCGCTCCATCAAGTGCTGGCGTCGTTTGCGGTTGCGTCGCGCAGCGGCACTGTGCGCCTGAGCGTGCGCTACATTTAGGGCCGCTTGTTTTTCGTGTCGTTGCACGGTCCGCCCATGGTGAGATCGAGTGCATTGGGCACGCAAAACACAAGCAGCACACACCCTGGCCGGCGCTTTGTATTCGAGAGTCCGGCGGATTGGATTCAATCGGCGGGGCCTGAGCGTTTGGCCAGTCGGACAGCGGTAAAGATCGTGCACTGCATCGTACGTAAAGACTTCATCGCCGAAGATGCCTTGGTCGCGCCCGCGATGGGCTTTGCTGGCTACATCGCCCATGTGCGTAGTAATTGCACGCGCCTGACAGGCCACGTAGTTCTCATTCGTGCCATACTTGTGATCTGCCACCACGGTTTGCACTTGGCAGCGCGTGTTTTTCTCATGCTGATCGATCAAGCCCATCAGCTTCTTGTTTTCCGTGATGCTCCCTGGAGTCGTTTCCATCGCGGTGATGACTCCTTTGGCATCGTCGATGGCACGATGATGTTGATAACGCGGACGTGAATCGCCGCTGCCTTTACGCACCAGCGCCGCGTCCGGATCGCTTTGGCTCATCATGCGATCATTGACCGCCTGATAGTTCCCCGGTGTGCTTGTCTCCTCCAGCTTGCTTTCGGTCGCTTGATACGCTCGCTTCAAAGCGGCGATCAATGGCGGCGCACCTTTGATGACCGATTCTTTGGCCGCATCGGCATCAACCAAGCTCGAATCCACATGCAGCTTACTCCCATCGATTAACCGTGCCTCCACGCACTGGGCCACCGTGCGCACAAATAAACTCTCAAAGACTTCTTTTCCCCAGCGCGCCCGTGCTTTCGATAAGACACTGTGATCGGGAATCTCTTGATCGAGTCCGTAATCCAAAAACCAAAGGTAATCGAGCCGCTCGCCAATTACCTCCATCAGTTCCCGCTCGCTCTTGATGTCATCAAAGAAGAGCAGGAACATCATTTTTAAGATCACTTCCGGCGCGACCGACTCGTTCCCGTTTTTCCCGTAGCAATGCGCCACCTCCTTCCGCACAAAATCAAAATCGATCGTTGCTTTTACTTGTCGCAGCGGATGATTGGCTCGCACTCGCTTCTCCAGATTGACCGCGTAGTTGAATAACTCCGGCTCGCTTTTCTGTTGTCCCATCATGGGACCAAAGCCCTAGCACATCACAACCCTCTTGCGTACTACAAATTAAACGCCGCCCGATTTGGGCAACACGCCCTAAACATTTAACATTCGGCTGGCGAGCGTCGGCAGGGACGATTGGAGAATTTCCATGTGAGATTCGTCTGGATAAATCGCGGGCTGGCGTCGAAAGAAAGCTGAGAGTTGATGGTTGAGAGTGTAAAGCTCCGTCGGAGCCACGCTCCTTTGCGGAGTTGAGAGTTGAGAGAAAATCCGGCCAACAGAAGGAAACAAAGGGAACAAAGGCTCAGCTGTAGTTTTCGTTTGCTTCGTTATCTTCTGTTCACGCTCCGATTATCTTGACCAGCACTCGCTTTTTTCTTCGGCCGTCGAATTCGCCGTAGGACAAACAGGGACAAGTGACGAGTGACCTGTGACGAGTCACTACCGAATTCCGAATTCTCGGAAAACACCGAACGCGTACCGGCGAAAGTTTTTCGACCTGAGTACATCATCGCGATCGCTGCGAGCGTCGGCCGTCACAAGGACCTCCCGCGGATCGAGCAACTGCTTGAGCCGGCGAAGATCGACGAGGCGATGCTGGACGACATCCTGCGTCGGCATAACTTGAAATTGCCAATAAAATGAAATCAGAATTGCGTCAGGCTCTCGCCCGGTTGCCCTTCGAGGAAAAAATTCGAAAGGTGGGCGAGCTCATTCAGCTCTCGCGAAAGGTGAAAGCTCAACGCATCGCTGATGAATCTACGAGCGAAACGCGATTGTCTTTCGCCAGTCGAGGCTCGTTGCGTGGTACGAAGGCGAAGGAGGTGTTTGTATCTGAGCGTCAACGCGAGCGGGGACTCTGAGCATTCCGAGCATGGCGAAAGTTACATACGACAAAGGGATCACTGCACTTCTGGTGATCGATCCGTACAACGCACCACAAAAGAGATCGTAGAATCGATGTCTTCCTCGTAAATTAAAGCGGAACCAGCTGCTACAGGTTTCCACTATGAACATCCGTTGCTTCGCCGTGAGCATCATCGTTCCGGGTTTGGTTAGCACTTGTGCTTACGGGCAATCTTCGACGCCAACGCCTCCACCAGAGGTCAAGAAGTGGGATGTTTGGATTGGAGACTGGAAATTGTCAGGAACGGCGAAGGACACCCCGACCGGACCTGAGTACAAAGTGAACTGGTATTTGCACGAACATTGGATTCTTAACGGGTTCTTCGTGCAGGTCGATCAAACGTGGAAAGGCAACGCCCAGGCGCTGCACAGTATCGAGATCCTTTCCTACGATCCGGTTAAGAAGATTCATACTGTTTCCGGATTCTCGGGTGACGGATGGAGCTGGGCTCTGACCGCAACTTTCGACAAGACAACGACGACCGAAGAAGGAGTAGCGACAGGTCCAGACGGCGCGATCGTAACATCCCGCATCGAGTGGCAATTCAGCAGCGACGGAAAGGCGTTATCTGGCACACAGCAATCCGAGCAGAACGGAGTCCGATGGACAGCTTTCACGGTCAAAGGAACCAAATCGAGATGACGCTCTAGTCCAACGTCGCCCTCTCTAACATTCAGGTTTTTTTGCGTAATGAATTTTTGGCAACAGGCACAGATGACCGGCGGCATGCCCGGATTTCTGCCGTGGGCGGTGCTGGTGTTTGTCGTCTCGGCGCTGGCACTCTACGCGTTCCGTCCCGCCGAACGAGCACGCATTCGCAGCGCAATCCTGCTGTTTATCTTTTCTGTAATTGCCATGGCTCTGGCTGCGATGGTCGTCTCATTCGGCGCCGCACCGGCTGGCTTAGCTCACAAATGGCTGACCTGGGCATGGCGATTGTTTCTGGCGATCGCCTTCGTCAACGTCGCCAGCGTGTTCATTTTTGAAGTTCTGCTTAACGCGCTCCGCTTAAAGCCTCCACGCATCCTGCGCGATCTCCTGGTCGCGCTGGCTTACATCGTCGCCGCGATCGCCATTCTCTCGCGAGACGTCGATATCACCGGTATCGTTGCCACTTCCGCGGTGATTACCGCCGTTATAGGTCTGTCTTTTCAGGACACCCTCGGAAACATGATGGGCGGCATGGCGCTTCAGTTGGAACACACGATTGGCGTTGGCGATTGGATCAAACTGGACGGCCTTGAAGGTTTGGTTAAGGAGATACGCTGGCGCCACACTTCGATTGAAACTCGTAACTGGGACACCGTCGTCATTCCCAACAGCGTTCTCATGAAGTCCCAGGTCACCGTGCTGGGACGTCGCAGTGGTCAGCCGCGGCAACGTCGCCAGTGGGTTTATTTCAATGTCGATTTTCGATATTCGCCCGCAGAAGTAATCGATATTGTCCAAACCGCCTTGCGCGCCGAAGCGATCTCGAGCGTGGCCCAGGAGCCGCCGCCAAATTGTATCATGATGGATTTCAAAGAGAGCTATGCGAGCTATGCCGTGCGTTATTGGCTTACTGATTTGGCGGTTGATGACCCAACAAACTCGGTTGTGCGTACGCGCATTTATTTCGCGCTGCGTCGAGCGAACATTCCGCTGTCAATTCCCGCGCATTCGCTCTTTGTGACGGAAGAAGATCGATCACGTCGGGAACAAAAGAGCGCGGCGGAGATCAACAAACGCATTGGGGCGCTGAAGGAGGTTGAACTGTTTCATGCGCTCACGGACGAGGAACGAAGGGCCCTCGCAACTCGGCTTCGGGTTGCTCCATTTGTCCGTGGCGAAACCATCACTCGTCAGGGCGCGGAGGCACACTGGCTCTATTTGATAACTCGCGGCGATGCTGAAGTTCGCGTGGCCGTAGATGGCAATTTGAACCAACGCCTTGCGACGCTTCACCAGGGAGATTTCTTTGGTGAGATGGCAATGATGACCGGCGAGCCGCGCAGGGCCACGGTCATCGCTCTTTCTGATGTTGAGTGTTACCGCGTCGACAAGGAAGCATTTGACGATATCCTGCAACAGCGTCCGGAAATTGCGGAGAGCATCTCTGAAATTCTCGCGCGCCGTCGGGTTGAGTTGGAGGTGGCCCGCGAAGGTTTAAACGAGGAAGCAAAGCGCGCGCTAATGCAAAAGCACAAGCGCGATTTGCTACAGCGCATTCGGAACTTCTTTACGCTGGAGAGCGAAGGAAGAAGTAAAAATTAAAAATTAAGAAGTTCTGATCGGATCAGAGCATCCTGGTTTCCAGATTTCCTGTTTTCCTTAGCGATCTCCGACGGTGTTTTCCTTCAGCGCCATCGACGTCCATGAATCGCGGCCGTATCGTGCGCGATATGAAAATATTTCTAGCTTTCTTTTGCGGCGCCGCGGTGATGCTCGGCTTTAGCGCGCTGAGCGGATCGAATCCCTCACACCACGTTTACGAATTGCGCCTGTATCACGTTCACGAAGGCAAAATGGATGCTTTAAAAGCGCGCTTTGGCGATCACACCGACGCGATCTTCAAGCGGCACAACATGAAAAGCGTTGGCTATTGGCAGCCCGAAGATGCGCCGAGTTCGCAGAATCTGTTTGTTTACATACTGGAGCATCCCAGCCGTCAGGAGGCGGAGAAAAATTGGGCCGCTTTCCAGGCCGATCCGGAATGGCAAAAGGTCAAGGCCGAATCGGAGAGACAGGGCCCGCTGGTGGACCATATCGACCGGTATTTCATGGACCCGACAAGCTTTTCAGCGCTCAATTAGTCGCATTCTAAATTGCGAGTTGATAGTTCGTCCTTCGTTAAAACTCCGGCGTGAGAAGCGAGAGTTGGGAGAAAATCCGGTCGAACAGAAGAAAACAAAGAGTTGAGCTTGGTCTTTCTTTTCTTCGTTGCCTTCTGTCGAGTTCGGCTCGGACAATCCGATAACTAAGCGCGACGGTAGATTGCCTTTCGATCCCTAGTAAAGGAGATAAGATCAACCATGCATCCAACCACATACAACGCGAAAGCTTATTCAGCTGCCAGTGAGACATCGCCGCTGGCGTCAACGAAGATCAAGCGTCGCGATCCAACTGACCGCGACGTGCAAATCGAAATCCTGTTCTGTGGCATCTGCCATTCCGATCTGCATTCTGTGCGCAACGAATGGAGCGAGTTCATGGCCACGAACTACCCGATTGTCCCCGGTCATGAGATCATCGGGCGTGTGACCAAAGTCGGCTCGGCAGTAACCAAGTACAAACCCGGGGATCTTGCTGCGGTCGGTTGCATGGTCGACTCGGACGGCACCTGCGCGAACTGCAAAGCTGGCCTTGAGCAATTCTGCCCAAACATGATCCTCACCTTCAACTCACCAGACAAACACCTGGGAGGCGTGACCTACGGTGGTTACTCCGAGAGCATCGTCGTCGACGAACGCTTCGTGCTGCGCGTACCGTCGAACCTTGAATCCGCCGGAGCCGCGCCGCTACTCTGCGCCGGGATCACGACGTACTCGCCGATGCGGCACTGGGGCGTCGGCAAGGGCAAAAAAGTCGGCGTGGTTGGTCTCGGCGGGCTCGGGCACATGGCGGTAAAATTTGCTCACGCGTTCGGAGCGCATGTCGTTGTCTTCACCACCTCGCCTAACAAGAAGGAGGACGCGCTCCGCCTCGGCGCCGACGAAGCTATCGTCTCCCGTAACGCCGATGAGATGAAAAAGCATGCGGGCAGTTTCAATTTCATCATCGACACCGTTTCCGCCAATCACGACATCAACGCCTATATCAATTTACTCGGCGTTGATGGAAATCTTACATTGGTCGGCGCTCCCGCAGAACCGCTCGCGGTTCCCGCGTTCAGCCTGATCGTGCGGCGTCGCAGTTTCTCCGGCTCGAGCATCGGCGGAATTTCCGAGACGCAGGAGATGCTCGATTTTTGCGGCTCAAATAACATCACCGCTGACGTCGAAGTCATTCCAATCCAGAAGGTCAATGAAGCATATGAGAGACTGCTCAAGTCAGATGTGAAGTACCGTTTCTCCATCGACATGGCGTCGCTGAAATCGGAGTGAGTAGCAAAGTTGATAGTTGATGGTTGATAGTTGAGAGCCAAGTAAGAAAACAAAAGCTCTTGGTTTCCTGGGTTCCAGATTTCCTTAGAGGTGTGAGAAATGCAGAAGCGCAAACTTGGAAACAACAATCTGGGTGGCGCGATGGGAACTACGGCAAAGTTTTTGATCGTTCTGACCGCATCTATCTTCGTTTGGTGCGCGCAGGTGCGTGGACGGGACATCGGGCTCGAGTCCTTTATCGAGGGTTCGGGTGCCCCTGTGGTTCTGTTAGGCGGCGGTACGCGCGGCGCCGACGAGTTTATTCCACACGGAGCCGCACTCGCTAGGGAATACCAGACCATCAGGCTGCAATCGCTGAACATTTCGCGGGCGCGGATGAACCAGCCCTTACCGCCAGACTACTCTCTCCGGACGGAGACTGCGGCGATGCTTCGGACGTTGGATAAATTGGGCGTGAGCGGACCTGCTGATCTGGTGGGACATTCGCTGGGTGCGTTGATTGCGCTCCAGTTCGCTCTCGAACACCCGGCACGAGTGCGAACATTAACTCTTGCCGAGCCTCCGGCATTTTGGGTAGTACCCGCGGACGAACTGAGCCGGACAACGGGCATGCGCGCAATGTACGAGTTGCTCCTGACTCTGCGGCCGGATGTTGAGCCGAGTGATGAGCAGTGGATACGTTTCCGATGTCTGCTAGGAGAGTGCGGTCTCGAACGTCCAGATCCTGCTAGCGCAGCTTGGCAAGAATGGGTGAGCCGGCGTTCGGCGCTCAGAGGACTTTCCGCAATCGCTACGCTTAAGGGCGACGTCGATACTCTCACGAATTTTCGCCGGCCGGTTCTCATCGTGACGGGAACCAATACGGTTTCCTTCCACCGGCGTATCAATGAAATTCTAGCCAGCCATTTCTCGATCGTCGAGCGCCTGGAATTGCCAGGAACCCACGCTGCGGTCGTGACGGCGCAGGACGCGTTCTTGAACAGACTGCGCAGCTTTCTTGAGAAGCGACGGTGAATAGCCTGATCGTGGAGTAATATAGTTCCGATCTTTAATTCAAAGACAGAAGTTCAAACATGAAAAAGCGCAAACTAGGAAAGAGTGGCCTGGAAGTTTCGGCGATCGGGCTGGGCTGCATGGGGATGAGCTCTGGCTACGGCCCGCCGAAAGATAAACAGGAGATGATTTCACTGCTGCGCGCGGCGGTGGAACGCGGTGTCACATTCTTCGATACCGCTGAAATTTACGGACCGTTCATCAATGAGGAGCTGGTCGGCGAAGCGTTGGCTCCGATGCGTGAGCGCGTGGTGATCGCTACCAAATTCGGATTCAAAATCGGTTCCAAAGGCGAACAGGCCGGCCTCGACAGTCGGCCAGAGCACATCAAAGAAGTTGCTGAAGCTTCGCTGAAACGACTCAGGACGGATGTGATCGATCTGTTCTATCAACATCGTGTCGATCCGGACGTACCGATAGAAGACGTTGCGGGCGCGGTGAAAGAATTAATTCAGCAAGGCAAGGTGAAGCATTTCGGTCTATCTGAGCCAGGAGTGCAAACGATCCGTCGCGCCCACGCAGTCCAATCGGTCACCGCAGTCCAGAATGAGTACTCGCTATGGTGGAGAAAATCTGAAGAGGAAGTGTTAGCTGTACTCGAGGAACTCGGAATCGGTCTCGTTCCGTATAGCCCATTGGGCAGAGGGTTTCTCACAGGAAAGATGAATGAAAATACTTCTTTCGATAGTTCCGATTTCCGCAGCAAGCTCCCGCGCTTTACGCCGGAAGCTCGAAAAGCGAATCAGGCATTGGTTCATTTGCTTAGCGAGATCGCAAAACGAAAGAAGGCGACACCTGCTCAGATCGCGCTTGCGTGGCTGCGTGCGCAGAAGCCGTGGATCGTTCCAATCCCAGGCACAACGAAGTTGCATCGGTTGGAGGAAAACATCGGAGCAGCTTCACTTGAACTTACACTGGACGATCTTCGCGAAATCGAAGACGCCGCATCAAGAATTGACGTGCAAGGAGATCGCTATCCCGAGCACTTGGAGCGAATGACGGGTCGTTGAGTGGCCGGAACGGCGGTGAGGAGTCAACATTATGAGTAATAACATCGATCGCCTGGCGGTACGGGGCGCGATAATTTATGGAGTGCGCGGACATGTCCGCGCTTTGAAAGCGGCGACATGTCGCCGCACTCCAAATCGAGCGCGTGGTCGCAGAATTCGTCACGTCTTTATGTGAGGCTCAGTAAGATCATGACCAACAACATCCGAGGAAAAGTCGTTGTCATCACGGGCGCGAGCAGCGGCCTCGGAGAGGCAGCCGCGCGGCTTCTCTCTGCACAGGGCGCGACTCTTGTGCTGGGTGCGCGACGCTCCGATCGTCTCCAATCATTAGCCGATGAGTTGAATCGCGACGGCGGCAAAGCACTCGCCGTTGCGACAGACGTCACTCATCGTAACCAAGTGGAGAGATTGGTCGATACAGCCGCGCAAAAATTTGGGCGTGTCGATGTCATGATCAATAACGCCGGTATTATGCCACGAGCGCCGCTCGAGCGTCTCACGGTCGACGATTGGGATCGGACGATTGATGTCAACATCAAAGGCGTGCTTTACGGGATCGCCGCGGCGTTGCCCTATATGAAGCAGCAGAAATTCGGACACATGATCTTTGTTTCCTCTGTGGCCGGTCATAAAGTCGGTCCCGATTTCGCCGTCTATGCGGCAACAAAACATGCCGTGCGCGCGCTCGCCGAGGGATTCCGTCAGGAAGTAAAACCGTATAACATTCGCACGACGATCATCTCACCGGGTGCAGTGGCGACGGAATTGCCGGACAGCGTAACCGAGCAGGACATCGCCGAGAACATTCGCACGTACTACGAAGACATCGCGATTCCCGCCGAGTCGTTTGCTCAAGCTGTTGTCTTCGCGATGAGTCAGCCGAACGAAGTGGACGTGAACGAAATTCTGTTCCGACCGATTAAACAGATGCTCTAAGAGAAGTTGAGGGTTGATAGTTGAGAGCGTAAAGCTCCGTCGGAGCCGCCCTCATTTACGGAGTTGAGAGAAACACATGGAAATCAAACGAATTGGTTCACAACCGTCTAACAAGGGGCCGGCCGACTGGTTTACCGGCACCGTCCGCATCGATCCGTTATTCCAAACGAACCCTCCGGCACGAGCGGCGGGCGCAGGTGTCACCTTCGAGCCCGGTGCTCGCACGGCGTGGCACACGCATCCGCTGGGTCAGACGCTGATTGTCACAGCGGGTTGCGGCTGGGCGCAACGCGAAGGGGGGCCGATCGAAGAGATTCATCCCGGCGATGTGGTGTGGTTTCCGACTAACGAGAAACACTGGCACGGTGCTACAACAAGCACAGCCATGACGCATATCGCCATTCAAGAAGCGCTCGACGGCAAAGTCGTCGAGTGGATGGAGAAGGTCAGCGACGAAGAATACGACGGAAAACGCTGAACGCTCAACGTCCAACTCCGAAAGCCGAACTGAGAAGAAGAAAATAGTCGAACAGAAGGAAACAAAGAAAACGAAGTTTCTGATTTTCGATCTTCCTTTAATTCGCTGTCTTCTGTTTAACCTCAGTTTTTGTTCTGAGAACCTGCACGACCTTGAGAATTGTATTCCAATTACGCGTCGTCGCAGCGACACCCAGGAGTTTTTCGATTTTGCCGAGATAACCAATCGCTTTCATGTGGCGTCGGTACACACCGAGGACAAATCTGTCCTGGATTGCGATGATCTTCAGCAGCCAGTCACCGTTGGATGGCAGACTCAGTGGAAGAGCAGGGAGATCGCGAGGTCGTTTGTGCAATACGCTGACGAATCGCGTGATGTCCGTGCCGGAAGGCTCTCGCGCGAACGGATCCTTCGATGCAAGCTTTACGATGTCGCGCGCGGGACAAATCATGATCTCGCATTTGAACGGTAACTTCTTGGAGATCGCGGCGCGCAGAGTTGATTCACTCACATTTTCGCGCACGACAAACGTGCCCACCGCGCCGATATTCACGACGCCGAACTTCGCCAACTGCTTCGCGATTTTCGCCGGCTGGCATCGATTGGTCCCACCGACATTCACCGCACGGAGGAAAACGATCCAGGCCATCAGGGAAGCAAGAGGGAAGAAGTAAGAATTAGGAAGCAGGAAGTAAAAATAGAACTAACCCGCCGTGGCGCTCGTCGGGCATCGGAAAAGGCGTTTCGCACAAGCGCCTCTACATAGTCTACTTGCAAGCGATGCATTCGAGCTAGATCTGTTTGTTACGATTTGAAATGAAACGTCTCGCGTCAATTCTTCCAATCCTCTTTCTGTTGGCAGCGGCCGCTGACGCAGCGCCGGTTGTTTTCATAGTTCGCCACGCGGAGAAGGCAACGGACGGGGGCAACGATCCTGAATTGTCGCCTGCCGGGCACAAGCGCGCGGACGCGCTTGCGCGGATTCTACAGGATTCGCAGATCACGGCCATCTTCGTTACTGAATTTAAACGCACGCAGGAAACTGCTGCGCCAACAGCGAAGGAAACTCACATTACTCCGACGATCGTTCCGTCCACGGATATTGCTGGGCTGGCTTTAAAATTACACGCAATGAACGCGAATGCGCTCGTCGTGGGTCATGGCAATACCATTCCCGATTTGATGAAAGCGCTCGGCATCGCGATACCAATCAACATTCCTGACGCCGATTACACGGAAATATTTGTCGCCTCGCTAAGCGATCCACCACAGTTGCTGCGCTTGCATTATCCGTTCTGACGAGGAGCGGTTGACGCGCTCCGCGTGCAGAGAGAATTTTCTTCTCTTAGGCCCCCATCCTGGCCGACAATCACGGGTTCACATTGAACGCCGACAACTTAATTAATCGCTTCGTTCGTTTGCGCCGCATTTGCTTGCTGGTTACCGCGCTCTTCCTTTTGAGCGGACACCGGGCAAACGCCGATCCAGTAGGAGACTTTTTCAAGAAACTTGGCCAATCAATTTCGAAGCCCTTCCAGCCTCAGCCGACGGCCCGTCCGACCAGGAAGACCAGGGTCTCCGAGGCGAGTCCGAGCCCATCCGGAGAGCCATCGAAGCCTGCTAAGGAAGAGGTTACTCGGACTGTGCTGCCGGCTTCAGCTGCGCCTGCGGACAAAGCAAAAGGGGATATGCCCTATGGAATTCCGGTCCCAGGCCAGAAAGGTGTGGTAACAAGTCCTTATCTGCCGGAGGGAAATTACATTGATGTCAGCGCTTTTGCCCCCGAGTCCGCTGTGAAAGATCCATACACAGGAAAGATTTTCCGGGTGCCGTAAATTCATCCTTTCGGTCGGGCTCGTTTGGAAAAAATTTGTATTGACACCGCACTGACATTTTGGCAAAAGGGCGCTTACCCCTATCGTGTACCCCAGAATCACAGCCGTCGGAGCAGCCTGCCCGCTGAAGCGAGGCGAAGGCGGGTCGGAGCGTTCAAGCGTCTATTTTTCCACCCGTAGCATGCGCAAAAGGGATTTTTTCCTTTGGGCAGCTCTGCTCTCGGCGTTTTGTAACGTGCAGGCGCAGGTGTCGCCGCCTTCGGCCACTGATGTCTCCCCGACGGTGAACACGGAGGTTTCATCCATGATTCACACGGGCTGCGGGTATGATGCGTGGACTGGTTCCGTGCGTCGATCGATAACAGACCTTGAAGTGCCCGGCGCGGTGTCCTCTCTAGGCTTGAAATGGGTGCGCACGTATAATTCTGGCAACTCTAGCACTGCCGGCGGCTGGAATTTTTCCTACACTTGGCGCTACTGGGGCAGGGGCTGGGGCGGCGACCCGATTGCGGTGCATTTGC